>Ga0302187_10000036_pt1 | contig 138155 bp, 104 predicted proteins | sample II_Bog_E1_3_FD_202120 | JGI IMG/M metagenome (GOLD analysis project Ga0302187, IMG submission 202120) | Peat permafrost microbial communities from Stordalen Mire near Abisko, Sweden - II_Bog_E1_3 | ecosystem: Environmental > Terrestrial > Soil > Wetlands > Peat | place: Sweden: Abisko...
GACCCGCATGCCCAGCCCAACATCGATATGATCCACGCCAGCTTTGCGGCACTGGCAAGGAAATGGGCACCGCGCGCAAGAAAGGTCAAATAGGCCGCGTCAACGCCGCATTCCGTCGGCGCTTACGTCGGAGACCGGATTCCGCCGCACCGACCTGATGCCCGCACGCCGCTGGTGTATTGCGAAGGGCACTTGCCGTCACCGCTGGCCCATGCTGAACCCTGATCGGGCATCGGCCCGGAACGCTTTGATAAAGGGGGGGACGATGCGTCATCTCGGACGCGCTGACTGGCAATGGCTCATGGCCGTTGCCCTGCTAACCCTGCCCGCTGCGGCGTGGGCGGGTCCGCCATTTGTCACCGACGACCCGGAGCCTGTCGATCTCCACCACTGGGAGGTCTATGTCTTCTCCGCCGGTGCCATCGGCGCGCACGATGCCACCGGGCTCGGGCCAGCGGTCGAGGTCAATTATGGCGCGGCGCCCAACCTGCAACTTCACGCCATCGTGACCACCGCCTATGACGCACCCGACAGCGCCGGCGGCGCCTATGGCGTGGGCGATACCGAACTTGGTATGAAATATCGCCTGCTCAGCCCCGGCGAAGGCGACTGGTTTCCGCAGATCGGCGTGTTTCCGCTGGTCGAACTGCCCACCGGCAAGGCCAGCCGCAACCTCGGCACCGGACAGGTGCAAGCCTTCCTGCCGATCTGGGTCCAAAAGGATTTCGGCAAGTGGACCACGTATGGCGGCGGCGGCTACTGGATCAATCCCGGCCCGGGCAACCGCAATTACTGGTTCACCGGATGGCTGCTGCAACGCCAGGTGACCCAGCGTTTGGCGCTCGGCGGCGAGGTGTTTCACCAGACCGCGAACGTGGTCGGACGCGGTGGCACCACCGGCTTCAACCTCGGCGGCCAGTTCGACCTCGATCCGCATCACCATGTGCTTTTTTCGGCAGGGCATGGCGGGCTGCAATATGCGGTAAACGGCGGCGCGGTGGTCCATCCCTTCACGTACTGGTTCTGTCAGGCAAACAGCAAAAAGTCTCCGTTTTACGGGACAACGGTGTGCTGGTAATCGGCGCCGATGCGCCCGATCTCATTCAAACGACACCGTTTCCCGCCCGATACGATCCGGCTCGCGGTGTGGCTGTATTTCCGTTTCACCACGTCGTTGCGCGATGTCGAGGAGATGCTCGCCGAGCGCGGAATCGACGTTACCTACGAGACGGTTCGCTGCTGGGCCGCGAAATTCGGACCAGCCATCGCCGCCAACATCCGGCGCCGACGACCACGTGCGGACAGTGTCTGGCACCTCGACGAAATGGTGGTCAAAATCCGTGGCCAGCGCATGTACATGTGGCGCGCCGTCGATCGCGAGGGTGAGGTGCTGGACATGCTGGTCCAGAAGCGGCGAAACAAGGCGGCAGCGCTCAAATTGCTGAAGAAATTGCTCAAAAACCAAGGCTTCGTTCCCGAGAAAATCGTGACTGACGGATTGACCTCCTACCGCGCCGCACTCAAGAAATTGAAGTGCGTCCATCTTCATCATCCGGGCCGATTGCGCGGTAACAACCGGGTCGAAAACTCGCACCTTCCCGTCCGACGACGGGAGCGAAAGATGCAGCGGTTCAAATCCCAGGGCCAGGCTCAACGCTTCGTTTCCATCCACGACGCCATCCACAACACGTTCAATCTGCAGCGCCATCTCGTCTCCCGCAAGACCCTCCGGACCTTCCGGGAAGCGGCATTCGCCGAGTGGAACGCTGCGTCCACTGCGACCGCATGAAGGATGCCGGTCTGCGGACAACTGGTCCTACAAAAGTTACCCTGACAAAACCTCAGCGGCAGCCGACGAAAGTCTCGGCGATGGCGCTGCGCGGGATCATCTTCGATGCCGATGGTCAGCCGATGAGCCCGACGTTTGCCCATGGGCGTCAGGGACGGATTTACCGGTACTATGTTTCCGCCCCGCTGCATCAGGGACGTCTCGGGCCAGCAGATAAGATCGGCGCTCGAAGGGTACCTGCCGCAGCGATCGAGGCGCTCGTGCTTGAGCAGCTTCAGTCCCTGCCACGCGCACGCCAACCGACGTCGCTGGCATGGCCGGAAGCCCGTGCACTCCTGAGCCGGGTTGAGATCCACGTCGACGAATTGCATCTTGTGATCCCGGCGCGCGGTCTTTTTGCGGCGCATGCCGACCTTGGTCGCGAGGTTGGCCGCCTCGGTGCCGCACTCGCCACTGACCAGCGCCTGCTCCTGGACGAGGCCAGCGGCACCCCGACAGTGCGCTTGATCGTGCCGGCGCAACTCCGGCTTCGCGGCGGCCGGACCTGGATCACGAACCCAAAGGGAACCGCTGCGCTTACACCACAAAAGGTCGATCGGGCGCTCGTGCGCGGGTTGTGCACTGCCCGCGGTCTGATCGATGACATGACACCGGGCGAGCCCGTTGCCGGGCAGCAGCGCAAGGTCCGCACCCCGGTCAGTGCCTACGAGCGTGCGCTCTGCAGGCTGGCGTTCCTCGCCCCCGACATCCAGCGCGCCATCATCGAGGGCCGTCAGCCGCCCGGGTTCAACCTGCAACAGCTGGTCCACGGCGAGATCCCGGCCGACTGGGCCGATCAGCGGGTCCTCTTCGGATTTGCCCAGCCGCAGGCTTGACCGCCGATCCCTGTTACAGACTGATCATTCGCTGATCACCGGAAAAAATTCGCTGTTATGAATCGTGTCCCGACCAGCAGTCCGGCTGTCGGCGGGCCCCGCTTTCCAGCGTTTGGTGCGCTTCACGGACGGTAGAGCCCCGAATCCAGCGTGATCTTTCGCCAAATTCCCTGTTAAAATCCCTGTTAGCAGGGAAAGTGCACCGGATCGCGGACGCGCGGAGACACGCCGCGCGAAATCGCGCGAAGTGGCCGGAAATGGTGGGGGAGTTAAGCCGAAAAAGGCGGTTTGCCGGGATATTGTCCGGGCATTGCCGTCGGTTGTGCTGGCAGTGCGGTGTCGGAGCCGGATTTGCCGGGTGGCTGGCGGAGCGGCAGGGATTCGAACCCTGGATACGCTTTTGGCGTATACTCACTTTCCAGGCGAGCGCCTTCGACCACTCGGCCACCGCTCCGCATGCACTGGACAGGGACCGCGCCCTAGCGGTTAGGCGGGGGTTCTGCAAGCCGCTCGAACCCTTAACGCCAAAACGCCGTCCCTGCCCCCTTCAGGCCGCTGTCGCAAAGGCGTCCAAAGCCGCCTCGGGCGTGTCGGGCCAGCGCGAGATCACCAGCAACCGCTTGTGTCCATGGCCGATCACCAGCTCGTCGGTCACGCCCATACCGCCGTGGAGCTGGATCATCTCGTGCCCCAGATCGACCGCTGCCGGGGCGATGAAGGCGCGCAGCCCCCGCACCGCATCGGCAAAGCCCGGCTGCCCCCACGAGACCAGCGCCAGGTTCATCAACGCCCGCGCCTGCTCGATCGCGACATATTGCGCCACCATCCGGTGCTGCAACGCCTGGAACGAGGCCAGCGGCACGCCGAACTGCTGACGGGTGCGCAAGTAATCGCCGGTGTCGGCGAACAGCCGCGCCATCGTGCCCAGCGCCTCGGCGCTGCAGGCCAGGCTGGCGAGCACCTCGGCCTCGGCGATGGCCCCGGCCCCGCCGGCCAAGGCCTGCGCCGGCACATCGGCCAGCACCAACCGCGCCGCGACACTGCCATCGGCCACCCGCCATGGCGTGATCGTCAACCCCGGCGCATCGGCGGCCACGAACCACAGGCCCACGCCCGCCGCCTCACCCGGGGCACCGCTCTCGCGCGCCGAAACGATGAATCCATCGGCGCCATAGCCCGCGATCACGAAGGGCTTCTCGCCGCTGATCCGCCCGCCCTCGGCGCGTGTCGACACACGCAGCACCCCGGCCCGGCCATCCGCCTCGGCATGGGCCAGCGCCACGCGCCGCGAGCCATCCGCCAGATGCGGCGCCCAGGCCTCGGCCAGCGCGGCCGGCGCCTGCGCGGCAAACAGCCGCGCGGCCAGCACCACGTTCTCGACCAGCGGCTCCACCGCCAGCCCATGGCCCAGCGCCTCCATCAAGGTGGCAATGCCGGTGGCATCCAGCCCCAGCCCGCCCGCCGCTTCCGGCAGCATCGCCGCGATCAGCCCCAGCTCGCCGAGCATCGCCCAGTTGGCCGGATCGAACCCCAGCGGCGCGCGCGCGTACTGACGGCGCTTGTCCACGTCGTAGCGACCCTGTACGAAACGCTCGGCCAGGGCCTTGAGCATTTCCTCGTCCTCGGTGAGATCAAAGTTCAATGTGACATCCCCTCTGATCCGATCATCTCTAGCAGGCCTCGCGCTGGCGCGGCGCTGGGCAAAAGATCAGGTGAGAATTGATTGCGACCGGGCACAAGGGTAATCACACAACAATAGGCAGGAGAGGCCGCTGCTTTCGCAGGAATCCATAGATCGCGTCCGCATCCGCGGCCTGGGCGACATCCGACCGGCGGCCGAAGCGCTGGCCGAGGTGGCGCGCGCCAACGGCATGCGCGCCGCCCCCGCGCACGATATCGCCAGCAAGCAGGCGCTGGTCGATGCCGAGGGCAATATCCTCGCGCGCGATGTGTTCGGCTGGTCCGATGAAAAGGTGTGGTGGCGCAACTCGCGAATCGCGCTCGATTCGCCGATGATCAGCGCTTGCCGGTTCGAGAGCGAGGTGTTCTGGGCCAATGCCAACGGCATTTATACACGCCAGCCCAACGCCTATCTCGATTCGATCGACCTCGGCAATTTCGAGTCGCGATCGATGACCCGCGCGGCGATTGTCGTGCCCATCCACCTGCCGTTCGGCCAGATCGGCGCGGTGAGCTGGAACCCCATCGACCGCGCCCAGACCGACCTGTCCGACCTGTTCGAGCGGTGCAGCGACGCGTTTGCGATGTTCAGCCGCGTGTTCATCGGCACATATGTGCATGTGATGGGCGCGGCGCAGGCCTTGCCCTCCGAAACGCGGCTGTCGAAGCGCGAGGTGGAGTGCCTGCGCTGGGCGGCGATCGGCAAGACCGATCTGGAAATCAGCATGATCATGTCGCGCAGCCGGGCGACGGTGCGGTTCCATATCCACAACGCGTCGCTGAAACTGAACGCCGTGAACCGCAGCCAGACGGTGTTCAAGGCGGCGCAGTTGGGGTATATCTCGTTGAATAACAACTGAAAGAACAAGGGTTAGGTGCGAGGGGCGTTTGACATGCCGATTTCTCGAGAGAAATCGGTTGGCCCCTCGCGCTCCCCGTTCCATTTTGGTTGCGCAGCAATTGCGATGAAGCGCCCTGCGGCGAAGCCGCCTTCATGCCAGACCGGCCACCATACGCTACGGGGCCAGAACAGCACCATTCCTGCGGCTTCGCCGCACGGCGCCCCCGCCGCGCGCGAGACGGAACGAATGCAGGAACGGGGAGCGCGAGGGGTTTGCCCCTCGCACCCACCTCTTTCAAACCTTCACCCCCGATCCGCCAGGATCATCTTCGCAGCGCGCCACCCCACGGCCATCGCCGGCGCGTTGGTATTCCCGGTCACGTGCCACGGCATCACCGAGCAGTCCGCCACGCGCACCCCGCTGACCCCGACCACGCGGCAGGCGGGATCGACCACCGCCGCCGGGTCTGACCCCATGCGGCACGATCGGATCGCGTGGAGCCCGCACTGGGCATAAGTGCGGAACGCAGCCAACAAATCCTCGTCGCTGGTCAGCCCGGCGGCGGGGCTGACATCGGCGCCGATCATCCCGGCCAGCGGGCCCGCGTGCATAAACGCGCGCATCTTGCGCAGCATCGCCACGGCGGAGGCACGGTCATGCCCGGTGGTCAGCCAGTTGGGCAGGATCTCGGGCGCATCATCAGCGCGGGGGCCACTCACCCGCACCGACGACTCGCTGGTGAGCCGCAAGAGCTGGCCATAGATGGTGATGCCGGGGCGCGGATCGATCTGGTCGAGGGGCACGGGGTTGCCATCGTCGGCCACCTTGAAGGTGTAGCCGCCGAGGTAGAGCTGGGTATCGGTGCGCCCGTCGGGGTGGGCAACATTGCAGAACGCGCCGACCTCGAACGGGCCGGTGGCCATGATCCCGGTGTGGGTCGCCAAATAGCGCGCCATCGCCAGCGCCGCCCCAACGCCGAAGAACTGCCGGTTGGTGCCGCGCCCTTTTTCCAGCCGAAACGGCATCGAGAACGACAGATGCTCGATCATCCGCTCGCCGACATCCGGCGAATGCGCCACCACGTCGATCCCGCGCGCGCGCAGCCGCTCGCCATCGCCGATGCCGGAGCGTTGGAGCAGCAGCGGGCTTTCGATGGCGCCGGCGCAGACGATCACCTCGCCGGCAACGGCGAAGCGGCAGGGCGCGCCGTTGACGGTGGCAAGCAGCGCAATGGCGCGGCGACCGTTGAATGCGATGCGCTCGGCCCGCGCGCCGGTCATCACCGTCAGGTTGGGCCGGCCTTGTGCGGCGGCGAGGAAGGTGCGGGCCGCGCTCTCGCGTTTGCCGCGGCGGATGTTGTGGCTGTAGAGCCCGACGCGCGGGCCGGGCGTGCCGTTCAAATCCTGCACGCGTTTCAGGCCGATCGCTTCGCCCGATTCGATCATGCGCTCGGCCAGCGGGTAAGTGTAGATCGCCGGATCGATGTGGACCAACCCGCCCGCGCCACGATTGCCGCCGGCACCCATCGCGTGGTCCTCCAGCGCGATGAAGGCCTCGGTCATGGCCTCGCCGGTCCAGCCGGTGGCGCCGCGCGCATCCCAGTCGTCATAGTCGGCGGGCTCGCCCCGGCTCCAGATCATGCCGTTCACCGCCGACGATCCGCCCAGCCCCTTGCCGCGAATCCACACCTCGGCCGCACCGTTGTCGCGCGGTTGGGCGACGGGATAGGCCCAGATGTGTTCGGGCCGCGTGACCAGCTTGGCCACACCTTTGGGCAAGCGGACCCAGAAGCTGTCGTTCGGCCCCCCCGCCTCCAGCAACAGCACGCGTGAGCGGCCATCGGCGCTGAGACGCTCGGCCAATACGCAGCCCGCCGAGCCGGCGCCGACGATGATGTAGTCCCAGATATCGGTCATGTTGTGTCTCTCCCGGCGGGGAGAGTGGCATGACGGGGGCGCGGCGTTGCCTAGCGTTTTGAAGGGGAAAGGTGATCCCCGGGGGTCAAAACCCCCGGCCCCCCATTCCTGTCTGCGTTGCGCAGCATATCGGCCGGGTGCCTTGCGGTGAAGCCGCCTTCGCGCGCGTGGCGCAACGCAGGCGGAAATGGGGAACGCGAGGGGCCAACCGATGTCTCTTGAGACATCGGCATGTCAGACTCCCCTCGCACCTGCCCTTTCTTCCTCCCCTCACTAGCGTTTTGAAGAGTCGGAGCCGGGCCGCCCGCGACGTAAGGGTAACGTATCAGTCATGGAGGGGCGCACAGCCCCCGCGGGAGAGACATGAACGCGATCGCCGACAACCTGTTCACCGACGAGGCCGTGCCGCGGCTGATCGGCGGGCGCCACCGCGAGACGGGGCGGATCGTGTTCCCCTGCCCGGCGGGCGGAGCTTGGGAGACGTATCCGCTGGCGCGGGCGGGTCAGGTGTGGTCGTTCACGGTGCAGCGCTATCGCCCCAAGACGCCGCCCTATGCCGGTCCGGAGGCGTTTGCCCCGTGGATTGTCGCCTATGTCGAGATCCCCGGCGAGGTCATCGTCGAGGCGCGGCTGGAGGGCGTGGCGTTTGACGCGGTGGCGATCGGCATGGCGGTGGAATTTGCCCCGGTGCCGCTCGATCCCGCCGATCCGGCCAGTCCGTTGATCCCCGCCTTCCGCGCAGCAGGAGATGCAGCATGAGCGGCGATGTGTGCATTGTCGGCATCGGCATCCATCCGTTCGGACGGACCGATGGCTTGTCGGGCGTCGATCAGGGGGTGTTTGCCGTGCGGCAGGCCTTGGCCGATGCCGGGGTGGCCTGGCCCGAGATCCAGTTCGCCTATGGCGCGTCGGAGGCGGCGGGCAATCCCGATTCGATGGTCGAGCAACTGGGCCTCACCGGGGCGCAGTTCATCAACGTGCGCAATGGCTGCGCGGCGGGGGGATCGGCGCTGTTCTCGGCGCAGATGGCGATTCGGTCGGGCGAGTATGACCTTGGCCTCGCGGTCGGGTTCGACAAGCATCCGCGCGGGGCGTTCAACGCGATGCCCGCCGAATACAACCTGCCCGACTGGTACGGCGCGGCGGGGCTGATGGTCACGACGCAGTTTTTTGCGGCCAAGATCACGCGCTATATGCACCTGCACGGGATTTCGCGCACGACGCTGGGGCGGGTGGCGGAAAAGGCGTTTCGCAACGCCGTCCATGCCGATCACGCGTGGCGGCGGGCGCCAGTGCCGTTGGACGAGATCCTCGACGGCGCCTTGGTGTCCGACCCTTATTCCAAATACATGTTCTGCTCGCCGGCCGAGGGCGGGGTGGCGCTGGTGCTGGCGAGCGAGAAGAAGGCGCGCGAACTGGGCGGGCCGCTGATCCGGCTGAAGGCGGCGACGATGCGGACGCGGCCACCGCACAGTTTCGAGGTGTTTGCGCCGATGGTCGACATCGGCGGCGGCACGGCGACGGCCACGCGCCTCGCCTCAGCGGCGGCGTTCGAGTCCGCCGGGATAGGCCCCAAGGACATCGCCCTCGCCCAGTTGCAGGACACGGAGGCCGGCGCCGAAATCATGCATATGGCCGAAAACGGCTTCTGCGCCGATGGCGATCAGGAGCAATGGCTGGCCGAGGGGCGCACCGAGATCGGCGGCGCCTTCCCGGTCAACACAGATGGCGGCTGCCTTGCCTGTGGCGAGCCGATCGGCGCATCGGGCCTGCGTCAGGTTTACGAGAATGTCGTGCAATTGCGTGGGGCTGGCGGCGGGCGGCAGGTGCCGGGCGATCCGCGGACCGCCTACAGCCATGTCTATGGTGCGCCGGGGGTCTCGGCCGTGACGATTCTGGAGCGCTGATGGATATCGACCTGCCCCCCGACGCGCTGGCGTTCCGCGACGAGGTCCGCGCCTTTCTGGCCGCGCACTTGCCCGATGCTGTGCGCGAAGGCGCCGCCGCCACGCCATCGGTCTTCGTCGAGCCTGAGATTGGCCAGACGTGGAACGCGGTGCTGAACGCCAAGGGCTGGCTGGGCTATCAATGGCCGGTCGAGCATGGCGGCACCGGCTGGACGCCGTTGCAACGCTATCTGTTCGAGAAGGAATGCGCGCTGGCGGGAGCGCCGAACCTCACCGTGCTGGGGCTGAAGCTGGTCGCGCCAGTGATCTGGACGTTCGGCACCGAGGCGCAGAAGGCGCAGTACTTGCCGCGCATCCTCAGCGGCGAGGATTACTGGTGCCAGGGCTTCTCGGAGCCGGGCAGCGGATCGGACCTCGCCTCGTTGCAAACGCGCGCGGTATTGAGCGAGGATGGGCGGGAATATGTCCTCAACGGGTCGAAAATCTGGACGACCCACGCCCACCACGCCAGCCACATGTTCTGCCTCGTCCGCACCGATCCCACGGTGAAGAAGCAGGCGGGGATCAGCTTCGTGCTGGTCGATCTGGACAGCCCGGGGATCACCATCGCGCCGATCCTGACCAATGCCGGCGACCATGAGGTCAATCAGGTGTTCCTCGAAAACGTGCGCGTGCCGGCGGAAAATCTGGTGGGCGCCGCGGGTCAGGGCTGGACCATCGCCAAGTTCCTGCTGGAAAACGAGCGCGGCGGATCGTGCCACGCGCCCAAACTCTCGTATGACCTCGACCGCATCGAAGCTGCCGCGCGAGCCGCGCCGGATGGGCGGGGCGGTACGCTGGATGGCGATCGCGACTGGCGGCGGCGGGTGGCGAAGCTGCGCCTCACCGTGCAGGCGCTGGAGATGATCGAGTTGAAGATCATTTCCGAAATCGCGCAGGGCCGCGCGCCGGGGCCGCAAACCTCGCTGACCAAGCTGCTTGCCTCGAACGCGCGGCAGGAGATCGACCTGCTGGCGGTCGATCTGCACGGGCCGGCGGGGCTGCAACTGGAAATGGCGCGGCCGCTTTATGGCGAAAATGCGCCATTCCCACCGTTTGGCAGGGATGCGCAAGTCGCCACGCCGCGCTATCTGAACAGCCGGGCGTGGACGATCTTTGGCGGCACCAACGAGGTGCAGGCGACGATCATCGCGAAATCGGTGCTGGGGCTGTGACCCGGCCCGACCCTGAATTCCGCCCCCAACGATGGGCAAAGAGGAGCCTGACATGCAGTTGAGCCGCGACGCGCTGCTGAACGCCTATCGCCGGATGAAGGTCATCCGCGAGTTCGAGGAGCGCCTGCACACCGAGATCCAGACCGGCGAAATCGCCGGCTTCACCCACCTCTACTGCGGTCAGGAGGCCGTGGCGGTGGGGATCTGCGAGCAGCTCTCGATCGAGGACAAGATCATCTCCACCCATCGCGGCCACGGCCACTGCCTTGCCAAGGGCTGTGACGTCACCGGCATGATGAAGGAGATCTGGGGCAGCCGCGAGGGGCTGTGCAAGGGCAAGGGCGGGTCGATGCACATCGCCGATGTCGATGTCGGCATGTTGGGCGCCAACGGCATCGTCGGGGCCGGCGCGCCGATTGCGGTGGGCGCGGCGTTGTCGCTGAAGCTGGACGGCAAAGGCCATGTCGCCATCGCGTTCTCCGGCGACGGCGCGTGCAACCAGGGCACCACGTTCGAGGCGATGAACTTTGCCGTGGTGACGCAGGCACCGGTCATTTTCGCGTTTGAAAACAACCATTATTCCGAACACACCGGCGTCGATTACGCCGTCGGCACCCAACGCGACATCGCCAGCCGGGCCGAGGCGTTCGGCATGAAGGTGTGGCGCGGCGACGGCACCGACTTCTTCTCGGTCTACGAGACGATGCGCGAGATGCTGGAATATGTGCGCGCCGGCAACGGCCCGGCGGCGGTGGAGTTCGATACCGAACGCTTCTTCGGCCACTTCGAGGGCGATCCCCAGCGCTATCGCGGCCCCGGCGAACTGGACCGCATCCGCGAGGAGCGCGACTGCATCAAGAAGTTCCGCGAGAGCGTGACGCAGGCCGCGTTGCTGACCCATGCCGACCTCGATGCCGTCGATGCCGAGGCGTTGCAGGCGATCGAGGACGCGGTGCAGGCCGCCCGCGCCGGCGCGCGCCCGACCGCCGAAGACGTTTTGGCCGACGTCTACATCAGTTACTGAGCATCGCGCAAAAAAGTGGGAACCGGTTTTTTGCACCAGCGATGCGACAATCAAGACAACGAGGATCTGACATGGCGACTATGACGTACCGCGAGGCGGTCCTCTCGACCATTGCGGAAGAAATGGCGCGCGACGAACGCGTGGTGGTGCTGGGTGAGGACGTGGTCGGCGGCATGGGCACGCCCGGCGGGCCCGAGGCCATCGGCGGCATCTGGTCCACATCCACCGGGCTGTGGGGCCAGTTCGGCGCAGGCCGCGTGATCGATACGCCGATCTCGGAAAGCGCCATCGTTGGCGCCGCATCCGGTCTGGCGCTGGCGGGCAAACGCCCGATCGCCGAGCTGATGTTCGCCGACTTCATCGGCGTGTCGCTGGACCAGATCTGGAACCAGATGGGCAAGTTCCGCTATATGTTCGGCGGCAAGACCACCTGCCCGGCGGTGATCCGCATGCCCTATGGCGCGGGTTACAACGCCGCCGCCCAGCATAGCCAATCGGTGCATCAGATCCTGAGCGGGATGCCGGGGCTGAAAGTGGTGATGCCGAGCACCCCCGCCGACGCCAAGGGCCTGTTGCGCAGCGCGATCCGCGATGACGATCCGGTGATGTTTCTGGAACACAAGGCTTTGTATGGCATGAAGGGCGAGGTGCCGGACGATCCGGACTTCGTGATCCCGTTTGGCCATGCGCGCCTCAGCCGCGCCGGGCAGGACGTGACGATCGTCTCCTCCGGCCTGCTGCTCGGCTTTTGCGAGGCGGCAGCGGACAAGCTGGCCAAGGAGGGCATCGGTTGCGACGTGATCGACCTGCGCACCACCAGCCCGCTCGATGAGGAAACGATCCTCGATTCGGTCGAGGTCACCGGCCGGCTGGTCGTGGTGGACGAGGCGCCACCGCGCTGTGGCATGGCCGCCGACATCTGCGCGCTGGTCGCGGCCAAGGCGTTCTCCAGCCTGAAGGCCCCGCCCGCGCAAGTCACCCCGCCGCACACCCCGATCCCCTTCGCCCGCGAGCTGGAAAGCGCCTATCTGCCCTCGGTCGACAAGATCGAAGCAGCCGTGCGCGCCGTGCTCGCCTACCGCTGAGGAGCGACCCGATGGCCGATATCCGCCCGTTCTGCATGCCCAAATGGGGCATCGAAATGACCGAGGGCACGCTCGCCGCATGGATGGTGCAGGAGGGCGAACCGTTCACGCGCGGCCAGGTGCTGTGCCTGATCGAAACCGCCAAGATCACCAACGAGGTCGAGGCCGAGTTCGACGGCGTGCTGGCGCGCGTGCTGGTGGCGCCGGGGGCCGAGGAGCCGGTGGGGGCCTTGCTGGGCGTATTCGCCGGGGCCGAGACGCCGGCGGCGGAGGTCGAGGCCTTCATCGCGGCGTTCAAGCCCGCCGAAACCGGCGTGGCGGCCAAGGCCGGCGGTGGGGATGAAGCCCCTGCTCCGGTTGCGGCACCCGCCAAGGCCCCGGTCAAGATCGCAACCAACCGCCCGATCAGCCCCGAGGCGCTGAGGCTGGCCGAGGCCGAAGGTCTCGACATCACCGACATCGGCGGCACCGGGCGCGGCGGGCGGATCACGTTGCAGGACATCGATCAGGCGTTGAAGCCCGCGACCACCCTGCGGCCGAAAGGTCCGGCGGAGCTGATCGAGGACAACCTCGCGGTGTTCGCCTCGCCTCTGGCACGGCGGATCGCGGCGCTGCACGGGATCGACCTGACCGGCGTGACCGGCACTGGCCGACGCGGACGCATCGCCAAGGGTGACGTGCTGGCGCTGGTGCCGGCACCCGCGGCGGACAGCGGCCGGCCGGTGTTTGGCGCGGCCTTCGTGCCGGTGGCCAACCAGCCGACCGTGGTGCCGTTCGACCGCATCCGCAAGGTCGTCGCCCAGCGGTTGACCGAGGCCAAGCAGCAGATCCCGCACTTTTACCTCAAGGTTTCGGCCTCGGCGGATGCGCTGATCGCGCTGCGGCGGACGGCGAACGTGGTGCTGGGGGCCAAGGCGTCGATCAACGATTATATCGTCAAGGCCTGCGCATTGGCGCTGGTGCGGCATCCCGATGTCAACGTGCAGGTGCATGGCGGCGAGGTCCACGGCTTCCCCCACGCCGATGTCGCCATCGCCGTCGCCAGCCCCAAGGGCCTGGTGACGCCGGTGGTGCGTCAGGCCGACCGCCTGCACATCGCCCAGATCGCCGAGGCCACCCGTGCGCTGATCGACAAGGCCAACGCGGGCCGGCTGGCGTTCGAGGACATGGATGGCGGAACGTTCTCGATCTCGAACCTCGGCATGATGGGGGTTGAGGAGTTCTCGGCCATCATCAACCCGCCGCAGGGGGCGATTCTCGCCGTGGGCGGGTTGCAGAAAGTGGCTGTGGAGACGGCGGATGGCGGGATCGCGTTTGAAAACCGCATCGCGCTGACGCTCTCGGTCGATCACCGGGCGATCGACGGGGCGGCCGGGGCCGGTTTCCTCGCGACGCTGAAAGGGTTGATCGAGGGGCCGGAGGCGTTGTTCGGGTGAAGGTTAAGGGGTGGGTGCGAGGGGCAAACCCCTCGCGCTCCCCATTCCTGCATATGTGACGCCCAGCACGCGGCCTTGCGCCATGCGGCGAAGCCGCTGGAATATCATCGCAAAGTCGCGCAACGTGGAACGTTGTCCATATTGATAGCGGCTTCGCCGCATAGCGCACCTACGCGGGCAAGGCGCAACGAAGACAGGAACGGGGAGCGCGAGGGGTTTGCCCCTCGCACCCGCCCCTTCATCCTTCAAACCGTCGCAACAACCCCTGCCTTATGCGCCACCGCCGCCAGAAACGCGCTGGGATTATAGTAATAGGGCTTGATCCGGCACACCTGCGCGCCGCGAAGCTCGAACATTTCGGCAATGTCCACGGGCTCCAGCCCCTCACCGGCGAAGTGCAGGCGCAGCAGCCGCACGCAATGATCCCCGCCCACGCAATCCGCGATGGTTTCCAGCCGGACGACATCCGCCAGCGCGAACACCTTCAAGTAGAGCTGGTGCAGCGCATCCTTGCCGTGGAGCGCGCAGGCCATGGGCAGGTGGTCTGCCTCGGTGATGACGAAATCGTCGGTCAGCAGTTCGGCGGCGGCGGCCCACTGGCCGGTGCCGGTCAGTTCGTAGAGGCGGCCCACGAGGGCGGTGATCTCGTCGGGGGTCAAGGACATTCAGACGGCTCCCATGTATGGCGGGTGCGATGTGCCCCGCGGTTGGCGCACATCATCCTCCCGGTGGGCGTGGGCGGCACCTCGCACAATGGCTAGCGGGCGCGTGCGGCTTGGCGCGCTAATCGGGGCGGATAACGGCGCGATGGCGCCATGGGAGAGACATGTCATGGCCGCACGACTTGCCGGCAAACGCTGCCTGATCACCGGAGGCGCCTCGGGCCTTGGCGCGGCGATGGCACGCGCCTTCGTGGCCGAGGGCGCGCAGGTGATCGTCGCCGATATCGACACGGCGGCCGGCACCGCCCTGGCGGCGGAACTGGGCGCGGCGGGCCGGTTCCTGACGCTGGACGTGACGCGCGAGGAGAGCTGGGACGCGGCGATGGCCGAGGCGGGGCCGCTGGACGTGCTGGTGAACAACGCCGGCATCACCACGCTCGGCTCGATCGAGGATGTCAGCCTCGCCGCGTTCCGGCATGAGTTCGAGATCGATGTCGTCGGCGTATTTCTGGGTTGCAAGGCGGCGGTGGCGCGGCTGAAGCAGAACGGGGCGCGGGGCGGCTCGATCATCAACCTCTCGTCGATGACCGGGGTGCGCGCGCAGGGCAATCTGGTGGCGTATAATGCCGCCAAGGCCGCCGTGACCCACATGACCAAGTCGGTGGCGCTGCATTGCTGCGAGCAGGGGTACAACATCCGGGTGAACTCGATCCATCCGGGGATCATCCGCACCGCCATCGTCGACAAAGTGCTGGCCCAGGCCGCAGACCCAGATGCGGTGCGCGCCGGCTTCATTGCCGCCCACCCGATCGGCCGCATGGGCGAGCCGGCGGACATCGCCGCCATCGCCATCTACCTCGCCTCGGACGAATCGACCTTTGCCACCGGGGCGGAATTCCGCATCGACGGCGGCAGCACGATATGACCGCGCTCGGCCCGGTGCGGCAGGTTGCCTATTACTGCGCCGATGTGCGGGCGGCTGCCTTGGCGCATCACCGGGCGTTCGGGTCGGGGCCGTTCTTCGTGGCGGAGCATGTGCCGCTCCGGCGCTCGGTCCATCGCGGGGTGGAGCAGCCGTTCGACCATTCCTCGGCCTATGGCCAATGGGGCGAGGTGATGGTGGAGTTCGTCCAGCAGAACAATCCTGCGCCATCGGCCTTTCGCGACCTGTTTCCCGATGGCCGCTGGGGGCTGCACCATCTGGCGTTTTGGGTGGATGACGTGGATGCGGCGGTGGCCGGATTGGGCCTGCCGCTGGCCCAGCGGTCCGAGATGACCGACGGCTTCGTGTTCGCCTTCGTCGATGCCTCCGCGGTTTACGGCCACATGCTCGAACTCTATAGCCCCGTGCCGGCGCTCACCGAATTTTATGCGATGGTCGCCGAGGCCGCGCGCACGTTCCAGGGCGGCGATCCCATCACCACCATCCGGATGACCTGACCCCATGAGCGAAACCTGGCATACCCTGATCGACGCAGCCGAATTCCCCGCCGAGGGCAAACTCGCCGCCCGCATCGCCGGCTGGTTCGTGCTGGTGGCGCATGACGACGATGGCTGGCACGCGGTCAACGATCGCTGCACGCATCAGGCGGCGCTGCTGTCGAAAGGGCGGATCCGGCGCGGGGCGATCATGTGCCCGCTGCACGGCGCGCGGTTCGAGGTGGCGACGGGGGCCTGCATCGGCGGGGCCTATCCGGGGTTGCGGACGTTTCCGGTGCGGGTTGTGGACGGACGGGTCGAGGTCTGCGTGCCCGATGCGGCGCCCGGGATCGAGGAAGTGCCGGTGGTGATTTGAAGCAGGCAGGGTGAATGCGAGGGGCAAACCCCTCGCGCTCCCCATTCCTGTCTATGTTACGCCTCGCCCGCGACCTTGCGCCCTTGCGCAGCTGAATGAATGAAGGTGGCTTCGCCACAAGTCCCAACGCCGACGGCACGCGCCCACGTCAACAATGAACGGGGAGCGCGAGGGGTTTGCCCCTCGCATCTCTCCTTGTCTTGCCCTAGCCCAAGCCACAGCTATCCCCCCGCCCTACCGGCGCTAATCTCCCCGCCAACACCACAAACGGGAGAGATACCAATGCCCTTCACCGGCCCCGCCGAGGACCGCCTCGCCATCCGCGAGCTGATCGAGACATATGCCGATGCCGTCACGCAGGTCGACGCCGCCGCCTGGGGTGCGACATGGGCCGAGGACGGGGTGTGGTCGATGCCCGACTATCCCGAGTTTCCGACGCAGCAAGGCCGCGCGGCGATCGTCGGGCTATGGGTGGAGGCGATGAAGCACTATCCGGGGCTGATGTTCGAGGCGTGGCCGGGTTCGATCGAGGTCGATGGCGACACAGCCAAAGTCCGCACCTACACGTCCGAGATTTATGATCAGGGCGCCGAAACCCTGCGCGACCGCGGCCAGTACGAGGACGTCTGCGTGAAGCGCGACGGCCGCTGGCTGTTCCAGAGCCGCACCTTCCGCAATATCCACCGCCAGAAGGCCCCCAAGGGCACCTGACAAATCGTGCGAGCGCGCAGGGGGCATGGCCCCTCGCCGTTCGCCACACCGCACAAAAAAAGGGGGGCGCAGCCGGCTGGCTACGCCCCCTTTTTTTAGGTTCAGAGTCTCTGCGTTCAGAACTTCACGCCGACCGTCGCGCCAAAGGTGCGCGGCTCGACCGTCGAGGCAAAGGAAAAGAGGCCGGCCACGGTGAAGGCGGCGGTGGTCGTCACGCTGTTGGTCAGGTTGCGGCCGAACACACGGACATAGGCGTCGGCGCCATGCAGCTTGAAGTCCACGGTCATGCTGGCGTCGACCAGATCCTGCGTGATCGTCCGCACGCGGGCGTCGTTGCCGGTGTAGATCAGGTCGGTCGCGGTCGAACTGGCGGCGAGCGGGCCGTTAGAGATCTGCTCGTCATAGGGGCTGATGTGGCGCCAGCCAACCGAGGTGATCACTTTGCCGAAGCTGGTCGGCACGGTGTATTCCCCGTTCAGCGATCCGCTGAACTTCGGCGCGTAGATCAACGGGTTCGCCGAATAATTGCAGGTGATGATCGACGTACCCGGCCCCGCGCAGCCGACCACGTAGTTGCGGAAATGCGAGTCGGTGTAGGCGGCGGTGGCGGTGACTTTCAGGCCATCGATCACGCGCAGCGTGCCGTCGAACTCGATGCCCTTGATGATCGCGCCGCCGGGCACATTGCCGGTGATCGTCTGGTTGCCGGTAGGTCCGCCGGGCACGGTCAGGTTCTGCTGCATGTTCTTGTAATCGGAGATGAAGCCGGCAAAGTTCAACTGCAACTTGTGATCCAGCAGGTTCAGCTTGCTGCCGATTTCATAGGCATCCACCGTCTCGGGCTGGAACGGGGTGCTGGCGGTGGCCGCCGTCGATGCGCGCGAGCTGAACCCGCCGGAGCGATAGCCGCGCGACCAACTGGCATAGAACATCGTGTCGCGGTTCGGGCGATAGTCGAGCCCGACCTTGGGGGTGAACTTCGAGAAGCTGGCATCGCCCGAGCCCACCTCGGACAACGTCTGGTCGTTGGTGCCGCCGAAGAAGCCGTTGTCCAGCTTCTTGTTGTCGTGCGAGAACCGGCCGCCGAAAGTCAGGCGGATCTTCGGAACGATCGTCCAGTCGAAATCGCCGAACGCGGCATAGGAGCGGGTCTTGCCGTGGACCAGTTGTTGGCCCGGCGCCACCGAATCGGGGTTGCTGCTGGTGTTGAGCGCCACGCCGCCGCCGCCGATGCCGGTCCACTGGGTCAGGTCGTACTTCGAATCGAAGTAGTAACCGCCGACGACGTAATCGAGACCCGGGAAAATCTTGCCTGCGCCACGCAGTTCCTGGCTCCACTGGGTGTAATGCTGACGACGCAGCACGTAATAAAAGCCGGCGGTGCCGAAATCCTGCGTCTGATCTTCGCTGCTGTGCCGCCAGCCGGTGACCGAGGTCAGCTTGATCGGGCCGGCGTCGAGGTTCATCAGCAAGGTTGCGGCCGGCGCGTGATAGGTGCTGTGGGTCGGCGCGTCGGATACGTCATAGAGGTTGGTCTGCGGGGTGGCGATGCCATAGAACGCATCGCCCGGCGCGGTGATGGTGACGTTCACCGGGGTGAACGAGGACACCATGTCCTCGACCGTCAACTGCGCATCAAAACCCGATCCTGCGGGCTTGAACAGCAGCGATCCGCCGAAGTTATCGTCCTTGCTGCCACCGGTGCGGCTCTTGCTGGTGGTGTTCCAGTAATAACCGTCGCTCTGGTTGTGGAAGTACCAGCCCTTCACGCCCCAGGTGCTGCCATCGCCATAGTTGACGATGCCCTTGCCGCTCCAGGTGTTCCACTGGCCATAGCTGAATTCGATCTTGGCGCCCGGCGTCATCGTCGGCTTGGTGCGGGTGATGTTGATCACGCCGCCGATGGTGTTGGCGCCGAACAGCGTGCCCTGCGGTCCGCGCAGCACCTCGATCTGCGCCACATCGAACACATCCTGCAACTGGCCGGTGCTGGTGCCGATGGTCACGCCATCGACGACCACGCCCACTGTCGGCGTCTGCGACTTCTCGATGTCGGCATACGTCAGCCCACGGATCGAGAGGTTGGCCGCCGCCGCGCCCGAGTTCTGCTGCGTGATCAACAGGCCGGGGGCCGCGCCTTGGAGGTCGGCGATGTTCACCGAAGCCTTGTTTTCCAGCATCGAGGTGTTGATCGCGGTGATCGCGATCGGCGTCGATTCCAGCGATTCCGAGCGGCGGCGGGCGGTGACGATGATCTCGCCAGTGCCGGGGGCCGCAGGCGCGGCGGCCTCTGCCATGGCGGGAGCGGGGGCATCGGCGGCGAAGGCCGACGACGCCGCAACGGCCATGCCGGATGCGGCAAGCGCGACAACGAGCGCGCGACGACTGGCGCAGATATTCATGTGATCAGGCTCCCTCTCGGTAGGTTTTATTACCTTTTCGGAGGCGGATTATCTCCGCTCCCCTGTAAAAACGGCATATGCCCGGAATTGATGGTTCACTCACACTGCCAAATGTCACAGGTGCGCCGAAGAAGTCGCGGCGGGAGGAAGGCATGAGCGGCCGAGGCCCGCCACCGGAGAGGACAACATGGAACAGAACCGCCGTTTCCTGCTGAAGCGCCGCCCGCATGGCGCGCCCGTGCCCGATGATTTCGCGCTGGTGTCAGAGCCGGTGCCCACGGCCGCGCCCGGCGGCATCGTGGTGCGCAATCATTACGCCTCGCTGGATCCGGCGCAGCGTGGATGGATGGACGATGCCCCCAGTTACATGCCGCCGATCCCGCTGGGCGCGCCGGTGCGGGCGACGACGATCGGCGTGGTCCACGCCTCGGACAATGCCGCGTTTGCCCCCGGACAATGGGTGATGGGGCTCAACGCGCTGGAGGATTACTCGCAGGTCGCAGCGGGTGGTTTTACCATGCCGGTGGATGTGTCGGCAGTGGATTCGCCATCGCGGTTTCTATCGGCGATGGGCGCGGTCGGGCTGACGGCCTACTTCGGCCTGATCGACACCGCCAAACCCAAGGCCGGCGAAACGCTGCTGGTCTCCGGCGCGGCCGGCGCGGTGGGATCGGCGGTGGGGCAGATCGGCAAGATCCTGGGCCTGCGCGTGATCGGCATCGCCGGCGGGGCAGAGAAATGCCGGCGGCTGGTGGCGGATTACGGCTTCGATGTGGCGATCGACTACAAGGGCAAGGACGTCGCCGCCCTCTCCGCCGAGATCGCGCACGCCGCCCCCGATGGCGCCGACATCGTGTTCGAAAACGTCGGCGGCGATGTCCTCGATGCGGAACTGAACAACCTCGCCATGCGCGCGCGGATCGTGCTCTGCGGGCTGATCTCGGAGTACAATGCGCCCGAAAAGCACGGCTGCCGCAACCTCTGGCAGGTACTGGTGCGCCGCGCGACGATCCACGGCTTCCTGATCGCCGACTATGTGCCCCGCTTTGCCGAGGGCGGCGCGCAGATGGCGCAATGGATGGCCGAGGGCCGCCTGCGCATCGACGAGGACGTGCAGGTGGGGCTGGAGAACGCCTATGCCGCGTTCATGCGGCTGTTCAGCGGCGCCAACACCGGCAAGCTCGTGCTGAGGATCGCGTGATGCGCCTCAGCGGACGGCGCGCGCTGGTCACTGGCGCGGCCTCGGGTATCGGCGCGGCAACAGCGGCGCGGCTGGCGGCGGACGGTGCGGCGGTGTTCACGGTCGACCGCGCGGCGGGCGTGGACCTCGGCATCGACGTCACCGCGCCAGACGCCAGCGAACGGATCGTGGCCGCCGCAATGGCGCGGCTGGGGGGCATCGATATCGTGGTGCCCTGCGCCGGGGTATCGGCCTTCGCGCTGCTGGAGGATCACACCGACGCATGGTTCGAGACCACCATGGCGGTGAACGTCACCGCCGTGTTCCGCCTCGCCCGCGCCTGCCTGCCCGCGCTGAAGACCAGCGGGCACGGGCGGATCATCACCATCGGCTCGGTGTGCTCGGCGTTCGGGGATGCCGGGCTGGTGGCCTATGCCGCCTCGAAACATGCGGTGCTGGGCATGACGCGGGCGATGGCGGGGGAACTGGGCGGGTTTGGCATCACCGCCAACTGCGTGATGCCCGGCGCGATCGAAACCGCGATGACCCGGCCGGCATTCGATGACCTGCCCGGCTATCGCGCGCATTGGGAGGCGAAGGCGGCGCTGGGCCGGCTGGGCCAGCCCGAGGATATCGCCGACGTGATCGCCTTTCTGGCCAGTGACGACGCGCGGTTCGTCACCGGGCAGGGGATGCTGGTCGATGGCGGGGCGATGTCGCGGATGTGACAAGGTTTGAAGGTGGAAAGCAGGGGGCGGCGGCCCCCTGCACCCCCGTTCCTGCATCGGGTGGCGTTGGCACTGCCGGCTTGCGCGTGGTGACGGGGGTTTTCCTGCCGCTGCGCGGCGGGTGCTGGGCAGCAAAGCCGCGCAACATCGCCGATCCGGTGCCAACGTTGACAGGAAATGGGAGCGCGAGGGGCTAGCCCCTCGCATTCACCCTTAAAACCTTAAAACTGCACCCGCTTCGTATACCCGCCGTCCACCACCACATTGGTCCCGGTGGTGTACGACGACGCCGGGCTGGCCAGAAACACCACGGTCCGCGCCACTTCCTCCGGCCCGCCCCAGCGGCCCAGCGCGAACTGCGCCTCGGTGGCGGCATGGAGCTCGGGCGCGAGGCCCTTGATCGCCTCCCAGTTGCCGCCGGGAAAGCTGATCGGCCCGGGCGACACGCAGTTCACGCGGATCCCCTTAGGCCCCAACGCCTGTGACAACTGCCCGGCATAGACCAGCAACGCACCCTTCAGCGCGTTATAGCCCTGCGGCACGATGAACGTCTCGACGGCGGCGCTGGAGGACATCAGCACCACCGATCCGGTGCCCGATGCGGCGAGCCGTTCCTCCAAAACCTCGATCCCGATCACCGCACCGAGGATGTCGTGATCGAGCCCCTTCTGCCAATCGCCCGTCGCGCCCGACCCCGATGTCGAGATCATCGGCACGAAGATATCGCACCCGCCCAGCGCATCGGCGGCCTGGTTCAGCCATGCGCGATAGGCATCGTGGCCGGCCTCCATGTCGAAGGCTTCGGCGAAGACCTTGCCGCCGTGGGCCGCGATGGCGGCGGCGGTTTCGGCCACCTGCGCCGGGTTGCGCGAGCAGAAGGCGATATCGGCGCCCTCCGCCGCGAAGAGTTCGACCGCGGCGCGGCCGATGCCGCGGCTGCCGCCGGTGAGGATGACTTTCTTGCCCTTGAGCCCGAGGTCCATGTGCGTCCGCTCCCGATATGTGGCCGCGCGTGTCGCCCGGCGCGTAGCGCCACCTTTGGCCCGGCGGTCCAGGCACTCCCACTCGCCTTTTGGAGAGGACCGGGCCCTGCGCCCGCGTGGTAGCCCGCAGCAAACCACCAGACAACATGGGAGTGAGAGCGATGGGCAGGCTGGCCGGCAAGACCGCCTTGGTACTGGGCGCGAGCAGCGAGGGCAACATGGGCCAGCACATCGCCCGCCGCTTCATGGCCGAGGGCGCGCGCGTGCTGGTTTCGGGCCGCAAGGCGGCGGTGTTGCAGGCCTTTGCCGAGGACACCGGCGCGCTGTGGCACGCCTGCGACCTCACCGACCGCGCATCGGTGCAGGCGCTGGCCGATCACGCCGCGCGCGCGCTGAGCGGCATCGACATCGCGGTGAACGCCACCGGCTGGGGGCTGTTGAAGCCGTTCCTGGAGACCACGCCCGAGGAACTGGCGGCCATCACCGCGCTGCAATTCACCGGCCCGTTCCACTTTGCCCAGGCGATGGTCGGCCAGATGATGCAAAGCCACGGCGGGCGCGGCGGCTCGCTGATCCAGATCTCCTCGGCCACCGCCACGATCATGCTCAACGACCATGCCGCCTATATGGGCACCAAGGCCGGCACCGATCACGTGATCCGCTGCGTCGCGCACGAGTTCGGCGCCGAGGGCATCCGCGCCAACTCTGTGTCACCGGGATTGACCGACACGCCGATGAACGCCGCCGCCAAGGACGTCCCCGGCCTGTTCGAGGCCTTCCGCAGCGGCTATCCGCTGGGCCGATGGGGCACCAGCGACGACATCGCCGCCGCCTGCGTCTGGCTCGCCAGCGACGAGTGCTTCATGACCGGCGAGAACCTGCAGGTGAACGGCGGGCTGACCTTGCGGCGGAACCCCACGCGGGAGGAAATCAACGCGGCGGTGGCGAAGGCGATGGCCGAAGTTTGAAGGGGTTAAATGCGGAGGGGCTAGCCCCTCGCGCTCCCATGCCTTGTCGAGGTCAGCCGGGGCCGGCCGCGTGGCGTAACGTTTCTGCGCCGCAGGCCCTCATTGCCATGCCGACAGCGCAGGGTTTGCGGCCAAGCATGGATTGAAGGCGGCTTCGCCGCAAACGCCACCCCCACGGTCGCGCGCCACAAAAAGTCATGGGGGTCCGGGGGTCGTGACCCCCGGCCGCAGGAGGCCCCTGCCCTTCTACCCCACCGCCTCGACCAAAGCCTTGATCTCCGCCCGCAACACATCCTTGCGGATCTTGCCCGAGGCGGTTCGGGGCAAATCGGCGACGAACTCGAACCGCTCGGGGATCTTCTGCCTGGCCAGCCCGCTGGCCGTCACATGCGCCGCCAGCCCAGCCCCATCGACATCCCCCGCCAGGATCACGAACGCACATACGCCCTCGCCCAGCCGCGCATGGGGCATGGCGACAACGCTCGCCTCGCGCACGGCGGGGTGCGTGTGCAGCACATCCTCGATCTCCTTGGCTGAGATATTCTCGCCGCCACGGATGATCAGGTCCTTCTTGCGCCCGGTGATGGTCAGCGCCCCCGCCGCATCGCGCACGCCAAGGTCGCCGGTGCGGAAGAAGCCTTGCGCATCGATCGCCTCGGCCGTCTGCGCCGCATCGGCATAGCCCAGCATCATCCCCGGCCCGCGCGCCAGAATCTCGCCCTCGGCGCCATCGGGCACATCGGCTCCGGCGTCGTCGACGATCCGCACCTCGTAATCGACGATCTCGCCATCGGTGGTCGCCGCCAGCGCCGCATCGCGCGGCCAGCCAAACGTCACCAACGGCACCTCGGAGGCACCGAACACGCGGAACGGCTGACAATTGGCAAAGGCCTGACGCGCGGCGGGGATCAGTTCGGGGGGCACCGCCGCGCCGCCACAGGCGAAGAACCGGAACGTCGGCAGGGTGCGCCCCGCCGCTCGCGCCGCATGGGCCAGTTCGACGAGGAACGGCGTGGCGGCGACGGTGCCGACCAGCCCGTGCTGCTCGATCAGCCCCAACGCATCCTGCGCGTTCCATGCCTCCATCAACACGCTGCCGGTGCCGCAAATCAGCGGCGCCTCCAGCCCGTTGGCGTAGCCTGAAACATGCGTGACCGGCGAGGGCATCAGCGTCGCCTCGCCCGCGTTCAACCCCCAGTGGGCGGCGCTGGCGGCGACGATACGCTGGATGGTGACGTGGCTGTGCAGCACGCCCTTGGGCCGCCCGGTGGTGCCCGAGGTATAGAGCACCATCTTCACCCCGAGCGGATCGACCGTGCGGCGGGCGAAGGCCTTGCCGTGTCCCTCGGCGATCAGCGCGGCGTAATCGTCCGGGCCATCCCCGCGCACGGTGAACACGTAGCGCAAATCGGGCAGATCGGGCCGTATCCGCGCCGCCATCGCGGGAAAATCGGTGTTGCGGAAATTGGCCGCGACAAAGATCGCCCGCGCGCCACAATCGCCCAGCATCAACGCAACCTCGCGGTCGCGGTAGATCGGCACGATCGGGTTCACCACAAATCCCGAGAGCGCCGCCGCCAGATTGATCACCGCCGCCTCGCGCCAGTTGGGCACCTGAAACGCCAGCACGTCGCCGGGGCGCAACCCCCGCGCGTGCAGCGCCACCGCCAAGGCCTCGGCCTCGGCCCACCACTGCGCGCGGGTCAATGCGCCGGTGCCATCGATCAGCGCCACCTCCGCCGGCACGGCCTCGGCCAGCCGCGCCGCGTGGTCGGCGATGGTGCGTTCGTCCCACAGGCCGCTGCCGGCCCAGCCATGCTGGTGCGGCGCGGGCACGGTGAGCCAGTCCCAGGGCGATCCTCGTTCGTTTGTCATTGCGTAACGGGATGCCCTGCCCCGGCCCCCGCGCCAAGCTGTGAAAAAGGCGGGGCCGGATTCCGCACCAAACGATGCGGCGACACGAATCCAAAACCTGTCACCTACGCCAGCTTGCGAGGGGATCGCGATTGGCGGACACAGGCGGTCGAAACCAGAAACAACCGGAGAGAAGCCCCGTGAACCACGTCCAGCGGATCGGCGACGTAGCGGAAATCATGCTCGACTATGTCGAGAACAAGAAGACGCATCAGGGCGAGAAGCCCCAGCGCGTGCCCACGCACAGCTATACCGACAAGGACCAGTGGAAGGCCGAGATGGAGCTGGTGTTCAAGCGGGTGCCGCTGATGCTGGCGTTCACCGCGGAGCTGCCCAACCCCGGCGATTACAAGGCGATGGACGCGGTGGGCATGCCCGTCCTGATCAACCGCGACAAGGCGGGGCAAGTGCGCGCGTTCCTCAACGTCTGCGCACACCGTGGCGCGCCGGTGGCGGCGGAAGGGCATGGCAACTGCCCGCGCTTCACCTGCAAGTACCACGGCTGGACTTATGGGCAGGACGGCCGGCTGATCGGCGTGGCCGAGGCCAGCACTTTCGGCGAGGTCGACAAATCGACGCACGGCCTGCGCCAGCTCCCCTGCGAGGAGCGCGCGGGGATGATCTTCGTGTGCCTCACCCCCGATGCGCCGATCGATCTCGACAACCACTTCCGCGGCTTCCTCCAGGATTTCGAGGCGCTGGACTTTGCCGACTGGACTTTCCTCGGCAGCCGCACGATCCACGGCGCCAACTGGAAGATCGCCTTCGACGGCTATCTGGAAGGGTATCACTTCGCCTCGCTCCACCCCGAGACGATCTTCCCGCGCACCCCCTCCAACTGCATGCATTACGAAGGGTTCGGGCCCAACATCCGCATCGGCTTCCCGCAACGCCGCATTTCCGAAACCCTTCGCCCGCTGCCGCGCGCGGACTGGGGCACGCAGGAAAACAATGGCTACGACTTCGTGCGGATCTTCTTCCCCAACGTGTCGATTTTCGTCGCGCCTGAGATCACGCAGGTCGCGCAACTGTTTCCCGGGCCAACGCCGGGCGAGAACCGCACCGTGCTGAATTACCTGCGCCGCGAACCGATCAAGGACGAGGCCGACCGCGAGGCGGTTGAAACCATGATCAACTTCTTCCGCGATGTGACCTATCAGGAGGACTATGTGATCGGGCTGGAGATCCAGAAGGGTCTGGAGGCCGGCGCGCACGACGATCTGGTGTTCGGCAGGAACGAGCGCGGCAACCAGTACTTCCACGAATGGCTGAACTGGTATCTGGAGGACGACAAGACCCGCCCCGAACCCGTCATGTGATCCTGTGCTTAGTGGGAGTGGCCGGGGCAGCGCCCCCGGCCTAACCTGCGCGTGACAAGACCGGGCGCGACCCGGCGGCGGAGAGACGACAGGGCGGGTGCCAGCGCCCGCCATGGCCAGGCGTGCCAGAGCGGGCTGGGTACAACGAACGACAGATGCAAGGGATGCCAGGATGACTGTTGAATCGAAGATCTCGCGCTATTCGCCGGAATTCGACATGCCGGTGCGTGGCGATACGATCACCGCCGATCGCTACATCTCGAAAGCGTGGATGGACCGCGAGAACCAGAACCTCTGGCCCAGGGTCTGGCATCTGGGCGGGATGATCGCCGATCTGGAAGAGCCCGGCGACATCATCCGCCACAACTTCGGCAAGGATTCGATCATCATGGTGCGGCAGGAGGACGGATCGATCCGCGCCTTTTACAATGCGTGCCCGCATCGCGGCAACCGGCTGGTGCTGGGCGATGTCGCCAGCGGCGCGCGTATCACCTGCTCGTACCACGGCTGGCAATTCGATCCGACGGGCACACTGGTCCAGGTACAGGACCCCGACGACTTCGCCGGCGGCAATCCCTGTGGCCGCGTGCACCTGACCGAGCTGCGTTGCGACACCTGGGGGCCGTTCGTGTTCTGGTGCATGGATGATTCGGTGGCGCCATTGCTCGATTGGCTGGCGCCGTTTCCCGAACGTCTGGCGGGGTACAAGATCGAGAACTGGGTGCGGGTACTGAACCTCTCGGCCGATTGCGAATTCAACTGGAAGATCATCCGCGATAACTTCAACGAGAGCTATCACCTCCCCACCATCCACCCCGAACTGGCGACGTTCATCAACGATGGCCTGCCGACGACGCTGTTCGAGATGTATCCCACCGGCCACAACGCCATGTGGATGGTCGGGCATCAGGCGACCACGCGCCGCGATTATGCCAGCGGCGACGTGCCGCCGGGGCTGTATGAGGCCGCCGAGGCCTGGGGCATCGATCCCACCGAATACCGGGGCCGCACCCACGACATCCGCGCCGCCGTCATCGCCGCCAAGCGCGCCCACGGCGCCGAGCGCGGCTATGACTACAGCGCGATGAGCGACCAGCAACTGGTGGATTACTTCCACTGCACGCTGTTTCCCAACCTCACGCTGACGATGTCGCCCGAACAGTTGCAGGTGCTGCGCACCGAGCCGCACCCCACCGACCCCGAAAAGTGCGTGTTCCAGCACTGGTGCCTCTATCCACCCGTCAAGGGCATGACCGAGGTGGTGACGCCGCTCGGCACCGTACCGCTGAAGCCCGATGCCGTGGCGCGCCACAGCGTCTATGGCGATGGCGTGTCGGTGGGCTATGTCGCCGATCAGGACCTCTCGATCGGCACTACCCAGCAGCAGGGGCTGAACTCGCGCGGGTTCAAGGGCTGCATCCTGCCCGGCCAGGAAAAGCGCGTGCAGCGGTTCCACGAACTGCTCAACGATTACGTCAACGGCTGAACGCACAGGAGGGCGGTGACAAAGCCGCCCTCCACCGGTCACCGCCGCACCGGCGGGGCCATGGGAGAGAAGACATGGCAACTCTGGCCGAACCCGCCGTCCCCGCCCACGTGCCGGCGGACCGCGTGGTGGATTTCAATATCTTCGCCCCACCCGGCGCCGCACAGGATTACTACGCCGCGTGGCAAACCCTGCAGGCCGGCCCCGGCCTCGTGTGGACCACGGCCAACGGCGGCCACTGGATCGCCACGCGCGGCGACCTGATCCGCGCCATGTGGGCCGATGGCGCGCGCCTCTCCAGCGAGGTGCTGGCCGTCACCCCCGGCCTCGGCGAGGCGATGAAGCTGATCCCGCTCCAGCAGGACGGGGCCGAGCACAAGGCGTTTCGCGGCGCGGTGATGAAGGGCTTTGGCGGGCGGCATATCGCGTCACTGGAACCCGCCGTCACCGCCCTCGCGCGCGAACTGGCCGAGGCCGTCCGCCCCCACGGCGGCTGCGAGTTCATGTCCGAGGTGGCCGAAGTGCTGCCGGTCAACATCTTCCTCGCGCTGATCGATGTACCAGTGGCCGATCGCGCGATCCTGCGGCCCTTGGGCGGCCACCTCACCCGCCCCGACGGCACGATGTCGGTCGAGCAACTGCGCGATGCGGTCGACGATTATTTGCGCCCCTACGTCCGCGCGCGCCTCGCCACCCCGGGCACCGACCTGCTCTCGCGCATCCTCGCCGAGCCGGTGCAGGGCCGCGCCTGGACCGAGGACGAGGGGCTGCGCATGGCGCGCAACATCCTGTTCGCCGGGCTGGATACCGTGGCGGCGCAACTGGGCATGCTGGCGCTGCACCTGGCGCGCAATCCGCAGGATCAGGCGACCCTGCGCGCCCACCCCGACCTGATCGAGCCCGCCGCCGACGAACTGATGCGCCGCTTCCCCGTCGCCTCGGTCAGCCGCAACGCGGTGGTGGACATCGCGGCCGACGGCGTGACCATCCGCACCGGCGATCTCGTCTACCTGCCCTCGGTGCTGCACAACCTCGATCCGCGCAGCTTCGATGCGCCCGAGGAGGTGCGTTTCGACCGTGCGATGAACCCGATCCACCATACCACGCTGGGCGTCGGGGCGCATCGCTGCGTCGGCGCCGGGTTGGCGCGGATGGAGGCGATCGTGTTCCTGCGCGAGTGGCTGGCGCTGATCCCGCCGTTCGGGATCGATCCGGCGCGGGCGGTGGTGATGCGGGCGGGGAATGTCGGGACGTGTACCGATCTGCCGCTGGTCTGGTGAAGACAGGGGGATTTCCCGGGGGTGTTACACCCCCGGACCCCCATTCCCTTTGCGTTGCGCGCCGTCCGGGGTCAGCGCCGCCATCCAGCCTGCGGCGCGGCAACCAGGCGCCTTACGGCAGTGCCAACGCCATGCCGACAGGTCATGGGAGCGCGAGGGGCCAGCCGATTTCTCTGGAGAAATCGGCACATAAAGCGACCCTCGCCCTTTCCCTTCCCCCTTCAGATCGCCGCGCGAAACGGCGTGAAATCGGTGTGCCGGTCGAACACGTCGACCCCCTCGGCGCGCTTCAGGAACCCGACCACCGCATAGGTCACCGGGGTCAGCAGCACCTCCCAGCCCACCTTCAGCGCCCAATTGGTGATCATCACCTTGACCACCAGCGCGGAAGTCCACCCGCTCGCGCCCAGGAACGCCAGCGGATAGAACGCCAGGCTGTCCACCGCCTGCCCCACCACGGTCGAGCCGATGGTGCGGGTCCACAGCTTGGTCCCGCCTGTCCACACTTTCATGCGGGCGAGGACGAAGCTGTTGGTGAACTCACCCAACCAGAACGCCACGATGCTGGCGAATACGATGCGCGGCACTTGCCCGAACACCGCCTCATAGGCGCCCTGCCCGGTCCATGTCGGATCGGGAGGCAGCGTCACGACGACCCAGCTCATGAGCGCCATGAACAGCATCGCGAAGAACCCCGCCCACACGCAGCGTCGCGCCCGGGCATAGCCGTAAACCTCGGTCAGCACGTCGCCCAGCAGATAGCCCAGCGGAAAGAACAGGATGCCCGCGCCGAACGGCCACTCGCCGATCAATGGCAATGGCACTTGCGCCACTTTGCCCGCGCCGATCACATTCGACAGCAACAGGATGGTGACAAACGCCGCCATCATGAAATCGAAATAGCGCATCGGCTTTTGCGCGATCGCATCGGCATCGGTGGCGACGGGTCCGGCGGGATGGGTCATGGACGGGCGCTTCCTTGGTGGGAAAGTTGGGCGCATCACTGCGTTTCCTGCGTAACCGGGTTTGCGGGCTTGGCAAGAACGCTTATGGGGAGGGCGCGGCGCCGCTGCCGCCGATCGATGCGCGCCCGTAGCTCAGTTGGATAGAGCACGAGCCTTCTAAGCTTGGGGTCGCAGGTTCGAATCCTGCCGGGCGCGCCATGATTTCCGAACTTTGGCGCGAACCCGCCGGCATCTCAGCCGCGATCCAGCCGCCGGGCCAATGGCCATGTCGCCACGATAGCCGCCAGACAGGCGGCAAATCCGATGATCCCGACATAGCGATACGACCCCGAAGCCTGGGCAATATACCCCGCCCCCAACGACCCGAACGAGATCGACAGCAGCCATGTCGCGGTGGTCATCACCGCCAGCCGCCCCGATCCGTCGCACCCATAGGCCAGCGACAGCAGCAACGGGTACACCACGAACCAACTGGCGTTATAAATCACCAGCGCCACCGCAAACCCCGCCGGCGAGCCCACCGTGGTCATCACCGCGCAGGCCCCGCCGCACACCAGCAACGCCCCGGCCAGCGGCCCCGCGCGCGGAATGCGCGAGACGATCGCCGCCAACACCGCATTGCTCCCCGCCGAGAGCAGCGTGGCGATCGACTGCGCCTGCCCGAACGCGGTGGCGGCCAGACCGATGGCATGGGCGGCGCGCTCCATGAACGGCCAGATCGCCATGCTGCCCGATGCGAACAGCGCCATCGCCACCAGAATGCGCCGGCCATCGGCGCCGATCGGGCCGTGCGCCCTGTCTGCCGCGACCGCCGCCCCTGCCTGCGCCGGCAGCGCCAAAGCCACCGCGCCAAACACCGCCGCCAGCGTCGCCAGCGCCGCGAACTCGCCCGCCACGCCATAGGCCACGCCGATTCGCGGCAGGGCGATGTTCAAGCCGGCATAGAGCAGCGTCTGGATCGTGATCCCCGCCGAGATCGCCCGCGCCGGATGCGCCGTCCGCCCGGCGGCGAGGTTCACCGCGCTGTTCATCAGGCCAAAGCCCATGCCCGCTGCCACCCGCGCCGCCACCAGCAGCCAATAGGCCGAGAGCAGCGCCGATCCCCCCTGCGCCGCCACGACCAGCACCGTGGAGATCATCCCCAGCCGCCGAGCCGACAGCCCCGCCGCGCGCGGCGCCACCACGAACATCGCGGCGGCATAGGACAGTGTCTCGGCCATCGAGAACAGCCCCATCCGCCCCGGCAAAAACCCGAACCGATCGACCAGCCCGCCCACCAGATAGGTGGTGAAATTGTTGCCGATATGCGCGGCGGCAGTGGCCGCACCGATCGCGAGGACCGTCGCCAGCCCCAACCGGGCCGCCCGGTCACCGGCACTGGCCGGGGCGACACCAGCCATCAATCGAACCGCACGCGGGGAAAGCGCGCCTGCGCCTCCAGCAGCTCCAGATCCATGTGCGCGCGGATATAGTCCTGCCCGGCATCGCGCGGCGGGTTGTGATCCCAATGGGTCAGCGTGCCGATGGCATCCGCCGCCGCGACCAGCCGCCGCCGCCGCTGATTGGCAAGGACATCGGCAGTGATCGCGGGGAAATCCCAGCGCCCGGCGATCTCGGCGCGCAAAGCCACGACCAATTCCGCGTGCGCCGGCGCCTCGGCCAGATTGGTCAGTTCGTTGGGATCGGCCGCCAGATCGAACAACTGATCGGGATCGCCGGGGCAGTGGATGAACTTCATCGCCCCGCGCCGGATCATCACCATCGGCGCGATCACCCCCTCGCCCATGTACTCGCCGATGGCCTCGTCATGCCCCTTGGCGCCATGCAGGTGCGGCAGCAAACTCAGCCCATCGATCGGCGCGGCATCGGCGGCGGGCAAGCCGGCCATCTCCAGGAACGTCGGCAACAGATCGAGCGTCGAGACATTCGCCTCGACCCGCCCCGCCGCGAACCGCCCCGGCGCATGGACCAGCAACGGCACCCGCGCGGCATCCTCGCGGAAGCTCATCTTGTACCACAGGCCATGCTCGCCCAGCATCTCGCCATGGTCTCCCGAGATCACGACGATGGTGTTCTCGGCCATCCCCGTCTCGGCCAAGGTGTCGAGGATCAGGCCGAACTGCTCGTCAACAAAGCTGATCGCGCCGAAATAGGCGCGCCGCGCGGTGAGGATCTGTTCCTCGGTCACCGGTTCGTTATCGGCGTTGAACACATGGCGCAGCCGGGCCATGTGCGGGTCCATCGCCTCGCGGTCGAACGGTACGCGCGGGCCGGGAATGTCGATGCCCTCGTAGAGATCCCAGTACTTGCGGTGGATCGCAAACGGATCGTGCGGGTGGGTCAGCGAGGCGCACATGAAAAACGGCCGCGCCTCGGGATCGCGCGCGATGTCCCACAACTTGCGCCGCGTCGTGTAGGTCACCTCCTCGTCGAAATCGAGCTGGTTGGTGCGCAGCGTCGGCCCCGCGTTCAACACCGAATCCATCGAGTGATACCATGTCGGCCGATGCGCGAAATCGGTCCAATCCGGCGTCCAGGTGAACCCCGCCGGGTAAATGTCGGTGGTCAGCCGCTCCTCGAAGCCATGCAACTGATCCGCGCCGATGTAGTGCATCTTGCCCGAGAGGATCGTCTGATACCCGCCCAGCCGCAGATAATGCGCCATCGTCGGCGTATCCGCGCGAAACTCGGCTGCATTGTCATAGGCGCCGATCCGCGAGGGCAACTGCCCCGCCATCAGCGAAAACCGCGAGGGCGCGCATAGCGGGCTCGGGCAATAGGCGCTGGTGAACACCACACCCTCGTCCGCCAGCTTCTGCATGCGCGGCACGATCACCGGGGTCGGTGCAGGCAGATCCATGAACGGCAACACCCGCGCAGCCATCTGGTCAGCCATCAGGAACAGGATGTTGGGCCGCTGCGTCATGAATCCCCCGTGTGTATGCCGGGCGAGTTTGCGGGCGGTGAGGCAGGGCGGCAAGCGGTGTTCACTAAGGGCGGCCATGTTTCGCGCTTATGACGGATTGAAGGCAGGATAAATGCGAGGGGCACGCCCCTCGCGCTCCCATGACCTGGCTTCGTTGCGTCTTGCGCGCGGCGTAGCGCTTGGTTGCGCGCCACGCGTGCCGGCCCGGCGCCCTGCGGCAAAGCCGCCTGATAGCCTGCGGCGGGGCAACCTGGCGCCATCGGGGCCGGCCCGCCCAACCTCGACAACGTTGAGGGAGCGCGAGGGAGCCGCAGGCCGGCGAAGCCACCAGTCCCTCGCATTTGGCCTTCCTGACTATGCCTTCCTCCCTCCCCGCACCCCCACCCGCCGACAGGCCCGCGACAACACCGACTGCGACGAAAACCCCGTCGCCGCCGCCGCCGCATCCATGGCCATGCCCCCCGCGCCGATCATCTCCAGCGCCCGCCCCACCCGCAACGCGCGATAGTGCCGCCCCGGGCTCACCCCCAAGTCCGCCGCGAACGCCCGCTCCAACCCCTTGCGCGAGACGCCCAGCCGCTCGGCCAGCACCTCGACGGCCAAGGGCAACTGCACATGCCGCTCCATCATCGCGATGGCGCGGGTGACCAGCGGCCCGATGCGGCCATCGCGCGCGGCGATATCGATGCGCTGGGGGTCGCCAGCGGGGCGGATGCGGTCGTGGATCAACTGTTCCGAGACCGCGTGGGCCAGCCGGCCCCCGTGCGCCTCGGCGATCGCGGCCAGCATCATGTCCATTGCCGCCGTCCCCCCGGCGCACGTGAACAACCGCGCGTGTCGCTCGTACAACTCGCCCGAGACGATCACGCCGGGATAGCGCGCGCGGAACGCATCGGCCGCCTCCCAGTGCAGCGTCACGGTTTCGCCCTCCAGCATCCCCGCCTCGGCCAGCAGGAACGCGCCGGTGTCCATCGCCCCCATCCGCGCGCCCATCCGCCAGGCGCGGCGCAGCGCCCCGGTCAAACTGCGCCCCGCCTGCGCCAGGGGATCGAACCCGGCGCAGACGAACACCGTCGGCGCATTGTCCGGCAAAGCCCCATCGATGCGGACCTCCATGCCGTTCGAGGCCTGCGCATGGTCGCCCGCCGGCGCATGGACGCTCCAGCCATAGAGCGCATGCCCGCTCAGCCGGTTGGCGATCCGCAACGGCTCCACCGCCGAAAAGAACGCGATCGCCGAAAACCCCGGCATCAGCAGGAAGGCGATGTGCTCGGCCATGGCGCAAGGCGTAAATCGCCGTGTCGCAATTGGCAATCCGCCGTCGCACCCGGCGATGTCCCCCGCGCCAAATCCCCATACCATGGCGCTCAACACGGGAGGCACCCATGAACTTTAACGTCTTCATCACCGCCGCGGTCACCGGATCGGGCGACACCGCCGACAAGCACCCCAACATCCCCATCACCCCCGCCCAGATCGCCGATGCCGCGATCGAGGCGGCCCAGGCCGGCGCCGCCATCGCCCACATCCACGTGCGCGATCCCGAGACCGGCGCCGCCTCGCGCAAGGTCGAGTACTATCGCGAGGTCGTCGAACGCATCCGCGCCAGCGACACCGACGTGATCATCAACCTGACCGCCGGGATGGGCGGCGATGTGGTGTTCGGATCGGGCGAGAACCCCCTGCCGCTGAACCCGGTGGGCACCGATATGGTCGGCCCGGCCGAGCGCATGGCGCATGTCGCGGCGCTGCGGCCGGAGATCTGCACGCTCGATTGCGGGACGATGAACTTCGCGCTGGGCGACTATGTGATGACCAACACGCCCTCGACGCTGCGCGCGATGGCGCGGCTGGCGATCGAGTACGGCGTGCGGCCCGAGCTGGAGGTGTTCGACACCGGCCATCTGGTGTTCGTCAAGCAGTTGCTCAAGGAGGGCCTGCTCGAGGATCCGGTGATGGTCCAACTGTGCATGGGCATTCCTTACGGCGCGCCCGACGATCCGCTGACGGTGATGGCGATGGTCAACCAGTTGCCGGCGGGCGCGGTGTTCTCGGGCTTTTCGATCGGGCGGCAGCAACTGCCGTTCGTGGCGATGTCGGCCTATGCCGGGGGCAACGTGCGCGTCGGGCTGGAGGACAACCTCTATCTCGACAAGGGCGTGTTCGCCTCGAACGGCGATCTGGTCGGGCGCGCGGTGCAGATCCTCACCGGCATGGGCGCGCGCATCATGACCCCTGCGCAAGTGCGCGAGAAGCTGAAACTCAAGCAGCAGGTCATCGCGGCATGAGCGGCGTGACCAAGGCGGCGATCATCGGCGGCGGCGTGATCGGCGCGGGCTGGGCGGCGCGGTTTCTGCTCAATGGCGCGGATGCGGCGGTTTATGACCCTGCCCCCGGCGCCGAACAGGCGGTGGCGGCTGTCATCGCCAACGCCCGTACCGCCAACGCGCGGCTCTATGGCGCGGCCTTGCCGACGGAAGGCAACATGACCTTCTGCGCCACCATGGCCGAGGCGCTGGCCGGCGCCGACTTCGTGCAGGAAAGCCTGCCCGAGCGCGAGGACCTGAAGCAGCGCGTCCTCGCCGAGATCGACACGGCATTGCCGCCGCATGTGATCATCGGCTCCTCGACATCAGGCCTGTTGCCCACCAATCTCCAGGCCCACATGGCCCACCCTGAGCGGCTGGTCGTCGGCCACCCGTTCAACCCGGTCTACCTGCTGCCGCTGGTCGAGGTCTGCCCCGGCGCGAAGACCTCGGCCGACACCGTCGCGCGCGTCGCCGAGATCTACACGCAGATCGGCATGCAGGTCCTCCACGTCCGCAAGGAGATCGACGGCTTCATCGCCGACCGTCTGCTCGAAGCGGTGTGGCGCGAGGGCCTGTGGCTGATCAACGACGGCATCGCCACCACCAGCGAACTCGACGACGCGATCCGCTATGGCGCGGGGCTGCGCTGGGCATTCATGGGCACGTTCCTGACCTATCGCCTGGCCGGCGGCGAGGCGGGGATGAAGCACTTCCTCTCGCAATTCGGCCCGGCGCTGAAACTGCCCTGGACCAAGCTCGAAGCCCCCGAACTGACCGACGAACTGTCGAGCACCATCGCCGCGCAATCGGACGAACAGGCCGGCGGCGTCGACCTGCGCACCTATGAACGCCTGCGCGACACCTGCCTCGTCGATATCATGCACGCGCTGGAGGCCAACGATTTCGCCTCGGGCGCGACGGTGAAGGCGCACCGCGCGCGGCTCGGCGCGCCGGTGGCGTTGGGCGCGCAAGACGCCGACGGCCGTTTGTTGACGGCCGCCTGCCCGGTCGCGCCCGCGTGGATCGATTACAACGCGCACATGACCGAATGGGCCTACCTCAAGGTCTTCGGCGAGGCGACCGATGTGGTGCTCGCCGCGATCGGCGCCGGGCCGGATTACGTGGCCGGCGGGCATAGCTACTACACGGTCGAAACCCACATCCGCCACCTCGGCCAGGCGACGCTGGGCGAGGCGATCGAGGTCCGCACCCGCGTGCTGGCCGCCGATGCCAAGCGCCTCCACCTGTTCCACGAGATGACCGCCGCCGGCGCGGTGATCGCCACCGCCGAGCACATGGCCGTCCATGTCGACGCGGCGGCGGGCAAGTCGGCCCCGGCGGCCTCCTCGGTCCAGATTGCCGCCGAGACTTTGGTGGCGGCGCAGGCCGGGCTGCCGATGCCTGAAGGGGCCGGGCGTGCGGTGCAGATGCCCAAGTAAAAAAAAGGAAATGCGAGGGGCTTTTCATGTGCCGATTTTCCGAGGAAAATCGGTTGACCCCTCGCCCTCCCGTGACTTTTTTGGTTGCGCCCGGCCTCACCGGCGTGCGCAATCCGCGAAGCGGAATCATGATGGCGGCTTCGCCGCATGGCGCAACGCCGCCGATGGAGTGCAAGGCAAAAAGTAAGGGGGTCCGGGGCCATCCGGTTTCTCTTGAGAAACCGGCATAGCAAACTGACCCCCGGCCGCCAGCGGCCACTTTTCTAAAATAACGGGGAGCACACACGCAGCATGGCCTTGGTGGAAACCCGCTCGATCGACTACGTGCCCCTGGCCGAGCGCCATGGCAAGGCCTGGCACCTCTGGCCGATCTGGTTCGTGGGTGACGCTCATCTGGCCACTTTGGCGACAGGGGCTTTGGGTATCGCCAGCGGGCTCGACCTGTTCTGGTCGGCGATGGCAATCATTGGCGGTGGGCTGCTGGGCACGTTTTTCATGGCGTTCCACTCCTCGCAAGGGCCCGAACTCGGGCTGCCGCAGATGATCCAGTCGCGGCCGCAGTTCGGCTATCTGGGGGCATTGCTGGTGTGGGTCGTCGCGCTGATCACCTATATCGGGTACAATGCGTTCAACCAGTCGCTGGCCGCCGCCACGGTCCATGGCTTCACCGGGTTGCCGGAAAAGCTGGTCATCGTGGTGTTCGCGCTGGTGGCCATCGCGGTGGCGCTGGCCGGATACGATGTGATCCACCGCGCGCAGCGGGTGCTGGCGGTGCTGCTGATGGCGTTGCTGGCGCTGTTCACGCTGGGCGCGGCGCGCGATCTGCCGCACTTGCTGGTTCCCCATGCCTTTGCCGCCAAGCCCTTCCTCGTCGAGTTCTTCGCGGTGGCTGCCTATCAGCTCTCGTGGTCGATCTACGTCTCGGACTACTCGCGCTATCTCCCGCGCGACATCGGCGTGGCCGCGACCTTCCGCTGGACGTTCTGGGGCGGGTTCATCGGCGGGGTGTGGATGATGCTGACGGGCGCATTCGCCGCCGCGATGTTCGGCGCGGGTGACATCGTTGCCTCGCTGCTCAAATGCGGCGAGGCGATGGCCCCCGGCTTCGGCTGGACGATGGTGGTGGTGGCGTTCTGCGGGTTGATCACCGCCACGGCGCTGAATTTCTACGGTGCCTCGCTGACCTTCATCAGCATCGTCGACACCTTCGCGCGGGTGCGGCTGGGGCGCGGGGCGCGCTTCACCTCACTGGGCGCGGTGCTGGCGGTGACGCTGGGGCTGTCGCTGCTCTCGGGCCACAACCTGATGGCCGCGTTCGAGCAATTGCTCTCGGTCCTGCTCTATCTGTTCACGCCGTGGACGGCGATCAACCTGGTCGATTTCTTCATCGTCCGGCGCGGGCATTACTCGATCCGGGCGATGTTCATGCGCGATGGCCTATACGGCCGGTGGAATGCGCGCGGGCTGATCGCCTATGCCGTGGGGTTCGCGGCGATGGTGCCGTTCTTCAGCACCGCGGTCTACGTCGGACCGGTGGCGCGACTGCTGGGCGGGGCGGATATCTCGATGGTGATCGGCCTGCCGGTGTCGGCGCTGGTCTACTGGCTCGCCTGCCGCAGCCTCGACCTACCCGCCGAGCGCGCCGAGATCTTGCGCTTGGATGCCAACCTCGAATCGGGAGACGTGCGATGAAAAAGGCCCTGATGGCACTGGCTCTGGCGATCCCCGGCGTGGCGATGGCCCAGCCCGCCCCCGATTTCCCCGCCCATTTCGACCCCATCGGCAGCCCGGTCGAAGCGTTGCCCGGCGCGCACAACCGCACGATTCACTTCACCGACACCGGCGAGGCGGACTGGACCCCGCTGCTCTACATCGGCGGCGCCGGCACCAGCGCGCGCGCCAGCGAGATGGTCGCCTTCATGGACACCCTGCGCCGCCGCCTCCACGTGCGCATCATAACGGTCGAGCGCAACGGCTTTGGCGACAGCGCGTTCGACCCCGCCTGGGGCTTCGACGACTATGTCGATGACGTGCGCCGCGTGCTGGACGCCAAGGGCATCGGCCGGTTCGCGCTGGCGGCGATCTCGGGCGGCGGGGCCTATGCCGGGCACATCGTCGCGGCGATGCCCGATCGCGTCGCCTCGTGGCACATGCTCGCCGCCGTCTCGGGCATGCCGGGCGACACCGCCATGTGCCACCTCGCGCCCGATGCCATCGCCGCGCAGATCAAGGGCCAACTCGCCGCCCCGCGCGTCTGGTGGGACCTGCCGCCCACCGGGGTCAACGCCCACGTCCGCGGCTTTGCCGACCGCGCCGCCGACGAGGGCGCCCATGCCTTCTTCATCGCCGGCCAGATGGGCGATCCGCGCGGCATGGCGGCCGAATACCTGCGCTTTTGCACGCCGCCGGCGGACGTCGCGGCATACAAGGGCCCGGCGTACTTCTACTATGGCGAGGCCGACCACACTGTGCCCCCCCTGCACGGCGAGCGCTGGGCGGCGATGCTGAAAGGCCCCGTCGTGTTCCGCCGCTATCCCGGCGAGGGGCACGATACCCAATATCGCCACTGGGACCAGTTGCTGCTCGATGTGGCTGGGTTTGGCGGGCGGACGCTGGCCTGCGTCGGGGGCAAGGCGCGGTTGCTGCCGGGGGTGTTGGCGCCGGCGCAGTTGCCGGTGAAGGCGACGTTGGGGTTGTGCGCCTGGCAGGCGTGAAGGGTTAGATGCGAGGGTCACGACCCTCGCGCTCCCATGACGTGGCGACGTTGCGCAGGCCAACCGCGTCGTGCCGGGTGGCGACGGTCTTTGCGCGACCCGCCGCGTAGCGGCCCTCAAAATGGATGGCGGCTACGCCGCGAGGCTGCCGGCGAACACAACGCCGACAACGCATGGGAGCGCGAGGGATGTGCCCCTCGCATTCACCCTTCTTCGACCTGCAAATCCCCCCGCCGCGCCAACGCCTCACGCAACGGCCCCAGCCATGCCGAGAACGGCTTCCACGCCTCGGCGCCATCGCGGTTGATCGGGCGGCGGACCTGCTCGGCGCTGGGGGTGCGCACGGCGCGCGCGTTGCGGTGGAAATCCACGCAGGCGGCATCGAACGGCAGCCCCAGGTAATCGAGCATCCGCCGCACCTGCCCCTCCAGATCGTCGAGCACATCCTCGTGCTGCACGCGCAAGACGCGCCCCGGCAGCACCCGGTCCCAGTGGTCCATCAGGTCCATGTAGTCGGTGTAGTACCGCCCGATATGCGCGAGATCATAGGAAAAATCCTGCCCCTGCGCGAAGAGCTGCTTGAACAGCGAGAAGCCGCAGGCCATCGGTGCCCGCCGCGCATCGATGATCCGCGCGTTGGGCAGCATCAGCGCGATCAGGCCGATGTGACGGAAATTGTTGGGCATCTTGTCGATGAACCGCGGCTTGCCCTCGCGGCGATAGACCTGCGTGGCGCTGATGAACCGCTCGCCCAGCTCGGTGAAGGCGGCCGGAGGCATCTGCCCCAGCACCGCCGGATAGCGCGGCGCCGCCCCCTTCGCCTGCCGCCCGTTGAGCCGCGCGGCCACCGCCATCACGTCGGGCAGTTCCATCGTGCCCTCGATCATCGGATGGCTGGCGAGAATCTGCTCGATCAGCGTCGATCCCGCGCGCGGCAGCCCGACGATGAAGATCGGGTCCGCCGCCGGGCACCCCGCCCCGGCGTTGCGCGCGAACAGATCGGGCGTGCAGGCGGCGATCTGCGCGGCGACTTCCGCCGTCACCGCCTCTGGCCGATAGCCCAGAATGCCCTGCCGCAGCGCATTGCCGCGCGCGTAGAACTCAAACGCATCGGCCCATTGCCCGGCATCCTCGTGCGCCTTGCCCAAGGCGAAGCACAGGTGGATGCGGTCCTCCGGGTCGATGCCCTCGCGCGCCTCCAGCGCCTGCATCTGCGCCACATCGGCATCCCCGAACCGGAAGGTCTTGAGGTTCGCCAAACTCCAGTAGGCATCGCCAAAGTCCGCCCGCGCCGCCGCCGCCGCGCGATAGGCCGCCACCGCCTCGGGCACCCGCCCCAGCGTTTTCAGCGCATGGCCCCGCGTCAAACTGACATGCGGCACCGCCGGATCACGCGCATACAAGCCATCGTAGGCCTCCAGCGCCTCCTCGGTGCGCCCGACATGCAGCATCTGGTTCGCGCGCAGGGTGCGGAAGGCATCGTTGCCCGGCTCACGCGCCACCAGGGCATCGGCCTGCGCCAGCGCCGCGTCGTGGTGGAACCGCTTGGCCAGCACATTGGCATAATCGAACCGCGCCGGGGCGAAATCGGGGTGGAACGCCACGCATTGTTCCAGGATGTACTCGGCATCCTCCAGTTCGCCCATGCGCACGCCCAGATCGGCCAGCAGGCGCATCGCCACCGGATCGTCGGGCGCCTTCATCAGGTGGTCGCGCACGCGGTCCTCGGCCAGGCGCCAGTCCTCGTCGTGCCACGCGGCCAGTGCCGCCGTCAGCCCCGGCGGCTGTTGCGCGATCTGGCGCAACCAGTCCTGCGCGCGCGCGGCCAGGGCCGGATCGTGGCCCTCGGCCAGTTGCAGCAACATCTTCCACGCGCCCGAAAGCACCGGGTTGCACGCGACCGCCGCTTCATAGGCGGCGATCGCCTCGGCCCGCCGCCCGGCCTGACGCAACGCATGGCCACGCTCCTGATGCACGCGGCCCAGCCTTGGCCGGCGGTCCAGCAACTGCGCCGACAACGCCAAGGCCTGTGGCAGGCGCCCGCGAAACCGCTCGATCACCGCGCAGAGGTACAGCGCCTCGTCGTCCGCGGGCGCCGCATCCAGCGCCGCCTCGGCCAGATCCCACGCCCGCGCCAGATCGCCCTGCGCCAGTGCCGCCTTGGCCGGGCCCAGCCGATCGGCGGGGCGCGGGCGGGCGGGGGAGGCCATCGTCTGGGTCATCGTCATTGCCTCGCCTCAGCGCATCGCCGTCCGATGATCCTGCCCCGCTCCGGCCCGCCGCGCCAACGAAAAACGCCATGGCGCGCGACACGCCATGGCGCCGGCCTCAGTAGTTGTAGTTCAGCCGCAGCCCGATCGTGCGCGGGCGTACGGTGGAGGTCAGCGGAATGTTGTCGTCGCGGCTGACATAGGTCTTGGGCCGCCCGTCGGCGAGGTTCTGGACATAGAGCTGCGCGCTCCACTTGTCCTGCTTCACCCCCATCGAGGCATCGAACAGCGAATAGCCGGGCAGCTTGGTGTTATAGGCGATGATGTCCTGCGTGTAGGACCCACCCACGAAGTTCGCGCCGAATTCGGAGGTGAACGTCATCGTCTCGCTGACCGGCCGATCATAGTGCACGCGGACATTGCCCTGCCACTTGGGCGAGAGCGCCAGCGGGCTGCCCAACGGCACCAGCGTCAGCGCAGTGGGGCTGTTCGCCGCCGAATACTGGAAGGCCGCCGGCGTGCTGCCATAGCTGGTCAGCTTGGTGTGGTTGTAGGTGAGGTTGCCGGTGAACGTCCAGTTGCTGGTCGCGCGCCAGGTGAGGTCGTTGGTGATGCCCTCCACCCGCGCGTTCGGCCCGTTGATATCGAACGTCGAGTTGGCGATCGACGGCGCATAGACCGCGATCGGGATGTTCGACCAATCGATCAGGTAGGCCGATCCGTTCCACTGGATCGAGTGGTGGGCGAACTGAGTCTTCCAGCCGATCTCGTAGTTCTTCACCCCGTCGGAGTTGTAGGTATAGGGCACAGTGAAGCCCTTGCCGGTGCCGCCGTTGCGGTTGAACCCGCCGGGGCGGAACCCTTCCGAATACGTCGCATAGACCAGCAGGTCGTGATCGGGCTTCCAGCTCAGCGTGACCTTGGGCTTCACGCCGTACTCGTGCGCGGGGCTCTTTCCCGCCAGCGAGACCGCATAGTTGCCGTGGTTGCAGACGTTGGGCGCATCGGTGGTGCCGCGCGCGCCGCAGTTGACCGAGCCTTGCAGCCCGATCTTCTGATCGTACCAGCGCGCCCCGCCGGTCAGCGTCAGGTTGCTGAGGATATCCACCGCCGCCTCGCCGAACACGGCGAGCTGGCTCTCGCTGCGCAAGCCATCGTTGAAGTAGACCGACCCCGCCGGCCGCACCGAGGGATCGACCACGAAGGTCCCGCCCGGCAGACGCCCCGGAAAGCCCTGATCGGCGGCGCCTTCATAGTACCACTGGTTGGTCTCGTAGATCTTGGTATCGTCGTAATAGACGCCCGCCTGCAGGCGATAGCGCAACTCGTGCGGGGTGGTGATGCGCAGTTCCTGCGTCATCCGGGTGTTGTGCTCGTGATCGATGTAGCTCATCCGCGGGGTCGAGCACGAGTGATAGCCCGGATACGAGCAGATGTAGTACGGCGCGTAAGGCCCGACGTTGGCGTAGTGCGTGTAATCGAACTTCTGGTCGACATGGCGATCCAGATAGGAGCCGCTGTAGATCACCCCCAGCCGGCCCAGCTTGCCATCGACGTTCCACTGGACCTGGTTGAAGGCATCCTTGTTGTAATCGGGCGAGAACCGCGCGACCTTCAGGTCGCCCAGCGTCGGATCGTACTGGAACACGCCCTCGGCATCGAGCGTCTGGTACATGTCCTGAACCTCGACGGTCCAGTCCTCGGCCGGCTTCCACTTCAGCGAGACGCGCCCGCCCGAATAGGTCGCGGGGTTGTAGTTGTTCTTGGCATAGGCCGCGTTGTTGATCACCGGGCGCGTGCTGTCCGCCGGCAGCGCAAAGGCCACCGTGCCATCGGCGTTATAGCCGGTGAGCGGCATCTGGTATGTCGCCGCCACGTTGTCGATATAGCCGCCCTGCCGGTCGACGAAGCCGACCACGCGCACCGCCAGCTCATCCTTGATGATCGGGATGTTGAGATAGCCCTGAACGCTCTCGCTCATCTCGTGGCCCGGCGTGGCCGCGCCCACCACGGACACGCCCGCGTGGAAATCGGTCAGCACCGGCTTGGCAGTGATATAGCGGATCGCGCCGCCCTCGGCACTGGCGCCGAACAGCGTGCCCTGCGGGCCTTCCAACACCTCGACGCGCTCGAGATCGGCGGCATAGACATCGAGGTTGCGGCCCGGCAACGCCACCGAGGCATCGTCGATATAGACCGCGACGTTCGGATCGGGGCCAGCCACGGCCGAGGCCTGGAGCGAGATCTGCGCCACGGACAAGCCGCGGATGGTGATCACATTCTGCCCCGGGCCGCGCCCGCCGGCGTGCACCTCGGGCAACTGCGCCACCAGTTGCGCGAAATCGGTGATGCCTTGCGCGCGCATCTGGTCGCCGCCGATGGCTTCCACCGTCACCGCGACGTTTTGCAGCTTTTCCTGGCGCCGGGTGGCAGTGACGACGATGTCGGCGATGGTGGTGCCGGTGTCGGCCGCCGGCGCGGCGGCGGTGGCAGGTGCATCGGCGGGCGCTTCGGCCGCGAACGCCGCCGTGGCGCCAAATCCGGCCAGCAGCGCCGGTGCGGCACACGAAATGAGCAGAGAGCGTCGCATGATTTCCCCCCATGGAACGTGGCACTTTTGCGAATGCCGAGACAGGAGGATGACAGCGGTTTGATCCGCGTCAATTGCCGCAGCGCGGCATTAATCATGTTCAGGACTGTAATAAATCTGCCTTATATGTCGCAGCCAAATTTGCCGAAACACAGGCGATTTGTTGGAACGGGCAACAAGTTTAGCCGGTATCGAACGGTTTGGCCATCACCAAACTGCGGGGCCACGGCAACGCGGGTGCGACAACCGGGCGGGGCGGCCACCCTATCGCTACGCAATATCACCCGCGTGCGCTCTTGCCCGCCCCGCGCGAGGCTGTAGAAACGGCAAAATGAGCAGTGGGAGTTCCGGCCGCGATGCATGAGATTCAACGCCTGCGCAGCGGCATCGGCGGGCTCGACGAGATTCTGGCGGGTGGCTTCGTCACCGGCGCGGCCTATATCATCCAGGGCCAGCCGGGGGCGGGCAAGACCATCCTCTCCAACCAGATCGCCTTTCGCCATGTCGCCGATGGCGGGCGGGTGCTCTATGTCACGCTGCTGGCCGAGAGCCACGAGCGGTTGTTCCAGGCGCTCGATGGCCTGGCGTTCTTCGATCGTGCACGGCTGGGGCGCGAGATCGCCTATGTCAGCGTGTTCCAGACCCTGCGCGACGAGGGCCTGCAGGCGGTGGTCAAGCTGCTGCGCCGCGAGACCAAGCGGCAGGAGGCGACGCTGCTGGTGTTCGACGGGCTGCTCAACGCCCGCGATCGTGCCGAAACCGATTTCGACGTCAAGACCTTCGTGGCGGAGATCCAGGGCCAGGCGGCGTTCGTCGGGTGCAGCGTGCTGTTCCTCAGCAGCTCCAGCGTGCGCGACATCAGCCCCGAACACACCATGGTCGATGGCGTGATCGAGCTCGACCACACCCTGGTCGGGGTCCGCGCGGTGCGCCAGATCCAGGTGCGCAAATCGCGCGGCAGCCGCGCCATCGGCGGCCTGCACGAGTTCGAGATCAGCGATGACGGAATCTCGGTCTATCCACGCATCGAATCGTTGCCGCGGCGCGATGCGGCGAACGCCGATGTCGCCACCACCCGCCTCGCCTCGGGCCTGCCGCAGTTGGACGAGTTGCTCGGCGGCGGCTTGCCGACCGGATCGGTGACGCTGATCGGCGGCCCCACCGGCAGCGGCAAGACCACGCTCGGGCTGCACTTCCTGGCCCGCTCCACCCCGGCCGAACCGGGGCTGTACTTCGGCTTTTTCGAGACCCCGGCGCGGCTGCGCGCCAAGGCGACCGCGCTGGGCATCCCCTTCCCCGAGGGCGAGGGGCTGACCGTGCTGTGGTCGCCGCTGACCGAGAACATCCTCGACAAGCTGGCCGGGGAACTGCTCGATCAGGTGCGCGCGCAGGGGGTGCGGCGGCTGTTCATCGATGGCTTCGGCGGGTTCGAACGCGCCGCCGCCCACCGCTCACGGCTGATCGAGTTTTTCGCCAGCCTGGCGGATCAATTGCGCGACATCGGCGTGACCACCCTGGCGACATGGGAGGTGCGCGAGATCGTCGGCACCGATGTCACCGCCCCGGCGCGCGAAATTTCGGCGATTCTCGACAACATGATCCTCTTGCGACAAACCGAGGCGGACCATCGCCTCACCCGATCCATTTCAATCCAGAAGGTGCGTGACGGCCATTTCGATGCGTCGGCCCACGCGCTCGATTTCGCTTATGGCGGACTGGTGATCAACGGATCGTTGAGCCGGGTTTCGCCCGTTGTCGCACCGGCCGCGATCGACTGACCCGGCCATGGGCTTGTTCGAAGAGGATGGACCATGGCGCTGATCCTCGTGGTCGACGACGAATACCTGGTCGCCATCATGCTGGCGGACGTGCTCGAGGACGAGGGCTTCGAGGTGGTGACCGCGTCGAACGGCCAGTTGGCGCTGGACGCGATCGAGGTGCGCCGGCCCGATCTGGTGGTCACCGATTTCATGATGCCGGCGATGACCGGGCTGGAACTGGCCGAGACCTTGCGCGCCGATGCCGAGACCGCGCAAGTGCCGATCCTGCTGGTCAGCGGGGCGCAGGGCGGCATCGCGCGCAGCCGGCCCGACTTGTTCGACGCGGTGCTGGACAAGCCCTATCAGACCAACGCGATGATCGCCCAGATTCGCGCGCTGTTGAACTGAACCACCGGGAGCGCACGGAAAGCTGAGTGCTGGCGGGCCGTTAACCTGATCTTTTCGGGTTCCTGCGCAGAACACGCATATGGATTCTGCGTGCGCCCCTTGTCCATTCCGCGCGCCCGGTGCCGCCATGGGCCGGGTATGGGACCGGCTGGTCCGCGATCGCCGGGGGGCGGTGACGCTGGAATATGCCTTCGTCGCGCCTTTGCTGATCGCGCTGATCATGGCCATCCTCAATGTCGCGCTGATCTATCTGGCGCAGGAAGGGCTGGAGACCGCCACCGAAAGCGCCGCCCGCCTGATCATGACCGGCGATGCCCAGACGATGACCACCGGCAGCGGATCGAGCGCCGTCACCGGCCTCTCCGCCAACCAGTTCAAGACGGCGGTGTGCAGCGGCCTGTCCGGCACCGATGTCAACGGCAGCGCGGTGAGCTATGCGGGATCGTTGCCGCCGTTTCTCTCGTGCAACAACCTGTCGGTCAACGTCGAGATCTTTCCCACGGGCTGCACCTCGCCGACGATTTCGGCCCCGACCTACACGTATAATTCCAGCGGCACGCTGACCAGCACCGGCAGCAACTATGGCAACGAGACCTGCGCCGGCACCAGCAACGACGGCGCCGGGCTCAGCGGCGCGCAGGGCAAGCTGGTGGTGGTGCAGCTCTCGTACCTGTGGCCGACGCTGGCCTCGCCCTGGGGGCTGGGCGCGAGCAACCAGCCGGGGCGCAACCGCCTGCTGGTCTCGACCTACGTGTTCACGATCGAGAACTACCTCTGCGCCTCGGGGTCGACGACGTGTTGAGGCGGCTGGCCCGGGATCGCGGCGGGGTGGTGATGGTGGAGTTCGCCTTCGTCCTGCCGCTGCTGGTGCTGATGCTGCTGGGCAGCTTCGTGATCTCGGACATGATCACCTGCTATCGCAAGGTCACCGTCACCACCCGCGCGCTGGCCGATATGATCAGCCGCAGCGTGATACCCGACACGTCATTGCCCCCTACATTGCAAGCACCGTCTAGTATCGCAACCTATCTTAATTCGGCCGGGTTGGTGATGACGCCGTATGCGACCAGCAACCTGACGGTGCAGATCTCCGAACTGCGCGTCTGCGATGCCTCGCACGCTTATGTTTTATGGAGCCAGGCGCAGACCGGCAGCAGCGCGATCACACCTAACCAGACCGCCGGCAGCGTGGTGACCATCCCCACCGGCCTGATCCCGAGCGGATCGCCGATGATCCCGACATCGGCCGACGGCAGCGACGTGTGCAACAACACCACCGCCGGCACCAACAAGACCCAAGTCGGTTGGGCCGGCGGCTATCTCTACTTCGCGCAGGTCAATTACACCTACACCCCCGCCGTGAGTTATCAGAAGAGCGGCTCCACCCCCATGGCCGACTCCATCTACATGATCCCGCGGCTGAACTGATCGCAAGGGCCCCGCAGACGATGATCCCTTCCCTCGCCCAGATTCGCGCGACGCTCCACCGGTTGCGGGCCGACCGGCGCGGCAACGTGATGGTCATGACCGTCGCGGCGATGTTCGTGATGACTTTCGCCGTGGGCTTTGGCGTCGATTACAGCCGCGCCCAGCGCTTGCAGACCAGGCTCAACGCCGCCGCCGATGCCGCCGCGCTGGCCGCAGTCGATCCTTCGATGATTCTACAGTCTGACGCGACCGCCCAAGCCGCCGCGCAGGCGATGTTCACCGCCCAGGCTGCCAGCCTCTCGGGCGTCACCAATCTGCAACCGACCGTCACGATCACCGATGGCAGCAACGGCACCAACTCTGCGCTGGGGACATTGCGCAAGGTGGTCGTGGCCTACACGGCCTCATCCACAAACGCTTTCGGCGGCATTTTGCGGGTGACGACGCTGCCCATCAGCGGTTCCGCCACGGCAAGCGCCCAGCAACCGCCGAATGTGAACTTTTACCTGGCCATGGATGTGTCGCCCTCGATGTTGCTGCCCGCCACCTCCAGCGGCTTGACGGCAGAGGCAAATGCCACCGCTGCCAATGTCAATTCGCCGAATGGATGCGATTTTGCCTGTCACGAAATGATACCGCATAACGACCACATCTATATCAACGACACGAGCGGCCGACAGGTCCTGCTCTCCAGCGGATATTACGGCACGGGCTCCACCGCCAATACCTATTATCTCTACGATACCAGCACCAGTACGCTCTACAACAGCAGCGGCACGGCCATGAACACGTCGAGCAGCTCCAGTACGACCGGGGCCACCACGACCTCTGGCAGCACCTCATCGACACCCACCACCGTGACAACCACCGCGCAGACTTACTCCATCACCGACAGCACGAGTACGGCGGTGACAATCACCCTCACCACAACCACGACCACCACCGTCACCACCACGACCACCAAAACCACCACGAAGAACGGCAAGAAGACGACAACAACGTCGACGTCCACGTCCTCCCCCACGACATCATCGACGTCATCGACCTACGACAAGGGCTATTGGGCGGACGGCTATTGGCTGACCCACAATTATGGCTTGATCTACGGTAGCCCGTCCAGTCTCACCTTGCGGGTTGACGACGAAATTGACGCTGCACAGCAGTTGATACCTTATGCTGCAAGTCAGGCCAGCAGCTATAAAGTCACGTACCAGATGCAGATGTTCTCGTTCGACTGGACCCATTCGGGGGCGACCATGGGCCCGGTCAAACAACTGAGCTCCATGACGGACGTGAGCAAAATGGGCAGCGTGAATGTCGCCAGCCTGATGCCCGCCACCGACTACTGGTGGCAAAACTCGTGGCCGACCAGCGCGGCCAGCATCAACGATCAGGGCACCGAAATGGGCAATATGTTGACGCAGATGAAAACGGTGATGCCCGTGCCCGGCACCGGTGCATCCAACTCGACGCCGCAGGAAATCCTGTTCATCGTGACCGACGGCATGGCAGATGAATACGAAAGCGGCCGCGTCAGCGCGCCGCTTACGACCGCGGACCTCGCCGTATGCAACGCGATCAAGACAAAGGGCATCAAAATCGCCATCCTTTACACGCAGTATCTCCCGCAGGCGCTTGTCGGCGACTCCTGGTCGCAAACCAATGTCGCACCCTATTTGCCGGCCCCCCCGTACCCTTATGCGGCAGGCAATTCCGGCAGTAGCGACCAAGTGCTCACCGCGTTGCAAAGCTGTGCCTCGACGGGCGCCTCGGGTAACCCGCTGGTGCAAACGGTGACCACCGATGGCGATTTCACCGCTGCGCTACAGCAGTTGTTTTCCACAGCCCTTCAAAGCGCCCGACTGGTGCAGTAAATCGGCAGCGGCGGGCCGGGAAGATCGCCGATCGGATTTGGCGCATCAACCACTCTTGGCTTCGCCGCCGCAACGCGCCATGAGGCAATCCGGTCACGCGCCGGCAACCTGAGGGCGCCAAGGCCGTTTCCATCCGAGACCTTGGCTATACAGGATAGACCGATGAAGCAGCTTGTCGCATTCGACCTCGATGGAACGCTGGCCGCCAGCAAGCAGCCGCTGGAGGCCGACATGGGCGAGGCGCTGGCCGACTTGCTGGATGTGGCGCAGGTCTCGGTGATCTCGGGCGGGGATTGGCCGCAGTTCGACAAGCAGGTGGCCAGCCGCCTGCCGGCGCGGGCGGATTTGTCGAAGCTGTGGCTGATGCCGACCACGGGGACCAAGCTGTTCATCCACCGCGATGGCGCGTGGCAGACGGTCTATGCCGACTTGTTCAGCGACGACGAGAAGCACAAGATCCTCACCGCCTTCGACGAATCGCTGAAGGCCACCGGCTTTGTGCCTGAGCAGACCTGGGGCGAGCGGATCGAGGATCGCGGCAGCCAGATCACCTTCTCGGCATTGGGCCAGCAGGCGCCGATCGATGCCAAGGAGCACTGGGACCCCGACTTCACCAAGCGCAAGATCATCCAGGCCGATCTGCGCAAGCGGTTGCCCGGGCTGTCGATCAATATGGGCGGGGCGACATCGATCGACATCACCCGCGAGGGGGTCGACAAGGGCTATGCGCTGAAGCGGTTGCGCGATGAGAGCGGCATTGCGCTGGAGGCGATGATCTTTGTGGGGGACGCGATCTTCCCGGGGGGGAACGACTATCCCGCCAAGGAAATCGGGCTCGATACCGTGCGGGTGCGCGATCCCAAGGAAACGCTGGCGGTGATCGCGACTTACGTGGCTTGCGCGAAGTAAAAGGGTAAGGGCGAGGGATTCGTCCCTCGCGCTCCCTCAACCTTGGCATCGTGGCGCCCGGCACGCAGGGTTGGGCCACATGCGGCGAAGCTGCTCGATTGATAGCCTCCGGCGGGGCCGCGTTGGCTTATGGGGCCGGCCGGCGCCGAGGTGGACAAGTCATGGGAGCGCGAGGGGTGTGCCCCTCGCATTTCGCCTTTCTACCCATCCCTCCCCTTCCCTCTGCCGCATTCCCGATGCCGTGTGGGAACTTGCCCCGTCCCCCACGCGTAAGGGTGGCGAGCGCAGGGTTTGTGCGCAATGGGCGGAAGGAACCCTATCATGAGACTTCTGAAACTGACGGCGCTTTCGGCGCTTGGTTATGGTTTGTATCGGCTGTTCAGCGGGGCGGAGCGCCCGCACGCGCGCGTGGCTTTTGCCGGCGGCGAGGCGACGGGCGCGGATGTGCAGGTGCGCAATGCCGGGCCCTCGGCGATCCGGACGACGACGCCGGAATGGTCGAAGGTGGATCAGGCGGTGGACGAGAGCTTTCCCGCCAGCGACCCGGCCGCCTATTGAGGCGACCGCAACAGCTCAGACCGGCAGGCCGACGTAGTTTTCGGCGATGCTGGTCTGGGCGGCACGGCTGTTGGCGATGTAGTCCAGTTCGGCGACTTGCATGGCGCGCTCGAAGGGGCCGTCGTCGGGGAAGCGGTGCATCAGCTTGGTCAGCGACCAGCTGAAACGTTCGGCTTTCCACACGCGGGCGAGCGCCTTGGGGGCGTAGGCGGCGATGGCGTCCGGGTTGGCGTGGTTGAGCGCGGCGGTCAGGGCTTCGGCGGCGTAGTGCACGTCGCTGGCGGCGAGGTTGAGGCCTTTGGCGCCGGTGGGGGGGACGATGTGCGCCGAATCGCCGCAGAGCAGCAGGCGGCCGTGGCGCATCGGCTCGAACACGAAGGAGCGCAGAGGGGCGATGGATTTTTCGATCGAGGGCCCGCGGGTGATGTGGGCGGCGGCCTCTGGCCCGAGGCGGACGGCGAGTTCATCCCAGATGCGGTCATCGGACCAGTCCTCGACGCGTTCGGTCAGGGGGACGTCGACGTAGTAACGGCTGCGGGTGCGGCTGCGCATGGAGGCCAGCGCGAAGCCGTTGGCGTGGTTGGCGTAGATCAGCTCGTGGTTGCAGGGGGGGACGTCCGCCAGGATGCCGAGCCAGCCGAAGGGGTAGACGCGCTCGTAGGATTTGGCGACCGACGCCGGGATGGCGGCGCGGCTGGGGCCGTGGAATCCATCGCAACCGACGATGAATTTGGCGTCGAGGCGGTGGGCCTGACCCTGGTGGGTGTAGGTGACCGAGGGCGTGTCGGTGGCGATGTCGTGGAGCGCGACGTCTGCGGTTTCGTAGAGGATCGGCAGGCCGCGCGCGGGGGCGGCGTCCATCAGGTCGCGGGTGATTTCGGTCTGGCCGTAGACCACCACCGTCTGGCCGGTGAGGTTCGCCACGTCGATGCGGATCAGGCGTTCGCCGTCGGCGAGGTTGAAGCCTTCCTCGACGAGGCCTTCGGCCTTGAGGCGGGCGTCGAGGCCGAGGCGTTGCATCAGGCCCACGGTGATCTGTTCGAGCACGCCCGCACGGATGCGGCCAAGGACGTAATCGGGCGTCTGGCGTTCGAGGACGACGCAAGCGATGCCCTCGGCGCGGAGCAGGTGGCCGAGCAGCAGGCCGGCGGGGCCTGCGCCAATGATCGCGACGTCGGTGCGCATTCTGGGTCTCTCCTGTGTCGGGCCGCTGGGCGGGCGCGATCGGTTGCAGCGCGGTTTTGCCTCGGGCGCCGCGCGGTGGACATTGCCGGGGCGACCGAATACTTGGACGTTTCAACCGGGGGTGTGGTGATGGCTGGGGCGATCCCGACGTTCTATCTCTATGGCGAGGCGCATCGCGAGGTGGCCGAGACGTTCGTTCATGCCGAGGCTTTGGATGACCGCTCGCGGCCCAGCGAGTGGACGATCCTGCCGCATAGTCATGCCGAGTTGTGCCATGTGTTCCTGATTTCCGCCGGCGGGGGCACGGTGCAGGCCGATGGCGCGGAGGCGGCGTTTGTGGCGCCTTGCCTGATTTTGGTGCCGGCGATGTGCGTGCATGGATTTACCTGGTTGGACGAAACGGCGGGGTGGGTGCTGACCATGGCGGCGCGCTATGTGGGCGAGTTGTTCCGGTTTGATGGGGATTTGGCGGGGTTGTTTGGCGCCTGTGCCACCGTGCCTCTGGATCCGGCGGGGTTTGACGCGGCGCGGGGCTATGCCGAGGGGATCCAGCGCGAGCTGGGGTGGTCGGCGGTGGGGCATCGCTCCGCGATCGATGCGGGGGTGTTGGGGTTGGCGGTGCTGGCGGTGCGGCTGCGCGGGGCGGCGGTGGCGCCGGCGGTGCGCGGGGGACAGGCGGCGCTGGTCGCGCGGTTGCGGGCGCGGATCGAGGAGCGGTTCCGGTTGCGCGAGTCGGTGGCCGATTACGCGCGGGCTTTGGGGGTGAGCGAGACGGCCTTGCGCGCGGCCTGTGCGCGGGTGGCGGGGGCTTCGCCCTCGCGGTTGCTGGACGACCGGGCGGTGTTGGAGGCGCGGCGGGCTTTGATTTATACGAATTTGTCGGTGGCGGAGGTGGGGTATGCCGTCGGGTTTGGCGATCCGGCGTATTTTTCTCGGTTTTTTGCGCGGCGGGTGGGGGTGGCGCCGGGGGTTTGGCGGAAGGGGAAAGGGTGAAGGGTTAGATGCGAGGGGCAAACCCCTCGCGCTCCCCGTTCCTGCATAGGGTACGCGGGCCGGCATCGTTGTGTACTTGGCAAGGGTGTGGCGTTTGCGTGCGATGGGGCGCTGTGCGGCGAAGCCGCCTTAATTATAGCCTCCGGCGGTGAATGGGTGGCGTGAGGGCGTTGGTCAGCGCCGAGGTGGACAGGTTGAGGGAGCGCGAGGGACGTGTCCCTCGCATTTCATTCTTCTTCTACCCCCTGCCCTCACCCGTAGACGGGTTCCCACATCCGTGCGGCGAGGGCCGCCTCGGTCATGGCTTCGGGTGCGGCCTGGGCGACGCCTTCGGCTTGGGCCTGGGCCACCACCGCCAGCGCGATTTGCAGCGCGACCCAGCGCAGGGCGGTGATCGGCGGGAGCAGGCCGGGGCCTTGGCCTTCGGGTTCGCCGCCGAGTTCGCCGAGGCGGCGGGCGGCGGCCATGAACATGCCTTCGGTGACCTGCGTGGCCTCCGCCGCGAGTGCGCCGAGGCCGACGCCGGGGAAGATGTAGACGTTGTTGACTTGCGTGACGCCGGGGGTGCCGAAGGGGCTGCCGGTGCCGACGATGGCGCGGTTGTCGCTCCATTCGAGGATGTCGGCGGGGTGGGCCTCGGCGCGGGAGACGGGGTTGGAGAGCGGGAAGATCACCGGCTTTTCGGTGAGCGAGGCCATCAGGCGGATGACGCCTTCGTTGAACGCATCTTTCTGGCCCGAGGCGCCGATCAGGACGGTGGGGGCGATCTGGGCGATGGTTTCCTCCAGCCCGAGACGGCCGTTGCCGGTGCGCGGCCAGTCGGCGACGTCGGCCGGATCGCGGGCGAGGCCGACTTGTTGGGGGAGCAGGTTCGGCATGTTCGAGACGATCAGGCCGTCGCGGTCGATCGCCCAGAGGTGCTGGCGGGCTTCGGCGTCGGTCAGGCCTTCGGCGACGAGGGCGCGGACGAGGGCTTCGGCGATGCCGCTGCCGGCTGCGCCGAGGCCGTAGAGCAGGATTTTGTGCGAGGACAGGGGGACGCCGGTGGTGCGGACCGCCGCCAGCAGCGTGCCGACGGCGGTGGCGGCGGTGCCCTGAATGTCGTCGTTGAAGGTGAGCAGGCGGTGGCGGTAGCGGTTGAGCAGCTCGTAGGCGTTCTTGCCGGCGAAGTCCTCGAACTGGAGCAGGACGTTGGGCCAGCGTTCGTCGACGGCCTGAATGAAGTCCTCGACGAAGGCATCGTATGCGGCGCCGCGCACGCGGGGTTCGTGCCAGCCGATGTAGAGCGGGTCGGCGCGGCGTGCCTCGTTATCGGTGCCGACGTCGAGCAGGATGGGCAGGACTTCCGACGGGTGGATGCCGGCGCAGGCGGTGTAGAGCGCGAGCTTGCCGATGGGGATGCCCATGCCGCCGGCGCCCTGATCGCCGAGGCCGAGGATGCGTTCGCCATCGGAGACGACGATGACCTTGATGTTGTCCAGCGCGGGATCGGCGAGGATGTCGCGGATGTGGGCGCGGTTGGGCCACGACAGGAACAGGCCGCGCGGGCGGCGGAAGATCTGGCTGAATTTCTCGCAGCCCTCGCCCACTGTCGGGGTGTAGACGAGGGGGAGCATCGCCGGGAGATCCGATTGCACGAGCGCGTGGAACAGGATCTCGTTGGTGTCCTGAAGCTCGCGCAGGAAGGCGTAGCGGTGGAAATCGCTGTCCATGCCGTCCAGCACCTGGCGGCGGCGGCGGGTCTGTTCCTCGAGCGTCAGGACGTGGGGGGGGAGCAGGCCGTGCAGGCCGAAATGGGTGCGTTCCGCGTCGGTAAAGGCGGTGCCCTTGTTGGTCAGCGGATCGTTGAGCAGGGCGCGCGCGGCAATGTGATCGATGGCGGGGGTGGGTGATGACATGAGCTTGCGCGCCTTTGCTGAAGCGCCGGTGGGGCGGCGCGGGTTTGAGAGATGCGCTATTGCCCCTGCATGGCAGATACAAGACAGCAACGCCGGCGCGGAGGCAGTTGCTGGTTGCAGATTTTGCAACGGCTGGTGACGAAACCGCCGGGATGGCGGGTCTGGACTTGGCACGGGCGCGGGGTGCAAGACGGGCGGCGGCGCAAGGAGCGGGACGGGATGCTGCGTTACGAGAAGCGGTTCTGGATTTTGGCGGCGTGGCTGGCGGCGCTGGCGGGCTATGTCGATGCGGTGGGGTTCATCAAGCTGGGCGGGTTCTTCGTCTCGTTCATGAGCGGGAATTCGACGCGGCTGGCGGTGGGGCTGGTGCGCGATGTACGGGCGGCGGCTGTGGCCGGGTCGCTGGTGGGGAGCTTTCTGGTCGGGGTGATCGGCGGGGCGCTGGTGGCGGCGCGCGCGGGGGTGTGGCGCAAGCCGGCGGTGCTGGGCACGGTGGCGGGGGTGCTGGCGGTGGCGGCGGCGATGGATGCGGTTTGGGGCGGGCGGGCGCCGGCCTTGCTGATGGCGGCGGCGATGGGGGCCGAGAATGCCGTGTTCCTGCGCGATGGCGAGGTGACCATCGGCGTGACCTATATGACCGGGGCGCTGGTCAAGCTGGGCCAGCGGGCGGCGGCGGCTTTGCAGGGCGGGGCGCGTTGGGGGTGGGTGCCCTATCTGATGCTGTGGGGATCGCTGACCGCCGGGGCGGTGATCGGCGCGACGGTGTGGGCCTGGGCCGGGGGGATGGCGATCTGGGGCGCGGCGGCGGCGGCGGCGGTGTTGGCACTGCACGCGCGGCGGATGGGGCCGGTGGCGGTGTGAGCCGGCGATACATGCGCGGCTGGCGGATTTGTTCGCTGGGTATTTATGATTACTGTCGGCATACCGCGCCGTAGGGCATGCCTTCTATAAACCGCACCATCGTTTGCTGGGCTATATGGGCGGTTTACCTATGACTTTGATCAGGGATCAGGCGCGGATCGGCGCGCGGTTGATGATCGCGGCGATGGTCGTCGCGGTGGTGACCGCCGGACTTGTGGTGCAGCATGTGCGCTATGGCGGGCCGATGTTCCGCAAATATGCGCTGCAGGACGAGTTGATCGGCGATATCCTGCCACCGCCGATGTACGAGGTGGAGGCCTATCTGGAGGCCTCGCTGATCCTGACCGACCCGGGCGAGACCGAGGCCCATGCGCGCAATCTGGCGCAACTGGAGAGCGATTATCGCACCCGCCGCGTCTATTGGCAGGCGGCGGCGCTGACCGCCGAAGAGCAGGCGACGCTGAATGCCGCCGACGCGCAGGCCGATGCCTTCTGGGATGCGGTCGATCACCGCTATCTGCCGGCGGCGCGCGCCGGGGATCGCGCGACGGTGCAGCGGGTGCATGATGCCGAACTGGCGCCGGCCTATCGCGTGCAGCATGCGGCGATCCTGAAGCTGGTCGATCAGTCCAACGCCTTTTCCGCCAGCGAGCATGGGCGCGACAACGGGTTGAGCGCGGGGTTATTGGCACTGGCCGGGCTGTGTGGGCTGGGGCTGGTGGCGGCGATCGTCGGGCTGGCGCGGGCGCTGCGGGTGCGTGTGGTGGCGCCGCTGGGCGAGACCGCCGGCGCGATGGCGCGGATGGCCGATGGCGATTTCCTGACGCCGGTCGATGGGCTGGACCGCGATGACGAGATCGGCGCGATGGCCAGGGCGCTGGAGGTGTTTCGCGCGCAGGGGCAGGACAAGGCCCGCGCCGAAGCCGACCGTCGCGCCGTGGTGGCGGCGTTGAGCGCGGCGGTGACGCGGTTGGCGCAGAAGGATCTGGAGGTGCGGTTGGATGACCCCTTCCCCGCCGACTATGAGGCCTTGCGCGCCGATTTCAATGCGGCGATCGGCACGTTGCGGGTGGCGATGGCCGGCGTGCGCGTGGGATCGACCGGCCTGATGCGATCGATCCACGAGATCCGTGCCGCCTCCGAAGACCTGGCCCGGCGCAACGAGCAGCAGGCCGCCAGTCTGGAGGAAACCGCCGCATCGATGAACGAGGTTTCCAGCGCGGTGCGCGGCGCCGCCGACAGCACCGCCCATGTCCGCAGCGCCAGCATCGAGGCGCATCGTCAGGCCAGCGCCGGCGGCGATGTGGTGACCCGCGCCATCTCCGCCATGGCGGCGATCGAGGGATCGTCGCAGGAAATCGGCCAGATCGTCAATGTGATCGACGGCATCGCGTTTCAGACCAACCTGCTGGCGCTGAACGCCGGGGTGGAGGCGGCGCGCGCCGGCGACGCCGGGCGGGGCTTTGCCGTGGTGGCCAACGAGGTGCGCGCCCTCGCCCAGCGATCGGCCGAGGCGGCGCGCGACATCAAGGCCTTGATCCTGAATTCATCGACCCAGGTGGCCAGCGGGGTCGAGCTGGTCGGCGAGACCGGGGCGGTGTTGCGCGGCATCGTCGAGCAGGTGGGCGCGATCAACGGCTTGATCGAGGGGATCGCCGATGCCTCGGTCAAGCAGTCGCTGAATGTGCAGCAGGTCAACGGCGCGGTGGGGGAAATGGACCTGATGACCCAGAAGAACGCCGCCATGGTCGAGCAATCCTCCGCCGCGACGCGCCATCTGGCCGATGAGGCGGGGAAGCTGGCGGGGTTGGTGGCATCGTTCCGTACGCGCGATGTGAAACTGCGGCCGGCGCAGGGCGGATCCGGGTTGCGCCGGATGGGCAATGCGGTGGGCGGGACAGTGATCGATCTGCCGCCGCCGATGGGGGCCTCGCGCGCGGCGGCGGTGGCGGCACCGGCGGTGGTGGTCAGCGGCCATCTGGCCGTCAAGGGAGACGACTGGAGCGCGTTCTGATCCGGGTGGGCAAAAAAATCGGGGCGCATGCGGGCCGCTAAGAAGCGGTGCATGCGCCCCGAGTCTGGGCTCCGTGGAGACGCGAAAGGGGGGGAACGCGCCTGAGGGAGTATACGGAGCCGGTTCGTGAAATTCCGGGATCTGGGTGGCGGGGGCCGTTGTTCCTATAACAACGTTATCGCCCCCCGGATCCATGTGAAGCAAAATTAACGGTGGCCGCCCCAACCGCCGTGGCCGCCCTCGCCGCCGCCACGATAGCCGCCGTAGCCGCCACCATGGTAACCGCCGCCGTAGCCGCCGCCGCGATAGCCATAGCCGCCGTGGTAGCCATAGCCGCCGCCGTGGCCGTAGTAATACGGGCGGGCATAGCGGGCGCCGCCGTACCACCAGCCGCCATCGCGCCAGGCCCAGCCGGCGTCATAGTAATAATTGACCGGGTAGCAGCCGCCATAGGCATCGACGTAGCACTGGCTCGCCACCGGGGCCGGGGCGTAGTAGCCCACGGGGCCGCCATAATAGGGGCCGCGATCGTAGCGATCGTGATCCGAGGCGATCGCCGCGCCGACGCCCAGGCCGATGATGCCGCCGACAATCGCCGCGCCCGCAGCGTCTCCGCCGTGCGCCTGCGCCGGGGTGGCGGTGACCGCCGCGCCGGTGATGGCGGTGAGTGCGGTGGCAAGCGCAGCCTTCTTGAACAGCCCCTGCATGATCGGTCTCCTGAGCAGCGGGGGAGCGCTTTCGGCGGGATGCCTTGGGCGATTCGCTGCGATATGTTCATGTTTAGCGTTGGTTGGATGAACGGAATTGGAAGCGGTGGTGCAGCCGGGGTTCAGGTGGTGACCGCGCCGAGGGACGAGATGGGGTCTGCGGGCCAAATGAAAAGGGCCGGCGCGCCTGGCCCGGCCCTTTTGTGCGGTGATCCGTGCGATGTGGCGGATCAAAGCTCGTTGGCGCGATCGGATTCCATTTGCTTGCCCCCTCTCTTACGTAGGGTTTCTTATGTGGGGTGGGGGTAAATGTTTGGTTAGGGCGCAGGGGGGCCTCCGGAGGCCGGGCCGGATCGGTTCTGGCCGATGGGACGGGCCGGTGCCGGGCGCCCTTGCCGGGCGGGCCGGGGTTGCCTGATGTGCGAATGGCCGGGGTGTGGCTGGCAGCCCCGGCTCGGCCCATATTGGCGATCCTGTGCGGGGCGGAACCGGGGGCGTGGGCTCGCGCGGGCGCCGGCCGGTTCGGGAATGCCCCGGATCGCGGGGGCGCCGGTTGCGTGGCCACGGCGTTTGCCCCGTGCCCGGTTGGCCTGGCGCCGGCCCGTCTTGCCCGCATTGGATCCGGGGGTGGGGGTGCTAGCGGCCCCTGCCCTTTCCGGTGCGGATGGGCGGGGGATTTAACCGGGATGGTTGGTGTAGGAAAGGGGTTTTTGGGGCGGGTGGTCCCCGCCCCAGATTGCAGGGTCAGAGCGGGTAAGTAGCGCCAAGGACGACCTGATGACGGGTGCCGGTCACGCCGGTGTCGTAACCGTCGATCTTGAGCTTGCCATAGTCCGAGAAGCGGTATTCGAGGCGAAACTGCACTTTGTCGAGGGACAGGCCGACACCGGCGCCGACACGGAAGCCGCCAAAGTTTTGGCCGTAGGACGCTTTATCGCCGCTCGCGTCCGTGCCGTGCACGGAGAAGTGCGCGTTGGTATAGCCGGCTTTGAAGTAGGTTTCGACGCGTGGGGCGATCATATAACCGAGGCGTGCACCGATGAAGAGGTCGCGGCCGGCGCTCAGCTTACCTGTATATCCGTCGAAGGTGCCACGCCGCGAAGCAGATGAACCGTCCACTTCAGCTTCAAGACCGACCCGCGCATGAGCGCCGGTCGGCGCACTGACGCCGAGGACACCGCCGTAGGTCACGCCGTTGCCAGAGGAAGCACCGTAGTCATCGCCGGCCACGACACTATCGAAACCGATGATTGGCCCGGCGTAGGTTTGCGTTGGTGGATTGATATTTTCTGCCTCAGCGAACGCGGGAACGGTCAAACCGCACGAAACTGTGGCGAATGTAGCAAAACCGATTAACAACCGAGACATGGGTACTCCGAGGCTTTCGTGGAACACGGCCTTAACTTTGATCATCAACCGTAAATTTGGCATGAAAATCAGGAGGAGATTGGCTCATTTTTGGCGGTTTTCGGTAATTTTTTGCGTCTTGAATTGCCTTCTCGGTTTTCCGGGACGAAAAAATTATGGGAGCGCGAGGGGTGTGCCCCTCGCATTTTCACTGTTCTTGGCCTCGCGCAGCGACCGCGAAGCGGACGGGGCGGCGGGCAAACGAAAAGGCCGGGGGTGAACCCGGCCTTTTTGGTTTGGCGATGCGCCCGCGATTATGCCGCGTCGGATTTGCGGCTGGCGCGCTTGCGGTCGTTGGGGTCGAGGATGGCTTTGCGGATGCGGATGTTCTTGGGGGTGACTTCGACCATCTCGTCGTCGTCGATGTAGGCGATGGCCTGTTCCAGCGTCATCACCTTGGGGGGGGTGAGGCGGATGGCGTCGTCCTTGCCGGTGGAGCGGAAGTTGGTGAGTTGCTTCGACTTCATCGGGTTGACTTCGAGGTCGTCGGGCTTGGCGTTTTCGCCGACGATCATGCCTTCGTAGAGCGCCTCGCCGACGCCGACGAACAGGATGCCGCGTTCTTCGAGCGGGCCGAGCGCGTAGGCGTTGGCCTCACCGGCGCCGTTCGAGATGAGGACGCCGTTCTTGCGGCCTTCGATCTTGCCCTTGTGGGGGCCGTACTTGTCGAACAGGCGGTTCATGATGCCGGTGCCGCGCGTGTCCGACAGGAACTCGCCGTGGTAGCCGATCAGGCCGCGCGAGGGCGCGGTGAAGGTGATGCGGGTCTTGCCGCCGCCCGAGGGGCGCATGTCGGTCATCTCGCCCTTGCGGGTGGCCATCTTTTCCACGACGGTGCCGGCGAATTCCTCGTCCACGTCGATCAGGACGGTTTCGTAGGGCTCGGTGCGGTTGCCGTTCTCGTCGGTGCCGAAGAGGACGCGGGGGCGGCTGATGCCGAGTTCGAAGCCTTCGCGGCGCATGGTTTCGATGAGGACGCCGAGCTGAAGCTCGCCGCGGCCGGCGACTTCGAAGCTGTCCTTGTCGGCCGATTCTGTGACCTTGATGGCGACGTTGGATTCGGCTTCACGCTCGAGCCGGTCGCGGATCATGCGGCTGGTGACCTTGGTGCCCTCGCGGCCGGCCATCGGCGAATCGTTGACGGCGAAGCGCATCGACAGGGTCGGCGGGTCGATCGGCTGGGCCTGGATCGGCACGGTGACCGAGGTGTCGGCGATGGTGTTCGAGACGGTGGCGACGGTCAGGCCGGCGAGGCTGATGATGTCACCCGCCTTGGCTTCGTCGACGGGGACGCGCTCGAGGCCCTGGAAGGCCATGATCTTGGAGGCGCGGCCGGTTTCGATGATCTTGCCGTCCATATCCAGCGCGTGGATCGCCTGGTTCGCCTTGACGCGGCCCGAGGTGACGCGGCCGGTGAGGACGCGGCCGAGGAAGTTGTCGCGATCGAGCAGGGTGACGAGGAAGGTGAAGGGGGCGTCGACGTCGAGGTTGGGCGCCGGCACGTGGCTGACGATCTTTTCGAACATCGGGATCAGCGTGCCTTCGCGGCGATCGGGGTCCTCGCTGGCGTAGCCGTTGCGGCCCGAGGCGTAGAGGACGGGGAAGTCGAGCTGTTCATCCGTCGCGTCGAGGCTGACGAAGAGGTCGAAGACTTCGTCGAGCACTTCCTGGATGCGCTCGTCGGGGCGGTCGACCTTGTTGACCACCACGATCGGCTTGAGGCCGAGCGCGAGCGCCTTGCCGGTGACGAACTTGGTCTGGGGCATGGCGCCCTCCGACGAATCGACCAGCAGGATCACGCCGTCGACCATCGACAGGATGCGCTCGACCTCGCCGCCGAAGTCGGCGTGGCCGGGGGTGTCGACGATGTTGATGTGGACGGGCTCGGTGGCGCCGGGGGCGAGCCATTCCACCGAGGTGGGCTTGGCGAGGATGGTGATGCCGCGCTCTTTCTCGAGGTCGTTCGAGTCCATCGCGCGCTCTTCAACGCGCTGGTTGTCGCGGAACGTGCCCGACTGACGGAACAGCTGGTCAACCAGCGTGGTCTTGCCATGGTCGACGTGCGCGATAATCGCGATATTGCGGAGGTTCTGGGCGGCAGACATGGGCGTTCGGCTTTCCGGGCGTGAGCGGGCGTTTTCAGCGGCGCTGTGTGGTCAGTCTGGGCAGCGCCTCGGGTTGGTGCGCCGCACAATCAGGCGCGCCCCTATCCGAATTGCGGCGCGGCGGCAAGGTTGGAAGGTTGGAAGGGGTTGAAGCAGGGGGCGACGGCCCCCTGCACCCCCGTTACTGCATAGGTTGGGGCGGGCCGGCAGCGGTGCGTGCCCCCGGCGAAGCCGGAATTTTATAGCCTCCGGCGGTGAGACGTTGTGCCGTGCTGGTTGGTCAGTTCTGAGGTGGACAAGTCATGGGAGCGCGAGGGACGAGTCCCTCGCATTGTCTCTTTTTCTTACAACTCGCGGAGCGATGCCGCCGGTTTGGTGCGCAGGAGCGGGAGCGACGCGGCGGCGGCGAAGGTGATGACCAGCGCGAGGCCCGCCGCCAGCACCGCGAGGACGCGGGGCCAGTTGGGGAGGAAGGCGAAGTCGAACACTTGCGTGAGGACGAGCCAGCCGAGGGCGGTGCCGAGCGCGAGGGCGACAGCGGCGAGGATCAGGGACAGGGCGGCGAACTCGGCGAGGATGAGGGTGGCGAGTTGGGCGTTGGAGGCGCCGAGGACGCGGAGGAGAACGGTTTCGTAGGTGCGGCGGGCGCGGGCGGCGGCGATGGCGCCGGCGAGGACGGCCAGGCCGGCGAGGACGGTGACGCTGGCGGCGGCGAGGATGGCGAGGCTGATTTGCTGGAGCAGCGTGCGGGCGTCTCGCAGGATGGGGCCGGTTTCGACGACCGAGACCAGCGGGAAGTCTTTGACGAAGAGTTGGAGCAGGCGGGTTTGGGTCTGGGGGGTGTGGGGGCCTAATTGCAAGCTGGCGGCGAGGTTGTAGGGGGCGCCGCGGAGGGCGGCGGGGTTGAAGACGAGGACGTTGTTGAAGCCGAAGCTGCCCCAGCCGATGCGGCGCAGGCTGGTGATGGTGGCGGTGCGCTCGACGCCGAGGAGGCCGATGGTCAGGGTGTCGCCGGGGTGGAGGTGGAGGGTTTGGGCGAGTTTTTCGTCGACGGAGACCTGGGGGGTGGGGTCGTTGGGGGACCACCATGTGCCGGCGGTGAGGACGTTGCCCTCGGGGAGGGTGTCGGAGAAGGTGATGCCGCGCTCGCCTTTGAGCGCCCAGGCGGCGGGGGGGAGTTGGGCGAGATCGGCGGTGCGGGTCTGGTTTTGCGCGGGGCCCCAGGCGAGGATCGCGGCGCGGAGCATGGGGATGGCGCGGATTTTCGCCGTTGGGGCGATGGCGTGGATTTTGCTGGTGAAAGGGGCGAGGCTTTCGGGGGGGAGGTCGATGGCGAAGTAGTCGGGGGCTTTGGCGGGGATGCGCTCGTCGATGTTGGCGGCGAGGCTGGTTTCGATGACGGCGAGGAGGACGAAGGCGCTGAGGCCGAAGCCGAGCGCGGTGACGAGGCGGACGGTTTGCGCGCCGGGGCGGTGGAGGTTGGCCAGCGCGAGGGCGGCGATGGGGTTTTTGGGCGGTTTGGTGCGGGCGGCGAGGACGCGGATCGCGAGGCCGATGAGGGTCAGGGTGGCGAAGAGGCTGGCGGCGCCGCCGAGGAACAGGGCGGTGGTTTTGGGCGGGGCGTTGTTGGCGAAGGTCAGGGCGGTGAGGATGGTGAGGCCCAGCGCCATGGGGGGGGCGAGGGTTTTCAGGGGCGCGGGGGTGGGGGTGAGTTGGGCGCGGAGGAGCGCCATGGCGGGCCAGCGGCTGGCCGAGGCGAGCGCGGGGGTGGCGAAGGTCAGGGCGGTGGCGAGGCCGAAGGCGAAGGCTTTGGCGAGCGCGAGGGGGCTGGCGAAGGCCAGGGCGAGCGGGGTGGATGGGAGGGGGAGGACGCCGTTCAGCGCCTCGGCGATGAGGGGGACGGCGGCGGCGCCGGTGAGGATGCCGGCGAGGCTGGCGATCGTGGCGGCTGCGGCGATCTGCAGGCGGGTGATTTGGGCGATGTCGCGGCCGGTGGCGCCGAGGATTTTGAGGGCAGCCAATGTGGGCCGGCGGGAGTCGAGCCAACTGGCGGTGCCGCCGGCGATGCCGAGGCCGGCGATCAGGAGGGCGGCGAGGCCCACGAGGGTGAGGAAATCGGCCATGCGGGCGACGAAAGTGCCGGTCCATTCGGCGGCGTCGGAGGGCGTGCGGATGTCGAGGCCGGCGTTGGGGAACTGGGCTTTGAGGGTGGCGGCGATCTGGGCGGGGTTGCAGGTGCGGGCGCAGGCGAGGCGGGTCTTGCTGCGGTACATGGCGCCGGGGGATTCTAGGCCGGCTTTTTGCGGGAGGTCTGCCGGGACGATGACGGTGGGGCCCAGGGCGAAGCCTTCGCCGAGGCGGTCGGGTTCGTCGGCGATCAGGCCGGCCACCGTGACCGGGGCGCCGGAGAGGGTGATTTTTGAGCCCGTGGTGACGTTGAGGCGGTCGGCGGCGGATGGGGTGAGCCAGGCGGTGTTGGGCGCGGGGGCGCCGACGTTTTGGCCGTTGGTGAGGATCAGGTGGCCGATCAGGGGCCAGTTGGCGTCGACCGCTTTGAGTTGGACGGGGACGGCGGGGGATTGGGGGCTGGCCTGCGCCATCGATTGGAGGCGGGTGCCGGTGCTGGTTGGGCCGTAGGTCTGGAGGGCGGCTTGTTCCTGGGGGGTGAGGTGGCGTTGCCAGACGGCGAGTTCGACGTCGCCGCCGAGGATCTGGCGGGCGTTGGTGGCGAGCGCCGTCGCGATGGCGGCGCCGAGGGTGCCGACGGCCGCCAGGGCGGCGACGCCGAGGAACAGGCAGAGCATCAGCAGGCGCAGGCCTTTGAAGCGGGTCGAGAGCTCGGCGCGGGCGAGGCGCCAGAGGGTGGCGGGGGGGATGGGCCCCTGCCCTGCTGCGGACGCGGCGGTCATGCGGCGGTGTCGGACAGGATGCGGCCGTCGGCGAGGCGGATGGTGCGCTGGGCGCGGGCGGCGAGGTGCTCGTCGTGGGTGATGATGACCATGGTGGCGCCGGTTTCGCTCTGGCGGGCGAAGAGGAGGTTGATGATCTCGGCGCCGGTGGCGGCATCGAGGTTGCCGGTGGGTTCGTCGGCGAAGAGGATTGATGGCCGGGGGGCCAGGGCGCGGGCGATGGCGACGCGCTGTTGTTCTCCGCCCGAGAGTTGCGCGGGGTAGTGGTGGAGGCGGTGGCTGAGGCCGACGGCGGCGAGTTCTGCACGGGCGCGCTGGTCGGCGTTTTGGGTTTGGCCGGAGAGGTCCAAGGGGACGCGGACGTTTTCGAGCGCGGTCATGGTGGGCAAGAGGTGGAAGGCTTGCAGGACGATGCCGATGCGGCCGCGGCGGGCTTTGGCGAGTTGGTCCTCGCTGAGGCCGGTGAAGGGTTGGCTGGCGATCGTGAGCGTGCCCGAGGTGGCGCGGTCCAGGCCGGTGAGGAGCGCCATGAGCGAGCTTTTGCCGGAGCCCGAGGGGCCGGTCAGGGCGACGATCTCGCCTGCGGGGATGGTGAGATCGATCCCCTTGAGGATCTGCACCGCGCCGGGGCCCTGGCCCAGCGTCAGGGTGAGGTTTTGCGCCGAGATGGCGGGGGCGACGGTGCTGTGGGGGGTTGTCACCGGGGTGGGATGGCATAGGTGTTGCGGCGCGGCAAGAACCAGGGAGGGAATACGAGGGAGTTTGATGTGCCGGTTTCTCGAGAGAAACCGGTTGGCCCCTCGCGCTCCCCCAACGTTTTGTGGGGTGTGGGACGGTGGGTCAGGTGCTTTTCCGCGAAGCGGAGGAATTTGGGCGGCTTCGCCGCATGGTGCGGCATGGCGGGCGTGGCGTGAGGTCGACAAGGTTGGGGGAGCGCGAGGGGCTAGCCCCTCGTGTTATTTCTTTTCTTTCTAGGAACTTGAACATGAAGTGGCTGGCGGCGGCGTTGGTTTTGGTTTTGGCGGGGTGTCATCAGGCGGGGCCTGAGGCGGCTTCGACGGCTTCGACGGCGGTTGAAACGCCCGCGCCGCAGGGGCCCAAGCGGCATGTGCTGGCGATCGGGGACAGCTTGTTTGCGGGCTATGGGCTGGCGAGCCCGGAGCTGGCCTATCCGGCGCGGTTGCAGGCGGCGTTGCGCGCGCGGGGGGTGAATGCGGATGTGGCGAACGCCTCGGTTTCCGGGGATACGACGGCGGATGGGGCGGCGCGGTTGGGGTTCAGCCTCGATGGGCAGGCGGTGAAGCCGGATCTGGTGCTGATCTGTCTGGGGGGAAATGACATGCTGCGCGGGTTGCCGCCGACGGCGACGCGGGCGAACATGGAGGCGATGCTGACCGAGCTGGACCGGCGGCATATTCCGGTGGTGCTGATGGGGATGCTGGCGGCGCCGAATCTGGGGGTGGATTATGCGCGGGCGTTCGATGCGGTGTGGCCGGGGTTGGCGCGGCGGCATCATGCGGTGCTGGTGCCGTTTTTCCTGAGCTCGGTGATGGCGCGGGGGGACTTGCGGCAGGCGGACCACATGCATCCGACGCCGGCCGGGGTGGAGGCGATCGTCAGCGGCACCCTGCCGGTGGTGATGGGGGCGCTGAAGCGGGCGGGCTGAGGCGGTGAACGGCGCCAATGAAGCCTTGCCAACCCATCGCGGCTGGGCAATGGGAAAGCGAGTTGCGGGAATGTCCGGAAGGGCGGGCCCGTGCGCGCTTGCCCAGGCGCGACGACGGATGCGATCATGATCAGGCCGACCCGATGACTCTACCTCCCTTTGTGTACAAGCACCGTTGGTTCATGGCTCTGGTGGTGGCCCCTACCCTGCTGGTGGCGGTCTATTACGGGCTGATCGCGGCCGACCGGTTCCAGACCGAGGCGCGGTTCGTGGTCAAGAGCGCGGGGGCCAAGCCGACGTCGAGCGCGGCGTTGGCCAACCTGTTGCAATCCGAGGGGATCTCGCGCGGGACCGAGCATACCGAGGAGGTCATCGCCTTCGTCCAGTCGCGCGATGCGCTGAACGGGCTGGGGCGGGCGATGGACATGCGCCGGGTCTATGGCGCGGGCGATGTCTTCGCGCGCTGGCCAATGCCGTTCGGGCCCGATCGGTTCGAGGGTTTGTACCGCTATTACAAGCATATGGTCAGCGCATCGGTCGATAGCGATACCGGGCTGGCGGTGCTGACCGTCGATGCGTTTACGCCCGGGGATGCCCTGGCGATCAACCGCAATCTGCTCGATCAGTCGGAGGCCCTGGTCAACCGGCTGAACGTGCGGGCGCAGGCACAGGCGATCAGCGAGGCGCAGGCGCAAGTCGATATCGCCGAAGCGCGGGTTTCGCGCGCGCGGGCGGCATTGGCGGCCTATCGCAACCAGAGCGAGCTGTTGGACCCGACCACGCAGGGCAAGGATGTGATCGAGCTGTCATCGAAGCTGGTGGCGGACCGGGCGGCGTTGCAGGCGCAGTTGGACCTGATGCGGCGGGTGGCCCCGGCCAACCCGGCGATCCCGGCGATCGCCAGCCGCGTCGGGGCCTTGTCGGCGCAGATCGCCGGGCAGGACAGCCAGGCGACCGGCGGCAATGGTGCGATCGCGGGCAAGCTGACGCGCTATGAGCAGCTCGATCTGGAGCAGACCTTTGCCGCGCAGCAACTGACCACCGCCAACGCCAACCTGACCCAGGCCGAGGCCGATGCCGCCAAGCAGCAGTTCTATCTCGAGCGCGTGGTCGAGCCGGTGCGGCCCGATCTGGCCGAGCTGCCCCACCGGTTGCGCATCGTGCTGATCGTGGCAGCGACGCTGGCGCTGCTCTATTTCATCGGCTGGATGCTGATCGTCGGCGTCGCCGAGCATACCCCGGAGGACTGATGGCATCGATCCCCGACGACGGCGCCGGTGGCATCAGCCTGAACCGCATCCGGCGCGGATGGAGCGTGCAACTGCGCGTGATCAGCGCCTTGATGATCCGCGAGTTGCATACCCGCTTTGGCCGCGAGAACATCGGATTCCTGTGGATGATGGTGGAGCCGTTGCTGTTTGCCGGGCTGGTCGGCGTGATGTGGACCATCCTGCGCGGCAGCAACGAGCATGGCGGGACGATCACTACATCGGCCTTCGTCGCCACCGGCTATATTCCGCTGACGATGTTTCGCCATTCGGTGGCGCGGGCGGTAGGGGTGTTTTCCGCCAACTCCAGCCTGATGTACCACCGTCAGATCAAGGTGCTGGACTTTATCCTCGTGCGGTTCCTGATCGAGGTGATCGGCGGGATGATGGCGTTCTGCTTCATCGGCCTGGTGTTGCATGCGCTGGAGCTGATGCCGATCCCGCAGAAGCCTGCCTATCTGCTCGCCGGGTGGGGGTTGTACTGTCTGTTCGTGTTCGGGCTGAGCCTGGTGCTGGCGCCGCTGTCCGAGCGGTCGGAGGTGCTGGAGAAACTGATCCCGGTGGTCACTTATATCATGATCCCGATATCGGGCACGTTCACCATGAATGCGTGGCTGGCCCCGGCAGCGCAGCGTTATATGGTCTATTCGCCATTCGTCGATGCGATGGAGCTGATCCGCTATGGCGTTTTCGGCGAGGTCGTGACGCCGATCTACCTGCTGTGGCCGGTGTTTGCGCCCTCGCTGGTGCTGATCGCGCTGGGGCTGGCGATGTGCCGGCGGGTGCGCAAGCGGTTGGTTGTAGACTGAGGCGCGGCGCGCGGTTCAGCCCGCCAGCGCGGAGCGCGCTTCAGGCATCGAGCGCGGCGGCGAAGCGGCGTTTCACCAGCCAGGGTTCGAGCACGCGGCCGCCGATGTAGAGCGCGACGAAGATGCCGGCGAAGACCTCGCCCGGGGTGCGGGCCGATGCGAGCAGGCCGGCCAGTGCCAGAAACAGCAAGGGCGCGCCGCAGCAGGCGAGCAGGGCGCGGCTGTTGAGATCATAGGCGAGTTGGGCGTTGTGGACCGTGAGGTGGCCGGCATCGAACACCGCCATGGGGTCTTGCGCGCGGGGGTGGACCTTGCGGAAGCTCAGCGTTTCGGCGTGACGTTGCAGGGTTGTGCCCTCGGTATCGAACAGGGGGGCGAGGCGGGCGAAGGCCGCGTCGGGCCCGAGGCCGGGGGCGAGCGGGAGCTGGCCACGGATGCGCCAGATCCAGTCGATCGCGCGCATCGGCGCGGACGTTGGTGCGGCGAGCAGCGCGGGGGCGGTCATTCGGCCGGCACCGCCGTGGTCGGGGTGCGCCAGGCGCGCACGCGGTCGATCAGCGGGTGGAACGGGAAGGTCATCTGCTCGCGGATCGACATGCGGCGGCCGCCTTCCATGCCGAGCAGCTCGGCCTCGCCATCGATGCAGGTGCCGAACATCCGGTCGATGAAGATGTACGAACCGGCGTAGTTACTGCGCGTCGATTCGTAGTCCTGCGAATGGTGGAGGCTGTGGTGTTCGGTGGTGTTGAACAGGAAGCGCCACCATTTCGGCGTGTTGAAGCGGACGTTGACGTGTTGATAGGTGCCGATCGCCAGCCCGAGTGAGCCGGCCAGCAGACCCGCGCGCGGCACGAAATCGAAGAAGCCGCCGATGCCGAGGCCGATCAGGAATAGCTCGACCGGGTTGCCGACCGCGCCCTTGTTGATGTTGAGCTGCGTGATGTAGTGGTGGACCGCGTGAGTTTGCCACAACGGGTACCAGTTGTGCATCCCGCGATGCATCCAGTACTGGCCGAAATCGAAGATGAAGCTGATCAGGAACGCCTGCACCAGCAGCGGCAGGTGCATGAACCACGCCAGTTTGTGCCAGTGCATCAGGTGTTGCATCCACTCGATGCCGGCATCGGAGCCGAGGTGCTTTTCCGCGACGCGGACCAGCGTGTAGCTGATCCCGACATAGAACATGTCGGTGGCGCATTCCTTCCACGTCAGCCGCCAACTGGCGTGGCGCGGGTTGACCCATTCGAGGCCGAGCAGCAGCAGCTTGAAGGCGATGCCGATGGCGATGGCCGTCGAGGCCTTGGCGATCGAATCCGGCGCATAGCACCAGAAGGCGACCAGCGCGAAGAGCATCGTCGGCTGGAACCAGGTGAAGATGAAGGTCTTGACCGGGCCGCCCTCGACGCGGGGGATGTTCTCCCAGCCGATCGTCACCGGCGCCTGGGTGCCGACAACCCTGTTTCCGACCTGAATGCCCTGCATGATGCCCTCGGACCATTGGATGCGATGGTGGGGTGGTAACCCATCGATCGCGGCGGGGTCATACGTCATCCGGCGTAGGTGCCGGGGGTTTGGCGCGGGTTGGGCGCGGGTACGTCAAACGCTCCATGGGCGACCTGTGGCGATTGCCTATCTTTTGCGACGACTTCGCACCGGATCCCGAGGGGGCACCGGTCAGCGCGGGCATTTCCGGCACAGATCGGCGCCACCTCAACGCGCGCCGGCACATCCGGGGGAGGACATCCACACAACGATCATGGGGGCAGAATGAACAGCCGTTTCCACATCCGTCTCGCCTTGCTGTCCGCCACGGTGCTCGGCGGCCTGTCCGCCGGCATGGCGCAGGCCGCCGATGCGCCCGAGCCCGCGCCCGCCGCCGCCGCGCCGGACAACAGCCAGGTCATCATGGTGACCGCCACCCGGCGCAACGTGTCCTTGCAGGACGTGCCGATCAACATCTCCGCCGCCAGCGCCGCGACGCTGAAAGAGCAGCGGATCGACGATGTGCGCGATCTGGCCGCATTCACGCCGGGGTTGACGGTGATGGACACCGGCCCGGCCAACACCGGCACGATCATCATGCGCGGGCTATCCGCCGATGACACATCGAGCACGGGCGATCGCTATAACAATGCCCTGGCGATCTATCTGGGCGAGACGCCGCTCTATGCCGACTTCAAGTTCATGGACATCAACCGGGTCGAGACCCTGCTGGGACCGCAGGGGACGCTTTATGGCGAGGGGACGCTGGCCGGCGCGATCCGATACCTGCCCAACCGGCCCGATGCCAACAAGTGGTCGGGCAATGTCGACATGCGCTTTTTTGGCGAGAGCCATGCCAATGCGCCGGGGGCCGACGTGCAGGGCACGATCAATGTGCCGATCATTCCCGGGGCTTTGGCATTGCGGTCCTCGGTGGGGTACTGGAACAATCCGGGGTTCATCAATTACACCGGGATCGTGAACAATCCGGGGGTGTCGAACCCGCAGCCGGGTGGGGCGATCGGCGATTATTCGCAGCAGGCGACTTCGTTGACCGACGGTTCGGCCAACAGCAGCAACATCATCGGCGTCAACCCGGCGACCGGCGCGGCGCCGGCGGGGTGGAACGTCAACAATGCCACGGCGGCGGAGACTTCGGCCAATACGCATACCTATAAGGGCGCGAACTTTGAGCATACGCTCTCACTGCGGAATACGCTGGGGATCTATCCGGTCGACTGGCTGCGCGCCTATGTGACCTGGGCGCATCAGGTGACCGATACCAATGGCGATCAGGTCAACAGCGGCGGCGTGCTGGGCACGGGGAAGTATGAGGCCTCCAAGCGCTATCTGGAGCCGACGCATCGGACGACCGATCTGTACTCGATCGAGCTGGAGGCGGATATCGGGCACTTTGCCCAGTTGGTGTCGGATACGGCGTGGACCAAGCAGGTTGAGTATCATCAGGGGGACAATACCGACCTGTTGCTCGATCTGAATTACGGGTATCAGGAATTTCCGAATTTCACCAGTTACAACCAGTATCGCGACGATCGCACGACGTTCAACGAGGAAGTGCGGTTGGTCTCCAAGCATGGCGGGCCGTTGAGTTGGTCCTTGGGCGGGTTCTATAACAAGAACAAGGATGCCGACAATTACCACGAGGTGGTGCCCGGTTATGCCGCCTGGGCGGGGATCGATCGGCCCGATGACTGGGAATATGCCTCCTATACCCGCAGCAACAACATGGAGCGCGCGGTGTTCGGCGAGGCGACGCTGAAGATCACCAAGCGCTGGCAGGTGACGGGGGGCGCGCGCTACTTCGGCTATGACGCCTATATCATCGGCGGGACGGCCTTGCCGCTCTATGAGAGCTATCCGGGGGTGGTGTACAAGTCGCGCTCGGGCGATACCACCAAGAGCGGGGCGGTGTGGAAGGCCAACACCTCGTACAAGTTCTCCGACGACCTGATGGCCTATTTCACCTTTTCCAAGGGCTATCGCCTGGGCGGGGTGAACCGGGTGGCGCCTTGCGTGTTGCCGATCGATCCGACCAAGCAGAACCTATGCGCCTTGCCCAACGAGCTGGGCTATGGGCCGGATACGACCTACAACAAGGAGCTGGGGCTGCGGTTCTCGCTGTTTGGCGGCAAGTTGCGCGGGGCGATCGATGGCTATTACATTAACTGGGATGGCATCCAGTTGTCCGGCCAGACGACTTATGGTGCGATCGGGATTACGGTGAATGGCGGCAAGGCGGTGTCGAAGGGCATCGAGTTGAGCTTTGCCGCGCGGCCGGTGCAGGGGCTGACGATCAATGGCAGCTATACCTATAACCGGGCGAAGCTGACCGAGGGTGTGCCGAACCTGATCCACTATGCCAATGGCGGATCGTTGGAGGTGGACGCGCAGGCCGGCGACAGGTTGCCGGGGACGCCGATCAATGCGGGGTCGTTGGGGGCGACGTATGAGTTGCCGGTGGGGGTCAACCGGCTGTCGCTGAACTGGACCGCGACGTACATGGGCAATGTGCTGACCCGGCCGGGCAATCAGGGGTATGGCCAGACCTTGCCGGCCTATACCACGCACCGCGCGTTTGTGGGGTACAAGTTTGTCGATCAGGGCTTTGAGGTGAAGGTCTTTGCCGACAATATCTTCGACAAGTATGCGGTGACATCGGTCAGCGGCAATCTGAGCAGCCGCGAGATCTCGACCGGGTTTGCCGTGCGGTCCTATACCCAGAGCGTGTTGACGCCGCGGCGCGCGGGGGTGGAGTTGAGCAAATCGTTCTGATTTGGGATGGGTTGATTGCGATGGGGGCCGTCCTTGGGGGCGGCCCCTTTTTTTATGCGATGGCAATGCCTTCGCGCGTGAACCAGTCGATCACCGGGGCGAGTGCGGCGGTGTGATCGCGCCAGCGGCCGATCGAATCGCGGTTGAGCGGGCGGCGGACTTGCTGGGCGCTGGGGGTGGCGACCGCGGCGGTGGTGCGGTGGAAATCGAGGCAGCCTTCGTGCCACGTGAGGCCGCAGTGGGTGAGCAGGTGTTCGGTTTGGGTTTGCTGGTTCTCGATCAGCGTTTCGTAGCCGAGGGAGAGGACGCGGCCGGGGAATTGCTGCGCCCAGAAGGCCATCAGCCGGTCGAACAGCGCGTAGTAACGGGCGGTGTCGAGGAGGTCGTAGCTCCAGCCGTAATAGGGGGAGTTGAGCGCGAACATGTGTTTGTAGTTGCTCCACACGCTGTCGAGGGGGTGGCGGCGGAGGCAGACGATACGCGCGTTGGGGAGCGCGCGGGCGATGTGGCCGATGTAGAGGAAATTGAGCGGGAATTTATCGAGGATACGGCGGTTGTTGGTGACGCCGGATTGGGCGTTTGCTTGGGTTAGGTAGGCTTCGGCGACGGCGCGGGGGGGGATTTGGGCGGCGGCGGCGATGGTCTCGGGATCGAGGACGAGGCGGCTGGGGGTTTTGGCGAGGCGTTTGAGGGCCAAGGGCATCGCCTGGAGTTCGCCGAGGGATTGCACCGCCGGGTGGGCGGCGAGGATGCGGTCGACCAGCGTGGTGCCGGTGCGGGGGAGGCCGACGACGAAGATGGGGGCGTGGGTCGGGTCGCCCGCGCCGGTGAAGTAGGTGGGGGTTTGGAAGGCGGATTGGAGCGCGGCGGCGATCGCGGCGTCGGGATCGGGGCGGTAGGCGATGTGGGTTTTGTGCGCGCTGTTCGCCGCGCTGAGGTGGGCGAAGGTTTGCGCGGGGTGGCCGAGGTCCTCGTGGGCTTTGGCGGCGGCGTAGTGGAGTTGGACGCGGGTTTCGTGGGTGCGCGCCAATGGCAGGGCGGCCTCGATGCGGGCTGTGGTTTCCGGGGTTTGGCGCGTGAGGTTGGCGAGGCCGTAGTGGGCGGGGCCGTTGGCGGGGTCTATGGCCAGCATGGCTTCGTAGTGGGTGGCGGCGTCGGCGGTGCGGCCGAAGAAGCCGAGGCTGCTGGCGTGGTTGAAGCGGAAGGACAGGTTATCGGGCGCGGCGGCGGTGGCGCGGGCGAACAGTGGCAGTGCGGCGGCGTGATCGCCGAGGCGGGCGTGGACGCAGCCGATGGTGTCGAGCACGAGCGGATCGTCGCTGGGGAGCGCGGCGGCGCGGGTGGCGGCGGTGGCGGCATCGGCGTCGCGGCGCAGGAGGATCAGGAGGCGCGCGTGTTGGGCGGCGTATTCCGCCGTGGTGGGGGACAGGGTGGTGGCCTGGGCGACGCGGCCGAGGGCGTGGGCCACGTGGCCGGTTTCGGCCAGCGCCATGCCGAGGATGAAGTGCGCCTCGGCCGTGGTGGGGTGGGTTTGGGTGATGGGCTCGGCGAGGCGGGCGGCGGTGGGGAAATCGCCTTTGGTCAGGGCCGCGCGCGCATTGATCAGCGGGGTCATGGGCTGAGGGTTTTGACGGCGATGGCGGCGGCGGAGGAGCGGTTCTCGACGCCGAGTTTGCGGAAGACCTGCTCGAGGTGCTTGTTGACCGTGCGCGGGGAGATGTTGAGGATCTCGCTCATCTCGCGGTTTTGTTTGCCGCGACTGATCCAGAGGAGGACCTCGGCCTCGCGCGAGGTGAGACCGTGGGTCTCGGCAAGGAGGCGTTGCTGATCGCCCTCGCGTTGCTCGTTGAGGCGGAACAGCCATTCGTCGTCGCCGGTCTGGCGCAGGAGCACGCATTCGAGGCGGGCGGTGTCGACATCGATCACCACGCGGGCGGTGGTGGGCGTGCCGGCGAGGAGGTGCGTCAGCGGGGCGCCGAGCGCGCCGGGGAGATGGTCGGCGCGGGCGCTCCAGCCGGGGAACAGGCGTTCGAGCATCGCGGCGGCGAGCGGCGTGAACCAGCGCGGGCAGCCCGAGGCGTGGAGCGCGAAGGCCGGGCGGCCGCTGACGTCGAGCGCGGTCTGGCTGCTGTGGGCGACGCGGGCGTTGGTCAGGTGGACGCCGACGCGGGCGAGCAGTTCGTCGATCACCACCGGCTTGCTGAGGTAATCGACGCCGCCGGCCTCGAAACCGCGGACGACGTGTTCGGTCTCGCTGAGGCCGGTCATGAAGATCACGGGGACGTGGGCGAAGCGGCGGTCGGCCTTGATCCGGCGGGTGGTGGCGAAGCCATCGAGCCCGGGCATCATCGCATCCATCAGGATCAGGTCGGGGACGACATGTTCGAGCAGGTCCAGCGCGACGGCGCCGTCGATGGCGATCAGGACGGTGATGCCCGCCGATTCGAGGATGGTGGTGAGGAAGCGCAGCGACTCGGGGGTATCGTCCACCACCAGCACAGTGGCGCCGGCGAAGCGCGGGTGGGCGTCAGGACCGGGCATCGAGCAGCCTGACCAGTGCGCTGAGATCGAAGGCGGCGATGTGGGCGCGCATTTGCGCCACCAAGGGCGCGGCTTCGGGCTGGCTGGAGGCGAGATCGGCGACGGCGGCCTCCACCGCGCGGATGTGGCCGACGCGGGCGAGATCGCGGATGCGCGTGAGGTGCGGCGCGACCGTGGCGGGCAAAGGCGCGGCGGGCGGCGGCGGCGGCTGGGCGCTGGCCAGATCCCAGGAGAGGTTCAGGTGGTGGGCGATCTCTGCCAGCAGCACTTGCAGGTCGACCGGCTTGGCCACGAACGCCGAGGCGATCGCGGTGGCGCGCGGTTGATCGTGGACATTGGCCGACACCATGATGATCCGCAGCCCCTCGCCGCACAGGTTGGTCAGGCGCGTGGCGACCGCCCATCCGTCCAGCACCGGCATCTGAATATCCAGCAGGACGAGATCGGGCGCGCATCGCCCGGCCAGCGCCAGCCCCTCGGCACCGTTACGCGCGGTGTAGACGACAAAGCCAAGGCCGCGCAACAGGTTGTCGAGCACGGCGATCTGGGCGGGGTCGTCATCGATCACCAGCAGGGTGCGGCGGGGGCCGGCATAGCCGACGATCTGGCGCGGGGGGGCGATCTCGCCGGGGGCGGTGGGGGGCTCGGGCAGGAACAGGCGCAGGCGGAAGCGGCTCCCCTCGCCCGGCGTGCTGGTGGCGACGATCTCGCCGCCGAGGACCTGGGCCAGCATCCGCGTGATGGCGAGGCCGAGGCCGATGCCGGGCTGGCTGATGGCAATCGGGTTCTGGCCGCGCTCGAACGGTTCGAAGATGCGGTCGAGGTCGGCCGGGGCGATGCCGATGCCGGTGTCGGCGATCTCGATCGTGGCGACCTGGCTGCGGTAGGTGAGGTGGAGCGTGACCGTGCCCGCGTCGGTGTATTTGATCGCGTTGGAGACGAGGTTGATCAGGATCTGGCGCAGGCGTTTCTCGTCGGTGCGGACGTGGGTGGGGATGCGGCCGTGATCGACGCGGGTGAGGTGCAGGCCCTTGGCATCGGCCTGCATGCGGAACATGCCGAGGACGTGATCGAGCAGTTGCGGCAGGTGGACGACATCGGCGCGCAGCTTGACCACGCCGCTTTCGATGCGCGAGATTTCGAGCAGGCCCTCGACGAGGTTGGTCAGGTGTTCGGCCGAGCGGCGGATGGCGCCGCCGGCCTCGGCCGGGGTGACGGTGCCCTCGCGCTCCAGCAGTTGCGCGAAGCCGTAGATGGCGTTGAGCGGCGAGCGGATCTCGTGGCTGACCGCGACGAGGTAGCGGGTCTTGGCGGCGTTGGCGGCCTCTGCGGCGGTTTTGGCGCGGTGGAGTTCGGCGGTGGGGTCTGGCGCGGTGGGCGCAGGTGGGGGGGCGAGCGGGGCCTGGGCCAGCGCATAGGCCCAGGCGAGCAGCGCCAGCGCGGCGAACACCGTCCACAGCGCGCCGCGCGCCGAGGCGGCGGTGCCGGTGGCCAGCACCGTGCCGAGGAAGGCGAACAGCGCGGCACAGGCAAGGCCCGAGGCGAGGCGGTGCCAGCGGCGGGCGGCGATGGGGGGAAAGGAAATCGTCACGGTTATCCGGCAGTTTGCGTTACGAATCGGGTTTGCGCAACCGCTCTGCCGGGGGGACGGGGCTACGTCATTTGCCCACCTGTGGGGCGGGGGCGCGGGCCTTATCGTCGGGCGGTGCGCAGGGGTGCTGCGCGCGGTTTTGCGCAACAGGAGCAGTTATCGTGGCGGCAAGCCCCCTTCCCTCGCGCTGGCAGCGGACGCTGGGCAGCTATGTGCAGCCGGCCATGGTGGCGGGGTTGATCGCATTCTGGTGGCTGGCGCCGGTGGGATGGGTCAAGTGGCAGTGGACCGTGGCCGTGGTCAGCATGGTGATCACCGCGCTGATCCTGGGCATGGAGCTGATCGCCGAGCGCCATGCCAGTTGGCGGATGAACCGCACCGAATTTGCCACCGACACGTTCTATCTGCTGCTGGATACCTTCGCCATCGGGTGGTTCACCGAGAAGCTGGCCGACGATCCGCTGGGCGCGTTGAAGCAGCATTGGGGGATCACCACGCTGTGGGCGCAGCATTTGCCGTTTGTCGGGCAGGTGGCGCTGGTGATCTTTCTGGTCGAGTTCGGGCAGTACTGGATGCACCGGTTGATGCATAACCATCCGCTGTTCTGGTCGGTCCATGCGCCGCATCACCATATCACCCAGTTGAATGCGATGAAGGGGGCGGTCGGCAACCCGATCGAGCTGTTCCTGATCAGTTTGAGCGTGGTGGCCTTGTTCGATCTGAGCCCGGCGGCGGAGTTTTGCGCGTTCAATATTCTGGGCGTGATCTCGACCTTTGCCCATGCCAATGTGCGGTGGGAGCCGCCGCGCTGGTATGCGTTTGTCTTTGTGACGATCCGCAATCACAGTCTGCACCACTCGGTGCCTTATGAGGATACGCGGTGCAATTATGCCAACTCGCTGATCATGATCGACCGGGTGTTGGGCACCTTTCGCGATGGCGAGGCCGAGCTGGTGGGGCAGGATCAGCGGCGGCGGCTCTCGGTTTGGGAGCAGTTCGTGTTTCCGTTGCGGATGTTGCGCGACGCGGTGAAGGCGCGGCGGACGGAGGTGGCGTTGTGAGCCGGGTTTGGGGGTTGGCGGCGGGGTTGGCGTTGGTTACCGCGCCGGCGGTGGCCGAGGAGGTGATCCCGGTGCCGGGGTTTGGCGACTTTATCGCCGTCGATGGGGCGACCGTGTGGCTGACCAACCGTGGGCGGGTCGAGCACTGGTCGCGGCAGGGGTTATTGGCTTCGGTGGCGATGCCGCATCCCTGTGGCGCGATGGCGGTGGCCGAGGGCGCGCTGTGGGTGGCGGATTGTGCGGCGGGGGATGTCGATCGGATTGACCTCGCCAGCGGGGCGATTGTCGCGGCGGTGCACAGTGGCGTGGGCAATCCGCGCGGTGAGCTGAACGTGGTCGCCGGGGCCGGATCGGTGTGGGTGACCAGCGAGGCCAAGGGGGTGATCGCGCGGATCGATCCCGCCGGCAACCGCGTGGTGGCGACGGTGAAGGTCGATCCCGATGCGTTCTATCTGGCCTATGGGCTGGGGGCGTTGTGGGCGGTGAGCGGCACCAAGGGCACGATCGAGAAGATCGATCCCGCCAGCAATCGCGTGGTGGCGCGGACGGCCTTGGGCAAGGAACCGGGGTTTCTGGTGGCTGGCGAGGGTGCCGTTTGGGTGCAGGAGCAGGGCGACGGGACTTTGGCGCGGGTCGATGCCGGCAGCGGCGCGGTGTCCGGGCGGGTGAAGGTGGGGGCCTCGTTGAAGTGGGGCGATATTGATGCCGCCGGGGGGCAGGTGTGGTTGCGGACGACCGATGATCAGGTGTTTGCGGCGGTCGATCCGGCTTCGCTGAAAGTGACCGCGCGGGTCGGGGCGCCGGCGGGGAGCGGCGGGTTGCGCGCCACCGCGGATGGGATTTGGACGACGGCGCATGACCATCATACGCTGACGTGGTGGCCTCTGCCTTTGGCGGTGAAGCCTTGATCGCGTCGTGCAAAAAAGTGGGAACCGGTTTTTTGCGCACAACGATGCGATGAACAAGCCTTAGCCCGGGGTTTCGGGTCGCCCTGAACGCGCCGAGCCCTGACGGGTGCGGCGCGTTCTTGTTTTTGCGGCGGTGCAGCAGGAATCGCGCGCGCGGCACAGTATTACGATTGACACTTTTCATAATAATGCGGACACTCGCCGGCATGAGCGACGATCCGCGACCTACCCTCGCCCGACTCAGCATGAGTTTGCCCGCCGACCTGTTCCGCGATCTGGACAAGATGGTGGAGGAACGGGGATTGCCGACGCGGTCGCAGTTGATTGCCGAGTTGATCCGCAACGAGCTGGCCGAGCATGGGGCGATTGCCCATCCCGAGGACTTGTTGGCCGGGACGATCACGCTGGTCTATCGCGGCGACAAGGGGCGGGTGCGGCATCAACTGGCCGAGACCCAGGCCGATTACTTGAAGGAAGTGATCTCCTCGCAGCACATCTTTCTGGAGGACGATCAGTCGCTTGAGGTGTTGCTGGTGCAGGGGCCGGCGACGCAGTTGCGCAGCCTGTGCGATGCCTTGCGGCAGGTGCGCGGGGTGTTGCAACTGAGGATGTTCACCACCACCGCGCTGTTGCCGCAGTTGTACGAACCCGAATTTGAAGCTGCCCAAGGGGATGTGGCATGAGCCTCTCGACCGTTCTCATCGCCAACCGGGGCGCGATTGCCTGCCGGATCATTCGGACGCTGCGCAAGATGGGCATCCGGTCGGTGGCGGTGTTTTCCGATGCCGACGAGGGATCGCGGCATGTCGCCGAGGCCGACGTGGCGGTGCGGATTGGCGCGGGGCCGGCGGGGGAAAGCTATCTTGATGCCGCGCGGATTTTGGCGGCGGCGCGCGAGACGGGGGCCGAGGCGATCCATCCGGGCTATGGGTTTTTGTCCGAGAATGCCGAGTTTGCCGAGGCTTGTGCGGCGGCAGGGATTGCGTTCATCGGGCCCTCGCCGGAGAATATTCGGGCGTTTGGGTTGAAGCATTCGGCGCGGGCCTTGGCCGAGGCGCAGGGCGTGCCACTGGCGCCGGGGACCGGGCTGTTGGCCGATCCCGAGAGCGCGATCAAGGCGGCGGCGCGGATCGGCTATCCGGTGATGTTGAAGGCGACCGCTGGGGGTGGTGGCATCGGCATGCGGGTTTGTGGTGACGCGCGGGCCGTGCGCGATGGCTATGCGGCGGTGGCGCGGCTGGGCGCGGGGAATTTCGGCGATGCCGGCGTGTTTCTGGAGCGGTTTGTGCCGCGCGCGCGGCATATCGAGGTGCAGATCTTTGGCGATGGGCTCGGCAAGGTGGTGGCGTTGGGGGAGCGGGATTGTTCCTTGCAGCGGCGCAACCAGAAGGTGATCGAGGAGGCCCCTGCCCCTTGTTTGCCCGATGCTGTGCGCGCGGATTTGATTGCGGCGGCGGTGCGGTTGGGCGAGGCGGCGCAGTATAAGTCGGCCGGGACGGTCGAGTTTTTGTATGATGCCGAGCGGGGGGACTGGTTCTTCCTGGAGGTCAATACGCGGTTGCAGGTGGAGCATGGGGTGACCGAGGAGGTCACCGGCATCGATCTGGTCGAATGGATGGTGCGTGGCGGCGGGGGAGATTTCTCGTTCCTCGATGCGCCGGTGCCGGCGCCCAATGGGTGGGCGATCCAGGCGCGGCTCTATGCCGAGGATCCCGTGCAGCAGTTCCGGCCCGCATCGGGCACGCTGACCGATGTGGCGTTTCCCGAAGGCGTGCGCGCCGACACCTGGGTGCAGCGGGGGACGCAGGTCTCGCCGTTTTACGATCCGTTGCTGGCCAAGCTGATCGTCCATGCGCCGACGCGCGAGGCGGCGCTGGCGGCGATGGAGGCGGCGTTGGGGCAGACGCGCCTCGCCGGGATCGAGACCAACTTGCGCTGGTTGCGCGATGTGGCGTGCAATCCGGACTTTGCCGCGGGGCAGGTTTCGACGCGGTTGCTGGAGACGATTGCGCATCATCCGCGCTCGGTTCTGGTGCGGTCGGGCGGGACGGCGACGAGTGTGCAGGACTGGCCGGGGCGTGTGGGGCTGTGGGATGTGGGGGTGCCCCCATCTGGCCCGATGGACGGGCGGGCGTTTCGGTTGGGCAATGCCTTGTTGGGCAATGCGGCGGAGGCGGCGGGGCTGGAGGTGACGGCGACGGGGCCGACTCTGGTGTTCAATGCGGCGACGCGGATTTGCCTGACGGGGGCGGATTTCGGGGCGACTTTGGATGACCGGCCGGTGGCGCGCAACCAGCCGATTGCCATTGCCGAGGGGCAGACGTTGAGCCTGGGGCGGGCCACTGGAGGTGGCATTCGCGGGTATATTCTGTTTGCCGGGGGGCTCGATGTGCCGAGCTATCTGGGGAGCGGGGCGACGTTTGATCTGGGGGCTTTTGGGGGCCACGGGGGGCGGCGGTTGCTGGCAGGGGATACGCTGCATCTGGCGCTGCATCCGCCGGCGGTGATCCCGGCGCGGCGCAGCGTGATCCAGCCGGAGCTGGGGCCGCAGTGGGTGATCCGGGTGCTCTATGGGCCGCATGGGGCGCCGGATTTCTTTACCGACGCGGATATCGCGACGATCACCGATGCCGAGTGGCAGGTGCATTATAACAGCAACCGTACCGGGGTGCGGCTGATTGGCCCCAAGCCGGAATGGGCGCGGGCCGATGGCGGCGAGGCGGGGCTGCATCCATCGAACATCCACGACAATCCTTATGCGATCGGGGCGGTGGATTTTACCGGCGACATGCCGATCATTCTGGGGCCGGATGGGCCTTCTTTGGGCGGGTTTGTCTGTCCGTTTGTGGTGATCGGGGCGGATCTGTGGAAGGTGGGCCAGTTGGGGCCCGGGGACCGGTTGCGGTTTGAGGCGGTGACGCTGGCCGAGGCGGATGCGGCGCGGGCGGAGGAGGATGCCTGGATCGATGGGCGGCCGGCGCCGGTGGCGGCTTTGCCGGCGGTGCGGCGGGTGGAGGACGCGATCCGGCTGGAGCTGCCCGAGAAGGGGCGGCGGCCGCGCGTGATCTATCGCCGGCAGGGGGATCGCAATCTGCTGGTCGAGTATGGGCCGATTACGCTGGATCTGGAGCTGCGGCTGCGGGTCCATGCGGTGACGGCGGCGCTGTCCAAGGCCGGGGGGGCCGAGGCGGGGCTCGCCGGGATTATCGATGTGGTGCCGGGGATCCGCTCGTTTCAGGTGCATTTCGATGGGGTGGCGATCAATGAGGATGCGCTGCTCGACCGGTTGACCGAGATCGAGGAGGCGCTGGGCGAGCTGGACGATGTGACGATCCCCTCGCGGATTGTGCACTTGCCGTTGAGCTGGGACGATCCGGCGATCCATCAGACCATCGAGCGGTACATGGCGGTGGTGCGTGATGATGCGCCTTGGTGTCCCGACAACATCGAGTTTATCCGGCGCGTGAACGGGTTGGACAGCGCCGAGGATGTGCGGCGGATTGTGTTTGATGCCAGCTATCTGGTCTATGGGTTGGGCGACGTTTATCTGGGGGCGCCGGTGGCGACGCCGATCGATCCCCGGCATCGGCTGGTGACGACCAAGTATAACCCCGCGAGGACCTGGACTCCGCCGAACGTGGTGGGGATCGGCGGGGCCTATATGTGCATCTATGGCATGGAGGGGCCGGGCGGGTATCAACTGTTCGGGCGAACCATCCAGGTGTGGAATACCTATCAGCCGACCGCCGCGTTTGCCGATGGGAAGCCCTGGTTGTTGCGGTTTTTCGATCAGATCCGGTTTTTCCCCGTCAGCCATGACGAGTTGACCGAGTGGCGGCGGGACTTTCCGTTGGGGCGGCGGACGATCGAAATCGAGGACAGCGAGTTCCGGATCGGCGACTATCGCGCGTTTCTGGCCGAGCAGGCCGAGGGCATTGCGGCGTTTGAAGAGCGGCGTAATGCGGCGTTTGCCGCCGAGCGGGCGGAATGGGAGCGGCGGGGCGAGTTTGACCGCGTGGCCGCGCTGACCGAGGATGGGGTGGATGTGGCCGCCGATGTCGTGGCGGTGCCCGAGGGAGCCGAACTGGTGGAGGCGCCGTTTGGGGGGTGTTTGTGGAAGTTGTTGAAGGCTGAGGGGGATTTGGTGGCGGCGGGGGAGACGATTGCCGTCATCGAATCGATGAAGACCGAGATGCCGGTGGTCAGTCCCTCGGCCGGGACGGTGGCGGCGCTTTATGTGGCGGAGTTGCAGGCCTTGTCACCGGGCGCGCCGATGCTGGCGTTGATGCCGGGGTAGCCGGTTGGCGGCGGGGATGGCATAGCCCGCCCCCGCCGCATCGCATGGGACGACGATTTTGACCACCGAACGACTGCCGCTGCGCATCGACCGCAATTTCGCCTCGCGGATCGATTGGAATTTGCTGCGGCTGTTTGTCGAGATCGTGCGCGCGGGGGGGATCGGCGCGGCGGCGCGCAAGCTGAACCGGCAGCAGCCGACGGTGAGCGCGGCGCTGAAGCGGCTGGAGGACCATTGCGGCACGCGGTTGCTGCATCGATCGGCCAGCGGGGTGGATCTGACCGTGGCGGGGCGGGCGTTGCTGTTGATCTGCGAGGATATGTTCGAGGCGGCGCGGATGGCGCCGCATCAACTGGCGCAGGCGGTCAAGCAGGTCGAGGGGCTGGTGCGGATCCAGTTGATTTCCTCGATCGTCTCGGTGGAGTTCGACGAGGCGATCGCCTCGTTCCGGCGGCGCAATGCCAATATCCAGATCGAACTGCGCGTCTCGCCCTGGCGCGAGGTGCTGGGGGCGTTGGAGCGCGGCGAGGTCGAGATCGGCGTCGGCTATGACAGCGGGGTGCGCGCGGGGATCAATTACGAGCCTTTGTTTGTCGAGACGCAGCAGTTGTACTGTGCGCGGAGCCATCCGCTGTATGGGCGGCGGATCGCGCGGCTGGCGGAGTTGCGCGGCGAGGGGTTCGTGCTGACCGGCGAGGACGAGATGGATGTGATCACCCGGCTGCGCCAGCGCTATGGGCTGGGCACGGTGGTCAACGGGCGCGCCGAGGATGTGCACGAGGCGATGCGGCTGGTGACGCTGGGGGTGGGGATCGGGTTTTTGCCGGTGCTGGCGGCGCAGGATCTGGTGGCGCGCGAGCGGTTGTGGCCCTTGTTGCCCGCCGATGCCGAGCCGGCTTATGACATTTACCTGCTGTCGCGCAGCACGCCCGCGCGCGATACGGCGACGCAGTTGTTTCTCGACGAGATCGTGCGGCGGTTGCGGGCGCGTCCCTGATACGGGGCATAGATGAGATCTATGCCCCGTATCAGCGATCAGCCTCTAGCTTGATGGGCGGGTGGCAGGCACGTTTTGCGGCGTGGGGTTGATGGGGGTTGTGGCCCCCTGCCCTGTTGATCGCAGGGGCCGGGCCCCTGGGAGCGCCCAACGCAGGAGGACTGCCCGTGAATGCCACCAAGCGCCTGATCCGCACTCTGGCCCTCGGCGCGACGTTGGGGGGCGCGCTGGTTCTGGGCGGGTGTGGCTCATCCTCGGGCGGCGGGGCGCCGGCCGCCGAAGCGCCCAAGAGCGATTTCACCATCGGTTGGTCGATCTATGCCGGGTGGATGCCATGGCCCTATGCGCAGGAGCACGGGATCGTCCAGAAGTGGGCCGACAAGTATCACATCAAGCTGAAGCTGGTGCAGGTGAACGACTATGTCGAGTCGGTGAACCAGTATACGGCGGGCAAGCTGGACGGGGTGGTCTCGACATCGATGGATGCGCTGACCATTCCCGCCGCCGGGGGCAAGGATACCTCGATCATTATTCTGGGCGATTACTCCAACGGCAACGATGGGGTGGTGTTGAAGAATGCGCACGGGATGGCCGACATCAAGGGGCGGCAGGTCAATCTGGTTGAGTTGTCGGTCTCGCAGTATTTGTTGGCGCGGGGGTTGGAGAAGGCGGGGATGAAGCTCTCCGACGTGAAGCTGGTGAATACGGGGGACGCGGACATTGTCGGGGCGTTTGCGGCGCCGCAGGTGACGGCGGCGGTGACATGGAACCCGCAGCTTTCGGAATTGAAGAAAGTGGCGGGGGCGCGCGAGGTGTTCGACAGCTCGCAGATCCCCAACGAGATTTTGGACGTGATGGACGTGAGCACCGCCACGTTGAAAGCCAATCCGGCGCTGGGCAAGGCCTTGGCGGGGATCTGGTATGAGACGATGGCGATCATGGCCAAGGACGATGCCGCCGGAAAGGCGGGGCGGGCGGCGATGGCGCATGATTCCGGGACCACGCCCGAGGGTTTCGACGGGCAGTTGCAGACGACGTATCTCTATACCACGCCGCAGGCGGCGGTGGCGCTGGCCGAGAGCCCCGATCTGATGACCGTGACCGACCGGGTGCGGCAGTTCAGCTTTGCCAAGGGGTTGTTCGGACCGGCGGCGACGACTGTCGATGCCATCGGGATCAGTTTCCCGGGTGGCAAGGTGTTGGGCGATCCCGCGAATGTGAAGCTGCGCTTTGATCCGACATACATGCAGATGGCCGCGAAGGGTCAGCTTTGAACCGGGGTTTTGCCGCATGACGCGCGTGATCAACATCCGCTTGCGCGGGCGGGCGCAAGTGCTGGCCGCCGCTGTGCCGTTGGGGGCCTTGGCGGTGACTTATGCGGTGGCGGCCGGGGCGCGGCATGCGGCCAATCCGGCGGACAAGGTGTTGCCGACGTTTGGCGCGATGGGCGATGCGGTGTGGCGGATGGCGGCGATGGCCGATCCGATGACCGGGCAATATACGCTCTGGGCCGACACCTTGGCGAGTTTGGAGCGGTTGGGCGCGGGGCTGGGTTTGGCGACGGTGACGGCGTTGGTGCTGGGGCTGGCGCTGGGGGTGGTGCCGTTGGTGCGCGCGGTGCTGGGGCCGGTGGTGACGTTGATCGCCGTGATCCCGCCGATTGCGGTGTTGCCGATCCTGTTCATTGCTTTGGGGCTTGGCGAGGCGGCGAAGATCGCGCTGATCGCGGTGGGGATTGCGCCGTTTATGACGCGGGACATGGCGGCGTGCGTCGCGGGCTTGCCGGCCGAGCAGTTCGTGAAGGCGCAGACGCTGGGGGCGAATAGCTGGCAGGTGGCGATCCGGGTGGCCTTGCCGCAGATGATGCCGCGATTGATCGAGGCGCTGCGGTTTTCGATGGGGCCGGCCTGGGTGTTTTTGATTGCGGCGGAGGCGATCGCTTCGGACGTTGGGTTGGGGTATCGGATCTTTCTGGTGCGGCGTTATCTGGCGATGGACATCATCCTGCCCTATGTCGCGTGGATCTCGTTGCTGGCGATTTGTGCCGACGTGGGCTTGCGCTGGGTGAGCCGGCGGGCGTTTGGCTGGGCGCATGGAGCCGGGCTGTGAGCGCGGCGCTGGTGTCGCTGCGCGACGTGTGGGTCGAGTATGGCGACAAGGTCGTGCTGGAGCGCGTGGATCTGGACATTCAGGCGGGCGAGTTTGTCTCGGTGGTGGGGCCTTCGGGGGCGGGCAAGAGCACGTTCCTGCGGCTGTTGCTGGGGCAGGAGGCGCCGACGCGCGGGCAGGTGATGCTCGATGGCGTGGCGATGCGGGCCGAGTGTGGACCCGATCGCGGGGTGGTGTTTCAGCGGTACTCGGTGTTTCCGCATCTGACGGCGTTGCAGAACGTGATGTTCGGGCTGGAGTGCGCGGGGGCGCCGGTGATCGGGCGCTTGTTTGGCGCGCGGCGGCGGGCGGCCGAGGCGGCGGCGCGCGAGATGCTGAGCGCCGTGGGGTTGGAGCATAGTTTGGCGGCCTATCCGGCGCAGTTGTCGGGCGGGATGCAGCAGCGGCTGGCGATTGCGCAGGCGCTGGTGAAGCATCCGCGGGTGTTGTTGCTGGACGAGCCGTTTGGGGCGCTGGATCCGGGGATTCGGCGCGACATGCATGGACTGGTCTCGCGGTTGTGGCGCGAGCAGGGGCTGACGATCGTGATGGTGACGCATGATATCGGTGAGGCTTTTCATCTGGGAACGCGGGTGATGGCCTTCGACAAGCGGCGGCATGATCCGCATGCGCCGCACCGGTTTGGGGCGACGGCGATCTATGACCTGCCGTTGACGCGGAAGATGGAGGCATGACGACGCCCTTGAGCGTGACCGCGATTGCGCGGGCGGTGGCGGCGGGGACAGTCTCGGCCGTGGCGGTGGCGACCGAGGCGCTGGCGCGGTGCGATGCCTATGACGCGGTGCAGCCGCAGGCGTGGATCGCGCGCTTGCCCGCCGACGCGGTGTTGGCCATGGCGGCGGCGGTGGATGCGCGGGTGGCGGCGGGGGAAGCCTTGCCGCTGGCCGGGGTGCCGTTTGCGATCAAGGATAACATCGATCTCGCCGGGGTGGCGACGACCGCCGGGTGTCCGGCGTTTGGGTATATGCCCGAGGCTTCGGCGACGGTGGTGGCGCGGTTGCTGGCGGCGGGCGCGGTGCCTTTGGGCAAGACCAACCTCGATCAGTTTGCCACCGGGTTGAATGGGACGCGCAGCCCTTATGGGGCGCCGGCTTGTGTGTTCAATCGCGCGTATGTCAGCGGGGGATCGAGTTCTGGATCGGCGGTGGTGGTTGCGGCGGGGCTGGTGGGCTTTGCGCTGGGGACCGATACGGCGGGATCTGGGCGGGTGCCGGCGGCGTTTAACGGGTTGGTTGGGATGAAGCCGACGCGGGGGCGGTGGAGCACGCGTGGACTGGTGCCGGCGTGTCGCTCGCTGGATTGCATTACGGTGTTTGCGCAGGATGTTGGCGGGGCTGCGTTGGTCGATAGCGTGGTCGCCGGGTTTGATGCGGGGGATGGGTATTCGCGCGCGCTGAGCGATGTGGCTTTGGGGGGGCGCCGGGTTGGCGTGCCTTTGGCGGGGCAGCGCATTTGGTGCGGGGATGCGGCCTCGGCGCGGTTGTATGATGCGGCTTTGGCGCGGTTGGAGGCGGCCGGGTTTGCGCTGGTTGAGGTGGATATTGCACCGCTGAACGCGGCGGCGCGGTTGTTGTATGACGGGCCCTGGGTGGCGGAGCGGACGGCGGCTTTGGCCGAGCTGTTGGCGCGCGATCCGGGGGCGATCGATCCCGTTGTGCGCGAGATTGTGGCGGCCGGGGTTGGGGTCAGCGGGGTTGAGGTGTTTCGCGGGCTCTATCGCCTGGCGGAGCTGGCGCAGGCGGCGGCGGCGATGTGGGGGGCGGTGGATCTGTTGGCCTTGCCGACGGCGCCGACGATCTATCGCATTGCCGAGATGCGCGCGGCGCCGATCGCGTTGAACTCCGCGTTTGGGGTTTATACCAATTTCGTCAATCTGTTGGACATGGCGGCGATCGCCCTGCCCGCCGGGTGGCGCGACAATGGCACCGGGTTCGGCATCACGCTGATCGGCCCGGCGCAGAGCGATCGGGCGCTGATGGCAGCGGGCGAGGCCTATCTGGGTGTTGCCGCGATGCCGGCGGTGCCGCCTTTGGATCTGGAGGGTCGAATGGAAACCGTGACTTTGGCTGTGGTGGGTGCGCATCTGGAAGGGATGCCGTTGCACTGGCAATTGACCTCGCGCGCGGCGAAGCCTTTGGGCGCGGCGCGGACGGCGGCGGCCTATCGGCTTTATGCGATTGCCGAGAGTGTGCCGCCGAAGCCGGCCTTGATCCACGATGTGGGTGGGGCGAGCATTGCTGTCGAGTTGTATGAGTTGGAGGTGGCGGCGTTTGGCAGTTTTGTCGCCGAGGTGCCGGCGCCTTTGGCCATTGGGACCGTCGAATTGGACGATGGGCGGTCGGTGAAGGGGTTTGTCGCCGAGCCGCGGGCGATTGTCGGGGCCGAGGATATTACCGCTTTGGGCGGGTGGCGCGCGTTTATTGCGGCGCGCGCGGGGTAAGGTTTTTTGTGAGCGGTGGTTTGGCGGCCTGCCTTTGCGCGGGGTGGGGCCGGCTGTGCCCGGTGAGGGCATAGATGGGATTGATGGGCTGTATCGCGAATTGGCAACTATCGTGATGGCCGGGCGCGCGCGATCATGTTTGCCATCAGGGACCAACGGGGGGCCGTTCCATATGCTGCTTAGTGATCGTCGTGGTGTTCGCCGGGGGTTGTTGGTGCGGGTTTCGGCTTTGGCGCTGGTGGTGGCGCCGGGGGTGGCGCATGCGGCCGATGCGGCGCCAGTGGCCGATGCCGATGCGGGCGCAATCGTGGTGACCGCGCAGAAGCGCACCGAGGATGTGCGCACGGTGCCGATCAGCCTCTCGGTGCTGTCCGGGGACGCGTTGAAGCAGCAGCGGATCGCCAGCTATGACGACCTGAGCCGCGCGGTGCCGGGGGTGGCGTTCAATGCCGTCGCCGGCGAGGAAGGGCGCGATAACATCGTCATTCGCGGGGTGTCCTCGACCTCGGGGGCCTCGACGGTGGGGCTCTATCTCGATGATGTGACGGTGACGATTCCCAACCTCTATCGCGATGGGGCGATCGAGTTGCGCTTGCCCGACATCGACCGGATCGAGGTGCTGCGCGGGCCGCAAGGGACGCTTTATGGCGATAGCTCTGAAGGGGGCACGATCAGGTATCTGACGCGGCAGCCGAATATGGAGCGGTGGCAGGTTGAGGGGACAGCGGATGTCTCCGGGACCGAACATGGCGGTTTGAACGATGCCTTTGCCGGGGTGGTCAATGTGCCGGTGGTGCCGGGGGTGTTCGCGCTGCGTGCCAGTGTCAATTATGTGCATGAGAGTGGGTGGATCGATCATTACACGCAAGCGGGCGTGCTGGATAAGAAGGGCGTCAATTCGAGCGACAGCCTGACGGCGCATGTGACGGGGAAGTGGACCCCCGGCAGTGGGCTGACGGTGATCCCCGCCCTGTTCTATCAGCGGGCCAACAATGCGGATAACGCGGCATTTTATACGGCGCTGGGACTGTGGAAGCAGGACAAGCAGGTCGCCGAGCCGGCGCATGACACCATGCTGTTGGGCAGCCTGACGGTGCACAAGGAGCTGGGGTTTGCCGAGCTGACGTCGGTGAGCGGCGGGTTCCAGCGGACGGTGCAGCGGATCGAGGATGGCACCTATTTCAACAGCACGGCGTTTGGGCTGTTCTTTCTGGACCCGATCTATCCGCAGTATCAGGCGCAGAACGACAGCATCATCGCGAATTTGCCTTCGACGGTGCGGTATCGCACGCGGTACTCGGCGTTCAATCAGGAGTTGCGGTTGGCCTCCAGCGATGGGGTGGGGCCGCATTGGTTGCAGTGGGTGGTGGGCGCCTATTACAGCACCCAGCGCGTGCATAACACCGATTACCAGACGATTGGCGGGATCAATTCGACCTTTGCCAGCATCTATGGGACGACCATGGAGCAGTCCCTGGTCGAGACGACGTATGGCAATCCTGGTTACGGCCAGCCGGGTGGCGGGGATGCGATTACGTTGTTCCCCGGCGATGTCGATGAGTCCGACGACCGCACCTATCGCCAGCAGCAGATTGCCGTGTTCGGGCAAGTGGGCGTGGCGTTTGCGCGCGGGTGGAAGCTGGATCTCGGTGGGCGGTTCTCGGCCGCGCATGAGGATTTCAACTCGGTGGAGACCGGGTTCTATCAGATCGGCAACCTGGGGTATCAGACGCCGGGGCAGCCGGCCTCGGCGCCCTATGTGCAGGCGGCGAGCAGCCACAAGTTCCTGCCCAAGGTCACATTGTACCATGATCTGACGCCGCAGAGTTCGGTTTACGCCACCGCCGCCGAGGGGTTCCGCCTGGGCGGGCCGACGGGGCCGATCGTGTTTGGGCCCACGTCGGTCTGCGCGGGGGACTTTGCCGCAATCGGGCAGACCAGCCAGCCGAAGCAGTTTTCCGGCGACAGTTTGTGGACTTACGAGGCCGGATCCAAGAACGAGTTGATGAACCACCGGGTGCGGTTCAATGTATCCGGATTTTATACGCGGTGGAGCAATATTCAGCAGCAGATCTATCTGCCGACCTGCGGGTATTATTTTACCAGCAACGTTGGGGATGCGCGGATCTATGGCGGTGAGCTGGAAGCCAGCGTGCGGATCGCCGGGGGGTTCAGTCTGAGTGCCTCCGGGAGTGCCAACTCGGCGACGATTACGCGATCGAACAATCCCACCGATGTCGCCGTGGGCCAGCATCTGATCGATGTGCCCGATGCCACCGCGACAGTGGGGGGGACGTATTCGGGGGCTCTTGGGGCGTTGTCGTTGGATGGATCAGTGAATTATACGTATACGGGTAAGTCTTATGGGACTTATCTCCAGACCGATCCCAATTATCGCAACCCGGCCTATGGCGTGGTCAATGCGAGCATCGCGCTGGGCAAGGGGCGCGGGTCGGTCTCGCTTTATGTCAAGAACCTGTTCGACAACCGCAAGATCATCCAGCAGCCGGAGATCAACACGGTGGTCGAGGGCTATACCGTGCACCCGCGGGTGTTCGGGCTGACACTGAAACTGGCGTCGTGAGCGGCGCTTTGGACGGGAACAGCTTATGACCAGTACCACCGCCGACCCCAAATCCGCGCGGGCCCATGCGCGGGCGATGTCGGGCACCGTTGTCGAGACGATGCCGACCATCCCCGCGTCGCAGGCCAGCGACTTGCCGCCGACGGTGCGGCCCGCCGATGTCGCGTGGGATGAAACCATCGCGGCGGGGGGCTATGCCAGCCGGCAACTGGCGCGGGGGACCCGGCTGCGGCTCACCGATCTGTATGGCGATGCCTGCGGGGCGATGCTGGTGTTCAATGCCGAACGGCCCGTGGAGCGGTTGAACATCGCCGATACGGTGAAGGTGCAGTGGAACGCCTATCTGGGCGCGGGGCGTCTGTTGCTCAGCGACATGGGGCGGGTGATGATGTCGATCCTGGAGGATGAGACCGAGGGGCATGACACGTTCTGCGGCGCATCCAACCGGGCGTCGAATGCGCGGGTGTTTGGCGATGGCTTCAACCATGGGGCGCATCCCAATGCGCGCGACCGGTTCGTGATCGCGCTGGCCAAGTATGGACTGACGCGGCGGGATATTCATCCTTGCGTGACCTGGTTCAAGCCGGTGCACATTGCCGAGGATGGCGCGGCCGAGCTGGACGTGGGGCCGTTTGCGGCGGGGCGCGATATCGTGCTGCGCGCGGAGATGGATGTGATCGTGGTGATCGCCAATTGTCCGCATGTTTTGGACACTCGGGCGGATTACCGGGTGACGCCGTTGCGCGCGACGGCGTGGCGGGGGCCGGTGACTCCGTTGGATGACCGGGTGCGCAATCTGACGCCGGAGGGCCTGCGGGCCTTTCAGAACGTCGAGGATTATTACCAGAGGTGATGGCATGATCGCGAATGACCCCCTGCACGGCCTGGCCGGTGAGATTTTGCACGACGAGATCGTGCCGGCGCGCGCGCCGTGGAGCCATACCCTGCGCGCCGGCGAGACGTTGCGGATGATCGATCTGGAGGGGAACCAGGCGATCGATTTCCTCGCCTATGCGCTGGCGGACGATGCCGAGCGGTACTCGGCGCAGGATACGATTGCGGCGCAGGGCAATGTCTATCTGCGCGATGGCAGCGTGTTGATGTCCAACGAGGGGCGGCCGATGCTGACCGTGCTGGGCAGCACGGTGGCGCGGCATGATACCATCGGCGGGGCCTGTTCGTGCGAGAGCAATACCTTGCGCTATGGCCATCATACCAAGGCGCAGCATGCCTGCGTGGACAACTTTCTGCTGGCCAATGCCGACTATGGGCGGACGAAGCGCGACATGGTCTCCAACGTCAACTGGTTCATGAATGTGCCGGTGGAGGCCGATGGCGCGCTGGGGATCGTCGACGGGATCTCGGCGCCGGGGCTGCATGTCGATCTGCGCGCCGAGATGGATGTGGTGGTGGTGGTCTCCAACTGTCCGCAGATCAACAATCCGTGCAATGGGTTCAACCCGACGCCGGTGCGGATGGTGGTGGCGCGCGCGGGGTGATCTGGCGGGGCGGGCGCGGCTTTGGGCTGCGTCCGCACCGGGATGGGGTGGGCCCGGGAGCCGGCTTTATTTGAGGATGTCGCTGGCGTCGGCGGCCGCGACAAATGCAGCGGCGTCGGCGGGCAGGAGCCAGCGTTCGGCCACCGCGGTCTCGGCCGCCGCGCGCACGCGCGCGACGAAGCCGGCGTGATCGACGTAGCGCTCCTCCAGCGAGGGACGCGGATCGTGGTGCGCCAGGCGATCGGCGCGGGTGCGGGCAAACGGGATGAACCCGCCGATAAAGCCGCAACCGCCGCCCTTGCCATAGCCGGCCGCCAGTTCGTTCCAGCCGAGATAGGTGCCGAGCGGGACCTGCAACTGGACGGACGGGACGCCCGCCGTCTCGTTGCCATCGGCGTTGACGCGCGGCACCAGCATCGGCACTTCGCCGCGCGTGCGGGGCGGCAGCAGCGACGTGATGCCGCTGAGATCGGGTGCGTCAAAGCCGGGGCCGAAGGCGTAGATGGGCAGGCGGTTGAGCTTGCCGTCGGGGGTTGGTGCGCCCGGGATGCGCGGCCAGCCCATCGCCGCGGCCGTTGGTACCACAAGATCGCCCTGGGCCAGCGTGGGATAGCGGCTGGGCGGTGGCGCGCGGCCCGTGGTGACCCAGTCGATCAGGGCCTGCTGGAGCGCCCGCAGCGTTGGCAGCGAGGGATTGGGGTTCATCGCCAGCGTGCAGGCCGGCGCGCCCGGCCAGGGCTTGTCGCCATCGAGCGACATCCCCACCGCCAGCGACCCGCCATGCGTCACGCCGGGGAAGGCATAGCGCCGGACGTTGGCCGGCAGCGGCAGATCGGCGCGGGCATCGGTGCCGACGAGATCGGGCGACATGCGCAGGCCCCAGAATTCGCTGGAGCCGAAGGTCTCGACAATCTTCGGACAGGTGCCCGAGGCGGTGCAGCGATCGAGCAGGCTATGGACCCCCTCGCCCCGCCGCCGATCGTCGTAGCGCGTCCACCACAGGGTGCCCTCGCTGCCCGGCTCGAAGGCGCCGGCGGCGCCGCCGGGCACGCCGAAGCGGATGTTGAGCGGCAACTGCCGCGCGGCGATGTTGGGATTCATCCCGTCGAACACGATGCGGCCGGCCTCGTCGGCGTTGAAATCGAGGTTGAGATAGCTGCGCAGGAAATTGCCCGATTGCGAGGTGCCGCTAGCCACCGCCTTGCGCGTCAGGCCCGCGACGGGATTGGGCGTGCCGGCATCGTCGACGCTGGCGTGGCGCAGGAAGCTGACGAGATCGCGCACCGCCGCGTAGCCGATCCCCAGCACCCGGGGATCGCGCGCGCGGTAGACCAGCGTATAGGCGCGGTGCGGATCGAAGCCGCCGCGCAGGCAGACGCGGCCGGGATCGGGCGTCCCCGGGAACGGCCGGGTGGTGCAATCGGCAAAGGCCCAGTCGGCGCCGGGCACCGGCACACGGGGGGCATCGTCGCCTGCCTGGCGGAACAACCGCGCCCGGCGGGTATCGAGCGAGACCGGGGCTGGCCGCGCCACCGGCTGGCCGAGGCCGGCGGTGATGGGCAGCGACGGTGCGCTTGGCGCCATGTCGGTGAAACGCGCGAGTGCCAGGCCGGTCAGGGGCGTGCCATGGGGGCCTTTGGCGACCGGTACCGTGAGGGTCTGCAGCCCCGGCCCCGGGGCGATATCGCCCTGCCAGCCGCTGATGACGCGGATATGGCCATCGGGGTCGGCCGCGACCGCGCCATGGCCGCGGTTGGGCACATCGTAGAACAGCACGCCGCTGGCGCGATGCGGATCGACCGGGCGCGCGATCGCGAAGGTGGCGGTGTAATGGACCCGTCCCTGCGCATCGCGGGGGGCGTTGGCCAGATCGGTGATGATGCGGTTATGGCGATCGTGCGGATCGAGCGTGCCTTCATAATGCCCGCGCAGGATCTCTGCGGGAATTGGGCCGGGGGCGGGCGTCCGGCTGGCGATGTCGAGGTGGGTCAGGCGGGCCTCGGCCGGCAAGGCCGCCCCGAGCACAAGCCAGAGCGCAACGAGCGGGCGGCGGATCATGGTGTGGTCTCCGGATCGTGACGGCGGCCGGGCCGAGCGCCCGGGCCACGGGTGCACCGTGCCATCACGCCGCAGTCCTGTGAACCTGCGGCGTGACGGGGGGACGGGCTCGCACACGCCCCTGGCAGGAGGCCCGGGCGTGCGCGATCGACCGCATCGAGACCAGCCCGCCGCGACCGGCGCGGCGGGGTTCAGAAGGCGTACTTGACCGTCGCGATGAACTGGCGCGGCGGAATGTAGGTGTTGAACACCTGATGCGAGACGCCATAGGGATCGGCAAACCGCGAGCTGATCCCCGCGACGTTGAACAGGTTGGTCACCGTGGCCGAAAGCGACACGCCGGTGTCCTTCAGCGCATAGCTGCCGAACAGGTTCACCTGCTGATAATGCGGGGTGACGAGCGAGCCGAACACATCCGAGTTATACTTGCCGCGATACATGTATTGTGCGCGCAGCAGCAGTTCGCCGGGGCCGACATCGCCGCGCCATTCCGCCGCGACGTTGGCCGTGACGGTGGGCAGCTTGGGCACCTTGTCGCCCTTGATGTTCTGATAGGCGGCGAGGCGCGAGAGATAGGCGGCGTAGAAGTTCTGGTAGAACGCCGAGGTGCCGCCATAGCCGGCGGCGACCTGCGCCGCCGACGACTTGATCCCGTCCAGCGCCTCATCGTTGGTCACATAGCTGCCGTGCTCCAGCGCGAGGTTGCCGGTCAGGCGCAGTTGATCGGTGAGGCGGTAATCGGTTTCGAGTTCGAGCCCGTAGATGTGCGCCAGATCGGCATTGCTGATCCCGTAATTGAACAGCAGCGGATCGTCGTTGATGAACTGCATGTCCTTGTAGAAATAGTAGAACGCCGAGGCGTTGAACTGTAGCTTGTTGTCGAAGAACCGGTTCTTGGAGCCGATCTCCAGCGAATCGACGGTTTCGTCCTTGAAGGTCGGCTGCACGCCATTAGGGTTGCCCAGCGTGAGATAGGAGCCGCCCGCCGCCGCGCTGACGTTGATGCCGCCCGGCTTGTAGCCCCGGGTGTAGCTGAGATAGACCATGTTCTGCGGGGTGACGTCGTAATTGATCGCCGCCTTCCAGGTCAGCTTGCCCGAGGAATCGCTGACCGTCGGCACGGGCTGGAGGTAGTTGCCCGAGGTGTGGGTCTCGCCGTGCGAAATGCTGTCGCCGGCGCCGCTGTACTTGTCGTGGTTGTAGCGCAGGCCGGCGGTCAGCGAGAGGCTGTCGGTGAGCTTGTAGGTGCCTTGCCCGTAGAACGCGAAGGATTCGCGCGTGACCGAGGATTCCTCGCCATAGAACACCGCGTCTACGCCGGCCCCGTTCCACGGGGTGTTCTCCGGCAGGGCGGCGGTCTGGCCGGTGCCCGAGGTGCCGCTGTATTCGTTGATGTAGCTGGCGTTCTTCGAGTGGAGATAGACCCCGCCGACGATCCACTTCAGCCGGCTGTGGGTGTCCGAGGCGAGGTTGACTTCCTGAGTCCAGGACTTGGTCTTCTGCTGCCACAGCGCGATGTGATCGTAGGCCGCACCGCCGTCGCTGGCGCCGGCATCGGCGAGGTACAGGGTCTGGTTGAGGCCATCACCATCCCACGACTGGTTCGACAGCATCTTTTGATAGCTGGTGATCGAGCTGACCGTCGCGCCGCCGAGGTCGTATTTCAGCACGCCGTAATAAAGCTGCGTGCGGATATAGTCCTTGCCGGGATAGTCCTGCGTCACCGTGCGCGGATCGCTGGCCGGATCGAGCACGTTCTTCTGCTCGGGCGCGTTGGCATCGCCGCGGTACTGGATCGTGTTCAGCAGCACGCTGAGGCGCTCGGTCGGGGTCCACTTGACCGCGAACTTGCCGGTCAGGTCGTTGGCGTTGCTCAGCGGATAGTTGGTCGAGCCCGGCACATCGGTGGCATGGGCATAGCCGTCGTGCTTCATGTACGAGATCGCCCCGCGCACCGCCAGCGTGTCGCTGAGCGGCACGTTCAGCGCGGCATCGGTCTTGGTGTAGTGATAATTGCCGTAGCCGAAGTCGACGAAGCCCGAGAGCTTGTCGGTGGTCGGCTGGAGCGAGACGACGTTGATCGTGCCGCCGGTCGAGCCCTGGCCGTACATCGTGCCCTGCGGCCCGCGCAGCACCTCGATCTGGCCGACATCGATGAAGGCGGCGTTCGCGGCGATCGAGTTGAAGATGTAGACGCCGTCGATGTGATAGGACACGCCCGACTGGGTCTGCGGGTTTTCCGGGGTTTCAAGGCCGATGCCGCGGATCGAGATGTCACGCTCGCCGCCGTTGCTGGCCGCGACGGTCAGGCCGGGGACTTCGCCGTTGAGGCCGCTGATCTGGGTGATGTTGCTCTTGGCCAGCGTGTCGGCGGTGACGGCGGTGACCGACAGCGAGGCCTTTTGCAGCGTCGTATGCGTGCGCTCGGCGCTGACGACGATGTCGGGCAGCGGCGCGGCGGCGGCAGCGGGCGCATCTTCCGCCTGGGCGGCCGATGCGAGCGAGCCCATCAGGGCCAGCAGCGAAATCCCGATGATTTTTGGCGCGAGGTGCGATTTTTGCACTGAAAACCCCCATTTTTTCTGGGCAGCGGTGGCTGCGGACTTCTCCGCCTTCCGTCATCCTCATCCCATGCCGCTGTTTTGCGGCTCTTGTCGTTGGCGTCCCGTCGATGTGTCGGGGCTTGTCGGCCTTCCATCCGCCGCAATTTCAACATATGTTCCGGTCGGCCATCTGCGATGCATTTTGCCATGGCCATGACCGGCATGGCCGCCGGGGCGTTTGGCCGTAACCTTGCCCGGCAGCCGACTTGACGCAAGGTTCCACGGTCGCGCCCGCTTCGCAATCCTCGAGGTCGCTTGTGACGAAGACAGTGCGCGTGGTGACAAGTTTGCGCACCCGGCCACCGGTAGATCGTCCAACAGCGCCGCGCCACGCCGGCAATGCCCCAAGGAACCCGTCATGAGTGTCACTGTCTTCGGCTCGCTCAACCTCGACATCGCGTTGCGGCTGCCGTCACGCGCGCGCTGGGGCGAGACGCTGATCGTCGATCAGGCCACCGAGGCGCTGGGTGGCAAGGGGCTCAATCAGGCGATCGCGGCGGCGCGGTTCGGGGCGGCCACGCGCATGGCCGGCGCGGTGGGCGACGATGCGGCGGGGACGCGGCTGGTGGCGGGGCTGGCCGAGGCGGGGGTGGAGACCGGGGCCGTCGCGCGGATCGCCGGGGCGCGCAGCGGCCGCGCGACGATCCTGATCGAGCCGGCCGGCGAGAATATGATCGCGGTGGAGGCCGGCGCCAACCATGCCGCCACCGCCGCCGGGGCCTTGAGCGCGATCGATGGCGAGACCCGCGTGGTGCTGGCGCAGAACGAGTGCGATATCGGCGAGATCGCCGCCTTGTTCGCGCATCCGGCGCTGGCGGGGAAGCGGCGGATGCTCAACGCGGCGCCGGCGGTGGCCTCGGCGGCGCGGTTGTTTGGCTTGGCCGACATGCTGATCTTCAACCAGAGCGAGTTTGCCGCCTATCTCCAGCTCGATGCCGAGCCCGAGACGCTGGCCGATCTGGCGGTGGCGCGGCGGTTGCTGACGCGGCCCGATCAGGTGGTGGTGGTGACACTGGGCGCGACGGGGGCGGCGGCGATCCGGGCCGATGGCGCGGTGTTCTCGCCCGCGTTTCCGGCGGCGCAGGTGGTGGATACCAGCGGCGCGGGCGATTGCTTCTGCGGGGTGCTGGCGGCCTGCGTCGATCTGGGCATCGGCATGGAGGCGGCGCTGCGCTATGCCAATGCGGCGGCGGCGCTGGCGGTGCAGGCCGAGGGGGCGGCGCCTGCGATGCCCGGCCGTGCCGCCGTCGAGGGGTTCCTTGGCCGATCGGGCTGACCCCCGCCTTCAACGCCGCTGGCGCTCCCGGTCAAGACAAGCGCCGGCCAACCTGCCACTGTGCGACCCTACCCTTGACTGGAGTTGCCGATCCATGCCCGTCGCCATCGTTCCCCCGCCCATCACCACCGACGCCGCGTGGCGCGGCGACGCGTTGGCGAAAACCCCCGGCGTGTGGGTCTATCAATTGAGCGACGCGCAAGTGGCCGAGCTGGAAGCGCTGGGCCGCGCGTTCATCGATGCCGATCCGGATTTGCGGACGGTTCAGGCGGAGGACTATCCGCTGGTCGCCTGTGCCGAGGCGGTGGCGCAGTGGCGCCGGGATGTCGATTTCGGGCGCGGCTTCGTGCTGGTGCGCGGGTTGCGGGCGGATCTTTATTCGCACGCGCTGTCCTCGGCGATCTACTATGTGCTGGGCCTGCACATGGGCGATCCGATCCGGCAGAACGAGATGGGCGACCTGTTCGACCACGTCTATGCCACCTCGGACAAGATGATGGACGATCCTACCGCGCTGTCCTCCAAGGTGCGCGACAAGCTGGTCTATCATTCGGACAGTTCGGATATCGTCGCGCTGATGTGCCTGCATGGCGCGCGCGAGGGCGGGTTGTCGTGCCTGGTTTCGGGCGCGGAGATCTACAACGAGATCCTGCGCCGCCGGCCCGATCTGGCGCACTTGCTGCTGGAGCCGTTCCATTGGGACTGGCGGCGGCAGGACCACAACGCCCCGGCCGATACCTATACCTCGCCGATCGTCAGCATGAAGGACGGGGTGTTCTCGATGTATGCCGGCTCGCTCTACATCCTGACCGCGCAGGAATATCCGGGGGTGCCGCAGTTGACCGAGGAGCAGATCGAGGTGCTGCGGCTGTTTGACGAGATCACCTATGAGGAGGGTCTCGCGATCGAGATGGACTTCCGGCCGGGCGATATCCAGTGGCTGTCGAACTATGCCGCGCTGCATGGCCGCACCACGTTCTGGGATTGGCCCGAGCCGCAGCGCAAGCGGCATCTGTTGCGGCTGTGGCTCTCCAGCAAGACCGACCGGCCGGTGGTCGAGGGCTTTGGCAAGAACGGGGTGGTGCAGCATCGGCTGGCGCCGCGCGATGGCGCGGCGGAGCATGTGGACGCGCGGTTCAGCGTGAAGACGATGGCGGTGCCGCGTTTGATCTCGTGACGGGGGTTAGGTGCGAGGGGTGTTTGATGTGCCGATTTCTCGAGAGAAATCGGTGGGCCCCTCGCGCTCCCATTCCTTGTCGGCCTCGGTGGTGACTGGAGGGCTCGCGCAACGGTGCACCGCCGGAGACTATTGCGGATTCGCCGCGGGCGCGGACGGTGGGGTCACGCGCGACATAAAGGGCATAGGGGTCCGGGGGTCTAGACCCCCGGGATCAACTTTGGCTTCTGCCCCTTGGGCAACCACAGGCACCCCACCGCCACCGGCACCACCAGCAGCCCCAGCCCCACCAGCGCCGGGGCAAAGCTGCCCAGCCCATCGGCGCTGACGCCGCCCAGCACCGGGCCGAACGCCGCCAGCCCGGCCAAAGTCCACACCGCGCCGTTGCCGGCCGCGCCGCCCTCGCGGCCGAACACCGCGACCATTTCCAGCGTCACCGCCAGTGTTGCCGCGCCGACGCCTCCGCCCAGCAGCACCGCCGCCAGTGGCAGCGCCTCGGCGGCGGCGAGCAGCACCATGCCCCCGCCACACGCCAGCAGCGCGGCCAGCAGCATCCGCCGCGCCGGCACCAGCCCGGTGAGGAACCCCGAGGCGCCGGTGATGGCCGTCGCCGCGATGCCGGCCACGCCGAGGAAGCGCGCGGCGCCGGCAGGGTCGATGCCGTGCGCGGCCAGATGCGGCGGGCTGACCGAGAACACCGTGTTGAGGCACAGTTGCGAGACCACCACCGCCGCCGCCAGCACCGCGAACGTGCGCGTGCGCAGGACGGTGGCGATGGCGGGGTGATGTTCGGGCGCTGGGCCGCGCGGGGGCTCGCGCAGGGCCGCCCCTGTGGCCAGCGCCAGCGTCAGGCCGGCGCCCAGCACCGCCAGTGCGTAGCCGCGCCAGCCGATGGCGCCGATCAATGCCTGTGCGAGCGGCGGCCCGACGGCGTTGCCCAGCATGCCGACCATCAGGTAAAGCCCGATGGTGCGGTCGGCGCGGGCCTCCAGCCAGCCGGCGATCAGGTAGACGCCGGGGGTTTGGGCGGCGAAGGAGAAGCCGATGCCGGCGAGGCATGTCCCTGCCCAGAACGCCTGCATGCCGCTCGACACCGCCGGCAGGGCCACGCCGATGCCGGTCAGCGCCAGCCCCAGCGGGATCGTCCGCGCGGCGCCGAGGTGGCGGGTGGCGGCGACCGCCAGCGTCGCGCCGAGGCAGGCGCCGGCGATGACCACCGTGAAGCCGGCGCCGGCGGTCGCGCCGCTCCAGCCGCGCGCCCCGGCGATGGCATAGAGCATCAGCCCCATGCCGGCGAAGACCACCGCCTGAACGAAGAACATCGCCGCCGCGCAGGCGATCACGACGGCGCGGGCGCGGGCGGCACGCAACGCGCGGGCGCGACCGCCGGCGACGGGGGTCACTTGGGCTTGTCGCCCTTGACCTGCACGCGGAAGCCCGAACGGGTGTGCGGAAAGTAATCCCAGATCGCCGAGTGTTGCAGCACGCGGTTGTCCCAGAAGGCGATGGCGTGCGGCGTCCAGGTGAAGCGGCACTGGAACTGCGGCTGCTTCACATGATCGAACAGGAAGGCGAGCAGCGCATCGCTCTCGGCGCGGGGGATGCCTTCGATGTGGGTGGTGAAGCCCTTGTTGACGTAGATCGCGCGCTTGCCGCTGGTCGGGTGGGTGCGGATCACCGGGTGGCTGTGGCGCGGCAGGGTCATGCCCGGCGGGGTGATGCCACCGAAGCCGACCACCGCATCGTGCATCGCGGTGAGGCCTTCGAGATAGCCCTTCATGCGGTCCGACAGCGCATCGTAGGCGGCGACCATGTCGGCGAAGGCGGTGTCGCCGCCCACCGCCGGCAATGTGTGCAGATAGAGGATCGAGCCGAGCGGCGGTTCCGCGTCGCAGCTCATGTCGGTGTGCCATTCCTCGCCGGCGACGAAGGTGGACTCCTTGTCGGCGTGCATGACGGTGATTTCGGGCTGGCCGGCGAGCTGCCACGGTTTGGTGCTGGGGGCGATGTGGACGCCGCCGAAGGCCTCGGCCAGCGCGATGTGCGCGGCGTGGTCGATCGGCTGATCGCGGAAGAACAGCACCATGCGGTCGTCGAGCGCCTGTTTGAGATCGGCGATCTGGCCGGGGCTCAGCGGGCGGGTGAGATCGATGCCCGTCACCACGCCGCCGAGGCGCGGGGTGACGGGGGTGACAGTGATGGTTTGGGTGGCCATGGGGCGGCTCCTTCAGGCGAGAGTCATGCCCTGCACCGGCAGGCCGGAGCGGGCGAGGATATCGGCGGCGGCGACCTGCGCCTCGGCATAGAGCGCGGCCTCGTCGATGCGGGTGCAGCGGCCCTCGGCGACGACGCGCTGGCCATCGACCCAGACGCTGTGCACCGAGCGGCCATCGGCGGACCAGATCAACTGGCGCACCGGATCGTTGAGCGGGCGCCATTCGGGGCGGTTGATGTCGTGGAGGACGAGATCGGCCTTCATGCCCGGCGCGAGGTGGCCGATGGTCTCGGCCATGCCCATAGCCTGCGCCGCGTTGACCGTCGCCATGGCCAGCACCGCGTCGCCGCCGAACAGGCTGCGGTCCTGGCGGGCGTCCTTGAACATCCCGGCCATCTCGCCCATCGCGCGGATCAGGTCGTGGGTATCCGCGCCATCGGTGCCGAGCAGGAGGTTAATGCCGGCCGCCGCCATCTCTGGATAGAGGCCGATGCGGGTGGCGCCATAGCCGCATTTGAGCGCGGTGCCGGGGCAGAAGGTGATGCTGGCGCCGCTGCGGGCGACGCGGGCGACTTCGTCGGCATCGACATGGACCATGTGGACGAGATTGAGCCGGGGGGAGAGCACGCCGAGCCCATCGAGATGGACGATCGGGCGGGCGCCTTCGTGGGCGAGATACCACTGCGAATCGTCCACGGCAGGGCTCATGTGTGCGGAGAGGCCGAGGTGGTGGCGCTCGGCAATGGCGGCGGCGGCCTGCCACAAGCCGTCGGTGGCGGTGTTGTGGCCGATCAGGTGCGGCCATGCCGCGATCAGGCGGCCATCGTCGGGGTGGGCCGCGCAATCCTGTTCGAGCGCGGCGATGGCGTTGTGGGTGAGCGCGGCGGCATCGGCGGCAGGGTCCCACGCGCGGTCCTCGGCCCAGCGGCCGGTGCGGGCGCGGATGCCGGTCTCGGCGATGGCGGCCATGACCGCGTCGAAAGCGAGGATCGTGCCGGCCTCAACGAAGGTGGTGGTGCCGGTGCGCAGCATCGCCGCGATCGCCAGCTTCGCGGCGAGGATCTGTTCGGCCGCGGTCTGGCCCTTGTACAGCGGGATGACCCAGCGGCCGAGTTCCTCCTCGAACGGCAGGTCCTCGGGGATGACGCCGCGGATCAGCGTCTCGGTGATGTGGACATGGCTGTTGATAAGTCCGGGGGTAACGAGGAAGCCGCGGCCATCGATGGTTTCGCGCGCGGGGGGCGTGATCTCGGCGCTGGGGCCGACGGCGACGATGCGGTCGCCGGCGATGGCGATGGCGCCATCGGCCAGAACCCGCCGCTCCGCATCCATGGTGATGATCACCGCGCCGGTGATCAGGGTATCGACGTGCATGTTCTGGCCCCGTTGTTTGGATTGTAGCCTAGCATGGGTGCGGGTTTGGGCTTGGCGGGGGGCGTGGTGATTGTTGATTTTTGGGGGGGAAGAAAAGGGATGATGCGAGGGGCACACCCCTCGCGCTCCCATGCCTTGTCGGCGTGGGCGGGGGCCAGCGGCCTGGCGCACGGTTGCCGCGCCGCAGGCTTTATGGTGGCTTCGCCACAGGGCGTGTGGCCGCGTGCAGGGCGCAACACATGCAGGAATGGGGAGCGCGAGGGGTTTGCCCCTCGCATTCAGCCTTCCTCGACCACCCCCGGCACCGCACAGACCCCCCGCGCCACCAGATCGCGCGCGGCGGCGAACAGCGTCGCCTCCTGCCCCGGCGCGGCGATCAGTTGGATGCCAAGGGGCATCGCGAAATCGCCGGCCAGCGGCAGCACCAGCGCCGGCAGTCCGATCAGGCTGATCGGCTGGGTATAGATGCCCAGGTGGCTGCGCGCGGGGATCGGCGCGCCATTGAACTGCATCACCGGGTCGGCGATGGTGGGCGCAAACCCCGGCGCGGCGGGGGTGAACAGCACGTCGCAGAGACCGAAGCGATCGGCCAGCGCGGTGCGGATCCAGTTGCGGAAGCGCTGGGCGCGCAAGTAATCGTCGGCGGGCAGGATCAGGCCGGCGAGCAGGCGATCGCGCACCGCCGGCTCGAAGGCCAGCGGATCGGCTTCGAGCGCCGCGCGGTGGAGGCTGGCGGCCTCGGCGGCGATGATCACCGAGGCGGCGGCGCGGGCGACCTCGGCATGAGCCAGCTCGAAGCTGATCCGGCCGAGCGCGCTCCAGGCCTTGTTGAGCGGGGCGCGCATCTCCTCGGCGATGTTGCTGTCGAACCAGCTTGCCAGCCGGCCATAGCGCAGCGGGGCCTCGGCGGCGGGGCGGTCGGCGCGGCCTTCGCGCAGGATGTCGCGCAGCAGTGCCACGTCATCGAGATCGCGCGCCAGCACGCCGACCACATCGAGGCTCTCGACCAGCGGGAAGCAGCCGGCCTGGGGCATGTCGCCATGCGTGGGTTTGAGACCGATCACCCCGCACAGCGCCGCCGGCACGCGCAGCGAGCCGTTGGTATCGAACGCCAGCGAGAACGGCACGAGGCCGCGCGCCACCGCCACCGCCGCGCCGCCGCAGGCGCCGCCGGCGACGCGGGTTTCGTCCCAGGGGTTGGGCACGGTGCCGGTCCGCGCGTTCATGGTGACGAAGCCATAGCCGATCTCGTCGATCGCCTGGGTGCCGATCAGCACCGCGCCGGCGCCCTCCAGCAGGGTGATCGCGCGGGCATCGCGCGCGGAAAACGGCGCGGCGATGCGCGCGGCCGAGCCCAGCGTCGTCACCTCGCCGATGACGTCGAACATGTCCGCCGCGCCGAACGGCACGCCCGCCAGCGGTCCGGGATCGCCACCGGCGGCGACACGCGCATCGACCTCCGCCGCGCGCAGCAGGGCGCGGCGGCGCAGCAGGCGGGTGAACCCGCTGCGCTGTGGCCCGAGCGCATCGATGCGGGCAAACGCCGCCGCGCACAGCGCCTGCGCCGAAACGCGGCCCGCGCGTACTTCCGCGGCGATGGCGATGGCCGATGCCGCGCGGGCGATGGTGGCGATGCCGCTCACGGGCGGAACCGGAGCGCACTGGCGCTGCGCGGATCGAGGCCGAAGCCGCGCACGGTGGCCACGTGGGCATCAAGCACGTTCAGGTTGCGGACGACGCCGTCGAGCACTTCGGCCGGAACCTCCAGCCCCGCTTCGGCCAGGCGCCGGGCGACGCTCTGCGCATCGGGGCGTTGGGGGGCGTGGTCCATGCGGCATCTCCCGGCTGGCGTCGGGATGGCGCCGCTCCGGGGGCCTGTTTGGCACTGTGGGGCGGGGTTCTCAAGCGTGTAAGGACAGGGACGATGCGAGGGGCACGCCCCTCGCGCTCCCGGGACGTGTCAGCGTTGCCTGCGCCAACACCGGCGGGTGCCCAGCGCGAGGCGGCATATTAAGGACGGCTTCGCTGTGCGGCGCAAGGCCGAGGAGAGCGTGCAACGTGGACAAGGAATGGGGGGCCGGGGGTTTTGACCCCCGGGTTACGCCTGGTTCTTCACCCCCAGCGAAACCCCGAAATATCCGCCATCATCACATTATCGGTGAACACCCGCGCGCCCGCATCATCCAGCCCCGCCCCGGCGGCGACCATCATCGGGATCAGATGTTCCTCGCGCGGGTGCGAATCGCGGCCGGCCGGCGCCTCGGCCCAGTGTGCCAGCGCGGTGCGGCGTTCCGGGCCGGGGGCCTCGGCGGCGGCGGTCAGCCAGGCGTCGAACACCGCCGAGGGCTTGAGCGCCGCCGGCGAGCGGAAGGCGCGCATGTTGTGGAAGCTCATGCCCGAGCCGACGATCAGGATGCCCTCGTCGCGCAGTGGCGCCAGCGCGCGGCCGGCGGCCAGATGCTCCTCCGGGTCCAGCGTGGCGCGCAGCGAGAGCGGCACCACCGGGATCGTCGCGGTGGGCTCGATCAGCAGAAACGGCACGAAGACGCCATGATCGAAGCCGCGCGTGGCATCGGTGGCGGCGGGCAGGCCGGCATCCTGCAGCAAGCCCACGATGCGGTTGGCCAAGGCCGGCGCACCGGGGGCGGGATAGCTCAGTTCGTAGGTGTGCGGCGGAAAACCGTAGTAATCGAAGATCATCCCCGGCTGTTCCGCGACCGATGCGGTGAACACCGGCTCCTCCCAGTGGCCCGAGACGACGACGATCCCCTTCGGCCGCTCCGGCAGGGTGGAGATCAGCGCGCGCAGCCAGGCGGCGGTCTTGTCCCAGGTGTCGGCCGGGCCGCCCATCGCGCGCCAGTCCATGAAGAAGCAGGGGCCGCCGCCATGGGGGATGAAGAAGGTCGGCATCTTCGTGGCCGTACCGGCCTCGGCAGTCACAGCGGTCATCGTCCAGTCCTTCAGCGTGGCGCCGCGCGCGCGGAACACCGCGGCAGGGCTTCGTCGTCCGATCTGTGCTTTCGGGCAGAGTTGCGCAAGGCGGCTGACTTGACGCGAGACGAAGCAAATTTTGGCCATCGGCAGGTTTTGCTTGGGGGCGGCAGGCTGGCGGGTTCTACTCGCGGCATCCGGACCGATGCGGAGCGCCCGCCCCCCGCAGACATCCGCGCACGAAAGGTGACAATGCGACGGACCGCCCCCCCCACCATGGCCCCCCGTGTCGCGATCGCCGCGACCGTCGGCAACCTCGTCTGCCTGACCGCCGCGATCAGCGCGACATTCGGCACGTTTCTGGTGCCGATCGCCACCGATTTCCACTGGCCCCGCGCCGAGGTCTCGGGGGTGCTGGGGCTGATCTCGGTGCTGTCGGCGCTGGCCTATCCGTTGATCGGGCGGGCGATGGACCGGTTCGGCGCGCGGCCACTGCTGATCGGCGGGCATGTGGCGCTGGGGCTGCTGGTGATGAGCCTGTCGCTGGCCAGCCCGGTGCCCTGGCTGTTCTATCTGCAATTCGGCGCGGTGGGGCTGGCGGGGGCGATGTGCTCCTCGCCGATGTTCAGCAAGGTGGTGTCCAACTGGTTCGACGAGACGCGCGGGCTGATGCTGGGAGTGACGGCGGGCGTCGGCAACGGGGTCGGCGCGACGGTGATGCCGATCGTTGCCGGCGTGCTGATGCCGGTGCTGGGCTGGCGGCAGACTTATGTGGTGATCGGGGCGCTGGTGCTGATCATCGGGCTGCCGGTGCTGTTGGCGTGGTTGCGCGAGGCGCCGGAGCGGCCGGAGCAACCGACGATCGCGGCGCTGGACGGGATGACGCTGGCGGCGGCGATGCGCCAGCCGCGCTTCTGGGTGCTGTTGCTGGCGGTGGCCAGCGGCGCGGGGGCGCTGACCGCGGTATTCACCCACGTGGTGCCGATGCTGACCGATCGCGGTTACAGCGTGGGCGCGGCGACGATGCAGGTGGCGGTCTTCGCGCTGGTGACGGCGGGGTGGCAGGCGGTGATGGGCGGGCTGCTCGACCGGCGGCGCACGCCCCGGCTGGTGGTGCCGATGTACATCGCCGCGATCGCCGGGCTGATCGAGCTGGAGTTCGGCCTCGGCGGCGTCGGGCCCACGGCGGCCAGCGTGCTGCTCGGCATCGGCATGGGGGCGGAATATGGGGCGCTCAGCTTCTTCACCTCGCGGTACTTTGGCTTGAAGCATTATGGGGCGATCATCGGGGCGCTCTATGCGGCGGTGATCCTGGCGCAGGGGATCACCCCGGCGCTGATGGACGCCTCGTTCGATGCCACCGGGTCTTACGCGCAGGCGACCATCGCGCTGGCGGTGACGCTGGGGTTCGGGGCGGTGTTGCTGTTGTTTCTGCCGTCGGCGGAAGGGGTGGTTGAACGTGAGGTTGAGGCCTTTGGCCTTGTTTGAAGGTTGAAGGGGTAGATGCGAGGGGCAAACCCCTCGCGCTCCCCGTTCCTTGTCTTCGTTGCGCCCCGCGCTCGGCGTTGCACTATGCGGCAAAGCCGCCTTCATTCCTGCCGCTTCGCGGCGGGCGTAACGGTGCGACGCTCTGCTGACCAATGCAGGAATGGGGAGCGCGAGGGGTGTGCCCCTCGCATTTCCTTTTGTTCTTCCAACGAAAAAGGGCCCGACCAAACGGCCGGGCCCTTCCCCAAGGCTCATCAAGGACGCGGGCTCATACGTCCTTGACGGTGCCCTTTTCCGGAAACAGGCGGCGTTCGATGCGGGCGTGGACGCCGAGGGTGCCGTCGACCACTTGCGTGACGCCGAAATCGCAGGCGACGCTCATCAGCGAGTAGGCATCGTTGCGCGAGAGGCCCTGATGCTCGGTCAGGAGGTGGAGCATGTCGAGCGAGGCGCCCTTCATGGCCTCGTCGAGATCGGCGCCGAAGCCGTGGACGATCCAGTTCTCGGGCGTTTCGAGGAGCGGCGAGGGGAAATCGAAGTCCTTGCGCACGATGATCTGGAACAGGCAGTCGAGCGAGCTTTCGATCGCGGTGCCGGAGATTTCGCCATCGCCCTGGCTGACGTGGGGATCGCCGATCGAGAAGAGGCCGCCCTTGACCTGGCACTTGTAGAACATCGTCGCGCCGGCGCCGATGCGCCAGTTGTCGATGTTGCCGCCGTGGAGGCCGGGGGGGATGGTCGAGACCGGTTCGTTGACCGCCGGGGCGACACCGGCGGTGCCCAGGTGCGGGCGCGCGGGGATGGTGATGCCGGGCAGCGCCGGCTGGCGGTCGCAGACCGGGCAGTTGGTGATCGTGCCGGGGATCAGGTACTTGCCCGGGAAATCATAGGCATAGAGCGCGCTGGCGGTCTGGGCGTTGGCGTCCAGCTTGTAGATCGTCACGCGCTCTTTCTGGTCGAACTCCTCGTAGAGGTGGCCCCAGTTGGCGGCGAGGTTCGAGCCATAGGGATTGCGCGGGGTCATGCCGAGGTAGCGCACTTCGAGCATGTCGCCGGGTTCGGCGCCCTCGACGAAGATCGGCCCGGTCATGATGTGGACGCCCGGGGCGCGGCTGGCCGGATCGACCTCGCGGAAGATGCGTTCGACCCCGGCGTCGAACATCAGTTCGGGGGCATCCCCGGCGTGGTGGGTGATCGCCTCGGCGTGGATCAGGTCGCCGCTCCTGACCGTCAGCGCCGGCTTGATGTCGGGCGAGAAGTAGCCCCAGTGGATCGTTTCCGGCGTGGCCTTGAGATGATGCAGTGCGCCGGGGGCCGACCGGGCCGCCGGTTCGGTTTGTAAAGTCCCCGCAATCGACCGTGACGCCATGCGCTCGTCCCCTTCATATAGGCATGAAAATGTCGCGATCTGTGTGGGCGTTGGGTGGGGGGACGGTCTTGCCGGGTGGCGCACGCAAACTTGGCCTTGGGCACCCGATCAACAATCCCTGCGCGCAGGACCAAGATACGCGCGCCGCCCTGCCCCAGAGCGTCATCACAGCTTTGAAAGGGAACCGATGCCCAATACCCTGATCTTCGTCGACATGCCCGCCGACGATCCGGCCGCCGCCGGCCGCTTCTATGCCGAGGTGTTCGGCTGGCAGAACGATCTCAAGCCCGAGGGCGTCTATCACCGCATGGTGCCGGGTGGGCAGTTCAAGAACCCCGATGGCAGCGACAGCGCGATCGGCAACCTGCATCTGGGCATCTTCGATCCGGCCAATGCCCGGCCGCATCCGGCGGCAGACGGCGTGGACCCGCGCGCGATCGCCAGCGAGGGGCGCAAGCCCCGCATCTGGATCCTGATCGATGACGATGATTCGGCGGAGCGCATCCTGAGCGCGGCGGTGGCGCGCGGGGCGACCGAACTGTGGCGCAACCATTACTGGTCGACCTTCAACGGCTATAACCACGCCTTCCGCGATCCCTGGGGTAACGAGATCCTGCTCTGGGGCAAGGCCGGCGCCGATCCGCAGATCCCGGCGGATTTCACCCGCGAGTAATGCTCCAATGCGGTGCGCGCCTGTGGCAGGATGCGCGCCGTCGCCAGACAGACAGGATGTGACCGATGCCCAACGCCCTCACCCCCCGGCCGCTTGTGACGGGGGATTTCATCGCCTCGCTGGCCTCGTCGGCGATCGATCTTGCCGATTCGCAGACGCTGCCCCCCGAGTGTTATACCAGCGCCGAGTTCTATGCCTTCGAGAAGGAGGCGCTGTACCATCGCGAGTGGCTTTGCGTCGGGCGCGAGAGTTGGGTGGCGAAGCCGGGCGATTATTTCACCACGCGCACCGTGGGCGAGCCGATCATCGTCGCGCGCACGCTGGATGGCGAGATCGCGGCGATGACCGCCGTGTGCCAACACCGCGCGATGCTGGTCACCGAGGGTGCGGGGACGACGCGGGGGTTCGTCTGCCCCTATCACCACTGGACCTATGGGCTGGACGGGGCGCTGGTCGGCGCGCCGGCGATGAACCGCACCTGCAATTTCGACAAGGCGCAGTGGGGCCTGCCGCGCTTTGCGGTGGAGGTGTGGAACGGGTTCGTCTTCATCAACTTCGACCGCGATGCCGCGCCATTGGCCCCGCGCCTGACCGCCGTGGCCGAGGCGATCTCGGGCTATGACCTCGCGGGCGCGCAGGGGCCGCGGCCCGATCCCGCCGCGCACCTCCCGTGGAACTGGAAGGTGATGTTCGAGAACAACAACGACGGTTATCACGCCAGCCGGCTGCATCAGGGCCCGCTGCATGACTTCGTGCCCTCGGGCCGCGCGGAGTTTCCGCACTCCGAGCCGGAGGATGCGGGGTTTCTGCGGTTCAACGGCACGTTGCATCCCGATGCCAGCTTCAACGCCACGCAGAAGGCGGTACTGCCGATCTTCCCGGGGCTGGACGACACGATGCGCAGCCGCATGACCTTCGCCAACGTGCCGCCTTCGCTGTCGCTGGTGATGATGAGCGACATGGTGATCTACCTGATCCTGCGGCCTGATGGGCCGGAGTCGCACGAGCTGGACACCGGGTTTCTGTTCGCGCCGGGGGCGATGGAGGACCCGTCGTTCGAGCATCGGCTGGACATGAACCTTTCTGCGGCGGGGAAGATCATCGCGCAGGATCTGCATGTCGATGAACTGGTGCAGCAGGGGTTGCGATCGAAGTTTGCGCCGCGTGGGCGGTACTCTTGGCAGGAAGGGGCGCAGGGGCAGTTCAACAAGTGGCTGGTGGCGCGGTATCGGGCGGCCTGGGGTCGCCGTGAAGAAAAGGATTAAATGCGAGGGACTCGTCCCTCGCGCTCCCATGACTTGTCGGCGTTGCGTGGTCCATCGGCGTTGCGGAACGTTTCACCGCCGGAGGCTGTCATGGCGGCTTCGCCGCAGGGCGCAACGCCGATGGCCACCACAACGTGGACAAGTCATGGGAGCGCGAGGGGTGTGCCCCTCGCATTGCATCCTTCCTCTTCTTCGCTCCTGCAACAAGGCGTTACCTGCCCGCCCGTTGACGCCCCGGCCCCTGTCCCGTTAAATCTCGGCATGTTCCCCACCTCACCCACTCCGGCATGAGCGGCGTCCGCTTCACCACCAACGCCTATCCGCGCGACCAGCGCGAGGAGGCATGGCGCTTCGCCTTGCAGCGGGTGTCGCTGCAACTGGGCGTGGCGCCGGGCGAATTGTATGGCGATCTGGTCACCTTCAGCAGCGGCCAGCGCATCCAGTTCATCCGCATCAGCGGCACCCCGCAGGAGTTCGTCGTCGACGGCAAGCAGGAGGCGCGGCATTTCTGGCTGGCGCTGTTGCTGGAGGGGGCGATGACCGCCACGACCGACAGCGCGACGCTGGAGATCGGCGAGGGCGACATGGTCTATGGCGGCGCGGACAACCGCTGCCGGCTGGCGTTTACGCGCGATTCGCGGATGATCTTCGTGAAGGTGCCGCTGACGCTGCCGGCGCTGAAATCGCGCTCGCCGTTGCCGACCGAGATCAGCAACCTGATTTCCGACACCGCGATCGGGCGGATGCTCTCCAGCCTGCTGCGATCGGTGGCCGATTCGATTCTGGAGATCTCGGACGACCAGATCCGGCCGGTCGAGCTGTCGTTGCCCGAGTTTATCGCCGCGACTCTGCTCGATCGCGCGCCGGCCAAGGCCCTGGGCGGGGCGGCGGGCGGGCGCGCGGCGATTCTGGAGCGGGTGTTCCAGTCGATCGAGATGCGGCTTTCGGACCCAAACCTCAGCAGCCACCAGATCGCCGCCGAGCATGATATTTCGCCGCGATATTTGCAGAAGTTGTTCGAATCGCACGAGGAAAGTTTCAGCCACTATGTGAAGCTGCGGCGGCTGGAGCGGTGCCGGCTCGATCTGGGCAGTCCATTGCATGCCCAGCGCTCGATCAGCGAGATCCTGTTCCAGTGGGGGTTTAACGACAGCGCCTCGTTCAGCCGCGCCTTCCGCGAGCAGTACGGGATGAGCCCGCGCGAGTACCGCAAGTCGCCCGAGCTGCCCGGCGGGCCGGTCGAGGCGCCGCGGCGCGGACGGCCGGCCAAGACGCGCGATGTGCGCCTCGAGGAGCGCCCCGCCGCCGAGGACAGCGCCACCCCCGGTGCCGTGCCCCAGCCGGTGCGCCACCACCACCTGCCGGTGCGGCCCGAGACGATCCACTGGGGCTATTTCAGCCGCCTGCTGGCGCCGGTGCTGGAGGTGCGTTCGGGCGATTACGTGACGATCGAAACGCTGACCCACCACGCCAACGACGATGCCGAGCGCATGCTGGAAGGCGATGAGGGGGCGGAGAGCATCTACGCCTGGACCCCGGAGTTCAAGGCGGTGCAGCGGCGCGGGGCGGGGCCTTTGGATGCCTCGGCGCTGGGGCGCGGGCCGGGCGAGGGTTTTGGCGTCCACATCATGACCGGGCCGATCGCCATCGAGGGCGCGCGGCCGGGCGACGTCGTCGAGGTGCGCATCCTCGAAATGAGCCCGCGCAAGAGCGCCAATCCGCGCTTTGCCGGGCGGGCGTTCGGGTCGAATGCGGCGGCCTACTGGGGGTTTCACTACAACGACCTGATCACCGAGCCCAAGCAGCGCGAGGTGATCACAATCTATGAGCTGGACAGCGAGCCGGGGCGCGCGACGGCCCATGCGGTCTATTCATTCCGCTGGACGCCGCAGATCGATCCATCGGGGGTGGTGCACGATCGCATCGACTATCCGGGCATCCCGATCGATCCCGACACCATCACCCGCAATTTCGACGTGCTGCGCGATGTGGTGATCCCGGTGCGGCCGCACTTCGGGGTGGTGGCGATGGCGCCGGCCACGGCGGAGCTGGTCGATTCGGTGCCGCCGGCCAACTTTGGCGGCAATATCGACAACTGGCGGCTGGGCGCAGGGGCCAGCGTGTTTCTGCCGGTCAATGTGCCGGGCGGCTTGCTGTCGCTGGGCGATCCGCATGCCAGCCAGGGCGATTCGGAACTGTGCGGGACGGCGATCGAATGCTCGATGACGGCGATGATCCAGATCGTGCTGCACCCGGCCAAGACCTCGCGCCCGCATATCCGTGACCTCGATTACCCGATGATCGAGACGCGCGACGAGTGGGTGATCCTGGGGTTTTCCAATGGCGAGTACCTCAAGGATCTGGGCGTCGATGCGCAGAGCGAGGTCTACAAGCAGTCGTCGCTCGATTCCGCGATGCGCGACTGTTTTCGCAAGGCGCGGCGGTTCTTGATGTCGCTGCGGGCGCTGAGCGAGGACGAGGTGATCTCGCTGCTCTCGGTGGGGGTGGATTTTGGGGTCAGCCAGGTCGCCAATGGCAACTGGGGGGTGCATGCAGTGATCCGCAAGGCGTTGTTTACGTCTTGAAGAACAAGGGTGAATGCGAGGGGCACGCCCCTCGCGCTCCCATGACTTGTCAGCCTTGGGTTGCCATCGCCGCCTTGCGCAACGTTGCCGCGCCGCAGGCTTGAATGGCGGCTTCGCCGCATGGCGCCACGCCGAGAGCGCGCGCAAGGTCGACAAGGCATGGGGGTCCGGGGGTTATGACCCCCGGCCGCCGGCGGCCCCCTTGTCCCCTTCCATTCTCCCCTGCCCGCCCCCCGCGACACTGCGACCCGTCAGGCGGCGGGCAGGAGAGTTCAGATCACCCCACCGGCTCGGCGGCACACGACAGGGTGAGATCCTTCCACCGCTCGAATTCGCCCTCCAGCATGGCGAATTCGCGCGTGGCATAGCCGTAGGCGTCGCGGCCGAGCAGGAGGACCAGCGGGGGTTCCGCCGCCGCCAGCGCGGTCAGGATTGCCTGTGCGGCGAGGGCCGGATCGCTCGGTTCGCCGCCATGGTGGCCGGTCAGCACGTCGCGGGCGATGTGGGCGGTTGCGGCGTAATCGGCGATGGTTGGTTCCGCGCCGGGCAAGTGCGATGCCGCGAACGCCGTGCGCAGGCCGCCGGGGGCGACGTTGGTGACCTTGATCCCCAGCGGGGCGACCTCCTGCGCCAGCGTCCGCCCGATGCAGTCGAGCGCGAACTTGCTGGCGCCGTAGAGCCCGGTGCCATGCCAGCAGGCGAGGCCGCTGACCGAGGTGATGTTGACGATATGCCCCGCCCGGCGCGTGCGCATGTAGGGCAGCGCCGCCTGGATCACCGCCATTGCGCCCCAGACGTTGACATCGAACATCGCCTTGGCCTCGGCGATCGGCGTTTCCTCGATGGCGCCGGTGTAGCCGTGGCCGGAGTTGTTCACCACCACGTCCAGCCCGCCGGTGCGCGCCTCGGCCTCGGCCAGCACGTGGGGGATGGCGGCGAGATCGGTGACATCGAGGATCAGGCCGATCGCGCGGCCGGGGGCCAGCGCCGCGAACGCCGCCGCCTGATCGGCGCGGCGCAGCGTGCCGACGACCGTGTCGCCCTTGGCCAGCGCCGCTTCGGCCAGGGCGCGTCCCAGGCCGGTGCTGACGCCAGTGATGAACCAGTTGCGCATATCGTCTTCCTCTTGTGCGATGTCGTATTGCCCTTTGCGAACCGGTCGCGTCTTGGCGTCGGGCGCGCAACGGCTTGATCGGACACCCCCTTTGACAAGTGAGCGGGCGCAGGGCGACAAGATCGCCGTGCGCGATGCCGCCTAACCTTGCCGCAACGGGTGAGCACCATGGGGACCAGACAATGACCAATTCTCGGCCGGCCAGCTTCGGCCTTCCCTCGGACAGCGGCGGGCGCGATCTGGGCATCTTCATGCCGATGGCCAACGGCGGCTGGATCCTGTCGAAGAACGCCCCGCCGATCGATGGCGGATATGATTACAACCTTGCCGCCGCGCGGTTGGCCGACGCGATCGGTTTGGACTTCATCATGGCGATGGCCAAGTACCGTGGCTATGGCGGCGAGACCGAGCATTGGCGTTATACGCTGGATTCGCCGATGATGATGGCGGCGCTGGCGCAGGCGACCAGCCGCGTGAAGGTCTGGGCGACGGTGCACACGCTGTTGCAGAACCCGGCGGTGACCGCCAAGATGATCGCCACGCTCGATCAGATCAGCCACGGGCGCGCGGGTTTGAACGTCGTCACCGGCGCCTACAAGGGCGAGTTCGCGCAGATGGGCGCCTGGCCCGAGGGCGTCGATCACGACGAGCGCTATGTGCTGGCGACCGAGTGGATCCGCGCGATCAAGGCGTTGTGGACCGAGGACAGCGTGACGGTCGATGGCAAGTATGTGCATCTGACCGATTGCATGTCCGATCCCAAGCCTTCGACCCCGCCGTTTCTGGTCTGCGCGGGCACATCGAAGGCGGGGATCGCGTTTACCGCCGGCGAGATGGATGCGCTGTTCCTCTCGGGCGGGGACGTGGCGGAGCTGGCCAAGGCGAGTGCCGATGCCAAGGCCGGGGCGGCGGCGCTGGGCGCGCGGATGCGCACCTATTCGATGATGACGATCGTGTTCGGTGAGACCGATGCCGCCGCCGAAGCCACCGCCGCGCATTTCCGCGAGGGGCTGGATGAGGGCGCGCTGCACGGGATGATGCGCGCCTATGGCTTTCTCGATAGCGAGATCGGGAAGGAGAACGCCTTCGTGCAGAAGGCGCGGTCGACGTTCATGACCCCGCATGTGCTGGGCACGCCCGAGACGGTGATCGAGCGGCTGACCGAGATTTTCGAGAAGACCTCATTGGATGGGCTGATGCTGATTTTTCCGGACTACATCGCCAGCCTGCCGATCTTTGGCGAGAAGGTGCTGCCGGTGCTGCGCGCGCGGTTCCCGGCGCGTGTGGCGGAGGCGGCGCATGGCTGAGCCCCTGACCACGATCGCCGCACCCGGCGCGATGATCGCGCCCAAGCGCACCGCGCTGGTGGTGGTGGATATTCAGGTCGATTTCGCCTCGCCGGCGGGCGTGCTGGGGCGCATCGGGCTGGACATGAGCGCGGGCGAGGCCGCCATCGACCGGATCGAGGCCTTGATCGCGGCGGCGCGGCGGGCGGGGGTGACGGTGGCGTTCCTGCGGGTGATGACCCGGCCGGAGACCGATTCGACCACGCTGAAGACCTGGATGGCGCGGCGCGGCACGCCCGACAGCGCCGGCATCTGCCGCATCGGCAGCGGCGGCGAGGATTACTACCGGGTGCAGCCGCTGCCGGGTGATATTGAGGTGGGCAAGTTGGCCTACTCCGGCTTCCATGGCACCGATTTCGAGCAGCAGTTGCGCGCGCGCGGGATCGACACGCTGGTGATGACGGGGATCAGCACCGATTGCTGTGTCGATTCGACGACGCGCGATGCGTTTCACCACGATTTCCATACCTTCGTCGTGCCCGATGCCTGCGCCACCTTCGATCCGGCGCTGCATGAGGGCACTCTCAATGCGCTGTCGCAGCACACCTCGCTGCTGGTCGACAGCGCGGCGGTGATCGCGGCCTGGGCAGACTCGCAGGCGGCGGCGTGATGCGGCTCAGTTACGTGACCTTCATCGCGCAGGATGTGGATCTGATGGCGGAGTTCTACATCGCCGCGCTCGGTCTGGAGGAAGTGGCCGAATCGCGCGATCACCGTTACCGCGAGGTGAAGGGGGGCGGCTGCATGATCGGCTTTGCCATGGCAGGGGTGCGCGCGGCGCTGAACCTGCCCGAGGCCCAGCCGACCGGCACCCGCGCGCTGCTCACTTTTCAGGTGGACGCCCTGGCGGACTTGACCGACGCGGTGGCCAAGGCCTGCGCCGCCGGGGCCGAACTGGTGCGCGGCGAGGCCGACACCTTCTTCGGCCAGCGCCAGGCCGTGCTGCGCGATCCCGAGGGCAATGTCTTCCGCCTGAGCGCGGCACTGGTGCCGGCATGATCGTCTATACCCCGCCGGCGGCGGCGCGCGCGATCCCGGTGATCGATCTGGCCGGAAGCTTTGCCGCCGGCGCCGCGCGCGATGCGGTGGCACAGGCGATCCACCGGGCCGCGCGCGAGACGGGGTTCTTCTACGTCACCGGGCATGGCGTGCCGGCCGGGACGATGGCCGCGCAACTGGCGATGACGCGCGCGCTGTTCGCGCTGGGCGAGGCCGACAAGCAGGCGCTCTCTGTCGCGCATTCGCCGTGCCGGCGCGGTTATGAAGGGCCGGGGCGGCAAGTGCTCGATGCCGGATCGGCGGCGGACTTCAAGGAAAGCTTCATGCTGGCGCGCGATCTCGGGCCCGAGCATCCCTATGTGCGGGCGGGCCTGCCGATGCAGGGCGCCAACCAGTGGCCGGAGATCGCCGGCTTTCGCGCGCAGATGGCGGCGTGGGAGGGCGAGATGATCCGCCTTGGCCGGCATTTGATGGGGTGCCTCGCGCTGTCGGTGGACCTGGCCTACGACTGGTTCGCCGATGGGCTGGCCGATCCGCAGTGCGGGGTGCGGTTGCTGCGCTATCCGCCGCAGCCGGACGGTGCCGCCGGCAATTTGCTCGGCGCGGGGGCGCATAGTGACTGGGGATCGATCACGATCCTGCTGCAGGACGAGATGGCGGGGCTGGAGGTGCTGAACACCGATGATGCGTGGATCCTGGCCACGCCGATCGAAGGGACGTTCGTGATCAACCTCGGGCAGATGATGGAGCGGTTCACCGGCGGGCTCTATCGCGCCAACCTGCACCGCGTGCGCAACAATGCCGCGGCGCAGGCGCGCCATTCGGTGGCGACGTTCTTTGAACTGGCGCCCGATTACCGGATGCGCGTGGCGCCGACCTGCCCCGGTGGCGATGTCGCCGGCGAGGCACCGACGATCGGCCAGCACCTCGAGGACATGGCCCGCGCGAGTTACGCCGCATGATCGCCGCCGATGTGCTCATCCGCCATGCGTGGATCGTCTCCATGGATGCCGAGCGGCGGATCTGGCGCGACGGGGCGCTGGCCATCGCCGGCAGCCGGATCGTCGCCGTCGGCCCGGATGCCGAGGTGGCGGCGCAGGTCACCGCGCGCGAGGTGATCGACGGCAGCCGGTTTGTGCTGACCCCGGGGTTCGTCAACGGCCATGTCCATATCACCGGCGAGCCGATCACGCGCGGCTACATGCCCGACGATCTCGACTGGCACAGCAATGTGATGGACTGGCTGATCCCGACGTATCTCGCGCAGACGCCGGCGGAGGAGCGGTTGTCGGCGCAACTGGCGGCGCTGGAGATGCTGCGCACCGGGACGACCTGCTTTATCGAGGCGGGGACGATCCTCGATCTCGGCGGGGTGGCCGAGGCGTTGCAGGGGATCGGCATCCGGGCGCGCATCGGGCAGTGGGCGCAGGACCGTGCCTTCGATCCCGCCGAGGATCAGGCCGCGCTGACCCGCAAGGCGATCGCCACATTGGAGGCCGAAGTCACGCGGTTGCCGGGTGGCGACGATGCCCTGGTGGCGGCCTGGCCGTCGCTGGTCGGGCATGCGGTGATCACCGATGATTTGTGGCGCGCGGCATCGGACATTGCGCGCACGCATGGGGTTGGCCTCTCTGCGCATATGTCGCCCGATCCGGCCGATCCGGCGTTCTATCTCGCCGCGACCGGGCGGCGACCGATCGAGCATCTGGCCGATCTCGGCGTGTTGGGGCCGCATCTGTCGCTGACCCATGCGATCTTTCTCGATGGGGCGGAGGTGGCGCTGCTGGCCGAGAGCGGCACCCATGTCACCCATTGCCCGATGACCGCGCTGAAAGGGGCCTATGGGGCGAGCCACTCGGGGCTGTTTCCGGAGATGGCCGCCGCCGGGGTGCAGATCCAGTTGGGCACCGATGGCGCCAACAACGGCAACAGCAACGACCTGATGCGCGCGATGTATGTGACCGCCGGGCTGTTCAAGGATGCGCGGCGCGATGTGACGCTGTTTCCGGCGCACAAGGTGCTGGAGATGGGCACGTTGAACGGCGCGGCGGGCGCGCAGCTTGGGCATTGCATCGGTGCGCTGGCGCCGGGGATGAAGGCCGATGTCGTGGCGCACGATCGCGACCGGCCCGAATGGGTGCCGCTGCTCAATCCGATCAACCAGTTGATCTGGTCGGCCGATGGGCGGGGGGTGCATTCGGTGTGGGTTGACGGGGTGCGTGTCGTCGCCGACTACCGCTCCACCATGATCGACGAGGACCGCCTCTACGCCGAGGTCGAGGCCGCCGCCCCTGCCCTCATCGCCCGCGCCGGCCGCTCCATCCCTTCCCCGTGGCCGGTGCTGTGAACACCGCCGCGCTCCGCCTGAGGATCATTCCCCCCATGTCCCGTGGCTTGCTCCCGCTGCTCATCCTCGCGACGATGAGCCTGCTCTACTTCCTGCTGATGGCGGGGACGTTCAATTCGCTCGGGCTGGTGCTGCCCGACATGGTCAAGGCCTTCGGGATGAACTGGGCGGAGGCGGGCTTCGGCTTCACCCTGCTCGGCACCGCTTGCGGGCTGGTCAGCCTGGCGCCGGCGTGGACCATCCGGCGGTTTGGCGTGGCGAAAACGCTGGTGGCCGGGACCGTGCTGCTGGTGGCCGGCTTCGTGTTGATGTTCGCCTCGGCGGGGGTGCTCAGCTATGACATCGCCGCAGTGCTGCTGGGCCTGGGCTTCTGCTTTTGCGGGACGGTGCCGGGGGTGCATGTCCTGACCAGCATCTTCTCGCGCCGGTCGGCGGTGCTGGGCACGTATTTCACCATTGGCAGCATGGGCGCGGTGGCCGGGCCGGAGCTGTACTGGCTGGCGCATCTCGCCGGGCTAGACTGGCGGCAATACTGGCTGTGCTTTGCCGTGGGGGCGGCGGTGCTGGGGATGCTGGCGGCGGCGATGTCGGCCGCTGTGCCGCGCCACACCCGCCACGATGCCGCGCAAGTCGCCAGCGATCCGGTTGCGCCGCAAGTGCGCCGGGCACTGCGGACCGGGCGCTATTGGGTCATCGTCGCCGCCTATACCGCGTGTCTGGCGATCAACACCACCACGCACAGCTTCGCGTTTCAGCACATGGTCGATCGCGGCATGGCGCCCGCCGTGGCGACCCAGTTGATCAGCCTGGCCGCGCTGTTCGCCGCCGGTGGATCGGCGCTGGCCGGCGTGCTGGGCGAGCGCGTGGGGGCGCGGGCGCTGTCGATGCTGGCGTTGGGGGGGCTTGGCCTCTCCGCGTTGACACTGGCGATCGGGCATGGGCCGGTGGTGCTGGGGATCTGGGTGGTGTCGCTGGGCGTGGGGCTCGGGCTCAGCTATGTCGGCACGGCGGTGTTGTTGCAGGATTGCTTTGGCCCGCGCGCCAGCCTCGAGCTTTACTCGATCATGACCGCGGTCTCGACCTCGGCGGCGATCGGGCCGGCGGTGGGCGGCGCGATCCGCGACCATACCGGCAGTTTCGCCGGGATCTTCGTGCCGCTGGCGGTGATTGCGCTGGCGATGCTGGGGGCGCTGGCCCTGGTCAAGACCCGGAAGATGTGACAGCGCGGGGCTGTCGGGTGGTGTGACCGCCTGTCGGCCCTTGCCGCCGTGATTCCCGCCGTCGCCGGGGCCAAGCCGGCGCATCGCATTCACCATGCCCCATGCGATGCAGATGGGCCCCGATGCCCTGCGCGATCTGCGCCACGCGGTCCTGCCTGAATGCCGTTCTTGCCGCTTTGCGTTGGCCGGCGTGCGTGGCACTAGGGCCGTGATCGGCAGGGTGGGCAAGGTGCAGACATTTATTTCCGCGATCAGCCAGCAGTTTCATTTCGATGGCGTTGGGCTGGTCACCAGCTTCATCTGCCTGATGACGGCCTTTGCCCTCGGCACGGCCATCGGCCTCGAACGGCAGTGGCGGCAGCGGACGGCGGGGCTGCGGACCAATGTGCTGGTTGCGGTCGGAGCGGCGGCCTTTGTCGATCTCGGTTTGCGCACGGCGGGCGCGGACGGGGGGGTGCGGGTGATCTCCTATGTCGTCTCGGGCATCGGCTTCCTCGGCGCCGGCGTGATCATGAAGGAGGGCACCCATGTCCGCGGCCTCAACACCGCCGCGACATTGTGGGCCTCGGCCGCGGTCGGCAGTTTTGCGGGCGATCGTCGCCCGGCCGAGGCGTTGCTGGTGGCGGCGTTCGTTCTGGCGGGCAACACCCTGCTGCGTCCGCTGGTCAACGCGGTCAACCGTCGCCCGATCACCTCGGAGGAGACCGAGGCGGTCTATCATGTCCATCTGGTCTGTCCGCCGGAGGCCGTGTCCGAGGCGCGCGACCTGCTCGGCGACGAACTGGCGATGCACAATTACCCGATTCGCGATGTCGAGACAGTGCCGGGAGACGATACGGTCGAACTGATTGCCGAGCTGGTGCCGACCACGGCCAACGCGGCCGAACTGGACGCCATCGTCGCCCACCTGATGAAGCACCATGGCATGATCAGTGCGACCTGGATGGTCAGCACCGAGGCCTGACCCGGCCCGCCGCAGCTTGATGCCGGGCGGTGCCATGGCTCCGTTCGGCAAAGAGGCTTCGGCGGGCCGGGGGACATTGCCCGCCGGTCACGCACGCTCGTTGACACGATCCGAGGCATGTAGCGTGACGAGGCGCGCCAGCAAGGTCGCCGGGTAGAGCTGGCCGATGACCGCCTCGAGGCTCGACAGACTGCGCACGAGCGGATGTTGCGCGATGATATCGCTGCCCCCGGCGGTCGTGAGCGCGCTCAGGCTGAAATAGAGCAATTCGCTGAATTGCGCGCGCTGACCCGTGGGCAACCCGCGGAAGGCCGACGCGAAGCCGACCACCGCCAGCCGGTAGAAGCCCGCGAAGATCAAGCCGACATAGAGATACAGGATGACGGCCCCGAGGATGCGATGGATCGTCACCTTGCCGGGCCCGAACGCCGCGCAGGCGACGACCGTTGCCACGATCACGTCAAACGCCAGCGTGATGACGATCTTGGCGATGGCGATGGCGCTGGCAGTGGTGCCCAATTGCCAGTGGAGCGAAACGAACAGCGTGGCCACGAACGTGAGGCCAAGAGCCGTCCGCAGCGCGGGATTGCGCGCGACAATCAGAATGGTCGTCACCGCAAGCCCGAAGCGGAGCATCTCCACCAGTTGCACGGACGCCGCCTCGGTGGCGGCCAGCGGCGCCACCACGAACACGATCGACATCTGGATCGCCAGAATAATGCTGAGCCCGGCGTCACTGTCGCCGAACCGCGACACCTGATCCCGCAGTGACATGGCTGGTTCTCCGATCTCTGGCGGATGACGACGGTCCGCCACATCGTTCAAGACGCGCGCGGTCTGGCGGCCGGGCGATGTGTCTGAGCTGAATGACGCCCGGCGAAAAGCGCACACGGTGCGTGGAATGGGCGCGTAGGGCGACAGTGAGGATAGCGCACGGCCACCACAGCGTGCGCCGTTGCCGTGGCGGTTTCCGGCTCGGGCGCCGGCCCGGCATTGCGCTTCCGGCTTTGCGGCCTACCTATGGAGGCCACGCTTGACGCCCCACCTCAGTGACCGGAACCGACGATGCCCGATGCCAATCCCCTGCTGGCCCCGACGGACCTGCCCGATTATCCCGCGATCCGGCCAGAGCATGTGCTGCCCGCCGTGGAGTGCGCGGTGGCGGCGCATGCCCGGGCGATGCGCGATTGCGCGGGCATGGCGGGCGACCCGGCGCTGCTGCTGGCGAAGGACATGGCCGATGCCGCGCTGACGCGGGTGTGGGGCGTGGTCGAGCATTTGCTGGCGGTCAACAACTCGCCGGCGTTGCGCGCGGCCCATGCCGAGGCCCAACCGATCATCGACGCCCATCTGAGCGCCGTGGGGCAGGACAAGGCGCTGTATCAGGCGCTGGCGGCGGTGGACGCGCGGGCGCTGGATCCGGCGACGCGGCGGGCGTTGACGCTGGCCTTGCAGGGGTTCGAGCTTTCGGGTGTGGCGCTGGCGGCAGAGGCGGCCGCGCGGTTTGCCGAGAACAGCGTGGCGCGCAGCCGCCTTGCCACCGATTTTTCCAACGCCGTGCTCGATGCGACGCAGGGGTGGACGCTGGATGTGGCGGATGAGGCGCGGCTGGCCGGCATTCCCGATGCCGACCGCGCGGGGCTGGCCGAGGCGGCGCGGCGGGCGGGCGTGGCCGGATGGCGGCTGAACCTGCAGGCGCCTTGCGTGATGGCGGTGCTGACCCATGCGCAGGACCGCGATCTGCGCCGCGAGATCTACACCGCGCACAACACCCGCGCCTCCGATCAGGGGCCGCAGGCGGGGCAATTCGACAACTCGCAGCGGATGCGCGATCTGCTGAGCCTGCGCGGCGCATCGGCGCTGATGCTGGGCTATGGCGATCCGGTGGCGGTGTCGCTGGCCAGCAAGATGGCGCGCGATAGCGATGAGGTGGAGACGTTCCTGACCGGGCTGGCCGCGGCGGCGCGGCCGCAGGCGGAGGCCGATCTGGCGGCCTTGCGCGCATTTGCCGCCGAGGAGCTGGACATTGCCGACCTGCAACCGTGGGACGTCGGTTTTGTCGGCGAGCGGATGCGGCGGGCGCGGCATGCGGTCGACAGCGCCGAGATCCGTCGGCACCTGCCGCTCGATCGCGTGCTGGGCGCGCTGTTTGCCTTGGTGGGCGAGTTGTTCGGGGTGGAACTGCGCGAGGGCGCGGCGCCGGTGTGGCATGCCGACGTGCGCCATTTCACCTTGCACCGCCCGGGTGTGGCGCAGCCGGTGGCGGCGCTCTATGCCGATGTCTTCGCGCGGGAGGGCAAGCGCGGCGGGGCGTGGATGGATGTCTGTCGCCCGCGCGCCGAGGGCGGCGCGGTGTGGCCGGTGGCCTATCTGATCGCCAACTTCGCGCCCGCCGCGCCGGGGCAGGTCGCCACCATCACCCATGACGACATGGTGACGCTGTTCCACGAAATGGGGCATTGCCTGCACCATCTGCTCAGCCCGGTGGATGTGCCCAGCGTTGCCGGCATCTCGGGCGTCGAATGGGATGCGGTGGAACTGCCCAGCCAGTTCCTGGAAAACTTTGCCTGGGAGCCGGCGACATTGCGCGCGGCCTCGGCGCATGTCGAGACCGGGGCGCCGCTGTCGGATGCGTTGATCGACCGGATGCTGGCGGCCAAGCGGTTCCTCAGCGCCATGGCCCTGCTGCGCCAGACCGAGTTTGCGCTCTATGACTTGCGGCTGCATCGCGCGGCGGGGGGCGGCAATGCCCCCGATCCGCAAAGCGTGCTCGATGCCGTGCGCGCGCAAGTGGCGGTGATCGATTATCCGGCGTGGCACCGCTTTGGCCATGCCTTCGGGCATATCTTTGCCGGTGGCTATGCGGCGGGCTATTACTCCTACCTCTGGGCCGAGCGGCTCTCGGCCGATGCCTATGGCGCGTTCGAGGAAGCGGGTGCCGACCGCGCCGCGCTGGGCGCCCGCTTCCGCGACGAGGTGTTGGCCAAGGGCGGATCGCGCGCCGCGATCGACAACTTCATCGCCTTTCGCGGGCGCGCGCCGGACAATGCCCCGTTGCTGGCAAGCTGGGGCATCGCGGCCTGAGGTCCATCGGGCTCCCAGGGCGCTGGAGCGGTCACCGATCCTGCCGGATCGGTGACCGCTCTCAGTTTCTGGTTGGTCGCGTTTTCTTAACCATCAGGTGAGTCCACCTGATTGGAAAACGCTTTAGTCGTGCCCCGGGACCACCCCGTTGGCCGGATAGGCCGGGACCAGCGCCGGCGGTGCCGGGCTGACCGGCGGATGGTCGGCGATCGCCTTCAGCATCATCGCCACCGCCGTCTCCAACTGCCGGTCGTGGCCGGCGAGCAGGTCGGCGGGTTCGTTCTCCACCACGACATCCGGATCGACGCCGTGGTTTTCGACGATCCATTTGCCGTCGAGGTCATAAGGCGCTTCCTCGGGGATAGTGATGTAGCCGCCATCGAGCATCTGCCAGTTGCCGCGAATGCCGCGCACCCCGCCCCATGACCGCGTGCCGACCAGCGGGCCAAGGCCATAGCGGCGGAACAGATCGGGGAAGATATCGCCATCCGATGCCGACCAGTGGTTGAGCAGCGCCACCTTCGGTCCGTTCAGCACCTCGTTGGGTTCGGTCGCGATGCCGCCCTCGCGGTTGACGTCGAGCGTCGCCAGCACGCGGCGCAGCCGTTCGAGCGCATAAGGCGCGATGAAGCCGCCGCCGTTCCAGCGATCGTCCATGATCAGCGCCTTCTTGTTCAACTGGCCATAGAATTGCCGCATGAACTGTTGCAGCCCGAGCGCCTCCATATCCGACATGTAGACATAGCCGACCTGGCCACCGGACAGCTTGTCCACCACGGCGCGGTTGTGCGCGATCCACGCCGCCTCGCGCAGCGGCAGTTCCTGCGCGACCGGCTTGACCAGAATGTGGCGCGGGGCCCCGGTCGGCGTGTCGGCGACGGTCAGGTCGACCGGCATCTCGGGATCGGCAAGTTGCAGCAGGCTGTCGGGATCGGCCGGCGCGCGCAGCTCCGTGCCGTTGATCGCCAGCACATAGTCGCCCGGCTTGACCGCCAGACCGGGCTGGGCCAGCGGGCTGCGATAATCCTCGCGGGTATTGTCGCCGGGATAGATCGTCGCCAGCCGATAGCGCCCCGACGCCGCATCCAGCGCCCAATCGACCCCCAGCAGCGCGGGATGGACCTCAGGCCCGGTATCGCCATCGTCGCCGCCGCCGACATAGGTGTGCGAGTTGCCGATCTCGCCCTGGATCTGGCCGATCAGGTAATTGAGATCCTCACGCGAGCCCAGTTGCGGCAGCAGTTTGGCGTAGCTGTCGTGGACCGCCGGCCAATCGGCGCCGTTCATCGCCCGCGAGAAGAACATGTCGCGCGCCAGCCGCCAGGCATTGCCGTACATCTCCGCCCATTCGGCGCGCGGATCGACCAGCATTCGCATATGGCCGAGGTCGAGCACTTTGCGGCTGTCGTCGTCCTTGGCCGCGTCTTTCTTGGCATCGAGGACAGTGAAGTCCTTGCCATGCTGGATCAGCACCCGCTCGCCATCGAGCGACAGCGAATAGGCATCGACATCCTCGGCCACGGTCTCGATCTTGCGCGTCTCAAGATCGAAGAAGCGCAGCGCCGACGTCTCGCCTTTCAGCGGGCCATCGATCATGCCGATCGGCTGGCTCAGGAAGAACACGCGCTTGCCGCGTGCATCCATCGCGACAATGTTCGCGGGATCGATCGGCAGCGCCACCGCGCGCGCCATCATGCCATCGAGATCGATGTGGATCGGCGCGACCGCCGCCGCCTTGTCCGGCGCGGCGGTCTCGTTGGCCTTGGTCCTGGGCTTTTTGCCCTGCGCCTCGGCGGCCTTGGCGGCGCCCTTGCCCGCATCGGGATCGGGGCCGCTGTCCGCCTCGTCAGAGCGCGGGGCCACGGGGGATGGCGTGGCGGTCGCCAGCGGGATCGCATAGATGCCCGAGGTCTTCACCGCGGCGAAATCGAATTCGAGATCGGACATCGCCGTCGTCTCGTGGCGGTTGGAGACGAAGTAGAGGTATTGGCCATCGGGCGACCAGACCGGGCCATAATCGACCTCGCCGCCATTGCCGAGCCGCGTCGTGCGCCCCGTGGCGATCTCGTAGAGATAGAGATCCCGCCGGCGGTTGGTCGCGCTCATGCTATAGGCGATCCAGCGCCCGTCGGGCGAGAAGCTCTGGTCGTGGATCTCGCCCAGCTTGTCCTGCGCGATCTGCTTCGGCGCCGCGCCGGTGGTGCCGACGATCCACAGCGCATGCGCGCCATCGCCGAACGCCAACGTCTTGCCATCGGGCGAGAAGGTCGGGCCATAAAGATAGCCACTGGTGAAATGGGTCAGCAGCCGTTCGGCGCCCCCTTCCGCCGGGCGGATCGCGATCTGCTGGTTGCCGTCGGCATCGGTGGTATAGGCGACCAGCTTGCCGTCGGGCGACCAGGCGGGATGGTCTTCATCGATGCCCGGCGTGCCGGTCAGGTCGCGCGTCGCGCCGTGTTCGGTCGGCACGCTGAAGATATCGCCGCGCGCCGAAAACAGCGTCCGCTTGCCGTTGGGCGCCAGCGCATAGTCGAGCTGGCCGGCGGGATCGCTGAGGCGCAGCGCGCTCTTGACGTCGGCGATGCGCGGGCGGGTGCGGGTATCGTCGTCGGGCACGGCCACCGGCACTTCGCTGAGCTGCTCGCTCGGCAGATCGATGCGGTAGAGCTTGCCGCCCTGCTGGAAGGCGATGGCATCGCCGCCGAGCGCGGGAAAATCGATGTCGTAATCGGTGAAGTGCGTGATCTCGCGCGTTTGCCGGGTATCGAGATCATAGGCCCAGATGTTGGCGCGGCGATGCGCATCCTGGTCCGAGAGATAATAGATGTGCCGGCCATACCACATCGGCGAGGTGTTGGTGCCCGACCAATCGGTGACCTGAGTCAGCGCCTTGGTGTTGAAATCATAGGTAAAGACTTGCTGGGCCAGACCGCCGTTATACCGCTTCCAGGTGCGGAAGTTGCGGAAGATGCGGTTATAGGCGATGCTGTGACCGTCGGGCCCATAGGTGGCAAGGCCCACCGCGCTGTCGATCGGCAGCGGCGTTGGCGCGCCACCCGCGACCGGCACCTGCCACATCTCCTGGATCCAGCTGTTCCACTGGTTGCGCTTGGTCAGGTAGACGACCGCGCCGGAATCGGGGGTCCAGGTCACCACCATGTTGTCCGGGCCGTGGCGCCCGCCGGTGCCCGCCTCCACCGCCGGATGCCAGGTCAGCCGCCGCGCCGTGCCGCCGCCGGCCGGGATCACCCAGATGTCGGTGCCGGCCTTGCCCGCCTCGGTATAGGCGATCCAGCGCCCGTCGGGCGAGACGCGCGGCATCATGTCCTGCCCCGGCCCGCTGGTCATCCGCATGGCGGTGCCGCCGGACCTGGGGACGGACCAGATGTTGCCATCCGCCACGAACACGATGCGATCGCCGTAAGGCTGCGGATAGCGCGGCAAGGCCGCCATCGTCGGCGTCGCCAGCGCGGACGCCAAGAGCAAAGCCAGGAACCGGGAAGAGATCATGCGCTGCCCCTATCTGTGTTATACGGGTGATACAGTATCGATTTTCCGCCGTTCGTCCAGCGCTAGAACGGCCGCATCGCGACGATCGCGATGCGGAACGAAGGTGCGGACCTCGCTGTCGGACACGCCGCCATGGCCGCTGGCGGGCAAAAACATGCGCCGGATCGGCGGGAGCGGCACCCGCAGCGGCACCATCGTCATCCTTGCGCCCGGCGTGCGGGCCGATCGGCATCACGGGATCAGCCGGTCCGCCCGCAACCGCGCAAACACGTGGAAAAATGCGTCGTCGGTGGGCGGATCGGCGGTGAAGCCCAGCCGCCGGCTCTTGCCCATGTCGGTGACGACCTCGATCGATCGGCCGAGATCGGCATCGGTGTTGCCGCGCGTCGGTCATGTCGGTCAGGCCGTGCCACTGCGCCGCCGATCGGGGGAACCGAAAAGGCCGCCCGGTCCTGCGGCACAAGGTGGCATAGACCGCCAGCGTTGTGCCCATGTTCATCGCGTTGGCATCGTCCTCACCAGCTATCCCCTGCGCGCGACAAGACGATAATGACCCCGCAGGACTGGGCGGCCGGCCTCGCTGATCCTCGACGATCCGCTGGTCTTCCACGCCTGGACGCGATGCTGGATCTGCTGACGGAGCCGGCGACGCTGATACAGGTAATCCTCCTCAGTTGCCGCGAACGCGCCTTCCGCCACGTCAATGCGACGCGGTTGCGGCGTGCTTCTGGACTGCCCTCAAGAATCCTTGAAAATCAACAGCAAATACAATCAACCTCCGAACATTTACCCACCCTTTAAATAAAAATAACCTGCAACTTTGAAATCAACATTGACTCAATTGCAAATTTTACTGCATCTTACCGACAGCAAGAATGATTCACGATATCAATGCATCCTCCGCCAAATTGGCCGGAGGTTGTCTTGATCTTTTGTCTTCTTCGCACGTTCCCGGGGGGCGAACGATGGCCAATACCTTGCAACTGTCCGCAGCGGGCGGCGATCTCATCGCCCTGACCGAGAGCAGCGCGCTGTTCAGCGATATCGGCAAGCTGGGCGCCCAGTGGAAGCAGCTCGCCATTGCCATCGCCAATGCCGGTCACCAACCGCTCACCGATGGACCGGCGCTGGTGCAATGGCTGCTGACCAATCTTAACACCCCGGCCGTGCAGGCCATCTTCACGGCGGTGGGCGCCGGGCCCCTGCTGGCCAGCCTCATCGCCGCAGACGCCAAGCTCAACGCCATCCTGCCCAATGGCGCCGCACTGCTCGCCCCGCTGAACACTTTTGCCGCGCCGACAACCGCGCCATCCGGGGTTCCGGGCGACTGGCAAAGCGCCAAGGCGCCGGGGCTGGTCAAGATCGCGCCTGCCGCCCTCACCGTTGCGCCGGGCGCGGGCGCGGATATGTCGGTCTCGTTCGCGCTCTCCGCCGACGCCGCCATCGGGGTCGAGGCCGATGCCCAGTGGCCTTATGCCAGCGATGCCATGGGCGCCGGCTACCTGATGCTCGCGGCGGCGGGATCGTTCACCGCCAATGGCACGTTCCGTCTGCCGTTCTCCTATGGCAGCCTCGGCGTTTCGGCCGGAGCCGGAGTCGATCCGGACATCCTGTTCTTTTTCCGCCCGCCAGACCCGACGCGGGTTTTCGCCGCAGCGGTGGCGGACGTGCTGCCGGTACTGCCCGATCCGTTCGATCCCGCAGCGGTGTGGCAGGCGTTCGCATTACATGACCTTGCCGGGATGATCCTGGCCTGCGACGGCAGCGCGACCGCCAACGTCGATCTGACCATCGGCGACAAGGCGAGCTGGCCGGGGGTGCTGGCGGCGGATGCCACCGCGTCGGTCACAGTCGCGCTGACCCGCAAGGCCGCGTTCGAGCTGTCGCTGCGCAGCACGGGCAGCGCGGCGTTGGGCACCATGGCGCTGATCGTCAGGCTGACGCGCAACCTCTCGGCGGAGACCGACTGGGGCCTGTCTGCCGGCATCGATATTGATGCGAGCCAGATCCTCGGGCAAGTGCAGCCGATCCTGACGAACGCCCTGACCAGGGTTGGTGGCATCATTGGCGATATCACCCCGTACCTCACCCCGGGCACGTGGTTGCAGGGCGAGGCGACCACGGCGCTGGAACGCGCCGTCACCGGATGGATCGGCAATGCCACGGTGTCTGCGGCCGTGACGCAGGACATCGCCCTGCTGACCGGCACCGCCACCAGCGACGTCGGCGGGTTGACCGATGCGCTCACCAAAGCCGTGGCCGCCGCGATCGACAGCGTGGGCGCCGCCGTTGCCACCGACGCCGCCGGTGCGGCCAACACCGCGTTCGCCGCCCTGGCGCCCGCGTTCCCGGCTATCGTTCCTCTGCAGGCCAGTGTGGTGGCCGATCTCACCGCGCTGATCACGTCCTATCAGACGGCGCTGACGACGTTTGCCCAGAATCTGTTGGCCGGCAGCGGCCTGCCCGCCATCGAAGCCGCGCTGGGGACCGTCGGCGCGCGGGTCTCCGCCGCAGCCACCCAATTGGACCAGGCGGTGGGCGGGATCAGTGCGGTGATCACCACCTACGCGGCCCGTGCCCAACAGATCGTCGCCGCCGCCAAGACCGCCGCCATGGCCAAGATCTCGCTGCGGGTCAGCTATGAATCGGCCCATTCCGATGCCACCGGTTACGAACTGACCGGCCGCTTCACAGCGATGGCCGGCGATGCCGGTGATCTCTACCGCGCGCTCGCCTTCGGTCAGCTCGCCGGCATCCAGAAGGCGTTCGAGACGCCGGCACCCGGCTTCACGCTCGATGCGGCCACCTCCGCGATCACCCGGCTCAGCGGCACGTCATCGACCCTGGGCTACGATTTCGTGCTGCTCGGGCTGGAGGTATCGGGGCAGGCGGTGCTGGCATCCAACGCGCAGGCCGTCGTGACCGCCACCGGCGATGTCGCCATCACCGGCCAGGCCAGCGACACTGTCGGCGACAAGTCCGCCGCGGCCTCCCGCTCGCTGGCCTTTGTCACGACGTATGACTTTGTCGCGGCGGCCAAATTGCTGTCCGCATCGCGCGCGACCATCAAGCTGGGCCTGTCGGCCACCATCGCGGACCGGAACCTGACGCGCGGCGACGTCTCGGCGTTCCTCGGCTCGCTGCAATCGCATGGCCTGATATCCGGCGATCGGGTGAGCCGCGCGAATGCCGTGTTCGATCGCTGGGCCACGACGCGGGGCACGGCCAGCCCGTTTGGCGGCACCGTCGCGGTGACGATGAACCTTGCCGGATCGGGCCAGAGCGCGGTGCAGACCGCCGGGCAGGCGATCGGCAATGCCAACGTCGCCTCGGCCGAGGGACAAGCCCAGTTCCGCCGCGCGATGACCGCGATGATGGCCACCGACAGCGATCTCGCGCAGTCGCTGCACGGCGTGGCAAGCATGATCCAGTACAACCTCGACCTGACCGCGCTCCGCAGCCAGTATCCGGACGACCTCGATTTTCTCTACCACGTCTCGATCAACCCGGGCAGCAACGCCTGGATGAACGCGCTGCGCGGGGGAGGCCCCAAGGCGCCACCGGTCTCCAGCCAGCTCGCCTATCTTCTGGATGCGATGACGGCAGCCCAATCCTATCTGGCGCTGCTGGCGGCGGTCGCGAAGGCCGATGCGCTCGACATCGCGCAGCTCGGCGCCGGTCAGGCGGCGGCGGTGCAGCAGGCCGATGCCGCCATCGCCAAAAGCGCGGGGCCATGGCTGACCTGGGGTGGATCGCTGCTGTTCTCGATGGATGCCCGCATTGCCCCGCGCACGGTAGCATTTTTCCGGGTTCTCGCCGGCCTCGCGCAGGGGACCGACGCACCCTCCCCCGGCACATTCGACAGGATGTTCACCCTGCTGATGACCGACACCACCATCAAGGCCACCGCCACCGTCTGAAACGGGGAGAGAGCGAGATGAACGAGATCAGCAACTGGTTTGCCGGCCGCAAGCAGCGGGGGCCCGAGGGCTTCTGGTGGTCTTTCGCGATCACCGGCCTGTTGCTTGCGGTGCCGCTTGGCTGGGCAGGGTTCAGTGTCAGGGTCTGGCCAACCACGGTTTATATCATCCTGATCGACGTATTGGTCGCCTTCATGGTGGCGCTCGGCGTGACCGTCATGGGCACCGCGGCGGGCGTGGTGGTCAATGCGCGCAACTGCGTGTCGCTATCCAAGTTGCAGATCGCAGCATGGACGGTGGTTGTGATCGCGGCGCTGGCGGCGGGAACCATCTGGAACATGTGGATCGGCGTGGCGCAGCCACTCGATATCAATATCCCCAACGAGGTCCTGGAGGCGCTGGGCATTTCCGCTGCCAGCTTCATCGCGGCCCCGGCCCTGCTCAGCATCAAGGGCAACCAGTCCCCCGCGCAAGGCGATGCCACGGATGATGCAAAGACGTTGACGGCGACGCCCGATCCCAATGATGCTGCGGTCGGCGCGCTGTTCGCGCACGCCATCCCCGCAGCGGCGCAATGGACCGACATGCTGCGCGGCGATGATCTCGCCACCGCGCGCCAGGTCGATCTCAGCAAGGTGCAGCAACTGCTTGTCACCGCGTTGCTGATCGCGGTTTACGGCATCGCGGTGTGGAATACGCTGATCGGTGTCTATTCCGGCCATGAATCGCTGACATTGACACTCCCCGTGGCGGCCGGCGGCCATGCCGTGACCCACGCCCAGACCGTGCTGGCCCACTGCCAGAGCATCGGCTTTGCCGCGCCGAGCGATCCCAAGCAGCCGGATCTTTGCAAGGCGGCGGTGTTCACCGGGCTGCCCGATATGGACCCAAAATTCGTCTGGCTGCTGGCGATCAGCCATGCCGGCTACCTCGGTTACAAGACCATCGACCATCAGGCGCCGGACAAGTCGTAGGCGGCCGGCGATGAACCAGATCCCCGCTCAGGCCGCACCGCCCGCACCCGCCGCGCCCGCGGCGCCCCCGCCCGAACTGCGCATCGCGCTGGTGATGAACGGCGGGGTCAGCCTGGCGGTGTGGATCGGCGGCGTCACCGCGGAATATGCCCGGCTGATGGCGGCCGGCCGCCGCCTGGGCGAAACCGGGCCGGCCGCGCAGACGCTGGCCGGGATCGACGCGATTTACGATGCGCTGCTCAGGCTCGTCGACCTCAGCCCCCGCATCGACGTGATCGCCGGCACCAGCGCCGGCGGGGTCAATGCCGCATATCTGGGCGCGGCCATCGCGCGGACCACCACGGCCACCGGCCTGATCGCGGCGATGGCCGGCCTGCGCGATGTATGGATCAACCAGGGCGGCATCGACGATCTGCTGCGCAATCCGGCCGATCCCGCATCACCGTCGCTGCTCGATGGCGACGGATATTATTTCGATACGCTGAAAGACGCGCTGGCGCGGATCCCCGGGGAAGCACCCGCGCCCGATCCCGCCGCCCTCCACCTCACCCTCACCACCACGCTACTGACCGGCGAGCCCCAGCACATCGCCGACGATTATGGCACCAGTGTCCCGGACATTTCCTACCGCGCGCGGTTCCGCTTTGTGCGCGGCGATCCGATGGTGCCGGGGGACAATTTTGCCGGCGCCGATTTCGTCGCCCAACTGGCGCTGGCCGCGCGGGCAACATCCAGCTTTCCCGGTGCGTTCGAACCGGTGTTCTGCCCGATCGACAGCCCGCCTCCATCCGGGCGCGCCTCGATGCGGGGGATTGCCCTCGCCGGCAATGGCGAGGATCTGCCGCACAGCCGCTATGTCATCGATGGCGGCGTGCTGGACAACAAGCCGCTGGACGTGGCCATCGAAGCGATCACCGCCCTGCCCGCCACATGCCGGGCGGCGCGGGTGCTGGCCTATGTCGCGCCGGATCCGGGCACATCCGGCCCCTCGCCCGATGCCGCCTCGGTCAAGGCGCCGCCGGCGGTGCTCAAGGTCGTGGCCGACAGCCTGGTCACCATCCCGATGGCGCAAAGCATCTCGAACCAGATCCACGTCCTGCGCCAGCATAACGCCTCGGTCCGCGGCCGCCGGCTCGATCGCACCGCGCTTGCCACCAACCTTGCGCGCGCCGACCTGCTGGCCCTGGCCACGACGCTGATGCCCGCCTATCGCCAGCGCCGTTTCACCCGCCTGGTGGACGAGGCGTTCGAGGCGATCAATGCGCGGCTGTCGATGCTGCCCGACGCGCAGCCGATCGCCACCGCCAGCGGCCGGCAGCCGGTGACCGATGCGCTGGAAGCATTGTACGCGGCCGACACGCTGCTGATCGCCACCACTGCGCCCGCGCTCAGCGCCGCGCCGGCGGCCGGGCCGTGGCTGTGGGGGCATCGCGCAGTGGTGCACATCGGCTGGCTGGCCTACGATCTGCTGGTCCGGTTCGAGCGGCTGCGCCTGGCGCCGCCGGCGAAAACGGCACCGTTGTGGACCCGCCTGTCCACCGCGCAGACCGCGGCCGAACAACGCCTGCGCGACACCCGCAAGCGCTGGGTGGAGCCCTCCCAGGATCTGCCGGACATCCTGCGCAACCTGCGGGCCGGGCAACCGGCCGCGTTCGATCTGCTCGCCATGCGCGCCATCGGCAAGACCGTCGCGGAGGCCCAGCCCGGCCCCGCGCCCGACAGCCTGCCGGCGTTGGCTGACGCGATCGCCGGGGTTGTCGCAGAGATTGCGGCACTGGCGCGTAAAACCCCCGTTGCGCCGGGTCATGAACTGGCCCGCCTGCTCGCCATGGTGGCGCCCGACGGATCGCCGCCGGATCGCGCGGAGGTTCTGACGGCGATGCTGGCCTGGCACGTGGTGGAAGACACCATGGGCAGCGGCGACATGCTGGCCGAGGAAGACATCCGCTTCATACAGGTCAGTGCCAACGACGACGAGGTCGTGGCCCAGACCCGTGGCCCCGACGCGCGCCTCGCCGGGGCCAAGCTGTGCAGCGTGCAGCTCGGCGCGTTCGCCGGGTTCTACAAGCGGAGCTGGCGCGCGAAGGATTGGACCTGGGGCCGGCGCGATGCCGTGGGGCGCATCCTGCGCGTGCTGCTCGATCCGCAACGGTTGCGCGATGGCGGCATTGGCGCCAACGCGACGTGGCACGTGGTGAACACCGCCATCGATATCGCCGGCACCACAGTGAACAAGGCCGGCATCATGGCCGAGCTGTCGTGCCTCGATACGCCCGCCGACAGCCTGCCGGACAATTTTCCCCGGACCATCGGCGCGCTGGCCGATGCCATCGAGACGTTGATCCTGATCGACGAGATGGACACGATCGCTGCCTGCATCCGCCACGACCGGAGCGCCGCCCATGCCCACATCTCCCCCGAGGTGGCCGATCTCTATGACAGGATCGTGCCCCGGGATGCGCCGCTGTCCCCGGCGGCGCGGGCGGATCTCGCGCGCAAGCTGCTGAAACCCGGGGCCGATGCGGCACTCCTGACCGAACCGTGGGCCAATGAACTGCCGACCGATGCCGCTTTGCTGACCGGCGCCCATGCGCTGGCGGTGGCCACGGACGTGATCGCCACGAGCGCGGCCAAACTCCCGTGGCTGAGCCCGGCGATCGCGCCGGTCCAGCGTGGGACGGAGTTGTTCTACATCTTCGCGCGGGGCAATTTCGATCACTCGCGCGGGATGTTGAACGTGTGCTTCGGGGTGCTGCTGGTCACGCTGACGCTGATTCTCAGCCACCTGGCGGTCGGCGCGAACTATGGCGCGGGCCTCATGACGATGGCTTACGTCGGGTTTGTGGTCAGTTATGCGGCAATCGTCCTGTCCGCGCGCGGGCGATGGACGTGGGTCGGGATTGCGGTGTTCGCGATCACCGTCGCGCTGATCGCCGCCGGGGCCGATGTGGCCATGCAGCGCATTCCGCACCTGCCCGGCTGCGCGGCGGTGACGCTGTTCGGGCGGTGCTCGGCGCAGGCCAGCGTGCGGGCCATGCTGCCGGGCCCGCTGCGCATCGTGGCCCTGGCCGAGCTGCTGGTCGGCATCGTGCTGCTGGCGCGACCACTCAAATGGCTCGCGCGATGGCTGGCCGGCATTGTCCGGCGCCTCGCGCTGCCCCGCAAGCTGAAGCCGATCGCCACCCGCCTGGGCGGCCTGCGCCGTCTTTGGCGCAAGACCTGACCTGCGCCTGATGGAGTTCACCGATGACCGACACGACCCTTTCCACCGCCACCAACCCGCCGCACGATGCGGTGGTCGCCATGCAAACCGATCTGCGTTCGCTCGGCTATCTGGGGCGCGGCCTCGATGGCGTGTTCGGCGCGGGCACGGCGCGGGGGGTCCGCGCGCTGACGCTCGATCTGCTGCAGCCGGTGCACGGCGCCGCGGTGCAGGTCGCCGCCTACAACAAGGGTCGCGTCACCGCGATGACCGATAGCTATACGCCGGCGGTAGCGGCCTGTGTGGCCGACATGATCGCCGATCCCGCTTTCCCCAAGCTGCCGCGCAGCGCCAATGCCGCCGCGGACAACACCGCCGCCCTGGCCGATCTGCGCGCCGCGCCCAGCCACATCGCGCCGACGCCCTTCCTGCTCGCCATCGTCCAGCAGGAGAGCGGTAACCAGCATTATGCCCTCGTCGACAGCTTCGTGACGATCGGGCTCGATCGCAATGACCCGCATTTTCCGGACAAGATCACCTCGCGAGGCTATGGCCTGGGGCAGACCACGCTGTTCTATCATCCGCCGACCGCGGCGGATGTCGCCAACGTCATCGTCAACATCGCCGGCAACGTCACCGAGGCCTATGCCGAGCTGCGCACCAAGTTCAACACGTTCGTCACCGGCAGCGGCGGCGCCGATGACCGCGCCGCCGAGCATCCCGGCGTGCCGCTGCGCCTGTGCCGCTATGCCGCCAGCGATGCCCGCTACATGACCGATTGCGTCACCTGCGCCCAGACCGCGCCGAAGCTGAACATCAGTTGCACCCCGCCCAACGCCACCCCGTTCTATACCGGCGCGCCGGCCGGCAATGTCTATGCCGTCACCCAGTACTACGCCAACACGCACTACGCCAACGTGCCCGATCGCGCGCAGTTCGGTTGCGACTGGCCCTATGCGGTGCGGCGCTACAACGGCAGCGGGGTGAACTC
>Ga0302187_10000040_pt1 | contig 132771 bp, 118 predicted proteins | sample II_Bog_E1_3_FD_202120 | JGI IMG/M metagenome (GOLD analysis project Ga0302187, IMG submission 202120) | Peat permafrost microbial communities from Stordalen Mire near Abisko, Sweden - II_Bog_E1_3 | ecosystem: Environmental > Terrestrial > Soil > Wetlands > Peat | place: Sweden: Abisko...
CGGGCTACGCCCTCCCTACGCCAGCCCCAGCGCGAAATCCGCGCCCGGCATCAACCCCAGCGCAACGACGCAAGGTGGTCCCCTTTTGCACGCCGATAGTGGGTCCCGTTTGGACGCCGATTGACAGTTCAGGTAATTTGGCTTCCGACAGGAACACGGGGCCTGTGTTTTATGACAAGCGACTGACCCACGGAGGCGATTAGCCCCGCGCCTCGTTCGGTCCGCTGGCGTATCCGTCTTTATTACGCCCGAAGCCTCCCGGATACTCCCCTCCTAGTCACCAAAATCGAAACGGGGGAACAGGGCCAGCGCTTCCGCCTTGGTACGCACGGACACGCGACCATACCGGCGACTGACGTTGACAGGCGTGTGCCCCTGTATCGCATCGGCGGTACGCTCTTCCATCCCGACCTCGCCGGCAATGGTCTTGAACATATGCCGCCAAGCGTGGTTCGGCTTGATCCCCTGATCGGTAATCCGCACGTCCTTGCGTACCCATTTTGCCAGCCTTTCGCCCACCTTCTGGACGTGCCGGCTGCTATCGCTATCCATCGCACGGCGCTGGCCGGGATCGTAGAATAAAGGCCCGTCAGGAAGTCCCGCAACCATCGCCACAAACCCTTGGTCTATCAGGTGCAAGTGTAGAGGAACTATACGCGCCTCCTTGGTCTTCACCGTGCCGGCTTCGGGAGTGATGTTCATAACCCAAACGCCATCCTCTTGCCTCACGTCCCCGGTGCGTAGCTGCGCTATTTCCCCGACTCTTGCACCACTGTAGGCGCATAGCCACGGTATCCAGCGGCGAGCGCGGGCCGATGGTGCGGACAGCTTAGCGGAGGGCGGTACGAGACTGGCGCGTAGGACGGTCCGGGCCTCCGCAAGCGTGAAGTCCTTGTGCCGTGTAGTCTGCGTACGCGGGATGCGTACCACGACCTCCGTAGCGGCGTTATCGGCAAGGAGACCCTCTCCCACGGCCCACGCGAGAGTGCAGCGCAGGGCCACGATGTATTTGTCCCGCACGGTAACGGGCTTGCGCGGCCTCCCGTACCGAGACGGCGAGGATAGGAGGTCATCGCGCCAGTGGGTAATGCCATCGCGAGTGAGCCGAGCCGCGTCATCGTGTCCAAGGAAGGCGATAAGCTGGCGGATCGCATTGCCCCATTCACTCGCCACGCGGGGCGAGAGTCCTTGCGCGGTCGCATAGCCGTTGAAAAGGTTCATTAGCGGCGCCGCGACCTTCGCCTTCGCTGGGGCGGGGAGGTGTTGCTCTGGTGCATGTGGGGATGGCTCTGGCGGGGCAGGGGGCACCTCAAGCGGAGTTGAGTCCGCAGGGTCCACCATCCCGGCAAGCTGGCGGGCCGTGTCAATGTCGGCGTCCAGTAGCAGGCGGCACAGGGCCACGAAGGCCGGGGCCTGCGTATCTACGGCAATCCCATGCGCTAGGCAGAGGTCCTCTGCGGTCTGCCCCTCTGCCTCAATCAGCGCTGATCGCACCCCATCGGCCCGGATGGTCTTAAGCTCTGCGATCAGAGCAGGGAGGGCTTCACGGAGCCTCTGCGCATTCGTCCATGGTTCAGCCCTGCCGACCAGTTCTGCCGTGAGGCTGTCCATGAAGGCGAACGGAGCGTATCGCCAAGCGGAGGCGGCCATCCACTCGCGGGAGGCGTCATCGTCATCCCAATGGGTGTCATTCAGGTTCTTGCGGAGACTATGGACGTAGGACGCCGCAAGGAAGGGAGCGTCGGCATCGGTCAAGGTTCTGGCAGTGCCGGAAGCCTTATGGCGGGCGATGGCGACGTTACGTTCATATTCCGTCTGCGCTTCAGCGTAGAGCCGAGCGGCCTGCGGGTCGTTCAACGAAGTCGAGCGCAGCGACCGCTTAAGCTCGACCGGCGAGTTCGGGATGTAGGGGCGCAAATCGGCTGGGTAGGGCCGCCTGTAGGAGAGCCGTTTCGTCTTACGGTCGGTGAGGATGTGCGGCATCAAATAACCCACGGCAGGCGCTCCGCAGAGGACGCCTTTGTACCGTCCCTTTGTACCGCGAAGTGCTCGGAAACCCCCGATTACCTTGGGTTTCCCGGATTTCCTACGATTTTTGGGTGTATGGTGCCGCTTAGGTGATTCGAACACCTGACCCCATCATTACGAATGATGTGCTCTACCGACTGAGCTAAAGCGGCAATGGAGCGCGCATTAGCGGCATTGCGCGGGTTTTCCTACCCCCTTTTTTCTGCGGCGCCCGCGCGGCGGGTGTCGTGGGTGATTCTCCCGGTATTCCCGGTCTTTTACCGTAAGCAAGGCCATTTAATGGCCCGGTAAGCCAAAGCCGGTAGGAGAGGCATCGCCAAAAGGATCATCCGGTCACCGCCATGAGCACGCCGCGCCAAACATCCGGGAGACACCCGATCGACTTCACTGTGGTGGAGAAGGTCGTCTATGTCTCGATGGGGTTCAAGGCGATCGGGGTGGGGCTGCTGATCTCCGATCTGTTGCGCGGTGGCACGCTGCGCAATGCGCTGATGTGGCCGATGGTTCTGGGGCTCAACGCGCTGCTGTTCGATGTGTTGGTGTTCATGATGGTGCGGCGGCGGCTGGCGGCGCGCTCGGAAGGGTACAGGGCTGCGCGCGAGGCCAAGCGCCAGACCGACGAACTCTTCGCCATGACCGACATGCTGCAAAGTGCCGATACCTACGAGGATGCCACTGCCGTGCTGCAGGCGACCTCGCAGCGGCTGCTGCCGGCCTATGGCGCGGCGCTCTATGTGTTCAACAACTCGCGCGATCGGCTCGACCTCACCGGCCAGTGGAACATGCCCGAAGGCCACCATGTCGCCGAGACCCTGGCGCCGAGCAATTGCTGGGCGCTGAAGCGCGGCAAGCCGCATATCAATGATCCGGTCGGGGTGACGCTGTGCTGTGCCCACCACAGTTCGCTTGCGGCCTCGGTGGAGATCCCGATGATGGCGCGCGGGCAGGTCTATGGCCTGCTGGTCTACGTCACGGAGGGCGACGGTGCGTTTGCGGCGCTCAAGGAGATCCGCCGCCTGTGCCGGGCGCTGGCCGATTCGATGAGCCTGGCGCTCTCGAACATCGCCCTGCGCGAGAAGCTGCGCACCCAGTCGCTGCGCGATCCGCTGACCGGGCTGTACAACCGGCGCTACATGGAGGACGCGCTGGAGCGCTATGTCAGCCTGTCCGAGCGCACCGGTGGTGCCACCGCCGTGTTGATGATCGATCTGGATAACTTCAAGCTGCTCAACGACCAGCACGGCCATGCCAAGGGCGATGCGGTGCTGCGCGATGTCGCCAGCCAGTTGGTCGGGGGCCTGCGGCCATCGGACGTGGTGTGCCGCTATGGCGGCGAGGAACTGCTGGTGATCCTGCCCGGCTGTGGGCTGGAGGACGCCGCGCTGAAGGCGGAAAACCTGCGCCAGCGCATCGCCGGGCTCTCCGATGTGCACGAAACCGCCGTGTCGGCCAGCTTTGGCGTGGCGGCGATCCCCGAAACCGCCACCGGCGCCAATGAGCTGATCGCGATTGCCGACAGCGCGCTCTATCGCGCGAAGGGTGCCGGCAAGAACCGCGTGGTCCAGGCGGATCGGCGCGGGGGCGTTTCACCACGGTTGGCGGCCTTGGGGTGAAGGGGTGAATGCGAGGGGCATGCCCCTCGCGCTCCCATGCCCTGCCCACGTTGCGTTTGCGTGCCCCTATGTGGAACGTCGCCGTGCCACCGGCGATCAGAGTGGCTTCGCCATCCAGCGCCATGCGGCGAGCGAGGCAAAAACCCATGCCGTAACGGGGGGGCAGGGGGCCGCCGCCCGCTGCTTAACCTTTTCCCCCTTAAGCCGGATCTTCCAACGAAAACTGGTCCGAATCCTCGTCATAGGCGAAGATCTCGGCATAGCGGCCCCAGAGCGTGACCGTGCGCAGGGTCTCGTCGGCGTAGTCCTCGCTCATGTGGTCTTCCAACTCGTCGCGGAAGCGGCGGGCGGGGGCGGCCTTGCTCGATCGCTCATCGAGCACGCGCCGGATGTGCCCGGCCAGCGGCACGTGCGCGATCAAGGCCTGTGCGAACAGTTGCTTGCGCTCGTCCACTTCGCCCTTGGCATAGGCGCGGCCGGCGGTGGTCAGCACGAAGCCGGCGCCATGCAGTTCGGCAAAGCGCATCAACTGCAACGATTCGGCAATCGGCAGCAGCTCGTCGACCTCCAGTTGCAGCGAGTCCGCCAGTTCTGACAAGCTGGCCTTGCCGTCGAACGGGTTGCCGTCCACCTCCTCCAGCAGGCCCGACAGCGAGTTGGTCGAGACGCGCGGCAGGGTCATGGCGATGCCGGCATGCGGGAAGGCGCCACTGGCCGGCTGGGCCGGGGCGGCGGGGCGCGCGGTCATGCGGGCATAGATGTCGTCCACCAACTGGCGGAAGGCCGGGTCCAGACGGTCGCGCGGGTGGGGGATGGTCACGCGGATTTCCGCCGCCACCCGGCCGGGGTTGGAGGAGAACACCAGAATGCGGTCGCACATCTGCACCGCTTCCTCGATATTGTGGGTGACGATCAGCATCGCCTTGATCGGCATCCGCCCCTCGAACCACAAGTCGAGCAAGTCGGTGCGCAGCGTCTCGGCGGTCAGCACGTCGAGCGCGGAAAACGGCTCGTCGAGCAGCAGCAGCGTCGGGTCCACGACGATCGCGCGGGCGAGGCCGACACGCTGGCGCATGCCGCCCGACAGCTCCTTGGGATAGGCGTTCTCGAAGCCGTCGAGGCCGATCAGGTCGATCGCGGCGATGGCGCGCTCGCGGCGCACATCGGCGGCGACGCCGCGCGCCTCCAGCCCCAGCTCCACGTTCTCCAGCACGGTCAGCCACGGAAACAGCGCGAAGGTTTGGAACACCATGGCGATGTCGGGGCCGTTGCCGCCCGATGTGGCATCGTCGCGCAGGAACCGCACGTCGCCCTCATCGGGTGCGATCAGCCCGGCGATCGAGCGCAGCAGCGTCGACTTGCCCGAACCCGACCGGCCCAGCAGCCCGACGATCTCGTTCTGATAGAGCGTCAGGTTGACGTCATCGATCACCGGATTGCCCTTGCGGCTGGCCGATCCGTAATAATGGCGCAGGTGATCGACCTCGACCAAGGGGCGGCCGGTGGTCAAAGCGGGGGCGGTTGCCATCTCTCGGTCTCCCTTTAAGCCAGACGCATCCGCCGCTCGCCATAGGCATAGAGCGGACGCCACAAGGTGCGGTTCAGCGCCACCACGAAGATCGACATCATCGCGATCCCCAGTGCCACCCGCGGGTAATCGCCGGCGGTGGTGGCGGCGGCAATATAGCTGCCAAGCCCGGTCGCAGTGATCTGGTGGCTGCCCCAGACCACCGTCTCGGTGACGATCGAGGCGTTCCACGAACCGCCCGAAGCGGTCAGCGCGCCGGTCACGTAATAGGGGAAGATCGCCGGGATCACCACCTGCCGCCACCACAGCCAGCCCTTGACGCCGAACATGCCGGCGGCCTCACGCAGGTCGTTGGGGATGGCGCTGGCCCCGGCGATGACGTTGAACAGGATGTACCACTGCGTCCCCAGGATCATCAGCGGCGACAGCCAGATGTCGTGGTTGAGGTGAAACCGCAGCACCAGGATCACCGCGAACGGGAACACCACGTTGGCCGGGAAGGCGGCCAGGAACTGGGCGATCGGCTGCAACCGCTCGGCCCAGGCGGGGCGCAGGCCAATCCACACCCCGATCGGCACCCAGATCACGCTGGCGATCGCGATCAGCACCAGCACCCGCACCAGCGTCACCAGCGCCATGCCGAACGCCACCAGAAAGTCATGCCCCGACAGCGCATGGTGGACATAGCTGAACACCGCCCACACCGCCGCGAACACGCCGATGGCCACGGTGGCCTGCCACAAGGCATTGGCCACCTTTTCGGAGACGAAGGTCCGTCGCGCGGGGCGCTGGATCGTGCCGGCGCGGCGATCGAACACCAGCAGCAGCATCGCCGGCCACTCGAACACCTTAAACAGCCACTGGAACGCCCGCGTCTTGCGGAACAGGTCATAGGCCCAGCTCGAAGGCTTGTCGGCGCTGGCGGTCATTTCCACGCGGAAACGGTCGGCCCAGGCCACCACCGGGCGGAACACCAACTGGTCATAGGCCAGGATCACCACGCCCATCGCGATCACCGCATAAACGACGGCGGCGACATTGCTATGCTGGATCGCCAGCGCCAGATAGGAGCCGATGCCCGGCAGCGTCACCGTGGTGTTGCCCACCGTGATCGCCTCCGACACCACCACGAAAAACCACCCGCCCGACATCGACATCATCGCATTCCACACCAGCGAGGGCGTCGCATAGGGCACCTCGAGCCGGATGAAGCGGCGGATCGGCGAGAGCGCGAACCCCTCCGACACCTCGGCCAGATCGCCCGGAATGGTACGCAGCGATTGGTAGAAGCTGAACGCCATGTTCCACGCCTGAGACGTGAAGATCGCGAACACCGCCGCCAGTTCCACGCCCAGCGTCTGGCCGGGGAACAGGTTCATGAAGAACGTGACGGTGAAGGTCAGGAAGCCGAAGATCGGGATCGACTGCAAAATGTCCAGCGCCGGGATCAGGATCTGCTCGGCCCAGCGGCTCTTGGCCGCCAGCGTTGCATAAGTGAACGTGAAAATCAGGCTGGCGAACAGCGCCGCGAACATCCTGAGCGTCGTGCGCAGCGCATAGCCCGGCAGGTTCGCCGGATCCAGCGTCACCGGCTCCAGCCGCAATTGCGAGAGCGGCTGGGCGACGCCCTCCGCCCCGCGAAACAGCATCACGCCGATGCCGCCCAGCAGCAACAGCGCGATCAGATCGGCCCGGCTGGGCGTGGAAAGCCGCAACATCCGCGAGAACGCGGGCATCCGGCGCAACTGCATGGGGCGCGAATAGGGGGTGTCGTCGCTCATCGGGTCGCTCGGCTGGACGGGTTGGGCGGGCGAACGGAGCCACCCCCGTCCGCAGCGGGCCTAGACCGTGCCGCGACGAAAGGCAACGCGCCCGCGTCGATGCCGGAAAAGCCCCGCTGCGCATCGCCTATCAAGGGGCAACATGACGACTTGGCGACAGTCGCGCGGCAAGCCAGCAACACCGCATGTCCGGCCATCGGTCGGTTGGCGAGACAGTGGCATTTCGCCAAGACGCTTCGGCATACCGCCAAGACCACTGCGTAAAATACGCAAGATGACCGCAAGTCCTGCACCTCCGTTGAAATGCGCAGACATGATGCACCCAGGATGGTGCAATCGAACAGCACGGCTTTGCTTCGGCGCTGAATCGCGTTTATGCTGCCTGTTAAAGCAATTTTACTTGCATTTGCGAGCCGTTCTCGAACAGATCTGTGCCCGGAACCGGGGGGAGGCGGGCTGACGCATGATGTCGCGTATTCGTAATATCAAGGATTTGGCCGAAATCGCCGGGGTGTCCACGGGCACGGTGTCGCGCGCGCTGGCCGATTCGCCGTTGATCAGCGACCGCACCCGCACCCGGATCAAGGCGCTGGCCGCCGAACACGGCTTTCGCCCCAATGCCTTGGCGCGCAACCTGCGGATCCAGCGCACCGGCGCAATCGGCGTGCTGATCCCGCTCGGGCACGAGGCCGGGCAGCAGATCTCCGAGCCGTTCTTCATCACCATGCTGGGGCTGGTGGCCGATGCCCTGTCCGCGCGCGGCTATGACCTGTTGCTCAGCCGGGTGATCCCCAGTGGCGCCGACTGGCTGGACCGCTTCGTCGATACCGGGCGGGTCGACGGGCTGATCCTGATCGGCCAGTCGGATCAGTGGGATGCGATCGAGCGCGTCGCCGCCGCCTATCATCCGCTGGTCGTCTGGGGGGCGCAGCAGGCGGGGCAGGTGCATTGTTCGGTCGGCACCGACAATGCGCTGGGCGGGCGGCTGGCGGCGCGGCACCTGATCGAGCGCGGCTGCCGTCGGCTGGCGTTCTTTGGCGATCCGCGCGCGATCGAGATCGCCCAGCGGCTGGAGGGCCTGCGCAGCGCCGCCGCTGAGGCCGGGCTCGGCGCCGATGCGGTGACGGTGTTGCCCGCGCATCTGGTGGCGGAGGCGGCCACCCCCGCGATCGCCCGCTTCCTGGACGACACCGCGCACCGGCCCGATGGCATCCTCTGCGCCTCGGACGTGATCGCGATGAGCACGTTGCGCGCGCTCTCCGAACACGGGCTGGCGGTGCCGGCCGAGATGCGCGTCGTGGGCTTCGATGGCCTGCCGCTGGGCGAACAGACCGTGCCGCGGCTGACCACTGTGCGTCAGGACCTGAACCGTGGCGCGGGGTTGTTGGTCGACAAGCTGGTGCGGCGCATCGGCGGCGAGGAGACCGCGCCGATCACCATGCCGCCCGAACTGGTGGTGCGGATGAGCAGCTGACCGGCGGCGTCACCGGAAAATGCGCCGGGGGTGGTGACTTCGGGTTGGCGGCGGCGGCGGGTGCGGTTATGCGCGTCGCCATGCGATCCGCCGGCCTTGCCCCGTCCCGACTGCGCCGATGGGTGCCGGGGGTGCGTGTGTTGGCGGTGTGGGCGGGCGGTGTGACGGGGGCCTTGCTGGCGACCCCGGCGCTGGCCGGCCCGCCCTACCTGACCGACGATCCCGAACCGACCGACACCGGGCACTGGGAGATCTACAACTTCGCCACCGGCAGCGCCGAGCCCGGCACCATCGCCGCGCAGTTCGGCGAGGACCTGAACTATGGCGCGGCGCCCGATGTGCAGCTCACCGCGACACTGCCGCTGCAGGTGGCGACCGGGTTGCCGGTCACGGCCGATAACGTGCAGCTTGCCGGCAAATACCGGTTCGCGCGTCAGGATGGCGCGCTGGGGCTGGATATCGCGGCGTTTCCGCGCGTTTTCCTGCCCACCGCGCCGGGCGCGCGCCATGCGCAAGTGCTGCTGCCGCTCTGGGCCCAGCGCGATGCCGGGCCGTGGAGCGTGTTCTTCGGCGGCGGCTGGACTTTGCACCCCGGCACCGGCCAGCGCAACTTCTGGCAGGGCGGCGCGGCGGTCACGCGCACGGTGCGGCCCGGCTGGTCGCTGGGCGTCGAGTATTTCGCGCAAGGGCGCGACGCGGATGACGGCCGCCCGCTGCGCGCGGTGCAGATCGGCACGCAAGTCCACATCCATGGGCCGTTCTCGTGGCTGGCGACGCTGGGGCAGGGCCTCAATGCGCGCGAGACCACGTTCTACACCGCGCTCAAGCTGGACCTTTGAGGGGTAGCATGATGACATCGACCCGTGGCGCCCTGGCCAAAGTGCCCGAAGTGACGTTGGGCTTCTGGGTGCTGAAGATCCTCGCCACCACGCTGGGCGAGACCGGCGCGGACGTGTTCACCCAGCAATATGCCATGGGCTACGCCGCCGGGATCGCGCTGTTCTGCGTGCCGTTGCTGGTGCTGGTGGCGGCGCAGGTGCGCGCGCGGGGGTTCAACAAGTGGCTCTATTGGGCGACGATCCTGGCCTCCACCACCGCCGGCACCGCGCTGGCGGATTTCTTCGACCGGTCGCTGGGGATCGGCTATCCGGGCGGCACGGTGGTGCTGGTGGTGTGCGTGGCGGGGTCGCTGCTGGCGTGGCGGGCGGTCTGCGGCACGATCGCGGTGGCCAGCATCGACAGCGCCTGGCCCGAGCTGTTCTACTGGCTGACGATCACCTTTTCGCAGACGCTGGGCACCGCATTGGGCGACTGGACGGCGGACAGCTTTGGCGATGCGACGTTTATGGGCATCGAATCGGGCTATGTGTTCGGCGCGGCGCTGTTTGCCGGGGCGCTGGTGGCGCTGGCGCTGCTGTGGCGGCTTACGGCGGTCAGCCGCACCGGGCTGTTCTGGGGAGCGTTCGTGCTGACGCGGCCCTTGGGTGCGACGGTCGGCGATTTCCTCGACAAGCCGCTGGCCAAGGGCGGGCTGGACTTGGGGCGCGACCATGCGACTTATGTGCTGATCGCGGCGATCGTGATCGGCCTGCTGACGATCCCGCAACGGCCGGCCAGCCGCGCGCACTGAGTGGATGCATCGCCGGGGTGGATTTGCCCCGCCAAGACGATATGCTGGGCGGCTGAAGGGGCTGAGAAGCGCCGCCGCCGATCGGGCGCGGGTGCCGGCCGCATTCCGTTTGGATGAGGCAAGACCATGCAGATGACCCAGGCCGCGCCGCTGCGCTCGATCGATCCGGCGCGGGGCGAGGTGGTGTGGGAGGGCCCGGTGGCCACTCCCGCCGAGGTGAGCGCCGCCGTCGCCCGCGCCCGCGCCGCGCAGCCCGCGTGGGGCGCGCGGCCCTTGGCAGAGCGTCTGGCGGCCGCGCGCGCGTTCAAGGCCGGGCTGGAGGTGCGCGCCGATGCGCTGGCCGAAACCATCAGCCGCGAGACCGGCAAGCCCCGCTGGGAAGGCAAGGCCGAAGTCGCCAGCATGATCGGCAAGGTCGAGGTCTCGATCACCGCGCAGGCCGAGCGTGCCGGCGAAAAGCACAGCGCCCTGCCGTTTGGCGAGGCGGTGCTGCGCCATCGTCCGCATGGGGTGATGGCGGTGCTGGGGCCGTATAATTTCCCCGGGCATCTGCCCAATGGCCATATCGTGCCGGCGCTGATCGCGGGCAATGCGGTGGTGTTCAAGCCGTCTGAACTGACCCCGGCAGTGGGCGCGGCGATGGCCGAGGTGTGGGCCGAGGCCGGCTTGCCCGAGGGCGTGTTCAACCTGGTGCAGGGCGGACGCGAGACCGGCGCGGCTCTGGTCGCGGAGGACATCGACGGACTGTTGTTCACCGGATCGGGCGCGGCGGGCGCGCATTTCCGCCGGGTGTTCGCTGATCGGCCGCATGTGATTCTGGCGCTGGAACTGGGGGGCAATAACCCGCTGGTGGTCTGGCCCGGCGCGGGGGACGATCTGGCGGAGATCGCCAGCATCGTCGTGCAATCGGCCTTCATCACCAGCGGCCAGCGTTGTTCCTGCGCGCGCCGTCTGATCGTGCCCGAGGGCGCTGCTGGCGAGGCGGTGGTGCAGGCGGTGGCGGCTTTGGCCGAGCGGTTGGTGATCGGCGCTTGGGATGACAACGTCGAGCCGTTCATGGGCCCGCTGATCTCCGACGCGGCGGCCGAGGGGGCGCGGGCGGCGGTGGCCGCTCTGGTGTCGCAGGGCGCGCAGGTGGTGCGGCCGTTTGAGGGGGTTGCGGGGCGTTCGGCGGCGTTCGTCACCGCCGGCATCCTCGATGTCACCCGCGTTGCCGTGCCTGACGAGGAGATTTTTGCGCCGGTTTTGCAGGTCACGCGGGTGGCAGATTTCGACGCGGCGATCCGTGCCGCCAATGCCACGCGCTATGGCCTCTCCGCCGGTCTGGTCGGCGGGGACGATGCGCTCTGGGCGCGGTTCGCGGCGGAGATCCGCGCGGGCGTGGTCAACCGCAACCGGCCCACCACCGGCGCGGCGGGCACTGCGCCATTCGGCGGCCTCGGCGATTCGGGCAATCACCGCCCGGGGGCGTACTACGCGGCGGATTACTGCGCCTGGCCGATGGCCAGCTTCGAGGCGGCCAGCCCCGCCGGCAATGCCGCCACCATCGCCCGCCTGCTGGCATGAGCCCCGGCCTCTCCGCCGCCGAGGCCGCCGTTCTGGACCGGATCGAGCCGGCGCCGATCCTCGCACGGATGCTCGATTGGGCGGCGGTCAATTCGGGCAGTGGCAACCTGTCCGGTCTGGCCGAGATGGCCACGCGGATTGGCGCCGCGATGGCAGAGCTGCCCGGCGAGGTCCGCCGGCACGAACCTGCGCCGGTCACCGCGATCGATGCGGCGGGCGAGGAACGCCCGATCACACGCGGCGCGCATCTGGTGCTGAGCGTGCGGCCCGATGCGCCCCGCCGCGTGCTGCTGACCGGGCACATGGACACGGTGTTCCCCGCCGATCACCCGTTCCAGACCTGCCGTTGGCGCGATGCCGAGACGATCAACGGCCCCGGCACCGCCGACATGAAGGGCGGCATCGCGCTGATGCTGGCGGGTCTCGCCGCCTATGAAGCGGCGGGTGTGGCCGATCCGCTCGGCTACGACGTGCTGATCAACAGCGACGAGGAGGTGGGATCGCTCGCCTCCGCCCCTCTGATCGCCGAACTGGCGCGGGGGAAGATCGCAGCGCTGACCTATGAGCCGGCGCTGCCCTCGGGCGCGATGGCGGGGGCGCGGCCGGGATCGGGCAACTGGTCGGCCGTCATCCACGGGCGGTCGGCCCACGCCGGGCGCAACCCGCAGGATGGCCGCAACGCGGTGCTGGCGGCGGCGGCTCTCGCGCTGCGGTTGGCGGCGGCGGTGCGGCCCGGTTTGTCGGTCAACCCGGCGAAGATCGAGGGCGGCAGTGCCAACAACGTCGTGCCGGACATGGCGATCCTGCGCTGGAACATGCGGCCTCGTTTGCCGGAGGATGCCCAGCACGCGCTCAAAGTGATCCGCGAGGCCGTCGCCGCGGTCGAGGCCGCGCACGAGGTCCACATCCACCTCCACGGCGGTCTCGGCCGCCCGCCCAAGCCGATCGACGCGGGCGCGGAACGGTTGTTCGCACTGGTCGGGCAGGCGGCGGCCGATCTGGGCCAGCCGTGGTCGCGCGGCGATACCGGCGGGGTCTGCGATGGTAACAACATCGCCGCGCAAGGCGTGCCGGTGATCGATACGATGGGCGCGCTGGGCGGGGCGATCCACTCGGCGGAGGAATTCGTGCACGTGCCCTCGCTGGCGGCGCGGGCGCGGCTGACCGCATTGACATTGCTGAGAATCGGGGCCGGCGGGCTCCAGACGGGGGAAACCAAGTGACGTTCATCCTGCGCCCGGCGCGCGCCGACGATGTCGAGGCGCTCTACGCCATGGCCAAGTCCACCGGCGGCGGCTTCACCAATCTGCCGCCCGACCGGCCCTCGCTCAGCGCGAAACTGACCCGCGCCGCCGCCTCCTTCGCGCGCGTCGAGGATGTGCTGGGCGACGACCTCTTCGTGTTCATGCTGGAGGACGAGGCGAGCGGGCGCATCCGTGGCACCTGCCAGGTCTTCTCGCAGGTCGGGGTGCACGGGCCGTTCTACTCCTATCGCATCAGCACGATCACCCAGACCAGCAAGGAATTGGCGCGCACCTTCCGCGCCGACATGCTGACCCTGACCACCGACCTCGAGGGCGCCAGCGAGGTCGGCGGCTTGTATCTGCATCCCCTTGAACGCAGCGGTGGCGCCGGCGCCTTGCTCGCCCGTGCGCGCTATCTGTTCATCCGCGCCCACCGTGCGCGCTTTGCCGACTGCATGCTCGCCGAACTGCGCGGATCGATCGACGAGACCGGCAACAGCGCGTTTTGGGATGGTCTGGCGGGCCGGTTCTTCGGCATGTCCTTCCGCGAGGCGGACGAGTTCAACGCCGTCCACGGCAACCAGTTCATCGCCGACCTGATGCCCAAGCATCCGATCTACACCTCGATGCTGCCCGAAACCGCGCAGTCGGTGATCGGCGTGCCGCACATCTCGGGCCGGGCGGCGATGCGCATGCTCGAAAAGGAGGGCTTCCGCTATGAACGCTATGTCGACATCTTCGACGGCGGGCCGACGGTGACCTGCCCCACCGACCAGATCTTGACCGTCCGCGATGCGCGCGACGCGCCGGTGGTGGCGATCGGCGGCGAGGATATGCCGGAGGGTGCGGTGGTTTCGTTCGTCTCGGTCGGGCGGCTGGCGGGGTTCCGGGCGACGGTCGGCTGGGTGCTGAGCGGGGCGGAGGGCGTGACGGTGCCCGCCGGCGTGGCGCGGCGGCTGGGCATCGGGGTGGGGGATGTGGTCAGCCATGTGGCGCGGTAGAAAAGATGAATGCGAGGGGCACGCCCCTCGCGCTCCCATAACTGTCCACCTTGCGCCCGACCTTGCCGTGGCGCTCAAATCGCGAAGCGGGATGATGAAGGCGGCTTCGCCGCAGCGCGCGCCGGCGCGGGCAGTGCGCAACGCAGACAGTCATGGGGGTCAGGGGGTCTAGACCCCCTGGAAATCCTCTTTTCTTTCAACCCGAGGACCGCATCGTGACGCTTCAGGAAATCAACTTCGACGGCATCGTCGGCCCCAGCCACAACTTCGCCGGGCTCAGCCTGGGCAACCTGGCCGCCACCAACAACGCAGGCCGCCCCTCGCACCCCCGCGCGGCGGCGTTGCAGGGCGTGGCGAAGATGCGGGCGTGTCTTGAGCTGGGGCTGGCGCAGGGCATTCTGCTCCCCCACCCGCGTCCCAACCGCACTTGGCTCCAAACGCTGGGGACCAGCCCTGAGAGCCCTCACGGTCTTGCCGCCAATGCGATGTCGGCCTCGCCGATGTGGGCGGCCAACGCGGCGACGGTCAGCCCGGCGCCCGATTGCGCCGATGGCCGCTGCCACCTGACCGTCGCCAACCTGGTGACGATGCCCCACCGCAGCCACGAGTGGCCCAACACGCTCGTCCAGCTCCAGATCGCCTTCGCCGACACGCAACACTTCGCCGTCCACGGCCCGGTCCCAGCCCCGTTCGGCGATGAAGGCGCGGCCAACCACATGCGCCTCACCCCCGCGCACGATGCGCCCGGCATCGAGGTGTTCGTTTACGGCGAGGCGGGCGGCCCGTTCCCCGCGCGCCAGCACCGCGAGGCCTTTGCCGCCATCGCCCGCCGCCATCAGCTCGATCCGGCGCGGGCGATCTTTGCGCAACAGGCGCCCGAGGCGATCGCCGCCGGCGCCTTCCACAACGATGTGGTGGCGGTGGCCAATGGCAACGTGCTGTTTACCCACGAACAGGCCTTTGCCGATCGCGAGGGCTTCTACGCCGCCCTGCGCGCAGCGATGCCCTCGGTCGAGATCGTCGAAGTGCCGGCGAGCGCGGTCAGCCTCGCCGATGCCATCGCCTCGTACCTGTTCAACGCGCAGTTGGTCACGCTGCCGGGCGCGGGCGGGATGGCGCTGGTCCTCCCCATGGAGGCGAAGGCCAACGCGCCGGTGTGGAACTGGCTGCAATCGCACATCGCCGGCACACATAATGGAGGGGGGGGCCCGATCCGTCGGCTGGTCCCGGTGGAGGTGCGCGAATCGATGGCCAACGGCGGCGGCCCGGCGTGTCTGCGCCTGCGCGTGGTGGCCGATCCGGCGCGGGTCGATCCGCGCTTCATGGTCAGCCCGGCGCGGCTGGACACGATCGGCGAGGTGATCGAGCGTCACTGGCCGGTCGAAATCGACCCGGCGCACCTGAGCGATCCCGCGCTGATCGGCGAGGTGGAGGCGGCGCGCCATGCCTTGCTGGCCGCGCTGGGGCTGGATGAGCTGAAAAACGGCTGAAATGGGCGCGATTGTTAACGGTTGGCGCCCGCAGCGTCCTTTGGCGAGACAAACCACGTAGTATTACAGTAGGTTAACGCGATTGAACAAATCGCCTCGAAACGCGATTTAAAGGTCATGAAAAGCATCCAGAACCGCTCGACCGACCTTTTCCGCATGATGCCGGCGCTGTGGTACGCCCGGCTGGAGGCCCTCGCCAACGCCGCCGAAGTCGCCACCCCGGCCGATGCCGCCGTGCTGCTGCGCCGGCTGCACGATCTCTTGGGCAACGCCCCGCACGATGCCATCGCCAACGGCCCGCGCCCGGCCGATATCGAAGCGCTGCTGGCCAGCGGCGGCGAGACGAGCGCGGCGCTGGCGCTGTTGCCCACGCGCGCAGCGTGGATGATGTCCAGCCGCGCCGAGGGCGACCTGTTCCTGGCCACGCTGCTGCTGCCCGGCATGATCGAGGACATCACCGGTCAGGGCGCCAGTGCGGCGCTGGCGCTGGTCTCGGCGATCGCGATGGCGGTGGCCGGGGGCAGCATGATGATCGGGGACGATGCCGGCCCCGATCCCCGCTTTGCCTGACGCGCACAAAAATGCACCCCGGCCGCGGAGGGAGCGACCGGGGCACAGTTCGTGTCCGGATTATAGGCCGGAGAGAGGGGTCTCCGACCGGCTTGAGAGTGCCCGCCGGCGCCCGAGGGGGCGGGGCCGGCGGTGCGTCGTGTCCGGCGCGAGGTTGGTGATACAGGCAGCGCGTTAGCTCATCGTGCCGTCTTGGCTCAGCACTTTCCCGGAAGCCAGATCGGGGGCACCGGGCCGGGGCGGCACGATGCCGCTATCACATGATGCCGGTATCAGTTGCCCTCGCCGCGAAACCGCGCGCGCAAGGCATCGACGCCGATCGTGTCCACCGCCGCCAGCGGGCAATCGGCGCGCAGCATCGTCGCCAGCCAGCGTTGCTTCTGGGCGATCAGGTCGATCGCCTGGAGCTTGGTCATGTGGTTCACCAGCACCGCCGGATCGCAACACAAGTCTGCCCCCAGGCCTTCGATTTCGGTGGCGATCTCGTTCAGCACATCGGACACGGTGGTCAGATGCGCGATGATGTGGGCCGGCGACGTGGCGTGGGCGCAATCGCTCACACACGCCGCCGGTGCGGGCCCGGCAGGATCGGGCTCGGGCAACGACATCATGTTCACGCCGCGGCGCCGAACTGCGTCTCGTCACCCAGGGCGGCGAGGTTGAGCACCATGACCATGCGGTCCTCGATCGCAGCCAGACCCTCCAGGAAGTTGACGATGCAGTCGTTGGCCGTGGTCGGCGGCGGTTGCAGCGCGCTGCTGGGGATGGTCACGATGTCGCTGACCGATTCCACGATCAACCCGCAGGCCTGGTTGCCCAGTTGCGTGACGATGATCGCGTGGCGCGGGCTGGGCTCGCTGGATTGCCAGCCGAGGCGTGCGGCCAGATCGATCACGGGCAGCACCGTGCCGCGCAAGTTGACCACGCCGGCCACATAGTGGGGCACGCGCGGCAGGCGGGTGGTGGGGGTCCAGGCGCGGATCTCGCGGATGGCCATGATGTCGAGGCCGAAAACCTGGCCGCCGACCTCGAAGGTGATGAGTTCGCGTTGCATGGGGAGTCCTCCTAGGCCGGGACGGCGATCAATGGGCGACGCGGCGTACGGCGGCGCACAGCTTCTCGGGATCGAACGGCTTGACGATCCAGCCGGTGGCCCCGGCCGAACGCGCGCGCGCCTTCTTTTCTTCCGAGCTTTCGGTGGTCAGCACCAGGATCGGGCGATCGCGGTGGCGGTTGCCCTGGCGCAGCTTCTCGATCAGGCCAAAGCCATCGAGCCGCGGCATGTTGATATCGGTGATCACGACATCGACCTCGTTCAGCGCCAGCCATTCGAGGGCGACTTCGCCGTCCTCGGCCTGGCTGACGTCGAAACCGTTGCTGGAAAGGGCGTGGTTGAGGAGGGCGCGCATCGACGCGCTGTCGTCAACGGTGAGGATGCGGGTGGTCTTGGTCATGGTTCCTGGCTCGCTTGTGGTTCAGAAGAGTTCGACATCGCCGGTGGCCTTCTTCGGCCGGGCGACAGGACGGGGTTCGGGGGCAAGGGTGTTTTCAACCGTCCGGCACCGCACTTGTCCGCGCGCCGGCCGGAAATCGACCCGTCGCGCGGAATTTCCGCCCAGATCCTCGCGCAGGATCGGAATGCGCTCGTCCGCGAGGAACGATCGGGCGAATTCGGCATTGCGGGTGCCGATCCGGGCAAAGCCCGAATTGAGGTTGGCCCCGCCATAGAGATGGGCGCGCATCCGCGCCTTCTTGGCGCCATGCGCCAGCATCTCGTTGATCAGGACTTCCATGAGATAGACGCCATAGTGCTCGTCGACATCGCCGGTGGTGGCGCCGGCGGGCGGCTCGGCCAGCAGGAAGTGGTTCATCCCGCCCAGTTCGACATCGGGATCGAACAGGCAACTGCACACGCAACTGCCCAGCACGGTGGAGAATTCGACGCGCGGACCGGCGGAGACCTTGGCCTGGCCCTGCATCACGTTGATGCGGGTGGTGGGGGCGCCGCCCGGCGGCGGATTGGGTTCAAAGGACATGGATCAGAGCTTTCAGGCGATCTGGCGGACGGAGGGGCCGGCAAGCGCGTGCTGCGCGATCGCGCCCAGCGGGGCGACGACTTGCGCCGCCCCCAGCGAGATGGCGACACGCGGCATGCCGAAAACGGTACAACTGGCTTCGTCCTGGGCGATGGTGTGGGCGCCGGCCTGGGCCATGGCCAACAGGCCCTTGGCGCCATCGGCCCCCATGCCGGTGAGCAGCACGCCCACCGCCTGGGCGCCGACGATCTCGGCCACCGACTGGAACAGCGCATCGACCGAGGGGCGGTGGCCGGAAACCGGCTCGCCGGGGCGCAGCTTCACATGCAACCCGCGCCCGCCGCCGCCACCGACGGTCATGTGCCGCTCGCCGCCGGGGGCGAGGTAGACATGGCCGCGCTCCAGCGGAGTATCGGGCTCGGCGATCAGCACGCGCGCCGGGCTGGCGGCATCCAGCGTGCGCGCGATCGCCGGGGCAAAGCGCGCATCGACATGCTGGACGATCATCGTCGGCGGGCAATCCTCGGGGAAGCTGCGCAGGAGCACCTGCAACGCCTCGACCCCGCCGGTGGAGGAGCCCACCGCGATCAGCTTCGATCCGCGCGCGGCCCCGCGCAGCGGCGCGGCGATGCGGCCCAGATCGGCCGAATGGCGCCGCACGCGCACTTGCGCGGCCTGACGGATCAGGCTGGCCAGCTTGCCGCCATCGTCCAGCGTCGGGCCAGAATAGTCGGTCTTGCAGTAGCAATCGACCGCGCCCAGCGCCAAGGCCCGCGCCGTGACATCGCCATTCCGCTGGGTCAGCGAGGACACGATGATCACCGGCGTCGGTCGCAAGGTCATGATCTTGTCGAGGAATTCGAGCCCGTTCATCCCCGGCATCTCGATGTCCAGCGTCACCACGTCGGGCTCCAGCGCCTTGATCTGGGCGCGGCCTTCCTGGGCGTTGGCGGCGGTGCCGACGATCTGGATATCGTGTTCGTTGACGAGCCGCGCCGCCAGAATAGATCGCATGGTGGCCGAATCATCGACAATCAGAACGCGAATAGCCATCAGCCTCTCCTGCGATAAATTGTGGGGCCGACGGGTTCGAGCAGGGCTTCGGCAGGCCCGGCAACGCGTTCCGAATGACCGATGTAGAGAAAGCCGCCCGGCACCAGTTGATGCGCGAAGCGCTCGACCAGCTTGTCTTTGGCGGGCTGGTCGAAATAGATCATCACGTTGCGGCAGAAGATCACCTGGAACGGGCGGCGGATCGGCCACTCGCCATGGAGATTCAACTGACGGAACTGCACGAGGCTGCGCGCCGGGGGGGCCATCGTCACGTTGCCGCCGGCATCGGGCACCGCCCAGGCATTGCGCAACCCTTCCGGCACCGGGCTCAGGTCCTTGGCCGGGTAGGTCGCGGCCGAGGCGCGGGCCAGGACATTGTCGTCGATGTCGCTGGCCAGCACGCGCAGGTCGCCGCGCGTCAGTTGCTGGCCCTCGTTGCGATCGGCACCGAGCAGCGTCATCACCAGCGACCACGTCTCCTCGCCCGATGAACACCCCGCCGACCACAGCCGCACTTCCTGCCGGTGGCGCACCAGATCGGCGATCCACGGACGGGAATGTTCGGCGAAGTGCTGGAAATGATGCTCCTCGCGATAGAAGAAGGTGTGGTTGGTGGTCAGCGCGCAAATCGTCTTGCGGCGCTCCTCGGCGTCCTCGCGGATCATGGCGATGTAGCCGGAGAACGTGCCCAGCCCGCTGTTGCGGACCAGCGGGGCCAGTCGCGAGTAGACCAGCATCGCCTTGCCTGCGGGCAGGACGATCCCCGCCTCCTTGCGGACGAGGGCGGCAATGGCGAGGAAGTCCTCCTCACCATAGACGCTCGGCGAGATGCCGGGCATCGCTGCCGGAAAGGCGAGAGCCTCGCTCACGCCGCTTCCAGCCCAAAGCCACCCGGGTGAACCGCAGCGGCCACCAGCGTATCGACATTGAGGATCAGCGCCACCCGGCCATCGCCGAGAATGGTGGCACCGGCCACGCCCTCGACACTGCGGTAATGCGTCTCGAGGCTCTTGATGACGAACTGGCGCTGGTCCCAGATGTTGTCGACCAGCAGCGCGGCCTGGCCGGCGGCTTCGGTGTCGACGACGATCAGCACGCCTTCATGCGGGCAGGGGATGGCATCGCGGGCGTTGACCGCATCGCCCACCGAGACGATCGGGATGAACCGCCCGCGCACGTTGAGCATCTGGCGCGCCGAGCCGAGGCCCTGCACATCTTTGGGTTCCGGCCGCAGGCTTTCGACGACATGGGCGAGCGGCACCACCAGCGTCTGGTCGCCCACTTTCACGATCATGCCATCCGAAATCGCCAGCGTCAGCGGCAGCGTGAGGGTGAAGCAGGTGCCCTTGCCCTCCTCGCTCTCGATGGTGATGCGGCCGCCCAGTTCCTTCACATTGGCGCGCACCACATCCATGCCGACGCCGCGGCCCGAGACATTGGTGATCTGCGCCGCGGTGGAGAAGCCGGGGGCGAAGACCAGCGCCTCGATCTCCTCCTTGGAAAGCTGCGCGTCGGGGCTGACGATGCCCTTTTCCACTGCCTTGGCGAGGACGCGGGCGCGGTTGATGCCGGCGCCATCGTCGCGGATGCGGATCAGGATGCGGCCCGAACGGTGCTCGGCCGAGAGCGTGACGTTGCCCTCGGCGGGCTTGCCGGCGGCAAGGCGCACTTCGGGCTTCTCGATGCCGTGATCGACCGCGTTGCGGATCAGGTGGGTCAGCGGCTCGCCCAGGCGCTCGATCACCGTCTTGTCGAGTTCGGTGGTTTCGCCCGAGACGATCAGGTTGACGTGCTTGCCGGTCGAGGAGGCCAGTTCGCGCAGGATTCGCGGCACCCGGCTGAACACGCTGCCGATCGGCTGGGCGCGGATCGACATCGCGTTTTCCTGGATGTCGCGGGTCAGCCCCTCCAGCATCGTCAGCTCTTCGGTGGCGCCGATGTTGTCGTTCTGCAACCGCTGGGCCAGCATCGCCTGGGCGATCACCAGCTCGCCGACAGTGTCGATCAGCTTGTCGAGCTTGGCGAGATCGATGCGGATCGATTGGCCGGCGGGGGCGCTTTGCGCGCCGCCCGTTGCGGCATCGTTGGCCGGCGCGGGGGCTGGCGCGGGCGCCGGTGCCGGCGCCGCTGCCGCCACGGGTGCGGGCGCGGGTGCGGCCACGGGGGTGGGCGCGGCGACAGGGGCCGGCGCAACCGGCGCTGGCGCGGCCACGGGTGCCGGGGCGGGGGTCGCCGCGTGCACGTTTTCCAACCGCAGCTTGGGCAACTCGGCATCGGTCTTGCCGCAGGTGATCGGGCAATCGTCGCCAACGAAATCGAAGATGTCGCGGACGGCATCCTCGCTCACGCTGTCGGGCAGGCGGAAGGTCCAGCCGAGATAGCCCTCGCACGGGTGCAGTTCCTCCAGCGCCGGCACTTGCGAGGTCTCGCAAGCGACGCAGACCGCGCCCAGCGCCATCAACTCGCGCAGCAGCAACAATGGCTCGCCGCCGTTGCGCATCGCCCCGGCGTGCGGGCGCAGGCTGACCAGCCAACCCGCATCGGCGGCATCGCCCGATGGGCCCGATATGTCGTCGAGCAGCGCATCGAGATCGATGTCGAAGCCCATGTCGGACACGTCTTCGCTGCTGGCGGCGGCTGGCGCCTCGGCCACCGGGGCTGGCGCAGGGGCGGCGGCGGCCGGCGCGGCGCCGGCATTGCACGCCATCGCGCCTTCCATCTCGGTGATCAGCGCGGCATCCTCAGGGGCGCTGCCGCCTTCCTGCGCGGCGGTCACATGGTCCGACAGCACATCGAGCGAACGCAGCATCAGATCGATCAGCGTGGGCGTGATCGGGATGATCTCCTCGCGCACGTCGGAGAGCAGTGTCTCGAACACATGCGTGAAGGCCTGAAGCGCGGAGAAGCCAAATGCCCCGGCGCCACCCTTGATCGAATGGACCGCGCGGAAGATCGCATTGACGGTGTCGGCATCCTGCGTGCCCACCTTGCACGCGGCCAGCCCCTGTTCGGCGGCGGCCAGCGATTCCTCGCATTCGAGGAAGAAGATGCCCTGGATTTCCTCGGGGGTCATGCGTCACCTTCATCGAAAAGCACGGAATGGAGGCCGAGCGCGGTCACAGCGGCGCGCAGCTCGTCGGATGGCTGGATCGTCACGCCCTCGGCGGACTGGCGGGCGCTGACCAGCACCTGCAGCATCGCCTGGCCCACATGCGTGGTCTGCGTGGCATCGACGTTGAACGGACCGCAGCCCAGCGCGGCATGGAAATCGGGTAGCAGCGTTTCCGCAGTGGCGCGGTCGCAGCGGGCGGGAAGCGTGATCGTCTGCATGGGGGATGCCTCGTGAGTGCGGGCGGATCAGAACTGCGACCAGTCGTCGGCTGGCTTCAGCGCCAGGTTGCCGGAAACCTGGGGGGCGGCGCGATAGGGCGCAGTGGGGGCCGGCAGCGCACGCTGCGCGGGGCGCACGAACGGGATCGCCACGGGTGCGGCCGATGCCCCCGAGCCGCCCCGGAACCGCCCGACCGCATCGGCCAGGCCATTGGCCTCGGAGGCCAGGCTGCGCGCGGCGGCGGTCGTTTGTTCGACCATGGCGGCATTGCGCTGGGTCATCTGGTCCAGCTCGCCCACGGTGCCATTTAGCGTCCGGAGCTGATCGGCCTGGCGCGATGCGCTGTCGGCGATGTTGGCCACCAGTGTGTTGATGTCGCCGACCCGCGTCACGATTCGCGAGAGCAGCGTGCCGGTCTCGCCCACCAGGTTGACGCCGCTGGCCACTTGCGTGTTGGAGGCGTTGATCAGGGTCTTGATGTCCTTGGCCGCCTCGGCGCTGCGCTGGGCGAGGGCGCGCACTTCGTTGGCCACCACCGCGAAACCGCGGCCGGCATCGCCGGCGCGGGCGGCCTCCACCCCGGCGTTCAGTGCGAGAAGGTTGGTCTGGAAGGCGATGCCATCGATCACGCCGATGATCTGGCTGATCTCGCTGGCGGAGCGGTCGATCGCCGCCATGGCTTCCACCGCGCGGGACACCACAGTGCCGCCATGGCTGGCTTCCTGATGCGCCTCGGCCATCGATTTGCGCACTTCGGCGGCCACTTCCGCCGATTCGCGCACATCCAGGGTCACGCTTTCCATAGTGCTGGCGGTGCTTTGCAGATGCGCGGCCTGCTGCTCGTTGCGGTGCGCCATGTCGTCCGTGGAGGCATGGATTTCCTGCGCGGCCACGCGCACCGCCTCGGCGCTGCGGCTGACGGTGCCGATGGTCTCGGCGATTCCGGTCAGCGCGGCGTTGAAATCCGTCCGCAGCGTTTCGTATTCGGGCGGCATGTCCATCTGGATCGCGCAATCGAGCCGGTTGCCCGCCAGCGCGCGCAGCCCTTGCGACAGCGGCTGAATCCCGCGCTCCAGCGCGACTCCGGCCTTCCTCAGCGCCACGATCTGGTCGCGGAAGCTGGCCATGGCGTTGGTCATCCGGCCCACGCAGTCGGTGTGATCGGTGTATTTGACCGGCGAATCAGTGTCGCCTGCGGCCAGTGCCTCAATCCGAGCAACCGTCGCCACATAAGGGCGGGTGATCATCTCGCTGGCGGTGCGCATCAGGGCCACATTGGCGGCCAGCGCCAGTGCAGCCACCGCCGCCACCCACGTCACGCTGAACAGGCCCATGACGGCGAGCCCCGCCGCGCCTAGCGGCAATGCCGCCAGCAACGCCAGCCACAGCGTGAGCGCCGCGAACTTGCTGCGGATGGGGGCTTTCCTCTCGAACCAGTCGAACATGTCTGTCTCCACTCGATCTGCACCCGGATGGCGCGGACCCGGCGTCTGGGCGCCGTCCGGACGCTTGCCGTCGCGTATCAATGCCACGTTGCGGCAAACGTCGTCTTGGGATGGACCTCCGCAGCTCTGCGTAACGCCCCCGCAGCGGCGCATGGCAGCGCCCCGGCACCCCGCCTTGTGGTGTAGTGCGCGGGTGCGAAGCGAGGCTTAGGCCGCCTTTCCGCCCATTCCCCTAGAGCCGGCGCGCGAAATAATTCGCCTTTCGCGGGTATCCATCGATGCACTTGCCGGCGCCCGCGCGTCCGGACGTGTTCCCTTCCAGAACAGAGTTTGAGCCGATGAACGATGCAAGGGTGCTGGTGGTCGACGATTCGGCGGCGATGCGTGCGCTGTTTTCCGATATTCTGGAGCAATCGAAGGGTGTGCATGTGGTTGGCACCGCCGCCAGTGCCGCCGAGGCGCGCAACCAGATCGCCGAGCTGAAACCCAATGTGGTGACGCTCGATGTCGAGATGCCCGGGATGAGCGGGATCGATTTCCTGGCCGAGATCATGAGCACCGCGCCATTGCCGGTGGTGATGCTCTCGGCGCTGACGCAAAGCGGCACCGAGGTTTCGCTGAAGGCGTTCGAGCTGGGCGCGGTGGAATGTTTCCCCAAGCCGCTGAAGGCGACGCCCGAGCAGTTCGCCAAGACCGTTGGCAAGCTCGGCAAGATCGTGCTGGCCGCCGCCAACTCCAACGTGCGCGAGCGCAAGGCCGCCGGCGCCGCCCGCGAGGCCAAGCAGATCGCCGCCTTCACCTGGAACGGGCATGTCTGCGCGTTCAGCGCCTCGATGGGTGGCATCGACGCCTTGTCCGAAATCCTCTCCGGCTGGCCGGCCGAGTGCCCGCCGACGGTCATCGTGCTCCAGGCCGAACAGGCACTGGTCAACACCTTCATCAGCCGGCTGGACACGGAATTGCCGTGCAAGGTGATCGCCGCCAAGGATGGCGCGCAATTGACCGCTGGCACCGTGCACATCGCCGCCGACCCCGATCACCATGTGGTGTTCGAGCCCGGCAATCCCGCCAAGATCCGCCTGATGACACGCGATCCGGTCGATGGCGCGCGGCCTTCGGCGACGTTGCTGTTCGGCACGATCGCGCGGGCGGGCGTGCCGGCGGTGGGTGCGGTGCTGACCGGCATGGGCACCGATGGCGCCAAGGGGCTGAAAATGATGCGCGACGCCGGGTGCCGCACGCTGGCGCAGGATCCCGCATCGGCGATCGTGGCCGAGATGCCGGCGGCGGCGGTTTCGGCTGGCGGCGCGGAAAAGGTGCTGCCGCTGGATCAACTGGGCGATGCGATCGTGGGGCTATGCAACCAGTCCTGACCCACGCGCGGGCTTTGCATCAGGAAAAGGCCGCCTTTTGGGCGGCCTTTTTTGTGGGTGGAACAACGGAGCCGTTGGCAAGGCCGGGGTTTCGCGCGAAATCAGATGACGCGCGCGCGGAAAGAATCGATCCGCCCGCGCCGGCTCAATCGACCAGTGCGGCCTCGATGGCGATGCGGATCGCTTCGGAGGTGTGGTGCGCGCCCATTTTGGTGAGCATGTTGGCGCGGTGGATTTCCACCGTGCGCGGCGAGATCGACAGTTTCTCGCCAATCATGCGGTTGGAGAGTCCCTCGGCCACGCCGGAGAGCACTTCGCGTTCGCGCTTGGTCAGGCGTTCGACCCGGCTGCGGGCCACGGCCTCGCGCAGCTTGGCGCTGCCGAAGGTTTCGGCCTTGGTCTCGGCCTCGTCGACGACCTTGGTGATTTCCTCGGGCGTGAAGGGCCAGGCGATGTAGTCGATCGCGCCGCCGAGCACGGCGTTCACCACCTGGCGCGTGGAGGGTTCGGTGGCGAATCCGATCACCGGCAGCCATTGGCCCGATCGGCCCATGTGGGCCAGCAGGTCGGCGATGCAATGGTCCTCGTCATGGACCAGGATCAGGCCGTGGCGGGGCCATCGGGTGATCAATTCGGACCCGTCCTCGAATGGCTCCACATGAATGGCGCCGCCCGCAAGGCAATGCGAAATGGCGGCGCGGCGCCTGAAATCGCCATCGACCAGAAAGATGTTGTTCAAGCGGCTCAAGGCAGTGCCCCCATTTACTTCTATGCTTTTTCTATCAGACGCGCCGAACTTAAGCATAGGTATTTGCATCCATTTCGGGAACCGTTGGCTCCGAAATCGATTCTGGATAAACCGTAAATGTGGACTTGGGGAAACGACCGTTTACGTAGTTTCTCGCAATCGGGGCCGGTGCGAAACTGCGTAAACCGCAGATTTCAGCCGTTCATCGCCGCGGAGATTTCCACGAAATCGGCGCGGATCGTTGCAATCGTTTCGGGGCTGAATTGCACGACGTTGTCCAGCACCGTCTGCCGCGCCGAGGTGTAAAGCTGGTTCAGCGCGTCGGCCATGCTGCCCTCGCCGCTGATCCCCATCTGCAACGCGATCAATGCCGAAGACGCGCGGGTCAAAGCCTCGCTTTTCATGCGGTTGTCGTGGCGTTCGTTGGCCAGCAAGGCGCGGCCCAGGCCGCTGATCACCTGCTCGTAGCACAGCTTGACCAGATCCTGCGGGCTGGAACCGGCCACGCGGGCATCGAAATCGACGCGGCGATAGGCGGCATGGGGATTGCGCTGGGTCAGCATCGTCACATCCCCTGGTTCAGCCGTTGGAGTTGCTGTTGTTCCATGCGGCGATTTGCTGGGTCAGGAACGACATCGTCGACTTGGAGGCCGCAACCGCGGTGTTGGCCGCCGCCAATTGCGTGACCAGCCGGGTCTGCAGCGCCGATTGCTCGCTGGCGATATTGGTCTTCTGCGTGGTCAGCGTGGTCTGCTGGTTGGTGTAATAGGTCACCGATCCGGCCAGCGAGCCCGGATTTGTCGAGGATGTGATGCTGGTCTGGATGTTGAACAGCGTGCCGTAGATGCCGTAAAGCCCGTTGGTGAACATCGACGAGACCGCGGTGGGATTTTTCGTCATCGCGGTCGAGAAGGTCGTGCTGCTGAACGTGAACGTGCCGTCCTTGTTCAGCGTCAGCCCCAGGTCGGCCAGGGTCGATGGTGCGCCGGCGGCGGCATTGGGCATGATCGTCATCGAGGCCAGCTTGGAAAGCTGCTGCTGGAATGCCTGCGCGCCGGCATCGTTGACCAGGCTGCCGGTGGTGGACGCGGTCATGTCGGTGTTCATCACCCCGACCATCTGGTTCAGCGCGCTGGTCAGGTTGGTCATCGCCGACGACATCGCCGATGTCGGATCGGAATAAGTGATCGTCGTCGGGTTGCCGACATTGGTGCCGGTCAGCGCCAGCGACAGGCCGGGGGCGACGCTCTGGATGGTGTTGGTGCTGCTGGTCTGGGCGATGCCGTCGATGCTGAAGGCGGCGTCCTGCGCGCTCTGGGCGACGGTGGTGCCGGTGGTCGCGGTCGGCGGGTAGTTCAGCGCCGAAAGCCCCGGGTCCGAACTGTTCTCGGTGGCGGTGATGGTGAAGGCGCTGGCCGCGCCGGTGGGGCCCTTCATCACCAGCTGCGCGCCGTTGGCGTTGGTCACCACATAGGCCGAAATGCCCGCGCCGCTGGAACTGATGTCGCTGGCGATGGTGGCCAGCGAGTCGCCCTGGTTGATCGTCACCGAGATCGGGCTGGCCGATCCGGCGGTGAAGGTGCCGTTGGTGCTGGTGCCGAACTGGATCGACAGCGTGCCCGAACCCGTGGTGGCGGTGCTGCCCGAAAACGTCTGCGAGGCGAGCACTTGCCCCTGTGCCAGCTTGTCGACCTCCAGCGCATAGCCCTGCGTCGGCGCGGTGGCGCCGCTGGGCAGACTGGCGGTGGCGACGGTGGCATTGGTCACCGTGGGCGTGGAGGACAGCGTGCCGCCGTTGACCAGCGTGGACATCGAGCTGACCAGCGAGGACCAGTCGCTCTGCAAGGTGCCGGCCATCGAGATCTCGTTGGTGACGGCGGTGAGCTGGGTGGTGACGTTGGTCACCTGATCGGCATAGCTGGCCGTGGCGATCTGGGTCGCCAGATTGGTCATGTCGATGCCGGTGCCCACCCCCAGCGAGGTGAGGATCGACGAGCCGGTCGAGCTCGTCGTCACCGTGCCGTCGGCGGCGGTGGAGGTGGTGGTGGCCACCGTCGCGCCCGATGCGGTCGTCGAAGCGGCGGTGCTCGATGTGGCGGAGGTGCTGGTCATACCGTTCAGGACGGCAATCTGCGCGCCGGTTTAATGGCCGGGGCCGGGTATCACGCCGGGGTTTCGGGGACTTCGGCCCGGTCTTCGGGATCGGGATCGCCATCGGCGTCGTAGCGCACGTCGGCGGGCACATCGATGGTGGGCGCCGGCCGCGCCTCGCCACGTTTCAGCGAGAACACGAAGGCCAGCACCCCGGCCACCGCGATGTACAGCTCCTCGCGGATCACCTGGTTCTCCTGCGTGGTCCAGTAGACCGATCGGGCGAGGGCGGGGTACTCCAGACACGGGATCTCGTTTTCGGCGGCCAGTTCGCGGATGGCGAGCGCCTTTTCGCCGCGCCCCTTGCACAGCACCACCGGCGCCGGCGCCAGATCGGGGTCCCACACCAGCGCCACGGCAAAGTGCGTGGGGTTGGTGACGACGAACTGGGCGTTCTTCATGGCCCCGGCCATCGATGCCATCGCCATCGCGCGCTGGCGCTGGCGCTGGCGCATTTTGGCCTCGGGCGATCCGTTGTCGTCCTTGTTCTCGTCCTTCATCTCCTGAATGCTCATGCGCAGCCGGCGGCGGCGGCGCAGCCACTGGATCGGGAAATCCAGCAAGGCGATCACCACCAGCCCCCCGGTCAGCGCGAACAGCAACGCCGTCATCGCCGACCAGCCATAGGCCAGTTGCGTGGCCAGCGGCGCCGCACCCAGCCCGGCCAGCCCGCGCAACCGCCCGCGCACCCAGCCATAGGCGATGCCGCCCAGCAGCCCGATCTTGAGGATGCCCTTGCCGACCTCGATCCAGCCTTGCGCGCCGAACATGCGGCCAAAGCCGCTCATCGGACTGAGCCGGCTGCCCTTGGGCGCCATGCTGCCAAAGTTGAACCGCCCCGGCCCGGTGGGGCCCAGTTGCGCGGCAAAGGCGGCCAGCGCCATCACCCCGCCGAACACCAGAATCGGCGGCATCGCCAGGGCCCCCAGCGCCAGCATCAATTGCCCCGGCGAGAAATCATCGAGCGCGGTGCGATCCCAGGTCAGCCCCTTGCGCATCGCCTGCTCCATGGTGGAGAACAGCCAGGGGCCGGCCCCATCCAGCAAGGCCGCGCCCGCCACCGTCGCCACCGCCACGCCCAGATCGCGGCTGCGCAGGACATCGCCGTCCTTCGCCGCCTCGCGCAGGCGTTTGGGGGTTGGGGCGAGGGTTTTCTCGCCGGCGCTCTCGGCCATGGCTCAGCCGCCCAGCAACTGGCCGGCGGCGGCGATGCCCGCCTGAGAGATCGCCGCGATCCGGTCGGTGACCAAAGGCATCGCCACCAGCAAGGCCGAAATCCCCGCCACCACCGCCGCGGGCAGCCCCAGACTGAACAGGTTCAACTGCGGCGCCGATCGCGACAGCACGCCCGTCAGCAGGTTGGTCAGCAGCAGCACCAGGCTCATCGGCAGGGCGATGACGACGGCGGCGGCAAACATCTCGCTGGCAAAGGCCAGCACCTGGCCGATCTGCGCGAGGCCAAACGCCCCCAGCACCGCGCCCGGCGGAAACACGGCATAGCTTTTGACCACCAGCCCCAGCCACGCCAGATGCCCGCCGCTGAGGAAGAACACCAGCGTCACCACCACCCCGAAATATTGCGAGAGCACCTGATTATGCCCGCCGTTCTGCGGATCGACCGTGGCCGCCAGCCCTAGCCCCATGCCGCCGCTGATGATCTCGGCCGCGATCGTCGGCCCGGCAAAGGCGATCTGCAACACAAAGCCCAGCGATATGCCGACCAGCACCTCGCCCAAAATCGCCACCATGCCCGCCACCGAGAGCAGGTCTGCGGGCGCCTGCGCCCCCGTCCACCCCGCTACCAGCGCCGCCAGAGCGCCGGCGATCACCACCCGCACCTCCGGCGCCACCGCCGTGGCACCAAAGAACGGTGCAGCGAACAACGCCGCGCCAATCCGCGTCATCAGGAACGCCCAGCGCCAGAACTCGGCCTCCATCGGGCCAAAGCCGAAGCCGAGCGTGGGCATCAGGCGTTCTGCCCGATATGCGCGATCATGCTCAGCACATCGCGCAGAAAATCCTCGCACAGCCCCATGATCGAGGCGCCGAACATCACCAGCACCACCGCCGTCACCGCCAGCTTGGGAATGAAGCTCAAGGTCTGCTCGTTGACCGAGGTCGCTGCCTGCAACACCCCGATCACCAGACCGACGGCAAGGCACGAAAACAGCACCGGCGCGGCGGCCAGCGCCGCAATCCACAACATGCGGTCGGCGAGGGCGAAGTAGGTGGTGGCGTCGTCCATCGGTTTGGGGTCCGGTTCAGAAGGTTTAAGGGTTAGATGCGAGGGGCGTTTGATGTGCCGATTTCTCGAGAGAAATCGGTTGGCCCCTCGCGCTCCCATGAATTGTCTTCGTTGCGCCCTGCCTATCGGTCATGCTTCGCGGCGAAGCCGCCTTCATTGGGACCGCTTTGCGGTCGGGCGTTTGGTTGAGGCATGGCGCGACAAAAAAGGAATGGGGGTCCGGGGGTTGTGACCCCCGGCCTTCCCCTGTTCGCCCTCAGGCAAAACTCGCCGCCAGACTGCCCATGAGCAACGCCCAGCCATCGACCAGCACGAACAGCAACAGCTTGAACGGCAAAGAAATCAGCGTCGGGCTCATCATCATCATGCCGAGGCTCATCAGCACCGAGGACACGACGATATCGATCACCAGAAACGGCAGGTAGAGCATGAAGCCGATCTGGAACGCGGTCTTCAACTCGCTGGTCACGAAGGCCGGCAGCAGGATCGAGAACGGCACTTCGGCATCGCTCTGGAACGGGCCGGCGTGGGCCATACCGGCGAACAGGCCAAGGTCGTTCTTGCGCGTCTGGCGCAGCATGAACGCATGGAACTGGCCGCCGGCGTTGGCGATCGCGGTCTGGGCGTTGATCTGACCGGCGGAATAGGGCGCGATGGCCTGGGTGTTCACCGCGTTGAGCGTCGGCGCCATCACGAACATCGAGAGGAACAGCGACAGCCCGATCAGGATCTGGTTCGGCGGCGATTGCTGCAAGCCCAAGGCCTGGCGCAGGATCGAGAGCACGATCAGGATGCGGGTAAAGCTGGTCATCATCAGCACGAGGCTGGGCAGGATCGTCAACAGACCCATGATCAGCAGCATCTGGAGCGACAGCGACATGCCGCCGCCGGGTCCGCCGTTCATCGTCTGGAACGCGCGGTCCAATGCGCCGGGGAGCGCCTGACCCATCGTCGGCAAGGCGCTTTGCCCCGCCGGCAAGGCCGCGCCCAGTGCGGCGGGCGCCTTGGCGGCGGTCTGTGCCAAGGCGACCACCGGCATCGCCAACCCCGCCAGCGCCAGCCCGACGTTGCGGATCAGCCTGATCATTGCACCTCGTCCCAGTGGGCGTCGGCAGGGGCGGCGACTTCGGCCAAGCGGGTCAGGCCATGGCGGTTGCTGGCGACCAGAATCTCGCGCCCGTGGAACTCGATCACGGCGAGGCGCTGGGTGGGCGAGAGCATGCATGTCTCCACCACCCGCACGCTGCGCGTCCGGCCGGCCACGGGGGCGCCCATCCGCGCCTGCAACCGCTGCGACAGGCGCAACGATCCCCAGATCATCGCCCCGATCAGCGGCAGCAGCACCACCAGCTTGATGACATACCAGATCATCAGGCGAGACTCTCGTCCAGCTCGATGCCGCCCTTGCCGGGGCGCACGCCATCGGCAACGCCCGCCATCTCGACGATACGCAGGCCGAAGCGGCCTTGCTGGGCGACGATCTCGCCCTTGGCGATGACTTTGCCGTTGACCATGATGTCGAGCAACTCGTCGGTCAGCCGGTCGAGCATGACCACGCTCTCCTCGCCAAGGCTGAGGACATCGCGCAGTTTCATGTCGGTGCGGCCGAGTTCGACCGAGAGGCGCACCTCGACATCCTTGAGGAAATCGAAACCGCGCGGCTGGATGACGGATTGAAAGGTCATGGGGCTGGCTCCTTAATCGTAGGCGCGGGTGATCTGGACGGCGACGCGATCATCGACCGCGCCGACGATGCCGTGGGCAATGGTGGCGCCGCCGATGCGCAACGGCACCTGACGCGAAACCGCGACGGGCAGGACTTGCCCGACCTCAAGGCCCGCGATCACCGCGAAGGGGATGCGCATGTCGATCACCACCGCGCTGAGGCTCAGCGGGACATCGGCGAAGGGCATGGTATCGGCGCGCGCGGGTGCGCGGCGCGCGGGGGAGGGGATCACCCCCGGCGTGGGGTCGGGATAGCCGAACAGCCGCGCCAGCGTGCCGATCGGCATCGCCAGCGTGATCAGCCAGGGCAGCACCCCGCCGTCATCGACCTCGAGGTTGAGTTGGACCAGTTGCTGGCCATCGTGGAACGGGGCGAGCGCGACCAGGCTGCCGTCGCGGCGCAGCGGATCGATCGCCAGCGGCCCGCCATCGTGGCCCAAATGGGTATTTCTGGGGCCCGGCGGCATCCCCGGCATGGCGCAAATCGCGGCCACCGCGGCGGACAAATGCCCGCCGATCATGGTTTCCAGCCGGCCGACCATCATCTCGGCGGCCATCGGGAATTGGGTGGGCAGGGGGGCCGGGGCATCGCCCTTGCCGCCAAAGGCGCGGTCGACGATGCGCAACACCGGCTCGGCCTCGATCGAGACCAGCAGCGGCAAACCGCCTTCGCCGGTCAGCGGATCGGCGGCGATGGTCAGCAGGCTGTTGGCGGCGAGCCGCGCGATCGATCCGCGCAACTGGCCCCAATCGGTTTCGCGCGCGGTGCCGGCGCTGGTCGGCGGGGCCTCGCCGCCCAGCAAGGGCGCCAAAGCGCCCGAAAGCCGCCGCGAGAGCCGCTCCCCCGTGCGCGAGAGCAGCGCGAGCAGCTCCTCGGGCGTGGGGCCCTTGCGCAGCAATTCCCCGCAGTGGCGGGCAGGGGCCCGGCTGCGGTGGCTGTCTGACAAGGGTTCGGCGCTGCTCATGGCCTCTCTTGGTAAATGGGCGTGGTAAACGGAGGGATGGGCATTGGCCCCGGAGAAACCCGTGCTCGCGGGGCAAATCTGCGCCTTACTGGACCAGGAAAGTGCGGAAATAGACGTTGTCCACCCCGCCGAATCCCTCTTCATCGGTCAGCACTTTATTGATCGCCCCGGTCAGCCGTTTGCGCAGGCGATCCTTGCCGGCGACTTCGTTGATGTCGTCCTCTGGCGTGTCTGCCAGCACTTCCAGCACCGCCGAACGCAGCGCCAACTGGTGCTTGTTCAGCCACATGATGATCCGCCCGTCGCGGTGGGTGGAGCAGGCGACGCTGATCTGGATCAGCGCGTTCGATCCCTTCAGATTCGATGTAAAATCGTCGGTGAACTGAAAGTAGCTGGTCTGGTAGGGCGATCCGCCCTCGCCATCGACCTCGGCCGGGGCGCCGTCCTTGGCCTCCACCTTGGGGGCATAGGGGTCGGGCTTGCCCTTCAGCAGCAGCTTGGGGGAGTTGTCCTCGTGGACTTTCTCGCCGCCGATCACGCCCATCTTCACCATGGCGAAGGCGCCACCGCCACCCACCGCCAGCATTGCCACCGCAACGATGGCGATCAGCACCACCGGGCTGCCCTTCTTCTTGCCGGCCTCGGCGCCATCCTTGGGCGCTTCCTTTTTGCTCATCGGTCAGATCCTTGAATGTGGGGTCAGGCGAAGCGGCCGCTCAGTGCGGCTGCGGTCGAATCTGCGGGCGTGGCCGCCGGGGAGGTGTTGGCGCGCACGGGCTGGCTGGCGCGGGGTTGCGCGAAGGCGCTCTGGCCGGAGCCCTGGCCCGATCCCTGCCCGCCGCCGGCGGTCTGGCCCCCGGTGTTCTGGCTGGCGGTGCCGAAGGCGTTGTCCTGCGCGGGCGCCCGGCGGCTGGTATCACTGCCGGCTCCGGACTGGCCGCTGTCCTGCGCGAGGGTGCCGCCGCCGGTCGCGCCCGCCGCGCCGGCGGCGGCGATGGCCGGGGTACTGGCCGAGGCGGGGGTGATGGCGATCGTGGCGCTATCGCCGGAGGCGGCGCCATGGGTGGCCAGCGCCGCATGGGCGGCCGTGGCAAAGCCTGGATCGGCGCTCGCCATGGCCACCGAGGTGGCGCCGCTGGCGCTGGTGCTGAAGCTGAGCGAAACCTGGCCGAATTCGCTGTGGGTGAGGGTGGTCTGGACAGTCTGCGGGGTGCCCGCGCTCTGGGCGCTGGCGCGCGCTTCGGCGAGGCGGTCGACGATCCCGGCGACATCGCTGATCGGCGCGGGGCCGCTGGCGGCGCTGGTGGGCGTGGCGGTGGTGGCCGGTGCGGCGACGGCGGGGCCGAACAGCGGCGTTGCGGTGGCGACGACCGGTGCCGCCACCGGCGCAGCGGCGGGGGCGGCGGCGGCGCCATCGTCCGGCGTGGTGGGGGTGGCGGTGGAACTCGGCGCCGCGCGGGGGGCCACGGCAAAGCGCGCCAGCGTTGCGGTACTGACGCTGGTGGTGGCGAGGCCGGGGCTGGTCTGCGATGCCAGCGCGGCGCGCGTCGCCACGGCGGTGCGCACCGAGAGCGCATCATCGCCCACGGCGGTCGCGGCGGCCGTCGCCGGAGCGGCCGCGCGTGGCACAGCGGTGACGGTCTTGCCGGTGGCCGAGGCGAGCGTCACTGGCGCGCGGGCGAGGATCGCGGTCAGCGGCGCGGTGACCAATGCGGCGAGGTCGACCCTGATTGGCGGGGCGGCAACGGGTTGCGCGGCCGGGCCGGCCGCCGGGCTTGTCGAGGCGGCTGGATCGGATGCTGCGGGGTCGGCGGAAGAGGCGGGCTGGGCGGCGGCGGATTGTGCAGGCGCGGCGGCGGCGGCCGACGCGGGCGGCGCTGCGGAGGTTGGTGTCGCACCCGTTGCCGGTGCCGCAACCGTTGTCGTCGCTAGCCTCGTTACCGTCGTGGTTGCCGTCGGGATGGCGGTGGTTGGTGTTGTCGCTCTTGGCGCTGCGCCATTGGGAATCGCGTTTGCCGCCGGCAGGGAGGCATTCGGCATCATCGCTGCGGCCAGTATGGCGGCATTCGGCGTTGTTGCCGTCGTCAGCACGGCGGCGCTGGGCGCGGCCGGTGTGGCCGATGGCGCCACGGTGGTACTGGCCGCAGGCATGGCCGCCGCACTGGTCGCCGCAGTCGCTGCCGGTCTGGCCGAACTTGTCGTGATGCTGGCTTGTGACGGGGTGGTAGTGCCGGTGGGACGTGGCGCGGACGTGGCTGTCGCGGGTGTCGCCGCCTGCGCCAGAGCGCCCGCGATCAACGCCATCGTCGCGGCATCGGGGGTCGTATCGGGGGCAGGCGTCGGCGCGGCGGCCGGGCTGTCGTTGAGCGCATCGGTTGTCGGTGCATCGCTTGCGGGCTTGGTCGTGTCCGGCGTGGCGGTGGCCAGTTGGGCGGCATCCGGCAAGGTCTTGCCGGCATCGGCTGCCGCATTGCCGCCGGGGTTGCCGCTGTCGGCGGAGAGTAACGGGTCGGCCCCGGTGATGGGCACCGGGGCCGACGATGTTGCCACCGCGCCATCGCTGGCGGCGGCGAGGGATTGGCCATCGGGATTGGCCGTTGTCTGCGCGGGCTGGGAAACCGCCCCGTAATGGGTCCGGGTGGGTTTGGCCTGCGCGATTTGCCCCGCCAGAGCGGCACCGAAGCCGGTTGGGCCGCCTCCGCCCGCCGCCGCGCCCGCCGCCGTGGTGCCCGTGCCGCCCGATGGGCGAGCGGCGGTGGGCTGGGCGGTGCCGCCGGCAAGGCCGTTGGCAAGGGAGGAGGACAGGAGAGAGAAATCGGCCATCGGGTATCGGTCCTACTGAGAGGCGGTTCTTGTTATTCAAGATCCGTGCCAGATCAGCGCCCGCCCTTGGGCGCACTATGATCGCCCTCTGGCGCCCGCCGCGCGCCCAGTGCCGGGGTTTCGGCGCGCGCGGCAATGGCGCGGGCCAGCGCCTCGGCGCGGTCTTCCACGGCGGCGCGGCGGCGCTCGGCGCTGGCCAGTTCGGCCTGGCGCTGGTCGGCGATGGCGCGCGCGCGGGTGGCATCGTCCTCGGCGCTGGTGCGGATGCCCTGGAGACCGGCGGTGAAGCGCTGGAAGCGGGTGAGATCGGCGCCATCAGCCATATCGGTGCGCGCGGCATAGCTGGCCGCCATCGCGCCGGTGCGCTCGGCAAGGTCGGCGAGGCGCGAGAGCGTGCCCTCGGCGCGCGCGGCCTCGGCGGCGGCGGCGTGGCGGGCGATGTCGCGCACCCGCTCCAGCCGGTGGAGGCGTTTCAGGCGCGCGGCATCGGGGTGCATGTCAGCCGATCAGGTCGGCGAGCGCGCTGACACTCTCGGCCAGCGGCACGGCGCTGCGCGCCTCCTGCGTGAGGAAGCTGACGAGGCGCGGGTGCATGGCAATGGCGCGATCGAGCAGCGGATCGGCCCCGGCGCGATAGGCGCCCATCAGCACGAGATCGCGGTTCGATTCGTACGACGCGGCGAGCGCGCGGAACTGGCGCGCGCGGTTGGCGTGATCGGGGGCGACGATGTCGTTCATCACGCGGCTCAATGAGGCGCCGATGTCGATGGCGGGATATTGCCCGCGCTGGGCCAGATCGCGGCTGAGGACGATGTGGCCATCGAGGATCGATCGCGCGGTATCGACCACCGGATCGTCCTGCGAATCGCCATCGGCCAGCACGGTGTAGAGCCCGGTGATCGCCCCGCCGCTGGCCGCCGAATTGCCGGCGCGCTCGACCAGCTTGGTGATCGTGGCCAGCGCGGACGGCGGATAGCCGCGCGCCGCGCCGGGCTCGCCCAGCAACAACCCGATTTCGCGCGCGGCATGGGCGACGCGGGTCAGCGAGTCCATGATGAGGAGCACGCGCTTGCCCTCGGCGCGGAACGATTCAGCAATGCTGGTGGCCAGCATGGCGCCGCGCAGCCGCAAGTTGGGCGCATGGTCGGCAGGCACGGCGATGACGGCGGTGGTGGCGCGCTTGTGGCCCGCCATATGCCGCTCGACGAAATCCGAAACCTCACGCGCGCGCTCGCCGATCAGGCCGACGACGACGACATCCGCCCCCGCGCCATGCGCGATCATGTCCAGCAGCACCGATTTGCCCACGCCCGAGCCGGCCATGATGCCGACGCGTTGGCCGACGCCAAACGTGGTCAGCGCATTCAGCGCGCGCACGCCGACATCGAAGGTCTCGCGCACGGGCGCGCGGTCCAGCGCGCCGGTGCGGACGCCGCCAACGGGCCACAAGGTCTGCGCATGGACCGGGCCGAGGCCGTCGATCGGGTGCCCCTCGCCGTCGACTGCGCGGCCCAGATAGCCCGCGCCGACGTGCAGCATCCCCGGCGCGCCCTCGGGCCACACGCGGGCGCCGGGGCGCAACAGCACCGTGTCGCCCAGCAGCATCGCCAGCGAACGGCCATTGCGAAAACCGATGACCTCGGCGGCCAGCGCGCGCTGCGGGTGCTGGTGGCTGGCATGGCGTCCGCCCGAGAGGATGTGGCCGGCGTGGTGATCCTGGGTAATGCGGCACAAGGCGCCCACCGGCACCTGCAACCCGGTCACCTCCAGCAAGCCGCCATCGCAGGCGGCCACCAGGCCATAGGCGCGCGGCGCCAGATCGATGCCATGCGGCATTCCGGCCGGCGGCGCGGCCAGCACGGCGGCGGCGCTCACGCGGCGGCCCCGGCCAGCGCGGGATAGGCCCCGGCGATGGCGGCGCGGATCGTGCGCGGCCAATCGGCGGGATCGTCGATCAAGCCGCCCTCCACGCCGGAGACCGCCAGCACCCCGCGCGCCAAAGTCGGATCGGCGCGGAAGCTCCAGTCGGCGGGGAGCAGAGGGGCGACCAGCGCATGGTCATCGGGGTTCATCCGCAGGGTCAGCGTGCCCTCGGCATCGGCCAATGCCTCCACCGCGCGGATGGCGCGCGCGGCCAGTCCCTCGCGATCGAGCGCCAGCGGGGCCAATGTCGCCTCGCACAGTGCGGCGACGGTTTCGGCCAGCCATGCGGCCGACTGCGCGGCCAGTGCGGCGTCCAACCGGGCGAAGCCGATGTGCAGCGCCTCGTGCGCGGCGGCGTTCTGCGCGGCCTCGGCGGCGGCGGCGGCCTGGGCATCGGCCCAGCCCTGCGCATAGGCCTCGGTGCGTGCCTGCGCCACGGGATCGACGGCGGGCTCGGCCGGCGCATGCCGCGCCGGAGTGGCGGGCGCATGCCCCGCCGCCGCCAGCGCCGCCGCATCCAGCAGCGCCAGAATCGCCGCCCCCGGCATCGCCATGCTGCCATCGCCATAAGGCTGGGCCTTGAACCCGCTGGGCGGGGGTGCGGCGGCGACGGGCGCGGTTTCGGGCTCGTCGTCGGCAAAGGCGAAGAAGCGCGGATCGGCGGTGAAGCCGTTGTCCTGCGCCGTGGCGAAATATCCACCAAGGTCAGACATAGTCATCGTCTCCCGATCCGAATGCGATCACACCCTCGGCGGCCAAGCGCCGCGCGACGGTCACCACTGCTTTTTGCGCCTCGATCACGTCGGCCATGCGCAGGCGGCCGCGGCTGGCGATCTCGTCCTTCACGCCATCGGCGGCGCGGCTGGACATCGCGCGGAAGAACACCTCGCGGCTGGGCTCCTCGGTGCCTTTCAGCGCGTTGATCAACACGTCGCTCTCCACCTCGCGGAGGAGGGCGCCCATCGACTGCGGATCGAGCACAAACAGATGCTCCCACTTGAACATCTCGTTCTCGATCGCCTTGGCGAGGACTTTGTCCATCTTGGTGATCTCGGGCATGACCCGCTTCTCGATCAGCTTGCCGGCGGCGTTGATCACTTCGGCGGTGGCCTTGGCGCCGCCCATGTGCAGCATGCCCTTGCCGTGATGTTCGGCGATGCGGCGGGCGAGCAGCTCTTCCAGCATGACGATCGCCTCTGGATTGACCGGGCCCATCGTCGCGATGCGGTGCATCACCTGGGTATGTTGATCATTGGGCAGCGATTGCAGCACCTTGGCGGCGACGTCTGCCTCCAGTTGGACCAACAGCACGGCGATCGCCTGCGGATGCTCGCCCTTGACCAGCGGCACGATCGAGGCCGGGTTCAACCACCGCGTGATCTCCAGCCCGCTGGCCTCCGGCTCATCGGGCAGGATGCGCTGCATCAGGTTGTCGGCCTTCACCGTGCCGACTGCGCGGGTCATCAACTGGCGCACCTGCTGGTTGCGGCCATCGGCGCGGATGCCGAGCTTCTCGGTGCGCTCGACAAAGCCCTTGATCGCGTGGACGATGGCCTCGGGGCCGATCTCGCCCAGCGCGCACATCTTCTCGCCCAGCACCTGCAACTCGGCCGGGTTCAGCTTGGAGAGCATCCCCGCCGCCTGGTCCTCGCCCAGCAGGATCACCATGACGGCGGCGGCCTCCTGATCGGTCAGGGAGACTTCGGGCGCGCCCGGAACCGGGCCATCCATCAGATCGTCTTCGGGCATTATTCGGCGACCTCCGGCTGGGTATTGAGCATCTGGCGCAGGGCGATCAGGGCATTGTCGGGTTTTTCATCGACGAGGCGCTTGGCGATGCCCACCTGGCGGCCCAGCGCGTTGGCATCGATGATGCCGGTCTTGGGGTCCTGCATCTGCTCGATCTGAAGCAGTTCCTGCGTGGCGGGCCGCGCCGCCGGCGGCAGCGCGGGCTTGGTCTCGGCGGCTTCGTCCTCGTCTTCGTCTGCGGCGGCGCCCTTGCCCTTCTTCTTCTTTTTCGCGGCCTTCTTGTCGCCGGTCACGGCCTTCACCAGCGGCCGCACGACCATCAGCAGCACCAGAATCAGCCCGATCAGCGCCACCGCATTGTGCAGCACCGTGCCGAACCAGCTCTGTTGCCAGAACGGCACCTTGGTCACCGGCACGCTGTCGAAGGTGCGCACCGCCACGGTCACGACATCGCCGCGCGTGGGATCGGCCCCGACGGCGGCGGACACCAGGCCTTTGATTTGATCGATATCCGATTGCTTGAACTTGGCCATCGCGTCCTTGGACAGCGCGACGGCGACCGACAGCCGCTTGATCCGCCCCGGCGTCTGGTTGGTCACCGAGACATCGCGGCCCAGCTCCCAGGTCCGACTGGCCGAGTTTTCGCCGCCGGGGGCCGGGGTGGGTGCGGCGGTCGCGCCGGTGGGGTTGGCGCCGGCGGCACCGGGGGCGGCCCCGGCCGCGCCACTGGCGGCGGGGGTGGGCGGCGCCCCGGGCGCCCCGGGCGAGGGCACCGGCTGCGGCGGCGGCGAGTTGGACAGCACCCCGGGCACGCCGACGGCGGTTTGCCCGCCACCCGCCGATGCCGATTGCGTCTCGGTGCGCAGCGCGCCCTGCTTGTCATAGCTTTCGCGCGCGGAGGTCAGTTGGTCCATGTCGAGATCGACCTGCACCTGCGACGAGAAATTGCCGTCGCCCAGCATCGGCGTCAGCAGTTGCGAGACCTGCCCTTCGAGCTTGTCCTCCAGCCGGGTCTGCAGCTCCAGCCGGTCCGAATCGGGATCGTGCTGCGCAGTGAGGAGCCGGCCATGCTGGTCCACCACATGCACGCCATCGGGGGTCATCCCCGGCACGCTGCCGGCCACCAGGTTGACGATCGCCTGCACCTGCCCGTCGGACAGTTGCCGGCCATCGGCCAGATGCACCATCACCGATGCGCTGGGCGCCACGGTATCGCGCACGAACACCGATTTCTCGCCCTGGGCGATGTGGACGCGCACGCCCTGCACCCCGTCGATTTCCTTGATCGAGAGTTCCAGATCGTGCTCGTGGCTGGCGTTCAGCCGCTCGTCCTCGACCGCGTGGCTGGCGCCCATCGGCATCTTGTCGAGCGCATCGCCGCCCGCCTCGGGCAGGGCCAGCGCGCCGTTCTGCGCCACCAGCATCCGCGCCTTGTAAAGCTCGTCCTCGTTGACGGTGAGGACGCCGGTGTTGTTATCGATGTGATAGGTCACGTTGCCCTTATCGAGCGCGGCGACCACGCTGGCGCGCTCGCTGTCGTCCAACTGGGTATAGAGCACGCGCTGGGGCGAGGGGGCCAGCGTCTGCCAGGCCAGCGCCGCGGCGCCGATCGCGGCCACGCCCACGAACCACGGCAGCGCCTTCTTCATCGCGGGCTGCGCGGCGAAGTTGGACAGGCGCGTCAGCACCGGCCCATCGCCGCCCAGCGCGCCCATCATGCCCCCGGGCGGGGCGGCGGAAACGGGGACCAGATCAGCCATCTATCACACCCCGAGCTTCATGATGTCTTGATAGGCGGACATCAGCTTGTTGCGGACCTGCAGCGTGGTTTCGAAGCCGACCGAGGCCTCCTGCCGCGCCAGCATCACCTTGGCGACATCGGTGGTGTCACCGCGTTCATAGGCGGAGCTCAGCGCATCGGCGCGGTTCTGGCTGGCGTTCACCCCCGAGAGCGCGGCCTGCAAGGCATCGGTGAAGCTGCCGCCGCTGGGCAGATCGGTGGCGGTGGGCGCGGTGTGAACCTGCTGCAACAGGTTCGAGCGCTGGATGATCTGCTGGCGCAGCGCCAGGATGTCGGAGATGCCGGCGAAGTTGCCGATCCCGCCGGTCGCCGAGATGGGGGTGATGGCGCTCATCGGCCGACGCCTCCGCCGGCGGCGCGCGGCGCGCCGGCGCCGGGCTCGACGATGATCCCGGCCTCGCGGAAGGCGGCGAGGCGATAGCGCAACGTGCGCTCGGAAATGCCGAGGCGGCGCGCGGCGGCGGCACGGTTGCCGCCAGATTGCGCGAGCGCCGCGCCGATCGCCTGCGCCTCGGATTGGCGGACAATACCCGCCAGCCGCCGGTTGCCGTGGGCGACCGGCTCCTGCCCGCCGCCCGGGAACGGCACGACCGGGGCCGCCATGCTGCGTTCGTCGACCACGCGCAGGGCATCGTCAAAGCGGATATGCGCGGGGGTGATTTCCGGCCGGCCAGAGGGGCTCGCCTCCAGCAACAGCAGCGCGCGGCGCATCACGTTTTCCAGCTCGCGCACGTTGCCCGGCCAGCCGTGGCCGCGCAGCACCTCGATCGCCGCCTCGCCGATCCACGGCACCGGCCGGCCGGCCGTGGCGTGGCGCAGCACCATGGCAAAGGCCAGCGGGGCGATGTCCTCGGTCCGTTCGCGCAAGGGCCGCAGCGCCAGCGGAAACACGTTCAACCGATAGTAGAGATCCGCGCGGAACCGCCCGGTGGCGACTTCGGTGGGCAAGTCGCGGTTGGCGGCGGCGATGATCCGCACGTCGACCGGGATTGGGCGGGTGGCGCCGATCGGCACCACCTCGCCCTCTTGCAACGCGCGCAGCAGCTTGGCCTGCAACTGGATCGGCATCTCGGCGATCTCGTCGAGCAACAAGGTGCCGCCATCGGCCGCGCGGAAAAAGCCCTCGCTGGCCGAGGTGGCGCCGGTGAACGCGCCCTTCACATGGCCGAACAGCATCGCCTCCAGCATCGCCTCGGGCATCGCCGCGCAGTTGACGGCGATGAACGGGCCGTTGGCGCGCGGGCTGCGGTTGTGGATGAAGCGGCTGAGCACTTCCTTGCCGGTGCCGGTGGGGCCGCCGACCAGCACCGGGATCTCGCTGGCGGCCAGCCGTTCGGCCAGCGCGATCACCGAGAGGCTTTCCGGATCGGCGGCGATCGGCATGCCCTGCACGCTGGCACAGGCGATCAGCGCGGCGAGAACCGATTCGCTGGCGGAATCCACGTAGGCGATGTGCCAGGCGCGCTCGCCGTCGCGGGTCAGAGCATCGTGATCGGTGTGGGCCAGCGTGATGCACGGACCGCCGTCGCGGGTGGGGGCGGGCTCGGCGATATCGCGCAGCCGCACGTCCGGCCCACCCCCCAGCGCGGCGAAGATCGCCGCGGCGCGCTGCACCACCGGTGCATGCAGGCGCGCCGTCCCGGATGAGAAAGCAATGGATGGCATGAACGAATGACCCCCGAATTAACCATGACCGTCAGGCTCCTTTTGCCCCGCCAACGTCAAAGGAGACGGAAATTTAAGTCCCCGCACATTCCCTTAATCTTGCGATTTTCAACCAAATGGAAAGGATGCAGCGCCGTGGCACCGTCTCCGTTACGCTGCGGCGCAATAAATGCACCGCGGACTTAATTTGGCCCCGCATCTGACGCTCTGGTTGGTGGACGTGCGCGATGGATGGGCCATCGGGCGCGTCGTCTTCGGGACTACGAATGGGAGTAGACCAATGAGTGTCATCGGTACCAATATCTCGGCGATGCAGGCCGCAAATGCTTCGACCTCGGCACAGGGCATGCTGTCCAAGGCGATGCAGGACCTGTCGACCGGTTCGCAGATCAACTCGGCCTCGGACAACGCCGCCGGCCTCGCGATTTCGACGTCGATGACGTCGCAGATCAACGGCATGAACCAGGGCATCGCCAACGCCAACGACGGCATCAGCCTCTCGCAGACCGCGCAGGGCTCGCTGACCGAAGTGACCAACATGCTCCAGCGCATCAACACGCTGGCGGTGCAGGCCTCGACCGGCACCTACCAGTCGTCGGACCGCACCGACATGCAGTCGGAGGTCTCGTCGCTGACCACGCAGATCAACAACATCCTGGGCAACGCCAAGTTCAACGGCAACGCGCTGTTCAGCACCACCTCGGGCACCAACGTGACGTTCGCCATCCAGGCGGGCGCCAACAACGGCTCGGGCAGCACGGTGACGCTGACCTCGACCGGGATCGACGGCACGCTGCTGACCAACACCGCCTCGACCGGCCTGAACGTATCGACGGCGGCCAACGCGGCTTCGACGATCACCAACGTCCAGTCGCTGCTGACGCAGGTTTCGACCACCGACGCCTCGCTCGGCGCCGGCCAGAACCAGCTCCAGTCGGCGGTCAACAACATGGCGAGCACGGTGACCAACCTTTCTGCGGCGAATTCGCAGATCACCGACACCAACTACTCGACCGAGACGACCAAGCTGGCCAAGGCGCAGATCCTGTCGCAGGCATCGACGGCGATGCTGGCCCAGGCCAACCAGAGCCAGCAGAGCGTGCTCTCGCTGCTCAAGTAAGACGCACCGGGGCCAGTGGCGCGGGTCGGCAGGGTTTCCCGTCGGCCCGCGCCACGCGGTCCTTCCCCCGGATATGCCCGGGGGTTTCGCACGTGCGACAAGCCGAATGGCTTGCGCATCGACGCTGGCCAGCGCACACAGGCGGGGAGATGGCGCGAGGGACTCGCGCCGGCCGCATCCCCCCCGCGGTTGCCAGACCGAAAGTGCGAGACGTCGATCATGCCCTTTGCCTTTGTGACCGCCGCCCCCGTGTTGATGGCGGCGGCGCTTCCTGCTGCCTTGCCCGCAACGCATCCGGTCGCCCTTGCCTCCGCCACCTACAGCCTGCGGATCGAGCCGATGCCGCTCGCCGGGTTGATGCCGCTCAGCGGCGCACTGGCGATCGATGCGGCGGTGACGGCGCCGGCAACCACGCCGCCCGCCGCCCCCGATGGCGCGCCGGGCGGGGTGCCCGATAGCGCATCGCGCGCTGGGCCCGATGGCGCCACGCACGCCGCCGCCGATAACGCCCCGTCCACCGTCGCGCCGCCGATGCTCGATGCCGGCGCCGCACCCGCCGCCACGCCGGTGATCCACGACCCGTGGGAAAAGACCAACCGCGCGATCTGGGGCTTCAACCACACCACCGATCGGCTGGTGCTGCATCCCGCAGCGGTGGTGTGGACGACCGTACTGCCGCGCTTTGTGCGCAGCCACATCTCGCTGGGCCTGGCCAACCTCAACGAGCCGGTCACCACCCTCAACGACATCTTCCAGTTGCACATGGGGCGGGCGGCACGTTCGCTGGGGCGCTTCGTGGTCAATTCCACGCTGGGCGTTGCCGGGCTGTTCGATCCGGCGACGCGCGGCGGCCTGCCCGCGCACCCGGCCGATTTCGGCCAGACGCTAGGGCGCTGGGGGGTTCATGCGGGCCCCTATGTGGTGCTGCCGCTGTTCGGACCTTCGGACTTGCGCGACGGGTTCGGCTTCACCGCCGACAACCTGATGGATCCGCCGAGCTATGTGCTGGGCGGCTTCACCTCCAACTTCGGCATTGCCCGCGATGGCGCGCAAGTGATCGATTACCGCGTGGCCGCGCAGGGCACGCTGGAGGCCATCTACGAGGCGCCCGATCCCTACAGCTTCGCGCGTTCAGCCTATATACAGCGGCGGATCGCCGTGGTGCTGGACGCCACTGGCCAGACCGCCGCGCTGCCCGATTTCGATACGCCCGGTTCCTGAACCGGCATCGGGAACCGGCGGAGCGGCGCACCGTTTGCGACAAAACGGGGCTTGTGCGCGATGCCACGCCGGGCGAAAGCCGCAGGCGCGGGCGGGCCGGACGGCGAAAAACGGACACGAAGGAACGATGACGATGGCGCGCATGTTGAGGACTTTGGTTGCGGCGACGTTGCTGGCGGGCGTGCCGCTGTTCGCCGCGATCCCCACCGCCGCGATGGCACAGGCCAACCGCGCGCGCGATCCGGGTGCGGAGGCGTTCGTCTCCGATGGCGCCAAGCAGGTGCTGGGCATTCTCAACGATCGCGGCACCGGCATCGGCGCCAAGGAGGCCTCGTTCCGCGTGGTGATCGACCGGCTGGTCGATGTGCCCAAGGTGACCCGATTCGTGCTGGGCAAGTATGCCCGCACCGCCACGCCCGACCAATATGCGCGCTTCTCCACCGCCTTCCGCGCCTATGCCGAGGCGGTCTATCAAAAGCGGATCAACGATTACCACGGCGAGACCGTGACCGTGACCGGATCGGTGGTGCGCAAGCCCGGCGACGTGCTGGTCACCACCGCCTTCGGCAGTCGCTCGGGCCCGCCCAGCATCCTGACGTGGCGTGTGCTGGGCGCGGGCAACAGCTGGAAAGTGGTTGACGTGCAGGTCTCTGGCGTGTGGCTGGCGATCACCCAGCAGCAGGATTTCGTCTCGACGATCGATAACGCCGGCGGCAATATCGATGTACTGATCCGCCAGTTGGAGGCGGATCGCGGTGGTGTGATCCACAAGAACTGATCCGCCCGCGGCGGCCGAACAAGAGGGATTGAGCAAGACCGATGCGCAGGAACTGGGGCGAAACCGCGATGGGCTTCGTCGTGATCGTGTTCGCGCTGTTGTTCGTGGCCTATGTGCTGCGGGTTGGCGGTGTGGGCGGGGCGACGGCGGGCTATGATCTCACGGCCAGGGTGGGCGATGCCGGGGCGCTGGCCCCCGGCGCCAAGGTGACCATCGCCGGGGTGAAGATCGGCTCGGTGTCGTCGGTCTCGATCGACCCCAAGAGCTATCTGGCGGTGGTGCATCTGGCCGTCGACGGCGATGTGCAGATCCCGTCGGATTCGACGCTGAAGATCACCAGCGACGGCTTGCTGGGCGGGGCACACATCGCCATCGCCCCCGGCGGCGCGGCCGACAACCTGAAGCCCGGCGCCGAGATCGAGAACACCCAGGGCGCGGTCGATATCTTCGGCCTGATCGGCCAGGTGATCCGCCCGCACAGCGATGCCGCAGCCGCGCCGGCGACCTCTCCGTCACCGGCGCCTGCGCCAGCGGGGCACGCCGCCCTGCCGGACATGTGAGGCGATGAGCGAGGACACATCGGCGGGCTTGCTCGCCCCCGGCGCCACCAAGTCACCGGGGCTGCTCGCTCCCGTGAATGCCATCGGCCGCACCGCGCTGGGCGGGGTGGCGATGCTGGGCAATTGCGCGCTGTTTGCCGGGGCGGCGATTCGCGCGGCGTTCACCCCGCCGTGGTTTCCCCGCCAGATCGGCCGGCAACTGATGCAGGTGGGGTTCCTGTCGCTGCCGGTGGTGGGATTGACCGCGTGGTTCACCGGGGCGGCCTTGGCGTTGAATATCTATGCCGGCGGCGATCGCTTCAATGCCGAAACGGTGATGCCGCAGATCGTGGCCTTGGGCCTCACGCGCGAACTCGGCCCGGTGCTGGCGGCGCTGATGCTGGCGGGTCGGGTGGCGGCGGCGATGGCCTCCGAGATCGGCGCCATGCGCGCCACCGAGCAGATCGACGCAATGGAAACGCTCTCCACCGACCCGATGCGCTGGCTGATCGCGCCGCGCCTGCTGGCGGCGACGCTGTGTCTGCCGCTGCTGACGCTGGTGGTCGATGTGATCGGCGTGTCGGGCGGGATGCTGGTGGCGATGCATTTGCTGGATGCCAATCCTGTGGTCTATATCCGTAACACCCTCGATTTCCTCACCCGCTGGGATGTGGAATCGGGGCTGATCAAGGCGCTGGTGTTCGGCTTCATCGTCGGGCTGATGGGCTGCTGGCACGGGTCGCGCGCCAAGGGCGGCGCGCGCGGCGTTGGCCAGGCGGTGACCCAGGCAGTGGTCTCCTCGGCGATCCTGATCCTCGCCTCGGACTATCTGATGACATCGGTGTTCGCGCGGCCATGACAGTGAAGCTCGAATGGCGCGGGGTGTCGAAACGCTTTGGCGCGCAGGTCGTGCTCGATGGCCTTGATCTCGCGGTCGAGCGCGGGCGCTCGCTGGCGCTGATCGGCGGATCGGGGCAGGGCAAGTCGGTGACGCTGAAACTGGCGCTGGGCCTGTTGCAGCCCGATGCCGGCGCCGTCTACCTCGATAGCGTCGACACCACCGCCATGCGCCCCGCAGACCGCCGCAAGGCCATGCGCGGTATCGGCATGCTGTTCCAGGGCGCGGCCTTGTTCGACAGCCTGCCGGTGTGGGAAAACGTCGGCTTCCGCCTGATCAACGCCGATGGCATCAACCGCCGCGAGGCGCGCGCGCGCGCGATCGAGGCTTTGGCGCTGGTGCGGCTGGGCCCCGATGTCGCGGACCGCTTTCCGGGTGAACTCTCGGGCGGCATGCAAAAGCGCGTCGGCCTTGCCCGTGCCATCGTCGGCGCGCCCGAACTGCTGTTCTTCGACGAGCCGACCACCGGGCTCGATCCGATCACCGCCGCCGCGATCAACAACCTGATTGCCGATCGGGTGCGACAGATGGGCTGCACGGCGGTGTCGATCACCCACGATCTGGCCTCTGCGCGCACCATCGCCGACGAGATCGCCATGCTGCATCAGGGGCGGATCGTGTGGCGCGGCGCGGCGGCAGAGCTGGATACGACCGACAACGCCTATGTGCGGCAGTTTGTCAGCGGCGCGGCCGAGGGGCCGATTGCGGCACATTGGTGAAGGTTAAGTGATGTATGCGGGGGGCTGGCCCCTCGCGCTCCCATGCCTTGTCAGGGTCAGCCTTGGCCGGCGGCGTTGCTCGACGTTGCCGCGCCGCAGGCTGTCAAAGCGGCTTCGCCATGCGCGCGCAGCGTCGCAGCGCCCAGGCAACATACGCAGTCATGGTGGTCCGGGGGTCTAGACCCCCGGGAAATCCCCTTTCCTAAACCGTCAATGCCCCCCCGCCGGCGGCCCGCCGGTCATGCGCTGCCCGGCCTTCGCCGGCACGATCCACACCAGCGCCGCCGCGATGAACAGCAGCGCCGCCGCCACCTGGAACGTGTGATCCAGCGCGATGACCGCAGCTTCCTTCTCGACCATTTGCGAGATGTAGCCCCGCGTCTGATCGGCGTTGAACCCCACGCCCGCCAGCAGGCGCTGGGCCTCGGCGGGCTGGAGGCGGTTGACCAGCATGTCGCGCGTGCTCGATTGGCCGTTGCCCCAGATGGTCAGCACCAACGAGGTGGCCACCGCGCCCGCCACTGTCCGCACGAAGTTCTGCAGGCCGGCGGCCGAGGGCACTTCCTGTGGCAGCACCGAGCCGAGCGACAGTGCGGTCAGCGGGATGAACATCATCGCCACGCCAAAGCCCTGGATGAACATCGTGCCGGTGAGAAACCAGAAGTCGGACGAGCTGTTCCAGAACGCCGAGCGGATCATCGTGGCGACGCCCATCCAGACCAGGCCGGTGAAGACGATGATCCGCGCGTCCATCTTGCCCATGGCGCGGGCCACGAACTGGGATGAGGCCATGGCCGCATAGGCGTGAACGCCCGCCACCATGCCCGCCAGCGTGGCGGTGTAGCCCTGATAGATCTGGAGCCATTGCGGCACCACCACCACGCCCGAGAAGAACGCGCCGAAGCCGAAGGCCTGGGTCACCACCACGGCGGTGAATCCGCGATGGCGGAACACGCGCAGGTCCACCACCGGGTGTTCCTCGGTGAGTTCCCAGATCACGAAGACCACGAACCCCACCGCACCACCGATCGCCAGCGCCACGATCTTCCAGTCCGAGAACCAGTCATGGTCGCGGCCGATATCCAGCATGATCTGCAGGCATGTGATCCAGAACACCATCAGCCCCAGCCCGATGCGATCGATCGGCAATTTCTGGGTTTCGGTCTCGACCCGGCGCACCATCGTCCAGCTGGCCATCGACACGACGATGCCGATCGGCACGTTGATGAAGAAGATCCAGTTCCAGCTGTAGTTGTCGCTGATCCAACCACCGAGAATAGGCCCCAGCGCGGGACCGGCGGTGGTGGTCATCGCCCAGATCGCCATTGCCTTGTTGCGTTGATGGGGGGCGCAGACGCGCTGGATCAGGGTCTGCGACATCGGCATGATCGGCCCGCCGCACAGCCCCTGGCCGATGCGGAACGCCACCAGCACCATCAGCGACGGCGCCAGCCCACAGGCAAACGAGAACCCGGCAAAGCCGAGCATCGCGGTGACGAACACCCGCACCACCCCGAACCGCTGGGCCAGCCAGCCGGTCAGCGGCACGCAGATCGCCTCGGCCACGGCATAGGAGGTGATCACCCAGGTGCCCTGATCGGTCGATGTGCCGAGGTCCCCCGCGATGTGGGGGACCGAGACGTTGGCGATGGTCATGTCCAGCACGACCATGAAGTTGCTGAACGCCATCACCGCCACCGCCAGCCAGCGCTCGGCATCGGTGAACTTGAGATAGGGTTCCTGCGCGGGGGCGGCGGAGGCCATGGTCAGTGGGCCGAAACGTCAACCGTGACGTCGGTCGAGAGGCCGACGCGCAGCGGATGCTGCTTCAGTTCCTGCGGATCGAGCGCGATGCGCACCGGCAGGCGCTGCACCACCTTGATCCAGTTGCCGGTGGCGTTCTGCGCCGGGATGATCGCCATCGCCGCGCCGGTCGCGCCACCAATGCCCTGCACCCGCCCGTGGAACTTGAACCCGCCGTAGATGTCGGCGGTGACCTCGGCGGGCTGGCCGGGCTGCATGCGGCGCAACTGGCGTTCCTTAAAGTTGGCGTCGACATAGACCACCGGCGGCACGATCGTCATGATCGATGTGCCCTGCGTGACCTTCTGGCCGATCTGCACCGCGCGGCGGCTGACGATGCCGTCGATGGGCGCGCGGATGACGGTGCGCTGGAGTTCCAGCTTGGCCGCATCGAGGCGGGCGATGGCGCTGCGCACGCCGGGATCGGTGGTCTCGTCAAAGCCTTGCACCAGGGCCTGATTGGCGTTGAAGGTGCCGGTGGCGTTGGTGCGGCCGGCATTGGCCTGGGCCAGCGTGGCGCGCGCCTTGGCCAGATCGGCGACCGCGCCGGCATGGGCGTTGCGCGCATTGGTCAGCTCGTCGCCCGAAACCCCGCCCGAGGGGGCCAGCGCCTCGCGCCGGGCGAGATCGATGTTGGCCTTGTCGAGATTGGCCTCGGCGGCCTTCACCCCGGCCTCGGCCTGGGCGATGTCGGCCGCGCGTGCGGCGATCTGGGCGTTCAGCGCGTTGCTGGTGGCCTTGGTCTGCTGGAACTTGCGGCGGGCGGTGGCAAGGTCGGCCTCGGCGCTCTCGATATCGATCTTCGCGTCCGAGGGATCGAGCTCGACCAGCACGGTGCCGGCCTTGACGAACTGGGTGTCGCTGACGTGCACGGCGATCGCGGTGGCCGAGATCTGCGGCGTCACTTGCGCCATTTCGGCGTTCACATAGGCATCGTCGGTGGACACAAAATCGCGCCCGACCAGCAGATACCAGATCAGCCACGCTACCGCGGCCACCGCCACCAGCACGCCAAAGCGGACCAGCCAGGTCTTGCGGGCGGCGTTACGGGCGGCCTTGGTTGCATCCGCGTCGGTTTGCGCGGGGGTGTTCTGGGGGTCGCTCATTGTGCGTGATCCTTTGTGGCCGCATCCGGGCTGGCGGGGGCCGCATGGGGGGAAGCGTCGGGGGCGCCGGCGGGGGTGAAGGCCCCGCTGTTTTTGCTGGTGTCGGGGGCGAAGCCACCGCCCAGTGCCCGGACGAGATCGATATCGGCGCCGCGCGCCTGCGCCTCCAGCGTGGCCACCGCGACTTGCGCGGCGATCAGGCGGTCTTCGGCGGTCAGCACCTCAAGGTCGTTGGCCAAGCCGCCGGCATAACGCTGGCTGGCCAGCGCATAGGCATCGCGGCTGGCGGCCAGCGCCACGCGGGTGTTGTCCAGTTGCTCGGCCAGCCGCGCGCGGGTGGCGACGGCATCGGCGGCCTGTTGATAGGCCTTGACCACGGCGGCGTTGTAATCGCCCACCGCGATATCGTAATCGGCCTGCGCACCGCGATAGTTCGCCCGGATCGCGCCGCCGTGGAAGATCGGCAGGCTGACTGCCGGACCGGCGTTGCCAAAGAACGACGACTTGTCGAACAGCATCGAGATCGGCAGCGCCTGATAGCCGACCAGCGCCTCGAGCTTGATCGAGGGGAAGAACTCGGCATGCGCGGCGCGGACATTGCCTTGCGCGGCCTCCACCCGATCGCGGGCGGCGATCACATCTGCGCGGCGGCCGATCAGCGCGGTGGCGGCATCGGCGGGCAGCGCCCGCGCGCCCAGCGGCGCCAACCGTGGCTCGGCCAGCGCCAGCCCGCGATCGGGGCCGGCGCCCACCAGCGCGGCGATCTCGTCGCGGCGCAGGGTCACCATGCGCTCGGCATTGGCGAGATCGCCGCGGGCGTTGGCGGTGTCGGCGGCGGCGATGCGCACCGTCGCCCGCTCCTCCAGCCCGTGGTCGAAGCGCGCGCCCAGCAAGGCCTCGGTCTTCTGCCGCGTGGCCAGCGCATCCCGGCGCAAGTTGCGCAAGGTCACCGCCTCGGCAAAGTCGGCATAGGCCCCGGCGATGCCCGATTGCAGCGCCAGCCGCGCGGCGGCAAAATCCACCCCCGCCGCCGTGCGGTCGGAGATCGCCGCCGCCAGCTTTGCCCGGTTCTTGCCCCAGAGATCGGGATCGAAGCCGAAGTTCAGCGCCAACTGGCCGTTATCGTGCCAGCCATGCGGCAAAAAGGCCACGAACTGCGCCGGATAGCCCTGATTGTAGGTGATCTTGGTCTCTTGCGCATAGCCCTGCCCATCGAGCGTCGGCAGCAAGGCGGCGCCGGCATTGTCGGCCATCGCCTGCGCCTTGCGGAAGCGCGCGGCGGCGGTGGCGACATCGGGCGCATTGGTCAGCCCCTCTGCGATCAGGGCATCCAGTTGCGGGTCGCCATAGGCCTGCCACCAGCCATCGACTGGCCAGTCGCCGGTGCCGGGCGCGATGCCCGGCTCTGCCGGGGTACCGGCAACGATGCCCGGCTCTGCCGGGGTACCGGCAGCGATGCCCGGCTCGGTCGTGGCGAGGGCCGGCGGGGCCAGCGCGGCGGTGGCGGCCACGCGCGCCAACGGCTTGGCCGGCGGCACGGCGGGGCCCGCCGACACGCAGCCCGCCAGCGCCAGCGCGAGGGTGAGGGACGTGCAACCGGTCGCGGCGGACCGGGGCAAGCGGAGGGGGGGTGAGTGAATCTGTCGCATGGAGCGCTCGTCTCATCGAAGCAAGCCCGGCGCTTGTCAATCGAATTATAGTACCCTACAGTACGGTAATAAATTTGCCACGATGTAAGGCGCCCGATGTCCCTGCCCAATGCCGCCCCCCCGGCCACCAACCCGCCCCCGGCGGAAGCGGGTGCCCCCTGCGGCCGCCGCGCCCAGCGCCGTGCCGAGCGCCGCGCGGCGATCATCGATGTCGCCTATCGCTCGTTTCTGGATCAAGGCTATGCGGCCACTTCAATGTCAGGAATCGCTGCGGCGCTAGGTGGCTCCAAGGGCACGTTGTGGAACTATTTCGCGTCCAAGGAGCTGTTGTTTGCTGCCGTGCTGGATCACGGGGCGCAGACCTTTCAAGCCAACATCGCGCGTGAACTGACCGGGCCGGGCGATCTGGAGAACATCCTGCGCCGCTTCGTCCGCGCATTTCTGGGCAAGATTACCTCGGCGGAGGGGATCTCGCTCTATCGCATGATCGTGGCCGAGGCCGGGCGCTTTCCCGAGCTGGGCCGCATCTTTCAGGAACGGGCGATGGGGCGCACGCGGGCGGTGCTGGCGGGCTATCTGGCGGGGGCGATGGCGGCGGGGCAGTTGCGTGCCGGCGATCCGTTGCGCGCGGCTTACGAGTTGCTGGGGTTGTGCTCGATCGGTACGCAGCCGTTGCTGCTGCTGGGCCAGATCGAGCGTGCCGCGCCCGAGGTGTTGGAGGACGAGGGCCGCCTGGCGGTGGCGCTGTTCCTGCGGGCCTATGCGCCTTGACGCAGCGGCAGTTGGGTGGTGGCCTTGACCTCCTCCAGCACGGCGTAAGTCCGCGTCTCGCGGATGCCGGGCACGCTGGCGAGAATACCGCCAAGAAACGCGCGATAGGCGGCCATGTCCGACACCCGCGCCTTGATCAGGTAATCGAACCCGCCGGCGACCATGTGGCATTCCAGCACTTGCGGGATGCGGCGGACGTGATCGGCGAAGGCGCGGAAGGCGTCCTCGCTGGTGCGTTCCAGCACCACCTCGACGAAGATCAGCAACGCGCAGCCCACCGCCGCCGGCTCGATCAAGGCGACGGTGGCGCGGATCACCCCGCGCTCGCGCAGGCGGCGCACCCGTTCGTGGCACGCGGCGGGGGAGAGCGCGGCGCGCGCGGCGAGGTCCTGATTGGTGATGCGCCCGTCGTCTTGCAGGATGGCGAGCAGGCGGCGGTCGGTGGCGTCGATCGAATAAGTGTCGGGCATGATGCGTCCGGTTGGTTCTGAATTCGGAAATGGTGGCGTTGATCCGAAGCACATTCGGTCATTCACGATTTATACCGAAGCCATGCCATCTGTCATCACCCGAGGTGCCCCCATGCCCGATCCGCTGTTCCCCGCCCCCGGCCGCGTCGATTGGGACGCGCTCGATGCGTTCAAGTTCGCCGACGAGAGCGAGGCGATCGCGCGCGTCTCGGCGCTGCATGCGCTGACCCCGGCCGATCGCGCGGGCATCCATGCCGAGGCGGTGGCGCTGGTGGAAACCGCCCGCGGATCGGCGCGCAAGCAGGGCGTGGTGGAAAGCTTCCTCCAGGAATTCGCGCTGGGCACGCAGGAGGGCCTTGCGCTGATGTGCCTGGCCGAGGCCTTGCTGCGCACCCCCGATGCCGAGGGGCGCGACCGCCTGATCGCCGAGACCATCGGCCGCGCCGACTGGGCCAGCCATCGCGGGCAATCGGAAAGCCTGTTCGTCAATGCCTCGACCTGGGGCCTGATGCTGACGGGGCGGATCGTCGATGTCGCCGATGATGCCAAGGCCGATGCGCCGGGGTTCTTCCGCCGCCTGACCACCCGCGTGGGCGAGCCGGTGATCCGCGCCGCCGTCACCGCCGCCGTGCGGATCATGGGCGAGCAGTTCGTGCTGGGCCGCGATATCGATGCGGCACTGGCGCGAGCCCGGCGCGAGGGCATGGTCTGCAGCTTCGACATGCTGGGCGAGGGCGCCCGTACCGAGGCCGATGCCGAGCGTTACCACCGGCTCTACGGCACGGCGATTGCGGCGGTGGGCGCCGCCAACAGCGATGGGCCGGAGGCGGGCCATGGCGTTTCGGTCAAGCTCTCGGCGCTCTGCCCGCGTTACGAGGCGGTGCAGGAGGCCTATGTGGTCCGCACGCTGTACCCGCGCATGCTCGATCTGGCGCAGGCGGCGGCGCGGGCGGACATCAACCTCGCCATCGACGCCGAGGAGGCCGACCGGCTGGTGATCTCGCTGCGGCTGGTCGAGCGGCTGGCGGCGGAGCCCTCGTTGGGGGCATGGCGCGGTCTTGGCGTGGTCGTGCAGGCATACCAGAAGCGCGCGCCGCAGGTGATCGCGGGCTTGGCGCGGGTGGCGCAATCCAGTGGCCGGCGGATCATGGTGCGCCTCGTCAAGGGTGCCTATTGGGACAGCGAGATCAAGGCGGCGCAGGTGAACGGCCAGGCCGGCTATCCGGTCTACACCACCAAGGCGGCGACCGATGTCTCGTACTTGGGCTGTGCGCGGGCGTTGATCGCGGCGGCGCCGGCGCTCTATCCGCAGTTCGCCACGCACAACGCGCATACCCTGGCGGCGGTGCGGAGCATGGCCCAGCAGGCCGGCGTCACCATCGAGCACCAGCGGCTCCATGGCATGGGCGAGGCGCTCTACGAGGCCGCGCAGGGGCGTTACGGGGCGATCCGCGTGCGGGCCTATGCGCCGGTGGGGGGGCATGAGGAATTGCTGCCCTATCTCGTGCGGCGGTTGCTGGAGAACGGGGCGAATTCCTCGTTCGTGCACCAGTTGCTCGATCGCGATGTGCCGGCAGGGGCGGTGGTGGCCGATCCGATCGCGGCGGTGGAGGCCGCACCGGGGCCGAACTTGCGCATTCCGTTGCCGCGCGATTTGTACGGCACAGCGCGCGCGAACTCGGCCGGGCGCGATCTGGCGCAGGCGGCCGAGCGGGCGCGGCTGGCGCGGGCGGTGGCCGATGTCGATGCGGCGACGCTTTACGCCGGGCCGATTGTGGATGGCGCCCTGCGCGAAGGCGGGGCGAGCCAGCCGGTGCGCAGTCCGGCCGATGTCGCGCGGGTGGTTGGCCATGTCGCGGCGGCGGGAGATGCCGATCTGAACGCCGCCGTCGCCGCCACGCGCGCCGCCTGGCCGGCGTGGGACGCTGCGGGGGGCGTGGCACGGGCGCGGGTGTTGGTGGCCATGGGCGACGCGCTGGAGGCCGCTGGCGACCGCCTGATCGGCATTCTGGTGCGCGAGGGCGGCAAGACCTACCCCGATGCCATCGCCGAACTGCGCGAGGCCGCCGACTTCTGCCGCTACTACGCCCATCTCGCGCGCGAGGATTTCGCCGGCCCACGCCATCTGGCCGGCCCGGCGGGTGAGGTGAACACCTGGGCGCTGGGCGGGCGCGGGGTGTTTGCCTGTATCAGCCCGTGGAACTTCCCGCTGGCGATCTTCACCGGGCAGATCGCGGCGGCGCTGGCGGCGGGCAACGCGGTGATCGCCAAGCCCGCCGAGCAGACCCCGCTGATCGCGGCCGAGGCGGTGCGCCTGTTCCTCGCCGCCGGGTTGCCGGCAGGGGTGCTGGCGCTGCTGCCGGGCGAGGGCGGGGCCATCGGCGCGGCGTTGGTCGCGCATCCCGGGATCGATGGCGTGGCGTTCACCGGCGGCACCGACACCGCCTGGGCGATCAACCGCAGCCTTGCCGCGCGACAGGGCCCGATCATTCCGTTCATCGCCGAGACCGGCGGGCTGAACGCGATGTTCGTCGATACCACCGCGCTGAAGGAGCAGGTGATCGACGACGTGATCCTCTCGGCGTTCGGTTCGGCGGGGCAGCGGTGCTCGGCCCTGCGCGTGCTGTTCGTGCCCGAGGCCAGCGCCGAGGGCCTGATCGAGGGCCTCAAGGGCGCATTGGCCACCCGCGTGCTGGGCGATCCGGCCGACTCCGCCACCGACATCGGCCCGGTGATCGATGCCGAGGCCAAGGCTGGCCTCGAACGCCACCTTGCTCATCTCAAGACCGAGGCGACCATCCTCGACCGCCACCCGGGCACCGCCGCCACCGGGCATTACTTTGCGCCCGTCATCGCCGAGATCCCCGCGCCCGATTTCCTGGAGCGCGAGGTATTCGGCCCGGTGCTGCACATCTGCCGCTATGGCCCCGGGCAACTGGGCGACTACGCACGGCGGCTGGCGGCGCGCGGCTATGGCCTGACGCTGGGCATCCACAGCCGGCTCGATGGCTTCGCGGCGGAGGTGCAGGCGCTGGTTCCCGCCGGCAATGTCTACGTCAACCGGGGCATGACCGGCGCCGTGGTCGGCGTGCAGCCGTTCGGGGGCCTTGGCCTTTCCGGCACGGGGCCGAAGGCGGGCGGGCCCCATGCACTCCACCGCTTCGCCACCGAGCGCAGCGTCTCGGTCAACATCATGGCGCGCGGCGGCGATCCGCGGCTGCTCGCCCTGTGAAAGATGGGGCGACGTGCGCGCATCGGCAGCCGTTTCCTGCCACGCTTGCGCACCCCGCCGTCAAGGATCCGGAAGGCATCCTGCGCGTATGGAACATTGGTGCAGCGGCGAGCCCCTTGTGATCGGCGCTGGGCGGGACTAGGGCGTGGCGCCGCCCGACTCCGGGATTATCCCGGGACGGGTGCGGTTTCGCGCAAAGGGGCAAGTGCGTGGCGGCTGAATCGAAGTACGCGGCATCACATGCCGTCACTGACAACGACGACGTGATTCACCATCACGTCGGCGGATCGCTCGCCGCCTTGACGCTCAGCGCCACGGGCGTGGTATTCGGCGATATCGGCACCAGCCCGCTCTATGCGTTGCAGGCGATCATGACCGGCGAACATCCGCTGGCCATCGATATCACCAACATTTACGGCGTGATCAGCCTGATCTTCTGGACGATGATCGCGGTGGTGACGTTCAAGTACGTGTTCGTCGTCATGCGCTGCGACAACCATGGCGAGGGCGGTTCGCTGGCCCTGCTGGCGCTGATCAACCGTCAGATCGGGCATGGCAAGCCGATCAAGTGGCTGGTCATCGTCGCCTTGCTGGCGACATCGCTGTTCTATGCCGACTCGATGCTGACGCCGGCGATCTCGGTGATCTCGGCGGTCGAGGGGCTGAATGTCGTCTCGACCCAGTTCCAGCCGTTCATCGTGCCGATCTCGCTGGTGATCCTGATCGGCCTGTTCGTGATCCAGAGCCACGGCACCGATCGCGTGGGCAAGCTGTTCGGGCCGATCATGCTGGTCTATTTCCTCGCCATCGCGGCGATGGGCGTGTTCCAGATCATCCCGCACCCGCAAGTGCTGTGGGAGCCGCTGAACCCGATCTACATCTGGTGGTTCTTCAAGGCGCATCCGGTGATCTCGTTCCTGTCGCTCTCCGCCGTGGTCTATGCGATCACCGGGGTCGAGGCGCTCTATGCCGACATGGGGCACTTTGGCCGCCGGCCGATCACGCTGGCGTGGCTCTATCTGGTGTTCCCGTGCCTGATCCTGAACTACATGGGGCAGGCCTCGCTGCTGATCCGCAACCCGGCGGCGGCGGCCAACCCGTTCTTCATGATGGCGCCAAAGGGCCTGCTGATCCCGCTGCTGGTGCTGGCCACGATGGCCACGGTGATCGCCAGCCAGGCGGTGATCTCGGGCGCCTACTCGGTGACCCAGCAGGCGATGCAGTTGGGCTATATGCCGCGGGTCAAGGTCAAGCATACCTCCAGCCAGGCGATCGGGCAGATCTATGTGCCCTCGGTCAACTGGTTCCTGGCGTTCATGGTGGCGACGCTGGTGATCGTGTTCCGCTCGTCGGCCTCGATGCTGCCGGCGTATGGGCTGGCGGTGGTCGGCACGATGCTGATCACCACGATGATGCAGTATGTCGTGGTGTTCCGCATCTGGAAGACGCCGCTGTGGCTGGCCGGGCTGGGCCTGGTGTTCTTCACCGTGGTCGATGTGGTCTACTTCGCGGCGGGCATGTCGAAGTTCTTCGAGGGCGCGTGGCTGCCGGTGGTCGTGGGCCTGATGATCTTCACGCTGCTGCTCACCTGGGCCGATGGCCGCACCCTGCTGCGCCGCAAGCTCGAGGATTCGGCGCTGCCGGTCGATATCTTCATCACCTCGTCGTGCTCCTCGGCGATCCGCTCCTCGGGCACGGCGGTGTTCCTGACCGCAACCGAGGACGGCGTGCCCTCGGCGCTGCTCCACAACCTCAAGCACAACCACGTGCTGCACGAACACGTCGTGCTGTGCACCGTGAAGATCCTCGGCGTGCCCTATGTGCCCGATGAGGAACGCTATGTGTGCAAGGATCTGGGGCGCGGGTTCATGCGCGTGAAGCTGCGCTTCGGCTTCATGCAGGAGCCCAACGTCCCCGCCGCGCTGAAGCTGGTCAAGGGCGCCGGCACCACCTTTGCGCCGATGACCACCAGCTACTTCCTCTCGCGTGAGACACTGATCCCGTCGAAGGAGCCGGGCATGGCGGTGTGGCGCGAGCATCTGTTCGCGCTGCTGATGCGCTCGGCGGATACGGCGATGAGCTTCTTCCGCCTGCCGCCGAACCGGGTGGTGGAACTGGGGTCTCAGGTCGAGATTTGATCAAGGTTTAAGGGGAAAATGCGAGGGTCACGACCCTCGCGCTCCCATAACTTGTCGGCGTGGCGTCACGGTTCGGCCGCGCATAACGTCGCCGCGCCGCGGGCTTTATTGTGGCTTCGCGACATGGCGCTTGGCCGAGATCAAGGCGTAACGTGGACAGTAACGGGGGTGCAGGGGCCAACCGATTCCTCTTGAGAAATCGGCACATCAAACGCCGCCCCCTTGCTTTATCCCTTGTTCTTCACCCCACGCGCGGAGCGCTTTCGAACCAAGGCACCATCCGCTCGATCCCCTTGCGCACTTCCTCGGCCGAGACGGCAAAGCTGAACCGCAGGAACCGCGCCCCATCGACCGGATCGAAATCCACCCCCGGCGCGGTGGCGACGCCGGTGTCTTCCAGCAGCGTCAGCGCGAGCTCGATCGAATCGGCGAACGCCCCCGGCCCAATGTGGTGCGAGACATCGGCCCAGACGTAGAACGCCCCATCCGGCGGCGCGATCTTGCCGAGGCCCAGCGCCGGCAGTGCCGCCAGCAGCGCGGCGCGGTTGCCGGCATAAGTCTCCAGATAGTCGGCCAGCACCGCGTGGCTCTCCATCGCCGCCAGCGCCGCGCGTTGCGAGAGCGTGGGCGGGGTGAGCATCAGATTGCTCATGCGGGCATAGGCGGCGTCCGACAGGTCATCGGGTGCGACCAGCCAGCCGAGTCGCCAGCCGGGCATTGCCCAGAACTTCGAGAACGAGTTGACCACCAGCGCTTCGGGCGCGTGGCGCAGGATGGTCTCGGTGGGCAGGCCATAGGCAATGCCGTGGTAGATCTCGTCCGAGACGATGCGGATGCCTTTCGCGCGCGCCACGGCGGCGATGGCGGCCAATTCGGCGGGGGCGATGATCGTGCCGGTGGGGTTGGCCGGGCTGGCGACGATGACGCCGGCGGGGGCCGGGTCCAGCGCCGCCAAAGCCGCCGCCGTGAGTTGAAAGCCCACCTCGGCCCCGCAGGCGATCTCCACCGGCTCCATGCCCAGCGCCGCCACGGTGTTGCGATAGGCGACATAGCCGGGCCGCGCGATGGCGATGCGGTCGCCGGGGTGGAACGCGCTGGTCAGCGCCAGCACGAGTGCCGGGGAGGCGCCGCAGGTCAGGATAATCCGCGCCGGATCGACATGGACCTGCTGCGTCTCGGCATAGTGCCGGGCGATGCGGGCCTTCAGCGGCGCGCTTTCGTAATAACCCAGCGGATCGCTATCGAGCATCGCGTGCGCGGCGGCGATCGCGGCGGGCGGCGCCCCGGCCGAGGGCTGGCCGAACTCCATGTGGAACACCTCGCGGCCTTGCGCCGCCAGCGCATAGGCGCGCTGGGCGACGATCATCGCCTGAAAGCGGTCGACGGGGCGGGGGGCGCGGAAGGCGGGCTGTTCGGTCAGGTTCATCTCGGGGTGCCTATCGAGGCGTGATCGTCAGGTGGAGGCCGTCGCGCGGGCGCAGCGTCAGCCGGCTGATCAGTTCGGGCGTCTTGCCCGGGATCGGGGCGAGCGCGAAGGCGCGGATGATCTCGGCGAGGATCAGCACCGCCTCCTGTTGCGCAAACCCCGCGCCGACGCACACCCGAGGCCCGCGCCCGAACGGCAGCCAGCCCTCACGGACGGCTTCGGCCTCGTGCACGAAGCGATCGGGATCGAAGGCGTGGGGGCAGCGCCAGTGGTTCTCGCTGCGCTGGATCAGCCAGGGCGAGACCACGACCATGTCGCCGGGGCGCAGCTTCTTGCCACGGCGGACCATCGGTTGAGTCACCTCGCGCGGGTAGAACGAGACCGGCGGATAGAGCCTGAGCCCCTCGCGGAACAGGTTGCGCACGCCGTCGAGGCGTTTGAGATGCTCGAAGGTGAGCGCGCCGCCGTCGGTCACCGTGTCGATCTCGGCGAGCAGCCGCACCTGCAGATCGGGCGACGCGGCGAGGCACCACAGCGTCCACCCCAGCGCCGAGGCCGAGGTCTCGTGCCCGGCGAGGAAGATGATCGCCAGTTGGTCGAGCAGGTCCTGCCGGCTGAACGGGGCGCCGGTGTCGGGGCGGCGCGCGGCGATCAGGGTTTCCAGGATGTCCGCGTGAGGCGCTCCGCCGGCCGCGACATGTGCCAGCCGCGCATCGACGATGGGGGCAAAGAGCGCGTGCACATCTGCGGCGGCCTCGTCCATCTGTTGGCGGAGTTTGCGGCGGGGGAAGCGGTAGAGGCCGCGCAACGTCGAGGGTTGCGCGTAGTGCTGGTAGCGGTTGAACGCCTCGTACACCCGCTCGCTTTCCGCCTCGCTCAACGTCAGGGAGAAGAGCGTGCGGAAGATGATATCCGCAGTGACATGCGTCATCAGCGGATCGATATCCAAGGGCCCGCCCGCGCCGACCCGCGCGCGGATCATCGCGATCAGGTCCGCCCCGGCATCGGCCATCACCGGAAAGGCGCGTTTCAGGTTGGTGTGGGCGAAGGCGGGGTTGATCATCGCCCGCTGGTCTTCCCAGACCTTGCCATTGACCGAGAACACGCTGTTGCCCAGCAGCGGATCGAGCATGTCGTTCAGCAGGCGGTGCTTGGGGAAGATGCGCTGGGGATCATCCATCACTTCGGCCACCAGCGCGGGTTCGCCAACGATGAACAGGCGCAGCTTGGGAAAGCGGTGCGCGCCCATCTTCATCACATAGCTCTTTTCGTAGAGCGTGTGGATCCAGCTTTTGCGGCCCAGCAGGAACCGACGGATGAAGCCGGCGCGGTGTTTCAGCGGGGTGGGGAAAGGCGGGATCAGCGGTTCTGCGGCGTGGAACGGGCAGGTTTCGGGGGTTTCTTCAGGCATTTTCGGCCTCGAACGCCGCCACGCAGGCATCGAGCGACTGCGCCGAACACGTCAGCGACAGGTAATCGAGCGGCGAGGGCGTCTCCATCCGGCGCAGGTAATCGAAGTGGGTGTTGTACTTGTCGGCCCGGCGCGCTTTGTAAGTCGCGGGATCGGCATAGCGGAACCAGCGCGGCGAGAACTGGCGCAAGCCGGCGGGGCGCTCGATCGCGCGGCCCTGCAATGGCGCGACCAGCGGCGCGCAGGCGCCATCGGTCGGCGAGCCGATATCGACCCAGCGGAAATCGCCTTGGCCGACCTCATCGAGCAACAGGTGGAACCAGCCCGCCCCGCGATGCGCCGCCAGCAGCGGAATGCAGCACCCCAGCGTCACCAGCGCGAAATGCGCCGGCATCGTGCCGCCGAACCGCGCCAGCAGCCGCGCCATCAACGGCACCGCCAGAATCGACCCGTTGGAGTGCGTGACGAGCAGCACCTCCTCGCCGGGGGGCGCCGCGCGGATCGCGGCGGCGATGGTGTCGGCAAAGGTGTCGAGCCGGGCATCGAGTTCGGAAGACGTCTGCCGCCCGGCCAACAAGTGGTTGAAGATGATAAAGCGCAGCAGCCACATCGAATGCATCTTGTGCAGCAGCCAGACCGTCACCCCGGCGGTGATCGCCAAGGTCAGCCCCGCCACCCCCGCCACGCGCCACGCCGCAGGCACGCCTACCGGCAGCGCAAACGCCACCACCAGCGCCAGCACCCCTGCCACCACCAGCGCCACCACCAGCGGCACCCCCACCATCGTCGCACCCGGATAGAACAGCGTGAAACGGCTGCCCCAGGGCCACTTCATCGCCAACTTGCGATCGAGATGCGCCAAAAACCCGCGATAGGCCCCCAGCGTCCCCCGCGCCACCGCCAGCGGCCCCTTGGGCCAATGCGCACGCACGATATCGTCCCACGCCAGGAAGCGATAGGCGGTGGTGAAGCTGGCGCCATCGGTGATGTCCCAGGCGACATCGCCCTCCACCCGCCGCCGCGCCGAGACCGTGACCCCGGCGGCACTGGCCTGCTCGGCCAGCAACTGGTGGTAGAAACGGGCGCCGCGCGGATCGAAACCCGCCAGATAGAAGACCTTACGCGCGAACATCGAACCCTTCCATGACGGCCCGCAGGCCCGATTTCCGGCGGTGAAGCCGTTTTCACTTGAACCGCGTCCGAACGCGCGGCTTAGGAGCACCATGCCCGAACCCCAACGCCAATACTGCCTGTTCATGAACGGCCGCAAGTTCAACCGCAACCTCGGCTGCAAGCGGCACGACAATGCCTATGGCATCCGGGGCGGGGGCGATGGCGCTGCGCGACTGGCGGCGGACCGGGCGCTGCGTGACCACATGCGCGGGCAGGGCGACCCGCTGGCCTGGGTTGTGTTCGGATTTGTGCGCGCGTTCGGCTGGTTTTTCTTCAATTACCATGGCCGGCCGTGGCATGGGCAATTGGTTCGCAAGATTTTCCCGCGCTACTGATCAAGCCAGACCCTGCCTGCCGTGCCACAGGCGCCCCACACCCCTCCCGAGGATGACCGATGCTCTCACGTCTGACCGCCGCCTTCGACCCCTACATCCTGGCGCTGCTGGGGACGGTGGCGTTCGCGTCGTTTTTGCCGGCGCAGGGCGGCGTCGCCCATGCGGTGGAGTGGGCGGCCAATGCCGGCATCGTGCTGCTGTTCTTCCTCCACGGCGCGAAACTCAGCCGCGAGGCGGCGCTGGCCGGGGCGGGCAACTGGCGGCTGCATCTCAGCGTGATGGGAGCGACCTTCGTGATGTTTCCGCTGCTGGGGCTGGCGATGACCTTCATCCCCGGCGTCGATCCGATCGTGGCCAGCGGCATCCTGTTCCTCACGCTGCTGCCCTCGACGGTGCAAAGCTCGGTGGCGTTCACCTCGATCGCCAAGGGCAACGTGGCGGCGGCGATCTGCTCGGCCTCGTTTTCCAACCTGATTGGCCTGTTCATCACCCCGCTGCTGACGGCGCTGCTGATGCATGGGCGCGGGGCGGGGGTCTCGGTGGGCGCGGTGGAGAAGATCGTCGCGCAACTGTTGCTGCCGTTCGTGGCGGGGCAGTTGCTGCGGCCGGTGATCGGCGGGTTCCTGGGCCGGCACAAGCAGTTGGTCACCTATGTCGATCGCGGATCGATCCTGCTGGTGGTGTACAGCGCGTTCAGCGCCGCCGTGGTGGGCGGATTGTGGCACAAGCTGCCGCTGTTTTCGCTGGGCGAGATCATCGTTTTGAACATCCTGTTGCTGGCGGTGGTGCTGGCGCTGACGTGGCGGGCGGGCGCGCTGTCCGGCTTCCCGCGTGAGGACCGGATCGTGCTGCTGTTCTGCGGCTCCAAGAAGAGCCTCGCCAGCGGCGTGCCGATGGCCGGGGTGCTGTTCCCGGCGGCGCAGGTGGGCGCGGCGATCCTGCCGTTGATGCTGTTCCACCAGATCCAGTTGATGGCCTGTGCCGTGATCGCGCGGCAGTTGGGCGGGGCCGGGGCGAAGGACGAAAGTTAGGAAGACCAGATGCGAGGGACGCGTCCCTCGCGCTCCCTGTTCCTTGTCGGCGTCGCCGTGGCCGGCCGCTTTGCTTGAGGTTGCCGCGCCGCAGGCTTTATGGTGGCTTCGCCACAGTGCGATTGGTCGGTATCGCGGCGCAACGTCGACAGTCATGGGGGTCCGGGGGTCTAGACCCCCGGCCTTCCCCTCAACGCCCTACCCGCTGATCCGCGCCAACGCCGCGCCAAACGGCGCAAACTTTGCAGCCAGCACGATCCCGCCCAGCATCGCCCCCACGGCCAGGCTCTTGCGATCGGTGATGGCGAAGGCCACGGGGTCGCTATCGACCTGGCCACGCTTGCCCATCATCCAGATGCGGTTCAGCCAATAGAGCAGTGGCAGCGGCATCAGCCACAGCAGTTGCGGCGTGGCATAGGCGTTGCTGCGGCCCATCGCCTCGGCGAACAGCACCATCACCAGCACCGAGACCATGCCGGCGGCGATGCCGCTCATGGCCACCACCTCGATGTCATCGCCGGTATAGCCCCGGCCGGAGAGCAGGCGGTGCGGCGGCCGGTTGCTGGTGCGCAGCTCGACATAGCGCTTGAGGTAACCCAGCGACAGGAACAGGAACAGGCTGAACAGCACCAGCCATGAGGAGACCGGCACCCCGATCGCCGCCGCCCCCACCACCAGCCGCACCGCATAGAGGCACGCCAGCGCCAGCACATCGGCGATCATGGCGGCCTTCAGCCGGAACGAGTAGGCCAGCGTCAGCGCGAAGTACCCCGCCATGGTCAGCGCCGCCACCGGCCCCAGCAGCGCGAGGCCGCCGCCAAGCCCCACAACCGCGAAAGCCACCGCCGCCGCCACCGCGTGGGGGATCGGCAACGTGCCCGCCGCCAGTGGCCGGCGGCACTTGGTGGGGTGCAGGCGATCGGCATCGACATCGAGCAGATCGTTGAGCAGATAGACCGACGAGGCGATCAGCGAGAGACAGGCAAAGGCCGTCAGGCTGCGCCATCCCGCCGCCGGATGCGCGATCAGGCCCGATGTCAGCAGCGGCACGAACACCAGCGCGTTCTTGGCCCACTGGTGCGGCCGGGCGGCCCGCAGCAGCGCGCGGGGCAGGGCGACGGGGCGCAGCAGGCGCGTTTCGTGCGCGGTGCCGGTGGCGGCACCAACGGTGTAGGCGGTGCGCGCGGCGCGCCAGATCGGGCGGTCGGCGCGGGCATCGCCGATGTAATCGAACGCGGCCGCGCCGATCTCGGCGCAGGCGGCGCGGATCGCGGCCAGTTTGGCGGCGCCCTTGGTGTTGGTGCGCGCGCTGGTGGCGATCACGCGGTCGAACAGGCCCAGATGCCGCGCCACGCGCGCGGCGATGCGGGCATGGCTGGCGGTGGCCAGGATCACCGGGCGGCCCTCGGCGCGCGCGGCGGCGATCAGCGCCAGCACCTCGGCACGATAGGGCAGAGTGGTGGCATCCACCGGCGCGCGCCGCGCCAGCCGCGCCTTCAGCCGCGCCGGCCCGCGCCACAGGCCAACCACCACCGCCAGCACCAGCCAGGCCAGCGCGCGCCAAGATCCGCGCCCCACGCGAATCATCTGCTCCATGGCGATATCGTTGGCGATCAGCGTGCGGTCGAGATCGACCACCAGCGGCGCCGGCGTCTGGATGCGCTCATGCAGCATCGGCGGCGTCCTTGTCGCGGCGGCGCTGGATGAAGGCGGCGATGCCCCCGGCCGCCATCACGATCAGCAACGGCATCACCGGATCGCGATAACGCGGGATGATGTAGGCCAGCCCATGCAGCGCCCAGAAGCCAACAATGGCCACCGCCACCAGCACCCGCCAGCGCCGCGCCACCGGCCCCTCCAGCAGCGCCGCGATGCCCAGCAGGACGATGGCGAGATATTCCGTCACCTCGCCGATGCGGACGATGGCGATGGCGCGGCTGCCGCCGGTGAAGTCGCTCCATTGCGGCAGGTTGGGGCGCCAGAACAGCGCCAGCTTGTGCGCATCCAGCGTCAGCGCCTGTGCGGGGTGCGCGCGCATCCAGCCTTGCGCCGCCCGGCCCAGCGTGGCGGCGGCACCGGCCTCGCCCTGCGTGGCCAGCAGGGCGTGCCATTGCGGCCCCATCGGCGTCTCCGCGATCGAGACGAAGCCGCCCGTCGCCGCCGGATTGTTACCCAGATAGAGGTTGAAACCGGTGTTGGTGGTGATCACCGGGCGGCCGACCATGGCGTCGCTCGCCGCCAGCCATGGCGTCAGCACCAGTGCCGCGCCGGCCAGCATCGCCACCAGCGGCAGCGCCATCCGCACCGGTCGCCAGCCCGCGCCCAGCGCCAGCCCCAGCAACGGCGCGGCGATCAGCGGCGCGGCGGACGTGCCGGCCAGCACCGCCGCCCCCCAGGCCATACCCGCACCCAGCGCCACGCGCCAACGCGGCCCGGAACCCAGCTTCACCGCCAGCAGCACGATCGCCAGCACCAGCGGCGTCGAGAGGTTCTCGCGCGCCAGAGTGGTGCCATTCCAGATCCCCGGCAGCCACACGGCGTAGCCCAGCATCGCCAGTTGCTCACCCATGCGCGTCAGCGCCAGGGCCCGCGCCAGCGCTGCGATCAGCAGCACCGAGACCACCGCCAGCCCGAGATTCACCGCAAACGCCACCCCCGTGGAGGCCCCGAACAGCGCAAATGCCGGCGCCAGCAACAGCGGATAGCCGATCGAATAGAACGCATGCTGGCCGAAGTTGTCGGTGGGCCAGCCCCCCGCCGCCAGCGACCGGGCGATATCGAAATAGGCCAGCGCGTCGCTCGCCAAAGGTTGGGGCAGGGCGAAGTGTGCCGCCACCCGGATCGCCAGCATGACGATGATCAGGCCCTCGAAGGTCACCGCGATCTCGGTATGGCGCATGCGCGGTTGCCGGACGGGCGCCGGGGGCGTGCTGTTATCGATCACCAGCTTGATTCGCGCCATTATCCGACACTCCGCGCCACGGTGACGCAACCCGCCGCGATCAGCAGCGTGCCCACGATGCGCCCGGCGGTCAGCGCTTCGCCCAGAACCGTCACCCCCAGCACGGCGGTGAACACGAAACCCATCCCCACGAACGGATAAGCGGCGCTGAGCGGCAGCCGTTGCAGCACGAACAGCCACACCACCGCGCCCACGCCATAGAGCGCCAGCCCCGCCACCACCCATGGCGAGAACAGCATCGCCAGCCCGCGCGCAGGCGCCAGCCGGGCGCCGCTGACCCCGAGCTTGAGCAACAGCTGCGCAGAGGCCGAGATGGCCACGCTGAGCATGATCAGGAGAAACAGGCCGGGTCGCATCGCACACCTCCGTAGACGCACGGATGTTAACAACCCGATCCATCCCCTGCGAAACGCGGTAACCATGGCATTGCCCGGGCGTCCCGGAGTGGCACGCGACCATGCCCGTTGGTGAATCGCGCGGGGGCCGCGCAGGGCTCCGGAGAGGCCGGGGCCGTGCGGTCAGCTTGCGTTCAGATTTGTCGTCTAAAAGGTAGATGGTCGGCGGGAACGGGATTGGCGCTCATGCCCCGGGCTTCCCAATCCAGCGTCGCGCCGGCTGGACAGCATGGATGGTCGAACAGCGCGTCCGGGCTGGTGGCAACGCCAGCCCGGATGACCGTGTCTGCGCCCGATCAGCCCGCCAACAGCCGCGCTGGCGCCTCCAGCAAGTGCTTCATTTCGCTCACGAAGCTGGCCGCGTCCCAGCCATCCACCACCCGGTGATCGCACGAAATCGACAGGTTCATCAGCTTGGCGCGGCGGATGCGTTCGCCCGTGGCATCGGCGAAGACGGGGCGCTCGACGATGCAGTTCGGGCCGATGATGGCCACCTCCGGGCGGTTGATCACCGGCGCGGTCGCCACGCCCCCGAGCGCCCCCAGCGAGGTGATGGTGATGGTGGAGCCCGAGAGCTCCTCGCGCCGCGCGGTGCCGGCGCGGGCGGCGGCGGAGAGGCGGGCGATCTCGGCCGCCAGTTGCCAGATGTTGAGATCCTGCGCATCGCGAATCACCGGCACCATCAGGCCCTGTGGCGTCTGCGTGGCGAGGCCCATATGGACTCGCCCGGAGCGGGTGACCGTGCCCGGCTCCTGCGAATCATCGTACCGCGCGTTAAGCATCGGGAACTGCGGCAGGGTGCGGCACATCGCGGTGATCAGGAAGGGCAGCAGGGTCAGCTTGGGCCGATCGCCGCCCGCACCGTTGAGGTCGGCGCGCATGGCCTCCAGCGCGGTGACCTCGATCTCCTCGACATAGGCGAAGTGTGGAATGTGGCGCTTGGATGCGGCCATGTTCTCGGCGATGCGGCGGCGCATGCCGATGACGGGGATGGTTTCGTCGCCCCAGGCGCGGTTGGCGCCGGGGGTGTGATAGCCCTGGGCCGCGCCATAGCGCAGGAAGGCATCGAGATCGGCGTGGCGAATGTGGTCGCCCGCAGCATGGACTTGCGCCAGATCGACGCCGAGTTCCCTCGCCCGCGCGCGGACGGCGGGGGAGGCGAGGATCTTGCGATTGGTTGTGGGCTCGGGCGTTGCGGGAGCGGGCGGTGGCACCGGGGCGCTCGGCACGGATGGGGCAGCGGCGGCTTCGCCTGCGGGCTCGTGCGCGCCGGGCACCTCCTCGTACGTTGCTTCTGGCGGGGACTCTGTGGTCTCGCTCTCGACTTCGATCACCGCCAGCATCGCGCCGATCGCGACTTGCGATCCGGCCCTGCCGGCGATTTCAATGATTTTCCCCGCCACCGGGGTCTCGATCTCGACCGTGGCCTTGTCGGTCAGCATGTCGACCAGCGGCGAATCCTCGCCGATCGTGTCGCCGACGTTGACGTGCCACTGAACGATCTCGGCGGCGGCGATGCCCTCGCCGATGTCGGGCAGGCGGAAGGTGTGCAGAGTGGCCATGGGGCTCAGTCCCTCATGATCTGGCGCAACGCCTCGCGGATGCGGACGGGGCCGGGGAAATACGCCCACTCAAGGGCATGCGGATAAGGCGTGTCAAAGCCGGTGACGCGCAGGATCGGCGCCTCCAGACTGCCGAAGCAGCGCTCCTGGACCAGCGCCGCCAGTTCCGCGCCGAACCCGCCGGTGCGCGTCGCCTCGTGGACGATCAGGCAGCGGCCGGTTTTCCTGACGCTCGCCTCGATGGTGGCGATGTCGAGGGGGACGAGGCTGCGTAAGTCGACGATCTCGGCATCGATCGCCTCGGCGGCGGGGAGTTCGGCGAGCGTGCTGGCCACCACATGCACCATCGTGCCGTAGGTGAGGATGGTGAGGTCCGCGCCTTCGCGCGCGATGGCGGCCTGGCCCAGCGGGATCTTGTAATAGCCCTCGGGCACTTGCGCGGCGGGGTGGCTGGCCCAACTGGTGACGGGGCGGTCGTAATGGCCGTGGAACGGGCCGTTGTAGATCCGCTTGGGCTCGAAGAACAGGACGGGGTCGGGGTCCTCGATGGCGGCGATCAGCAGGCCCTTGGCGTCATAGGGCGTGGCCGGGATCACCGTCTTGATGCCGCTGCAATGGGTGAAGATACCCTCGGGGCTTTGCGAGTGCGTCTGGCCGCCGAAGATGCCGCCGCCGAAGGGCGAGCGCACCGTCAGCGGGCAGGTGAACTCGCCCGCCGAGCGATAGCGCAGGCGGGCGGCTTCGGACACGAGTTGGTCCAAAGCCGGGTAGATGTAATCGGCGAACTGGATCTCGGGCACGGGGGTCAGGCCATAGGCACCCATGCCGATGGCGACGCCGATGATGCCGCACTCGGTGATGGGTGTGTCGAACACGCGGTGGGTGCCGTATTTGGCCTGCAAGCCGGCGGTGGCGCGAAATACGCCGCCGAAAAAGCCAACATCCTCGCCCATCACAGTCACGGTGTCGTTGCGGGCCATACTGACGTCGAGCGCCGAGTTGATCGCCTGAATCATCGACATGTCGCGGGTGTCGGTCATTGGCCGTCTCCCGCGCCATGGCCTTCGAGGCCATCATTCCGGGGACGCCGGACCTGATCGGGCAGGCCGGCGGCGCGCCATTCGGCCAGCATTTGCGCCTGTTGCTCGGCCAGGTGCCAGGGCATGTCGGCGAAAACGCCCTCGAACATCGATTCCAAAGGCTGGTCCAGCCCGTGGCCGAGGACACCGTTCTTCTCGGCTTCCTTCTGGGCGAGGCGGACCTGTTCGGCCAGATCAAGGTCCATTGCGGTCTGGCGCTCGGCATCCCACTCGCCCAGCGCGATCAGGTGATCGGCCAAACGCCGGATCGGATCGCCCAGCGGCCATTGCACGGCCTCGTCGGCCGAGCGGTAGGCGGAGGGGTCATCCGAGGTCGAATGCCCCTCGGCGCGATAGGTGAACAACTCGATCAGCGTGGCGCCGTGGTTGGCGCGGGCGCGCTCGGCGGCCCACTGCGTGGCGGCGTAGACCGCCAGCGCATCGTTGCCATCCACCCGCAGCGCGGCGAGCCCATAGCCCAGACCGCGCGCGGCAAATGTGGTGGCTTCACCGCCGGCGAATCCGGAAAAGCTGCTGATCGCCCACTGGTTGTTGACGACGTTCAGCACCACCGGGGCGCGGTACACCGCCGCGAACGTGCAGGCCGAGTGGAAATCGCCCTCCGCCGTCGAGCCCTCGCCGCACCAGGCGGCGGCGATGCGGGTGTCGCGGCGGGCGGCGCTGGCCATCGCCCAACCGACCGCCTGCGGGTACTGCGTCGTCAGGTTGCCGGAGATCGAGAAGAAGCCCTTCTCCTTCACCGAATACATCACCGGCAATTGCCGGCCCATCAACCGGTCGGCGCGGTTCGAGTAGATCTGGTTCATCATCTCGACCATCGGGTGGCCGCGCGCGATCAGCAGGCCCTGCTGGCGGTAGGATGGAAACAGCATGTCGGCATCGTCGAGCGCAAAGGCGGCCGCCACTGCCACCGCCTCCTCGCCGCGCGACTTCATGTAGAAGCTGGTCTTGCCCTGTCGCTGGGCGCGGAACATGCGATCATCGAAGGCGCGGGTCAGCGCCATCGCCCGCAGCATCCGCCGCAAGGTTTCCGCCGAGAGGGCAGGGGCCCAGGGCCCCACCGCCGCCCCGCCGTCCAGCACGCGGATCAGCCCATAGGCCAGGTCGCGCATCTCGCCAGCGGGTGTCGTGGGATCGGGGCGCGGCGTGGCGCCCGCCGGCGGGATCGCGTGGGCGGCAAAATCGGGGATCGCCCCGGGCCGCGCGGGCGGCTCTGGCACATGCAGTTGCAGGCGCGGGCGGTTGCTGCCGGCCGGCTCTGGATGGTGGTCGGAGGCACCTTGCGACATCGATCCCGCTCTCCCGGGCGTCCGCGACTCGCGCGTCACCCTGAATGATCATTGCGGCAATGTGTAATTTTATGTCCGACTTGGCAAGATCGATTCGCCGGCGGGCGGGGGCATTCAAGCGAAGAAATTCAGCTCCAGCAGCACGCCATCGAGGTCCGACAGGAACAGTTGGCGCAACCCGGCGGCCGGCACCGCGTTGGTTTCAAAGCCGATTCCCAGCGCCTTCAGATGCGCCAGCGTGCCCGCATAATCGGCGCAGCGGAAGGCGACATGGTGGAGCGATCCGGTGGGCCCTTCGCCGAAGGTGCGGTCGAACCGGCGCGGGCAATCGCGGCTGTTGAGGTGGATCACCGCACGTCCGTCGCGATCGTAGAGCCAGCGGGCATTCTGTGGGGTCAGCGGCGGCGGCGCGTCGCGCTCCTCCAGCCCCAGCACCGTGACATAGAACCGCGCCGATGCCGCCAGATCGGCGGCGACGATGTTGACGTGATCGAGCGCAAGAACGGTGTCGGGCATGGGGCAGGCTCTCCGGGAGCGCCGGCCATCGTTGCGGGGCCTCCGCCCGGCATCATGCCGGCGCCTGCGGGGCGCGGCAAGTCCGGTGTTTCAGGCCACCCCGCGCGAGCGATCGGCCTTCGCCGCCAGTGGTTGCAGGGCCAGCGCATCGGCGGCCAACTGGTCCAGCCGGCGCGGCACATCGAACACGATGCCATGCGCCTGCCCGCGCCGCCAGCGGATCCAGCCCTGCTGCTCGCCCAGCCGATCGACCGACAGCACCACTGTCTCGCCGATCGGCAGGCAGGCGTCGATCTCGATCTGCGCGCCGCCTTGCGCCAGATCGCGCAGCCGGCCGCGCATCGCCCGGCCATGCGCATGCACCACCGCCGGTGCCGGCATCCGCAGCCGTACCGATCGCGCCGCCGTGCCCGCCGCGCGGTTCATGAAATCCTCGGGATCGACCGGCTGGACGAAGCGGAAGCCGGCGGTGTTGTCGCGCACCCAGACGCGGATCAGCGCGTGGATCTCGCCATCGGCGCGTTCCATGAACACGTGGGTTTCATCGGGCATCTCGTGAAACAGGCGCAGCTTCACCCCACCCGCCGAGACATCGCGGATCAGGCACAGATATTCGCCGGTCTGGCAGATCAGCTTGGCCGCGCGCATCATCGCCAGCGCGGAGCGGGGTTCGCGGCGCTTTTCGGCCGGCTCGGAGTCGTTGTCGCTGGGGGCAGAAACGTGCATCGTCATCGGCATGGCCTTTTCGAGCCTTTTGGCGGTCCTGTCATCCGCGTTAGAGTGGCAGGGTAAATGACGGGTTAACCAAGAGGTTTCGGTGGCAAGGATCTATTTTCAATTGCGTGGGGTGCACGGCGTGTTGCAAAAAACGCGCGATACCGGGTGCGACCCATCGCATATGCAGGGATCGACAGCAGGGGGCGGCTGCCCACCGGCGACAACGCAGGGCAAGGGGTGAGATGGCGAGCAAGATCTATGCGGATGCCGAGACGGCGCTTGAGGGGCTGCTGTTCGATGGGATGTTGATTGCCAGCGGCGGGTTCGGCCTTTGCGGCATCCCCGAGCGGCTGATCGACGCGATCCAGCGCGCCGGCACCAAGGACATCACCGTGGCCAGCAACAATGCCGGCATCGACAACGAGGGCCTCGGCAAGCTGCTGCGCACGCGGCAGATCAAGAAGATGATCTCGTCTTACGTCGGCGAGAACAAGGAGTTCGAGCGGCAGTACCTCGCCGGCGAACTGGAGGTGGAGTTCACGCCCCAAGGCACGCTGGCCGAGCGCATGCGCGCCGGCGGCGCCGGCATTCCGGGGTTCTACACCAAGACCGGTGTCGGCACCTTGGTCGCCGAGGGCAAGCCGACGATGGACTTCGCCGGCCCCGATGGAACCCTTCAGGCATACGTGCTGGAGCGCGGGATCGTGGCGGATCTCGCCATCGTCAAGGGCTGGAAGGCGGACACCACCGGCAACGTCGTGTTCCGCAAGACCGCGCGCAATTTCAATGTGCCGGCCGCGCAGTGCGGCAAGGTCTGCGTCGTCGAGGTGGAGGAGATCGTCGAGCCGGGGCAGTTGGATGCCGATGCGATCCACCTGCCCGGCGTCTACGTCCAGCGGATCGTGCTGGGCGCACCTTACGACAAGAAGATCGAATTCCGCACCGTTCGCGCCAAGGAGATTGTGTGATGGCCTGGATCCGCGACCAGATGGCCGCCCGCGCCGCGCAGGAATTGCAGGACGGGTTCTATGTGAACCTGGGCATCGGCATTCCGACGCTGGTGGCCAACAACATCCCCGCCGGGATGACCGTGACCCTGCAGTCGGAAAACGGCATGCTCGGCATCGGCCCGTTCCCGTATGAGGGCGAGGAAGATGCCGATCTGATCAACGCCGGCAAGCAGACGATCAGCGAACTGCCGCAATCGGCCTATTTCGACAGCGCGGCGAGCTTTGCGATGATCCGCGGCGGCAAGATCGATCTCACCGTGCTCGGCGCGATGGAGGTCTCCGAAGGCGGCGACATCGCCAACTGGATGATCCCCGGCAAGATGATCAAGGGCATGGGCGGGGCGATGGACCTTGTCGCCGGGGTCAAGAAGATCATCGTCGTGATGGAGCACTGCGCCAAGGGCGGCGCGCCCAAGTTCATCCCCGCGTGCACGCTGCCGCTGACCGGCGTGGGCGTGGTGGACATGATCGTGACCGATCTGGCCGTGTTCCAGCGGGCGGATCACGCCGCGCCGTTCCGGCTGATCGAGCTGGCGCCGGGGGTCTCGGCCGAGGAGATCCGGGCCAAGACGACGGCGCATTACGTCGAATAAGGCGCGCGGGCCGGGGGCGCGAAACCCCCGGCCCGCAACGTAATCAGTCTTCCTCGGCGATCTTGACCTTCAGGCCGTCGAGCGCGTCGGTCACCTGGATCTGGCACGACAGGCGCGAGGTCGCGTCGCGATGATCCGAGCTGTCGAGCAGGTCGTTCTCGTCGGCGCTGATCGCCGGCAACTTGTCGACGAAGGCCGGATCGACATGGACATGGCAGGTCGCGCACGAGCAGCAGCCACCGCACAGCGCCAACAGCTCGTCAAAGCCGTTGTCGCGGATGGCTTCCATCACGGTGCGGCCGGTCACCGCCTCGATTTCGCGCTCTTCACCCTCACGATTGACCACCACCAGCTTCGGCATATGCACAGTTCCCTCGGTTCCGCGCGCCGCGGTTGCCGGCGCCTTGCCGGTGCTGCTAACCGCTGGCCTGCGCTTTGGCAACGCCGCCGGGGGGATTTTCGCCCCGCCGGCGCATGGGAGAAACGACGTATGGGCCTGTCCACCGAGCAGATTCGCGAGGGTCTGGACGCCATCGCCACGCGCGCGCCGGGGATCGCGCGGGCATTGGCGGTTGCCGGCTATCCCGAGCCGCGAATCCGCCAGCGCGGCGCCACCACCTTGCTGCGCACGATCGTGGGGCAACAGGTCAGCGTCGCGGCCGCAGCCTCGGTCTGGGCCAAGCTGGAGGCGTTGCTGGGCCCCGAATGCCCGCCCGAGGTGTTGTTGGAGGCCGAGTTCGACGCCCTGCGCGCCTGCGGGCTGTCGCGGCAGAAGCAGGGTTATGCGCGGTCGCTGTGCGAGCTGGTGGTCGCGGGGGAGCTCGATCTCCATAACCTGCCCGCCGATGACGAGGCGGCCATCGCCGAACTGGTGCGGATCAAGGGGATCGGGCGCTGGTCGGCCGAGATCTACCTGCTGTTCGCCGAGGGGCGGGCGGACATCTGGCCGGCGGGCGATCTGGCGGTGCAGGTGGGCTTGCAGAAACTGCTGGGGCTTGAGGCGCGCCCCTCTGAGGCCGAGACCCGCGCCTTGGCCGAGGCATGGCGGCCCCACCGGGGTGCGGCGGCGATCTTCACCTGGCATTGCTACAACAATCCCGCCTTGTAAATTTTTGTTGTCGCATCGTTTTTTGCAAAAAGCCGGTTCCCGCTTTTTTGCACGATGCTCTGGCGCCCTCCGGCCCGGTTGCCTTGGGCGCCGAATCCCGCCACACCGCCGGCAATGCGAGCAGGGGGCCTTTCCGCGTGGGAATTGTGTTGCCGGCGGGGTGACCGCTGGCTGTTCCACGGCGTGGATATCGCGCTGGCCCCCGGCGAGGCGCTGTGGGTGCAGGGGCGCAACGGCGCGGGCAAGACCTCGCTGATGCGGATGCTGGCGGGGCTGCTGGCGCCGACGCCGACCGGCTATGGCCCGCCGGTCGCGCGGGTCGGATCGATCGCATGGCAAGGCACCGTGGCGTTGGTCGATGAACGGCTGGCGCTCGATGGCGAGGCGCCGTTGGGCCGGGCGCTGGCGTTCTGGGCGGCGATCGATGGCGCGGCCGACATGGCATCGGCGATCGCGCGCGTGGGGCTGGCGGGCCTTGAGGATGTGCCGGTGCGCTACCTTTCGACCGGCCAGCGCAAGCGCGCCGCGCTCGCACGCCTGCTGATGGCCGATGCCGATAACTGGCTGCTCGATGAGCCGCTGAACGGTCTCGACACCGCCGGGGTGGCGTTGGTCGCTGACCTCATCGCCGCGCACCGGGCTGAGGGCGGCACCGCCATCGTCGCCTCGCACCAGCCGATCGACCTGCCGGGGGCGGCGGTGCTCGATATCGCCGCATCCGGACCGGTCTGGTTGGCGGATGAATGGGCCGAGATGGCCGACGGGACCGACTGATGGCCGGCGCCAGCACCCGCGCGCTGGGCGCGATGTTGCGCCGCGATCTGGGCCGCGCCTTTACCGGGCGCGGGGGCGGGGTGGTGCTGCCGTTGTTGTTCTTCCTCGCGGTGGCGATGCTGTTTCCCTTCGCCGTCGGGCCTGACACGCGGTTGCTCGCCCGCGCGGGGGGTGGGGTGATCTGGGTGGCGGCGCTGCTGGCGGCGATCCTGCCGGTCGATCGCCTGATCGCGCCCGATTTGGAAGGCGGCTTCGTCGATCAATGGCATGTGCGCGGGATCTCGGCTGAACTGGTCGCGGCGGTGCGGATGGTGGCGCACTGGCTGGCCTTCGGGCCGGCGCTGATGCTGGCGGCCTTGCCGGCGGCGGGGTTGCTGGGGCTATCCGGCGCGGTGCTGGCGCGAATCGAGATCGGCTTGCTGGCGGGCACGCCGGGGCTGGCGGCGCTGGGCGTGCTGATCGCGGCGGTGACGGCGGGGCTGGGCGGTGGCGCGGCGCTCGGCGGGCTGCTGCTGTTGCCGCTGGCGGTGCCGATCCTGGTGTTCGGCGCGGGGGCCCTGGTGCCGGGCGGCGAGGCGGGGCTGGCGCTGGCCGGCGCGGCCAGTCTGGTGGCGGTGGCGATCACGCCCTTTGCCGCCGGCGCGGCGATGCGCGCGGGGCGCTAAACGGGAACTTGCCCCGCCCACAGCGCAAACCGGATTGCGCGCGCGCGGGCGTCCCCTTACCACGGCGCGCATGACCACGACCGCCCTGACCGCCCGCACGACTCTCGATCTGATCGGCAACACGCCGCTGGTGCTGCTGAAGGGGCCCAGCGAGGCTGCCGGCTGCGAAATCTGGGGCAAGTGCGAATTTGCCAACCCCGGCGCATCGGTGAAGGACCGCGCGGCGCTGGGCATCGTCCGCGATGCCGAGGCCAAGGGCCTGATCCAGCCGGGCGGCACCATTGTCGAGGGCACTGCGGGCAACACCGGCATCGGCCTGGCGCTGGTGGCGAATGCCTGTGGCTACAAGACGATCATCGTCATGCCCGAGACGCAGAGCCGGGAAAAGATGGACACCCTGCGCGCGTTGGGCGCCGAACTGGTGCTGGTGCCGGCGGCGCCGTTCAGCAATCCGGGGCATTTCGTCCATACCTCGCGCCGGCTGGCCGAGGAAACGCCCGGCGCGATCTGGGCCAACCAGTTCGACAATATCGCCAACCGCCGCGCCCACATCGAAACCACCGCGCCCGAGATCTGGGCGCAGCTCGAAGGCCGGATCGACGGCTTCACCTGCGCGGCGGGCACGGGCGGCACGCTGGCCGGCGTCGGCATGGGGCTGAAGGCGTTCGACGAGGACGTGACCATCGCCCTGACCGACCCCTATGGCGCGGCGCTCTACAACTACTACGCACATGGCGAGCTGAAGGCGGAGGGCTCCTCGGTGGCCGAGGGCATCGGGCAGGGGCGGATCACCGCCAACCTCGAAGGCGCGCCAGTCGACACCCAGTTCCGCATCTCGGATGAGGAGGGCATCGCATGGGTGCGCCGCCTGCTCAGCGAGGAGGGGCTGTGCCTCGGGCTGTCCTCGGGCATCAACGTGGCGGGCGCGGTGGAACTCGGGCGCCGGTTGGTGGCAGAGGGGCGCGGCGGCCCGGATCGCCCCGTGCGCGTCGCCACGATCCTGTGCGACACCGGCTTCCGCTATCTGTCCTCGCTCTACAACCGGGCCTGGCTGGAGGCGAAGGGCTTGCCGGTCTTCCCTTGGCTCGCCGCCTAGGGTAATTGCGGGGGCTATGCAGGCGCCCACCCGATCCGGCCCACGCGAGGACGCGTTCAATCCCGCCGCGCACCACCCGCGCCCGGCCACCCCGCGAGAGTTGCGCGCGCAATCGGTGCAGCGCTTGCAAATCGGTCTGTTCGGCCTGGCCATGATGCTGCTGCTGGTCAGTCTGGCGACGATCATCCTGCAACACGCGCATGTAACGGACAGTTCGCCCGCCGGTCTGGCACGTGCCGCCAGCACCTCTGGCGGTACCAGTGGCGACCCGCTGGCCGACATCGGCGTGGTGCCCGCGCCCGATGCGACCATGCCGCACCGTCCCGCGCTTGCCCCCGGCCACCCCAGCGCGGCCCACTGAATCCCGCATCTGCCCACATGATCCCGTAAATCACCCTTTAGGGTGATGCTTTGGCGTGGGCAATCGCCGCGATTCCCGCAAAAGCCCCGGCGCGTCTGGGGAATGGTCGATCCGACAAAATCCAGCAAATGCGGGCGTTTTGGCCGTGGATCTCTCCGGATTCGCCCGCACACGAGCCAACCCCTAGGGCTTACCCCTCGGATTGCGGGATTTTGCGGGACCGAGTGTGGATACTTACGGGAATGTGCGGGACGTAGTTTTCCACAGGCTGTGGAAATCACTGAATTCAATCGTTTTCTGACCCTTTAGGGTGATGTTTTGGGGCTTGCGACCGCGATTTTATGGGTGGCGGGGGCTTCGAATAAACCTGGCGTTTACCATCTAAACCATTGAAATATAATTTACCGCCAGATCATTCCCACAAATTCCCGTAAAGTGGCTTGGCGGTGAAGCCTCGAAACGCTATGAAGTCCCCCATCAAGACAGGTCCGTCCGTGCGCCTCGAGGGGGGTGAACGGGGCTATCGCGCGCATCCCGATGCGCGTGCCGGCGGCCTGTTGCCATTCCGCAAGGGTGTTCCAACCGGTTAACGAGTGCGAGGGGTCAACGGGGGTGGTCGACAGACCGGTGATATACAGCGGACAGGGCCTGTCGCTTCGCGGCGACAAGGACCGGTTTGTGCTGCCACCGATCTTTCGCAAGGCCGTGATCGAATCGTCGGCAGGCAAGTCCATGGTTTATGTCGCCAAGCACCACACCTGGGATTGCCTGATCGGTTTCGGCGAATCGCGCCGCGAGCGCCTGATCGACGAGATCGATCGCGAACAGGACCGCGCCATCGCCGCCGGCCAGCCGTTCGACCGCGACTTGCGCATGTTCCAGGAATTCGACTGCAACGAGGTCGGTTTCGATCCCTCGGGCCGGCACGTGCTGCCGCGTCACTTGCGCGATCTGGTGAACATCACCGATGCGGTCTATTTTCAGGGCTCGGGCCCGTACTTCACGCTGTGGTCGCCCGATGTGTTGAGTGCCCAGACCGGCCCGCAATGGGCCAGCGCCAAGGCCGCCTGCGCCAGCCTGCTGGCCGAAGGCGGGAAGGGGCGCAAATGAGCTTGCACGAAACCGTCCCGCACATTCCCGTGCTGCTCGCCGAAGTGCTGGCCGCAGTCGCGCCGGCCGAGGGTACGGTGGTGGTCGATGCCACGTTCGGCGCCGGCGGCTATACCCGCGCGTTTCTGGCGGCGGGGGCCACTGTCCATGCCTTCGATCGCGATCCCGATGCGATTGCCGCCGGGCGTCTGTGGCCAGAGGTCGCCGATGGCCGCCTGATCCTCCACCACCGCCGCTTTTCCGAAATGGCCGATGCGCTGGCCGAGGCCGGCGTGGCGCAAGTGGACGCCATCGTCATGGACATCGGGGTCAGCTCGATGCAGCTCGATCAGGCGGGGCGCGGATTTGCCTTCGGCCAGAACGGCCCCTTGGACATGCGGATGAGCCAGGACGGCGCGTCTGCCGCCGATTTCCTCAACACCGCCGATGAGAGCGACATCGCCGACGTCCTTTATCAATACGGCGAGGAGCGTCAATCGCGCCGTGTCGCCCGCGCGATCGTCGCCGCGCGGCCGCTGGTCACCACCGGCGATTTCGCCGCTGTCGTGCGCAAGGCCCTGGGCCACCGCCCCGGCGCGCCCAAGGACCCCGCCACCCGCAGCTTTCAGGCCGTGCGCATCCACATCAACGGCGAGCTGGACGAATTGAACGCCGCGCTGGCCTCGGCCGCCGGGTTGCTGCGGCCCGAAGGCCGGCTGGCGGTGGTCAGCTTCCACAGCCTTGAGGACCGCGCGGTCAAGCAGTTCCTGCGCGAGGCCAGCGGCGCCACCGGCGGTGGATCGCGCCATTTGCCGGTGGTGGCCGCCGCCGCCGCGCCCCTGTTCACTGCGGTCAGCCGCGCGATCCGCCCGTCCGAGGCCGAGACCGCCGTCAACCCGCGCGCCCGTTCCGCCACTTTGCGCCACGCCACCCGCACCGACGCCCCGTTTTCTGGCCCAGCATCCGACAGGAGAGCCGCATGAACCTGACGCGAGATCGCATCCATACGATCGGATGGGGCACGGCTCTGGCCATCAGCCTGGCGTTCACCGCCGGGGTCAGCGCGCGGGTGAGCGCGGAAAAGAGCAAGGCCGCGCTGGCCGCGCGCCAGATCGCGGCGTTGCATCAGGACATCGGCTACCTTCAGACCGAGTTCGAGACGCGCGCCAACCAGCAGGCGCTGAAGCAACTCAACGACACTGAATTCGGCTATGAGGCGCCCACGGCGGGGCAGTATCTGGATGGCGAGCGGCAGTTGGCGGTGCTGTCCAAGCCGGCCGATCCGGGCGCGCCGCCGCCGGTGCGCTTTGCCAATGCCGGCGATGATGCCATGCCCACCCCCGCGCATCTGGCGATGGCCGATGGCGCGCACGCCGGCGTGATCAAGACCGCGCTGCAACAGCGGCTGGCGCGTCTGGGTTCTGCCGGGATTGCCAGCGAATGAGCCCGCCGCCCTCTGGCGCGGCCCGCAAGGGGGCCTTTTCCAGCCTCTCGGCGCTGCCGGCGGTGCCGGTGCCGCCGCCTGCCGCGCGTGGGCCACGCGGGGGCACGCAGGGCGATCTGTTCGCCATCGTCGGCGGGATGGATGCGGCCGCGCCGGTGCGACGCACCGATCCGCTGCGCGTGGAAACGCAGGCCATGCCGCTGTCAGCGGCGTATGCCGTGCCGCTGTCTGCGGCCAACGCTATGCCGCGCTCCGCCGTCAACGCGTTTCCGCGTGGCGAGGCCGCCGCGCCGCGCCCTGCCGCCACGGTGCTGCGCCATCCCGCCGCCCAGCGCCCCGCGCCGGCGGTGGTGGCCAGCGCGCGGATCGAGCTGATCAACGTCCGCCGCGAGGCGTTGGCGATGGCGCGGCTGCGGGCACTGTGGGTGCTGCTGGCGTTTGTCGCGATTGCGCTGCTGGCGCTGTTCCGCATTGCCTATCTGGGCTTTGGCGAGGCCTCGCATCCGGTGGGCGACGACAGCCTGCTGCCCGATCGCGGCGAGATCACCGATCGCAACGGTGTGCCGCTGGCCAGCGACTTTCCCGCCTATTCCTTGTGGTTCAATCCCAAGGCGATGGAGGGTGTCGGCAGCCCGCTGATCAAGACCCCGGCCGAGGTCGCCGATGCGCTGGTCCGCATCTTCCCCGATATGAACCGCGCCGATCTGGTGCGCCGGCTCTCGCCCCAGCGGATCGCCTGCACCAAGGGCGACAAGGGCAAGCACTGCACCGGCTTCGTCGGCTCGTACCTGAAGCGCCGGATCATGCCCGAGGACGCCAACCGCATCCATGCGCTGGGCGAACCCGCTCTGGAATTCCCGCGCGAGAACGAGCGGTTCTATCCGCAGGGATCGATGGCGGCGAGCGTGCTGGGCTTTGTCGGCGCCGATCCCAAGACCGGCAAGATCGGCGGCCGCGTCGGCATGGAGCAGGTCTATGACCATGTGCTGACCGATCCGGATACGCGCGGGACAGCGCAGGCCTTGTCGATCGATTCGCGGGTGCAGGGCGCGCTGGAGGACGAGATCGCGCGCGGCATGGGGCTCAGCGGAGCGAAGGCCGGCGCCGGCGTGGTGCTGGATGTCGATACCGGTGAGGTGCTGGCGCTGGCGTCCTTGCCCGCGTTCAACCCCAACCTGATCGATCAGGCCGGCGTCGCCAACATCTTCAACCGCGTGACCAACGAGGTCTACGAACTGGGCAGCGTGATCAAGCCGATCACCATCGCCACCGCGATCGAGAGCGGCGTCGTCACCAACCTGGCCAAGCGTTACCCGGCCGTGCCGTTCATGATCGACAACAAGAAGATCTATGATCACGAGAGCTATGGCGCGACGCTGGACGTGCCCGAGGCGCTGATCCACTCGTCGAACATCGTGACGGCCGAGATTGCCGACCAGGTGGGCCCGCATCGGCTGGAGGCGACGATGCGCCAGCTCCACTTCAACCAGCGGCCCTATATCGAGCTGCCCGCGCGCGGCATGCCGCTGTGGCAAAAGGGTGATCGCAACGGCGATTGGTCGCGGATTTCGGCGATGACGATCTCCTATGGCCACGGCATGTCGGTGACGCCGCTGCATCTGGCCTGTGCCTATGCGGCCTTGGTCAATGGCGGCATCTGGCGGCCCGCCACGCTGAAGAAGATCGATCCGGCGCAGGCCCCCGCCGGCACGCGCATCTGGTCGGACAGTACCAGCGCGCGGATGCGTCAGTTGCTGCGCGCCATCGTGGTGACCGGCACCGGCCGCCATGCCGATGCACCCGGTTTCCGCATCGGCGGCAAGACCGGCACCGCCGAACAGTGGGACGGCCACGTCTATCGCAAGGACATCAACGTCACGACCTTTGCCGCCGCGTTTCCGATGGATCACCCGCGCTATGTCGTGGTGGTGACGCTGAACGATCCGCAGGGCACCGCCGCCACCAGCGGCCAGCGCACCGCCGCATGGAATGCCGCGCCGGTGGTGGGCCGGGTGGTGCCGCGCATCGGGCCCTTGCTGGGCGTGATGCCCGATACCACGCATGACATTGACATCTCCGACATCACGCCCTTGATCGCTAACGGTGACGGCGAGTGACGCAGGCAGGTTCATTGGCGGCGCTGGCCGGGGCCGCCGGGATCGCCTTGCCGGCGGGCGCCGGTGCGGATGAGACAGTGACCGGTTTCGCCATCGACCATCGCAAGGTGGCGCCGGGCAACGTGTTCGGCGCATTCCCGGGCGCGCGGGTCAATGGCGAGGATTTCATCGCGGCGGCCGTCGCGGCCGGCGCGGTCGCGGTGGTGGCGCGGCCCGAGGCGCGCGTCGAGGGCGCCCTGCACATCGCCGATGCCACGCCTCGGCGGGCGTTTGCGCGTCTGGCGGGGGCGTTTTACACGCCGGTTCCAGCCACGCTGGCGGCGGTGACGGGGACCAACGGCAAGACCTCGACCGTCGAGATGACCCGCCAGTTGTGGCGCATGGCCGGCGAGCGCGCCGCCAGCATCGGCACCCTCGGCATCACCACGCCGGATGAGACCGTGGCGACGGGGCTGACCACGCCCGATATCGTCACGTTTCTGGCGAACCTCACCGGGTTGGCGCGCGAGGGGGTGACGCACGTGGCTTACGAGGCCTCGTCGCACGGCCTCGACCAATTCCGCAACGAGGGGCCGCGCGTGAGCGTCGGCGCGTTCACCAACCTGTCGCGCGATCACCTCGATTACCATGCCGACATGGATGCCTATTTCGCCGCCAAGATGCGGTTGTTCGACGAGGTCGTGGCGGCCGACGGCGCGGCGGTGATCTGGGAGGACGGCTCCGAGTGGGCGGCGCGGGCGGTGTTCCATGCCAGTCAGCGCGGGCTGCGGCTGATGACCGTGGGGCCGGCGGGGGCGGGGCTGAAGCTGGCGGCGCGCACGCCGGGGGCCTTGGGGCAAGTGCTGGAGGTCGAGGCGGACGGCGCCATGCACAAGGTCAACCTGCCGCTGATCGGCGCCTATCAGGCGGCGAACGCGCTGGTGGCGGCGGGGGTGGTGATTGCGTCCGGCGGTGACACCAAACGCACCCTCGCAGATCTCACGCGCCTGCAACCGGTGCGCGGGCGCTTGGAGCGGGCGGCGATCAATCGTGCCGGGGCGCCGGCCTATGTCGATTATGCGCATACGCCCGATGCGCTGGAGGCGGCGATTGCCGCGTTGAAGCCGCATCTCGGGCCTGCGGGTCGCCTGATCTGCGTGTTCGGCGCCGGGGGTGATCGCGATGCCGGCAAGCGCCCCGAAATGGGCCATATCGCCGCGCGCGAGGCCCAGATCGCCATCGTCACCGACGACAACCCGCGCGGTGAAGACCCCGCCGCCATTCGCGCGCAGATCCTGGCCGGCACCTCGGCCGGGGATATCCGCGAGATCGGGGATCGACGCCAGGCCATCACCGCCGCCATGAGCGAGGCCTGCGCCGGCGACATCGTCCTGATCGCCGGCAAAGGGCACGAACAGGGTCAGATCGTCGGTCGCGGCGATGACGCCCGCATCCTGCCCTTCGACGACGTTCAGGTCACCCGCGAAGCCTGTGGAGAGAAAGCATGAGCAGATTGGCCCGCATTCTCGACTGGGCGCCGGAACCCGAAGACGATCTGCCGCTGGCGCTGTGGAGCGCCGCCGAGATCGCGGCGGCCACGGGCGGGCAGATCGGCGCGGCGGGGGATTTTCTCGTCTCCAACACCGCCACCGATTCGCGTGAGATCATCGAGGGCGGGCTGTTCGTGGCGATGCGCGGGGCCGAGATGGATGGCCACCGCTTCATCGAGACTGCGCGCGGGCGCGGGGCCATCGCGGCGCTGGTCGAGCGGCCGGTCGAGGGCCTGCATGTGCTGGTGGAGGACAGCTTTGCCGCGTTGCAGGCGCTGGGCGCGGCGGCGCGGGCGCGGTTGCTGCCGCATGCACGGGTGATCGGCGTGACCGGATCGGTCGGCAAGACCAGCGTCAAGGAGGCGCTGTTCGCCGCTTTGGACCGCGCCAGCCATGGCCGCGCGCACCGCTCGGTGAAGAGCTACAACAACCATGTCGGCGTGCCCTTGAGCCTCGCGCGGATGCCGGCGCGCACGCAATATGGCGTGTTCGAGATGGGCATGAACCACGCCGGCGAGATCGACGGGCTGACCCGGCAGGTGCGCCCGCATGTCGCGGTGATCACCACCATCGCGCCGGCCCACATCGAGAACCTGGGCTCCGAGGAGGCCATCGCCGACGCCAAGGCCGAGATTTTCGAGGCGCTGGAGCCGATGGGCGACCAGCCGCCGGTTGCGGTGATCCCCGCCGATTCGCCGCATTTCGCCCGGTTGCGCGATGCGGCGCTGGCCAAGGGCGCGCGGGTGGTCTCGTTCGGGCGCGCGGCCGGGGCCGATGTGCGCGTGATCGATGCAGTGCGCGCGGCCGGCGGCGGCTCGCTGGTCACCATCGCCATGCGCGAGGGCGGCGTGGAGCGCCGCCTGTGCTACACCATCGCGGCGGCGGGCGAGCACTGGGTGCTCAACTCGCTGGCGGTGATGGCGGCGGTGCGTGCGGTGGGCGGCGATCTGGGCGCGGCGGGCCTTGCGCTGGCCGAGATGGAGGGTCTGGCCGGGCGCGGCGCGCAGATGTTGATCGATGCGCGCGATGGCCAGGCGGGAACCGCGTCTGGCGGGAAAGCGCTGCTGATCGACGAGAGCTATAACGCCAATCCGGCCTCGATGCGTTCGGCGCTGGCGGTGCTGGCCGGGGTCAAGGCGCGGCGGCGGATCGCGGTGCTCGGCGCGATGAAGGAGCTGGGCGATTTCGCGCCGGGGCTCCACGCCGCGCTGGCCGAGCCGATTTTCGCCGCGGGGGTCGATCACGCGATTCTCGTCGGGCCGGAGATGGCCGCGCTGAACGCCGCGCTTGAACGCAATCCCGGGGAAAATCCTTTGGCTGCGGCAGGGTCCGGCCTTGGCAAGGGCATCACCATCGCGCATTGCCTGACGGCTGAAGACGCGCGCCACCTGCTCGATGCGTTCGGTCTGGAGGATGGCGATGCCGTCCTGGTCAAGGGGTCGAATTCGGTGGGGTTGGGGGCGCTCGTCGCCGGGCTCGCCGGCAAATAAGCCGTCGTTGGCGCCGTGACTGGCGCCGCAACCGGGTCGCAACAAGGAAGCCCACGCCAATATGCTCTACTTCATCGCCCAGTGGTTCCATTTCGCCGGGCTGGCCAACCTGATCCGTTACCAGACGTTCCGTGCCGGGGCGGCCTTGATGACGGCGCTGGCCATCGGGCTGATCATCGGGCCGCGCTTCATCCTGATGCTGCGCATGAAGCAGGGCAAGGGCCAGCCGATCCGCGAGGATGGCCCCGCCACCCACTTTGCCAAGCGCGGCACGCCCACCATGGGCGGGCTGATGATCCTGATCTCGCTGGTGATTTCGATGCTGCTGTGGATGGATCTGCGCGATCCGTTCGTCTGGGCGTGTCTGGCGGTGACGCTGGGCTTTGGCGTGATCGGCTTCCTCGACGATTTCGACAAAGTCACCAAACGCTCGACCAAGGGCGTGTCCAGCCGCATCCGCCTGATCGCCGAGTTTGCCGTGGCCGGTGTGGCGGCGGCGATCATCGTCAGCCATATCGATACCAACCTCTACATTCCGTTCCTCTCGAAGCGGTTCATCCCGCTCGGTCCGTTCTACTACGTGTTCGCGGCCTTCGTGATCGTGGGCGCGGGCAATGCAGTGAACCTGACCGACGGCCTCGATGGGCTGGCGACGATGCCGGTGATCATCGCTTCCGGGACGTTTGCGATTCTGGCCTATGTGGCGGGGCGCGCGGATTATACCGCCTATCTGGGCATTCCGCATGTGCCGCGCGCGGGTGAGTTGGCCATTCTCTGTGGTGCGATCATGGGGGCTGGGCTGGGCTTCCTGTGGTTCAACGCGCCGCCCGCCGCCGTGTTCATGGGGGATACCGGCTCGCTGGCGCTGGGCGGGGCGCTGGGCGCGATCTCGGTGGCGGCGCATTCGGAGATCGTGCTGGCCATCGTCGGCGGGCTGTTCGTGATGGAGGCGGCCAGCGTCATCATCCAGGTGTTCTTTTACAAGCGCACCGGCAAGCGCGTGTTCCGCATGGCCCCGATCCACCACCATTTCGAACAAAAGGGCTGGGCCGAGCCGACCGTGGTGATTCGCTTCTGGATTGTGTCGATCGTTCTGGCATTGATCGGGTTGTCGACACTGAAGTTGCGATAAGGGGGCGGCGGGGGCGGCGCGATGATCACCGGCACATGCTTTTCGGGGCGACGCTACGCGGTGCTGGGCCTTGCCCGCACGGGGCAGGCGGTGGTCGCATCGCTGGTCGCCAGCGGCGCCGAGGTGACCGCCTGGGACGCGCGCGAGGAACCGCGCGCCGCCGTGGCCAATGCGCACGGGGGCCGGGTCGTGCTGGCCGATCCATGCGGGATCGATCTCGATGGCTTTGCGGCGGTGGTGGTCTCGCCGGGGGTGCCGATCAATCGGCATCCGCTGGGCGAGAAGGCGCGCGCCGCCGGGGTGCCGCTGGTCTGCGATATCGAACTGTTCGCGCAGGCGCGCGCCGAGTTGCCGCCGCACCGCGTGGTGGGGATCACCGGCACCAACGGCAAGTCCACCACCACCGCGCTGGTGCACCACCTGCTGGAGAGCGCCGGGCTGCCCGCGATCATGGGCGGCAACATCGGGCTGCCGGTGCTGGGGCAACATGCGTTGCAGCCGAATGCGCGCGGCACCGGCGTCTATGTGCTCGAACTGTCGAGCTATCAGATCGATCTCACCCAGAGCCTCGCCTGCGAGGTGACGGCGCTGCTCAATCTCTCGCCCGATCATCTCGATCGTTATGGCGATTTTGCCACTTATGCCGCATCCAAGGCGCGGCTGTTCGCGATGCAGACGGGTGATGCGGTCGCCGTGTTCGGCACCACCGATGCCGACACCACCCGGATCGCCGCCGACGAGATCGTGCGGCGCGGCGCCAGCCATGTCCGGCTGGAGGATGGCGCGCGGCTGGCGGCGATGCAGGCGGGGTGGCCATCGTTGCAGGGACCGCACAACTTGCAGAACGCGGCGGTGGCGGTGGCCATCGTCGAGGCGTTGGGGCTGACCGAGGCCGACTGGGGGCCGGCGATGGCGCGGTTTCGCGGGTTGCCGCACCGCATGGAGCGCGTGGCCGAGGCCTGCGGCATCACCTTCGTCAACGATTCCAAGGCGACCAATCCCGCATCCGCCGCGCCCGCCTTGGCGGCGTTTCCCCCGCGCGCGGATGGCCGGCCGCGTATCCACTGGATCCTTGGCGGCCTGCCCAAGGGCGAGGATCTGGACGAATGCGCGCCGCATTTCGGCAATGTCGCGGCGGCCTATACCATCGGCGATGCCGGGCCCTTGTTCGCCGAGTTGCTCAGCCCCCACATGCCCGTCACCCGCAGCGAGATGATGGGCGAGGCGATCCGCCAGGCGATGGTCGCGGCATCCGATGGCGATGTGGTGATGCTCTCGCCCGCCTGCGCCAGTTTCGACCAGTTCCGCGACTATGAGGTGCGCGGCCAGCATTTCCGCCAGATCGTCGAGGCCTTGATCGTCGATGGGCACTGCGGGCGCGAGGCCGTTCCTCAGGAAACCTCCGGGGATTGCGCCGTTGTGTCCGAGGGCGCATCCTGCGCCGACCCTTCCGAGGAGCGTCGGCCATGAGCACGCAGCGCATCGCCCCGGGCATTGCCGGCGTTGGCGGCGGCACCACCCCGCCGCCCTATATCCCCGGCATCAGCCGCGATACCGCCAGCGTGCTGCCATCGATCCGCCGCAACCACCGCACTGCGCTGGCCATCTGGTGGCGCGAGATCGACGGCGTGCTGCTGTTCCTGATCACGGTGCTGATGGCGGTGGGGGCGCTGGCGGTGGCGGCGGCGTCGCCCGCCTCGGCGCGCAAGCTGTCCGATGCCAAGACGCACTTTGGCGACATGCACTATTTCGTCGCGCACTTGCGGTGGCAATTGCTGGGCATGGCGGTGATGCTGGCGATCTCGTTGCTGTCCAAGGTGCAGGCGCGGCGGTTGGGCATCGTGATGGGCGGGCTCATGCTGGTGGCGCTGATGCTGGTGCCGGTGATCGGCACCGATCACAATGGGTCAAAGCGCTGGCTGCTGGGCACCTCGTTCCAGCCGTCGGAGTTTCTGAAGCCGGCGTTCTCGGTCTGCGTGGCGTGGGTGTTGTCGTGGCGGCTGCGCGATCCGCGGATGCCGGTGATGTGGATCACCGGCATCCTGACGGCGGTGGTGGCGGCGCTGTTGATGTTGCAGCCCGATTTCGGATCGACCGTGCTGTTTGCGATGGTGTGGTTCGTGATGGTGCTGATGTGCGGGTTGCCGGTGCGGCGGATCGCGGGCGTGGGCGTGGGCGGCGTGTTCCTCGTCGCGGCGGCCTATGTGTTCTATGGCAATGCGCGCAACCGCATCGATGCGTTCCTCGGCGGCGGCAGTGCCTATGATCAGGTGGCGATCGCGCGGCGCACGTTGACCGGCGGCGGCTGGACGGGCACCGGGCTGTGGCTGGGCACGCACAAGATGACCCTGCCCGAGGCGCATACCGACTATATCCTCTCGGTGGTGGGCGAGGAGTTCGGGCTGATGGCCTGCGCGTTCATCGTGCTGCTCTATCTGCTGATCGTGGTGCGGGTGCTGCGCCGGCTGGCGCAGGAGGATGACCTGTTCACCATTCTCGCCGCCACGGGGCTCGTCGCGCAGTTTGGCGGGCAGGCGTTCATCAACATCCTCGTCAACCTCCAGATGTTTCCATCCAAGGGCATGACGCTGCCGCTGATCTCCTATGGCGGGTCGTCGACGGTGGCGCTGTGTCTGGGGATCGGCTTTTTGCTGGCGATCACCCGGCGCAATCCCTTTTTGGGGCGCGATAACTTCACGCGGCTGGCGATGGGCGAGCCCGTACCCGCCCGTTCCTTGCGTTCCTCCATCGTCCCGCCGGCCCGATCGGGTGCGCCCGTGCGTCCTGCGGGGCCTGACGGACGCGCCCCGACCTGCTAGGTGTCTTCCATGGCTGTACCCCCGTCCTCGCCGGCGCCGCGCGCGACCCGGCACTATGTCCTTGCCGCCGGTGGCACCGGTGGGCACCTGATCCCTGCCTTTGCCCTGGCAGATGAACTGATGGCGCGCGGGCACCACGTCGCGTTGATCACAGATGTGCGTGGCAGCACGATCCCGGGCAAGCCTGCGGGTCTGACCGCGCATGTGCTCCCCGCCGGGCGCGCGGCGGGGCTGAACCCGCTGACCTGGCTGAAGGCCGGACGGGCGATCCTGGAGGGGCGGCGCATGGCGTTGCGCCTGTTCGAGAGCTTTGGCCCCTCGGCGGTGGTGGGGTTTGGTGGTTATCCGGCGTTGCCGGCGCTGTTGGCGGCCAGATCGGCGCTGATCCCCACGCTGATCCATGAACAGAACGCGGTGCTGGGGCGGGTGAACCGGTTTCTGGCCGGCCGGGTGGACCTGATCGCCACCGCCGCGCGCGAGATCGACCGCATGCCCGAGAAGGTCGCGGGCAAGGTCCATCTGGTGGGCAATCCGGTGCGCGAGGATGTGCTGGCGCTGCGCGATCAGCCGTTCCCTGCCTTCACCGAGGACGGCTTGCTGCGCATTCTGGTGACGGGCGGGTCGCAGGGCGCGCGGGTGCTGTCCGAGGTGGTGCCCGATGGGCTGGCCATGCTGCCGCCGGCGTTGCGATCGCGGTTGCAGGTGACGCAGCAGTGCCGGCCCGAGGACATCGAGGGCGTGCGCGCGCGCTATGCCGGGCATGGCATTCCGGCCGAGCTGGGCACTTATTTCGAGGATATGGCGGTGCGGCTGGCCGATGCGCATCTGTTCATCGGCCGCTCGGGGGCGAGCACGATTGCCGAGCTGACCGCTGTGGGCCGGCCGGCGATCCTGATCCCCTTGCCGATTGCCACCGACGATCATCAGGCGGCCAACTGCCGCGAGATCGTTGCCGCCGGCGGGGCGCGCTCGATCCGGCAACATGCCTTTACCGCGACGGAACTGGCCAAGCAGATTCAGGCGATGGCGATGCTGCCGGTCAGCCTGGCCAATGCGGCGCAGGCGGCGCGGGGCTGTGGCTATCCCCATGCGGCGACCGATCTGGCCGACCTGATCGAGGGGATGGGCGGCACGCCGTTGATGGATGTGTTCCGCGTGCGCGAAGTGGCGTCGGCGCGGGTGGCGAGTGGCGCCTTGGCCAGCGCACGGCAGGGGGCAGGGGCATGAAAGGCGTTGGCACGGATATCGGCACGATCCATTTCGTCGGGATCGGCGGGATCGGCATGTCGGGCATCGCCGAGGTCATGGCGAACCTGGGCTATGACGTGCAGGGCAGCGACATTGCCGAGAGCTATGTGGTGGAAGGGTTGCGCAAGCGCGGTATCCGCGTGAGCATCGGCCATGCGGCGGAGAATGTCGGCGCGGCGGCGGTGGTGGTGACATCGACGGCGGTCAAGCGCGACAATCCCGAGGTCGTGCAGGCGCTGGAGAACCGCATTCCGGTGGTGCGGCGCGCGGAAATGCTGGCCGAACTGATGCGGTTGAAGAGCACTGTCGCCATTGCGGGGACGCATGGCAAGACCACGACCACGTCGATGGTCGCGGCCTTGCTCGATGCCGGCGGGGTGGATCCTACGGTGATCAACGGCGGGATCATCAATTCCTATGGCTCGAACGCGCGGTTGGGCGCGAGCGACTGGATGGTGGTCGAGGCGGACGAGAGCGACGGCTCGTTCCTGCGGCTGGATGGCACGATCGCGGTGGTGACCAACATCGATCCCGAACATCTGGACCACTATGGCTCGTTCGAGCGGGTCAAGGACTGCTTTGTCGAGTTCATTGAAAACGTGCCGTTTTATGGCGCGGCGGTGCTGTGCATCGATCACCCCGAGGTGCAGGCGATCATCCCCAAGGTGCGCGACCGCCGGGTCATCACTTATGGCTTCTCGGCGCAGGCCGATGTGCGCGGCGAGGCGGTGACGCCGGTGCCGGGGGGCAATCGCTTTACGGCGGTGTTGCGGCAGAGGGATGGCTCGTTTCGGCGGATCGAGGACATGGTGTTGCCGATGCCGGGGCGGCACAATGTGCAGAACGCGCTGGCGGCGGTGGCCGTGGCGGTGGAGATGGGCGTCGACGAGGACACCATCCGCACCGGTTTCGCGCGCTTTGGCGGGGTCAAGCGGCGGTTCACCAAAGTCGGCGAGGTCGCCGTGGATGGCGATCCGGTGGCGATTATCGACGATTATGGCCACCATCCGGTCGAGATCCGCGCCGTGCTGGCCGCCGCGCGCGAGGGGGTGAAGGGCCGCGTCATCGCCGTGGTCCAGCCGCACCGCTTCACCCGCCTGCGCGATCACATGGATGACTTTGCCGCCGCGTTCAACGATGCCGACATCGTCTACGCCGCGCCGGTTTATCCCGCCGGAGAGGCGCCGATCGAGGGCATTTCCTCGGACGTGATGGTCGAGGGCGTGAAGGCGCGCGGGCATCGGGCGGCGTATCTGATCGACGGGCCGCAGCAACTGGCGCTGGCTTTGGCCGGCAGCCTGCGCGGGGGCGACATGGTGGTGTGTCTCGGCGCGGGCGACATCACCAAGTGGGCGGCGAACCTCGCCGGCGCCATCGGATCCGCAAGGGAGCCCGTCGCATGAGCCGTAAGCCTGTCCGCATCGAAGGCCCGGCGTTCTCGCCGTTCGACTGGTGGGCCGCCTCGGCCCGCGCCGGGGAGCAGGCGATGGCGGCGCAAAGGGCGCTGGTCGAAGCGCAGAAGCGGGGCATCGCCGCCACCGACGCGATGCTGGACGCCGCGCGGCAGGCGACAGCGTTCCAGCAGCAGGGGCTCGACATGATGACCCGCGCCGCCGAGATGCAGCGGCAATGGCTGCGCCTGTGGGGGCTGTGATGGCGGCATTGCCCGAGGTACGCGGGACGTTGACGGCGCAGGCCCCGCTGGCCCCGCTGGTGTGGTTCAAGAGCGGCGGCGCGGCGCAATGGCTGTTCGAGCCCGCCGACGAGGACGATCTGGCCGCGTTTCTGCGCGCCTTGCCGGCGGAGGTGCCCGTGATGGCGCTCGGTCTCGGCAGCAACCTGATCGTGCGCGATGGCGGGGTGCCGGGCGTGGTGGTGCGGCTGGGCAAGGCGTTTGCCGGGGTCGCCGCCGATGGCGTGCGGCTGGTCTGCGGCGGGGGGACTTCGGGCATCCTGCTGTCCTCGAAGGCGCGTGATGCGGGGATCGCCGGGTTGGAGTTTCTGCGCTCGATCCCCGGCACGGTCGGCGGGTTCGTGCGGATGAACGGCGGCGCCTATGGGCGCGAGGTGCGCGATGTGCTGGTCTCGGCGCAAGTGGTGCTGCGTGCGGGCGCGGTGGTTGAATTGTCCGCGGCCGATCTGGGCTATTCCTATCGCCACTCCGAGCTGCCCGAGGGCGCCATCGTGGTGAGCGCTACGTTTGCCGGCCAACCCGGCGACCCGGCGGCGATCCAGGCCGAGATGGACCGCATCGCCGCCGCACGCGAGGCCAGCCAGCCGTTGCGGTCGAAAACCGGGGGGAGCACGTTCAAGAACCCGCCCGGCGAAAAGGCCTGGGAACTGGTCGACCGCGCCGGGTGCCGGGGGTTGGCGCTGGGCGGGGCGCAGGTCAGCGAGAAGCACACCAACTTCCTGATCAACACCGGCACCGCCACCAGCGCCGAGATCGAGGCGCTGGGCGACGAGGTGCGCGCGCGGGTGAAGGCCATGGCCGGCGTGGAGCTGGAGTGGGAGATCCAGCGGGTGGGGCGGCCATGAGTGGTGACGACTTCGACGAAAATTTCACGGATCACGAACGCGAGATCCTTGCCAACATCGATGCGCATGGATGCCATATTCCGTATGTCTTTGATCCGGATGGCGGTCGCCCGGAATTCGCCTATTCGGTCGGCTTTCCGCATTCGACCGACCAGGGTGAGGTCATTGTTTTCGGGATGCCGCTGGAACTGGCCGGCTTTATGATCAACGAAACGTTGCGCCAGTGCCGCGATGATGGGTTAATCCTCGGCGACGGATTGCGAATTTCCGGCTTGCTGAAGGGTTTTGACGTGATTGCCCGGATCGTCCGCCCCGAGCTGATCGAACGTGAGCATTTCAATTCGGCGATGTGGCATCATGTGGGGCGCTATGGCACGTCGCTGACCGTTGCCTATCAGTTGGTCTGGCCCAGTGCCGCGACTGGCCTGTTCCCATGGGACGAGGGCTGCCACGAAGATGTGATCGCCCTCCAGCCCGCGCTTTACGAAACGAGTGTACACTGATGACTCTCCCCAAACTCCATGTCGCCGTGCTGATGGGCGGCTGGTCCAGCGAACGCCCGGTCTCGCTGATGAGCGGCAACGGCGTCGCCGATGCCTTGGAATCGCGCGGGCACCGGGTCACGCGGATCGACATGGGTCGTGATGTCGCGCTGAAACTGGCCGAGGCGCGGCCCGATGTGGTGTTCAACGCGCTGCACGGCTGCCCCGGCGAGGATGGCACGGTGCAGGGCATGATGGACCTGATGGGGCTGACCTATACGCACTCGGGGCTGGCGACATCGGTGATCGCCATCGACAAGGAACTGACCAAGCAGATGCTGGTGCCGCATGGCGTGCCGATGCCCGGTGGCCGCTCTGTGCGGGCCGAGGACTTGTATGAGAAGGACCCGCTGCCCCGGCCTTACGTGCTGAAACCGGCGGCGGAGGGATCGAGCGTGGGTGTCGCCATCGTCACCAACGAGAGCAATTACGGCAATCCGATCAGCCGGACGGTCGAGGGGCCTTGGCGGCATTTCGACGTGCTGATGGCCGAGCCCTATATTCGCGGGCGCGAGCTGACCACGGCGGTGTTGGGCGGGCCAGATGGCACGCGGGCGCTGGCCGTCACTGAACTCAAACCCAAGACCGGCTTCTATGACTTCGACGCCAAGTACACCGACGGATTGACCGAACACGTTTGCCCCGCCGAAATCCCCGACGACATCGCCGAGGCCTGCAAGGCCATCGCCCTGCGCGCCCACGTCCTGCTGGGGTGCAAGGGGACGAGCCGCAGCGATTTCCGCTGGGACGATACACAGGGGAGCGAGGGCCTGTTCCTGCTGGAGATCAACACCCAGCCGGGGATGACACCCTTGAGCCTCGTGCCCGAGCAGGCGCGGCATATCGGCATGGATTACGCCACGCTGGTCGAGGCGATCGTCGCGGATGCGCTGGGCGCTCGGGCCGAGGCCGAACCCGCGACATGACCAAGATCACCCGCAAGGGCGCGCCCACCGCGCGCAAGTCCGCCGCGCGCGAGGCCAAGCAGCGCAGCGCCGCGCGCGCGCGGGAGCGTGGCGGCTCGCTGGTCGATGGCGCGATGGCGATGGTGCCGCTCAACGAGCATCAGTGGCACCGGCTGTTCCTGGCGGTGATTCTGGGCGCGGCGGTGGTGCTGGTGTGGCTGGTGGCCAGCCTTGCGGGCGTGCCGGCGATGGCGGCGGGGCAAGTGGCCAGTGTCGCCGCGCGCGCCGGGTTCGAGGTGCGGCGCGTGGAAGTGCGCGGCACCCATCATCTCAATGAACTCAATATCTATGAGCGGGTGCTCTCCACCCGCAATCAGGCGATGCCGCAGGTCGATCTCAACGGCTTGCGGGGCAGCATCATGCAGCTTGCGTGGGTGGCCGATGCGCGGGTCTCGCGCCAGTTGCCCGAAACGATCGTGGTCGATGTGGTGGAGCGCCAGCCGCATGCGGTGCTGCGCACCAGGGATGCGGCGGGGAACAGCCATTTGTCGCTGATCGATGGCAGCGGGCATGTGCTGGAAACCGTTACCGGCGCCGCCGCGCGCGGGTGGATGCAGCTTTCGGGCGATGGCGCGGAGACGCAGGTGGGGGCGCTCGATGGCCTGCTCGATGCCGCGCCCGCCTTGCGCCCACAAGTGGCCGAGGCCGACTGGATCGGCAGCCGGCGGTGGAACATCGTGTTCCGCAGCGGCCAGACGCTGGAACTGCCCGAGGGCGATGGCGCGCCCGATGCGCTGATCAACTTTGCGCGGCTGGATGGCACGCACCGGTTGCTGGGCGGCCGGGCGGCGGCGTTCGACATGCGCGTGCCGGGGCGGGTGTTCCTGCGCGTGCCGGGCCGGGCCGATGATGCCTTGGCAGAGGCGCACAGCGCTGCCGCCGCCGCCAGCAGCGGGGCCGGGCAATGAACGCGACCCGCGCGCCGGCGCGCATTTCCAAGGTCTATGGCGCGGTCAACATCGGCTCGTTCCGCATCTCGGCGATCATCGCCGGGATCGACGAGGCGGGCGACCTGATGGTGCTGGGCTCCTATCGCCGGGCGGCGCAGGGGGTGAAGCGTGGCTATGTCACCGACATGGCCGAGGCGACGTATGCCGTGCGCGATGCCATCGAGAAGGCCGAGCATATGGCCAATGTCTCGGTCAGCAGCGTGTGGGTGGGCTGCTCGGGCGCGGGGCTGGCCAGCCAGATCGCCCAGGTTGAGATCGAGGTCGGCGGGCGGCGGATCGAGGAGGACGATCTCGATCACCTGTTCATCGCCGCGCGCGAGGTGTTGCGGCCCGAGGGGCGAATCGTGCTGCATGCGCAGCCGGCGCATTACACGCTGGATGGCGCGCATGGCGTGGCCAATCCGCGCGGGCTGCATGCCGAGCGGCTGGGCGTGGATATCCACGTGATGCTGGCCGATGGCGCGCCGATCCGCAACCTGACCGAGACGGTGCAGAACGCGCATCTGGATGTCGAGGCGGTGGTGGCCAGCCCGGTGGCGGCGGGGCTGGTCTGCCTGACGCCGGAGGAGCGCGAACTGGGCGTGGCGCTGGTGGAATATGGCGCCGAGGTGACGATTGTGTCGATCCATGCGGCGGGGATGCTGGTGGGGATGACCACCATCCCGATGGGCTCGGGCGACATTACCGATGCCATCGCCAGCGCCTTTGGCCTGCGCCGGTTCCAGGCCGAACGGTTGAAATGCGTGAACGGATCGGCCATCGCCAGCCCGGCGGATCACCGCGAGATGATCGAGGTGAGCGTGGCCGAGGAGGGCGCGCATGTGCCCGGCCGCTATGCCGACGAGGGCGGGCGCATCCCCCGGGCCGAGCTGATCGCCGTGATCACCACGCAACTGGCGCGGTTGATGGAGGACGTCGGCCGCACGCTGAAGGGCATGGGCTTTGCCGGCGCGCGCGGGCAGCAGGTGGTGATCACCGGCGGCGGCGCGGAGTTGGCGGGGCTGGCTGAATATGCCCAGCAGGCGTTGGGGCGGCCGGTGCGGATCGGGCGGCCGGCGGCGTTGAAGGGCCTGCCCGAGGCGCATGCGACGCCGGGGTTTTCCACGCTGGCGGGGCTGATCGTCTATGCCGCGACCGAGCCGGTGGATATCCGCCGCGTCGTGCCCGGATGGCAGAAGGGTGGCGTGGCTTCGGGCTGGGGTTTGCTCGGGCGGGTGCTGCATGCCTTGCGGGCGAACTTCTGAACCGGGCCCGCCGCCCAAATGCCCCGTGGCTGCGACACGACGATCCGCCCGTAACGGATTGGTTAGGATTGTGGACAAGCTGCGGATACGCTTTGAATTACCGAGTCGAAACGGGCATGGCATTGGGTCAGCATCTGCAGGCCACATGACGGCTGACAGGAGAAGGCCATGAGCATCAATATCGGTCCCCCCGCCATCGACGAGTTGCGCCCGCGCATCACCGTGATCGGAGTCGGTGGGGCCGGCGGCAACGCGATTGCCAACATGATCCGCGCCGAGATCGAGGGTGTGGACTTCATCGTCGCGAACACCGATGCGCAGGCGTTGAATACCTCGATTGCCGAGCACCGCATCCAGTTGGGGCCAGAGATCACGCAGGGCCTTGGTGCCGGATCGCGCCCCGAAGTGGGCCGCGCCGCCGCCGAGGAAACCCTGCCCGAGATCGAGCGCGCGCTGGATGGTGTGCACATGTGCTTCATCGCCGCCGGCATGGGCGGCGGCACCGGCACGGGCGCCGCTTCGGTGATCGCCAAGTGCGCGCGCGAAAAGGGCGTGCTGACGGTGGGCGTCGTGACCAAGCCGTTCCTGTTCGAAGGCACGCGCCGGATGCGCAGCGCCGAGGCGGGGATCGAGGAGCTGCAAAAGCACGTCGATACCTTGATCGTCATCCCCAACCAGAACCTGTTCCTGGTCGCCAAGGCGGAGACCACCTTCAAGGAGGCGTTCCAGCTCGCCGACGAGGTGTTACAACAGGGCGTGCGCTCGATCACCGACCTGATGGTGATGCCGGGCCTGATCAACCTCGACTTTGCCGACGTGCGCAGCGTCATGGCCGAGATGGGCAAGGCGATGATGGGCACCGGCGAGGGCGAAGGTCCCAACCGCGCGCTGGAAGCCGCCGAGAAGGCGATTGCCAATCCGCTGCTCGATGGCGTTTCGATGCAGGGCGCGAAGGGCGTGATCATCTCGATCATCGGCGGCGACGACATGAAGCTGCTGGAGGTCGACGAGGCCGCGAACCACATCCGCGAACTGGTCGATCCCAACGCCAACATCATCTGGGGTTCGGCGTTCAACCCCGACTTGCAGGGCAAGATCCGCGTCTCGGTGGTGGCCACCGGCATCGAGCAGACCGCCCAGCAGGCCGAGGACGCGCAGCGGCCCTTCGCCGGCACGGGCAGCCGGGCGCCGTCGCGTCCATCCTCGGCGCCGGCGGTGGGTAACTATGTCCCGCCTCAGCCGACGGTGCATGTCGCAGCCCAGCCCGCCGCGCCGGTGATCCCCGCGCCGCAAGCCGCGCCCCAGCCCGCGCCGGTCTATGCGCCCGAGCCGCCGCGCGCCTTCGATCCGCGCCCGGCGGCGAGCCCGGGGGTGTTCCGCGCCTTCGATCCGCCGGTGCCGGCCGCGCCGCCCGTGGCGGAGGAGCCCTTCGAGCTGGGCCTGGAGCACGAGGCCGAGCCGCAAAACTATGCCCCGCCGCCACAGGCCGACTATCAGGCCGGCGCCCCTGGCGAACTGCGCTTTGACGATGGCGCGCCCAGCGGGGCCGCCGTTCGCCGCCGCGCGCAGGCCGAGCAACCCGCCCCGGCCGAGCCGGCTTCGGGCGGCACGCTGTTCGAGCGGATGGCCAACCTGACTGGCCGCCGTCGCGGCGCCGATGACGATGGTGACGACGATGGCGAGGGCGGGGCGATCAGCATCCCGCGCTTCCTGGGGCGCCAGAACAACCAGTGATCCGGACTTAGGCTGGATCGCATTGTCCCCGCCGGGCGCCATGCGTCTGGCGGGGATTGTGTTTCGGGCGCGCGGGTGCGGGGATCGGGCCTTTCGTCGCGCACGGGTTGACGCCTGTCGCGTCCGGTCGCAATCGGGGGCGCGGGCACGGCGCCGGCTCGCACCCCGCGCAAGGCGGCCCCTTCAGACAACAGAACGAGCGACACATGACGGACGGGATCGACACCAGCGGGCGGGGCAAGCACAGACAGCGGCGGTGGATCGCGCTGGCGGTGCCGGGGCTGGTCTGGCCGGCGCTGGCCATGGCGCAGGGCGAGGCGGTGCCGGTGGTCTCGCGCCCGGTGGTGCAGCAGGTCGGCGGCCACACCGGCTCGACGCTGAGCACGGCGCTGGCGCGGTTGGGGCGCAATCCGCAGGATATCGAGGCGCTGATCGATGCCGGCAATGCCGCGCTCTCGGCGGGCGATACCGATGCGGCGATCGGGTTTTTCACGCGGGCGGACCGGTTGTCGCCGGGCAATCCGCGCATCGTCGCCGGGCTGGCCGGGGCGCATACCGCGGCGGGAGACGGTCTGGGCGCGTTGCCGCTGTTCGCCGCGTTGCCGGCCGGCGTGGCGCTTCCGGCGGACCGGATCGCTGATCACGGGCTGGCCGACGATCTGGTGGGCGACAATCTCGGCGCGCAGACGCTCTACCTGCAGGCGTTGTCCGCCGGCGCGGGGGACGAGGCGCGGCGGCGGCTGGCGATCAGTCTGGCGATCTCGGGCGATTCGCGGGGCAGCGCGGCGGCGCTCTCGCCATTGTTGCAGAAGCAGGACCGGGCGGCATGGCGTACCCGTGCGTTCTGCCTCGCCATCCTGGGGCAGGAGGAGGACGCCGTGGCCATCGCCAAGGCGATCATGCCGACCAATCTGGCGCTGGGGATGGCGCCCTATCTGCGCTACATGGGGCGCCTGACCCGCGCGCAGCAGGCGGCGGCGGCCAATCTGGGCCGGTTCCCGCTGCCCTCCACCATCGGGATCGACGATGCGCGCGTGGTCGCGTGGCAGCAATCGCATGGCGTGCAGCACCTTGCCACCGCCTCTGCGCCGCGCGCGCCGCTGGCCGCGCCGCAGGGCGCGCGGGTGCGCGGCAGCGATGGCGAGTTGCCGGCGATCGGCGATGCCGGTGCGCCTCCGCCCGAGCCGGCGCCCTCGATCGAGGCCCGCGCGCCGGTGCCCACGCGCGTGGCCAGCGCCGCGCCGGCGACGGTCTCGCAACCGATGGTGCAGCCGGTGCCGGCGACCAGCGGCGGCTATACCCTGCCGCCGCGCGCGCCCGAGCCGGCGCCATCCACCCATCGGCCCAGCTTTGCCGAGGCGTTTGCCGCGTTCAACGGCGCGCCCGCGTCCGGTGCGCAAGTGCCCGGGGCGGTCGATGTCCGCGCATTGGATCGACCGGCGCCGCGTGCGCCGATGGCTGAGGCGCCGCATGTTGCCAGCCGCGATCCGGCGCCGCGTTTCGAGGCGGTGGACCCGCACCCCGCCGCGCATGGCGATGCCGCCGATCCCGCGCCGGTCAGCGGCAAGGCAAAGCGCCGCCATGCCGAGGCCGCGCCCGATCCGGCGCCGGTGGCCGATGCCGCCCCCGTGAAAAAGGGCCGCCACGCCGCCGATCCGGCCCCCGCCGAGGATACCGCGAAGAAGGGCCGCCACGGCACCGACCTCGCCGCCGCCGCGCCCGACGACGACAGCGCCGACACCGGCTCTGGCCGCCACCATAAGGCGGCCAAGCCCGTCGTCGAGCCGCACCCCAGCCGCGTCTGGGTGCAAGTGGGCATCGGCCGCAGCGATGACCGCGTCGCCTATGACTGGAAGCGGATGAACAAGGACGAGCCCAAGCTGTTCAAGGGCAAGACCCCCTCGGTGACCAAGTGGGGCGCCACCCGGCGCGTGCTGGTGGGGCCCTTCGCCACCACTGATGCCGCCGATGCCTATGCCGCCAAAATGAAGGCCGCCGGCCATGGCGATGCCTTCGTCTGGACCAGCCCATCGGGGCAGGCGGTCGATCCGGTGGACGCCAACTGAGCGCCGCCCCGCGCAAGGCTGGCTTGTCCACAGACAATGCACAGGGATGTGCACTTATGCGCAGGCGCGGCAGGGGGCCCCATTGCCGGCACCCCGTCGGCAAGGCCATCACGCCGCGGATGACGATATGCAGGCAGGCGGCGCAATGGGGAATTCGGCTATGATCGGTGCGCAGCGCGAGGTCATCGGGCACGACGATGCGGCGCCGGTGGAGATGCTGCAACAGCTCTTCGCCGCGCGGGGTTGGGCTTACGAGTTCGTCGGTGACGACGAAATCAGCGGTGAGGTTCAGGGGAGCTGGGCGACCTATCAGTTGCGCGGCATCTGGCGGCCCGAGGATCGCGTGCTGCAACTGCTGTGCCTGCCCGATATCCGCATCCCCGGCGACAAGCGTGCGGCGGTCTACGAGTTGCTGGCGCTGGTCAACGAGCAGTTGTGGCTGGGGCATTTCGACATGTGGTCGAACGGGGCGGTGCTGCTCTATCGCCATGGGTTGATGCTGGGCGACGATGGCTTGCTGAGCCTCAACCAGGCGCAATCGATGGTCGAGGCGGCGGTCGAGGAATGCGACCGGTTCTACCCCGCGTTCCAGTTCGTGCTGTGGAGCGACCGCACCGCCGAGGAAGCGCTGGCCAGCGCGCTGGTCGACGCGGCGGGCGAGGCGTGAGCGCGGTGCCGGTGTGGCCGCAGCGGGTGTTGATGCTCGGCTGTGGCAATATGGGCGGGGCGATGCTGGCCGGCTGGCTGCGCGGCGGCGTGCCGGCCGAGCGGTTTACCGTGGTCGATCACCGGCTGGCGGCGGCGCCCGCCGGGGTGACGCTGCTGCGCGAGGTGCCGGCGGCGGGCGATTTCGATGCGATCCTGATCGGGGTGAAGCCACAGGCGCTGGATGACGTGGTGCCGGTGCTGGCGCCGCTGGTGGGGGCAGGGACGTGCCTGTTCTCGATCCTGGCCGGGGTGGAATGCGCCAGCCTGGCCGCGCGGTTCCCGCAGGCGGGCGAGATCGTGCGGATCATGCCCAACCTTGCCGTGGCGATCGGCCAAAGCCCGATGGGGCTTTATGGTATCTCCGCCGGTGGCGCGTTGGGTGAGGTGGCGAAGGCGCGGGTCGATGCCTTGCTGGCGCCGCTGGGCACTGCCGAGTGGCTGGCCGACGAGGACTTGATCCATGCGGTGACGGCACTGGCGGGATCGGGGCCGGCGTTCGTCTATCGGTTTATCGATGCGCTGGCGGCGGCGGGTGAGGGGTTGGGCCTTGCGCCCGATCAGGCCGAGCGGCTCGCGCTGGCGATGGTCGAGGGCGCGGGGGCTTTGGCCGCCGCGGCGGATGCGGGGCCGGCCGAACTGGCCCGCCGCGTCGCCAGCCCCGGCGGCACGACGCAAAAGGGGCTCGATGTGCTGGATGCCGATGGGGCGCTGGCCGGGTTGATCGCGCGGACGCTGACCGCCGCGCGCGATCGCAGCCGCGAGATGGCGGCGGCGGCGCGATAATTCGGCGGTTCGTTCACCCGCCAATCATCAATTCCATGGCATCAATCCGCAAATCACCGGATGCGGTTTCGCTTGAAACGGACAGTGTCCGGACCGATATAGGCAACAAGCCGTGGGCGCGATGGGCGCTCTCAGGCAAGGAGTGAACAACATGGCCATCTGGAATGATCCGCAGCCCGGGGTCGGCATCGGCGCCGCGCAGCGCGTGAACCCAGGCTTTGCCGGCCAAGGCGCGGTCGACGCCGGCCAGCGCAGCTTCATGCTGCGCATCTACAACTACATGGCCTCGGGCGTGCTGCTCTCGGGCCTTGTGGCGATCGTGTTTGCGCAGTGGCTGATGTCCGATCAGGCGCATGTGCAGGCGGTGTTCGGTTCGCCGCTGCGCTGGGTGATCGCGCTGGCGCCGCTGGGCTTTGTGATGGCGATGAGCTTTGGGCTCAACCGCATGCAGACCAGCACCGTGCAGATCCTGTTCTGGGTGTTCTGCGTGGCGATGGGGCTGTCGCTCTCGTCGATCTTCCTGGTTTACACCGGGCCCTCGATCGCGGCGACGTTCTTTGCCTCGGCCGCAGCCTTCGCCGGGCTCAGCCTGGTGGGCTACACCACCAAGCGTAACCTCTCGGCGATGGGCACGTTCATGGCGATGGGCGTGTGGGGCCTGATCGCGGCGATGCTGCTCAACACCTTCTGGTTCCATTCGGGGCCGATGGGTTTGCTGATATCGCTGATCGGCGTGGTGATCTTTGCCGGCCTGACCGCTTGGGATACCCAGCGTTTGAAGGCGATGTACTGGCAGGTCGGCGGCGGCGCCTATGCCGAGAAGGCCGCGATCATGGGGGCGATGACCCTCTATCTCGATTTCATCAACATGTTCATGTTCCTGCTGCGTTTCATGGGCGATCGCCGCTGACCGCCTCCTGATCCGCAATGGATGAACAATGGTGAACCCCGGGGTGCGTTTCGTCGCTCCGGGGTTTCCGTTGGCGACAGTTGTGTTTAAAGGGTGACGTCTTGGGCAGAGGGCTGATCGCAGGCCCTTGCCCGTGATGTCCGCGCCGCAGGCCACAGGCCGCGGCCGGTGGAGAGAGCCCGCCCGCGCATGACGATTGCCCCCCCGCTGCTTCGCAAGTTCACCCATCTTCCCAACGCCGGCCGCATCTTGCTGGTGGCGCTGACGCTGCTGGCCGGTTGCGCCAGTCCGCCGCCACCGCCGCCCCCACCGCCGCCGCCGCCGCCACCACCCCCGCCGGTGGCGATTCCCTATCGGCCGGTGCCGCCCGTTGGTGCGTCCACCAATCTGGTGCCGCCGCCGTTGGGGCCCGATGGCCTGCGGGTCAGCGTCAACCGCAACATCTCACCGGCGCAGATGCTGTGGAATTTGCGCTCTGCGTGGAACGTGGCGGCGCTGAATTGCCCGCTGCCGGCCTATGCCCAGGTGACCGAGGATTACCGCGCCTTCCTCAAGGCCGAGGACAAGCAACTGAAGCTGGCGAATCGCACGATCGACGGCGAATTTCGCACCAAGTATGGCGCCAAGGGCACCTATGAGCGCGAGCGCTATCTGACGCTGGTGTACAACCACTTTGCGCTGCCGCCGACGATGCCGGCGTTCTGCGATGCGGTGGTGGCGATGTCGCGCGATGCACGCACCGCCGATCCCAAGGCGGCCGAGGATTTCGCCGTGCGCGAATTGCCCTCGATCGAGATCGTGTTCGATGCGTTCTATCGCGATTACGACCGCTATCTGGCGGCACGGGCGGCGTGGGATGCACGCTATGGCACGTCCGTCGGGGTGGGCACCGCCGCCGCGACCCCGGCGCAGGCACCATCGTTGCCTTGAGGTGGGGCCGCGCGGGGTTGGGGGAAAAATTTCATTTTCCCTCTTTCCCCGACGGGCCGCAGTCGCTAAGAGGCCGGCTCCCACGGGGCAGGAGGGTCAGCCCTCACACCCGCGCGGGACATTCGCACTGGAATGGGGCCTTAGCTCAGCTGGGAGAGCGCGTCGTTCGCAATGACGAGGTCAGGAGTTCGATCCTCCTAGGCTCCACCAAGTGTTTGAATGCAAACCCTATGGCGCTTTGCAATCTGACAGGTTCAGATCGGAAAGCGCCATAGGCCTTTGTTTTGCCGCGTTTTCCGAATTGCCGGTTGTTCCAACCGACTTGAAAACGCTCTAAAAGCCCCGCCGGCCCAGCGCCGGCGGGCTTTTCGTTTTGGGGCGATCGCGTGTATGATCGATCGCCGGAGACCCGACGATGCACTTCCTCGACCAGGCCAAGATCTACATCCGTTCAGGGCAGGGCGGCCCCGGCGCGGTGGCGTTCCGCCGCGAGAAGTACGTCGAGTACGGCGGCCCCGATGGCGGCAACGGCGGCAAGGGCGGCGACATCATCTTTGAAGGCGTGGCCGGCCTCAATACGCTGATCGATTTCCGCTATACCCAGCATTTCAAAGCCCAGCGCGGCCACGGCGGCGCCGGCGCCAACCGCACCGGCGCGGGCGGCGACGATCTGGTGATCGCGGTGCCGATCGGCACCCAGGTTCTCGACGAGGAGCGCGAGGAAGTGCTTGTCGACATCACCGAGGCGGGCCAGCGCGTCGTGTTGCTGCGCGGCGGCGATGGCGGGCGCGGCAACGCCAGCTATAAAACCTCCACCAACCGCGCCCCGCGTCAGCATGGGCCCGGCTGGCCGGCGCAGGAGCTGTGGGTGTGGCTGCGGCTGAAGCTGCTGGCCGATGCCGGGTTGGTCGGCCTGCCCAACGCGGGCAAGAGCACCTTCATCAACGCCATCGCCAACACCAAGGCCAAGGTCGGCGACTATCCCTTCACCACGCTGCGCCCGCAACTGGGCGTGGTACGGCACAAGGCGCGCGAATTCGTGCTGGCCGACATCCCCGGCCTGATCGCCGGTGCGGCCGATGGTGCGGGGGTGGGCGACCGTTTCCTTGGCCATATCGAGAGGTGTCGTGTGCTGATCCATCTGATCGACATCAATGGCGACGATCCGGTCGAGGCGATGCACATCGTCGAGGAAGAACTGGCTGCTTACGGCGCCGGGCTGGACGAGAAGGTCCGGCTGGTGGCGCTGAACAAGATCGACCGCGTCGATGCCGATACCGTGCGCGTCTACAGCGAGGCGCTGGTCGAGGCGGGGGCGGATCATGTGTTCCCGATCTCGGGCGCTGCGGGCACGGGCATGGACGAGTTGCTGGACGCGGTGATCGCCGAACTGCCCGCCGCGACGATGACCGAGCGGCCTCAGGGCGAGCGGGAAGAGGATGAGACCGGGGATTGGTCGCCGGTTTGAGGGGTTTGAAGGTTTGAGGGGGCCTCCGGCGGGCAGGGGCGGGGGCCCCTGCACCCCATTCCTTTTTTGTCGCGTTTGTCGCGGCGGGGCGTGTAACCTCGCGGGTTGAAGGTGGGGGTGAATCCCCACACCCCCGGCGCGGTTTATGCCTCCGCGAAGCGGCTTCGATCCGTTGCCCGCCCAAAATCCCGCCGCCACCGGCCCACACCGACCTCGATAAAGTGATGGGAGTGCGAGGGGCATTGCCCCTCGCATCTGAACCTTCTTCCCCTGCCTCTTCCCTTGGCTTAAGCGGCCACTCCATGCACACGCTCAACGACCTTGCCGACCCCGCCAAAGCCCCGCGCCTTGTCCTGAAGGTCGGCTCGGCGCTGCTGGTCGAATCGGGCGGCCCGCGCGCGGCGTGGATTGCCGCGCTGGTGGCCGAGATCGCCGCCGCGCGGGCGCGGGGCCAGCAGGTGATTGTGGTGTCATCAGGCGCGATTGCTCTGGGCGCGCGCCGCCTGGGCCTGGAGAAGGGCGGGCGCGGCAGTTTGGCCGATGCGCAGGCGGCGGCGGCGGTGGGGCAGATCGAGCTGTCGGGCTTGTGGGCGGCGTCGCTGGCGACGCATGGGCTGACGGCGGCGCAGTTGTTGCTGACGCTCGATGATCTGGAGGATCGGCGGCGGTACTTGAACGCCACGGCGACGCTCACGCGGTTGCTCGATGCCGGGGCGGTGCCGGTGGTCAACGAGAACGATTCGGTGGCGACGCAGGAGATCCGCTTTGGCGACAACGATCGCCTGGCCGCGCGCGTGGCGCAGGCGGCGCAGGCGTCGGCGGTGGTGCTGCTTTCGGACGTGGACGGGTTGTATGATCGGCATCCGCGTGAACCGGGTGCGCAATTGCTCCCCGTGGTGCGCGGGGTGGATAACCGCATCCGCGCGATGGCCAGCGCCGATTCGGGCAGCGGCATGGGCTCGGGCGGGATGGTCTCGAAGCTGCAGGCGGCCGAGATCGCCGGGCGCGCGGGAATTGCGCTGGTGATCGCCAACGGCACGGTCGAGGCGCCGATCGCGCGGGCGTTGGGGCTGGCTGGCGCGCCGGCGGTGGGGACGTTGTTCCTGCCCGCCACGCGCGGGCGGCGTGGGCGCAAGGCGTGGTTGGGCGGCCGGCTGCGGCTCAAGGGGCAGATTGCCATCGATGCGGGTGCGGCGCGGGCTCTGGCGTCGGGCGCGAGTTTGCTGGCAGCGGGGATTACGGCGGTCGAGGGCGTGTTCGGGCGCGGCGATCCGGTGGCGATCCATGGCGCCGATGGCGTGGTGATCGCGCATGGCTTGAGCGAGTACGATGCCGCCGAATGCGCGGCCTTGTTGGGCCGGCAATCGGGCGAGCACGCGGCGATTTTGGGCTATGCGCCGCGCTCGGCGATCGTCCATCGCGATCAGTTGGTGCTGCTGTGATCGTCGCGCTGACCGGGGCGACGGGGTTCGTCGGCGGGGCGACTTTGGCTGAGGCGTTGGCGCAGGGGCACACCGTGCGGGCGCTGACCCGGCGCGAGCAGCCGCCCCGCGAGGGCGTGACATGGGTGCGGGGCGATCTCGCCGATGCGCCGGCTCTGCGGGCATTGTGCGCGGGGGCCGAGGCGATGATCCACATCGCCGGCGTGGTGAATGCGCCCGATGCGGCAGGGTTCGAGGCGGGCAATGTCGCCGGCACCGCTGCGGTGATCGCCGCGATGCAGGCCGAGCGCGTGCCCCGGCTGGTGGCGGTGTCGTCGCTGGCGGCGCGGGCGCCGGGGCTGTCGGACTATGGCGCCTCGAAAGCGCGGGCCGAGCCGCTGGTGCGCGCCAGCGGGCTCGATTGGACGATCGTGCGGCCGCCGGCGGTCTATGGCCCGCGCGATACCGAGATGCTGGAGCTGTTTCGCGCCGCCGCGCGGTTCGGCGTGGTGCCGATGCCGGCGGGCGGGTGCGCGTCGCTGATCCATGTCGCGGATCTGGCACGGTTGCTGGTGGCTTTGGTGCCGACGAGGGTGGCCTCCGGGCGGACGTTCGCGCCCGATGATGGCCGGCCCGGTGGGTGGGCGCATCCGGCGCTGGCGCGGGCGATCGGCGAGGCCGTGGGGCGCCCTGTGCGCGTGATCGAGGTGCCGGGGATGGTGCTGCGGCTGGCGGCGCGGCTGGATCGCGCGGTGCGGGGGGGCAGGGCCAAACTGACGCCTGATCGCGCGCGCTACATGGCCTATCCGGACTGGGTGGTGGATGCGGCGCAGCGGCCCGATCCGGCGCTGTGGGCCGCGCGCGTGCCGACGGATCAGGGGTTGGCCGAGACGGCGCAGTGGTATCGGGGGGAAGGGCTGATTTAAGAACAGGATGGATGCGAGGGGCAAACCCCTCGCGCTCCCCGTTCCTGTCCATGTTGCGGGTTCCGGCAACCTTGCGTGCGACATCGCGGTTTGAGGGTGGGGGCAGGCCCCACACCCCCGGCGTCATATCCCCCGCGCAGCGGCTTCAATCCCAACCGTCGCCCAAAGTCCCGCCGTGACCGGCCCGCACCAACCCCGATAAAGTCATGGGAGCGCGAGGGGCATTGCCCCTCGCATCAACGCTTAACTCATCGCCAGAACGTGATGCCGCACCTGCGGATAGACCTGCTTTTCCCACCGCGACCCGGAGAATACCCCATAGTGCCCCACGCCCGGCTGCAAGTGGTGCCGCTTCAGATGCGGGCGCAGGCCGGTGCAGAGCAGGTGCGCCGCCGCCGTCTGGCCCACGGCGCAGATATCGTCGCGCTCGCCTTCGACGGTCAGCAGCGCGGTGCGGCGGATCGCGCCGGGATCGACCAGCCGGCCCCGGTGGGTCAGCTCGCCCTTGGCCAGCAGTGCGCGCTGGAACACCTTGTCGACGGTTTCGAGATAGAAGTCCGCGGTCAGGTCGAGGACGGCGAAATATTCCTCGTAAAATTCCTCGATCTTGTGCGCGTCCTCGGTCTTGCCATCGGCCAGGTCCTGATAGAGCTTGCGGAACTGGCCGACGTGCCGCCCCATGTTCATCGACATGAACGCGGTGAGTTGCAGGAACCCCGGATAGACCTTCCGCCCCGCGCCGGGATAGCGCAGCGGCACCGTGGCGATGAGGTTCTTTTTGAACCACTCGAGCGGGTGGGCGAAGGCCAGCTCGTTGACGATCGTGGGTGCGGCGTAGACGTCGATCGGGCCGCCCATCAGCGTCATCGTGCGCGGCTGGCAGGGGTCCTGATCCTGCGCCATCAGCGACACCGCGACCAGCGCCGGCACACAGGGCTGGCACACCGCGATCAGGTGCGAACGCGGCCCGAGGTGGCGGATTGCGGCGATCACGTCATCGACATACTCGTCGAGCCCGAAGCGCCCGGCGGAGAGCGGCACGTCGCGCGCGTTCTTCCAGTCGGTCACATAGACATCGTGATCGCGCAGCAGCGTTTCCGCCGTGTTGCGCAACAGCGTCGAATGGTGCCCCGACAGCGGCGTCACCACCAGCATCTTGGGCTGGGGGACGGTGACCTCGGGCTTGGTGAAATGGAGCAGCCGCATGAACGGCATGTCCAGCGCCACCTCCTCGATCACCGGGGTCAGGGCATTGCCCACGGGCACCTGATCGATGTGGAACGGGGGCCGGGCGTGGGTGATCTCGGCCCGGGTATAGACCTCCGCCAGCGCCCGCAAGCGCCGGGGCAGCGGCTCGTCCTTGAGGTCGGGCAGCCACTTTTCCCAAATGTCGATCGCGGCCTTGGCCAGCCGGCGCGAGGGCCACATCATGTCGGAATAGGCCTGATAGCCCTGATAGAGCATGTTCATGTTCCTGAATGGCCGTAGATCGGCCTGTCACTTCCCGTCCGTCCGGGTGATAAGGCCATCGGCAAATGAGACCGATTCGGCCTTGCGCCCGTTGTCGTTTCCGTCATGCTGCACTGCGTCAATATCGTTTACAAGCTCGATCTTACGATAGCGAGGATGAAAATGGCTTCCGGCTTGCTCACAATCTCTAGCAAGACTTACTCAGCGTGGTCGCTGCGTGGGTGGCTTTTGTGCCAACTGGCCGGGCTGGATGTGGAGGAACACCATGTCGCCAACGATGCCAACAACCGTGCCGAGCTGATGCTGCTCAGCCCATCGGTGCTGGTGCCGCGCCTGACGCACGATGGGGTCAGCGTGTGGGACACGCTCGCCATCGCCGAGTATCTCAACGAAACGTTCCCCAAGGCGGGGCTTTATCCCGCCGACCGCGCGGCGCGCGCGCATTGCCGGGCGATCTCGGGCGAGGTGCATTCGGGGTTCGTGACGCTGGTCTCGGCATTGCCGATGAACCTGAAGGTGGCGCACCAGAAGTTCCCGATCTTTGCCGGCGCCAAGCCCGATATCGAACGGATCGAGGCGATCTGGAAGGAATGCCTGAGCCAGTACGGCGGGCCGTTCCTGTTTGGCGCGAAGCCGACGGTGGCCGATGCCATGTATGCCCCGATGGCGCGGCGTTTCGTAACCTACGCGGTGCCGCTCGCGCCCGAGTGCGCGGCCTATTGCAAGACCATCGGCGAGTGGGCGCCGATGATGGAGTGGGCGGCGGCGGCTCTGGCCGAGACCGAAGAGATGATCGAACTGGAAGGGGATTTTTGAGGCAAGTTTAAGGCGAAATGCGAGGGGCATGCCCCTCGCGCTCCCCGTGCCTTTTTTGTTGCACTTGGTCGCGATGTGGCTTGCGCATTGATGCGGTTGAAGGTGGGGGCCAGCCCCCACACCCCCGGCGCGGCCTAAATGCCCCCGCGAAGCGGCTTAAATCCCCGGGTGCTGCCCAAAGTCCCGTCGCTGCGGGTCAACACCTACGCCGATAAAGTCATGGGAGCGCGAGGGACGAGTCCCTCGCATTTCCCTTTTCTTCTGGCCCGAAACTGCTTGCCGTTCGCAACCCCGATCCCCACACTGGCGGCCTATGCTCCGCCAATATGAACTTGTTGAACGTGTTCTCGCGTATGATCCCGCCGCTGACGAGGCGATGCTGAACCGCGCCTACGTCTATACCGTCCAGAAACACGGCAGCCAGAAGCGCGCCAGTGGCGATCCCTATTTCAGCCATCCGGTCGAGGTCGCCGGGTTGATGACCGAGCTGAAGCTCGATCAGGAAACGATTATCACCGCGCTGCTCCACGATACGGTGGAGGATACGCTGGCCACGACGGCGGAGATCGAGAAGCTGTTCGGCGCCAATGTCGCGCGGATGGTCGATGGCGTGACCAAGCTCTCCAAGATCGAGGCGATGACCGAGAACGAGCGCGCGGCCGAAAACCTGCGCAAGTTCCTGCTCGCCACCAGCGAGGACCTGCGGGTGCTGCTGGTGAAACTGGCCGACCGGCTGCACAACATGCGCACGCTGCACTACATCAAGAGCGAGGAAAAGCGCCGCCGCATCGCCAAGGAAACCATGGAGATCTACGCGCCCTTGGCCGAGCGTGTGGGCATGTACGAATACATGCGCGAGATGCAGATGCTGGCCTTCGAGCAGTTGGAGCCCGAGGCCTATCGCACGATCACCGCGCGGCTGGCCGAGATCCGCGATGCCGGGCACGCGCAAGTCGATGCCATCGCCCTGGCGATCAGTCAGGCGCTGACCGAGGCGGGCATCCGCGTGAAGGTCTGGGGGCGCGAGAAGCAGCCCTACTCGATCTGGCGCAAGATGGCCGAGCGCCATGTCGCCTTCGGGCAGGTCACCGACATCATGGCCTTCCGCGTCTTGGCCGATACGGTGGAGGATTGCTATCGCGCGGTGGGCATCCTGCACACCAGTTGGCAGATGATCCCGGGGCGGTTCAAGGACTATATCTCCACCCCCAAGGCCAACGGCTACCGCTCGATCCACACCTCGCTGATCTACGAGAACTCGATGCGCATGGAGGTGCAGATCCGCACCCACGACATGCACAAGACCAACGAGTTCGGCCTCGCCGCGCACTGGAGTTACAAGCAGGGCGGGGTGCTGCCCGATCAGGAGGTGGGCTGGCTGCGCGATCTGGTCGAGATCATCGAGGCCAGCCACGACGCTGAGGAACTGCTCGAAAACACGCGGATGGCGATCTATCAGGACCGCATCTTCGCCTTCACTCCCAAGGGCAAGTTGTTCCAGTTGCCCAAGGGGTCGACGCCGGTGGACTTTGCCTATGCGGTCCATACCGATCTGGGATCGATGGCGGTGGGCGCCAAGATCAACGGCCGCCACATGCCGCTGCGCACGCCGCTGAACAACGGCGACGTGGTGGAGATCATCAAGAGCCGCTCCTCGGTGCCGCAACTGGCGTGGCTGGGCTTTGCCATCACCGGCAAGGCGCGCGCCGCCATCCGCCGCGCCGTCCGCGCCCGTGAACGCGCCGAGATCGCCACCATCGGGCGCGAATTGTTCGATGCCATCGTCGGCCGGATGCCGGGCAAGATCGGCAAGAAGGCCATCGCCGATGCGGTGAAACGCCTGGGTTTCACCCGGGAGGAGGAGCTGATGGTGGCCATCGGCACCGCCAAGCTGGATGACCGCCAGGTGATGGAGGCGCTCGTGCCCGGCGTCACCCGCACCATGGCCGAGCCGGCGCGCTGGCCGCGGCAGGAGCGGGCGATCTCGATCCGCGGGTTGACCGCCGGCATGGCCTTCCAGTTGGGCGAATGCTGCCACCCGGTGCCGGGGGACCGCATCGTCGGCCTGCGCCGGCCGGGGGTGGGGGTGGAGGTCCACTCGATCGATTGCCTGAAGCTGGCCGAGGGCGTGGACACCGACTGGCTCGACCTCTCGTGGGGCGAGCGGACCACCGGCGCGGTCGGGCGGTTGCGCTGCGTGCTGTACAACCGGCCGGGGACTTTGGCGGAGGTGACGCGCATTGTGGCGGATACGATGGCCAACATCGCCAGTTTGCGCATGGTGGGGCGCGATGAGCTGTTCGGGACGTACGAGGTGGATCTGGAGGTCGAGGATCTGGCGCATCTGACGCGGATCGTGTCAAGCTTGCGCGCGAGTGATGCGGTGGCGCAGGCGGAGCGGTTGTAAAGAAAAGGGGAAATGCGAGGGGCACGCCCCTCGCGCTCCCATGACTTGTCGGCGTGGCGTTGGGGTTCGGCGTTGCGCAAGGTTGCACCGCCGGAGGCTGTAAAGGCGACTGCGTCGCGGGCATTGCGGCGGCGAGGTCAGCGCGAGATGCCAAGCGCTACGCCGCGTGCAGGGCGCAACGCAGACAGTATCGGGGGTGCAGGGGGCCGCCGCCCCCTGCCTGTTCCCTTTCAAACCTTCAGCCAAACCCCGCCAAACCCTGGCAACGCCCCCGCCGAGGCCCCGTTCACCGCCAGCAACACCTCACCCTCGACCGGCACGTCTTCGGGCCAATCCACCGCCTCGGTCGACAGGTTGAACACGCAGACCACGCTCTCGCCCCCCAGCGTCCGGCGAAACGCGACCAGCCCCACCTCGGCCACCAGCAGCTTGTGCCCGCCGTGGCGCATCACCGCCGATGCCCGCCGCGCCGCGATCACCGCGCGGGTCAGGTGGAGCAACGAGCCTTCGTCGCTTTCCTGCCCGCTGACCCCCTTGGCGATGTTGCCGGCGGAGAGCGGCAGCCATGGCGTGCCGGTGGTGAAACCGCCCTGCGCGTGCCCCGGCGACCATGGCATCGGCGTGCGGCAGCCGTCGCGGCTGAGCGTCAGCGGCCAGTTGGCGATCGCCTCGGGGTCTTGCAGCAGTTCGAAGGGGATGTCGTCCTGCTCCAGCCCCAGTTCCTGACCCTGATAGACGAAGGCATTGCCGCGCAGCGCCATCAGCAGCGCCATCGCCACGCGGGCAAACGCCGGCCGGTCGGCCGCCACCGCCCAGCGCGAGACGCAGCGCGGGGCATCGTGGTTCTCGAACGCCCAGCTTGGCCAGCCCTGGTGGAGGCCTTTATCGTCGCGGTGGCGGCCCGCGTGGCCGTGCCATTGCGCCAGCGCCGCCGCGACATGATCGCCGGTCAGCGTCGGCGCATAGAGGAATTCAAAGCTGTAGGCCGAGGACAGGCGGTTGTCGCCGGCGGTATAGGCCTGCATCAGCGGCACCGGATCGGCGCCGCCAACCTCGGCGACGTTGAACACCGGGGTGGCGTTATCGGCGCAGACGGCGGCGATGCGCTCGACAAAGCCCACCACATCGGGGTGGCCCATCGAGTGCGTCTGGCGCTGGAAATCGTAGGAGCGGCTGCGGGGCGCGCCGTTTTCGCGGGGCGGGGCCACCGGGTTGTCGCGCAGTTTCGGATCGAACATCGCATGGTTCAGCGCATCGAAGCGGAACCCGTCCACCCCGCGCGCCAGCCAGAACCCCACGACCTCCAGCAGCGCGTCCTGCACCTCCGGGTTGTGGACGTTGAGCTGGGGCTGCTCCTTCAGGAACTGGTGATAGTAATATTGCCCGCGCCGCGCGTCCCAGGTCCAGGCCGGGCCGCCGAATACGCTTTGCCAGTTGTTCGGCGGGGTACCGTCGGGCTTGGGATCGGCCCAGACGTACCAGTCCTTCATCGCCCAGTTGCCATGTTCGTCGCCGCCGCGCGTGCCCGCGCCGCCGGCGCGGCTCTCGGTGAACCACGCGTGCTTGTCGGAGGTATGGGCGAAGACGAGGTCGATGATGACGCGCAGGTCGAGATCGTGCGCGCGGGCGATCAGTGCATCGAAATCCGCCAGCGTGCCGAAGATCGGATCGACATCGCGATAATCCGCCACGTCATAGCCGAAGTCGGCCATCGGCGAGGTGAAGAACGGGCTGATCCACAGGGCATCGATGCCCAGGCTGGCGACGTGATCGAGATGTGCGGTGATGCCGGGCAGATCGCCGATGCCGTCGCCGTTGGTGTCGGCAAAGCTGCGCGGATAGATCTGGTAGATCGTGGCGCCGTGCCACCAGGGATATGCGGGCGTATCGGTCACGGCGCTGTCTCCATCAACATGCTGCACCGCAACCATATGCGGGCGGCGGCGCGCCGTCGAGGGTGCTTGGGTCGCGGCGATGTAATCGATTGTTAGTAACAATTTACATAGGTGTGGGGTGCCCGATTTGGCGCTTGCCGGGTGCCTGTGGAGTAGCCTAGGCTTGCTGCATATCGCGCGGGATCACCGGGCCGACAGGGCCTTGGTCGCGTTCTCCTGCGGGGGGCGGGGCCGGCGCGAAAGGGGAGAGGCGAATGATCGACACCGACGCCCTGAAGGGTCGCGTCCGCGGCCCCGACCGGCGCAGCCATGGGGAGTTCATGAGCCTGTGACCCAGTCAGACAACGCCGCCGCGCCGCTCGATGCCGCCATCCCGGGGCCCGTCTCCGATGCCGAGGCGAACACGCCACGCGCCGGCAATGCCGTGCCCGCACCGGGCATTTCGCCAGTGCCGGCGGGCGCCACCGGGATCGATGCGCTCGACGAGCTGATCCTCGACGTGCTGCGCCATCGCGTGGGCAAGGACGAGCTGGCCGCCAAGCCGCACGACTGGTTCACCAGCGCGATCTTCGCCCTGCGCGACAAGATCATCGACGCGTGGATGGAATCCACCCGCCGCACCTACAATGCCAAGGGCAAGCGGGTTTACTACCTGAGCCTTGAATTCCTGATCGGCCGGCTGATGCGCGATGCTCTGGCCAACATGGGCCTCACTGGCGACATGGCAGAGGCGTTGAAGCGGCATGGCATCGATCTGGCCGAGCTGGAAACGCTGGAGCCCGATGCGGCGCTGGGCAATGGCGGGTTGGGCCGGCTGGCGGCGTGTTTCATGGAGAGCCTCGCCAGCCTCGACATCCCCGCTTACGGTTACGGCATCCGTTATGTGAACGGCATGTTCCGCCAGCGGATCGACAATGGCTGGCAGGTGGAACTGCCCGAGACCTGGCTGAGCCACGGCAACCCGTGGGAGTTCGACCGCCGCGAGAGCGCCTATTTCGTCGGTTTCGGCGGCGAGGTGCAGGAGACCGCTACCGGCGTCACCTGGCAACCCGCCGAGCAGATCGAGGCCAGCGCGGTCGATACCCCGGTGGTCGGCTGGCGCGGCAAGCGCGTGAACACGCTGCGGCTGTGGACCGCCTCGGCGCTCGATCCGATCCGGCTCGATCGCTTCAACGCCGGCGACCATGCCGGTGCCTTGGCCGAGCAAGTGCGCGCCAACTCGCTGGTGCGCGTGCTCTATCCGGCGGATTCGAGCGAGGCCGGCGCCGAATTGCGGTTGCGGCAGGAGTATTTCTTCTCCTCGGCCTCGATCCAGGACATCGTCCGCCGCCACGCGCAGTATGAGGGCGATGTGCGCACGCTGCACGAAAAGGCGGCGATCCAGTTGAACGACACCCACCCCTCGGTGGCGGTGGCCGAACTGATGCGCCTGTTGATCGACGTCCACGGCCTCGATTTCGACGAGGCGTGGGATGTGACCAAGAAAACCGTCGGCTACACCAATCACACCCTGCTGCCCGAGGCGCTGGAAACCTGGCCGCTGCCGATGTTCGAACGGTTGCTGCCCCGGCACATGCAGATCATCTATGCGATCAACAGCACCGTGCTGCGCGAGGCGCGCAAGGCCGGGCTCGACGACCGCGCCATCGCCGCGATCAGCCTGATCGACGAAGGCGGCGAGCGGCGCGTGCGCATGGCCAATCTGGCCTTCGTCGGCGCGCATTCGATCAACGGCGTGGCCGCGCTGCACACCGATCTGATGAAGACCACGGTGTTCGCCGACCTGCACAAGCTCTATCCCACGCGGATCAACAACAAGACCAACGGTGTCACCCCGCGCCGCTGGTTGCAGCAGTGCAACCCGGGCCTCACCGCACTGATCCGCGAGGGGATCGGCGATGCGTTCCTGGATGATGCGGAAAAGCTGGCGGATCTCAACAAGCTGGCCGACGATGCCGAGTTTGGCCGGCGCATTGCCGCCGTGAAGCGCGCCAACAAGGAGGCGTTGGCCGCGCATCTGAAATCGGTGATGGGGGTGCGGCTGAACCCCGATGCTCTGTTCGACGTGCAGATCAAGCGCATCCACGAATACAAGCGCCAGTTGCTCAACCTGATCGAGACGGTGGCGCTCTACAACCAGATCCGCAGCCATCCGGAGAAGGACTGGGTGCCGCGGGTCAAGATCTTCGGCGGCAAGGCCGCGCCGAGCTATCACAACGCCAAGCTGATCATCAAGCTGGCCAACGACATTGCCCGGCGCGTCAACACCGATCCGTCGGTGGCGGGGTTGCTCAAGGTGGTGTTCGTGCCGAACTACAACGTCAGCCTTGCCGAGCGGATCATCCCCGCCTCGGACCTGTCCGAGCAGATCAGCACCGCCGGCATGGAGGCATCAGGCACCGGCAACATGAAGTTCGCGATGAACGGCGCGCTGACCATCGGCACATTGGATGGCGCGAACGTGGAGATGCTGGAGAGGATCGGCGGCGATCACATGTCGATCTTCGGCCTCACCGCCGACGAGGTGGCCGATTGGCGCGCCAAGGGGCACAACCCGCGCGAGATCATCGAAGGGCACCGCGATCTCTCGCAGGCCTTGACCGCGATCATGGCCGGCAACTTCAGTCACGACGATCCCGATCGTTACAAGGATCTGATCGGCGGGCTCTATGACCACGACTGGTTCATGGTCGCGGCCGACTTTGCCGCCTATTACGATGCCCAGCGCGCGCTCGATGCGCGGTGGAGCGATACGGCGGGGTGGAATGCCTCGGCGATCCGGAACATTGCCAATGTCGGGTGGTTTTCCTCGGATCGGACGATTTCCGAATATGCCAAGGATATCTGGGGGGTTGGGGCCTGAAGTGAAACCATCCAAGGCCGCGATCGATGCTCTGCTCGATGGCACGAACGGTGATCCCTTCGCGCTGCTGGGCCCCCATGCGGGGCCCGAGGGCACGTTCGTGCGCGCCTTCCTGCCCGGTTCCGAAGTGGCGGTGGCGTTCAGCCTCGCCGGCGAGGAACTGGGCACGCTGGCGCGGGTTGATGATCGCGGCCTGTTCGAAGGGCTGATTTCAGGTCCGGTCCAGCCCTTGCGCTATCGCGCCGGGGCGCTGGGGGCGGAATGGTGGCTACCCGATCCCTATAGCTATGGCCCGGTGCTCGGCCCGATCGACGATTACCTGATCGCCGAGGGTAGCCATCTGCGCCTGTTCGACAAGATGGGCGCGCACCTGATCGAGCACGAGGGTGTGAGCGGCGTCCACTTCGCGGTCTGGGCGCCCAATGCGCGCGCGGTCAGCCTGGTTGGCGATTTCAACGAATGGGACCACCGCCGCCTGCCGATGCGCCAGCGGGTGGACATCGGCGTGTGGGAGATCTTCGTGCCCGAGATCGGCGCCGGGCGCGCCTACAAGTACCGCATCATCGCGCCCGATAGCCATGTGCTGCCGCTGAAGGCCGACCCCTTCGCCTTCGCCGCCGAGCTGCGCCCCAAGACCGCCAGCATCACCGCACGCCCGATCAAGGAGGATTGGGGCGATGCCGATCACCGCGCGCATTGGGCCAGCATCGATCCGCGCCGCGTGCCGATCTCGATCTACGAGGTTCATCCCGGATCGTGGCGTCTCGACTCGCACGGTTGGTTCTATGACTGGGACCGGCTCGCCTCCGAGCTGATCCCCTATGTGATCGACATGGGCTTCACCCATATCGAGTTCCTGCCGGTCTCCGAGTATCCGTACGACCCCTCGTGGGGCTATCAGACCACCGGGTTGTACGCGCCCTCGGCGCGGTTCGGTTCGCCCGAGGGCTTTGCGCGGTTTGTCGATGGCGCGCACCGGGCGGGGATCGGCGTGTTGATCGATTGGGTGCCGGCGCATTTCCCGGTCGATGCCCATGGCCTCGCGCACTTCGATGGCACCGCGCTTTATGAACATGCCGATCCGCGCCTCGGCTTCCACCCCGACTGGAACACCGCGATCTACAACTTCGGCCGGCGCGAGGTCGCCGCCTTCCTCGTCAACAACGCGCTGTTCTGGGCCGAGCGCTATCATGTCGATGGCCTGCGCGTCGATGCGGTCGCCTCGATGCTCTATCGCGATTACTCGCGCCAGCCGGGCGAGTGGATCGCCAATGCCGAGGGCGGTCGCGAGAACTGGGAGGCGGTGGATTTCCTGCGCGCGATGAACCGCGCGGTGCATGCCAGCCACGCCGGCATCCTGACCATCGCCGAGGAATCAACCGCCTGGCCCGGGGTCACCCAGCCGGCCTATGATACGGACGATCGCGCCACCGCGCTGGGCTTTGGTTTCAAGTGGAACATGGGCTTCATGCACGATACGCTGCGCTTTATGGCGCGCGATCCGGTGCATCGGCGCTATCACCACAATGACATCACCTTTGGCCTCGTCTACGCCTTTTCCGAGAACTACGTGCTGGCGATCAGCCATGACGAGGTGGTCCACGGCAAGGGCAGCCTGATCGAGAAAATGTGGGGCGACGACTGGCAGAAGTTCGCCGGACTTAGGGCTTATTACGCATTGATGTGGGGCTATCCGGGCAAGAAACTGCTGTTCATGGGACAGGAGTTTGCTCAGCGCCGCGAATGGAGCGAGGCTCGCGGGCTCGATTGGGAGCTGCTGGCCGCGCCCGCGCACGATGGCGTGCGGCGGTTGGTGCGCGATCTCAACGGGGTTTACCGCCGGCTGCCCGCGCTCCACGCGCGCGATTGCGAGGGCGACGGGTTCATGTGGCTGATCGGCGACGATGTCGCCAACTCGGTGTTCGCCTGGGTGCGTCAGGCGCCGGGGCATCCGCCGGTGGTGGTGATCGCCAACCTCACGCCCAATGCGCACGATGGCTATCGCCTGCCGATGCCGTTCGTCGGCGGCTGGGCGGAAGTGCTGAACACCGATTCGCATCTTTATGGCGGTTCCGGCGCGGGCAATCTGGGCAAGGTGGAGGCCGTGGCCGACGCCGATGGCCGGGCCTTTGCCGATGTCATGTTGCCGCCATTGGCCACGATCATGCTGACACCCTGCAGCAACGGATAAACGGGAAGGAAAGGCTGCCATGCGCGAACAACACGGGGCGCCCCTGGCGCGTGATGCCATGGCCTATGTGCTGGCCGGGGGTCGGGGCAGTCGGCTGAAGGAGCTGACCGACAATCGCGCCAAGCCGGCGGTCTATTTCGGCGGGGTCAGCCGGATCGTCGACTTCGCGCTGTCGAATGCGATCAATTCGGGGATCAGGCGCATCGGCGTCGCCACGCAGTACAAGGCGCATAGCCTGATCCGCCACATGAACCGGGCGTGGAACTTCCTGCGCCCGGAACGGAACGAAAGCTTCGATATCCTGCCCGCCAGCCAGCGTGTCTCGGAAACGCAATGGTACGAGGGCACGGCCGATGCGGTGTACCAGAACCTCGACATCATTGCCGCGCATGCGCCGCGCTATATGGTGATCCTGGCCGGCGATCACATCTACAAGATGGATTACGAGCTGATGCTGCGCCAGCATGTCAATGCCGGCGCGGACGTGACGATCGGCTGCCTCGTCGTCCCTGCGGCTGAGGCGAGCGGCTTTGGCGTGATGGGCGTGGACGAGCAGGACACGATCACCAGCTTCGTGGAAAAGCCCGCCGATCCGCCGGAGATCCCCGGCCAGCCGGGCTGGTCGCTCGCCTCGATGGGCATCTATGTGTTCGATACCGAGTTCCTGTTCGGCCTGCTGCGCGAGGATGCCGCCGATCCGAACTCGACCCACGATTTCGGCAACGATATCATCCCCAAGCTGGTCAAGGGCGGCAAGGCGGTGGCCCACCGCTTCACCGAAAGCTGCGTGCGGGCGGCGGATGAAATCGCCGAATACTGGCGCGATGTCGGCACGCTGGATGCCTATTTCGATGCCAACATCGATCTCACCGACACCGTGCCGGCGCTCAACATGTACGATCGCGACTGGCGCATCTGGACCGACAGCGTCGTCGCCGCCCCGGCCAAGTTCGTCCACGACGAGGATGGGCGGCGCGGTCAGGCGATTGCCTCGCTGATCTCGCAGGATTGCATCGTTTCGGGCGCGGTGGCGCGGCGCAGCCTGCTGTTCACCGGCGCCAAGATGGGCAGTTGGTCGAGCGTCAACGAGGGGGTGATCCTGCCCTATTGCAACATCGGGCGCGGGGCGCGGCTCAGCCGGGTGATCATCGATTCGGGCGTGCGCATCCCCGAGGGGCTGGTCGTCGGCGAGGATCCGGAACTCGACGCCAAGCGCTTCCGCCGTACCGAGAACGGGGTGTGCCTGATCACCCGGCCGATGATCGAACGGCTCGACCTGTGACCATCCGCGTCCTCTCCGTCGCGTCGGAAGCGGTGCCGTTCGTCAAGACCGGTGGCCTCGCCGATGTGGCGGGCGCCTTGCCGGCGGCGGTTGCCCCGCACGGGGTGGTGATGACGACGCTGCTGCCCGGCTATCCCGGGGTGCTGTCGCGGCTGGCGCTGGCGGAGCCTTTGGCGGCGATGCCTGTCGTGCCCGCCGCACCCCGCGCGCGCGGCCGCAAGAGCGCCGCCGTGAAACGCAGCGAGAAGGCCGGCGCCACGCTCCACACCTGGCCGTCGCTGCTGGGCGAGAAGGCGACGCTGCTGGGCGGGATGGTCGATGGTCTGCCGCTGCTGGTGCTCGATTGCCCAGCGTTGTTCGCGCGCGCGGGCGGGCCTTATGTCGATGCCTCGGGGCGCGATTGGGCGGATAACTGGCGGCGCTTCGCGGCGTTCGGCCGCGCGGCGGCGGATATCGCGGCAGGGCTGGTGCCGGGCCTCGCCTTCGATGTGATCCACGCGCACGATTGGCAGGCGGCGATGGCGCTGGCCTACTTGCGCTTTGCCCCGCCCTCCGATGCACCCGCGATCCCCAGCGTGATGACGATCCACAACATGGCCTTCCAGGGCCATTTCGGATCGCACGTGTTCGGCGCGCTGGGCTTGCCGCAAGAGGCATTCTCGCTCGACGGCGTGGAATACCACGGCGGCGTCGGCTTTCTGAAGGCGGGGCTGGAGGCGGCCTCGATCATCACCACCGTCTCGCCGACATACGCGCGCGAGATCCGCGAGGCCGATCGCGGCATGGGTCTCGATGGCCTGATCCGCAGCCGCAACGGGCGGGTGCGGGGCCTGCTCAACGGCATCGACACGCGCGAGTGGAACCCCGCCATCGATCCCACCCTGCCTGAGCGCTATACCGAACGCTCGCTGGGCAAGCGCATGGCCAACAAGCGCGCGCTGGAGGCCGAGTTCATGCTCGACCGCGACGATGGGCCGCTGTTCATCGCCGTTACCCGGCTGACCTGGCAAAAGGGCATGGACGTGCTGGCCGAGTGCATCGACCATCTGGTCGGCCTCGGCGGGCGGCTGGCGCTGCTGGGCAGTGGCGACGCGGGGATCGTGCATCAACTCCATGCGGCTGCCGCGCGCCATCCCGGACGGATCGGCGTGCGCATCGGCTATGACGAGGCGCTCTCGCACCGCATGCAGGCGGGTGGCGACGCGATCCTGATCCCCAGCCGGTTCGAGCCTTGCGGGCTGACCCAGCTTTACGGGCTGGAATATGGCTGCGTGCCGGTGGTGGCGCGCACCGGGGGGCTGGCCGATACCGTGATCGACGCCAATGTCGCCGCCGTGCGTGCCGGTGCGGCGACGGGGGTGCAGTTCACCCCGGTCGATTACCACGGGCTGGCCGATGCGATCACCCGCACCATCGATCTCTACCGCTGCGAGACGACCTGGCGCGCGATCCAGCGCGCCGGGATGCGCGCCGATTTCTCGTGGGCGTCCTCGGGCGGGGCCTATGCCGCGCTCTATCGCGAACTGGCGCCCGAGGCCGCACTTGAACCCCTGCCGGAGATTCCGACCCCATGACGACCGTGACTGCCGCCGTAACCACCGTGCCCAGCGCCCCGATCGCCGGGCAGAAGCCGGGCACATCGGGCCTGCGCAAGAAGGTGAAGGTCTTCGCCCAGACGAACTATGCCGAGAACTTCATCCAGGCGGTGTTCGATGTGGTGCGGGGCCGCGTCACCTCAGGTGACGCGGGACGCGACGAGAACGCGGTGCCGGCCGGCGCCTTGCTGGTGGTGGGCGGCGACGGGCGTTACCACAACCGCGTTGTGATCCAGCAGTTGATCCGCATCGCCGCCGCCAATGGCTATGGCAAAGTGCTGGTCGGGCAGGGGGGCATCCTCTCGACGCCGGCGACCAGCAACGTGATCCGCCAGTATGGTGCCAGCGGCGGCTTCGTGCTCTCGGCCAGCCACAATCCCGCCGGGCCCGACGAGGACTTTGGCATCAAGTACAACGTCGCCAACGGCGGCCCCGCGCCCGAGGGCGTGACCGACGCGGTCTATGCGCGCACCCAGACCATCGACCGCTGGCTGACGGTCGAGACGCCCGATGTCGATCTGGACGTGCTGGGCACCGTCGAAGTCGCCGGGATGCAGGTCGAGGTGATCGACGCGGTCGCCGATTACGCCGCGCTGATGGAGCGCTTGTTCGATTTCGCCGCGATCCGCGCGCTGGTGGCCGATGGCTTCACCATGTCGTTCGATGCGATGAGCGCGGTGACCGGGCCCTACGCGCACGAGGTCCTCGAGCGGCGTCTGGGCTTCGCCGCCGGCACCGTGCGAAACGGCACGCCCTTGGAGGACTTCGGCGGCCACCACCCCGATCCCAACATGGTCCACGCGCACGAGCTGTTCGAGACGATGTTCGCCGAGGATGCGCCCGATTTCGGCGCTGCGTCAGATGGCGATGGCGACCGCAACCTGATCCTCGGCCGGCACATCTTCGTCACCCCGTCGGACTCGCTGGCGATGCTGGCGGCCAATGCGCATCTGGCGCCGGCCTATGCGCGCGGGTTGAAGGGCATCGCCCGCTCGATGCCGACCAGCGCCGCCGCCGACCGCGTGGCCGAGGCGCTGGGCATCCCCGCGTTCGAAACGCCGACCGGGTGGAAGTTCTTCGGCAACCTGCTCGACGCCGGTCTCTGCACGATCTGCGGCGAGGAATCGGCCGGCACCGGCAGCGACCATGTGCGCGAGAAGGACGGGCTCTGGGCGGTGCTGCTCTGGCTCAACATCCTCGCCGCCCGGCGTGAGAGCGTGGCCGCGATCGCCAAGGCGCACTGGGCGCGCTATGGCCGCAACTACTACGCGCGCCATGACTACGAGGCGTTGCCGACCGAGGCCGCCAATGCGCTGATCGCCGAACTCACCGCCGCATTGCCCGGCCTGCCCGGCAAGGCGTTCGGCCCGCTGACCGTCGCCACTGCGGACAGCTTCTCCTACCTCGATCCGGTCGATGCCAGCACCAGCGCCAATCAGGGCCTGCGCATCCTGTTCGAGGGCGGCAGCCGCGTGGTCTTCCGCCTCTCCGGCACCGGCACCGAGGGCGCGACCTTGCGCGTCTACCTCGAAAACTACGCCCCGCCCGAAGGCAAGCTCGATGGCGACACCCCGCAGATGCTCGCCGACCTCATCGCCGCCGCCGAGGCCATCGCCGGCATCGCGCGCCACACCGGCCGCGTGAAACCGGACGTCGTGACCTGACCATGCCACCGGGTGCAACGCTGACCGCCACGGGCGCCACCTTCGCGGTGCGCAGCCCGCGCGCGGCGGCGGTGGACTTGTGCCTGTTCGCCTCCGATGGCGCCGAAACCCGCGTGCCGATGGCGCGCGACGGCGATTGGTGGCGCGCCGAGGGCCCCGGCGCCGGCACCCGTTACGGTTATCGCGCGCATGGCACGTGGGCGCCCGAGCAAGGCCTGTGGTTCGATCCGGCCAAGCTGCTGGTCGATCCTTACGCCACCCACCTCGACCGCCGCTTCGCCTACAGCCCGCGCCTTTCGGCCTTTGGCGATGACACCGCCGACATCGTCCCGCGCGCGATCGTCACCGCGCGCCAGCCCGATCTCGCCCCGCAACCGCCGCTGTTCCAACCCGGCGGCCTGATCTACGAAGTCAACGTCAAGGGCTTCACCGCCCGCCACCCCGATGTGCCCGCCGCCCAGCGCGGTACGGTCGCGGCCCTGGCGCACCCGGCGGTGGTCGCCCATCTGCAAAAATTGCGCGTCAACGCCGTCGAACTGATGCCGATCGTCGCCTGGATCGACGAGCGCCACTTGCCGCCCTTGGGCCTCAGCAACTTCTGGGGCTACAACCCCGTGGCCATGATGGCGCTCGACCCCGGCCTGTGCCCCGGCGGCATGGCCGAATTGCGCGCCACGGTGGCCGCCCTGCGCGCAGCGGGCATCGGCGTGATCCTTGATCTCGTCTTCAACCACACCGGCGAGAGTGACGTCCTCGGGCCGGTCCTGTCGCTGCGCGGCCTCGACAACGCCGCCTATGCCCACGCCCTCGACGGCACGCTGATCAACGACACCGGCTGCGGCAACACGCTCGATTTCGCGCAAGTTCATGTGCGCGACCTCACGCTGGCCGCATTGCGCCACTTCGTCCGCGAGGCCGGGGTGGACGGTTTCCGCTACGACCTCGCCCCAGTTCTCGCGCGCGGGCCGGGTTTCGCGCCCGATGCGCCGATCTTCGCCGCGATCGCCGCCGACCCGCTCCTCGCCAGCCGCATCCACATCGCCGAGCCGTGGGACATCGGCCCCGGCGGCTATCAGCTTGGCCGCTTCCCGCGGGGTTGGCTCGAATGGAACGACCGTTTCCGCGACGACATACGCCGCTTCTGGCAGCCGGGCAGCAGCGTCAACCCCGGCACCCTCGCCACGCGCATGGCCGGCAATGCCGACCTGTTCGGCGAGCAAACCTGCCGCAGCGTCAACTTCATCGCCGCGCACGATGGCTTCACGCTGGCCGACACGGTCGCCTACGAACAGCGCCACAACGAGGCCAACGGCGAGCACAACCGCGACGGCCACGGCGACAACCATTCGTGGAACGGCGGCGTCGAGGGCCCCACTGACGATCCCGCCATCCTCAAAACCCGCGCCCGCGATCTGCGCGCGCTGCTGGGCACATTGTTCGCCAGCACCGGCACGATCATGCTGACCGCCGGCGACGAATTCGGCCGCAGCCAGCAGGGCAACAACAACGCCTATTGCCAGGACAACGCGATCGGCTGGGTCGATTGGGCCGCGCGCGACACCGCATTGGCAGATGATGTCGCCGCAATGGCGGAATGGCGCGCCGCACGGCCGATGGCGCAATTCCCGCGCGCGGGCGACTGGGTGCGCCCCGATGGCGCGGCGATGGGCGCGGCCGATTGGAACAGCGGTACGTCGCCCGGGGTGGGCTTCCGGTCGCACGATGCGGAGCGACCGGTCGACTGGAGCGTTGATCGGGAAAGCCGACGGGTCACGCTCGGGATGTTACAAAAATAATCCAAGATATATCTTGAAACGGTCAAGAGACTCGCATATCTCTGCGGCATGCGGAAACGCTCAGACATGCACGGAGTTCACATGCACTTTTTCAAACATCATCGCGGTCACCACGAAGGCCGCACCGACGAAGGCCGAGGCCGCTTTTTCGCCATGGACGGTGAGGGCCGCGGTGGTTTCGGTGGCCGCCTCGGCGGGCGCGGCGGCCACCATGGCGGGCTGTTCGGCGGCTTCGGCGGCGGGCGCTTTGGCGGCGACCGCGATGGCCCCGGCTTCGGCGGCCCCGGCGGCTTTGACGATGACGCCCCGCGCCGCCGTGGCAAGCGCTTCGATGGCGAGGGCCTGCGCCTGCTCGTCCTCGCGCTGCTCGCCGAGACGCCGCAGCACGGCTACCAGTTGATCCGCGCCTTTGCCGAGCGCAGCAACGATGCCTACCAGCCGAGCCCCGGCGTCCTCTACCCGCTGCTGGCGATGCTCACCGACGAAGGCCTGCTCGCCGAGGCCGAGGAAAGCACCGGCAACCGCCGCGCCTTCCGCATCACCGAGGCGGGTGCCGCCGAACTCGCCGCCAACGCCGACAAGGTTGCGGCACTGTTCGAACGGCTGGCCGCGCTGGGTGGTGGCGAGGAAGGGCGGCCCGATGTCGCCCCCGTCCGCCGCGCCATGCACGGGTTGCGCAGCGCGGTGATCGACCGCGTCGGCAAGACCGCGCGCACCCCCGCCGCCGAGGGCGACGCCGTCCGCGACATGGTGCTGGAAATCGCGCGCCTCATCGATGAGGTCACGCAGAAGGTGGAACGGCTGTGAGCACAGGAGAACCGACAATGAGCCAGGTGCGATCGACCGCCGTGGTCCCCACCAGCAACGCCAGCCGCTATCTCCAGCAGTTGTGCAAGCACTGGAGCCACAAGTTCGCGGTGACTTTCGACGCCACGCAGGGGCATGTGCCCTTGCCGCTGGGCGGGGTCGACCTCAACGCCGGCGACATGGCGCTGACCGTGCAATGCGCGGCCGGATCGGCGGAGGACCTCGAGCGGATGCAGCAGGTCGTCGCCACCCACCTCGAACGCTTCGCCTTCCGCGAGGGCGAGTTGGTGTTCCAGTGGCAGCCGGCCTGATCGCCACGGCCCCGGCCTGATGCCCCGCCGGCGCGCCCGGATCGCGATCGCGGCGGTGGTGCTGGCGGGGCATGTGGCTATGCTGATTGGGCTCGTGGCGGCGTTTGCCCCAAACCTTGGGCGACAGGTGGTGGCGCGCGGGCTGGCGGCGGTGGAGATCACCTCGCCGCCCCCGCCGCCGCCGCAAACCGAGCGCCGCGCCACGATCATCGCCCGTCGCACGCGCGCACCGGCTGCCCCCGCACCGGCTGCCGCTGCGGCGTTGCCGCTTGCCGCGCCCGCGCCATTGATCCCCTTGGCCATACCGACGTTTGCGGCGCCGGTTGCGGGGAATGGCATCGGGCTGTCGGCGGGCGCGGGCGGCGCGGGGCAGGGGCAGGGCGGGCGCGGCACCGGCTCTGGACCAGGCGGCGGTGGCATTGGTATCGCCGGTGATCCGGTCAAGACCGGTGGCGGCATCGATCTCGCGCGCGACTACGATCCCGCCACGCGCGCGCTGCGGCTGGGCGACTATGTGGTGATCGAACTCGCCGTGGGGCCCGATGGCGTGCCCACCGGCTGCACCGTCACGCGGCCGAGCGGCGATGCGGCGGCGAATGCGCTGACCTGCCGGTTGGCGGTGGCGCGGTTCCGGTTTCGGCCGGCGCATGATGCGGATGGGCGGGCGGTTGCGGGGACTTACGGGTGGAAGCAGGTTTGGAAGAAGTGAAGGGTAAAGGGCGAGGGGCACGCCCCTCGCGCTCCCATAACTTTATCAGCCTCGGCGCTGTCCCTGCGGTCATAGGCCATGCCGCGCAGCGACCTTAAAAGCCTGCGGCGCGGCAACCTGGCGTAAGGGCGCAGGCAAACGCAACGCGGACAGGAACAGGGAGCGCGAGGGACGAGGCCCTCGCATCTGTCCTTTCCTTCGACCGACGCCCCCCCTAAACCACGCCAATGATCGCCCATACCATCCAGATGTCGCTGACCCCGGTGTTCCTGCTGGTGGCGATTGGCAACATTCTCAACATCCTGACCACGCGCCTCGGCCGGATCGTCGATCGCATGAACGCCATGCGCGATCGCCATATGGAGGACGAGGGCGCCAGCACCGAGTGGGTCATTGCCCAGATGCGCGCGCTCGATACGCGGATCCATCTCAACAATCAGGCGCATCTGGCGCTGGTGATGGCGGGGATCGCGGTGGGGCTGACGGTCAGCATCCTGTTCGTCGGCGAGATGATCGGGCACCCGCTGGAGCAAGTCGCGGGGGTGGCGTTCATGATCGCCATCGCGCTGCTGATGTGGGGGCTGACCCTGTTCCTGCGCGAGACGCGGGTGGCGGCGAGTACCTTGCGCCTGCCGCGCGCGCTGTTCGATCAGGCGGGCGATCCGCCCTCGCGGTAACGCATATCGAGGTAGCGGCTTTCCACTGCCAGCCGGTCCAGTGCCCCGCTGGCCAACTGGCGGTTCAAGGCATCGATTTCGCCATCGATGGTGGCAAGGCTGGCGGCCAGCTGCGCATCGGGGCTGGTGCCCGCGTGCGTCTCGGCGCGCAGGGCGGCCGGCACGGCCGCATAGGCCGAGACCACGCCGGGCAGATGCTCGCCCACCAGCCGGCGGATGTCACCGGCCAGTTCGGGGCCGAGGTCCGCGCCGCCGCCGATCTGGGCGGAGAGCGTATCGAGTTTCAGCCCGATCAGGTCCACCGAGCGCGCCGCCGGGGCGGGCAAGCCGCGCCGCTGGGCATCGAGCCAGCGCTGGGTATCCTCCACCACGCGCGCCAGCGGTGCCTCGCGCAAGGTGTCCACCGTGGGCAAAGGGGCGCGTCGGGGGCTGCCGCCGATCATGCGCCACACCCGCGCCATCAGCATCGCCAGCACCGCCAGCACGATCAGCCCGAAGGCCAGCCCGATCACCAGCCCGACCAGCACCATCACCATGTGGAACGCCAGCAACGCCACCAGCACGATCATCGCCGCCGAGGCGATGCCACGCCCGCGACGTTGCCGCCGGGCGCGCCGCATCGTGCGCCACTGGCCCTGCGGCATGGCGCGGCGACGGCCACCCGCACGCTGTTCGGCCAGCACCTGCCGTGCGGCGGCGAGGATGCGTTCGGCGTCGTCGGAGGTGGGCATGGTCAGCCCTCGGGGCTCAGCAGCGCGGGCACATCGCCGCCACGCCCTGCACCCTCGGCCCGGGCGATATAGCCGCGCGACTTCTCCACTTCGTTGGTCAGCGTGTTGACCGTCTGCTTCATCGCGTCGAGCGCCTTGACCTTGAAGGTGTCGATCGTGTCCATCGTGTCGTAGATGTTCTGGAATGCGCGTTGCAGCGTCTCCACCGGGATCGTGCTGGCGGCGGCTTGCTCGTGGATGCGCGCGGTCTGCGATTTGAGCAGGGCGCTGGTCGAATCGATCATCTTGGCGGTGGTGGAGTTCAAAGCCTCGATCTGTTGCAGCACGAGGCGCTGGTTGGTCATTGCCTGGGCCACGGTGACGGCGGTGCGCAGGGCAGCGACGGTGGTGGTGCTGGCGCGCTCGACGCCCTTGATCAGTTCCACGTTGTTCTTGCGCACCAGATCGAGCGCCAGATAGCCCTGCACCGTCACCGCCATTTGCGTCAGCAGATCCTGCGTGCGCTGGCGGGTGTAGAACAATGCGCTCTCGCGGATTGCCTTGGCCTTGGCCGGATCGGTGTGGTCAAGATCGAGCACCTTGTCCTCAAGCCCGGCGTCCAAAGCCTTGGCGATATGGATCATCTGCTCGAGCTGGCCCATCGCCTCCCACAGCTTCTGCCGCTCGACATCGATCGCCGCGTTGTCTTTCAGCAGCTCGTCCTTGCCGCGCGCCAGGGCGTCGAGAATGCCCTTGATGTGCCCCTGCGCCGAGACATAGCTCTCGAAATAACGCTTCGCCCGGTTGCCGAAGGGGATCACGCCGAGGATCTTGGTCCGCTTTGACAGACCCTTCGACGGATCGAGGCTCTCCACCGTGCGCCGCAGTTCGAGCAGGCTGGCGCCGACGCCCGAGTCCTTGTCGATCGCGCGCGTCGGCCGATCGAGAAACCGGTTCGACATCCCCGCCGCCGTCGCAATCTCCTTGCGCCCCATCGAGGTGAGGGCATCGACGCGCTTGCCGAACTCCGGACTGGCGGCATCCTGCGCGACCAGATCGGCTATATAGGCTTCGACCTTGGCGTCCAGTTTGGTGGTGGTCTCGGGGGCGAGGTTGACCAGCCCTGCGGCCTGCGCGGGCGCCACGGCGGGCACCGGCTCGGGCGGGGTGAGGGTGATCGTCGGGGCTTCGGGGGTGGTCGCCATGGGCCTGCCTGTCGGTGGGGGATCAGGTGGCTGTTTTAGGCGGGTAAGACAGTGGGGGCAAGAGGAAGGTTTAACAGGCTGCGGAAATACGCAGGATTTGGCGCCATGTTTGCCTTGGCAGCGTCATGAGTGAGCGGCTGCCGGACGTTTCGGACTGCAGCAGTACCCGTTTGCATGCTGCCTGGGCACGGCTCACAGAATTCAGGCGCAATTATCCCACCGCCATCAGCTTGGGCAGGCGCACGAGGTTGTAGGCGGCGGCGGTCAGGGTGAAGCTCCAGCCGACGCGGGGCAGACCGCGGTGGCGGGTCTTGCGCAGGCCGCCGCAGGTCTTGGCCCAGCCGAAGACCTCCTCGATGCGCTTGCGGATGCGCAGGCTGACGGCATAGCCGGGATGGCAAGTGGTGCGGCTGTCGATCGCCGAGCGGCGGTTGGTGGTGTTCTGGGCGACGTGCGGCGTCACCTTCATCGCCCGCAACGCCGCGACGAAATCCGCTGTATCATAAGCTTTATCGGCCGCCAGCGTGATGCGGTGACGGCGCTGCAAGCGGCCCAGCATGGTCAGCGCCGCCTCGCGTTCGGCGGTACCGGTGGCGTGGGTCAGCGTGGCGTCGACCACCAGGCCGTGGCGGTTCTCCATCAACACGTGGCCCATGTGGCAGAGCCTGGCCGCCTGTCCGTGCGCTTTCTTGAACAGGCGCGCGTCCGGGTCGGTGGTCGAGGCGTGGGTGGCGTTGCTGCGCTTCTCGCCGTGGAAATCGCGCTCGGCATTGCGCCCCTTGCGCTTGGCCGGCGGCGTTTCGTTGTCATCAGGCCCGCTCGCGTCGTCCTTCGGGGTGAAGCTCTTCATGCTGGCCCAGGCCTCGATCAGGGTGCCATCGACCGAGAAATGTTCGTCCGAAAGCAGCGACTTGACCCGCGGCTGGCTGAGCACCGCCGTCAGAAACCGCGCGGCGATGTCTCCGTCCAGCAAGCGCTCGCGGTTCTTGGTGAACACCGTCACGTCCCAGATCGGCGCGTCCATCGACAGGCCCACAAACCAGCGAAACAGCAGGTTATAGTCCATCTGCTCCATCAACTGGCGCTCGGAACGGATCGTGTAGAACACCTGCAGCAACAGCGCGCGCAGCAGCTTCTCCGGCGGGATCGAGGGCCGCCCGATCGGCGCGTACATTCCGGCAAAGTCCGGCGACAGCACCTCCAGCGCCTCGTCGACGATCGCCCGGATCGGTCGCAGCGGATGCCCTGCCGGTACCCGCGCCTCGCAACTCACGTAAGAAAACAGACCTTCGCTGCGATCGTCCGTCCCGCGCACTGCTTCATCCTCGCCGTGATCCTCTGTGACGGCTGAATCACACCAGCGCGGTTAGCGAAAGGGCTTTTTCCGCGGCCTG
>Ga0302187_10000041_pt1 | contig 129164 bp, 107 predicted proteins | sample II_Bog_E1_3_FD_202120 | JGI IMG/M metagenome (GOLD analysis project Ga0302187, IMG submission 202120) | Peat permafrost microbial communities from Stordalen Mire near Abisko, Sweden - II_Bog_E1_3 | ecosystem: Environmental > Terrestrial > Soil > Wetlands > Peat | place: Sweden: Abisko...
TCAACCAATCGCTCAATGTACGTCGGTCGTCAGCGCTCAATGATAAAAGTGGGGACTGTAGTGGTTGCATGACTGCATTATACAGCAAATACCAATTTGTTACCTTATTTTACGCATGAACCACTAGCTGACAGGGCGAGCGCAATTGACACTGCATAGGCCAGCCCGGTTGCAGGGATGATGACTGCAAACATCGCCAGTCCTGTTTGTCTATGGTCATATTTTTTCACGAATTTGCTCTCGATTGTCTTCACGATAGTGCGCATGCTTTGCCAATTATTGACAAAAGGCGCCTATATTCAAGCTGTGGTGGCAAGCGCACTATTGCCAAGTCTCTCAACCCGGCTCCAGCTGCCTTAAATGCCTCCCCACCGCAATCGTAGCCCCCGCCAGCCCCAACAAGCAGCTAAACCCCAGCACCCCCACCACCTCGCCTATACTCAGCCCGCTCAGGTGAAACCCGCTGTGGTACAGCGAAGCCAGCCGGTTCACCGGGAAGCTCAGCCAGAAGATGAAGACCGCCACCGCCACCAGCGCCAGCACCCCGCCAAACAGGCCCGACCACAGGCCCATATAGAGGAAGGGCCGGCGCACGAAGGCGTCGGAAGCGCCCAGCAGCTTGATCACCACGATCTCCTCGCGCCGCGACTCGATGCCAAGGCGTATGGTATTGCCCACCACCAGCAGCACCGCTGCCGCCAGCGCACCGGCCATGGCCAGCAGCAGGCGGTTGGCCACCTGCAATATGGCGGACAGGCGCTGCACCCAGGCCACATCCAGCTCGGCGGAGGTCACGCCGGGCATGCCTTCCAGCTCGGCACGCAGGGACTCCAGCGCCTGCGGGTCGCTGTCGGCGGGGTAGACCACCAGCACCGGCGGCAGGGGGTTGCTGCCCAGCAGGTCCACGGCCTCGCCATAGCCGGAGTCGGCCTTGAACTGTTCCAGCGCTTGCGCGGGGGTAATCAGGTCCACGCGCACGACGCCGGCATGGTCTTGCAGTTGCTGGCGCAGGTCATTCTGGGCGGCGTCGGGCAGGCTGGGCTGCAAATAAATCGAGATTTGCGCGTTGCCCGTCCAGCCCTGCACCAGCTGGTGGGCGTCGTTGAGCAGCTTGGCCAGGCCCAGCGGCAGCGACAGGGCAATGCCGATCACCAGCAGGGTCATGAACGTGGCCAGCGGTGTGGCGCGCATGCGCCGCAGGCTGCTGGTCGCCTCTTCGGCGTGGTGCTGCCGCCAGTGCGCCAGACGGCTGGCAAAGGAAGATTTTTGCAGGGCGGCGCCGCGCATTTCATTACTCATGACGAATAGTCTCCCACCAGTTCGCCGGACTTCAGGGTCAGCAGCCGGTGCCGGAAGCGCCCGATCAGCGGCAGGTCATGGGTGGCCACCAGAATGGTGACGCCCACGCGTGACAGCTCTTCGAAAATGCCCATCACTTCCACCGCCAGTTCGGCGTCGAGGTTGCCGGTGGGCTCGTCGGCCAGCAGCAGCGAGGGTTTGCTGACCACGGCGCGGGCGATACCCACGCGCTGCTGCTCGCCGCCCGACAGCGCCAGCGGCTTGGCCTTGGCACGGTGGGCAAGGCCCACCAGATCAAGCGCGGCGTTGACGCGGTTAGGGATGTCGCGTGGGCTGAGGCCGGCGATGATGAGGGGCAGGGCGACGTTGTCGTAGATGCTGCGGTCGGTGAGCAGGTGGTGGTCCTGGAACACCATGCCGATCTGGCGGCGGGCCATGGCGATGCCATCACCTTTGAGCTTGCTGTACTCGAAGTCGTTCACCACTACCCGGCCCTTGCTCGGCCGCTCGATCAGCATGATGAGTTTGAGCAGGGTGGATTTGCCCGCGCCGGAGTGGCCGGTCAAAAAGGCCATATGCGAGGAAGGCAGCTCGAAGCTGACCTTCTTCAGGGCATCCAGGCCTTGTTCGTAGGTTTTGGAGACGTTTTCAAAGAGAATCATGGCGACTGCGTGTTCCTGCTCGGTGGTTCTTGAATGGCCTTGGCCGGCAATGATGGTGGAAAATAAAGCAGTCCCCTCTCCCTCCGGGATGCCCGCCTGGACGGCGGGTAGTCCGGGCTGCGCCGGGAGCGCAGCTGGTAGAGGGGCAGGGGTGAGGGGCCGCGCTTCGAATTGCACTCAGGCCGGTGTTGTTACCCTCATCCGCCCCTCAGGTACCTTTCATCGGCTGTGTTCCTGGCGCAGCCCGGACTACCTATTGCCACCGCATTCGCGGGCTGACTTCTGATTAAAGGTGATTCCGCGTGCCCTCGTGCCGGGCGGGCACTTAGGGGGCGCGTCGCGGCGCCCCCTAAGAACCCCACGCGCCCCGAACGCTCACCCCCACTCCGTGGGGGTACCCTGCGATGCTCAAAAAATCCGGGCCAAAAAGACAGCACGTCCCTGTGCAGTCTTTTTGGTTGGCGGCATCCCTGCCGCCAACCCTGCGGGCTATTCCGGATTTTTCTGCGCTTCTCGGTTCGCTCATGGGGTCTCGGGAGCCCCCTTCAGTGCGCGGCCAATCCGCTGAGTAATTAACCGAACTAAAAAAAATACAGCCGAAACAACCAAACCATAAAAGAAAAACCGTCATCCCCGCGAACGCGGGGATCCAGCGCATTTTACCGGCCCGAGCCTCACAGCGAGTAGCCTGAGCTACGGTTTTAGACAGGCGCGGGTTGAAGATAGCTGTAGGGCGATAAGGAAACCAGCATCACAGAATCCATCGACAGTTTGAGTTCCGTGCCAGAGCCGGCAAGCAGCAAGTTGAACGATTGTGCCTGTCTCAACTCTCCTACGGGTAGCAGTGGGAGCCTCCCCGTACCCAGATTATCCACAAGCTGTCCATCTGAAACATAGTCACTGGTGCCAAGTGTGCCTGTCATCACAAGCCCGCTGACCCCGTAAAACTCTATTACAGCCCTCGCACTCCAGACCTCATCGGGCCCCTTTGCGCTTTTGTGATAAGAGCAAATATGCTGAAACGAAATCCGAAGTATCGCGCCGGATAGCAGCAATATGTCCTCAAGCCTGGCGTCGTGAAGCTCCAGGTAAAAGGGAGCGCCCGGCCCCTCACTCCGGCTCAAACATCGCCTCCACAAAATCCTTCGCTTTAAACGGCCTTAAATCATCAATCTTTTCCCCCACCCCGATAAAGCGGATGGGCACCATGCTCTTGCTGGCGATATTGAAGAGCACGCCGCCCTTGGCGGTGCCATCGAGCTTGGTGATGGTGAGGCCGGTCAAGCCGACGGCCAGGTTGAATTCGTGCACCTGGTTGAGGGCGTTCTGGCCGGTGCCGGCGTCTACCACCAGCATCACTTCGTGCGGCGCGCTGGCGTCCAGCTTCTGCATCACGCGCTTTACCTTTTTCAGCTCTTCCATCAGGTTGGTCTTGGTGTGCAGGCGGCCGGCGGTATCGACGATGAGCACGTCCACGCCCTTGGCCCTGGCGCTTTGCAGGGCGTCGAAGGCCACCGAGGCGGAGTCGGCGCCGGTGCCCTGCGCCACCACCGGAATATGGTTGCGCTCGCCCCAGACCTGCAGCTGCTCCACGGCGGCGGCGCGGAAGGTGTCGCCGGCGGCCAGCATCACGCTGTGCCCCTGCTTTTGCAGGCGCTTGGCCAGCTTGCCGATGGTGGTGGTCTTGCCGACGCCGTTCACGCCGACCATCAGGATCACATAAGGCTTTTTGCTCAGGTCGATGTGCAGCTCCGCCACCTTGGGTGTCAGCAGCTCGGCCAGCTCCTGTTGCAGCGCCTTATACAGCGCGTGCGAGTGCGTCAGCTCCTTGCGGCCCACGCGCTCGGTCAGGCGGTTGACGATGGTGCGGGTGGCATCGACACCGATATCGGCCATCAGCATGCGCGTCTCCATGTCTTCCAGCAGCTCGTCGTCAATTTCCTTGGAGCCGATAAGCAGGGTGGCCATGCCGCCGGTGAGCGTGGTGCGGGTGCGTGCCAGCCCGGCCTTCATGCGTTGCAGGAAGCTGCCGCCTTCAGGCTCTGGGGCCGGAGCAGGGGCGGGCGGGGCAGCTACTGGCGCAGGAGGGGGCGCGGCAGCAGCGGCTCTGGCAACCGGCGCAACCGGCGCGGGAGCCGGGGCAACAACAGCTGATCTGACAACGGGCGCTACCGGAGCAGGTGCCGGTGCAGACACGGGTGCCGCCTTGGCCTCATATGCCGCTATCACCTCCGGCGTCAGCGCCGGCATTGAGGGCAGGGTCTCTGCCAGCGGGTCGTAAGGCTCTTCTATATATTCACCGGGCACATAGGCTCCCGGAGCCAGCGGCTTGTCACCGGGGGCGGGAGCATCGGGCTTGCTGGGGTCTGACATGAACGATCTCGGCGAGGCGCAACAAAAGCACTACGTGGCAGCGTGTGGCGGCGTTTCAGAATGCGCTATGCTACCACTCCTTGCCATCCCTCCAAATCCTTATGGTACTTTTAGGGTGGCGCAGAATAAATCCGGGGCTCACGCAGCGAAAGGACGGGCTGCCCGCCAACCAGTATCTCGGGGTCTGGTTTTGACGTGAGCATCAACTGGTTCTTGAGGGCTTTGTATTGAATCCTGCCACTTGTCTCTGGCGGCCGCTGCTGCTGGCCGCTGCTCTGGGTCTGAGCCTGGGTGCTCGGGCCGAACCCAAGACCACCGAATTTACCCTGGCCAACGGCCTCAAGGTGGTCGTGCAGGAAGACCACCGGGCTCCTGTGGTCATCAACGAAGTCTGGTACAAGGTAGGCTCAAGCTACGAGTCCACCGGCCACACCGGCATTTCCCATGCGCTTGAACACATGATGTTCAAGGGTACCGACAAGGTGCCGGCGGGCGAATTCTCGCGCATCGTCAACAAGTTTGGCGGCAACGACAACGCCTTCACCACCTCCGACTTCACCGGCTACTACCAGCTCTACGCCGCCGACCGCCTGCCGCTGGCCATGGAGCTGGAGTCAGACCGCATGGCCAACCTGCTGGTCAGCCCCAAGGAATTCGCCAGCGAAATCCACGTAGTCATGGAAGAGCGGCGCATGCGCACCGACGACAATCCCGAGGCCAAGGCCTGGGAGCGCTTTGCCACCATGGCCAACCTCACCAGCCCCGAGCGCACGCCCCCCATCGGCTGGCAGGCCGACCTCGACATCATGACCGCCGCCGACCTCAAGCAGTGGTACAAAACCTGGTATACGCCCAATAACGCCACTCTCGTCGTCGTGGGCGATGTCAATCCGGCGCAGGTAAAGACCCTCGCGGAAAAATACTTTGGCGGCATTCCCGCCCGCGCCGTGCCGGTAGTGCCGCTGCCGCGTGAAATTCCCGAGCCCGGCCACCGGGAAATGACCCTGACCCTGCCCGACAACAAGGTGCCGGTGCTGTTCATGGCCTATAACGTGCCCAGCCTGACCAGCGCCAGCCCGCCCGAAGACGCCTACGTGCTGCGCATGATGGCCGGCGTGCTCGACGAGGGCGTCAGCGCCCGCCTCGAAACCCGGCTGGTGCGCCAGCAGCAGGTCGCCTCCGACATCGGTTCGTCCTACGACCTCTTTGCCCGTGGCGACACCCTGTTTTCCCTGACGGCGGTGCCCAGCGACGGTCACACCCTGACGCAGGTGCGTGACGCCCTGCTCGACCAGATCGAAAAGCTCAAGACCGAGCCCATCAGCGCCGAGGAAATGCAGCGGGTCTATGCCGGCATTATCGCCGACAACGTCTTCAACCGTGACTCCATCAGCAATCAGGCCGGCAGTATCGGCTCGCTGGAGTCGGTCGGTCTGGGCTGGCGCGTGGAAAATACCCTGCCCGAGAAACTGCAGGCCGTCACCGCCGACCAGATTCGCGCCGCCGCCAAAAAATATCTCGTGGACACCCGCCTGAGCGAGATGTTCCTGAATCCGGCGCCGGAGGCCAAGCCATGAAGCGTATCGTCCTCGGCTCCATCCTGTGTTGCGTCAGCCTGCTGGCGTTTGCCGGCCCCGAAGGCGGCGGCTTTACCCAGGGCCCCATCACTTCGCTGGGCAAGCTTGAAAGCGTGAAGCACTTGCATGCCGTGCCAGCCGGTGCCGCCCGCCATTTCGACGTGCAGACCTGGACTACGGCCAACGGCGCCAATGTCTACTTCGTGCACGCCGACGAGCTGCCCATGCTCGACGTGCACCTGACCTTCGACGCCGGCGCCGCCCGCGACGGCAGCCTGCCCGGCCTCGCCATGCTCACCAGCGCCATGCTGAACGAGGGCACGCCCACCCGCGACACCACCCAGATCGCCGCCGCCTTTGAGAGTCTTGGTGCCCAGTTTCATCAGGGCTCCTACCGCGACATGGGCGTCGCCGACCTGCGTGTGCTCACCGATCCGCGCTTTTTGACCCCGGCGCTGGATGTGATGACCGACGTGGTGGCGCACCCGACCTTCCCGGCCGATTCCTGGCAGCGTGTCTACCGCAGCGCCCAGCTGGAGCTGGAAGAACAGGCCCAGTCGCCCAGCGGGCAGGCCGGCCTGCTCTTCTTCAAGGATCTGTACGGCAGCCATCCCTACGGCATTCCGCCCTCCGGCACCACCGCCTCGCTGCCCAAAATCACGCTGGATGACCTCAAGCAGTTCCACCATCAGTACTATGTCGCCGCCAATATGAAAATTGCGCTGGTGGGCGACATCAGCACCGGGCAGGCCCACGCCATCAGCGAGCAGATCAGCGGTTCCCTGCCGGCCGGCAGCCCGGCGCCGGCCCTGCCCGAGGTGCCTGCACTGCAACACGCAGTAACCGACCACCTCGAATTTCCCTCGCAGCAGACCCACATCATTCTCGGCGAGCCCGGCGTCACCCGCAGCGACCCCGACTATTACGCACTGGTAGTGGGTAATGACATTCTCGGCGGTGGCGGCTTCGGCTCCCTGCTGACGCAGGAAATCCGCGAAAAGCGCGGCCTCAGCTATGGCGTATCGAGCGGCTTCAGCCCCATGCGCGTGCAGGGGCCGTTTGAAATCTCCCTGTCCACCCGTACCGACCAGGCCGACCAGGCGCTCAAGATCGCCCGCGATGTCCTGCAGTCCTTCCTCGACAACGGCCCCAGCCAGCGTCAGGTGGACGACACCATCGCCAATATGGTCGGCAACTACCCGCTCGATCAGGCCAGCAACGACAGCATTGTCGGCAACCTCGGCATGATCGGCTTTTACGGCCTGCCGCTGGACTACACCGAGCAGTTTATCCAGCACGTGCAGAAGGTCACCCCTGACGAGATCCGCGCCGCCTTCCGCCGCCATGTGCATCCGGATCGCATGGTGCTCATCACGGTGGGTAAACAGGCGGTGGTCAAACAGGCCCCGGCGGCGGCTCCGGCCGCGCAATGAAAAAGCCGCAGGCCCCGGCAGGTGCGAACCAGCTGCGCATCATCGCCGGGCGCTGGCGCAGCCGCCGTATCCGCTTTCTGGATGCCGTTGGCCTGCGCCCCACGCCCGACCGCGTGCGCGAAACCCTCTTCAACTGGCTGCAATTCGATGTGTCCGGCGCGCATTGTCTCGATGCCTTTGCCGGCAGTGGCGCCCTCTCTTTCGAGGCCCTGTCACGCGGGGCCGCCAGCGCCCTCCTGATCGAGCGCAATGCGGCCCAGGCTGACTGCCTGCGCCGCGAGGCCGCCACCCTGCAAGCCGAGGGTTGCAGGATTATCAATGGCGACGCGCAGGCCCTGCTCAGCCGGGGCCTTGCCGAGCACCTGCCGGCTACCGGCTTTGACCTCGTCTTTCTCGACCCGCCCTTCAATCAGGGGCTGGTTACGCCCTTTTGTCGCCTGCTGGAGTTGCAGCATTGCCTGCATGCCGGCTCGCAGGTTTATATTGAAACGGAGCTGGGCTGGCAGGATTTGCAGCTGCCGCCAGCGTTTGTCCTGTACCGTGAAACCAAAGCCGGAGTCGTGCACTCCTTCCTGACACGCTATGAACCAGTCGATCCGCCCAGTGCCGCCTGAAGGCTCGCCACCGCCAGCCAAGCCAACTGCAGGCTTGCCGTCGGAAGCTTTTCCGCGCGGCGTGTTTGCCAGCCCCTTCCGCCCGGCCTGGTGGCTGCGCAATGCCCACGCCCAGACCATGTTCTCCACCCTGTTCCGCAAGCCACCCACGCTGACCCGCGAGCGTGAGCGCCTGCCCCTGCCCGACGGCGACTGGGTCTGGCTCGACTGGCTGCTGCCACCGGGCTGGGATGCACAGGGCCAGCCGCTGACCGTCATCGTGCATGGCCTGTCAGGCTCCAGCGATTCGCACTACGTGCTCGGCCTGCAAGCGCAGTTGCAGGCGCTGGGCCTGGGCAGCGTGGCCATGAACTGCCGGGGCGCTACCGGCGGCCCCAGCCAGCTGCCCCGCGCCTACCATGCCGGTTCCAGCGACGACATTCGCACCCTTATCGACAAGCTGGCCGCTCAGTATCCGGGGCGTGGCTTCGTGGTGGTGGGCTACTCGCTGGGCGGCAACATGACGCTCAAGCTCATGGGCGAGCAGGGTGACGACCCGCGCCTGCTGGGCGCAGTGGCAGTGTCTGTACCCCTGCTGCTGCCCCTGTGCGCCGAGCGCATGGATCGCGGCATGTCACGGCTCTACCGCCGCCGCCTGATCGACGAGCTGATGGTGGGCTGGCAGGCAAGGTATGACGGCATGGTGGCGGCGGGCCGGCTTGATGCCGCCGTGCTACAGCAGCACCTCGCGCACGCGCCTTTTCGCAGCTTCTGGGAATTTGACGACAAGCTGATGGCGCCCCTGCACGGCTATGCCGATGTGCACGACTACTACACCCGCTGCAGCAGCCGCCAGTTCCTGCGCGACATACGCCGGCCCACCCTCGTCATCCACGCCGAAGACGACCCCTTCATGTCGCCGGGGGTGATTCCGCTGGCGGCCGAGCTGTCGCCCTGGGTGCATTTCGAGCTGAGCCCTACGGGCGGGCATGTGGGTTTTATCGAGGGCGGCAGCGCCGGTGCGCCGGCCTATTATCTGGAGCGGCGCATTCCGGCGTTTATCGGATATCTGAGCGGTCTCTGAGAGACGGGGCAGCTCTTGGCCAGCGCTGCCAAGGCTGCCAGGGCTGGCTTACTTAATTGATATGGTACACTAGGCCTACGCTGACCGCGGTGAGACCGTCGCCATAGTGCATGTAGTCAGCACTAACGTCATAGTTCGCGTGCAGCGTCAGGCTGGCTCCGGCACCATAGGAGCCACTGGTGTTTTCCTGCGTGCCGGAGGTGGGCGTGGCAGCATTGTTTCCCGTGTGGTACTTGATGTTCTGGTAGTCAAAACCAGCCAGCACATAGCCAGTCACTGGGCCCAGCGCTACCTGCGGGCGCAGATATACACCGGCAAACTCATGCAGGTTGAAGTTATAGGTGGCGCCCGGTACTGAAATCGTACCGTCCTTGAAGCTGGCGCCAGCCTGCATTTCAATGGCAAGGTGGGGCAGGACCACACTGCCTACACGCACGGCAGCCGAAGGCATGGAGGCGTTGCTACCCGCGTCCTTGTAGGTAAAGCGCGAATAATCAATGGCGACATAGGGCGCTTCTTGCGTGGTAGTCCAGTCCGCCATCGCGTTACCTGCAGAGAGGCTCGCGGCCAGACCACACATGGTAATAAGAAGGGTGTTCAGCTTCATATGATGGATGTCCCTGTTGTGAGGCTGTCAGCGGAGTGGCGCCGCTAGTACCATGAGATCAAGCCCATGAGTACTCTTGTATTTTTCACCCGAGGTTATGCGAGCGCCGGGCTCATTTCAAGGCATTTCTGGGATTTCTTTGCAATTCCCTGATATTTCAGGCCTATTTTGCTGAAGTGTGCCGATATTGCCGGGGCGGCGGATGCAAAAGTAGCCCCCTGCTTTTGGGTGTATTTTATGCCTTGGCGTACGGGCTTGGAGTCTTTATGTCTCGTGTTCCGATACCGGGAATGTAATTCATGGGATTTCTGGGATTTCTATGCAATCGCATGATATTTCAAAGCTATTCTAATTGAATTCGCCCCCCGGGCACATTATGCTCCGGGAGGGTACGGCTGCGGTCAGCAGCAATAGCCATTGCCGTTGTGGCAACTTGCTGGCCATTGGTCAGGAGTAATAAGAATGAATAATCGTCAGGGAGCAAGGGCAATGAAGGCGCTCACACATCATTTCCAATGGCTGGTTCTGCTGGCAATTGTCAGTATTTTGGCGGCCTGCGGTGGCGGCTCCAACAGCACCGTTCCGCTCACCGGCACATCGAGCTACGGTCTCACGGCGACCATTACCCCGAGCAACAATGTCACGGGCGCTACGCAGGCAACAATCACTGCGACATTGACCACCCCCTCGGGTGCGGCTGCAACAGGTCAGAGCCTCAGCTTCGCAACGAATTTCGGTAGCCTCACGGCCACGGCCGGCGCAACCACCGGTAGTGGTGGCGTCAAGGCCCAGACCAACGGCAGCGGCCAGGCCGTGCTGTATCTGAATGCAGGTACCGTGGCCTCGTCCAACGGGTCTGTCACTATCACCTACGTAGACAGTGGCGGTAACGTCAAAGCCTTCAGCCTCGCGTTTACCACCGACGGCACCGGCGTGGCTTCCGCCCCCGTAGTTTCAACCTCGGGCGATACCCTGACGCTGGCCGTGACCAACGGCACGACCTCGACGCCCCTGGGTACTGACAGCAACAAGCTGGCGGCCGCCAATCCGGGCACCATTACTGCCACGCTGCTGGATGGCACCGGCAAGGCCGTGCCGAATGCCGTAATTGTGTTCACTGCCGGGATCGGTGTCATTAACCCGAGCAGCGGCACCGCGCTGACCAATGCCGCCGGCATCGCCTCGGTGAACATTTCCGCTGGCACGGTGCAGGGGGCCGGGCTGATTGGCGCCACCTATGCTTCTACCACGGGCACTGTCACCGCGACCCCGATCAGCATCGAAAGCCAGGGTGATGCAACCGGCTCAACGAGCCTTGGCACCGGTTATATATTGACGCTGGCACTGGACAATCAGGTGCAGTCAGGCCCCATCAGCGCCATCACGGGAGCAACGCCCGGCGTGCTGGTGGCTACCCTCACCGACGCCAACAACGTCCCTCAGAGTGGCAAGGTCATTTCATTTGCCAGTACCATTGGTGTCATCAATCCGCAGTCCGGGACGGCGCTGACCAACGCCAGCGGTGTCGCCATCGTCAACCTGAACGCCGGCACCATCGCCGGTGCGGGCTCGGCAACGGCAACCTATGCCACGACCAGCTCAAACCTTGTTAGCTTCGGCACTGACGGCAGCGGTCAACCAGCGCAGACCTTGCCCGTACTGACGGTGTTGGGCTTCCAGCCATCCACCTGTAACGCGACCGGCGCCAATACCGTAACGACCAGTTGCAGCGGCACGCTGGAAGTGAACCTGACAACGAATGCCGGTGTAGCCATCCCCAACCAGGTAGTTTCGTTCAGCCCGTCGCTGCTGGCTGTTACCCTGAGCCCGGTGGCGGGTACCGCTCTGACCGACTCCAAGGGTAATGCAAGCATCGTGGTCAATGCCAACGGCCTCAGTGGCGCGGGCACGATCAATGTTAGTACCAGCTACTCGGGCAGCACGATCAGCGGTTCCTACAACTTCCTGGCAACCCAGGATACATTGGCCATCGGCAGCGGCAGTGGCACCACTCCAGGCTTTACCAGCGGTAGCCTGCTCCTGTCCAATACCGCAACGCTGACACAGGGCTCAACCATCAGCGTAACTGCCGATGTTGTTGATGCGACCAGCAGTAACTCCCTGGTGACATCGCCCTATACCGTCAACTTCACCACGGGCTGCGCCAACTCCAAGATCGACAGCGCGGTTATCACGCAGTCTGGTGTGGCTACCGCGACCTATACGGCCGGTAGCAATTGCTCCAACGACCTGATTACTGCCAGTGTCACTCTCAATGGAACAGTAAAGACGGCAACCAGCACCATCGCGATCAGCTCGGTGCCCGCGGCCTCCATCAATTTCCTGTCGGCTACGCCGCAGGTCATTGCGATCAATGGTACCGGCGGTGTTTCCGGAGTACCTGAAACGTCCAGTGTCGTGTTCCAGGTACTGGATTCCTTGGGTAATCCAGTGCCCAATCAGTCAGTCACATTTTCCCTGACGACCTTTACCGGAGGGGTGGAATTTACCAATACCGGTGGTGCACCCGCCACGACCATGACCTCCACGACCAACGGCCTTGGTCAGGTGACGGCAGTGGTGCAGTCGGGTTCGGTTGCCACGCCAGTTCGGGTCACGGCCCAGATCACGCTGACCGGGGGTGCTACTATCGATGCCGTTTCCAGCGTGCTGTCGGTGAGTACGGGCCTGCCTTCGCAAAACAATTTCACCATCTCGGTGGCTAGCCACAATCCTCGTGCGGGCGACTTTGATGGCACGGTGGACGTGGTCACTGCTTTCCTAGCTGACGAGTTCAATAACCCGGTGCCCGATGGTACAGCGGTGCAGTTCTATGCCGAAATTGGCTCCATCCAGCCACAATGCCTGACCAAAGGCGGTAGCTGCTCGGTAAACTGGACCAGCGAGGGTTCGCGTTCTGCCACTACTGAAACGAATCGTGCTGCCATTACCACGGAGGCGGGCACCAATTTCGTTTCAATGACGGGGGCTCAAGTCAGCCTCCAGGGCTTGCCCGGTCAGATTGGCGCTGGGGTCAATGACCGTGTGGCCCGCTCCACTATCATGGCTTTTGCCTTGGGCGAAGAAAGCTATCAGGATGCAAATGGCAATGGTCTCTACGATGTAGGTGAGCCAGTGTATGCCCACTTGCCGGATGCTTTCGTCGACTTCGATGAAGAGGGCATCTATGACACCAACAACGCCATTATAGAAAAGTATGTAGACTTCAACTCTTCCGGCGCCTATGCAAAGGCAGACAATCTGTATCATGGCTTATTGTGCAGCACGGCCGCCAAGGCGGCAGGCAACTGCGCCACTCTGGTTGATGTGCGCTCGTCCAATGTGATTGACATGGCGACGGATAATGATCAGGTTGATATCTTCTCAAGCTCCCTGTCTACCACTGGCGCAGACTGGTTTGATCCGAGCACTACTGCATCGTCAAAGGTGCCGCCGCGAAGCAACGGTCAGGCAATCTATGATTTCTGGACGGATCCAAATTACTACTATGCGAATGGAGCATTCTCAGGAAATGTCATCAGTTGGTCCAGCGTGCTCAACAATGGTGGCTTGATCCTGAATATATTGTTTGCCGACAATAACGGTAATGCGCCCGAGGTTGGTAGCACGGTGACGGTTAGCTCGGGCAGCTTTACGGTGCTGGGTCATTGCGTGGTTGGTGATGCTACTGAGCCCCTCATGTGCCCGTTTGAGCTGACGGCGTCTTCGCCTGAGCCGAATCCACTCACGCCGGTCTTGGTCACGGTGACGCCGGCAAATGGTACTACTTATACGATTAGTATTCCTGTGACTAATTGAGCCTGGTGGCAAGACAACAAAAAGCCCGCAGACGCGGGCTTTTTGTTGTCTTGCCACCAGGTGGAAACAGGCACTGCCATGTGGACCGATAGTGTTGCTCAGGCGCTGCGCAGCAGGCCGTCAGCATTGGCGCTGCCATACATGCGCTTCATGTCCGGCAGCTTTTCCAGCGCCTCGCCCCGCATATAGGGCGCCACGAGGCAAATGATCTGGTAAATGCCGCGCCGGAGCATGCCCCGGTCGAGGTCGGCCTCGGCCTGGTAAATGCCGGTGGTGTGCAGGAAGGAAGCCCAACTGGTGGAAACCACCCATATGTTGACGATGAGCGACTCGATCTCCTCGGGGCTGGCGGCGGCAAGCCCTGCCGCAATCAGGTAGGTGTAGACCACCCGGCCTTGCGCCATGACCTGCCGGGCAAATTCCTGATAGCGGGTCTTGAGCGGTTCATTGCCACTCAGCAACTGCTCCAGGTCACGGTGCAGGAAGCGGTAGTCCCACATGTTCTCGAACAGGCCCTCGCAATAGCGCGCCACGAAAGAATAGTCGAGCTTGCCCTGCGCCGGTATTTGCAGCATCTCCCGCGTGGAGTCTTCGTACTTGAGGAAGACCTCGTAAATGATCTCTTCCTTGTTGCGGAAGTGATAGTAGAGGTTGCCGGGGCTGATGCCGAGGGCGGCGGCGATATGGTTCGTGGTGACGTTACGCTCGCCACGTTCGTTGAAAAGGTCCAGGCTGGCCTTCAGTATCTTGTCGCGTGTCTTCACAAAAGCTTCCTTGGCGGGCCGCTGTAATGGCCCTGTCGTGCGTGTTGTACCGGGGCTGGCCGCTCTTTTCCCGCTGGTCATCACCCATCAGTTGACAGTCTAGAGCAAATACTCTAAAAAAGCATCTGTCCTTCACTCGCTCCGGATGGGCAGGGCCATACCTGTCTGTTTCGAGGCTACTATATATAAAGCCGGTACGTGACCACCGCAAGCGCAGGCCCCGTGGCTGCTTGCGGGCGCTGCCGGTACTGCGGGTTTCTTGCCTGCTGCGCATAACGCATAACGAGGAGTCATCATGGTTGCCAACGTCGTTCATCTACAAGAGCAGAACCCCCAGCTGCTGGACCTGCGCCGCGTGTTCGAGGCCCAGCGTGCCGCCTTCCGGCTGCGCCCCATGCCCTCGGCGGATGAGCGCATCGCCAGCCTGACCAAGCTGCGCCAGTCCCTGCTCAAGTATCAGGATCGCCTTGCGCAGGCCGTGTCCGACGACTTCGGCCACCGCTCGCTGGATGAAACCAAGATTGCCGAGCTGCTCACCAGCATCGAAGGCACCAAGTACTACAGCAAGCACGTGCGCGACTGGATGAAGTCCGAAAAGCGGGGTGTCGGCATGTTCGGCATGCCCGGCAAGGCCAAGGTGTTCTACCAGCCGCTGGGCGTGGTGGGCATCATCGTGCCCTGGAACTACCCCATCTTCCTCGCGGCCGGCCCGCTCATGTGCGCGCTGGCCGCTGGCAATCGCGTGATGATCAAGATGTCGGGCTTTGTTCCCAGGCTCTCCGAGACCTTCAAGGAAATGATCGAAGAGACCTTTTCCGAAGACCAGGTGACAGTGTTTACCGGCCGTGGTGAAATCTCCGAAGCCTTCCCCAAGCTGCCCTTTGACCAACTCACCTTCACCGGCTCCACCAATGTTGGCCGTACCGTCATGGCCGAGGCCGCCAAGAACCTGACCCCGGTGCTGCTGGAACTCGGCGGCAAGTCGCCGGCCATCGTGCACGAGTCCTTCCCGCTGGTTGACGCCGCCGAGCGCATCGCCTTCGGCAAGTGCTGGAATGCCGGGCAGACCTGCGTGGCGCCAGACTACCTGCAGTTGCCGCGCGGCAAGACCGAGGCCTTCGTGCGTGACTTTACTGCGCAGGTCAGCAAGATGTACCCGAGCATGCTGAACAACCCGGACTACACCTCGGTCATCAACGACAAGCAGTACACCCGCATCCAGGGTTATCTGGACGACGCCCGCCGCCAGGGCGCGAAGGTCATCGAGATCAACCCGGCCAATGAAGACTTCACGAATAGCCGCAAGATCCCCGTGACCGTGGTTACCGGCGTCACCCCCGCCATGCAGATCATGCAGAACGAGATTTTCGGGCCGATCCTGCCCATCATGGAATACAGTGCCCTCGACGACGCTCTCAAATTCGTCAACGACGGCCCACGCCCGCTCGCCCTCTACTATTTCGACTACAACGAAGGCCGCGCCGAATACGTGGCTGCCCATACCCACTCCGGTGGCATGTGCGTCAACGAAACCCTGAGCCATGTGGGCGTGGACGACCTGCCCTTTGGCGGCGTGGGCGCCTCCGGCATGGGCAAATACCACGGCCACGAAGGCTTCCTGTCCATGTCCAATGCCAAGGCCGTGCTGGAAAAACCCAGGTTCTATGCAGTGCGCTTTGTGCTGCCGCCGTTCAACAAGCCTGCGCACACGCTGGTCAAGAAATTCATTCTCAAGTAAGACTCGTCTGGTCTATCGTAAGGGCCCCGGAAACTCCGGGGCCAAGGGTCATGCAGACTCTTTTTTCGATATCAGGGAGATTGCATGAAGATTATTGCCAGCCTGAACGGGCAGATCGTGGCGGTGGCGGTGCTGAAGGGCCATGGCTTGCTGACGGCCAGCATACTCAGCCTGCGCCGGCATCCACAACGGGAGCTGGCCGGACAGAGCGATGCCCTGCTGGTGCCAGAGCTGCGCCTGCGTCTGGGCGGCGTGCGCCAGAGCGAAGACGCGGAAACCGGCTTTACCGTGCTGGAGTGCCCGCTGGCGCTGGGCGACACCCTGACGCTGGCCTTGAAGCCTGAGACAGGATTGTCCGAAGAAGTGGTGCCGCCCGCCCGCGAAATTGCCCTGTCGAGCGAGTCGCCCCGCCTGCGGGTCGGTGTGCGTGGCCGGCAGAGCCAGATCATCGGCCAGCCGGGCTATGGCATGGTGTCCGCCCTGCTGCTGTGGGCGAACCGCCACCCCAGCCGCTGCGAGCGCCGCCACGGCGGCCCCTTGCCGCAGCACCAGCTGCAATTGCAGTTGGTCGCGCATGACCATAACGCGCTCGACTTGACGGTGCAGTCCCAGTGGCCCAGCCCCAGCCTGAGCCCGGTGGACGTGCTGGAATTCGAGGTACTGGCCCATGGTGAGCTGAGCCCGCCGGTGCAATCGAAGGAACATTGGCTGTGAATTGGCGCCGGCCCCGGATTGCGCTGCTTTGTATCCGGGCTACGGGCTGAGCAAGGCTTGGGCTGGCAACGAAGCGTTGATTGATGGGTATCGCTACGCTCCACCCATCCTACGGGTTGGAGCCTGCCCCAGCTTATAGCCAACAATAAAAAAGCATCTGTTCGCCTATTTATCAAACCGGGACAACGAGGACGTCATGCAGCCCAATACTCCCCACGCGCCAGCCGGGATGGACCGGCGTGGCTTTTTAAAGCTGGGCCTGTGGTCTGGCATGGGCCTGGCCACCGTTTCCACCACGGCCCTGCTCAGTGGTTGCAGCACGCCCACTGGCCAGGGCTTCCTGTTCCTGCGGGAAAGTGACCTGACCCTGTTCCGCGCCCTCCTCCCCGTCATTCTCAAGGGCGCGCTGCCGAGCGACGATACGCAGGCGCGGGCGGTGGACAGCACCCTGCACAGCCTCGACGGCGTGCTCTACTACTCCAGCCTTGCCGGCCACAAGCAGATCCAGCAGCTGTTTGACCTCATCACCTTCCCGCCCACCCGCCTGCTGCTGGGCGGCCTTGGCCACGGCTGGGACCGGGCCAGCCCCGCCGACGTCGAAGCCTTCCTGAACCGCTGGCGCGAGAGTCGCGTTGGCCTGCTGCGCGGTGGCTACAAGGCGCTGCTGCAAATGACCGAAATGAGCTGGTACCTGCAGCCCCAGAGCTGGGTCGCCATTGGCTACGTGCCGCCTGTCAAAATCGTGGAAGGGGTCTGAAGATGGGCATCGAAGTACGCGGCATACGTGACATTTTCCAGGACGGCATCAAGGGTGGATGGCAGGTTTTCAACGCCGGGCAACTGACCGCCAACCAGACGGTGGAGGCCGATGTGCTCATCATCGGCACCGGCGCCGGGGGTGGCACCGCCGCTGAAATCCTCAGCGCCGCCGGCCTGCACGTGGTGCTGATCGAGGAGGGCCCCTTGCGCACCTCCAACGACTTCAAGATGGACGAGCGCGCCGCCTACCGTGACCTGTATCAGGAGAGCGCCGCCCGCACCAGCAAGGACGCCAGCATCACCATCCTGCAAGGGCGCTCCGTGGGTGGCTCCACCACGGTCAACTGGACCTCCAGCTTCCGCACGCCGGCACTGACGCTGGAGCAGTGGAGCAGGGCGCACGGCGTCAAGGGTGTCAGTGTGGACGAAATGGCGCCCTGGTTTGAGCAGCGCGAAAAGCGCCTCAACATCCTGCCCTGGGCCGAGGCGCCCAATGCCAATAACGACGTGATCCGCGAGGGCTGCGAAAAGCTGGGCTGGGCCTGGCATGTGATCCCGCGCAACGTCAACGGCTGCTGGAACCTCGGCTACTGTGGCATGGGCTGCCCCACCAATGCCAAGCAGTCCATGCTCATCACCACCATTCCCGGCGCGCTCAACAACAAGGCCCGCCTGTATTACCGTGCCCGCGCCGACAAGCTCATCATCGAGGGTGACAAGGTCACCGGCGTTACCTGCCTGGCCCTGAAGGAAGACGCCATGAACTATACCGGCGTCAGCCTCACCGTAAAGGCGCGCCACACCATTCTTTGTGGCGGCGGCATCAACAACCCCGGCCTGCTGCTGCGCTCGCAGGCACCCGACCCTTACAAGCTCATCGGCAAGCGCACCTTCCTGCACCCGGTGAATGCCGTGTTTGCCCACTACGACCGCCGTATCGACCCCTATTTCGGCGCGCCACAGTCCATTTACTCCGACTATTTCCAGTGGAAGGACGGCGCGGTCGGCCCCATGGGCTACAAGATCGAGGCCATTCCCCTGCACCCCGGCCTCACCGCCAGCCTGCTCGGTGTCTATGGTCAGGCCCATGCCGACGAGATGCACACGCTGGGCAATATGAACGGCCTTATCGCCCTCATGCGTGACGGCTTCACCGACGACAGTCCCGGCGGCACCATCAGCCTGCGTGATGACGGCGTGCCCACGGTCGATTACCCCATGACCGATACCCTGGCCGACGCCCTGCGCCGTGCCTTTTTGAGCATGGCGGAAATCCAGTTTGCGGCCGGCGCCACCAGGGTGCGTCCGGCCCAGCTGGGTGTTGGCTATTTCAACAACTGGGCCGATTGCAGCGCCGCCATCAAGGACTTCAAGATCGAAAAGTTCCGCACCCAGCTGGGCTCGGCCCATGTCATGGGGGGCTGCGCCATGGGCGAAGACCCGCAAAGCGCGGTGGTCAACAGCCTGGGCGATTTTCACCAACTGCACAATCTCAGTGTCATGGACGGCTCGGTCTTCCCCACCAGCATCGGCGCCAACCCCCAGCTGTCCATTTACGGGCTGGTGGCCAAGCTCGCCAGTGGGCTGGTCACGCGGCTGGCGCCCCAGCAGGCGTTCAAGGCGCCGGTTTGAGCCGGTTTTGTCGAATAGCTTTGTGGTGGATGTAGAGTTGCTGTCGGGGCCGGCCTTGCCTAAGCTGGATAGGTTGCTCCCTCCCCTCGGAAGAGGGGATGAACCTGCTCAGCCCCCTTTCTGCGGATTGAGCCGGCATCATATATATCAAGCTCCATAACGCCGCCCACGGCCAAGGACTGTAGCGCCATGATCAAACCCCTCGCCCTGCTATGCCTGCTGCTGCCTCTCGGCGCACAGGCCGCCGTCTGTAATGTTGGCACCGTGATCCGTGTCGTCGGCCCTGAGGTACAACTGCACCGCGGGCAGCAGGCGCTGACGCCGGGCAGTGGAACGGTGCTTTGTCAGGGCGACCACTTCAGCACCGGTGCCAACAGCATCGTCGACCTGCACCTGCGCGACGGCACCACCATCACCGTGGGCAAGAGCAGCGAGTTTGTCATCCACGAGTACCACCTCTACCGGCACAAGCCGAATGTCGCCCTGTTTGACCTCTTGCAGGGTGCCCTGCGCGGCGTCACCGGCTTTCTCACCCAGCGCCAGCACCGCTTTGAAATCACCACCAGCGTCGCCACCATCGGTATCCGTGGCACCAACTTCTGGGGCGGCTTCGGCCTCACGCCCGGTGGTGCGGTGGATGTGGTCATGCTTGACGGCCACGGCGTCTACGTAAAGACCCCCGGTGGCGAGGTTGATCTCGACCAGCCGGGGCAGGGCACCACGGTCAAGGTGGGTGAGGCCCCCACCGCTCCCAAGACCTGGCCCGACGCCAAGCTGCAACGTGCCTTGGCCACGGTGACAGTGTCTGACGCCACTACACCAGCACCTGCCGCAGCGCCCGCTCCGGCAGCAACGCCGGCCCCCGTCGCCGGCAGCGCACCGGCGTCGTAAGCGCCGTTGACGGCCGGGTCAGGCAAGCGCCCTACGCCCGGCTTTGTCGCGGCCGGCTTTTCCGTTACCATGCGGGCAGCAGTATCCCTCCAATCCCGCATGCAGGATGGCAGTATGGGCACACGCATCGTCTACCCCGGCACTTTTGATCCCATCACCAACGGCCACAAAGACCTCGTCGAGCGCGCCGCCAGAATGTTCGACCACGTTGTCGTCGCGGTCGCCGCCAGCCAGAAAAAAGGCCCCATGTTCAACACCGAGGAACGGGTAGATCTCGCCAGCCGGGTGTTGTCCCATCTGCCCAATGTCGAGGTTGTCGGTTTCAACAAGCTGCTCGCCTTTTTCGTCAAGGAGCAGGGCGCCAACGTGGTTCTGCGTGGGCTGCGCGCGGTGTCTGACTTCGAGTACGAATTCCAGCTGGCCAATATGAATCGCCAGCTCATGACCGATTTTGAAACAGTCTTCCTGACCCCCTCCGAGCACCTGTCCTATATATCGTCCAGCCTCGTGCGTGAAATCGCGTTGCTGGGGGGGGATGTGTCCAAGTTTGTGCCGCCGGAAGTGGCCGCCGCCTTCAGGCAGCGCCTGGGGCACTGAGCGCCTGGGTGGGAGTGGTGTAGATCATGGCGCTGATGATTACCGACGAGTGCATCAACTGCGACGTGTGCGAGCCCGTCTGCCCCAACAAGGCCATTTTCATGGGGCCGGACATCTACGAGATTGAGCCGGCCCTGTGCACCGAATGTGTTGGCCACTTCGAGGAACCGCAATGCCGCGCTGTTTGCCCGGTAGACTGCATTCCGCTGGACCCGCTGCACGTGGAAACGGTAGCGGCCTTGCAGCAAAAATATCAGCGTATCACGGCCAAGGCCGTCCTCTAGGGTCTGTTGACGCTTCATTTGGCGCGCTCCTGATGCGACAGAGCTTGCCCCCGTCCCTGGGAGCAATAAAAAGGGATTTATATACTTGACTCCCCGCCGGCTGAAAGTGCTTGTTTTTCGCTGTATTACCCCCGTGGTCCCCGCGTTCGCGGGAATGACGGTGGGAATAAGGTACTCAAGTGTATAAATCCCAATAAAAAAGCCGCTGTCAGCGGCTTTTTTTCAAACATTCATCCGGCAGGGACTTACTGGGCGCTTGCCGTGCTGTTGTCATTCACGACGGTGGACTTGTTCTTGTACTCGTCCTCCTTTTCGGTGCAACCCAGGCAGCGCATGAAGGTGGCATGGGCGGGGCCAAGCACCAGCGTGTGGGCGGCTTCTTTCACATTGCCACCCAGCGCCGTAAAGGGCAGGGAAACCAGGAACATGCCGGTACCCAGCACGGTTCCTACCAGCAGCATGGGGCGTGCAATCAGCACATCGCCTGCCATGGCCAGGCCCGTGGGCCGGTCATTGATCTGGTCGTCATTAATCTCTTCGGCGTGTACCGGCAGTGCAGCCATCCCTATGGTCATCAACATGACACAAGCGATCAAGCGACGCTTGATGAACTCCATGACAGTCTCCTTTGGACTCTTTCTTTTTCTACGTGGCAGCCGGCTCTACATGACACCAGAACTTGGGATTTTGCTTAAAAAGCGCAGCCAAGCACCTGATACCTCTGGACTTTATGCACTCTAAACCGTCTCGGGTATGGATGCAAGCAGGGGCACCGCAAATGTCAGCCAAGCATAGGGCTTGTGCGAACCATTCCACAACGTCTTTTTAAATGGACTGGAGCCGGCTGTTCAGCGCTGGCAAGCCGGACAGAACACCGTCGAGCGCCCGCCGGCACGCACCTCTTTCATCAGGCCGCCGCAACGCTTGCAGGGCAGGCCGGCACGTCCGTAGGCGTTCAGCTCCAGCTGGAAATAGCCGGGGTCGCCATGGCCGCTGACAAAATCGCGCAGGGTGGTGCCGCCGCGCTGGATGGCATTGCCGAGAATGCTGCGGATGGCGGCGCTCAGGAGGTGGTAGCGCTCCTGGCTGATGCGGCCGGCCTGCCGCTGCGGGTTAATGCCGGCGGCGTAGAGCGCCTCGTTGGCGTAAATATTCCCGACTCCCACCACCACGTGGCTGTCCATGATGAAGGCCTTGACCGGCGCACTGCGCCCCCGGCTGCGCTCGAACAGGTGGTCGTCATGGAAGCTTTCTTCCAGCGGCTCCGGCCCCAGCGCGCTGAGCAGCGGGTGTTGCAGGGCATCGCCGGTGATCCACAGCACGCAGCCAAAGCGGCGCGGGTCATGCAGGCGCAGTTCGTAGCCCGAGCTCATGAGCAGGCCAACATGGTCATGCTTTTTCCAGGGCTCGGCCGGCCCGGCAAGGCGCAGGCTGCCGGACATGCCCAGGTGCACCAGCGCCGTGCCGGCCGCGCAGGGCAGCAGCAGGTATTTGCCCCGGCGCAGCACCGGCCCCAGCGTCTGGCCCTCGATGGCCTTAAGCTCCGGCGGCACCGGCCAGCGCAGGCGTGGTTCGCGCACGGTCAGGCGCAGCACCTGATAGCCCGTGACCTCGGGCTCAATGCCACGGCGGGTGGTTTCGACTTCGGGCAGTTCGGGCATGGTTCGCGGGCTCGGGCGGGCAGGATTCAGGGGCGGACTTTCAGGCACAAAAAAACCCGAACAGGTCGGGTTTGATTGTACGCACCTTCTGAAGCAGACCAGATTACTTGATCTTGGCTTCCTTGAAGGCAACATGCTTGCGAATGACGGGATCAAACTTTCTGATCTCCATCTTTTCCGGCATGGTGCGCTTGTTCTTGGTAGTGGTGTAAAAATAGCCAGTACCCGCAGTGCTAATCAGCTTGATCTTGTCACGCATGGCTCAATCCTCAGAACTTTTCGCCGCGTTCGCGCAGATCGGTGAGGATCTGTTCGATGCCGAGCTTGTCAATGATGCGCATACCCTTGGAAGAAACGCGCAGGCGCACGAAGCGCTTTTCGCTTTCTACCCAGAAACGATGGTAGTGCAGGTTCGGCTCAAAACGACGCTTCGTCTTGTTATGAGCATGGGAAATGTTGTAACCGACGATCGGTCGCTTGCCGGTTACTTGGCAAACTTTGGACATGATGTACTCCAGATGCTATCAAAGCCGCCGTCACTGCGACGGCAGACGGCAAGGGCGCAAATTTATACCAGAACACCCCCGCACAGGCAACGAAAGATTACGATTTCTGTGTTCGGGCTGGTGCGACGGGCTTAAGCCACTATCTGCATCAGCCCCTCGATTCCCATGACTGTGCCCACCACGGCCATGAGCGCGCTGGAGCCGTAGGGCATCTTGCGCGCCAGATCGCTGAGGCGGCCCGAGCGCTTGCTCACGTGGCGGGCGCCCCAGGCGGCAACCACGCCCACGCTGACCAGCGAGATGGCCAGGCCGATGCTGAACGAGGCGACCATGGCTACGCCCAGCGCAAAGCGCTTCAGGTGCAGGCAGATGATCATGATGGTGACCGAGGCTGGGCAGGGCATAAGGCCGCCGGTCAGGCCAAAGAGGGCGATCTGGCCCGTGCTCACCTCGCGCCCGGCAAAACGGCGCTTGATGTCTTCGGCATGGGCGCGCTCATGGGCGTCCTGATATTCGCCCCCTTCCTCTGTGTGCGCATGGCCATGCGAGTGTCCGTGCTTATGCCCGTGATCATGACGGTGCGCGTGCCCTGCTGCCGCTATGGCCGGCTGTCTGGCCAGCAGGCCACCGGCGCCCGCCTGGTGCGGATAGAAGCTGACTCCGCCCGGTTCCGTAAAGGCCAGCTCAAAGCGGTGGGCATGGTCGCCGTGGCCCATACTGAGCACCGCCTCGAACTGGTGCGGCTCTGGTATGACTTCCACCGTTTCCAGATAGCAGTCGGCGGCGCGCAGGCTAAAGATCTGCCGGCTGCCGTCGGGGCGCAGGGTTTCCAGGCTGATCCGGGTGTCGCTGCCAAAGGCCTCAGGGCGCATGTGGTGGCTGTAGGCATAAAGGCGGAAGCGGGGCGGCGCCTTGTCTTCGTGCAGCAGCAGTTCGACCACGCCATGGCCGGTATTGATGATGCGGCCACCGTGCGGTGGATGCTTCTGTGCCTTGGCGGCAAGGTCGTCACGGCGTGTGCGCACGAACATCCAGATCGCCACGCCGAGCACGATGGCGCCCGAGACCACCATGAAATAAGGCTCCGACTGCTCGGCAATCAGCTGGTTGCCGTACCTGATGGCGAGCAGCGCCAGCAGCCATACGATCAGCGAATGCGAAAGGGCGGCACACAGGCCCAGCAGGGCGGCCTGTGCAATGCTGCCGCGCACGGCAACGATAAAAGAGGCCATCATGGTCTTCGAATGGCCGGGCTCCAGCCCGTGCAGGGCGCCAAGCAGGATGGCGGTGGGAATGAACAGCAGGGCGTTGCTGGAGCCTTGCTGTATCAGGTCGGCGAGAGGGGCCATGGTCTTTGTCCGGGTCGCATGAAGTAGTGGCTTATACTATACCCCAGTATAGTTTTGCTGCCGAGAAAAATTGTTCGACAGCATGAGGGGGTGCGCGGCCCCCGCGTTTATGGCTGGCTTCACGGGAATAATGGTAGTCTGCGGGGCTATGCCATCGGCGTTTTCCCCGTGCTTCCTTAGCTGAGGTATCCATGACCCTGCTGTTGCTCCAGTTGCTGTTGACCTTGTTGGTCATTCTGGCGTCGGCGGAGCTGTTTACCAATGCGCTGGAGCACCTCGGGGCCCGCCTGAAGATATCCGAAGGGGTCACCGGCTCCATCTTTGCCGCCATTGCCACCGCGCTGCCGGAAACCATGGTGCCCCTGCTCGCCATTCTGGGTGGCGGCAGCGATGTGCGCGTGAACGAGGAAATCGGGGTTGGCTCCATCCTGGGGGCGCCGCTGATGCTCTCCACCCTGTCCACCTGCCTGATGGCGCTGGCGGTCATCGGTGAGCGTCGTTCCGGTGGGCATATCGTGCCGGAGCGCAGCGGCTTTGTGCGCGACCTCAATTTCTTCATCTTCGCCTTTGCGCTGTCGGCGTTGGCCATGTACGTCCCTGTCGGCAAGCTGGTCTGGCGCGGGGCGCTCAGCGTCTGTCTGGTACTTACCTACCTCACGTACATTGGCGCGACGGTGCGGGCCTCGGCGGGTCTGGTCAAGGAGGGGCATGGCACCGAGGTTGGCAAGCCCCTGCTGCTGGCACGCCTCGGCCTGCCCACCCGGCTGCCCGCCATCGTCGTGCAACTGCTGCTGGCGTTGACCCTGCTGGTACTGGGCGCCAAGGGATTTATCACGGGGGTACAGGGGGTGTCGCACGCGCTGGGCATTTCCGCGCTGTTGCTGTCGCTGCTCATCATTCCCATTGCCACCGAGCTGCCGGAAAAGATCAACAGCATTCTCTGGATCCGCCGTGGCAAGGACACGCTGGCCTTTGGCAATATCACCGGTGCCATGGTTTTCCAGGGCACCCTGCTGCCCGCCATCGGCATCATGCTCACACCCTGGCAACCGCGCCCGGAAGTGCTGGGCGGCGTCGCCGTCACCCTGGCGGCGGCCGTATGGCTGCGGCTGCACGTGCGGGCGGCGGGCCTGCCGGTGTGGGCGTTGCTGGGCAATGGCCTGTTATATTTGAGCTATCTGGTCGCCATGCTGGCGTAAATGGTGCGGCTATCGGCGCAAGAGCTGGCCAGGACTCTTGTAAAGAATTATTAAAAGCATAGGCTTGAGAACCACGGCAATGTTTTCGCTTGTGCCGGGTGGGCTGCGCTCAAGTGACCAGTCAGTGCTGATTGTCGCCGTGCAGGGCCGTGCATCCGGCGTGCTTTTGCAAGAGACGGGCTGTCTGCTATTCAGGCTCTGGAGCGTAATCGCCGCCAGTGATCTTGCCACCTGCTTTTTTTGACAGGGTGGAGCACTGGCTTGCGTGGCCCGGAAGAGCGTGGCAGCCGGAAACCGGCATCAGGGAGGAGCAATGAAAAACTGGCAGGAAGACTTTGTCGCATCCTTGCAGACGCTGCCCACGGAGGAGGCGGTCTTTACCAAGCTGTCGTCCATGTCCAGGGAGTTGGGCTTCGATTACTGCGCCTACGGTGTCCGCACGCCGCTGCCGATTTCCGCCCCCCGCACCCGCATGTTCAACAACTATCCGGTCGCCTGGCAGGAAAAATACGTCACCCAGGGCTATCTGGCGGTAGACCCGACCGTAGGCCACGGCATGCGCTCGGTCGTGCCTGTGATCTGGTCCGATGTGCTGTTTGTGCAGGCGCGGGAGCTGTGGGAAGAGGCCCGTGCCTTTGGCCTCAATGTCGGCTGGGCCCAGTCCACCCGTGACCCGCAAGGCATGATGGGTCTGCTCACGCTGGCGCGCTCCGCCGAATTCCTCGACGGCCCGGAACTGCTTGACAAGGAATACCGCATGGTCTGGCTGACCCAGGTGGCGCATATGGGCATGGCACGCTTCATGACCTCAATCATGCCGGAGCAGGAGGTCAAGCTATCGCCACGCGAGATCGACGTGCTGCGCTGGACCGCCGAAGGCAAGACCTCGGGAGAAATCTCCGACATCATGGGTATCTCCGAGCGCACCGTGAACTTCCACATCAATAACCTGATGACCAAGATGAATGTCACCAACAAGACGGCCGCCGCCATCCGTGCCGCGCTGATGGGCCTGCTGTATTAGGCGCTGGGTCCAATGGATTGTCAGGAAAGTACAGGAAGCGGTTTTGCCCGTCAGCTTTTGTCAGCAAGTTACAAAAAATCAGCAATTTAGGTGGCACCCCCTGTCAGATTTCACATTACATCCTGCCTCGCTTTATCTCTAGAATCCGGCTACAAGCAACTGCAAAGTGTGATCATGCCGTGATTGGTTCATCTGAAGATGGCTTTGTACGCCTGACACTGGGCACATTGATGACCTTGCCCCTGGTGCATTCCGTTTCCGGGCTGGACGAGGACGATGCTGTGGAGCAGCCGCAAGAGGCCGCGCCGACGACCGTGTCGGGTTATACCGAATGGCTGGGCCCTGGTGATCATGTCGTTACCCTCGGCTGGGACTGGCACCTGGTCGTCGTCAACAGTGGCTTGCGCTGCGTGCGCGTCAATCAGCCGCGCAGCAACCTCATGCTGGTCGATGTCAACCGCCACGACTTTGGCCTGCAAAAAACCCGCGTGATGCTGGAGGCCGTGATCGACAGCTTTTCCTGGCAGGAGGAAATCATGCGCTTTATTTCCACTCGTTATGGTGGCTGATAGCCCTTGCTTTTAATCTGTATAGTACATTTGCTGGCATTTAAGTAGCCTTGGCGCTACTGTCAATTCTACTAGCTGTTGGCACATGCCGATGGTGCATTACCTTAGGCGCTACTTCAGGACGAAGTCTCGAGATTAGGGAATAGTCCGGAGCATTCCCCTTGTCAGGGGCGGTCTGCGAGTGGCCGCCCCTGTTCTTTACCTGTTCTCCCCTCCCTTCAGGTCCTTGCCAGCCGTCTGTCTCCCGACGTGATGCCGGCTGTCTCCCCGGCTGTGCACCGGCTCCACAAAATAATGATTTCAAAGGAATTAAAGGCCTTTTCGGGCTGCTGCATGGCAGCCCCCGCCACCACCTCTGCACCCCCACCCCTGTCAATGTTGTCAGCTGTGGGGCGTCCTTGCTTCGCATTAAATCCTGCCGGTAGAGCAATAAAAAAAGCCAGCGCAGGGGCGGAATATGAACGTTGTAGCCGGTGTGTCCTCAGGACTTAAGGACGGCTTGTTTGCAAAGCTTTCCGAGTATCGTTGCAAGGTGTTTGTGGAGAAGTTGGGCTGGAGCCTGAAGCATGAAAATGGCCAGGAGCTGGACCAGTTTGATCGCCCCGACACCCACTATATCGTGGCGCAGGATGAGCTGGGGAACGTGCAGGGCTGTGCCCGCCTGCTACCGACCCTCCAGCCGTATCTGCTTTCCGAGGTATTCCCCGAAATCCTGCACGGGCTGACGCCGCCGTGCTCACCCGATGTGTGGGAGCTGTCGCGATTTGCGGCGCTGGATTTCAACGGCCAGAAGACCTCGGCTCTAGGCCAGTTTTCTTCGCCCATTGCCGTCAAGCTCTTGCAGGAGGCGCTGATCGTGGCGGGCCGGCAGGGTGCCAAGCGTCTGATTACCGTGTCGCCCATCGGGGTGGAACGGCTGCTGTACAAGGCCGGCTTTCTGGTGCATCGCGCCGCACCGCCCATCATGACGGCAGACGGCCATCCGCTGGTAGCCTGCCTGATCGAGATACCCGAACACCAGGACGCGTGATTGCAGCAAACGCCAGGGAGGCAAGCATGTACAGGGCAGGGGCAGCCAAATGTCCCTGCCCCCGTTTGTCGTGGCCGGGCAGGGTTACCCGGCCGTTGTCGATGCCGGCGGCAAGCCAGTAAAGCGCCGCCCGCAAAATGCGGAATCATGGAGAAGTATCATCATGCACAGGAAAATGATAGCGGTGGATGGCCTCAGGGTGGAGGTACTGGAGTCCCTTCCCATCGGGCAGACTGTCTTTCTGCTGCACGACAATTCGAGCTCGGCAGAGAGCTTCCTGCCTCTGCTCGAAGGCCCGCTGGGCAGGCAATACCGCCTGATTTCCGTCAGCCTGCCAGGGCATGGTCGCTCCGAGCCTGCCCCTTCCGAGCAATATTCCCTGCCGGCGTTGGCGCGCCTGATGCTGCACGTGGTCGCCCGCTTCAACGTGGATGAATATGCCCTCGTCGGTCACGGCCTCGGTGGCCATGTGTTGAGCCATGCGCTGCCCCGCCTGCCGGACGCCAGCGGCCTCATGCTCATCAGCGCTCCTCCCTTGTCCACAGCCACATTGCGCCGCGATCCGGCGGCAGGTGCGCTCTACCGCGCCGCCCTTGGCCACGACGAAATCGACGCGTTGGCCCGCGCCCAGCTCGGCCCGGCCCGGATGGACCCGGCCCTGCTGGAGCGGCAGCGTTCGTTCATCGCCGGCGCGGACCCCGCCTTTCGCCAGGCCTTGGGTAGCAGCATCAGTGCCGGTTCCCTGGCCGACGAGCAGGCCATCATCATGCACTCGCCGGTGCCGGTGGCCATGATCTGGGGCTCGGAAGATGCCTTTATCGAGCCTTCCAGCCACGACAACATGCAAGCTGGCAAATGGCTCAAGGATGGCCGTTACAAGTTCTGGGGCGCTGGCCACAGCCCGCACCTTGAAGCCGGCAACCAGTTCCCCACCCTGCTCAACAGCCTGCTGCTGGAAGCCTTCGAGTTTTCGCTGACGCGGGCGCTGTAAGAGCCCGACTACCAGCTTTATCTCCCGGCATTTTCCCCATCCGGGTACGCCCGCGCCCCGTCTGTGTGCCCAATATCGACTTCTCTGGCCAACCCAGCTGTCTCCGGCGGCGGGGAAGGGCCTGCGCGGCTCGTCGGAAAGCTGGCGGCGGCCTTGCCAGAGCGCCTTCCCGTATTTAATCTACTATAAAGTAGATTAAATACGGGTGTAGCAGCTACATGGCAAGACCACGGCGCATCGCCGGCGCGACCGAAACCTCCGAGCAGATACTGCAAGCAGCGCGTCAGGAGTTTGCCCTGCACGGATTTTCCTGCCGGCTGGAGGACATCGCCGCCCGCTGCGGTATACGCCGTGCCTCCCTGCTGCACCACTTCCCCTCCAAGCAGGCACTGATCAACGCACTCATGAGCCAGCTGGTGGAACTGGTGCGCAGCCGGCTGGGGGCGGTGCTGCTGGCCAGTCAGGACGAGGACTACGCGCTCACCATGCGCCGGCTGACCGAGGAAGTACGAAAGCTGGAGCAGGAGGAGCACGGCATCGCCGCCATCGCCCTGCACGCCCTGCTGGCCGAGCCGGACGGCGGCACGCTGATGGCCAGCTTCCAGCAGATGGTGTCCGTGATTACCGATATTGTGTTGCTGGCCGGTGGCGGCAAGCGCCGGCCCGTCGCCCAGGTGCAGGCGGCGGTTGCCCATCTTGCCATGGCCGAGATTTCACGGCTGGCGCTGGGCGAGCACGGCCGGCGGCTCTGGGGCGAGGGCGATGCCCTGTGGCCGCTGGTGCAAAGCTTTTTCCTGGATTCAACCGAGACTTCCCTGCCATGAATGCCATTACCAGACAACTCCCGCCCGAGCAGGACCGGCTGGCGCTGACCCGCGACCTGCTGGCGCTGTATGAAGCGACGCGTGCCCGCATGGGTGAGGAAGACCTCGCGCATATCCGCCACGTTGCCGCCTATTCCCGCGCCATCAAGGCGCGCAGCCGCGAACTGATCGAAAACGGCGGCAAGGATGGCGCGCTGCAACGCGGCGTAGTGCTGCACATGCTGCATGTACTGCTGGAATTTTCCGAGCTGGGCCACAACATCATGCACGGCTGTTACGATCACCTGCCCGACAACGGTGAGTTTCATTCCGAGCGCTGGGTCTGGGATTTTGTGACCGACCCGCGCGAGTGGCGGGTGATGCACCACCAGAATCATCACCCCTACACCAATATCGTCGGTGTTGATCACGATATCGGCTATTCCTTTTTGCGCCTGCTGCCGGGCCAGAACTGGTTTGGCCACCACGCGGTGCAGCCGGCCATACTGGGCACGCTGTTCAGCTTTCACCTGTATCATTTCAGCCTGTATACGGCGGCTTCGGCGGCACTCACCGAAGGCCGGCGCGTGCTCAGCCATGACACCGTAAAAGCCTCCCTCAAACTGATAGGCAGCCAGGCCTGGCGCGACTATATCAAGGCGCCGCTGCGCGCCCGCTCACGTGCCCTGCACACCCTGCTGGGCAATTATGCGGGTACGGTGCTGGGTTATGACCTGACCATCGCCGTGCTGCTGTTCGAGCACCACGCGCCCAATGTGCAGCTCTTTGCCGATCCCGGCCCCGAGGAAACGCAGGACGAGTATTTCCGCCGCCAGTTGCTGGCCACCACCAATTTTGCGCCCATGCCCAAGCTGGATGCATTTTTCAGCCGCATACTCGAAGAAGAAGTGGATTTCCCCGAGCGCCCGGATTTCGAGATATTTTACGGCGGCCTCGACACCCACCTTGAGCACCATTTATTTCCCGATCTGCCCTGCCAGCGCCAGCGTGAAATTGCGCCGCAGGTGCGCGCCATCTGCGAGGCGCACGGCCTGCCCTACAACATCATGCCGCTGTCCGAACTGGTGCCCGACCTGCTCAAGTCCTTTGCCCGGCTGGCGCTGCCATTGGGCGAGCACGAGCAGGCCGAACGCCCCGGCCGTCTGCTGCGCAGCCCGCGCCAGTTGCTGAGCCGTGTCTTCCACGGCCTGCGTTATCGCGCGCCGGCGCCCACCACCTATTTGAAAGCGCCGCGCTTTTTCAACGTGCCGGTGAAGGTGCTGGAAGCCACGCCGCTGGCGGGCGGCAGCGCATTGCAATTGCGTCTGGAAAAGCCGGAAGGTTGGGACAGCGTGCACTGGCAGGCGGGCGCATTCATTTCCCTGCGGGTCATCGTTAATGGCAAGCCGCTGGTGCGCCAGTACAGTCTGCTGCGCGACAGCCTTGATGCCAAAAGTCTCGACATCATCGTCAAACGCGTGGACGGCGGGCAGGTGTCCAACCAGATCAATGCCATGCTGCGCAAGGGGCAGGGCGTAACCCTCGTGGGCGTGCCGCAGAGCGATGGCGATTTCATCATGCAGGTGTTGCCGCGCAAGCCGCTGTTTCTCGCGGGTGGCGTGGGCATTACGCCCATCATCAGCATGATCGCCCGGCTCAAGCGCGAAGCGCCGCAGACCGACGCCACGCTGATTTATTGCAACCACGACGCGGACTCGGTGCTCTTGCAGCGTGAGCTGCAGACGCTGGCGCGCGGCACTGGCCTGCGGCTGCATTTTGTGTGCAGCGAGCTGGCGCGCCCGCAGCCCCTGTTCCGGCAGGGGCGTTTGTCACGCGAGTTGTTGGCGGAGCTGGTGCCCGACATGGCCGAGCGCGAAGTGTATGTCTGCGCGCCGCCGGGATTTATCGCCGCCGCACGCGAGCACGCACTGTCGTTGGGCTTGACGGAAGACAATTTCCACACGGAAAGTTTTACACCGCCGACTTTGCTGCGCCCCGTGGTGAGCGACGGCCGCCAGCACAGCATTTATTTCCGCCGCAGCCAGCGCGAAGTCAGTATCGACGGCGGCACTACCCTGCTGGAGGCGGCAAGGCAGGCCGGCATCGAGGTGCCCTCGGGCTGCGAGCGCGGTTTGTGTCGCGCCTGCGTTTGCACCAAGCTGACGGGTGTGACCCAGCACGAAGCAGAAGGCGGGGCCGCGTTGCAACGCATTACCGTGTGCAACAGCCTGCCACGTTCGGATATCGAGCTGGATTTATAAGCACCTTTCGTATAACGCCTGTAATAAAAAGACCGCGCGATGCGCGGTCTTTTTATTACACGAAATGCAGGCCCGGAAAGACTCAGGGCATCATCAGCGGCGTGCTGGGGCGGTTTGTCACCGGGTCCACCGATGCCGGTACGGCGGCGGATGCCGGTGCACTGACAGCGGGGCTGGTGCTTGCGGGTGCAGGCGCTACCGCAGCCGCCGGAGCGGAGGCGGGCGCCGCGACAGGAATCACGGGCACCGCCACCTTGATCGCGACGGGAGGAGCAGCGGCGGGTGCTGCTGTCACGGCGTTGTCGGGCTGGCCCCCAGGTGTCATCGCCAGGCTCTGGTCCAGATTGGTAAAGAATGCCTGATAGAACGCAGGGTCGGTCACGTCGCCCTCGGCCACCACGGTATTTTCATACTGGGTGCCAATGGGGAATAGCGGAATAATCCAGAGCAGGTGCCACCACTCGTGCCAGCTGCGGTGCAGTATGGATTTCTGGCTGGCCGCCAGACTGACAATGCTGCTGTTGCTGCTGCGCTCGCTGACATCGACAGTCGCGGCAATATCATAGGTCAGCGCATCATTGCTGTAGTCCTGCATGCCGCGCGAGGCCTTGATGATGCCGGCAGCCGAGTCCACGCTGTCTATCGCAAAGCCCTGTCTGGCCAGCAAGAGCTTGGCGGCCCGCAGGGCCTGCTCCTGCGGTGCGTTGACCACATGGCCATTGCCGGCAGGGGCGCTCTTGGCCGCAAAAGCCTGCCGGTAAGCCTCGTTATTGCCGGCACAGCCTGCCGCCAGCAGGCTGGCAAACGCGAGGGCGGTGAGGGTCAGTCCGGTTCTGGTGCGCAGCATTGCCTGTATTCTCTCGGTTGCTTTCAGGGGCGCAAAAGCGCGCATGAAAGTGGTTTCTCAAAGCATTGTGCAATACGTACAGGGAGCACGCAACAGCCGCAAGGGTCGGCTTTGGCCACGTTCAGGGCTTCCGGTAAAAAGCTGAAAAAACGGCAGGTGTCGGAGCCGGTTTGTCCTATGCTGATGCTGTGGCCCTAATGCTTGCAATTCCCTGAATGCGGCGACTTCCTGTCCGCCGTACCATGCCGAGGAAAATTCCCTGGAATGAGCCTTCGTTTGCTGGCAAGTCTCCGTCTTCAATCAGTCTGGCGCCTGTTTGGTGCGCTGGTGACGGGGTGCACGCTGCTGACGGCACCGGCAGCGGCGCAGGATACGGTGATCCGGTACTTTCCGGTGGGCTCAATCTACGAATATCGCTGGAAGCTGCTGGCGCTGGCGCTGGCGCACACGCAACAAACCGACGGCGCCTTTCGCCTGCAAGCCTGGCCTGAGGATGTTACCCAGAATCGTGGCATGTTGCTGCTGCAATCGGGCGCCATTGACGTGATCGCCCTCGGTACCAACGCCGAGCGTGAGAAGCGCATGCAGCCGGTCAGAATCGATATCCTGCGTGGCATCATCGGTTTCCGCGTGCTCGTGATCCGTGCTGCCGATCAGGCGCGCATTGCCGCCATGGACGACGAGGCCTTGCGCCGGCAGCTCACCTTCGGTCTTAACAGCCAGTGGGCCGATCTGCCCGTGCTGCTGGCCAGCAAGTACACCGTTGAAACCTCGGCCAACTATGAAAACCTGTTTGGCATGCTGGCGTATGGCCGTTTCGACGCATTTTCACGCGGGCTGAACGAGGCCTACCGTGAGCTTGATGAACGCAAGCAGCGTTATCCGCAACTGGCCGTGGAAAAAACACGGGCCCTGTATTTTCCCTACCCGGTTTATTTCTGGGTCAGCAAGGGCAATACGGCGCTGGCACAAAGAATACAGCGCGGGCTTACGCTGGCGCTGGCCGACGGTTCATTCAGGCGTTTGTTTGAAACCTATTATGCGGCGGAAATAAACAGGATGAAAAACGAAAAGCGTGATGTGATCCGGCTGCCCAACCCGGTGTTGCCGGCGGGTGACCCGGCACCGGACACCAGCTGGTGGTGGCGGTGACACGGGAAGCTGCCACCCCGTGCATATCCGGGCTTTATTAAAGGGGCGTAAACTTGTCTACGCAGACACTCTCCAAACGGCTGTTGTACACCCTGTTTCCCTGGTATCTGCTGCTGGTGCTGAGCATGATAGCGGCGCAACTGGCGTTACAATATTTCAGTGTCAGCCGCGACATTGACCGCGACCTGGCCTCGCTGGGCCGCACGGTGCAGCCGGCGGTGACCGAGTCGGTGTGGGAGCTGGATACCCCGCAGCTGCGGTCGATGGCGCGCGGCATTCGCCAGAATGCCATTGTCTCCGGTGTCGAGATCGACTCCGTCAAGGGCGAGGTGCTGGTGGCTGACGGCATGTTGCCGCTGGCGCCCGATACGGAAGGGGGCATTCTCCCGCGCCCGTTCCGTCAGGCGGTCTTGCCGCTGGCCTATCAGTCGCCACGTGGTGATACCCGGCTGATCGGCCAGCTCCATCTGTTCGCCAGCCGGCAGGTAGTCTGGAGCCGCACCCGCTACAGCTTTTTCTCCGTGCTGCTCAATTCACTGGTGGTCACCACCGGCCTGTGGCTGCTGTTCTCCTGGACCATCCGCTTTCGCCTGTCGGATACCGTTACGCGGGTGGCCGGGGCCGTGGCCAACTGGCGTTTTCAGGCAACGGACATGCCGGTGGAGCACACGGAGTACCCCTACCACGACGAGTTGGGGCAGCTGGTGCATGCGCTCAACGACATGCTCAGCAGCACCGAGGCGCGCAAGCGCGAGCTGGTCAGGACCAACCAGCTGCTCGCCGACAGCGAAGCCCGGCTCAAGCAAAGCAACGAGCAACTGGAGCAGCGGGTCAAGGACCGCACCGCTGAGTTGCAGGCCCTGTTCGAGTCTGCCAGCGTCGGTATCGCACTCCTGCATGACAGGGTCATCCTGCGCTGCAACCAGCGCATGGACGAAATGTTTGGCTACGACGAGGGCGAGCAGGTCGGCAAGTCCACACGCCTGTGGTATGCCGACGAGGCCGCATGGCTGGCGGGCGATGGCGACGAGCAGATCCAGCGCGGCGAGACCCAGGTGTCAGCGCACCAGCTGGTGCGCAAGGACGGCAAGCCGTTCTGGGTCCGCATGTCCAACCGTGCCATCGACGCCAGCAATCCCTCCAAGGGCTCCGTGCTGGTGGTCGAAGACATCACGGCAGAGTTTGATGCCATGGAGCAGATGACCAGGGCGCGCATGCTGGCCGAGCAGGGCACGCGCATGAAGTCGGAATTTCTCGCCAACATGAGCCACGAAATCCGCACGCCCATGAATGCCGTGCTCGGCATGCTCTACCTCGCCCTGCGCACCGAGCTGTCGCCGGCCCAGCAGAACTACCTGCTCAAGGCGCAGGGAGCGGCCAACTCCCTGCTGGGCATTATCAACGACATTCTTGACTTCTCGAAAATAGAGGCCGGCAGGCTGGAGATCGAGCAGGTGGAGTTCAGTCTGGACGCGGTGCTGGACAGCCTGAATGACATGGTCAGCCATCAGGCCGGGCAAAAGGGCATTGTCTTTCGCTTCAGCCGCGACGAATCCATTCCGCCCCTGTTGCTGGGTGACGCGCTGCGTATTGGCCAGGTGCTGCTGAACCTGTGCGGCAACGCCGTCAAGTTTACCGAGCAGGGTGAGGTGGAGCTTGAGGTGCATGCTTTTGAGGTAAGCACGAGCGATCTGGTCATCCAGTGCTGTGTGCGTGATACCGGCATCGGTATGTCGACGGAGCTGCAGGCCCGGCTGTTCGAGAAATTCACCCAGGCTGATCAGTCAACCACGCGCCGTTTTGGCGGCACCGGGCTGGGCCTCGCCATCAGCAAGAAACTGGTGGACCTGATGGGGGGGCGTATCTGGATCGAGCACTCCGAGCCGGACCGGGGCAGCACTCTTTGTTTTACCCTGCCCCTGAAGGTGGCGGCACTGGCGCAGGCCCGCCCGCTGCCCAGCGTGGAGAGCGGCCGTCGCTTTGCAGGCCGGCGGGTGCTGCTGGTGGAAGACAACGCCATCAACCGCGAATTTTCCAGCGAGCTGCTCGGCAGGGAGGGCATCACGGTCGATACGGCGGTCAATGGCCACGAAGCCCTCATCCGTGTGCAGCAGCAACACTACGACGCTGTGCTGATGGACATCCAGATGCCGGTCATGGGCGGGCTGGAGGCAGCACGGCAGATTCGTGCCCTTGGGCAGGGAGCGGGTGGCGAGGCGTTGCGCAGCGTGCCCATCATCGCGATGAGTGCGCTGGCCATGGCGCAGGACATCGAGCGCAGCCGTGCCGCCGGCATGAACGACCACGTGACCAAGCCGGTGGCGCCCGACATCCTCATGGCCGTGCTGGCACGCTGGCTGCCCCCGCAGCAGCAGGCCGATACCGCCGATACCGCCGTGCCCGCTGCGCCGGCCGGCACCGGCTTCCCGCCGGACCTGGAGGCGCTGACCAGCCTTCATGCCCGCGAAGGCGTGCACCGTATTGGTGGCAAGGTAGAGGCCTACCGCAAGCAGCTGCGGCGCTTTCGCGAGCACTATGCCGACGCCGCCGACGCCTTGCAGCGCCTGCTGGGCGCTGGCGCTGCCTTGCAGGCGCTGGAATACTGCCACATGCTGAGGGGTGTCACCGGCAACCTCGGGGCCATGGCCCTGTGCGAACAGGTGGGTGCCATCGAGGCCCGGCTGGGGCAGGGCGCGCTGCCCGACGCCCAGGCACTGGCGGTCCTGCGCACCCGTGTGCACGAAGTAATCGCGGATATCGACAGCCTCGGCGCCAGCTCCACCCCCGCACCCTTGCCAGCACTGGGGCCCGAACAATTGCGCGAACGGCTGGTGCAACTGGTGCATGCACTGGAATATGATCTGGGGGCCGCCGACGCCTTGCTGGCGGACCTGCTGGCCGGGGTGCGCGACACCCCGCTGGCGCCGGAGATCAGTGCCATCGCCGCCCATATTGACGAGTTCTCGCTCGATGAGGCACTGCGGCAACTACGACAACTACAAGAGCGCCTGACGCCGGCCTGAGGAATCTATCATGACAGATGCAAGCAACGGCCGACCCCGCATTCTGATCGTCGATGATGTGCCCGAGAACCTGCACGCCCTGATGAATATCCTGCGCGACGACTATGCCATCGCCGCCGCCACCAGCGGCGAAAAGGCGCTGGAACTGGCGCAGCGCCAGCCGCGGCCCGACCTGATCCTGCTCGACATCAAGATGCCCGGCATGAACGGCTATACCGTACTGAAGCATTTGCAGGCCAATCCGCTGACAGCGCCCGTTCCGGTCATTTTTGTCAGCGCCCTCACCGAGCCGGCCGAGGTAGCGCGCGGCCTCAAGCTGGGCGTGGCCGACTATGTCACCAAGCCGCTGGACCCCGACCTGCTGCATTTGCGCGTGCGCGCCCAACTGGAGCTGCGGCGCTACCGGCAGCGGGCCATGGCCGGTTCCTTCGTGGCCGGGAGCGAAGCGCCGCAGCTACCCACCGTGCTGGTGGTCGATGATGTGCCGGAAAATATCCACGGCCTGCTGGAAGTGCTGAAAGAAGATTACCGCGTCGTCGTGGCCAACAGCGGCGCCCGCGCCCTCGATCTGGTGCTGGGCAGTTCGCCGCCCGATCTGGTATTGCTCGATGTGGTCATGCCGGGCATGGATGGCTATGAAGTCTGCCGCCGCATCAAGGCTACGCCAGCGGGCCTGCGCATTCCGGTTATTTTCGTTACGGTGGTGGATACCACGCAGGAAAAGGTCAAGGGCTTTGCCATTGGCGCGGCGGACTATATCACCAAGCCCTTCAATATCGACGAGGTGCGCGCCCGTGTGCGCACGCATCTCGAACTGGCGCGCCTGCGGCACTTCCTCGAAAGGCTGGTGGAAGAGCGCACGGCCCTGCTGCACGCCAGTGAGGAAAAATACCGCATCCTCGCCGAATATTCGCCCAATTGGGAATACTGGCTGGCGCCTGACGGCAGCTATCTGTATGTGTCGCCTGCCAGCATCGACGTGTCGGGCTATGCACCGTCAGAGTTTCTGGCCGACCCTCGGCTGATGGAAAAAATCATTCACCCGGACGACCTCGAAACCTGGACCCTGAACGGCCCGCGCGCGGTCACGGTCAGTCCGGATTTGCTGACCTTTCGCATACGCGCCAAAGACGGTAGCGAGCACTGGATCGAGCACGCCTGCAAGTCTGTGTTTGACGCCGACGGCAAGTCGCTGGGCCAGCGTGGCTCGCACCGTGATGTGACTGACCACCGCCTGACCGAGCAGAAGCTCGATTTCCTCATTAACCGCGACCCCTTGACCGGGCTCTTGAACCGGGGTCTCTTTGCGGAGTTGCTGACCCACGCCATCCTGCATGCCGAGCGCAACCAGACCAGTTTTGCGCTGCTGTTTCTCGGCCTCGATCATTTCAAGACCATCAACGAAAGCCTTGGCCACCGACTGGGTGACCAATTGCTGATCGAAGCCGGCAAGCGCCTGCAAAGCCTGCTGCCGGAGAGCGATGCGATTGCGCGCATCGGTGGTGACGAATTCAACATCATTCTGGATCGCGGCGCCGACATGGCCCGCGTAGACCTGATGGCGCAACGCATGATCGACGCGCTGGCCGAGCCTTTCATGCTGGAAGGCAATGGCGTTTATATCGGTGCCAGCGTCGGCGTGGCGCTCTATCCCGCCGACGGGCGCGATGCTGCCACCCTGCGCAGCAGCGCCGATGCCGCCCTGCACCGCGCCAAGGTACAGGGCCGGGGCATATTGCGCTTTTTCTCGGCAGAAATGACAGGCCGCGCCCGCGACCGGCTGACGCTGGAGTCTGACCTGCGCCGCGCCCGCGACCGTGACGAACTGCGCCTGCATTACCAGCCGCAGGTTGATCTTGTCACGGGTGAAATCGTCGGAGTCGAGGCGCTCTTGCGCTGGCAGCACCCCGTGCGCGGGCTGATGCTGCCCTGCGACTTCATTCCCATGGCCGAAGAAAGCGGCTGGGTGGTGCAACTGGGTGACTGGGTCCTGCAAACCGCCTGCCGCCAGCTCCGGGAGTGGACCGACGCCGGGCTGAACCTGCGGCAGATGGCGGTCAATGTATCTGCCGTGCAATTGAGCCGGGGCCTGTTGCAGGAATCGGTCAAGGCGGCGCTGCGCGACACGGGCATTCCTGCCGAACAACTGGAACTGGAAATCACCGAAAGTTTTTTCATGGCCGACCGCGACCGCTCCTTCAAGTCGCTGGAAGACATCAAGGCGCTGGGCGTGCGCCTCTCGATTGATGATTTCGGCACCGGCTATTCATCACTCGCTTATTTGCAGCAGCTCGAGGTGCACAAGCTGAAAATCGACATGTCCTTTGTGCGCGACATGACCACCAACAGCGGCAACGCCTCCATCGTCAAGGCCGTGATCGCGCTGGGCCACAGCCTGGGGCTGGAGGTGATCGCCGAGGGCGTGGAGCAGCCCGATCAGGCCCGCTACCTGCGCCTGCTGCAATGTGACGTGATGCAGGGCTATCTGGTCAGCCGACCACTGCCTGCCGATGACATGACTCGCTTGCTGAGCACCCATGCGCCGACGCCGGTGCCACTGGATTACAGGGAGTAGGGCTGGCCAGCGTATGCCGGAAGGTGCAGCCCACCGGTCAATCACTGTACAATGACCACCGCGTCATGAATTGGGGGCCCGACTTTATGCCGGGAATGTCATACGACGCCCAGGTGGTTTCGGCGTTTTCCTGCATTGGCTCCGGCCAGCACTCATCCCCAAACGCGACTTGAACGCGAATACTGATTCATATTATTCATGCTGCCGCATTGCAGGGCGCCGTCACTGCCTGCCTCAAATACTGTCTGGAGTTTGCGATGAAAATTGAAAATAGCGTAGCCGTCATCACCGGCGGTGCCTCGGGCCTGGGTCTGGCCACGGTCGAGCGTTTCGTGGCCATGGGCGCCAAGGTCTCCATCTTTGATTTCAATGAAGCGGCCGGCCTTGCCACCGCCGAGCGTCTGGGCGCCAATGTCATGTTTACCAAGGTCAACGTGGCCGACGAAGACGGTGTCAAGGCTGCCATCGACGCCACCGTGGCGCGTTTTGGCGCGATCCATGTCTGCATCAACTACGCCGGCATTGGCAGCGGCGTCAAAACCTTTGGCAAGAACGGCGTGTTCCCGCTCGCCGAATTCAACAAGGTCATTCAGGTGAATCTGGTCGGCACCTTCAACGTGCTGCGCTTTGCCGCCGAGCAGATGGCCAATAACGAGCCGGTCGACGGCGAGCGTGGCGTCATCATCAACACCGCTTCGGTCGCCGCCTACGAAGGCCAGATCGGGCAGGCTGCCTATAGCGCCTCCAAGGGCGGCGTGGTCGGCATGACCCTGCCGATTGCGCGTGATCTGGCTTCCTATGGCATTCGCGTCAACACCATCGTGCCGGGTCTGGTGCACACGCCCCTGTTCGACAGCCTTGAGCCGCACATCGTGGCCGCGCTGGAAGCCACCGTGCTGAACCCCAAGCGCCTCGGCCGCCCCGACGAACTGGCCCACACCGCTGTGTATATCGTCGAAAATGGCTATGTTAACGGCGAATGCATTCGCGTGGATGGCGGTATCCGCATGCAGCCGCGCTGATTGTCGAGTCTGTCTCAAACCCTCCGGGCTGCGTCCACGGCTGAAAGCACTTTCGGCTCAAACCGGCCTATACTGGGCTCCTTCTGAAAAAAGGGGCCCAGCATGAGCAAGATTGTATTCATTACCGGCGCGTCCAGCGGCATAGGCGCCAGCCTCGCCCGCGAACTGGCCAGCCGTGGCTATAGCCTGGGCCTCTTTGCCCGTCGTCTCGACCGGCTGCAAGCGGTGGCGGCCGAGCTTCGCCTGCAGTACCCGGTGCGGGTGGAAGTGGCGGTCATGGACGTCTGCGAGCAGGACAGCGTGCCCGGCATTGTCGAGGCCATGCGGGAAACGCTGGGCGGGCTGGACATCATGGTGGCCAATGCCGGCATCGTTGGTGTGCGCAAATCCGGCAGCGGCGACCTGTCGGTAGACCGGCGCGTGTTCGAGACCAATGTGATGGGGGCGATTGCCACCCTCGATGCGGCGGTCGCGCACTTCAAGGCGCAGGGCGGCGGCCAACTGGTGGGCATTTCTTCGGTGGCGTCCCTTTTTGGTATTCCCGGCAGCGCGGCCTACTCGGCTTCCAAGGCGGCGCTCTCGAATTATCTGGATGCCATGGGCAAGGAACTGTCCCACTACAGGATCAAGGTCACCGCGATCCTGCCGGGCTTTGTCGAAACCGATATCGCGCCGGGCATGGAAAAATACCCCCTGGTGGCCAAGCCGGAGAAAGTTGCGCGGGAAATTGCCGATGCCATCGAGCGCGGCGCGAAGACCGCCATCGTGCCGCGTTTCCCCTGGGCCGCACTGGCGCCCAGCCTCAAGCTGGTGCCCGATGCCTTGATGAAGCGGATTTTCTAGCTTGCCACTCCCGCAGCACCCGGTATTCTTGTTCGACAAGCAACAGCTGTCAGGTTCCGGCAGGTTCAGCGGCGGCCCCCTGATTTACAGTGGGCATCGATCATTTGCATGACTTTGCATGACTTTTTGGGGCAGCCACGATGAAAGACTCTGTGCAGCAGCGCAAGCGGACTAGCATTTTCCTGTTGGTGCTGCCCTCTGCCCTGGCGCTGCTGGTGCTGGGCTTGTCATGGGAGGCCAACGAGCAGCTGGCCAGCGACTACGCGGCGGTGACCCGCGCTTATAGCGTCACTGCCCAACTCGAAACGTTGCTGAGTCGCGCTACCGACGGCGAGACCGGCCAGCGTGGCTTTCTGCTGACGGGCAATGAGTCCTTCCTCGGGCCGTATTACTCCTTTGTCAGTCATATCGACGACGACTATGCCGCGCTTGCGGCCCTGACCGGCGATGACCCGGTGTTACAGCAGGAACTCCAGAAGCTCCGCCCCCTGATTGATACCCGCCGGAAAATACTGGAGCAACTGATCGTCGAGCGACGCCAGCACGTGCTTGATTCCGCGCAGGTGATGCCGGTACTGGATCAGGGAAGGGCAGTGCATGATCAGATTCGCGCCGTCATCAGCCGCATGAACCGTCACGAACAGGACCTTGTCGCACTCGACAATCATGACGTGGTCACGGGAACCCAGCGTGCCCAGGATACCCGCGTGCTGGTGCTTTTTGTGGCTGCGGTGCTGGGTATCGCCTTCGCCATTTTCAGCTGGCGCAACAACGTCAGGGACAGGCAGGCCGCGTTGGCTCTGGAGCAGGCCGACGCCGAGAAAGTGCATCTGCAAGCCGAAGTTGCCCGCAATCTGGCCCTGCTGACCCGCATGGGCGAATTGGCCAGGGTAGGGGGCTGGGAATTTGATGTAATGACCCAGGAGGCGGTGTGGTCGCCCGAAGTTTTCCGTATTTATGAGGTAAGCCCACCGAATCCGCTGCCGCTGGAAAAGGTGCTGGATTTTTACCTGCCGGAGGGGCGGCGGCAGATTGAACAGGCCATTATTATAGCTATCACGCAGGGCGGCAGCTGGGATCTGGAACTGCCCTTTATTTCCGCCAAGGGTCGCCACCTGTGGGTGCGTACCATTGGTACGGTGATGCTCAGGGACGGCGTGCCGGTCAAGTTCGAGGGCGCCCTCCTGGATATTACCGAGCGCAAGCTGGCGCAGCACGAGGCACATGGCGCCAACGAGCAGTTGAAAGTGGAGCGCGACCGCGCCGAGGCGGCCAACCGGGCCAAGAGCCAGTTCCTCGCCAATATGAGTCACGAAATCCGCACGCCCATGAATGCGGTGCTGGGCATGGTGCAATTGCTCGGCAAGACTGAATTGACCCTGCGCCAGCATGACTACGTGGAAAAGACCCAACAGGCCGCGAGGTCGCTGCTGGGCATCATCAACGACATCCTCGATTTCTCAAAAATAGAAGCCGGCAAGATGTCGCTGGATATCCAGCCATTTTCGCTGGAGAAACTGGCGCGGGACATGGCCGTCATTTTGTCCGGCAGCCTCGGCAGCAAGGACGTGGAAGCGGTCATCGACGGTGACGCGGACCTGCCGCTGGACGTGAAGGGCGACTCCCTGCGCCTGCAGCAGGTGCTGGTCAACCTCATGGGCAATGCCGTCAAATTCACGCAGCAAGGAGAAATCGTTTTTTCCATGCGCCTGTTGCGCGCCAGTCCTGCTGAAGTCACCATCGAATTTGCCGTGCGTGACACGGGCATCGGCATTGGCCCGGAACATCTGGAGCAGATATTCGAGGGCTTCTCTCAAGGCGAGGCCTCCACCACGCGGCGCTTTGGCGGCACCGGGCTGGGTCTTGCCATCAGCCGCGAGCTGGTGGCAATGATGGGTGGGCAGTTGCAGGTGGAAAGCACGTTGGGGGTGGGTAGCCGCTTTTCCTTTACGCTCAGCTTCGAGACTGTGGAAAAGCCCGAGCTCCTGCAGGACAAATACGCGGTGTCCGCAATTCCCGGCCTGGTGCGTGACCACGCCCTGCGCTCCCTCGTGGTGGACGACAACGTGATGGCGCGGGAAGTGCTCGAGTCCATGGTGCTGTCGCTGGGTTGGGTTTGCAACTCCGTCAGCAGCGGCCCGCAGGCGCTGGCCCTGATGGAAGAGAGTGCCCGCAAGCAGCTGCCCTACGACGTGGTGTTCATGGACTGGAAAATGCCCGGCATGGACGGGCTGGAAACGGCACACCACATGCGCGACAAGTATAACGGCGCCACCTCGCCCATCATCATCATGGTGTCGGCCTATGATCGCGAGTCCCTTGCCGACTCGCTGACCGAGGGCGACACGACGCTGGACGGCTTCCTGGTCAAGCCGGTTACGGCCTCCATGCTGTTTGATGCCGTGGTGGACGCCACGGCGGGTATCCGCCCAAGCACTTTGCTGTCGCCGCTGACCTCGCGTCTGGCGGGTTTGCGCCTGCTGGTGGTTGAAGACAATGCGCTGAACCAGCAGGTGGCGCGTGAGCTGCTGACGAACGAGGGGGCCGTGGTCGAGGTGGCCGGCAATGGCAGGCTGGGGGTCGAGGCGGCGCTGGCGGCAAGGCCGCCCTTCGACGCCATTCTCATGGACATACAAATGCCCGACATGGACGGCTATGCAGCGACGCAGCAGATTCGCCGGCACGGCAGGCGCGGGGCATTGCCGATTATTGCCATGACCGCCAATGTCATCGCCTCTGACAAGGCAGCCTGCCTTGCGGCGGGCATGAACGACCATATCGGCAAGCCGATTGATGTAACCGCGATGGTCGATACCATCCTGAAATACTGCAAGCCCCTGGCAATACCGGCGGGGCTGGCGACTACTGAGCCTGAGCCCGAGCCTGCGCCTGCGCTGGCCGACCGCATCGACCGGGAAGCGGCGCTGAAGCGTCTTGGTGGCAATACGAGCCTGTTTGCCAGTCTGGCAGGGCGTTTTGTGGAGGATACGGTCGGCGTGATGGCCGAGTTGCGCGGGTTGTTACAGCAGCCCAGCCGCAACGAAGCGGCGCGCAAGCTGCACACACTGAAAGGTCTGGCAGGCACCATGGGTGCCACCCGGCTTGCCTCCCTGCTGGCCGATATGGAGGCAGGGCTGGGCGAGGTGGGCGCTGTGGTCACGGAGGCCCGGTTGCAGGCGCTGGCGGGCGAGCTGGAGGCCAGCCGTCAGGTGCTGGCGGCCATGGCGAATGAATCGGGCGCTGCCTAGACGGCAGGCTAGGCTTGGGCTGCCAGCGACTTTGCCCACAGGGCGCGGACTTCATCACCCAGCGTCGTGATATCGACGGGTTTGGCCAGCACTCCAATGGCGCCGATGTCGAGCAGCGCCTGCACGGCGGCTGGCCGGGTTTCCGCCGTCACGAACATGGCCGGGGTGGTGGCATAGTCTGCCCGCTGTCGCAGCAGGCGCAGGCTGGCAGGGCCATCCGGGTCGGGCATCATGACGTCCAGCAGCAGCAGGTCAGGCGCCACCGCTGGCGGCGCTTGCAGCAGTTCATGCACATTGCTGAACATGCTGAGCTGGAAGCCGGCAATATCGGCCAAGGCAATGCGCACCAGTTCACTGATAAATTCTTCATCGTCGATATAAACAATATGCTGTAGCGGCTTCATGGGCGGGCGTATTCCTCCGGCGGGCGGGCATGGTGCCAAGAGTCGGCAAGATTGCAGCGAAATGCAATCCCCCTATGGCTGCCCGGAGTGCCGGGGCAGCACAGAAACTTGGTAGAATGGACAGCCCCTGACGTCTGAGACATCATGCGGGCCGCTGTATTGCAGTCTTGCGGGAGAGAGCCATGTCGGAACCTGAAAAAAGCTCGGTTGAAGAGCGCATTCGCGCGCTGAGGGCACGCTTTGCCGCCGCCTTGCCACAGTTCGTCATCGATACGCGCGGGCGCTGGCAGCGCCTGCGTGACAACCCCTGGGATGCGCAGCTGGCGAAGGAACTACAGAATTTTTCGCACAAGCTGTCCGGTTCCGGCGCCAGTTTCGGCTTCCCCGAAGTCAGCGTATGCGCACGCCCGCTGGACGAGGCACTGGTGCAGTTCGTGGTGTCAGGAGCCAGCCCCGACAAGGCACAGCTGGCCGATCTGGACCAGAAGCTGCAAGTCATGCTGCGCGCCATGCAGCTGGCGGCGGATGGCAAGACCAGCGCCCCCGAGGCGGTGGAGCCCGTTGAAAAAGCGGCCAAGCCCGGCCAGCTGGTACTGGTGATCGACGATGACGAGCTGTTGCGCTCCCGCTTGGCCATTGTGCTCGAAGAGGCTGGCTACCGGGTAGTGACCACGGGCGACCCCGAAGCCGCCACGGCGCTGCTGGAGAGGGAGTTTCCGGCCGTGGTGCTGCTGGACCTCATGTTTCCGGGCCGTGGCCGCCCCGCCTTTGAGGTCGTGCAGAATATTCGTGATATTACCGGACAGCGCACGCCGGTAGCGATCATCAGTGGCCGGACCGACGTTGCCTCGCGGCTGGAAGGCGTGCGTGCCGGGGCTGATGCCTACCTCGCCAAACCGCTGGACCAGCAACAGGTGGCCAAGACGGTAGCGCAGCTGGCCAGCCTGGAGCAGACCCGGCTGCGCTGTCTCGTGGTGGATGACGATACACTGCTGGCCGCCCAGCTGGTGACCTGGCTGGGTGCCGATGGCATGGTGGCCGACACGGTCAACGACCCGCTCAAGTGCTGGCAGAAGGTGCAGGATTTCCACCCTGACGTGCTGGTGATGGACGTCAACATGCCCGACTGCAACGGCATCGAACTCGCCACCCTGCTGCGGCAGGACGAGAAGACGGCGTTCACTCCCATCATTTTCCTGACCGCCGACACCGCGCCCACGACCCATCAGGATGCGATGGCGGCAGGTGCCGATGACTTCCTGCGCAAGCCCGTGAGGCAGGAGGTGCTGCTGCAGTCGGTGCGGGCCCGCGCCCGTCTGGCCCAGCGCATGAAGGAACAGGTGCGCCGCGTGACACAGCAGGTATCCAACAGCAGCAGCCTGTCGCGGCATTTCTTTTTTGCTGAGCTGGAGCGGGCACTGGAAATGGCGGATGAGGGCAAGCAGCACATGGCCTTCGTGCTGATGGGCCTGACCGATGCCCCGCAGATACTCAAGGATCACGGCACGCCCGGCCTGGCCGAGGTGCACGAGCAATGGGTGGCACGGGTGGAGGGTGTGCACCCCGCGAAGTGGTCCATGCTCGGTGAAAACACCGTTGGCCTGTTGCTGCCGGCGGCGGCGGTAGCCGCGCAAACGGCGCTGGTGCGGCGTATTGTGGCGAAGCTGTCTGCCAAGCATTACCGGGTCGGCACCAGCCAGGTAGCTGCCAGCATGGGGGTAGCGGCGGTGCATCTGGGCCGCAGCCAAGCGACCGTCAATACCTTGCTGATGCAGGCAGAGCAACTGCTGGGCATGGCCTTTGCCGCCGGCCCCGGCACCATCAAGGAGGGTTTTGCCGGGGTCAGGGGCACCGAGGCTGCCGACTCCAGCGGCGATTTTCCGGCCGACAAGATGCGGGCGGTGTACCAGCCCATTGTCACCATCGACGGCATGGGCAGCCCGGTGAACGTAGTGCTGGCGCGCATTGCCGACAAGGACGGCAATTTGCTGCCGACCGGGCGCTTCCTGCCGGTGCTGGAGCGCCGGGGCTGGTTGCCTGAGCTGGATGTGTGGGTGTTCCGCCACGCCCACGCGATGTTGACGCAGCAGATCAGCAGCGAGACGCCCCTGTTTCTCGTGGTGCACGCCAGCGAGCAGGGGCTCAGCAGTGCTGCTTATCCGGCCACGGTGCGGGCGCTACTCAAGGAGCAGCCCATGCGCAACGCCAACCAGTGCATCGTCATTGCCGTGGATGAGGCGGCGGCGATCAGCCACCGTGATGCGGTAGCGCAACTGTCCCGCATCGTGCAGGAGGCCGGTTGCGGCATCATGCTCGCCAATTACGGCAGCACCACCGGCAGCCTGGCGGTGCTGGAGCACGTGCAGCCCCTGTTTGTGCGCCTGAACGATCCGCTGGCGCGGCGGCTGGAGCAAAGCCCGACCACGGATGCCGCCGACAAGGTATTGCTCGACGCCGTGCTCTCGGCCAATGCCAGCGTGGTGGCCGGCGGCATCGAAAATGCGCGCAGCCTGTCGGCGCTGTGGTCCAAGGGCGTGCGTCGCTTTCAGGGCTATTTTATTCAGGAGCCCAACGCCGCCATCGGTACCGACGGCAGGTAGTTGGGGGAGACGGCCTCAGGCCGTGGCGGTTGGCAGGGCAAGTTCGAAGCAGGCGCCCGCCTTGGGCTTGCCCCGGTATTCCAGGGTGCCGCCGCAGCTGACCACGAGGTGCCGGGCGATATACAGGCCGAGGCCAAGGCCCGGTGCACCGGCGCTTTGTGTGGCGCGGTAATACTTGGAAAAAATCTTGTCCTGCTCGGCCGGAGGTACGCCGGGCCCCTGGTCGCTGATAAGCAGGCTGATGGTGTGGGGGTTGGCGCCCACCTTCTTGATCGCCAGCTCGATGGGCGAGCCCTCAGGGGAGTACTTGAACGCATTGTCGAGCAGGTTCATCAGGGCGTAGTGGAGCAGCTCCGGCAGGCCCCGCACCAGTGTTTTTTCAATGCCCGTTGCCAGCTTGATCCGCCCCTGCTGCTCGGTCGTAAAGCTCTGGATTACCCCGCCGGTGACCGCCAGGATGTCCACGGCGCCCAGTGCCGTCTCCTCGGTCGTGGTGGCGCGGTCGCTGTCCACCGAAATGCTGATCAGGTTATCCACGTTTTGTATCGCCGCCGAAATGCGCTCGTATCGCTTTTGCCGTTCCGGCGTGGTCACGGCGCCGTCCAGTATGCGCAGGGATTCGGCAGCGGCATTGATGGCGGAAATGGGGTTGCGGATCTCGTGCGCCAGCAGCGCCAGAAACTGGCTCTGGTTGGTGACCAGCTGCTCCTGCTTGGCGCGCAACTCCTGCGCAATCCTCGCCCGGTACAGGGCAATCTCGATGCTGGCCAGCAGCTCTTCGTGGCGATAGGGCTTGGCGAGGAAGCCATAGGGCATGGAGGCGACAGCGCGGGACACGGTCTTGGGGTCGCTGTAGGCCGTCAGGTAGACCACGGGGATGTCCATGGCAGAAACCTGCGCGCCGGCCTCTATGCCGTCCATCTGGCCCCTGAGCATGATGTCCATGAGCACGAGGTCTGGCCGGTCCTCAGCGACCAGGGCGAGGGCGTCAATGCCATTGTCGGCAGTGCCGACGATGTCGTAGCCAGCCGCTTCCAGCGTTTGCCAGATTTCCAGGGAAATGATCTGTTCGTCTTCAACTATCAGTATCTTGGCCATGCTACGGGTCCATAAGGCAATTGCCGGTGCCGCTCTTGCGGCCCCGGCTCACACCGGGGTCTGATGTGGCCACTATAAGCGAGCTGCCGCTCCCGTGCACGGGAGCTTGTCTGCTTTGGGCGGTCTGCCTTGAATTGTATGGTATTTGCGGGGTCGGGTTGATTGTACAAGCCCGTTCATGAGCAGGGCCGGCTGCCCTGTTATCGTGCAGGCGGCAACAAGCGCCAGCCGCCTATTGCGTATGCGTTATGCCGTGCCGCAGCCGGTAAATCCCCCGCCACACCAGAATCAGGCAGACCGGCACCGACAGCCCGACCACGATGCCCGGCCGGCTTATCCAGCCCAGCTCGTGCAGGGTTTCGGCGAGGTATTTCACCATGCCCACGAGGTAGTAGCTGATCGCCACGACGGACAGGCCTTCAACGGCCTGCTGCAATTGCAGCTGCATCTGGGCACGGTGATCCATGGACCTCAGGAGATCCTGGTTTTGGGCCTCCAGCGTCAGGTCAATCCGGGTGCGCAGCAATTCGCTGGCGCGGTCAATACGGGTGGCAAGACCATCGAGTTGTGTGGCTACCGACTCGGCGGTGCGATACGCCGGCGTCAGGCGGCGCAACAGGAATTCCGTAAAGGTCTGCATGCCGGGCTCCTCGTCTTCACGCAAGCCCTGCAAACGGCTGAGCACCAGATCGTAATACGCCCGCGCTGCCGAGAAACGGAAACTGGTGAGCGAGCGCAGGTGCTCGATACGGGCTGCCAAGGTGGAGAGGCTGGCCATCAGGCGTCTTTCGTCATCGAGGCTGCCAATGGCATTGATTCGCTCGTTGATGCCCGCCAGCGTCAAGCCCATGCCGGTTATTTCGGGTGCTACCTCGCGCGCTACCGGAAAGGCCAGCAGCACCATCATGCGATAGGTTTCGATTTCCAGCAGGCGCCGCACCAGACGGCCGAGTTGGCAAGGATTGAGTGCCTTGTTGAGGACGAGAATGCGGCCAAAGCCGTCGTCGTGAATACGGTAGGCCGTCCAGAGTCTGGCCTTGTAGCCGATGACCCAGGAGCTGACCAGACGATGGTCGTCAAAATGTGCGCGCACCGTATCGGCCGTGGCGTCGGTATCGGGCGCCTGATGCAGCTCGATATGCAGGCCGCTGATGACCCGGCCCGGCAAGGCCGCCAGCCAGCCCTCGGGAAGTTGCGACAGGGCATTGCCCCGAAAGGGGCTATCGCCTTCCAGCGGCCGGATAAAGGTATAGGTCGAGAATTCGGTATGGCGCTCCCAGCGCAGCTCAAAGCCGCCGAGGCTCAGGTGCAGGCAGGCAGATACCGTTACGGGCGGCGCCACCGCGAAATGCTCGCAAAGCTGCAGGATATGCCGATACTCCAGCGCTGCATCCCCGCCTTCGTGTATCAGCGCAATCTGGGAAATACCCGAGCCCTGCTCCAGCAGCGGAAAGGGGCGGGTATGCAGCTCATTGAACAGGCGTTCGCGCTCGCCATGAAAGGGCAGGGCCGCCCGTGTGTCATCCAGCGGAGACGCTGCGGCCTCCAATGCGGTATCGGGTTCCATTCTCTCTTGCAGCATCGCCGTGCCCTCCTGAGGGCCTGTTTACCGTTTTTATCACCCGGCGCGGGGTGATAAAAACGGTAAACAGGCTCTTGGTCGAGGCTAGCAAATAGTAGGGGCATACCGCTAGCCTTGGGAGAGTGGAAGGCCTGTGTCTCTCCGGTCGCTGATAGCGTCCACAATGCGGTGGCGCTCATCAACCCGACGCACTACGATTAGCTTGTTCGTACCGTCCGTCGGCTGCGCCGTGATCGTCTTGCCAATAACACTCACGACTTCGCTTACTGTTGCGCTCCACCAGGAGACGCTGACAAGGCCTGTGCCAGCAAGCTCCCAGGCAGTGGAAGTGCAATTATTTTCCTGCAGGACAGTGCCGGTCTGCTGATTTCCGCTCCGGTATCACTGGCCGGGCATCCGCATCCCTGGCGCCAGGATTTGAAACAAACAGCAATCGCCCAGGAAGCTGCTCCATGAAAAAGCTCACTTACGAATCCAGGCTTGCTGGCGGCTTTGTCGTCGCACTGCTGTTGCTGTTGCTGGCGGGCATGCAAATGTACCGCACACTCCAGGAATACATGGCCACCACGCGTTGGGTGGCGCACACCTACCAGGTACTGGATGCGCTCGGCGAGGTGGCGTCAGGTGTGCGTGCGCTGGAAAGTGGTCAGCGGGACTACATTTTGACCGACGAGGAGATTTTTCTGGCCGTGCGTGACGACGAAATCAGTCGGGTCCGCTCGGCCCTGACTCGGGTCGCCCAACTGACTATCGACAACCCCGGCCAGCAGTTGCGCGCAGCGGCGCTGACACAGCTGGTTGATGAGCGCTTGCAACTGCTGGACAAAACCACCGCCATATACCGCGCCGGTGGTCTCACGGCGGCGCGCGACAGCATTCGTACCGGCGTCTCCCGTCAAGTGATGGAAACGCTGGAGAGAAGGGTCGACGAGATGGATGGGGAGGAGCGCGCCCTGCTCACACAGCGTAGCGATGAGGCCAATCACGACGCCCGGCAGGCATTTGCGGTTGGCGCACTGCTGGTGGGACTTGCCGTGACGGGATTTTTCCTGTTTTGGTGGTGGAGTCGGCGCGAGGCACTGAGTCGGCAAGTAGCCGAGGCGGCGGTGCGCGACAATGAGCGGCTGCTGACCCAGGTGCTTGAACTGATTCCGGTGGGTGTATTCATCGCTGATGCGGCTGGGCAACTCACCCGGATCAACCCTGCCGGACACGATATCTGGGCCGGGGAGCGTCATGTTGGTCCTGAACAATACGGAGAATACATGGGCTGGCGGCCAGATACCGGAGCACGGATCGGCGCCGATGAATGGGCGCTGGCGCGCACGCTCAAGACCGGCGAAACCATCCGCGATGAACTCGCCGATATCCGCTGCTTCGACGGCCGCCGCAAGACGATTGTCAACAGCAGCATGCCAATCCGCGATGACTCCGGTCACATTGTCGGCGGCCTTTCTGTCAACGTAGACGTCACCGAGTTCAAGCGCACCGAGCGGCAGCTACGTGCAGCGGCGCACGCGGACGAGACGCAGGGCCGCGCACTGGCGCTTTTCTCGGCCAGCTTTGATCGGCGCAAGGTTCTCGAAGGTCTCCTGGCGCTGTTGGCAGAGCGCGAGCCCTTCCCCGTTTCCGCACTGTATGGCCTCGACGAATGGAGCGGCCGTTTTCACTGTGAAGCGGCGCACGGCCTGGGTGGAGATGCGCCCCGTGAGTTTGCGCTCGGTGAAGGGCTGCTGGGTCAGGCTGCCCAGGCGGGGAAAACAATGCTGCTTGATGTCGGCTGCCTGACGCTGCAGACCGGCATCGCCAATTTTACGCCGGCACAGGTGCTGATGATCCCGGTCGGCTATCAGGAGCGGCGCCTTGCGGTGCTGGTGCTGGCCGCGAGCCGGCCTGTAGCCGACGCTGACCGTGAATCGCTTGAAAGGTTGGCGGCGCAACTCGGCATAGCCCTGCATAACCTGCGGCAATACAGCGATCTCAAGCTGCTGGCAGAACGCCTGCGCAGCAGCAGCGAGGAAATTACATCCAAGAACCTGCAGCTCGAAGAAGCCAGCCGGATGAAGTCCGAATTCCTCGCTAACATGTCGCATGAGTTGAGGACGCCGCTGAATGCCATCATCGGCTTTTCGGAGGTGTTGAAAGATGGGCTGATGGGTGAGCTGACGCAGCAGCAGGCAGATTCCGTCACGGACATTTTCACGAGTGGCAACCACCTGTTGTCATTGATCAATGACATCCTCGACCTCTCAAAGGTAGAGGCCGGCAAAATGACGCTGGACCTTGAGCCGCTGCAGGTAGCCGAGTTGTTGAAGGCCGGCCTGCAAGTAGTGCGGGAGAAGGCGATGACGGCTCGCCTGCGCCTGGTCACCGAGGTCGCGGACGGACTGGAGGATATCTGGCTGGATCAGCGCAAGTTCAAGCAAATTCTCTACAATCTGCTGTCCAATGCCGTCAAGTTTACACCGGATGGTGGCGAAGTACGCGTTGTGGTGCACCGTGTCCGGCGCGAGGCCGTGCCTGGTGGCGGGTTCGGGTACTATCTTGAGCTGGCCGTGAGCGACTCCGGCATCGGCATTTCCGCCGAAGATCAGAAGCGACTGTTCCAGCCCTTTGTCCAGATCGACAGCACGCTCGGGCGACGCCATGACGGCACCGGACTCGGTCTGACCCTGGTAAAACGTCTGGCAGAGCTGCACGGTGGAGCAATCGCGCTGCACAGTGTACCTGGCAGCGGCTCAACATTCACGGTGTGGCTGCCGTGGCGCAGCGAGGGGGAAGCGCCGGTTATACCGGGCAGCGCCGTCCCTGTCGTGGCTGCTCCGGCGGCCGACGGTGGCCAGCACCTGGCACTGATCATCGAAGATGATGACAAGGCCGCAGGGCTGCTGCGGATGCAGCTGGAAGGCGCCGGATTTCGCGTCGTTCGTGCTGCCACAGCGGAATCCGGGCTGGATATGGCAGCACAGGAGCGTCCGGATCTCGTCGCACTCGATATCCTGCTACCCGGTATGGACGGCTGGGAGTTCCTTGAGCGCTTCAAGGCGCAGCCACAGTTTATGGCCGTGCCTGTCGTCATCATTTCCATCGTTGCCGACAAGAACCGTGGCCTGTCGCTGGGGGCTTCCCATGTGCTGCAAAAGCCCGTCGGACTGGAAGACTTGGCCAACGCGCTGGAGGCGGTCGGCTTCGTCACCAACGTCGACGGGAAGCCGCGCACGGTGCTTGTGGTTGATGACGATCCCAAAGCCGTGCAACTGATCGGCGACTATCTCGATGCTGCCGGCCACTGCGTGCTCTCGGCCTTTGGCGGGCAGGAAGGCATTGACACGGCACGGCGCCGACTCCCGGACCTGATCGTGCTCGACCTGATGATGCCCGAGGTAAACGGCTTCGACGTTGCAGAGGCACTGAAGAAGGATGTTGCTACGGCGACCATCCCGATCATTATCGTGACCTCCAAGCAGTTGACAGCGGAGGAGCGCACCCGGATCAACGGCGACGTGCTGGAGGTCATCGAAAAGTCGGAATTCAACCATGGTCGCTTCGTCGGTGAAGTACGGCGCGCAATGGCCGGAAAGGGCAAATGACATGGCGCGCGTCCTGATGATTGAAGACAATGCCGCCAACATGAAGCTGGCGGTATTCCTGCTGGAGCAGGCTGGCCATGAGGTTTTCCAGATCAGCGATGCCGAGGAAGGTATCCGCCTCGCGCGGGAACGGCTGCCGGACCTGATCCTGATGGATATCCAGCTGCCCGGCATGGATGGCCTGACAGCCACGCGCCAGCTCAGGGCTGATGCATTGACACGTGGCATCAAGGTCGTGGCGCTGACTGCTTTTGCCATGGCCGGCGACCAGGAGAAGATCAAGGCTGCCGGCTGCGACGGCTACATCGCCAAGCCAATCCGGTACCAGGAGTTCCTGGGAGTGGTGGCGGAGATGACCGCAGGCAGTGCGCGTCAGCACCGATAAGATAAAACGGCTTTTGATCATACGGCCTGCGCCGGTACTTTGATCGCCGCGCCGGCTGGGCCACATTCAAGCTCACCGGCAAGCCCTGTTTCTCCCATGGCGGGAAGGCTCCATCCCTCTCCTCACACCCATCCCGCAGTTTGCGCGCTTCAGGCTGACTTCCGCATATACGCCAAGGGTATGCCTCTCCTTTCCGCCTGCCTCAAGATACAGCCCTGCCAAGGCCCATCAATATGTTACTTGCATGGTGATAGTAACTTGTCTATAGTTACTTTCATGGTGAAAGAAAGTAAGCCGGCGCTATCCCGCGCCCTTGTTGATCGGAGACCGTCATGAAAGCCCTCATTGCCGCCTACGCCCGTTCCCCCTTCCATTTCGCCCGTAAAGGCGCACTCGCCACCACCCGCCCTGATGACCTTGCCGCTCAGGTCGTCAAGGGGCTGCTGGCGCGCACCGACCTTGATCCCGCCCTGCTGGAAGATGTCATTCTGGGTTGCGCTTACCCCGAGTCTTCCCAGGGGAATAACCTTGGTCGCATCGTCGGCCTGCTCGCCGGGCTGCCGCAGCAGGTCGGGGGGATGACCGTCAATCGTTTCTGCGGTTCCTCCATGCAGGCTATTCATATCGCCGCTGCCCAGATCGAAGCCGGCATGGGCGATGCCTTCCTCTGCGTTGGTGTCGAATCCATGACCATGGTGCCGCAGGGCGGCTTCAACTTTTCCCCGCATCCTGGCCTGTTCGAGCACAGCGATGCCTATATCAGCATGGGAGAAACCGCCGAAAACGTTGCCCTGCGCTGGCAGGTAGCCCGTAGCGATCAGGAGGCCCTGGCCGTAGAGTCTCACCGCAAGGCCGCTGCCGCCCGCGCCGAAGGCCGGCTTACCGACGAAATCATCCCGGTCCAGACCGACACCGGCGAATGGGTCGATGCAGATGGCTGTATCCGCCCGCAGACCACGGCCGAGGCGCTGGCCGCCCTGCGCCCGGCTTTCCGGCCCGATGGCGTGGTTACCGCCGGCACCTCCTCGCCCCTCACCGACGGCGCTTCCGTCGTGCTCGTCACCAGCGAGGATTTTGCCATCGCCCACGGACTGCATCCGCTGGCGCGCATACGTGCCGCTGCCTCGGTCGGTTGCGATCCCGCCATCATGGGCATGGGCCCGGTGCCAGCCACCCGCAAAGCCCTGCTGCGCGCCGGCCTTGCCGTGGCCGATCTCGACATCGTGGAGATCAACGAAGCCTTTGCCTCCCAGGCGCTGGCCTGTATCCGCGACCTTGGGCTGGACCCTGCTACCATCAACCTCGACGGTGGCGGCCTTGCCATCGGCCACCCGCTCGGCGCTACTGGAGCCCGCATCACCGGTAAGGCCGCTGCCCTGCTGGCGCGACAGGGCGGTCGCTATGCGCTCGCCACCCAGTGCATCGGTGGTGGCCAGGGTATAGCCACCATTCTCGAAGCGCTGTAAATCAATCACCGACCGGAATCAGGAGAAAAATCATGCAACTTCAGAATGCCGTCGCCTTCGTCACCGGCGCCAATCGCGGCCTCGGGCTCGCCATCGTGCGTGAGTTGCAGGCGCGCGGTGTGCGCAAGATTTACGCCGCTGCGCGCGACCCCGACAGCATCACCCTGCCGGGCGTGATCCCGGTGCGGCTCGATGTCACCCGGCCGGATCAGGTTGCTGCCGCCGCAGCCGCCTGCGCGGACACGACTTTGCTCATCAATAACGCTGGCATCGCCCCGCTGGTGCAGCCGCTGGATCCGGCGGCCATCGCCACTGGCCGCAGTCTCTTCGATACCAATTTCTTTGGCCTCGTTAGCGTAAGCCAGGCTTTCGCGCCTCTATTGGCTGCCAACGGTGGTGGTGCCATCGCCAATATCCTCTCTATCGCCAGTTGGATCGCAGCGCCGCATTTTTCCATGTACGCCGCCTCCAAATCCGCCGCCTGGGCCTACACCAATGCCCTGCGCCATGCGGTAGCGGCACAAGGCATTCAGGTGCTGGGCCTGCACGTTGGCTATATCGACACCGATCTCACCAAGGGCTTCGACGTGCCCAAGCTTGACCCTGCCCAGGTCGCCACCAAACTGCTCGATGGCCTCGAAGCGGGGCAGTCCGAAGTCCTGGTGGACGAGCGCACCCGTGCCGTCAAACACGGCCTCTCGGCCGAGCCCGGAATTTATTTGTCGCCCTTATAGGCGCGGAAGGGAGGATGGGGGCGGGCGACTTGTTCGTGGCGAGGCCTGCGCCTATAGTCCCCAGCGAAATAAACGTCATTTGAGCGGATGAGTAAAAACATGCAACGCAAGTCTTTCGATGACATGCCCTGTCCCATAGCCCGTGGCCTGGAGCGGGTGGGCGAGTGGTGGAGCATGCTCATCCTGCGCGATGCGCTTGCAGGCCTCACCCGTTTCGACGAGTTCGAAAAAAGCCTGGGCATTGCGCCCAATATGCTCACCCGTCGCCTCACGGCCCTGGTCGAGGAAGGGCTGCTGGAGCGCCGCCAGTACTGCGACAAGCCGCCCCGCTACGAGTACCGCCCGACCGCGTGCGGCCGGGATTTCCGCCCCGTGCTGCTGACCCTGCTGGAATGGGGCAACCGCCATTTCACCGCCGCCGGTGATGGCGTCATGCTGCGCGACGCCGATACGGGCGCCGAAGTCCGGCCGCTGCTGATCGACGCCAACACCGGCAAGCCCATCGATAACATCCGTCTCACCCTCAGCGCTGGCCCCGAGGCCAGCGAAGCGCTCAAGGCCCGCCTCGCCTTTATCGCCGAACGCCGCCGCAGCAGGGCGGGCGAGGGTGCAGGGTTGGGGGTTGGCTGAGCATCAGGTTCCGGGTCTGTATATTCCCGCCAGCTTGAACATGGTGCTCAAGCCTCGCGCTTTTCGAGCCATGTTGAACGCGCGAGAAAGGATGGCCCGCTTGCAGGTTTCAGCTTTGCGCATGGCAGGGTTGATGTTGGACTGCCGCAGTCCTTTTACATCGAAATTTTTGGAGATCGCGGGGACGCCGTTTCTGCAGGCTTTTATGCGAATGCTGTTGGCATTTCCGTCTAGTCGGTGCGACATTCGATGATGCCCACCGGACACTTGTTGCGGACGAAGTGTCCCGTTGTGTCCCGGGAAAGGCCCTTGGGGACAAAAGAGAGGGGGATATTACGCCTGACTCTTTGATTGTATTGGTGGACCGAAAGGGGATCGAACCCTTGACTTCCGCATTGCGAAATCACCCCAAGCTGCTTTCAACGTCTCTCATTTCCTATCTCTAATCTGATGTAACTCATTGATATTTAGTGCCATTTAGGCCATTCGTCTCTATCCTTTACTTTCATAGGGGCTCATTGAAATTCACCCCGGATTTCACCCCCACCCGTACCCCCACAAGGGGAGGTAAAGGCATGGGAAGCATCGGTTTAACTGCTGCTGCTGTTGAAAAGATAAACCCACCCAAGACCGGGCGAAAAGATGTCTATGATACAGAGGTGCCGGGTCTGGTGCTGCGCCTGCCCATATTCACGTTACGTGCTGCTTGTGGTAGGGCTTACATTTTGTGCAATAGGACGCTATTTGCTACAGGCAATTATAGCTATGTAGAATAACAATAACAAATAATATGCATTTATGACATATATGTTCATCGAGGTTGTTGAAAATGCAAGGTTGAATGGTGGCTTTTGTGGGTTAATAAATCCAAAATAACTGTACATAGGGGCAGTACTTGATGTACGATCATTTGCGGTAGGCATGATTTAGGGAGATGCCCCCGGTGTGCAACAAATGTTTGTAAAGTGCATTGCAAGGGAGGCGATGTTGGTATAGTTATAATCAGGGTGTTTTATATAGTCCTGAGAAAAATAAAATGACGAGTACGGTGCCACAGACAGTGGATGTTGCGGCTCTAATTGCTCTGCTCGACGCTTTTTGGGAAAAGCAGATGAGTCATAATTCACTTATATCTGAACCCTTTGACCTTGGTCCAGCGATGGATTCTTTGACTGCGTGCAGCGTTCATGCAGAGGTGGAGGATTTGCTGGGAATTAATCCTCTGCCCGTGTCACTTATAAAGTGTGGCGGCTATGAATCAAAGGCGGAATTTCTGACGCACTACAAGGATGGGCTCACCGATTACTTAAAAAAATAGCGAGTGCATGATATGGATAGAAATGTGCCGTTGTTAAGTGAGAGTAGGGCTTATTTGGGATTTACTCTTGAAGAGGTTGCCATTATTACGGTGATTGATCCCGCCGTTCTTGAGAGTATTGAACGAGGTGCGCTTGCGCCTACTGGGGAACAGATCAAGTCTTTATTGTCATTTTATGGTTTTTTGGATTGGAACCATGAACTTGGTTTTAGGTCTCGTGTTGCGTCAGAGAAAATTATTGCGCTTGGTCGGTCGGTTGCATCAATTAGCGAGAGAGATAGGGATGAACTAACGAGATTTTCGCTTTTTCTTGAGGGAAGCAGCCGTCTGAGAGAAATGCCGTGAGTGGGTTTCGAGATAATGTACTTTATGGCTTTGATCAGGCGAGCAGAATAAATCGCAAATACAATGCTGATGGTAAGTATATAACTTCTGGCGGAAGATTTGATGTTATAAAGCTGGCTGCTGATCTTGGTGTTCCGGTTATGCAACGAGAGCTTGATGGGCTGCTTGGTGCATATCTTCCTTTTCCATCCCCTGGTATTTTGCTTAATACTCGTAGGCCTCAGAGCGTTCAGAGACTGACCTGTGCCCATGAATTGGGCCATTATTTTCTTTCACATGACAAGAGTCTGGACGGAGAAAATGATGTTGGATTTGCATTAGTTCAGACGCATCGGGCTAGTCCGCAGGAGGTGCAGGCTGATGCTTTTGCTTTTTCGTTGCTAATGCCAAAGTGGTTAATCATTGAAAATTTAAAAAGGTTAAATCAGAAATATTTTTCTTTGGAGCAGAAGGTATATCAGTTGTCTCTTAGGCTTGGTTGCAGCTATGAGGCAACGGTTAATATGTTGGTGCAATATAAAATGCTGCCGTCAATGGAAGGGCATCGGTTACGATCGGTGGAGCCAAAAGCCATCAAGATAAGTTTGGTTGGTAATATTGAGGTAGAGAATTGGAGGCGTGATGTTTGGGTTATTTCGGATTTGGAGGATGGCAGTTTATTTGACGTTATGAGGGGTGATATTGTCTTGATCAAGACGATGGAGCAGTCAGGGTCGGGATTTCTTAATGGTTATGAACTCAAGGGAAATTTCAATGCTTTCACTGTAATGGATGAACGACATTTGGAGGTTGGTCTGAGTGGGTGTGAGGAGAAGCCGGTAGGTGGGGCATTTATTTTTGAGCTTGTTTCTGCTGCTAGTGCTACAGGTGTGGTAACTGCTCGTTTCTTTAGGCGACGGCCATGGATAAAGGGTGATTCTCACGAAATTATGGAATTGGTGCTCGATGTTGGTGAGGTAGTTCCTGGATTGTCCATTGCTGAAAGAACGAAAATGGTTCGAAATTTGCGGCAATCAAATGATTAATTCAATTATAGATTTGTCTGATAGGTTTTCTCCAGTGAGGGATCAAGGGCTCCGGCCGACGTGTTTGGCGTTTGCCATTAGTGATGCTCATTCGTTCGCGCGTGATGTCCCATTTCAATATTTGAGTCCAGAATATATATTTTTCTTTGCGGCCCACAGGCAGGCTCTTGCGGGTATTTCTTATGATCATGGAATAATTCCAACCAATGCGTGGGATGCGTTGCGGGAGAATGGTCATCCTCTTGAGGAGCATTATCCTTACAGGGGCTTTGGTGCTTCTGATGGTTTGATTGCGCCTCCTGATCCTTTCCCATACCCGGTTTATAGGGAGCAACCCGTTTCTCACGAGGCGCTAAAAGAGGTTGTTATAGGTGCGCTTGAAAGCGGAAATCCGGCAATTATAGGAATAGGTTTGACGGAAAAGTTCTTTGAGGGCATTGAGCTGATTGATGATGATGGTGTGGCTGTTGTTCGTGGATATCATGCAATTGTTGCTGTTGGGTATGGGGTTTCTTCGTTTGGTTCTTGCTGTATAAAGATAAGGAATAGTTGGGGTGGGGCATGGGGGAGTGCTGGCTATGCATGGTTGAGTGAAGAATATATTGAGAATAGATTGCAATGGGTTGCGACGATAGGAGCTGCAATATGACGACTTTAATTCAAGATGATTCAATTGTAGGAAGTTGGATTAAGGCTTGTGCACATTTGGAGGCATGTCAGGGGCGGCGGGATTTTAATGTAATTCTTGATATTAAAGATTCTCAGTCCTGCGGGCGGCAAGAGCTTCAGGTCTTAAAGAGTGTCGATTTGTTTTTAAAAGGTCATGGTAGTAATTCGATTCAGACGGTGGCAAATACAATTTTTCCGTCAGATTTATATAAAAATTATGGATTGCGAGGGGTATTTGAGGTGTACCTTGAGAAGGTATATCCTCAAATTAGCTCACTTTCTGAAAATAAATGGGGAACATACTTTCATAGAATGGTTTACCGGGTATCCGCAGACAATAAGACTATTAACCCGATTGAGCAGATTATTAATAGATTGAAATGTGAATCAAAGAATGTTGGTGGAAAACGGGCTCGATATGAGCTGAATCTTATTGAGCCGTTTATTGATCTTTCTACTTCTGATCCAACATTAAAGGGAGATACGATGGCTCTTGGTGGGCCATGTATGAGTCATCTGAGCTTTAAATTGAGGCCAGATAATGTGCTTGGTCTTACTGCATTTTATAGATCGCATTATTATATTGAGAGGGCTCTTGGCAATCTTATAGGTTTGTCGCGACTAATGGCTTTTGTGGCTAAAGAAAGTAATTTAAGCGCGGGCCCACTTACATGCATATCTTCCTATGCTCAGCTTGACACGGGGCCAAAATGGGGAAAAGTTGAGGTTGATAGATTAATTTCGGCGTGCACGCAAGTAATCGCCTGAGGCTAGAAGTTCCAGATCAGCAGATTGATTCAATTTATCTAGTTTATAGATTCGGCGCATTCCAGTAATGAAGTCTGCTTGTCCTCCGTAACTTGGATGCCGAACTGTCTGGCAGGCTACGCCGTGTTTTTCCAATGCATTTTTGGCGTCTCCGCCAATGGCGACTATTATTTTTGGTTGAAGAATATTTAGGAGTTCTTCATTGATTCTCCAGGCAATATCGAGCTCTTTTTTGGAGTGAGTTCTATTGCTCATATCATCTTCTGGCTCATGGGGATGATATGGGAATGCGTTCCAAAGAAAAGGCAGCATTTTCATTTCTAGGATTAGTCCCCATATTACATTTGCGGTCCTTTCCGCAACTATCTCTCCTGTTGTGGCCTTTGTTATATTTGGCGAGCCACAGATTCTGCTAAGGAGTGATAGGTGGGCTTCGTCCGTCAGTGCTATACCCGTTCGGCGGCCTCCTCGATATCCAAGGTCTCGACCAAACCACATGGTTTCAATGTTGTTTTCAAGGGCGGCGGTTAGGTAGTCTCTCAGGCTATTTTGTCTTATAGAATTGGCGGATGGCTTGTCGTGAATTTTGCAAACATGTGCATAAGGATTGAACACGTTTGGAAGTTCAAGGCTGGATAGGTTTGATATAAATTTGTCGATGGGTGATTTCATGGGTGCGTAAAACTTAATGTGCGATTGAGGAGATCGGCATGGACGATTCCGCCGTTGTTTTCTTTTAGAAGTCTAAAAACCTTGAATCCTTCAAGGATTGCTACCTCCCATTGCCATAAGGGGCATCTTTCGACTTCGTACCCTACTACAAATTCTCTAATCCATTTTAGTAGTGAGTATTCTACAGAGTCTTGATTTTTGTAATAATTGTGTTTTACGGCCTTACTAAAAATCCATGCGGAAACAGCTTCTTCTGTAATAATTGCTCTGGCCCCGTCTTCATTCGTATCGGTTGATGGGTCGCTTTTTCTTTTGACTTTTAATAACGCGCGTAGTACCGGCGACCAGCCCAAGTGTACGGCATATGATATATGAAATACGTCGTGGAATCTGTAGCCATCAGGTTCGACTTTGTTATCTGTGAGGGCTGCTCCGACATGTATTCCATTGCAGCTCTGAATGACAAAAAGTTTTTCTCCGCGCGTATATTGAGTGAATTTCATTTCCAGATTTCGCGGAAATCTTTCCTCGGGGAAGAATTCGTTGTCAAAAGGTGGGGTATATTTTTTAGTATCTCCTGGCCACCTATTTTTGTTTTTTAAAATATTAAGTTTTGCAATTTCATTTAGGTTTGCGCCTACTTCGTTTGCGGCTTTTGCTAATAACAAAAGCATTTGGCCGATTTGACTGGTAAATAACTCCATATGTCGTTTTTTGAAGGTTTCTAATAGTTTTCCGATCTCTTCACCTAGGCTGAGGATGGTGTCTTCAAATTTCATTGGCGTATTTATTTCGCTACTAACGATTCTTTGTTGAAATTCCAGGAAATTCATTTCCAGATTTGGTATTGATGTTTGATATGAGCTGTTAAATTCGGATGCCACATTAGCGGCTATATCGTCAACTTTTAAGTTTAGTTTGGTGCATATGCTGGATAGATACCAAAGGCAATCGCCGAGTTCTTCTTGAATTATTTCCTTATAGTTTGTAAATTTTTCACCTTCTCGTTGATGTTTTTTTAATGCACTTGATAGGCCTCCAATTTCTCCAAGTAATCCCAGCAATGGGAAGTCAAGGCTTGGAGAGCCTTTTTTAATGTCGGTTGAATTTGCAAGTTCCTGATAATCGGAAATCTGTATCGTTGTTTCACTCACCACGGTTGCTCCTTGCAAGTCGAGGAATTAATGTGAGTTTATTGTCTTGCGCATTTGGCGATATTGACCGTATGGCAGAGCTTGCGCAAGTGATTAAGAGGAGGCATAGGGGGTAGAGGACGATCATAAGGAAGACAATGGGCGGGGCCCAAAAGCTCGCTGGCTGCTTGCTGAGCGGATTTGCGGAGGATCAAATATCGGCGCTGATTTTGTTCAAGTGACAGGTCACTTGAGTAGTTTCTTGGCTAAGTCATTGCCCGACGTAAACCGATGAAGGGTGACTGTACCCCCACCTTTACCCCCAACCTATTTGATTGGGGGTAAGTCCTCTGGTAACCCATTGATTTTATTGGTGGACCGAAAGGGGATCGAACCCTCGACCTCCGCATTGCGAACGCGGCGCTCTCCCAGCTGAGCTATCGGCCCAAGAGCCGGCTATTCTACCCACTTTCCTGAAAAACCCAAGGGCCGGGCACATTCCACCGGCGTCATTCAGCATCATTGTGGGCAAGCTTCTTGCTGCCCAAATGGTAAGCCCGCCGCATGCAGGTACTTGCCTGCGGGAGCCTGTGTCGGACAGGCGCCCCTGCCACATGGCCATTCCCGGAACCTTGCCGCAGACAAGGGCGGAAAAATCTGTATAAACAGTAAGGTGACAGCGGGGGAGCGGGTTCAATGTTTGAAGCGGCGGAAGTCGGCCACAAGGTATCGCGGAAAGACTACGAGGCACAGTTGGCGCCCCTGCGCGAGGCCCTGCTGAAGGCGCAGTATGCGCTGCTGGCCCAGCCTGACTTTCCCGTGGTGCTCATCATTGGCGGGGTGGATGGCGCCGGCAAGGGCGAAACCGTCAACCTGCTCAATGAGTGGATGGACCCGCGCTACATCCTCACCCATGCTTTCGGCTCGCCCACCGAGGAAGAGGCGCAGCGGCCGCCCATGTGGCGCTTCTGGCGGGCGCTGCCGCCCAAGGGGCGTATCGGCATCCTCTTCGGCTCGTGGTATACCGACCCCATCATTGATCACGTGCTACACCACAGCAGTAGCCCGCATTTTCACCAGGAGCTGGAGCATATCAACCACTTCGAGGCCATGCTGGCCGCCGACGGGGTGCTCTTCCTCAAACTCTGGTTTCACCTGTCCAAACCGGCGCAGAAAAAGCGGCTGGCGGCGCTGGAGGCTGACCCGCTCACGCGCTGGCGCGTCACCCGGCAGGAGCGCTCGCACTTTCACGCGTATGACCGTTTCCGCGAGGTGTCCGAGGAAGCCCTGCGCGCCACGAGCAGCGGCGTCGCGGCCTGGCATATCATCGAGGGCACCGACCCCAACTACCGCGCGCTGGCCGCCGGGCAGCTGTTGCTGGCTGCGCTGAACCAGCGCCTGCAAGGCCTGAAACCGCCGCTGGCGCCCGTGCCGGCACTGCCGGAGCCCCGGCTGGATGAGCGCAATGTGCTGACCGCGCTGGACTACACGCAAACGCTGGACAGCCGCAGCACCAGCCGCGAGATGGTGCGCCTGCACCGCAAGCTGGCTTTGCTGGTGCGCTCGGCCACATTCCGCCAGCGCTCCCTCGTTCTCGTGTTCGAGGGGCAGGACGCTGCCGGCAAGGGCAGCAGCATCCGTCATGTCACCAGCGCTCTTGACGCCCGCCAGTACGACATTATTCCCATCGCCGCACCCAATGAGGAAGAGCGGCGCCAGCCCTATCTCTGGCGCTTCTGGCGGCACCTGCCACGGCGCGGGCGCGTCACCATTTTTGACCGTTCGTGGTATGGCCGCGTGCTGGTGGAGCGCGTAGAGGGTTTTTGCAGCGAGGCCGACTGGCGGCGCGCCTATGGCGAAATCAATGCCTTTGAAGCACAGCTGATCGGTAACGGCGCGCTGGTAGTGAAGTTCTGGCTGGCCATCACGCAGGACGAGCAGCTGGCGCGCTTTCACGAGCGCGAGAAAATTCCCTACAAGAACTTCAAGATCACCGCCGAAGACTGGCGCAACCGCGACAAGTGGCCGCTCTACGAACAGGCCGTGTGCGCCATGGTCGAGCACACCAGCACCACTCCGGCGCCCTGGCACCTGATTCCCAGCAACGACAAGCACTACGCCCGCATTGCCGTGCTGCGGACTATTTGCGATACGCTGGAGGCTGAGCTTGGGGTGGCGGAGGCGGAGGATTAGACTTTACAACCACCCCCGCTCTGCAAACGAAATAATCTCCCCGTCTGCCACCACGATATGGTCCAGCGTGCGCACGTCGATCAGTTCCAGCGCGCTGGCCAGCCGCCGGGTCAGGCTGCGGTCGGCGGCGCTGGGCTCGGCCACGCCGGAAGGGTGGTTGTGCGCGAGGATGACGGCGGCGGCGTGGTGCGCCAGCGCCCGCTTTACCACTTCGCGCGCATGTACCGTGCAGCTGTCCAGCGTGCCTTGAAACAGCTCCTCATAGGCCAGCACCCGGTGCTGGGTGTCGAGGAATAGCGCAGCAAACACCTCGTGCCGGTAGCCCTTGAGGCGGGCGCTCAGGTAGCGGCGGGTGTCGTCGGGGTTGCTCATGGCGTCGCCACTGCGCAGGCGCTCGTCCAGATAGCGGCGGCCCAGCTCCAGCGCCGCCTGAATCTCGCCAAACTTGGCCGGGCCCATGCCGGGGCGATCACAAAAGCGCTTGTGGTCAGCCTCCAGCAGGCCGCGCAGCGAGCCAAAATGGCTGAGCAGGTCACGCGCCAGATCAACAGCGGTGTGGCCCTGAATCCCGGTGCGGATAAACAGGGCCAGAATCTCGGCGTCGGACAGGGCGCCTGCACCCCGGCTGATCAGCTTTTCGCGGGGTCGCTCCGCCTCGGGCCAGTCGGTTATTGCCACTACAACGCTCCTTGTCGGGGTGAAAAGCGGCTCCATGGTAGCCCGGCTGCTGCAGGCAGTCACCCCGGCCGCACTGCGTCATGACGTTAATGCCTGCTCCCGGCAGCGCCCGGTGCTACGCAAGCGGGCAGCGCAATGGTATCTTTGCCACTGATTTTCATTTACCGGGGTTTTTCATGCTGGCGAGGCTGGCCAATAAACGTGTCGTGCTGGGCATCTCGGGTGGCATTGCCGCCTACAAGAGCGCCGACCTCGTGCGCCGCCTGGGTGACGCGGGCGCCGATGTGCGCGTGGTCATGACGCCGGCTGCCCAGCAGTTCATTACCCCGCTGACCTTGCAGGCGCTATCTGGCAACCCGGTGCACACCGAATTGCTCGACGCTGGCGCTGAAGCCGGCATGGGCCATATCGAACTGGCGCGCTGGGCCGACCTCGTGCTGGTCGCGCCAGCCAGCGCCGACTGTATCGCCCGTCTGGCGCAGGGCATCGCCAATGACCTCCTCAGCACGCTCTGGCTGGCCACGCCTGCCAAGCTTGCCGTGGCCCCGGCCATGAACCAGCAGATGTGGGCCGCGCCTGCCACTGTCGCCAATCTCGATATCCTGCGCGCGCGTGGTGTCGCCGTGTTCGGCCCTGCCTCAGGCTCTCAGGCCTGTGGCGACATCGGCGCCGGGCGTATGCTGGAGGCGGTGGAGCTGGCGGGGCTTTGCGCCGACCAGTTTGAAAGCGGCCTGCTCACGGGCCACCACGTCGTGATTACCGCCGGCCCCACGCGCGAGGCGCTGGACCCGGTGCGCTACCTCAGCAACCACAGCTCCGGCAAGATGGGCTTTGCCCTTGCCACCGCCTGCGCCGAAGCCGGCGCCCGCGTCACCCTGATTGCCGGCCCCGTGGCGCTGGCCACGCCCGACCGTGTCAGCCGCCGCGATGTGGTGAGTGCCGAAGACATGCTGGTCGCCTCGCTTGATGCCGTGGGGCAGGGCTGCGATGTCTTTATCGCCACCGCTGCCGTGGCCGACTACCGGCCGCAGGCCACCTCCGACCGCAAGATCAAGAAAAGTGCCGCCGTGCTGACGCTGACACTGGAAAGAAATCCCGATATCGTGGCCACCATCGCCGCCCGGCCCGACAAGCCCTTTGTCATGGGCTTTGCCGCCGAAACGCACGATGTCGAGCCCTATGCCCTCGACAAGCTGGCACGCAAGCGGCTCGACATGATCGCCTGCAACGACGTATCTCGCACAGACATCGGCTTCCAGGCCGACGACAATGCCATGAGCGTATTCTGGCCCGGCGGCAGTGCACGGCTCGACAAGGCCAGCAAGGCCCATATCGCCCGTGCACTGGTGCAGCTGCTGGCCGCGCGGCTCGGCGTTGCGCCCGGAAAGGCCTGACATGAGCACTGGCCCATTCACCATCATTGTTGCCCTGCGCACCACGAGACCCGTTTGATGAAGCAAAAACTGCAAGTGCGCATACTCGACGACCGTATCGGCACCGCCATCCCCCTGCCTGCCTACGCCACCGGGGGCTCCGCCGGGCTGGACCTGCGCGCCCTGCTCGATGCGCCGCTGGTGCTGCAGCCCGGCGATACGGTGCTGGTGCGCACCGGTCTGGCCATTTATATTGAAGACGCGAATTATGCCGGCCTGATCCTGCCGCGCTCCGGTCTGGGGCACAAACACGGTATCGTGCTCGGTAATCTGGTGGGGCTGATCGACTCCGACTATCAGGGCGAAATCATGGTGTCCTGCTGGAATCGCGGGCAGATGGCTTTTACCCTCAATCCCGGTGAGCGACTGGCGCAATATGTGCTTGTGCCGGTGCTGCAGGCCGAGTTTGAAATCGTCAACGAGTTTGCGGCAACGGCGCGTGGCGCCGGTGGCTTTGGTTCTTCCGGCCGGCACTGACAAGACAGTGCTCTCAAAAGACAGGAACAGCAACCTGCAAGGATCTACATGGCAAAGAAGGTGAAGGCCAAGGACGAAGCCGGAGCGGAAAAGCCCGTTGTGGCGCCCGTGGCGAAAAAATTCCACAAGCCTGTTTCCCTTTACAAGAGCGGCCTCATGTTCGCCGTGGCGGCCATCGTCGGCGTGCTGTTGGTGCAGTTGGCCGTGGGCGGGCTCCTGTTCCAGGCCAGCTCCAGCGCGCGCCAGCAGCAGGCTGACTTCCTCGTCAGGCACTACCTTGCCGTCATCAACGGCGATGTTGATCAATACACCCTGGCGGCCAATGGCCTTGCCGCCAACCCCATGCCCCTGCTGGCGGCGCTCGGCAGTGGCGGCGCACCGGCGCTGGAGCAGCAGCTCACCAAGGCTACTCCCGGCAGCTTTGAGGTACGGGTGGTGCCTGCGGTACTGGACCCGGCCAATCCGCTCAACCCGGCCCTGAGCTTTGCCCAGCAGGACATGGTTGGGCGCGTCGCGCAGACTGGCAAGGGCCTGCCGCCCGAGCAGGCCCTTCTGAACGATGCCAAGGTAGTCTCCCTTGCGCGGCCCCTCAAGGGCCCGGATGGCAGTGTGCAGGGGGTGGTCATCGTCAGCTTCCCCCTGCGTCCCCTGAGCGATGCGCTGGCCAATTTCAGCAGTGACAGCGGCAAGCTGGAGCTGGGGCAGGGTTTTGACCATGACAAGGCCACCGTCATCGCCAGTGCTGGCGCCAACGTCGATACCAGCACCCCTCTGCAGGCCTACCCCACCCGCAACCCCAACTGGGAGCTGCGTTTTGCCCCGGCCAGCGGCCTTGGCCGCGATGCGCTGATGCTGCCGGTGCAGTTTGGCCTGTTGCTCCTGGGCGTGGCGGTGGTGGCAGGGCTCTTCGTGCTGGCCCTGCGCCTGCTGGAGCGGCGCCTCAATGATGATATCGGCCTGCTCGGTGGTTTCGGTGAGAGCTTTATCCGCTACGGCGAGCGTAGCCGGCCCAACCTGCGGTTTCTCAATTTTGACCCGTTGGTGCAACAACTTGAGCAGTATGTGGGCGAGTTGCGCGCTGGCAAGGGCGTGTCGCAGGTCAGGCAGAGTGCCGACGAGGGCATTGTCGCACTCCAGTTGAGCGACGACGATGCAGAAATGCTGCTTGGGCCCATGGCCGCCAGTTTCAGCTTGCCCGAGCCTGCGGCGGCGCCGGCCAAGGCGGCAGTGGCGGGGCAGGGTGTCAGCAGTCTGCCCGCCGAGATTTTCCGTGCCTATGATATCCGTGGCCGCGCCGGCGTGACCCTCACCGGCGACATCGTGCGTCAGCTCGGCATGGCTATCGGCAGCGAGGCTACGGCCCGCGCCCAGCAGGTCGTGATCGTGGGGCGTGACTGCCGCCTCTCCAGCCCGGATCTGTACAAGCAATTGATCGAAGGCCTGCAGCGCAGCGGCCGCGATGTCATCGACATCGGCATGGTGCCGACGCCTGTGCTGTACTTTGCTGCCAACACCCTCTCCACGCACTCCGCCGTCATGCTCACCGGCAGCCATAATCCGCCGGAAGACAACGGCCTCAAGATCATGATTGCCGGTCGCACGCTGGTCGCCGAAGACATTGCCGCGCTGAAAAAGCGTATCGAGGACCAGGATTTCACTACCGGCAGTGGTGGTTACACGCAGCAGAATGTCAGTGCGGACTACGTCGAGCGGGTGGCGGCCGACGTGGTGCTGGCGCGCTCCCTGCGCGTGGTGGTGGACGCCGGCAACGGTATCGCCGGCCCCATCGCCATTCGCGTGCTGGAAGCGCTGGGCTGCAGCGTGACGCCGCTGTACTGCGAGCCGGACGGGCGCTTCCCCAATCACCAGCCCGACCCGGCGCGGACCGAAAATCTCGAAGACCTGCAAAGCGCCGTCGTCATCAACGACGCCCATATCGGCATTGCCTTTGATGGCGACGGCGACCGTATCGGCATCGTCACCGGCAGTGGCAGCATCATCAATGCTGATCGCCTCATGATGCTGTTTGCCAAGCACGTGCTGGTGACCAATCCCGGCGCCGACATCATTTTCGACGTCAAGTGCAGCCGCGACCTCATCAATGTCATCAGCAGCAATGGCGGTCGCCCCGTCATGTGCCGCACCGGTCACTCCTATCTCAAGGCCAAGCTGGCCGAAACCGGCGCGCCGCTGGCAGGGGAAATGAGCGGGCACATCATTTTCAACGACCGCTGGTTCGGCTTTGACGATGCCCTCTATGCCGCTGCCCGCGCGCTGGAAATCCTCTCGCTGGAAGAAGATGATGCCGACACTGTCTTTGCCGAATTCCCGGAATCGGTGTCCACCCCCGAGATCAGCGTGCCGGTGGCCGAAGACTTCAAGCAGCCCTTCATGGAAAAGGTCAGCAAGCGTGCCGACTTCAGGGACGGCAACGTCAACCGCCTCGACGGCATCCGCGTCGACTTCTCCGATGGCTGGGGCCTGGTGCGCGCCTCCAATACCACCGCCAGCCTCGTCATGCGCTTTGAAGGGCGAGACGAGGCAGTCGTGAGGCGCATACAGGGCGAGTTCAAGGCCCTGTTGCTCTCGGTAGAGCCGGGCCTGAAGCTGCCATTTTGACGTTGGCCATCTACACACAGCCGGCCTTGCACGGGTACCATCGTGCCAGCAAAATGACCAGAATGCGTACCGTTAAACAGTAATTGCAGAAGTTGAGGAATAGAATGGCGCTTACGCTTGATGAAGCCATGAACGTTGCCAAGGTACTGACCGAGGCGCTGCCGTATATCCAGCGCTTTCATGGCAAGACCGTGGTGGTGAAATACGGCGGCAACGCCATGACCGAGCCGGAGCTGGAAAATTCCTTCGCGCGGGACATCGTACTGCTGAAGACCGTGGGGCTCAATCCCATCGTCGTGCATGGCGGCGGGCCGCAGATAGGCGACCTGCTCAAGCGCATCGGCAAGGAGTCGACATTTATCGACGGCATGCGCGTGACCGATGCCGAGACCATGGATGTCGTCGAAATGGTGCTGGGGGGGCTGGTCAACAAGTCCATCGTCAACCTCATCAACCAGAATGGCGGCCGCGCCGTTGGCCTGACCGGCAAGGACGGCAACCTGCTGCGTGCCAGAAAAATGTACCTGCACAAGACCAATGAGGCCGGCAAGGTCGAAAAGATCGATATCGGTCAGGTGGGCGAAGTGTCGGGGGTCAAGACCGACGTGCTCGACATGGTGATCGCCAGCGACTTCATCCCGGTGATCGCCCCGGTGGGCGTTGGTGACGAGGGCGAGTCCTATAATATCAACGCCGACCTGGTGGCGGGCAAGGTGGCCGAGGCCCTGAAGGCCGAAAAGCTCATCCTGCTCACCAATATTCCGGGCGTGATGGACAAGAACAAGCAGGTGCTGACCGGGCTCAGCACCCAGGACGTGGATGCCCTGATTGCGGACGGCACCATCTATGGTGGCATGCTGCCGAAGATTGGCTGTGCACTGGAGGCCGTCAAGGGCGGTGTGGTCAGCGCCCATATCATCGACGGCCGGGTGCCACACGCTACCCTGCTCGAAATATTCACCGATGAAGGCATGGGCACCCTCATCAGCAACCGCAAGGTCAAGCGCAAGGGCAAGGCCTGATTCCGGTGTGCCTTCAGGGGCGTGCGCGCAGCGGCACCCCCCAGTGTTGACCCTGAGCCCCTGGCAGCGTTACCGGGCGACAGCATTTTTGACGGCAGCACAGGGATGTGCTGCATGAACGGGGAGGGAGCAGGCGAAATGGGCGATCAGCCCTTGCTGGCATCAGGCCCGATGGGCTACAGCCGTCATTAGCGGGGCAAAACAACAAGGAAAGTGTGCTGTGCGCCATACCGGGTGATGCAGCGGAGGGAGCGTCATGAACGCACCAGAACAAAAACTGTCGCGGCGGGAGCACATCCTGCGCGCCTTGGCAGCCATGCTTGAAAGTCACCCCGGTGGGCGTATTACCACGGCGGCCCTGGCCAAAGAGGTCGGGGTCACCGAGGCGGCACTTTATCGACACTTTCCCAGCAAGGCGAAGATGTTTGAGGGCCTGATCGAGTTTATCGAAGAAGTCCTGTTTTCCAATATCGGCCTGATCCTGCAGGAGCACAGCGACGTGCGCGAGCGCCTGCGGCAGGTGCTGCACCTGATACTCGTCTTTACCGAGCGCAACCCCGGCATCACCCGCATTCTCAATGGCGACGCCCTGATCGGTGAGCACGAGCGCCTGCAGGCACGCGTGTCACAGCTGTTCGAGCGCCTCGAAACCCAGCTGCGGCAAATCCTGCGCGATGCCGACCTGCGCGACAATATCGGCACCGTCATGCCATCCTTTCCTGCCGCCAGCTTGCTGCTGGCCCTGGTCGAAGGCCGTATCAGCCAGTTTGTGCGCTCCGGCTTCCGACACTTGCCGACCCAGAACTGGGACATACAGTGGCAATACCTTGCCACCACGCTGTTTGTGCAGCGTGCCGTCTAGAGTCTGGCGAGTCTTCAGGGCTGCACGGCGGGCGCCACAGAACCGGCCCCGCCATTGCTTGCGGCATCCTGGGCTGCCTGCATTTCCGTCAGTCGCCTGATCTTGGGCTCAAAGCTGGCGCTGGTGTCGGCCTGGGCCGCCTGCTGGGCCTTGATGTCATTCTCGGAGTTGACGATCTGTTTGTCATAGCCGCTGATGGTGTCGCGGGTATCCTTGGAAACTGCCTGACCGTTACGCTCCTGGCCGGCCGCGCGCTCCGCCTCCTGATTACGCAGGAAGCGCAGGCGGTTGATATTGTTCTTGTCGTAGTCGATACGCAGCTGGATGGCCTCCAGCTGACGGTCGCGCTCGCGCAAGGCGTCGGCCGGTGAGCTGTAGAGCTGGTGCAGCAAGGCGTCGTTCTTGGCCTGCTCCTCGGCCTCTTCCTTCTTGCGCTGTTCTGCCTGTACCCGCTCCATGTCCCGGGCCGTGAGTCGGGGCGCCACGCTGCGCACCACGTTCAGGTTACGGTCAAGCTCGTCGTAGCCATAGGTGAGCGCGTCGTCGCTCACCTGTTGATCAATGTGTTCCTGATGCTTGTCGTCATAATAGCGAAAGTACATGATCCCGTTTTGGGCAAATGCCGCCGACCCCATGGTCAGCCCCAGCAGCATGGGCAGTAAGGACATACGCAGTTTCATAAACACACATATACTCCACTGGGCGTGGCCGGAGCCGGGGCAGCATGGCAACGGGCATCTGCAAGGCCGCATGATAACCCGCAGCAACAGGTCACACTACCTGACGATTGGCTCGGGCTCAGCGGATCGTGCGGGCGTTGACTGTCACCGCCCCTGCTTGTCGTCCTCTGTTTTTCGCCGGATGAAAAGGTAGTGACCGGGTTCACGGGCGTAGCGCCGCATTTATGACTACACGGTACGATTATGCTTTGTACCCTATAGTACACTAGTGTTTCCAATCCTTTGTATTCGTTCCTTATATGTCCCCGGACCCTCAAGTCCCAGCGAGAGATGCGTGGCAGCCGTTGACTACATCCTTTTATTCCTGATTGCCCTCGTTGCCAATACCCTGTCTGCCCTTGCCGGCGGTGGCGCCGGGCTTTTGCAGCTGCCAGTGCTTTTGTTTCTGCATCTGCCCTTTGCCAGCGCCCTTGCTACCCACAAGATCGCCAGTGTTGCCCTTGGCGTTGGCGCCACCACCCGGCACTTGCGCAGCCGGCGCATGAACCTGCGCTTTTCTGCCTACATCCTCGCTGCCGGCCTGCCGGGCGTGCTGCTGGGCACGCAGATCATTCTCAAGCTGTCGGACTTCTGGGCCGAACTGGCTCTCGGCGTGCTGACCTTTGGTCTTGGAGTTTATTCTGCGCTCAGCCCGCAGTTGGGGCAGCAGGCGCAGGAGCGCCATCGCGATCGCAGCGGTTTGCTTATTGGCGCTATTGGCCTGTTTGGCATCGGTGCCCTCAATGGCTCGCTGACTTCGGGCACGGGCCTGTTCGTCACGGTCTGGCTGGTGCGCTGGTTCGGCCTCGACTATACCCGTGCGGTTTCCTACACCCTGGTGCTGGTCGGTCTGTTCTGGAATGGCCTGGGGGCAGTCATGCTGTCGGCACAGGCGCCGGTCAAGTGGGCCTGGTTGCCGCCGCTGCTGCTGGGTTCCCTGCTGGGTGGCTATGTCGGCGCGCACTGGGCCCTGCTCAAGGGTAACCGTGTGGTCAAGCGGGCCTTCGAGGTGCTGACCGTGCTGGTGGGGCTCAAGCTGATGACCCATGCCTGCGGGCTGTTTTGAGGGTAGACGACATATTCAATAAAAGAATAACAAGATAATTTATTATTCTTTTTAAAAATTAACGCTCTTCTCTAAGATGCTGATTATCGGGGCCTCGCTCCCCGCTTCATGTCTTTGAGGAGAGCACATCATGCATTTTCGCCATCGTCTTCTGGGCGGGTTGCTGCTAACGCTGGCGCTGGGTCTGAGCAGCCCGCTGCTGCACGCCCGCGAAGTTGACCTGCTGAACGTCTCGTATGACCCCACGCGCGAGTTGTACGACGACTACAACAAGGCCTTTGCTACCTATTGGAAAGCAAAGACCGGTGACGATGTGGTGGTCAAGCAATCCCACGGTGGCTCCGGCAAGCAGGCCCGCGCCGTTATCGACGGTCTTGACGCTGACGTCGTCACCCTCGCCCTGGCCTATGACATCGACTCCATTGCCGCCCATGGCCATGACCTCGACCCCAATTGGCAGAAGCGCCTCGCCAACAACAGCACGCCCTATGCCTCCACCATCGTATTTCTGGTGCGTGCGGGCAATCCCAAGGGCATCAAGGACTGGAGCGACCTCGTGCGGCCCGGCGTGTCGGTGATTACCGCCAATCCCAAGACCTCCGGCGGTGCCCGCTGGAATTACCTCGCGGCCTGGGGCTATGCCCTGCGCCAGCCGGGCGGCAACCCCGACAAGGCTCGCGACTTCGTGCGCCGGCTCTACCAGAACGTGCCGGTGCTGGACTCCGGCTCCCGCGGCGCCACCACCACCTTTGCCGAGCGCGGTATCGGCGATGTGCTGATCGCATGGGAAAACGAAGCCTTCCTCGCCACCAAGGAGCTGGGGCCGGACAAGGTCCAGATCGTGGTGCCTTCCAGCAGCATACTCGCCGAGCCACCCGTGGCCGTGGTGGACAAGAATGCCGAGAAGCATGGCACTACCGCCGTGGCGCAGGCCTACCTGCAATACCTCTATAGCGATGTGGGCCAGGACATTGCCGCCAGGCACTTCTACCGTCCCACCAACCCGAAGATTGCTGCCAGGTACGCCAACCAGTTCCCGAAGCTGAAGCTGTTCACCATCGCTGATTTTGGCGGCTGGACCGCTGCCCAGAATACCCACTTCGCCGACGGCGGCACCTTTGACCAGATTTACCAGCCCGGCGCGCACTGAGCAGGAGGCATCATGAGCATTGAAGCGATCAACGTTCGAAACCAGTTTCGCGGCCGTATCAAGGAAATCATCTTTGGCCCGGTGGTGTCCGAGGTCGATGTGGAAACACCGTATGGCATCGTTACTTCGGTCATCACCACCCGCTCGGTGCGTGATCTGAATCTGGCCGTTGGCACGGAAGTGGTCGCTCTGGTGAAGTCTACCGAAGTGGCCATCGCCGTTCTTTAGGTCACATCCGGGCCGGCCCCGACCGGGGCAGGCTCTGCACGGAGCAGCAATGAAGCGGATTTTACTGGCAGGCCTGTTGGGTCTGTTGTGCGCGGGGCTGGCGCAGGCGGCGGATGCGGAGGCTCTGCTCAACGTCTCTTATGATGTGTCACGCGAGTTCTTCAAGGATTACAACCAGGCTTTTTTGACACACCGCAGGGCAGGGGCAGGTCAGATCACCATCCGCCAGTCACATGGCGCCTCCAGCGCACAGGCGCGGGCGGTGGCTGATGGTCTGGAGGCAGATGTGGTGACGCTGAACCAGATCAGCGACATGGATTTTCTGGTGGACAAGGGCCTGCTGCAGCCGGACTGGGCGCGTAACTTTCCCCATGACAGCGTGCCCTACCATTCCACCATCGTCTTTCTGGTGCGCAAGGGTAATCCCAAGGGCATCAAGGACTGGAGTGATCTGCTCAAGCCGGGCGTACAGGTGGTGCTGCCCAGCCCCAAGACCTCGGGCAATGGTCGTTACGGCTATATGGCGGCCTGGGCCTGGGCGGCGAAGCGGCCCGGTGGCAGCGATGCCGGTGCGCGCCAGTTTGTGCAGCAACTGTTCCAGCATGTGCCGGTGCTGGACGCCGGTGGCCGCGCGGCGACCACGACGTTTGGCCAGAACGGCATTGGGGATGTGCTGCTGACCTTCGAAAACGAGGCTTACCTGAGCCAGAAAGAGCTTGGGGCCGACAAGTTTGAGCTGGTGTATCCCTCGGCCAGCATCGACGCCGGGTTGCCGGTGGCGGTGATCTACAAGAACGCGCAAAAGCACGGCACGGTGCAACTGGCGACGGATTACCTGAGCTACCTGTACTCGAGCCCGGCGCAGGAAATCATTGCCGCACACTACCTGCGGCCACTGGACCCCGTGGCTTTTCAGCACCATGCATCCAGTTTCGGGCCGCTCAAGCTCTACGCCGTAAAGGATGTATTTGGCAGCTGGAGCCAGTTGCAGCAGCGCCATTTCAGCGATGGCGGCATTTTCGACCAGATTTACCTGCCGCATAAATAAGCAATCAGACCCGGACCGCCGTCATGAGCACCATCATCCTGCTGATACACCACCATGAAGTCGCCCGCCTGTTTGTGGCACAGGTGCTGGAGCAGCAGGGTTATGTGGTGCTGGCGGTGGGCGAGGGCGGTGAGGCCGTGACCCGGCTCAATCAGGAGCATCCGCCGCTGGTGCCGGATCTTGTCGTTGTTGGCCACGAAGATCTGCGCGAACTGCTACTGTCGCCCTGGCGGCAGCAACTGGTCGAGACCCAGCGCCTGCCCCTCCTTGTCCTGGGCGAGGCAGGCTCGGCCAAGCTGCCAGCGCGGGTGCTGGAGCTGGCGCCGCCCGAGCCGCGCCAGCTCCTGCTCAAGCTCAAGGCCCTCCTGCGCAACCCGGCGCGGGAAGAGGCGCTGGACCGGCAGGGCCTGCGTCTGGATCCCGTCAGCCTGGAGGCACACGCCGGCCACCTGCGCTTGAACCTGACGCCCCTGAGCTTCCGTCTACTGTATTTCCTCATGAAGAATCCGGGGCGGGTCTATAGCCGCGAGCAGTTGCTGGATCATGTCTGGAAGGATCAGGGCTTTGTGGAGGAGCGCACGGTCGACGTGCACGTCTACCGCCTGCGCAACCAGCTCGACCGCTATGGCTACGGCCACCTGATCGAGGCCGTGCGCGGCAGCGGCTACCGCTTTGCTGTCGAGGCGCCACGCCAGAAGCGCAGCGGCACCGGCCTGCGCTTTGCTTCTTAGGTGGTCGATGACACCTGTAGCCTGAAAAACGGAGGCCATGTTACCGGGGCCAATCTGTCGGGCAGGCGCCTGTGCGCCTATATATTCCTTAATGGAATTAAAGACTAATTATTTATTATTTTGACTGTCATGAGTGCGCCGCTAAAGTGGCGCCGTATATGAAGAGGAGAGTATGACAGTGTCATCTTGGCGCAAGCGCAGTGTGCTTCCTGGCTTTGGTTTGACGCTGGGTTATACGGTTTTTTATCTCAGCCTGATTGTGCTGATCCCGCTTTCCTGTCTGTTCCTCAAGAGTGCGACGCTGACCGGTGCACAGTTCCTGCAAGAGGTGCTGTCGCCGCGCGTGCTGGCTTCTTATCGCCTGAGCTTTGGCGGCGCCTTTATCGGGGCGGTCATCAATGCCTTTTTCGGCTTTCTCGTGGCCTGGGTGCTGGTGCGTTACAACTTCCCCGGCAAGCGTCTGGTGGATGCCCTGGTAGACCTGCCCTTTGCCCTGCCGACGGCGGTGGCGGGCATCGCCCTCACCTCGATCTATGCGCCCAATGGCTGGTTTGGCCAGTATCTTGAGCCGCTGGGTATCAAGGTTGCCTTTACCCCGCTGGGGGTGGTGGTGGCGCTGACTTTTATTGGCCTGCCCTTCGTCGTGCGCACCTTGCAGCCCGTGCTGGAGGACCTGGAACTGGAGGTCGAGGAGGCGGCCGCCAGCCTCGGCGCCAGTCGCTGGCAGACCTTTTATCACATCGTCCTGCCGGCGGTGTCGCCAGCCCTGATTACCGGCTTTGCGCTGGCTTTTGCCCGCGCCATCGGTGAGTACGGCTCGGTAATCTTTATCGCCGGCAATATGCCCATGGTCTCGGAAATTACGCCCCTGCTCATCATCACGAAGCTGGAGCAGTACGACTATGCCGGCGCCACTGCCATCGCCTCCGTCATGTTGCTGATTTCCTTCGTGCTGCTGCTCGCCATCAATGGTTTGCAGAGCTGGGGCCAGCGCCGTCGGGCCACTGCCGAATAGCCGTGCCATAAAAGCAAGAGGAAGTATCATGAGCGCCCCGGTTTCCCTGCACGTTGCCAGTGCCACCACGCACAGCAGCCGCACCACCAGTGAGTCCCTGCTGGTGCGTAGCCTGCTGATCGGCATCGCCCTGCTGTTTTTGAGCCTGTTCCTGTTTGTGCCGCTGGCAGCGGTGTTTACCGAAGCCCTGCGCAAGGGCGTGGGTGTGTACTGGGAGGCGCTGAAAGACCCCGATGCCATCTCAGCCATCAAACTGACCCTGATCGCTGCCGGCATCTCGGTGCCCTGCAATCTGGTGTTCGGTGTGGCCGCCGCCTGGGCCATCGCCAAGTTCGAGTTTCGCGGCAAGCAGGTGCTGGTCACGCTGATTGACCTGCCCTTTGCGGTGTCGCCGGTCATTGCCGGACTGATCTACGTGCTGCTGTTCGGCGCCCAGGGCTATTTTGGCGACTGGCTGGAGGCGCATGACATCAAGATCCTTTTTGCCGTGCCCGGCATCGTGCTGGCCACCATTTTCGTCACCTTTCCCTTTGTGGCGCGCGAATTGATTCCGCTCATGCAGGCACAGGGCATGGACGAGGAGGAGGCCGCCATCACCCTCGGCGCCTCCGGCTTTGTCACCTTCTGGCGCGTGACCCTGCCCAATATCAAATGGGGCATTCTGTACGGCGTGATTCTCTGTAATGCTCGCGCCATGGGCGAGTTTGGCGCGGTGTCGGTGGTGTCCGGGCATATCCGGGGTCTGACCAACACCATGCCCCTGCATGTCGAAATCCTCTACAACGAGTACAACTTTGCCGCCGCCTTTGCCGTGGCCTCCTTGCTGGCTCTGCTGGCACTGGTGACGCTGGCCCTCAAATCCTTTATCGAATGGCGCCTCAGCCGCGAGCTGGCCGCCCTCAAGTCTGGCTATCAGGAAGCCGCTGCCCCGGGAGCACCGACACCATGAGCATCGCCATCCGTAATATTGAAAAGCATTTCGGCAGCTTTACCGCCCTCGACAAGGTCAACCTCGACATCGGCAACGGTGAGCTGGTGGCCCTGCTGGGCCCCTCGGGCTGCGGCAAGACCACCCTGCTGCGCATCATCGCCGGGCTGGAGACGCCCAACGCCGGCACTATCGTCATCCACGGCGAAGACGCCACCGCCCGCCACGTGCGCGAGCGTCAGGTTGGCTTCGTGTTCCAGCACTATGCCCTGTTCCGCCACATGACCGTGTTCGAGAATGTCGCCTTCGGCCTGCGCGTGCGCCCGCGCCGCGAGCGGCCCAGTGAGGCCGTCATCCGCGACAAGGTGTATTCCCTGCTCAAGCTGGTGCAACTGGACTGGCTGGCCCAGCGCTACCCCAGCCAGCTCTCCGGCGGGCAGCGCCAGCGTATTGCACTCGCCCGCGCGCTGGCGGTGGAGCCGAAGATGCTGCTGCTGGATGAGCCCTTTGGCGCCCTCGACGCCAAGGTGCGCAAGGACCTGCGCCGCTGGCTGCGCCGCCTGCATGATGAAATGCACATCACTTCGGTTTTCGTGACCCATGACCAGGAGGAAGCGCTGGAAGTGGCTGACCGCGTTGTCGTGCTCAACAAGGGGTGCATCGAGCAGGTGGGCACACCCGACGAGGTCTATCAGTCCCCGGCCACGCCTTTCGTGTACGAGTTCCTGGGCAATGTGAACCTGTTTCACAGTCGCGTGCAGGACGGCTGGGCCGAGATCGGCAGTGCCCGTATCGCTACCCCCGAGCTGGCCGGGCAGGAGGCGCCAGCGGTGGCCTATGTGCGCCCGCACGATATCGAGCTGGCGCGCATCGCCAGTGAGGGTGCGCTGGCGGCCGAAGTAACCGAGGTGCGCGCCATTGGCCCGCTGGTGCGGATTGAGCTCAAGCATGGCGAGGAGCGCGTGGAGGTGGAGCTGTCACGCGAGCGCTATCAGGAAAGCCTGTTTGTGCTGGGCGAAGTGGTCTGGTTCCGGCCGCGCCACCTCAAGGTTTTCATCAAGCCCGAGCAGCCGGCCCCGGCCGACAGCTACGCCATCTAGCGTGGCGTTGTTCCCTTTCTGGCCCGACAGGGTGTAGCCGGTTGCCGACCAAAGGAGCCGGCGGCCCCGCGCAGATAAATATCCCCCTCCCAGTTTGAGTAACGCCTCAGAAAGCCGGCCTAAGCCCTTGTTGTAGCTGCTTTAGAACTCTGGTCTTCTTGGCCGGGAGCCAGTAGCTTGTGCCGGAAAACTGTGTTAAAAGTGTATACGTTTGCCCCCGAGCCCTTTCGTGGCGCGGCCGGCATCAAGCATTCCGGGTTCATTCCTCTTTATTATTAATACTGGCAGGCTCCCAAAAGCCTCAGACCACAGAAGGCTGTTCCAATGGAAGAAAATCTAGACGGTATGAAGGTCATGGTGATCGACGACTCCAAGACGATTCGTCGCACGGCAGAGACCTTGCTGCAGAAGGCGGGCTGCACCGTGATTACGGCCACTGACGGCTTTGATGCCCTTGCCAAGATTGCCGACTCCAATCCCGACATCATCTTTGTCGACATCATGATGCCGCGTCTCGACGGCTACCAGACCTGCGCCCTCATCAAGAACAATTCAGCGTTCAAGGCTACACCGGTCATCATGCTGTCGTCCAAGGACGGGCTCTTCGACAAGGCCAAGGGGCGCATTGTTGGTTCGGACGAATACCTGACCAAGCCCTTCAGCAAAGAAGAATTGTTGGGTGCCATTCGCCAGCACGTGCACGTCAAGGCCTGATGGCCTTGATTCTGGCGCTGCCTGAGTTTGTGGGGGAGGGATATGGCTCGCATTTTGATCGTTGATGATTCGCCAACGGAAACGTATCGTTTCCGCGAAATACTGGAGCGGAACGGGCACGCTGTACTGGAGGCCAGCAACGGGGCCGACGGGGTCGCCAAGGCACGTGCCGAATTGCCTGATCTGGTGCTGATGGATGTGGTCATGCCGGGGTTGAATGGCTTTCAGGCCACCCGCCAGCTGACCAAGGGCGTGGATACCGCGCACATCCCGGTGGTGATCGTAACCACCAAGGATCAGGAGACCGACCGGGTCTGGGGCAAGCGTCAGGGTGCTCGTGACTACCTGACCAAGCCGGTGGACGAAAGCTTCCTGTTGCAGACCATTGCCGCCCTTATACCTGGCAAGTAAGGTTTTTTAATATATGGCAGCAAAGGGCTTCATCAAACTTCTGGAAATTGCCGAGCGCTCGAAACAGCGTTCGCTGAGCGTGGCGTCGGCCGGGCAGGCGGCCGAGTTCTGGAGTGGCGTCGGCTTTACCCTCGCGGGCCAGCACTTCGTTGTGCCCATGGGTGAGGTGGCGGAAGTCCTTACCGTGCCGCGTTATACCCAGGTGCCCGGTGTCAAGCACTGGATGAAGGGCCTTGCCAATGTGCGCGGGCGCCTGCTTCCCATCATGGACCTGCTGGGTTTCCTGAACCGCGCATCAACCTTGCAAGACTCCCGCCGCCGCCTGATGGTGGTTGACCAGGGCGATATTTTCAGTGGACTGGTGGTGGACGAGGTGCTTGGCATGCAGCACTTTTCCGTTACCGAGTATCGGTTGGGTAGCCCGCTCGAGTTTCCCGAGCTGGGTCCGTATGTACAGGGTGCCTTTGTGCGAGACGGCAAGGCCTGGGTGGTTTTCCTGGTCAGTCGTCTGGTTGAAGATCCCCAGTTTTTGCAGGCGGCAGCACTGGCCTGAGGTGGGGTCGGCAGGCGCTTGTTGCGTTCTGCCGGTGGGGTTTCAAGAACAATTTAAAAGAGGGTCCCTCGGAGGCCTTATGAATCCGACGCTGCAAGCACGGCACGCCAAGTTGCCACCTATCACCGCATGGAAGATTGCCTCTTCCAGGGAATCCCTTCACGGCCTGCCTGCCCATCGGCGCGTCCTCCTTGAGGCGTGCCCGGCAGGGGCTTTTTTTGCAGGCGGACTGAGCTCCCCGACCGGGAGTGTGTCGCCGCTCATGATTGCTGGCGCCTTCGCCGTCAATTTCAAAGAATTCCCGGAAATGCCGGGCGCCACCATCGGGCTGGCAGCCCGCACCAACAGCGAGGCTGGCTCCCTATGAAACCGACGCTGCAGTCAATGCGCTTCAAGATGCCCAATACCATCGAATGGAACAAGGTATTCTCGAAGGAGTCCTTTAGCGGCCTGTCCGGTTCGCTGCGCAACTTCATCCAGGAAAGCCCGGAGGCAGCTGGTTACTTTCTGGCAATTGTCGCCGGCATGTTCGTGGCAGTGGTCGCGTTTTCCGGCGTGTACTACAAGGGCGTGCGTACCACGCAAATGAGTCAGCACGCCTCCGAAATGCGCGTGCTCTCGCAGCAGATCGCCAAGAACGCGTCGGAAGCCGCCGGTGGTAACGAAAAGGCCTTCGAAAACCTTGGCACCGCAACCCAGGCCTTCGAGACCAACTGGAAGCTGTTGCAGAGCGAGCGCAACGTCAAAGACGACTCCATGCAGGCGGTGAAGACCGACTGGGGGCAGGTGCAGGAAGACGCCCAGACCGTGCTGAATGGTCAGGAGGCCGTGGTCAATCTGCATGGCCTCGCGCAGGACCTGTCGGAGCGTGTGCCTGACCTGCAGGCGGAATACGACTCGGTGGTGGACGAACTGGTGAAGTCCGGTGACTCGGCGGCCCAGATTGCCATAGCCAAGCAGCAGTCGGTGCTCTCCGAGCGTATCCTGCGCTCCGTCAACAAGGTGCTGGAGGGCGGTACCGACGCGGTAACCTCCGCCGACAGCTTCCGCAGCGACTCGCAGCAGTTTGGCGACGTGCTGAAGGCCATGATCAATGGCGACGCCAGCATGGGCGTGCAAAAGGTGCAGGACCCGCAGGCGGTTGACGCCCTCAATGAAATTGACGGGATTTTCGAGAAGTCGGTCAGCACCTCGGCCGACAAGATCCTCGCCACCTCGCCACAATTGTTCAAGGTGCGTGACGCGTCTGACCATATCTTCAAGGAATCCCAGGACATGCTGGACGCCACCACCAAGCTGGCGGCCCAGATCAACGGTGAGGCCGGTTCGCTGGTGCTGGCCGTTATCGGTATCGGCTCCCTTGTAGTGGTCGTGTTCTGCGTCATCATGGTTATCCGTCTCGGTGCCCAGCAGGACAGCATCCGTGCCGAAGCCGAAAAGCGCCTGGAAATGCAGCGCGCCGAACAGGTAGACCAGGAAAACCAGCGTAACCAGGCGGCCATTCTGCGTCTGCTCGACGAACTGGGCGACCTCGCCGACGGTGACTTGACCGTGCAGGCTACGGTGACCGAGGACTTCACGGGCGCCATCGCCGACTCGATCAACTACTCCATTGACCAGCTGCGCGGCCTGGTGGCCACGATCAACCAGACCGCCGTGCAGGTGTCTGCCGCCGCCCAGGAAACGCAGTCCACCGCCATGCACCTCGCCGAAGCCTCCGAGCATCAGGCGCAGGAAATCGCCGGCGCCTCTGCCGCCGTGAACGAAATGGCCGTGTCGATTGACCAGGTGTCTGCCAATGCTTCCGAATCCGCCGCAGTGGCCGAGCGCTCTGTGGCCATCGCCCACAAGGGCGCCGAGGTGGTGCAGAACACCATCTCCGGCATGGACACGATTCGTGAGCAGATTCAGGAAACCTCCAAGCGTATCAAGCGCCTCGGTGAATCCTCCCAGGAAATCGGTGACATCGTGTCGCTGATTAACGACATCGCCGACCAGACCAACATTCTGGCGCTTAACGCCGCCATTCAGGCGTCCATGGCCGGTGAAGCCGGTCGCGGCTTCGCGGTGGTGGCCGACGAAGTGCAGCGCCTCGCAGAACGCTCTGCTGCTGCAACGAAGCAGATCGAACAGCTCGTGAAGACGATTCAAACCGACACCAACGAAGCCGTGATCTCGATGGAACAGACCACGTCGGAAGTGGTGCGCGGGGCCCGTCTGGCGCAGGACGCCGGTGTGGCCCTGGAAGAAATCGAAACGGTGTCGAGAAACCTCGCCGACTTGATTCAGAACATCTCCAACGCGGCGCGCCAGCAGGCAGCGTCCGCCGGTCATATCTCCAATACCATGAACGTGATTCAAGAGATCACGTCCCAGACCACTGCCGGTACCATCGCAACGGCACGGTCGATTGGTAACCTGGCAGAAATGGCCAATGAGTTGCGTCACTCGGTCGCAGGCTTCAAGCTGCCCGAGCACGTATAAGGCAGGCATTGTGCCTGTGAGAGGCGGGCATGTTCAGGACGACTGTCGTGGCTACCGATCGTTGGGGCATGAAGTCCCTGTCACCCATCTCGGACGAACAGTTCGAGTTGTGGCAGACGTTTATAGAAGCGCGTACCGGCATGACGATCGGGCCTTCGCGGCGCTCCTTTCTGGAGACCAATCTCGCCATTCGCATGCGCGAGATCGGGCTGTCGGACTACGACGCCTACTACGAGCAGCTGATGGCGGGGCCGGCGGCCGAGCGCGAGTGGGCCACGCTGGTTGACCGGCTCGCCGTTCAGGAAACCTCCTTTTTCCGCCACCCCAGCTCGTATGCCTTGGTGCGGTCTTTTCTGGCGGAGCGCCTGCTCAAGGACCCGCTGAAGAAGAGCCTGCACTTGTGGAGCGTGGGCTGCTCCACCGGCGAAGAGCCATATTCGCTGGCCATGCAGATGCAGGCGCAGCTGGAAGAGTTGCAGCGCAAGGATGTGTATTACGGGGTGACCGCCAGCGACATCAGCCTGCCGACGCTGGCGAGGGCGCGCGCGGGGCGCTACCCCGAGCGGCGTCTGCATACCGTGCCGCTGGCCTGGCGCGAGAATTTTTTCCAGCCGGTGCCGGGCAGCAAGGACTGGCAGATAGCCGATGCGGTCAAGAAGAAAGTGGCCTTTGTGCAGCTCAATATCATGGAGCTGGATCGTGCACCCTGGTCGGATATGGACGTGATTTTTTGCCAGAATGTCCTGATTTATTTCCGGCGCTTTCGCAAGCGCGACATTCTGGCCAATCTGGCTGCACGGCTGGCGCCGGGCGGCCTCTTGGTTCTCGGGGTTGGTGAAGCGGTGGAGTGGTCCCACCCCATCCTGACCCGGGTTGATTACCCGGATACACTGGCGTTTCGCCGCAAAGCTTAAAGCATAACAAAACCCCCTTGGGGAAGATGATGGGCGACAATCACAGTTTTCTGGCACTTGACTGGGTCAAGGGCGAGATAGAAGAAACCCTGAAGCAGGCGCAACAGGCGCTTGAGGGGCACGTTGAAAATCCGGACGACCCGACCCGCATGCGGTTTTGCCTGGCCTATCTGCACCAGGTCTGTGGCACGCTGCACATGGTGGAGTTCTACGGTGCTGCCCTGCTCGCCGAGGAAATGGAAAAGCTCGCCCTGGCCCTGATCAACAATCAGGTAGCGCGGGTGGGTGATGGCCAGGAAGTGCTGATGCGCGGCATCCTGCAATTGCCGCCCTATCTGGAGCGCGTCAAGGCCAGCCGCCGCGATCTGCCGGTTGTGCTGCTGCCCCTGCTCAATGACCTGCGTGCCGTGCAGGGTGAATCCCTGCTGTCGGAAACAGCCCTTTTTACGCCCGATCTTTCTGCCGGTGAGCGTGCGCCGATACAGCTGTCCTCGCATGCCGCCGACCCCCGTCTGCTGAAAAAAATGCGCCGCCTGTTCCAGGTGGCCCTGCTCGGCCTGATCCGGCAGGACAAGATTGCCGAGAACCTGGCCCACCTCGAGCATGTCTTCACCCGCCTTGAGAAGGTTTCCGGTCCCTCCGCCATGCGCGAGCTGTGGCAGGTGTCGGGTGCAGTGGTTGAAGGCTTGCAGAACAAGACCGTGGACGCCGGCACCTCCATCAAGATGCTGCTCGGTCAGGTTGACCGCCAGCTGCGTCAGCTGGGTGACAACGCTGACCAGCGCCCCCCCACCGAATTGATGAAGAACCTGCTTTATTATGTTGCCAAGAGCGCCGGCCAGACGCCGCGCCTGCGCGCCGTAAAAGACCTGTATCGCCTCGATGACGCCCTGCCCAGTGATGCGCTGGTCACCGAAGAGCGCACCCGCATGGTTGGTCCTGATCGCGAGGCCATCCGCTCCGTGGTTGAGGCCCTCTGCGATGAGCTGGCCCGCGTCAAGGATGTGCTGGACCGTTTCGTGCGTGAGCCGAATCCCAGGGTTGGCGAGCTGGCGCCCATGGTTCCCATTCTCAAGCAGGTCGCCGACACCGTGGCCGTGCTCGGGCTGGGCCAGCCCCGGCGTATCCTGCAGGAACAGATTGAGGCGATCGACAGCATCACTTCTTCCGGCATCGTCCCGCGTGACGGCAGCCTGCTTGATGTGGCCGGCGCCCTGCTTTATGTCGAAGCCACCCTCAATGGCATGGTGGCCGAGAAGCCTCTCGGCTCGTCGCCCGAGCCTGGTGATGTATCCGATCTTTCTGGCCACAAGCAGCTGTCCGAAGCGCAGGCCGCTGTGTTGCGCGAGTCGCGCAGCGCACTGGAGCGTTCCAAGGATGCCGTGATCGAGTTCATTGCGTCGCAATGGAACCCGGTGCATCTGGAGCCGATTCCCGAGCTGATACATACCGTGCGTGGCGGTCTTACCATTCTCGACATGCCGCGCCCGGCCGAGCTGCTGAGCCGCGCCAGCCAGTACATCAACGAACGCCTGCTCAAGGAACAATACCGCCCTGACTGGCCCGAGATGGATACGCTGGCCGATATCATCACCTCGGTCGAGTATTACCTCGAGCGGGTGGCCAACGATTCGCAGGGTGGCGAGGCGGTGCTCGATATCGCCGAAGCCGGTCTGGTGAAGCTGGGCTATGATGCGCCTCCCGTCGTGCAGGCTGCCAGGAAAGTGGCGCCGGTGCGGGAGGTTGTTGTTGCCGAAGAGAGCGAGCCCTATGAGGCTCCGGCCCACGCTGCGGTTGTGCCTGCCGTTGCCGAGTCTGTCGTTGAGGCTGTAGCTGACCTTGCCATCCCGGCCGTCGATGCCGAGCCTGCTTCTGCCGAGCAGGGTGTGGAGTCCGGGGCCGCCACGCCTGTGGAAGCCACTGCAGTGCCCGAAGTGGTTTCTACGCCTGAGCCGGAGCTGATCGACGCCGACCGCACCGTGGTGCAGACCGCGCCTGCCGCCGCCAGCAGCCTGGGTGACTTCTCCTTCGCCGACTTTGGCCTGGGCGACTTTACCCTTTCCGAAGCCCCTGAGGCCAAGGTCCCCGTGCCGGCCACGAGCGATAACGAAGCCACGGTACTGAGTGCCGGGGACCTGTCCGAAGCCACCATGATCAGCGCCGCGCCGGTCGCGCGCGTAGCCATGGCTGGCATTCCGAGCCTTGAATCCCTGCGTGCCCGTATGCACGATATGGAAGTGCAGAGCGACAGCAGCAGCCTGCTGGGCTCCGAATTTACCCTCGCCGATTTCAGCCTCGACGATATTATTGCCGTTGCCGAGTTGCCGGCAGCCGCTGAGCCTGTCGTCGAAACCGCTGAAGCAGCGCCTGTGGCCGAAGCCCTGGAGCTTGCTGATGTGGCCGCTGAACCGGTCGCCGACGTTTTGGCCGAGGTGCCAGCCGAATTGCCCATCGCCGCCGAGGCGGAAGAGCTGACGGCAGCAGAAGATCACGCGTCTGTCGAGCCGCAGGTCGATGTGTTTGCAGAAGCCTTGGTCTCCGGTGCCATGCCGGAGTCTCTCGAACTGATTGCTGAGCCGGTAGCTGAGGCCGGTGGCGAGCTGGAAGTCTTGCCCGAGCTGGCGATGGATACGGGCATTGAGCCCGTGGCTGACGCTGCGCCAGAACACCTGGCGGAAGAAGCCCCCCCGGAAATTGCCCCGCAGGCCGAAGCCGGCGTTGCAGATTGGGCGGAGGAGGCGCCGCTGACTCTGGATGCCCTGCCAGATGCTGACGGTGTCGTCGAAGAAGCCGGATCGCTTGCCGAAGTCAAAGAATTTGAGCCCGTCGCAGAGGTAGTGGCCGATACCGGGTTTATCGTCGACGCCGAACAGCCGGTGAGCGAAGAGCAGCCTGAAACGGCCCTGCTCGCCGAGGCCGCTCCGCAAGACCTGGCTGACGAAGAACCTCTTGTTCTTGAAGCCCTGCCGGAAGAGGGTGACGTTGCTCTTGAGGCCGACCGGCTTGCCGATGCCGAACTCGTTGCCGAGGCCGAACGGTCTGGCGCCGAAGAGCTGCCTGAAGCGGCGGCAGAAGCTTTGTTTGAAAGCACCGGGTTGCCTCTCACTGAGCCTGAACTTGTCGCTGAGCCGGAACCCGAGCTGGTAGCAGAGCCTGAGCCGGTCGCCGTTGCGCCGGTTGTAGTGCCCGTGCCGGTCAAGCCCGCAGCAGCCATTCCCGAGGACGACTTCAGCTTTGACGACGAAATCCGCGAGATTTTTGTCGAAGAAGCCGAAGAAGTACTGGCCGCCATCAACGAATACTTCCCCGCATGGGCCGCCGACTTTGGCGCACGCGAGGCATTGGTCGAATTCCGCCGTGGCTTCCATACCCTCAAGGGGTCCGGGCGCATGGTAGGCGCCAGGACCGTCGGCGAGCTGGCGTGGAGCGTGGAAAGCATGCTCAACAAGGTGCGCGACAATCTTGTCGAGCCCAACCAGTCCATGGTCAGGCTGATCACGGAATGCCTCGATGTATTTCCGGGTCTGGTCGAAGACTTTGCCAACAGCCAGCCCCCGCGTTTCCAGACCACCGCCCTGATGGCGACGGCCGATGCCCTGGGTCGTGGCGAGCTGTCAGAGGCACAGGAAGCCGCTGAAGCTCAGGAAACCGAAGACAATGCGGCGATAGCCGAAGCCCAGCCCCTGGCTGAAGCCGCTGTCGTGGCCCCGGTCGCCGGTGCGCCCAAGCTGCTGCTGGTGGACATGCCGGAAGACGATTTCAGCTTTGATGATGAAATCCGCGAGATTTTCGTCGAAGAGGCCGAAGAGGTACTGGAAGCCATCAACGAGTACTTCCCGACCTGGGCGGCAGACTTCAACGAGCGCGAAGCGCTGGTGGAGTTCCGTCGCGGCTTCCATACCCTCAAGGGGTCCGGTCGCATGGTGGGTGCCAAGACCGTGAGCGAGCTGGCGTGGAGCGTGGAAAGCATGCTCAACAAGGTGCGCGACAAGATTGTCGAGCCCAACCAGTCCATGGTCAACCTGATCTCCGAGTGCATGGTCGTGCTGCCTGATCTGGTGCAGGACTTTGCCAACAGCCAACCCCCGCGCTACAGCACCTCGGCCCTCATGGGCACGGCGGAAGCATTGGGCCGTGGCGACGCCATTTCCACGGTGGATGTGGCACATGCCGCCGAATATGCCCACGGTGCCTTCTCCGATGTTGAAGCCACCTGGGCTGGTGAGGCTGAAGAAGAGGAAGGCTCGGCAGCGGCCTATGATGCCTTTGCGGCCAGCCTCGCGCCCGTTCGCCCGGTCGAGGCAGAAGTGGTGGCAGAGCTGCCGGCAGAAGCCTTTGAGCCCGAGTCTGCTGACGCCGGTGAAGAGCCTGGCGCCGACACGGGTCTGACCGAACTCGATGAAGACGGCATCAGGCCCGCCACAGCTGATGTTGACCCGGTACTGCTGGAAATCTTCACCAGCGAAGCCGACGCCCATCTCGACGAAATCCAGGCCTTCCTGAACGAAGCCGAGGGCGCGCGCAACGCCCCGGTCAGCGATCAGGTCCTGCGCTCCCTGCACACCCTCAAGGGTTCGGCGGGCATGGCGGGTATCGCCCCGGTGGCCGATGTGGCCGCGCCCATGGAGCACCTCTACAAGGACCTGCGGAATCAGGGCATCCCCGCCAGCCGCGATCACCTCGATGCCCTGCAATTGGCGCATGACGTGATCCGCCGCTGCATCCAGAGCCTGCTCGACGGTGGCGATGGTGATGTGGGCGATACCGGCGAGCTGATCGCCCATATTCGTCAGCTCGACTATGACCGCCTGAACCAGCTTGAAAAGTCCGACGAAGAGCGGCGCGAACAGGGCATTACCGATACCCAGTGGGACGAAACCGTCATGGCGGCCACCGAAGGCCGCGTTGCCAGCTTCATGGCCCTCGGTCTCGACCACCTGCTCGATGCGCCCTGGGAACTGGACGCCTGGCTGCTGGGCGACGAGCGTGACGAAAAACTGCAAGCCCTGCTCGACGAACTGGGCCGGTTGGCGCCTGCGGCGCGGCGTGCCCGTATCGAGCCGCTCGCTTTGGTGGCCGAGCGCCTGATCGTTGTTTACCAGCGTGTGGTTGCCGAGGCGCTTCCCGTCGAATCGCATCTGCTCAGTGATCTGGCCAGCGCTCACGACGAAATCATCAATATCTTCGATACCCTGGCCGCCAGCCAGTCGGTCATTGCCAACCAGCGCGTGCTGGAAAACCTGCTGGACTGGATGGATGCGCCTCCGGTCTCTGTGGTGGCTACTCCCGCTCCCGTCGTGGATGATGTGCTCAGCGACGAGCCGGCTGATGCCAGCTTTGAAGTCATCGAGCCGGAGCAGGTCAGCCTGGTCGATACTGTCACGGCGGATTCCTTCGATAGCGACACCAGCAGCGGCATTGCCGAGTCTGCGGCGGAGCCGCTTGACCCCGAGTTGCTGGACATCTTCCTCGAAGAAGCCGAGGAAATACTCGACGAAGTCGACAACGACTTCTCGGCCTGGCGCCGCGACCCCGCCAACAAGACTGCGCTGGGCGCCTTGCAGCGCCACCTGCACACCGTCAAGGGTGGTGCCCGCCTCGCGCAGATCAAGAGCATGGGCGATCTGGCGCATGAGCTGGAGTCCCTCTACGAAGGCTTGCGCGACAATCGCTTCCCGATCACCCTGGATCTGCTCAACCTTCTCCAGGAAAGCCACGACCGCTTAAGCGATATGGTCAGCGAGCTGCGCCACAGCGGCTCCTGCCAGAGCGCGCCGGACCTGCTTTCGGCCATCGACAGCTACCGTCGTCATCCGGGCGCACCAGCGGAAGAAGATATTGGCGAGCACGGCCAGGGCGAAGTCCTGCCGCTCACGCAGGAGTCGGGCTACAAGCATTTCGACCAGCCCCTGCTCTCGTCTGAAGGCATCAACCTGCACCATGCGGAAGACGAGGCTCCGGCGGACGAGCTTCTGCCGGTAGCCCCTGTCGCTGCCGTAGCCCCCGCGCCACATAATGCGCCCTTGCATACCGACGTGGACCCGGAACTGCTGGAAATCTTCCTTGAGGAAGCCGGTGAAATCGTCGATGCCACCAGCGAACAGCTCAGCCGCTGGATGCAGGACACCAATAACACCCTGCCCGTGCAGGAGTTGCAGCGTGGCCTGCACACCCTCAAGGGTGGCGCCCGCATGGCCGAGATCAAGATACTGGGTGATCTCGCCCATACTATGGAGGACCTGTACGAAGGCCTGTGCAGCGGCGTATTTACCGTAACACCGCCGTTGATGCAGCTCTTGCAGCGTTGCCACGACCGTCTGGCCGTGGCCGTTGAAATGTTGCAGGCCGGGCAGGGCTGCCCGCCCATGGACGATCTGATCGAGCGCCTGCACAGCTTTATCGTCGATCCGCATAATTTCCAGGACATACCGACCACGGTCAGCCTCACCCCGGTGCCGCAGGCCCCGGTGCCCGCACCCGTGGCCGTACCGAAGGCCCCGGCGCCTGCCCCGGTGCAGGACAATGCCGACGAGGTCGACGCCGACATTCTCGAAATCTTCTTCGAGGAGTCGGAAGAACTGTCCGAAGCCATTGAAGCATGCATCGGCAAATGGGTGGATGACCGCGACAATCGCGCTCCCATGGAAGAGCTGTTGCGCCACCTGCATACGCTCAAGGGTGGCGCGCGTCTGGCCGGCCTGAAGGAACTGGGCAATATGGCCCACGACTTCGAAAGCGATCTGGTGGATATCCAGCAGCGCCTCAAGAAGCCGGACGCCGCCTTCTTCAATGGCCTGACCGGACGCTTTGAGCAGATACTGGATGCCCTCAAGCGTGTTCACGAGCGTGCCGAAGGTGGTGCACCCGTGCTCCCACCCCAGCCGCCGGCAGCGCCGGTTGCCAGAAAGCCCGAACCGTTGCCCGAGGTTGCACCGCCTGTCGAGGCCCCCAGCCAGCCAGCTCCTGCCCGCGCAGCGGGTGGCCCGCAAGTGGTATTTGCCTCCGCCGAAAACGCGCCGCGCCGCCAGATTGTGCATACCGCCCTGGCGCCCGACGCCGAGCGTGCCGCACCACCGCCCATGAGTGGCAGCTTCAGGAACCTGCAGGTCAATCGTGGCCCGCAGGAAATGATACGCGTGCCTTCAGAGCTGCTGGAAAAGCTGGTTAACCTCGCCGGCGAAACCTCCATCACGCGTTCCCGTGTGGAAATGGGTGTGCATGGCTTCGCCCAGACCGTGGAAGAAATGGGTGTCACCATCCAGCGTCTTGCCGACCAGTTGCGTCGTATGGACGCGGAAATGGAAACCCAGATCATCTCCCAGCATGGCGATGACATGCAGGGCGGCAAGTACGAAGAATTCGACCCGCTGGAAATGGACCAGTACTCGTCCCTGAACCAGCTGTCCAAGGCGCTCTCGGAGTCCGCTTCTGACTTGCTCGACCTCAAGGCCACCCTGATCGACAAGGCGCGCGACACGGAAACCCTGCTCTTGCAGCAGTCGCGCATCAATACCGAGCTGCAGGAAGGTCTGATGCGTTCGCGTATGGTGCCCTTCTCGCGTCTGGTGCCGCGTCTCAAGCGCATCGTGCGCCAGACTGCGCAGGAACTGGGCAAGATCGCCGACCTCGAGGTGATCAACCCCGAAGGCGAAATGGACCGTACGCTGCTCGAGCGCGTGGTGGTGCCGCTGGAACACATGCTGCGTAATGCCGTCGACCACGGTATTGAGACCCAGGAGGCGCGTGCCGCTGCTGGCAAGCCGGCACAGGGCAGGGTAACGCTGACCCTGAGCCGTGAAGGCGGCGAAGTGGTGCTGACCCTGGTGGACGACGGCGCCGGCATCAATATTGCGGCCGTGCGGCGCAAGGCTATCGAGCGCGGCCTGATCAAGGCCCGCAGTGATGCCAGCGACGAAGAAGTCATCCAGTTCATCTTCCATGCCGGCTTCTCCACGGCAGAAAAGGTGACCCAGATTTCCGGTCGTGGTGTCGGCATGGACGTGGTGCAGTCCGAAATCAAGCAAATGGGCGGCGTGGTCTCGATTGCCTCCAATGGCGGTTTTGGCACCACTTTCACCATCCGCCTGCCGTTCACCGTGGCGGTGAACCGTGCCCTCATGGTGCGCGTTGGCGTCGATGTGTACGCGGTGCCGCTGTCGCAGATCGAAGGTATCGTGCGTGCCAGCCCCTACGAGCTGGAAACCTACTACTCGCCCGGCGCGCCGCTGTTTGAATACGCCGGCGTCTCCTACCGGCTCAGCTATCTCGGCGAGTTCGTGCATGGCGTGAAGTCGCCGCACCTGCTGGGCCATGTCCTGCCGTTGCCGGTGCTGCTGGTGCGCGGCGGTAGCGAGCAGCGTATCGCCATCCAGGTGGACCAGCTCATCGGTTCGCGCGAAATCGTCGTGAAGTCGGTGGGCATGCAGTTGTCGTCGGTGGCCGGTATTTCTGGCGCCACCATCCTCGGCGACGGCTCTGTGGTCATCATTCTTGACGTGGTGGCCATGCTGCGTGCCGCAGCCATCAGCCAGCCCTATATCAGCCATGCCCCGACGGCTCCGGTACTGCCGGCGGCGGCCCCTGTGGCCGAGGCACCAAAGGCTCGCACTGTGATGGTGGTCGACGACTCGGTGACGGTGCGCAAGGTAACCTCGCGTTTGCTGGAGCGTCATGGCTACGCGGTGATCCTGGCGAAAGACGGCCTCGACGCCATCGCCAAGCTCGAAGAGCACAAGCCCGATGTCATGCTGCTCGACATCGAAATGCCGCGCATGGACGGTTTCGAAGTGGCCTCGCTGGTCCGCCACAACCCGAAGCTGGAAGACCTGCCGATTATCATGATCACCTCGCGTACTGGCGAAAAGCACCGCGAGCGCGCCTTCCAGATCGGCGTCAACTGTTACATGGGCAAACCCTTCCAGGAACAGCAGCTGCTTGAAACCATTTCGGAGCTGCTGGAAACCGTGGTCGGGCAGTAAGCCTTACCGAGAGTTGGATACTTATGAACGAGCGTCGTAATCCGCGTGTTGGCGTGATTTCGAATTCGAACCTCCAACGTCTGGCGTTATCGCAGGCGGTGAAGGGGCACGGCTACGAGCTGGGACTCAACAGCTCGCTGGAGCGCCTCGACCATGCCCTGCTGGACAAGATCGACCTCGACGTGTTGCTGGTCGACATGCAGGAAGACGACGACGACGCCCTCGACCAGTTGCTCGACAACACCAGCGCCCCCATCCTCTTCGGGCTGGAGCAGGCGCCGCCGCACGGCACCCGCATGTATCCGCGCTGGGAGCGCCGCGTCTTTGTAAAAATTCAGGAAACTGTGGGCGAACCGGTGCTGAAGGAGCACCTTGAAGCCTTGCAGGAGGCTCCGGCCCCGGTTCCGAGCGCGCCCATCACCCTGCCCACCGAACTGCTCAATCATGTGGCCGGCACCGAGCTGGAAATGGTCGTGGTGCTGGCTGCCTCGCTGGGCGGCCCGGCGGCGGTCAAGGAGTTCCTCGATGCCTTGCCCAAGGGCCTGCCCGTAGCCTTCGTGCTGGCCCAGCATATTGATGCGCGCATGCAGGAAACACTGGCTCATGTACTGGTCCGTCATAATGGCATGCCCTGCAAGGTCGCCCGCTTTGGTGACAGGCTGGCCCATGGCGAGCTGCTGGTGGCGCCGGTACGCAATGAAATTGATTTTGGCGCCGCTGGCGACGTGATCGTGCGCGACATCAAGTGGGACGGCCCCTATTCACCCTCGATTGATCAGGTGCTGGCCAACCTGACCCGCCGCTTCGGACCCCGTTCCGGCGCCATTATTTTCAGCGGCATGGGAGGCGACGGTTCCATTTCCGGCCCGCTCATGGCCGATGCCGGCGGCTTCGTCTGGGCGCAGAGCGCCGAGACCTGCGCCTGCTCCAGCCAGCCCGACTCCATGCGCAGCACCGGCTGCGTCAGTTATAACGGCAGCCCCGCTGATCTGGCGCGGCACCTCGTTGCCTACGTGCAGGCCATGGTTGTGGCTGCGGCCTGACCTCGCCTCAGGGCTAAGCTTGCCTGAGGGAAAGCGTGCAGGGCGACAAAGACAGTGACAGGCTCTTAGCCCGAAACATACAGGATAATGCAAGAACATGGCCCAATTAACCCTTAACCAGACCACCCTGCTGGGCGCCACCACCGGCACCATCGCCTGCGTGCTGCTGCCACTGCAAGGCCGTCAGCTGCTGCTGCCCACCCTGTCGGTTGTCGAGGTGCTTGAAGGCGTGGAGCTGGAAGAGCAGGAAGACAAGCCGGCCTGGTTTGTTGGCAAGCTGCCCTGGCGTGAAGGCGTCATTTCGGTGTTCTGCTTCGAGGCCTTGAATGGTCAGGTGGTGCCGCGTGAGCGTCACCGTGTTGCCATTCTCAACGGTATCACCCGTCAGGCCGACATGCCCTATTACGGCCTGATCGTACAGGGCGCTCCCAAGCCGGCCCGCGTCAAGATTGCCCAGCTGGAAGACCTCGAAGCCGCCCCGACAGGGCCGGTGGAATACCTGCAAATACGCTATGCCGGGGAGCTGGCCTGCATTCCCGATCTCGATGCGCTGGAAGAGCGCGTGTTCGCAGCGGCCTGATGGCGCTGTCTGCCGAATTCGTTTGGAGTCCACTACCGTTTTCGTCCGGTATGGGTCATGCGGCGGCGCTAAAATTGTTGGCAAATTGTTGCTGCACCGAATGCGGGCAATCGGGCTGGGGTAGTATACGCCGAAGCTTTATTCGGAGTATTTCTTATGCAGTTAAGTAATAACGATAGCCGCTGGGGCATCGTTGCGCAAAGCTTTCACTGGCTGATTGCCCTGCTGATCCTCGCCGCCTGGGCGACCCATTTCATGCACGAACTCGCCCCCGAGCACAGCCCGACCGCCGCCATGTGGATGAACTACCACAAGAGCTGCGGCATCACCGTGTTTTTCCTGTTCTGGCTGCGGCTGGTCTGGCGCCTGAGCCAGCCTGCACCCAAGCCGGTTATCGTCACACCCTGGCAGGACCGTATCGCAAGGCTGGTGCACCTGGGGCTCTATATCGTCATGATCGCCATGCCGGTCACCGGCATCCTCATTACCGAATACGGTGGTCATCCGGCGTCGTGGTTTGGCCTGTTTACCCTGCCCGGCTTCGTCACGCCCGACAAGCCCAGCGGCCACCTTTTTCATTTTCTCCATACCGACGTATTCTGGCTGGTCCTGCTCGGCCTCGTTGGCCTGCACGTGGCAGCGGCGTTGTGGCACCAGTTCGTGGTCAAGGACGGGGTGTTGGGGCGGATGCTGCCCTGGGGCGGAAAATAGGCTGCCGGATGAGCCGGGTGACAATATCGTGAATGGCCGTGATTATTGCCCGCAGCTTTCCAGCGGGCAATAACTCTCCCCTCAGCCCCGAAAATCCCCATATAACAACTGCAACACCGCCAGCGCCGCCACCGGTGCAGTTTCCGTGCGCAACACGCGCGGCCCAAGCTGCCAGGGACTGAAACCAGCCCTCTCAGCCTGTGCAATTTCAGCGCTACTCAAGCCGCCCTCGGGGCCGATCAACAGCGCGACGGAAGACGGGGCCGGCAAGGCCGCCGTCGGCCCACCCTGCACCGACGGCGCCAATATCCAGCGCCTGACGCAATCCACCTGTTGCAGCCATTCCTGCAAAGGCAGGGGAGGGTTGATGACAGGCAGCCGGTTACGCCCGCACTGCTCGCAGGCGCTGCTGGCAATATTGCGCCAGTGCTCCATTTTTTTATCCGCCCTTTCCTCACCACGCAATTTCAGCTCGCAGCGCTCGCTGCTCAGCGGGGTGATCACGCTTACGCCCAGTTCCGTGGCCTTCTGGATGGCGTAGTCCATGCGCTCGCCGCGAGACATGACTTGGCCAAGATGGGTGTGGAGTGAGGATTCGTGGTCGTCAGGAAAAAAATCCAGCAGGCGGGCGCGTGAGGACTTTTTGCCGGCTTCGATCAGCTCGGCGGAAAACTCGCCGCCTTCTCCGTTGAACAGGGTAAAGCAGGTACCGACTTCGCTACGCAGGACTTTGACGAGGTGATGCGCCACCGTGTCGGGAAGGGTGATTTCGCTGTGATGGGGCAAGGCTTGGGGAATATAGAAGCGCATTGAGTTCTGCCATATTAGAAATGGATGGCGTGGAGTCGGGAGAGTTGCAAACCGACCACAATGACGAGAATGACGATTGTCGCAATTTCCTGCCCCATGAGGGCAACGGCCTGCTTGGGCTGAACCCGCCACAAGGCACGGGCCAGATCATATTTGCGGCTAAAGACTTGATGCGGCGGCAGCCGTGGCTGCAATACCTGCTCGACGTCTGCGGTTGGCCATATTTCGTGTTTGATCAACTTGCCTGTCTTTATGTCCTTCAGGGGGATGAATCTCGGCAGGCAGAGATCGCCCATAATCAGTGTCGTATCACAGAGCCAGACCTTGCTGTATTCAGTAATTTTAAAGGGATTATTCTTGCGGTTGAGTGTAAGGGTGGTACGTCCACAATCCAGTGATTGGGAAAATGCCATAGTCCATCTTTGCCATTGAGCGTAAAGCATGGCGGGAACAAGAAGTAGCATAGCCAGTATCGGGCCTATCGCGAGAAAAACTGGATCACCCATGTGCTTGTGTGGGATCGTTTTCGCCATGCTTATCATGGCAATGACAAATACGCAAACAAAAAGACCTGTGACGATACCAAGCAATATGAAAGCCCATTTCTGCTTGGCTTTTATCTTTTCCAGCGACTCCATATTGGGCGTAATAATCACCTGCATCGAAGATGTCTTGCGTGACGAAGCAAACCCAGCCCCCGGCACAAACGGTGGCTTCATGTTTGCCGCATCGGCCAGCAGCGCAGCGGTTCTTGCAGCGTCCATTCGCTTCTGCAAAAGCACACCCAGCACCAGCGCAGGCATGATCAATAAAATCATGACAAGCGGTAGACGTCCGCGCTCGGCAACAGCGGCGGTGTGGGTCAGGCTGCGGTCGTAAAATTCACTGCGAATGGAGTCGTCGTTGATTTCATGCTCGATATCGGTAGCGGGGTCTAGCACCAGCAGGCCCCAGTCGGATTTGCTGGCAATAATGATCTGGCTGCCGGTATCCGCAATTGCCACGATATCCCTGAATTTAAGGCTCAGAAGTTCTGACGAGGCGGCAGGTGCAGCTCCTTTCATGGCCTCCTGTACTATATCGGGAGCTTCGACCTGCGCCGGACTTGTCGCTGTGCCGTGGTAATGGCGCACCCAGCCATTTTCCAGCGACACACCGGCCTCAACCACCCACCAGTCATTGCCCCGTTGCACAAAGCGATACGGCCGGCTGGTGGTTTGCAGTACTGGCTTGTCGTCGCCGTTGGGCTGGGCGGCATCGAGACGGGTAATTTCAAAACGGTCAGTATTGGCCAGCAAGAGCCCGCCAGCCGTAGTGCTGATCTGGTTGGGAAAGTGCCAGGTCTTGCCATGGCCGTCGTCCAGCAGTTGACCCTGACTATCCAGCACCACCAGCCGCTGGTTGGTGTCGTCGGAAATAATCAGGTGGTTTGCCGGCGCAGGGCCGAGTGCGAGCGACACATTGGTGTCGAGCCCGAGTTTGTCCGGGCCGAAGGGGGAGCAGGCCCAGTTGTTCTCGTCGCAACGAAAGGGGCGGTGCGGGGCTGCGTCATATACCCAAAGCGTATGATCGTTCCCCTGTGTCAGTGCCTTGATATTTTGCAGGCCGAGATCTGCGGCACTTTTTCGTTCCAGCAGCTTTTCATTGCTGCCGAAATGCAGCAGTTCGTCATTGGTGGCCAGGTAAAAGCCTCCCTGTCCATCGGCGGCAAGCGCCTGTGGCCCGCTATTGCTGATGAGCAGGCCCAGGCTATAAATGCGGTAAACACTGCCGCCAACGGCCAGCACGACCCATAACAGCAGAAGCACCGATAGCAGCTTGTTCCGGTTCATTGCAGCAATCCTTTGCAGGGGGTTGTCTTGAAGGCTCAAGGAATCGCCATTTCATCGCGGCCTACACCCGCCGCCGGCAAGGTTGCAGCCGTAATCGCTGCACTGGCAACCTGTATCATCAGCCGGATTTCATCGGGCGTAATCACATAGGGCGGCATGAAATACACCACATTGCCGATGGGGCGCAGCAACACGCCATTCTTGAGCGCGTGTTCAAAAATTTTGAGGCCGCGCCGCTCGCGCCAGTCAAAAGGGGCGTTGCTGGTTTTGTCCTGCACAAGTTCCAGCGCAGCAATCATGCCGATCTGGCGCACCTCGCCAACGTGCGGGTGCTCCCTCAGTGGCAGCAGAGCCTCGGCCATGACGGCAGCCAGCTCACGATTGCGGTTGATGACATCGTATTTGGCAAAATAATCCAGCGAGGCCAGTGCAGCGCGCGCCGCCAGCGCGTTGCCGGTATAGCTGTGCGAGTGCAGGAAGCCTTTCAGGGTTTCGTATTTATCGTAAAACGCCGCGTAGATTTTTTCCTGCGTCATTACCACCGACATGGGCAGGTAGCCGGCGGTGAGCGCTTTCGACAGGCAGAGAAAATCCGGGGTGATATTGGCCTGCTCACAGGCAAAGAATGTCCCGGTGCGGCCAAAGCCGACAGCAATTTCATCGGCAATCAGGTGCACACCATAGCGGTCGCAGGCAGCGCGCAGCAGTCTCAGGTAGACCGGGTGGTACATTTTCATGCCGGCGGCACCCTGAATGAGGGGCTCGATAATCACCGCACAGATTTCTGCATGGCGCTCGGCCAGCAGGGCCTCCATGGGCTCGAACAGGCGGCGTGAGTGCTGCTCCCAGGACTCTCCGGCAGCGCGGCGCGAGCAGTCGGGTGAGGGCGCGCGCAGCTGCGGTTTCAGCAGCGGCTCGTAGGTGGCGGAAAAGAGCGGGATATCGGTCACGCTCAGGCTGCCGACGGTTTCGCCGTGGTAGCCATTTTCCAGCGACACAAAGCGGGTCTTGCCGGGCTGGCCGACATTGCGCCAGTAATGCAGGCTCATTTTCAGTGCAATTTCGGTACAGGCCGAGCCATTGTCCGCATAAAAGCAGCGGGTCAGGCCGGGCGGGGCGAGTGCGACCAGCCGCTCGGATAATTCAACAATGGCCTCGTGCGTAAAGCCGGCGAGAATCACGTGCTCCAGCGTATCAAGCTGGGTCTTGATGGCCGCATTGATCTCGGGATTGGCATGGCCAAAAATATTCACCCACCAGGAGCTGACGGCATCGAGGTATTTATTGCCGTCGAAATCATGCAGCCACACGCCCTCGCCACGCTGGATGGGAACGATGGGAATGCTTTCGTGGTCCTGCATTTGCGTGCAGGGGTGCCAGACATGCTTCAGGTCACGCTGGGCGATGGCGTCGTTCTTGCTCATGGGGTGCATCCGGTGAGGGGCGGATGTCAGGGCGCGGCAGTCTGCACCGCGCCGCGCAGACGCCTACTTTGCCGTTGAATCCGACGGACTTTTGCTGCCGGGTGCGGGTGGGTCGAGGATGACGGTTATTTCGTTCAGACGGTCGTTGTGGGGCCAGGCGACATGCAACACAAAGTCCAGCGTTGGCTCGTTGACCGGGCGTGTGGTGCTGATGTCGATATAAGAGTCGCTGTCATTGACGACGACCTTGAACTTGAGGTCACCAGGGTAATAGATATTGCCGCTCAGGCCCGCCTGTTTGAAGTCGTTGTCGCTGCCGAGGTAGGCCTTGATGTCGTCGGCGGTCAGGTCGCCAAGTTCGCTGAGCATGACCTTGCCGTGCAGGGGCTGGCCCAGCGGCGACAAGACCTGCATGGTGGAGGCCACGGTCAAGGCGTGGCACAGGCCCGGCAGCAGGGCCAGGCCGAAAAGGGGGATGGTCATCCGTGTCAACCAGTGCATGGCACTCTCCTGTGGGGCTGGCAATTTGTTATTTTACAGCAGCTTGCCGCCAGCCCCAAGGATAACACCATCATGCACCCGGCAGGCCAAGGTTTTTCCACAGGGCCAGCGTCGGCTCCGCCTGATTCATGGTGTAAAAGTGCAGGCCCGGCGCGCCGCCGGCGAGCAGTTGCTGGCAGAGCCGGGTGACCACTTCTTCACCAAACTTGTGGATGCTGGCCTGATCATCGGCATAGCTCGCCACCTGTTTGCGAATCCAGCGTGGAATTTCCGCGCCGCAGGCGTCGGAGAAGCGCACCAGATTGGCAAAATTGGTAATGGGCATGATGCCGGGGATGACCGGGATGGTTTCGCCCGCCGCCCGCACCTTGCCGACAAAATTGAAGTAGGCATCGGCATTGAAAAAATACTGGGTAATGGCGGAATTGGCGCCCTGCCGCACCTTGTGCAGGAAATGCTCCAGGTCAGCCGCCATATTTGGCGCCTGCGGGTGGCACTCGGGGTAGGCGGCCACCTCGATATGGAAATGATCGCCGGTGGTATCGCGAATGAAGTGCACAAGGTCAGCGGCATAGGCCAGTTCACCGGCGCTGGCGCCCATACCGGAAGGCAGGTCGCCCCGGAGAGCGACGATATTACGAATGCCGTTCTGGCGATAAATATCGAGCAGCTCGCCCAGCTCTTCGCGGCTGTCGCCGATGCAGGACAGGTGCGGGGCCGCCGCACAGCCGGAATTTTTCTGGATGTCGAGCACGGTGCCTAGCGAGCGTTCACGTGTGGAGCCGCCTGCGCCGTAGGTCACGGAAAAAAAGCCGGGCTTGAGCACGGCAAGCCTGCGGCAGACATCGTGGAGCTTTTCGGCGCCGATATCGGTTTTCGGCGGGAAGAATTCGAAGCTGTAGTGTTTGGTCATTTGTGATTACTCATGTTCCCCACATTTCATGAAATGCGCACTTATGCCCCCTCTCCCTTCGGGAGAGGGCTGGGGAGAGGGGAGTCTGCCCCAGTGTGAATTTCGTTCCATATTGCCGTCAGCACACTCTCGGTGTTCAGCAGCACATCATTATTCCAGAAGCGCAAAACTTTGATGCCTTGCACATTCAGATGCTGTGAGCGCACATCGTCGTCGTTCTGTTGTATGCCGTGCTGGCCACCATCTAGCTCTATCGCCAGTTTTTCCTCATGACAATAAAAGTCGATTATGTACCCCGAAACAACATGTTGGCGACGAAACTTGACGCCAAAATTTTTTCTCCGTACCAAGCGCCATATGAGCGCTTCGGCGTCAGTGTGGCTGGCGCGAAGTGTTTTGGCGTATGCCAGCAGGGTTTCCGGGACGGGTGGTTTTTTATGTTCGTGCATTCAGACAGCTCATCGCAGATTCCCCTCTCCCCCGCCCTCTCCCGAGGGGAGAGGGGGTTAACAGCGTCATGTAGGGGGCGAGGAGCTAACGCGATCTCAACAACTCAATACTTATACGCATCCGGCTTGTACGGCCCTTCCACCTTTACGCCGATATATTCGGCCTGTGCGCTGGTCAGTTGCGTCAGCACGCCGCCAAAGCCGGCGACCATTGCCGCAGCCACTTCCTCGTCGAGCTTTTTCGGCAGCACTTCCACCTTGAGCAGACCTTGCTGTTCGGCGGCGGGCAGGCTGGCGAATTTCTGGCCATACAGGTAGATCTGCGCCAGCACCTGGTTGGCGAAGGAGCCGTCCATGATGCGCGAGGGATGGCCGGTAGCATTGCCGAGATTCACGAGGCGGCCTTCGGACAGCAGCAGCAGGTAATTGGCGTCGGAAGGATTCACCACAGAGTCCCTGGGAGCACGATAAACCTTGTGCACCTGCGGCTTCACTTCTTCCCAGTGCCAGTTGGCGCGCATGTAGGCGGTATCGATTTCAGTGTCGAAGTGGCCGATATTGCAGACCACGGCGCCGTTCTTGAGCGCGCCCAGCATGGCGGCGTCGCACACATTCATATTGCCGGTAGTGGTCACCACCAGATCGGTCTGGCTCAGCAGATGGTGGTTCAGGTCTTCGCCCTTGCCGGTGTTGATGCCGTTCTGGTAAGCGGAGACGACTTCATAGCCGTCCATGCAGGCCTGCATGGCGCAGATGGGGTCGACTTCCTGCACACGCACGATCATGCCTTCCTGACGCAGCGACTGCGCGGAGCCTTTGCCCACGTCGCCATAGCCCACGACAAGGGCGCGACGGCCGGCCAGCAGCATGTCGGTGCCGCGCTTGATGGCGTCGTTCAGGGAGTGGCGGCAGCCGTACTTGTTGTCGTTCTTGGACTTGGTCACCGAATCATTCACGTTGACCGCTGGCACCTTGAGTGTGCCCTTGGCCAGCATTTCGATCAGGCGATGCACGCCGGTGGTGGTTTCCTCGGTAATGCCATGGATGGTGGCCAGCATTTCCGGGTACTTGTCGTGCACCACCACGGTCAGGTCGCCACCGTCGTCCAGGATCATGTTGGCATCCCAGGGGCGGCCGTCCTTGAGGATGGTCTGCTCGATACACCACCAGAATTCTTCCTCGGTTTCGCCCTTCCAGGCAAACACCGGCACGCCGGCAGCGGCCACGGCAGCGGCAGCGTGATCCTGCGTGGAGAAAATATTGCACGACGACCAGCGCACGTCGGCACCCAGTTCCACCAGCGTCTCGATCAGCACGGCGGTCTGGATGGTCATGTGGATGCAGCCCATGATCTTCGCGCCGGCCAGCGGCTTGCTGGCGGAGTACCTGCGGCGCAGACCCATCAGCGCGGGCATTTCGGCTTCGGCGAGAATGATTTCCTTGCGGCCATAATCGGCCAGATTGATGTCGGCGACCTTGAAGTCGCGGAAGGTGGTGAGATCGACGTTGGCTGTCATGGCATTATTCCTGATATGAATGGCGGTAAGAGTACCCATCAGGTGCAAGCCTCTGCGCCTGATGGGTATCCGGGTTAAGCAGCGCCGTTATCGCTGCCGTTCTTGCCGCTGCTCTGGTATGAGCAGGGGCAGGAGCGGCAGCGATGGCCTGAGCCTGGCGGCGGGGCTGTATGGCCTGCCGTTGCAGCGCTTCTCAGGCGAACCGCTCATGCCGGCTGCTGGCGACGAGGGGTCCATGTGTACAGAAATCGTGCCGGGTGGCCGGCATTTTTGGCGTCGGGGTACTGCCGGCGGCACCATCTTGCTATAGTCATGGCCAGGGCCGGTGCAAAGCCGGCGCCGGCCCTGGCCACTGACAGGAGTACACCATGCCCGCCCGGGAACTCAACAACCCTATTGCCCGCCTCAAGGCGGAACTGCGCCGGCAGCCCTTCGGCACCAGCCATCGCGAGGCCCTTGAGCAGACCATCGCAGACCTTGAGGTACAACTGGCCACGCACAAGGCCTTCGACTCCAAGCTGGCGCTCGGCCGCCTGCGCGACTGGGAAGCCCGGCTGGCGGTGGAGCATCCCTTGCTGTCCGAGCTGCTGTCCGACGTGGCCCACAAGCTGGAGGCCATGGGGATTTAGCAGCCGGTCAAAACCGTAGGATGGGTGGAGCAACGCGATACCCATCATCCGCATTCAATACCGGCGCATGGCCTGAACATCGGCAGCTTGATGGGTATCGCTGCGCTCCACCCATCCTACGGGTATTTCAATGCCCCGGCTGGTGGTAACTTCCCCTCACCCCAGCCCTCCCCCGGAGGGGGAGGGAGCTAACCCTTAAAGCCCAGCCGCATCCCGTAGCGCAGCCGCCCGATCTGTCTTTTCCCAGGTAAACGCCGTAAACGTTTCGCTGATGCCCTTGTCCCTATAGGTCATCTCTATCGGTGCACGGCCAAAGTGACCGTAGGCCGCGGTGGGGCGATACATGGGGTGGGCCAGGTCCAGCATCTTCGTGATGCCGTAGGGGCGCAGGTCGAAGTGGGCGCGCACCAGCTCGATCAGGCGTTCGTCGCTGATCTTGCCGGTACCAAAGGTATTGATGGAGATCGAGGTCGGTTGTGCCACGCCGATGGCGTAGGAGACCTGGATTTCGCAACGGTCGGCGAGGCCGGCGGCCACCACGTTCTTGGCCACGTAGCGGCCGGCGTAGGCGGCGGAGCGGTCAACCTTGGAGGGATCCTTGCCGGAGTAGGCGCCACCACCGTGGCGGGCCATGCCGCCGTAGGAATCAACGATGATCTTGCGGCCGGTCAGGCCGCAGTCGCCCACCGGGCCGCCAATAATGAAGGAGCCGGTGGGATTGATGTGGAACTGGGTGCCCCTGTGCAGCCATTCCGCCGGCAGCACGTGCTTGACGATCAGCTCCATCACGCCTTCGCGCAGGTCGCTGTAGGCCACGTCGGGGTTGTGCTGGGTGCTGAGCACCACGGCGTCGATGGCCACCGGCTTGCCGTTTTCGTAACGGAAGGTCACCTGCGACTTGGCGTCAGGGCGCAGCCAGGGCAGCAGGCCCGACTTGCGCGCCTCGGCCTGCCGCTCGACCAGACGGTGGGCGTAGCAGATGGGGGCGGGCATGAGCACGTCAGTCTCGTTGCTGGCGTAGCCGAACATCAGGCCCTGGTCGCCGGCGCCCTGGTCTTCCGGCTTGCTGCGGTCCACGCCCTGGGCGATGTCGGGCGACTGCTTGCCGATGAGGTTGATGACGCCGCAGGTGGAGCCGTCGAAGCCGACGGCCGAGCTGGTGTAGCCGATGTCGTTGACGACGCCGCGCACCAGGTCTTCCAGATCGATCCAGGCGGTGGTGGTGATTTCGCCAGCGACGATGGCAACGCCGGTCTTCACCAGCGTTTCGCAGGCCACGCGCGCGAACTTGTCGCGGGCGATGATGGCATCCAGCACCGCATCGGAAATCTGGTCGGCCAGCTTGTCGGGGTGCCCTTCGGACACGGATTCAGAGGTAAAAACGCTGTATTCGCTCATGTTGCTTGCCTTCCTGATGCCGGCGCTATGCGCTCAGTCTTTGAGAAATTCACGGATCTGTATACGGAAACCATTTTTCAGGGCCAGGTAATCGGCGCGGCCCTCGCGCAGCCCGCTGGCTGCCGCCCAGAGGCTGAGCTGCTCGGGAGCAAAACCCAGCCACACATCACCACAGGCTTCACGCGCCCAGGCTTGTTCATGTTCGCACAGCTCGGTCAGCACCAGCGCGCCGCCGCCCTTGAGCAGCGCTGCCACATCGGCCAGTACCGGCTCCGGCTCCGGCACGTGGTGCAACACCATGTTCATGATGACCACATCGGCCAGCAGCCCCTGTTGACGTGCGCTGGTGGTATCACCCGCCAGCAAGCTCACGTGAGGCAGGGACTCCACCCGGCTCGCCGCCTTGGCCAGCATGGCGCTGCTGTTATCCAGGCCAATCACTTCGGCAAACTGCGCCGCCAGCAGGGGTAACAGCTCGCCGGTGCCGGGGCCTATTTCAAGCACGGTGGCCGTGGCCGGCGCCAGCTCCGCCGCGTGCCGCACCGAGGCCGTGCCGTAGTCGGCAAAACCGGCGATCAGCTCCTGCTGGGCCGCAAAGCGCCCGGCATTGAGCCGGAAAAACTCCTGCGAGGCCTCGCTGCGGCTGGTCTGCACTGCGTGCAGGCGAATCAGCACGGCGGGCGGCAGGGGCAGGGCGTCCAGCTCGTCCAGCACGCGCTGGCTCAGGCTGGCGGCGGCCAGTCCCTGCACGCTGCGCCGGTAGTAAACGGTGGTTCGCTCCCGCCGGGTCGTCAGCAGACCGGCCTGATTCAGCACCTTCAGGTGGTGGCTGAGCGCCGGCTGCTTCATGTCCAGCAGCTGGCACAGTTCCAGCACCCCGAAGGAGTCACGCGCCAGCACCCGCAGTATCACCAGCCGTATCGGGTCGCCCAGCGCGCGCAGCAGAGCGGCCAGGGTATCCAGCGGTGTCTCGACCGGGGCGGGCTCAAGCAGGGTGACTGACATGGGGTGAGAGTCTAGACTGAATTGCCTTGCTTCATCAAATATTTTTGATGGAGTGATGTTTTCTTCGGTCAATTGGCAGGTTTTGGCCTGCTTTAATTGCTCATGGCCTGTGCAATAAGCGACAATTGCGCCCCTTAATTCCCGCCCGCCCGGAGTCCTGCCCATGCCCGCCGTTGCGCTGCCCCAACGCCGCCTTGCCAATGCCATTCGCGCCCTTGCCATGGATGCCGTGCAAAAAGCCACCTGCGGCCACCCCGGCGCGCCCATGGGCATGGCCGATATCGCCGAGGTGCTGTGGCGCGGCTTCCTGCGCCATAACCCGGCCAATCCGGGCTGGGTCAACCGCGACCGCTTCGTGCTCTCCAACGGCCATGGCTCCATGCTGCAATATGCGCTGCTGCACCTGACGGGCTATGACCTCAGCATTGAAGACATCAAGCAGTTCCGCCAGCTGCACTCGCGCACGCCCGGCCACCCTGAATACGGCTATACCCCCGGCGTGGAAACCACCACCGGCCCGCTGGGCCAGGGTCTGGCCAATGCCGTGGGCTTTGCCATTGCCGAAAAGACGCTGGCGGCGCAGTTCAACCGCCCCGGCCATGAGGTGATCGACCACTTTACCTACTGTTTCCTCGGCGATGGCTGCCTGATGGAAGGCATTAGCCACGAAGTTTCTTCGCTGGCCGGTACTTTGGGCCTCGGCAAGCTGATCGCCTATTACGACGACAACGGCATCTCCATCGACGGCCACGTGGAAGGCTGGTTCAGCGACGACACCGTGCAGCGCTTCGAGGCCTATGGCTGGCAGGTGCTGGGCCCCATCGACGGCCACGACAGCGAGGCCGTGCACGCCGCCACGGTCGCCGCGCAGGCGGATACCGCACGGCCCACGCTCATCATCTGCAAGACCGTGATCGGCTGCGGCGCGCCTACCAAGCAGGGCACCGAAGACAGCCATGGCGCGGCACTGGGCGAGGCTGAAGTGGCCGGCGCCCGTGTTGCGATGGGGTGGGAGTTCCCGGCTTTTGAAGTGCCCGCCGACATTTATGCCGCCTGGAACGGCCGCGCCAAAGGCGCCGAGCTGGAGCAGGGCTGGAACGTACAGTTCCAGCAGTACAGCGCCGCCTTCCCCGAGCTGGCCGCCGAGCTGAGCCGCCGCCTCAAGGGCGAGTTGCCTGCCGACTTCAACGCGCAGGCCGACGCCTACATACAGGCTGTGGCCGCCAAGGGTGAAACCATCGCTTCGCGCAAGGCTTCGCAAAATGCCCTTAACGCCTTTGGCCCGCTGCTGCCGGAACTGCTGGGCGGCTCTGCCGATCTCGCCGGCAGCAACCTGACCATCTGGAAGGGCAGCAAGGGCATTCAGGATGACGCCGCTGGCAACTATATTTATTACGGTGTGCGCGAATTCGGCATGACCGCCATCATGAACGGCATCGCGCTGCACGGCGGCTTTATTCCTTACGGCGCTACCTTCCTGATCTTTATGGAGTACGCGCGTAATGCCGTGCGTATGTCGGCCCTCATGAAGCAGCGCGTGATCCATGTTTATACGCATGACTCCATCGGCCTGGGCGAAGACGGCCCGACCCACCAGCCCGTCGAACAGCTGGCCAGCCTGCGCGGTACGCCGAACATGAGCCTGTGGCGCCCGGCCGACGCGGTGGAGTCCGCCGTGGCCTGGAAGGCTGCCCTGCAAAAGCAGGATGGCCCCACCGCCCTGATTTTCTCGCGCCAGAACCTGCCGGCGCAGCCGCGTGATGTGGCGCAGCTGGCTGCCGTCGCCCGCGGTGGTTATGTGCTGGTGAAGGAAAATGGCAGCGCCATCGACGCCATCATCATTGCCACCGGCTCCGAGGTTTCGCTGGCGGTGGAAGCCGCGAAAAAGCTGACCGAGGCTGGTAAATCGGTGCGTGTGGTGTCACTGCCCTCAACCGACGTATTCATGGCGCAGGACGCTGCCTATCGCGAAGCGGTGCTGCCCGCCGCCGTACGTGCGCGCGTTGCCGTGGAAGCCGGTCATGTGGACTACTGGTGGAAATTTGTCGGCCTTGATGGTCGCGTGATCGGCATGCACAGCTTTGGCGAATCTGCTCCGGCGGGTGCCTTGTACAAGCATTTCGGCATCACCGTGGAGGCAGTGGCGGATGCCGTCAGCAGCCTGCTGTAAAAAGGGGATTTAGGCATGGCCCTGCGCGTCGCCATTAACGGTTACGGTCGCATAGGCCGTAATGTGCTGCGCGCCTGGTTCGAGGCGGGAACGCCGCCGGAGCTGGAATTTGTCGCCATCAACGACCTCGGAAAACCGGAGGCGCTGGCGCACCTGACCCGTTACGACAGCAGCCACGGTCGCTTCGGGCAGGCCGTGGAATTGCGCGACAACGAACTGCATATTGCCGGTAAAAGCGTGCGCATTTTCACCGAGCCCAGGCCTGAGTTATTGCCCTGGGCCGAGTTGAACGTGGATGTGGTGCTGGAGTGCACCGGCCAGTTTCGTGCGCGGGCCGACGCGGCAAGGCACCTGACGGCGGGGGCAAAGAAAGTCATTATTGGCGCAGCGCCTTTTGACCATGTTGATGCCACCGTGGTCTACGGCGTCAACCACCAGAGCCTGCGCGACGAGCACCTGATTATTTCCAGCGTGTCCTGCACGACCCACGCGTTAGTGCCGCTGGTGAAAATTCTGCATGAGGCCTTTGGTGTTGAGTCTGGTCTCATGACCGAGATACATGCGGTCACCTCGGATCAGGTGGTGCTGGACCATACCCACCGCGATCTGCGCCGTGGGCGGGCGGCGGGCCATAATATCATTCCGACCACATCCAGCAGCATAGGCGCACTCAAGCGCGTGCTGCCGGAGATGGCCGACCGTATTGACGGCTATTCCGTGCGGGTGCCTACGCTGAATGTGGCCGCAATAGACTTTAGTTTTGTGGCCGCGAAGCCGGTCACGGTAAGCGCGATCAATGCGCTGTTCCAGCGCATGGCCGGCAGTGAGTACCGGGAAATTCTCGACTATTGCGTCGAGCCGCTGGTATCCAGTGATTTTAACCACTCGCCGTATTCGCTGATTTTCGACGCCACCCAGACCCGCGTGGTGGGGCAGCAGGCCAAGGTGCTGGTGTGGTATGACAACGAATGGGGCTATGCCCATCGTCTGCTGGACTTGTGCAGTTATTTGAGTAAAAGGTAGAACTATGTCCGTGATCAAAATGGCCGACCTCGATCTGGCCGGCAAGCGTGTGCTGATTCGTGAAGACCTGAACGTGCCGGTGAAAAACGGCAAGGTGACGTCGGACGCGCGCATCGTCGCCAGCCTGCCCACCATCAAGCTGGCACTGGAGAAAGGCGCCGCCGTCATCGTCTGCTCGCATCTGGGCCGCCCCACCGAGGGTGAGTATTCCGAAGAGAATTCGCTGGCGCCGGTAGCCGCTTATCTGACACAGGCGCTGGGTCAGGACGTGTCGCTGATCCGTGATTACCTGAATGGCGTTGATGTTGCTCCCGGTCAGGTCGTGCTGCTGGAAAACGTGCGCTTCAACAAGGGCGAAAAGAAAAACAGCGACGAGCTGGCGCAGAAATACGCTGCCCTTTGCGAGGTGTTCGTGATGGACGCCTTTGGCACCGCCCACCGTGCCGAAGGCTCCACACATGGCGTCGCCAGGTTTGCCAGGGTGGCTGCCGCTGGCCCGCTCCTTGCTGCGGAACTGGATGCACTGGGCAAGGCCCTGCTCACGCCCGCCAAGCCCATGGTGGCCATCGTGGCCGGCTCCAAGGTGTCCACCAAGCTCGACGTGCTGACCTCGCTGGCCGGCATTTGCGACCAGCTGATCGTCGGTGGCGGCATCGCCAATACCTTCCTCGCCGCCGCCGGCTACAAGGTGGGCAAGTCGCTGTATGAGGCCGATTTGCTGGACACCGCCCGTGCCATTGCCGCCCGCGTCAGCGTGCCGCTGCCGATTGACGTAGTGGTGGCCACGGTGCATGAGCCCATCACGGATTTCTTTGCTTTCGTGAATGGCAGCGAGGCTGTCATCAAGCTGGTGGCTGACGTCGGCGACAATGACATGATACTTGATGTCGGCCCGCAGACCGCCGCGTTGTTTGCCGAGGCCCTCAAGGCCGCCAGGACCATCCTCTGGAATGGCCCGGTGGGCGTGTTTGAAGTGGACAAGTTCGGCAAGGGCACCGAAGTGCTGGCACAGGCCGTGGCCGACAGCGCCGCGTTCTCGATAGCCGGCGGTGGTGATACGCTGGCAGCCATCGACAAGTATGGCGTGGCGGAAAAAATTTCGTATATTTCCACGGGCGGTGGGGCGTTTCTGGAGTTTGTGGAAGGTAAAAAACTGCCGGCAGTTGAGGCGCTGGAGGCAGCGGCGCGGGGGTAGGGTAATCTTTCTGGCATCTTGACGACTGACGACTGACGACTGACGACTGACGACTGACGACTGACGACTGACGACTGACGACTGACGACTGACGACTGACGACTGACGACTGACGACTGACGACTGACGACTGACGACTGACGACTGACGACTGGCAGACATAAAAATCGCTGAAACTAGCGGCCTGCCAGCTCATCCCCTCTCCCTCCGGGAGAGGGGCAGGGGTGAGGGACAGGGCAAAAATCCGGAGCAGAGTTTGGATGAAAAGTTCATCAGAAACCAAAAAGCTCCCCCTTCCTGAAACCAGCCTGGAAAATGCCCGCCGCCTGCGTCTTGAAATGACAAGAGCCGAACAAAAGCTCTGGCGGTTTTTAAGGAACGGAGGCCTTCTGGGCCACAAGTTCCGCCGGCAAATGCCTGTACCGCCTTATATTGTGGATTTTTGCTGTGTAGAAAGGCGCTTGGTTGTTGAGCTTGACGGTAGTCAGCACGCTGACCGCACGGACTACGATCAAAAACGAACAGCGTTTCTACAAAGCAAAGGATTAAAAGTTTTACGATTCTGGAACAACGATGTGCTAAGCCAGACAACAGCCGTCCTTGAGCAGATTCGGATTGAAGTCGAGGGCCGGTCCCTCACCCCTGCCCCTCTCCCGGAGGGAGAGGGGACTGCTTAGCTTTCCCGGGATTGTGTTCGTTGTCTCTTTCGCTGCATGCCAGAGCGAATGGGGCGACAATTGACTTGTCTGGATTTATGGAGAAATAAAATGGCTCTGATCAGCTTGCGTCAACTGCTCGACCACGCTGCCGAAAACGGCTATGGCGTGCCGGCATTCAATGTCAATAATCTGGAACAGATGCGCGCCATCATGGAAGCGGCTGCCAAGACAGATTCTCCGGTGATCGTGCAGGCGTCGGCTGGTGCGCGCAAGTACGCGGGTGCGCCTTTCCTGCGTCACCTGATTCTGGCGGCCATCGAAGAGTTTCCGCAGATTCCCGTGGTGATGCATCAGGACCATGGCACCAGCCCGGCTATATGCCAGCGCTCCATCCAGCTGGGTTTTTCCTCCGTGATGATGGACGGCTCGCTGGGTGAAGACGGCAAGACGCCCACCGAATACGATTACAATGTGCGCACCACGAAAACCGTGGTGGATTTCGCCCACGCCTGCGGCGTGTCGGTGGAAGGTGAAATCGGCTGTCTCGGCTCGCTGGAAACCGGCATGGCCGGTGAAGAGGACGGCGTAGGTGCCGAAGGCGTGCTGGACCATTCCCAGCTATTGACCGACCCGGAAGAGGCCGCACGTTTTGTGGCCGACACGGGCGTGGATGCACTGGCGATTGCCATTGGCACCTCGCACGGTGCCTACAAGTTCACGCGCCCGCCCACCGGCGATATTCTTTCGATCAGCCGCGTAAAGGAAATCCACGCGCGCATTCCCAATACCCACCTCGTCATGCACGGCTCCAGCTCGGTGCCGCAGGACTGGCTGGCGATCATCAACGAGTTTGGCGGCAACATCAAGGAAACCTACGGTGTGCCGGTCGAGCAGATTGTCGAAGCGATCAAGCATGGCGTGCGCAAGGTTAATATCGACACCGACCTGCGTCTGGCCTCCACGGGCGCCATCCGCCGTTTCATGGCGAAAGACCCCGCCGAGTTTGATCCGCGCAAATACCTGAAGGAAACCATCACCGCCATGCGAGATATCTGCGTGCAGCGTTATGAAGCCTTTGGTACTGCCGGCCAGGCCAGCAAGATCAATGTGCTGTCGCTGGATGCCATGACCGATCGCTATGCCAAGGGGCAGTTGAAGCAGCAGGTTAAATGATTGTGCCGAGTTAAAAACAAAGGGCGCCAATGGCGCCCTTTGTTTTACTGAAAATCAAGCTGTCCGATTATTTGTTCTTGCACCATTTCCCCCAAATATCCGAATAAACCCGCTCAAGATTCCGGGTCAATTCCTTTGCCCGCTGCTCCGGCGCCATTCGCTCGCGCAGGGTCACTCGCAGCGTCTGCAAGCGCGGCAAATCTGCCGCCAGCGCCAGCACACGTTTCACATAATCATCGGCATCCGTCGCCACCAGTTCCGGTAAATCCAGCGCCTGCAAAAGCGCCGAACCCTGACGCGAGGCGGTGGTATCGCCGGCCAGCGTGACCACAGGCACGCCCATCCACAAGGCATGGCCCGTGGTAGCACCGCCGGTAAAAGGAAAGGGGTCCAGCGCAAGGTCAATGCGGTGGTGTAGTGCGAGAAAATCTGGCAGGGGCAGGCCCGGCATTATCTCAAGACGTTCGGCGGTAATTCCGGCGGCAGCAAATTCGCGCAGCAGGCGCTCGCGGGCTTCGGTGTCGCGGGCATTGCCGAGTATTAACCTGGCATCGGGCAGGGCGAGCAGGATACGCGCCCACAGCCCGACCACGTCTGCGTTGATTTTTGCCAGATTATTGAGGCTGGCGAACGTTATATGCCCGATGGAACGAGCCGGCAAATCGTTTACGGGCGGGCTGGCCGTGTCGGGCCGAAATACCGCCCAGGCTGGCAGCCGTACCAAGGTTTCGGTATGAAAAGCCTCGGTGGCGCCCGGCGGGTCGAGAATGTCGTCGGTCAGGCGATAATCCATGGCCGCAAGGCCGGTGCTTCCCAGATAACCGAGCCAGCTGACCTGCACCGGCGCTGGCCGTTGGGCAAATACCGGCAGCCGGTTATGTGCCGTATGGCCGGAAAGATCGACAAGAATGTCGATGCCGTCAGCACGGATCAGCGCCGCCAATTCTTCATCACCCAATCGCCGGCAGGGCCGCCAATGTTCCACCAGCGCGCGCAGGCGTGCGGTGACGGCATCGTCGCGGGCAAAATTGTAATAGCAGAAAACTTCGACGCGGGCGCGGTCGTGCTGCTCCAGCACCGGCTCGATAAAATAGGCCACGGCGTGGTCACGAAAATCCGGAGAGATATAGCCGATTTTCAGGCGACGCTGGTGATTGCGATCATTGTCATGCGCCGCCGCTGCCGGCAGCGATCCTTCCACCCATTGTGCGTAGCGTTGTGCTTCGGCAAACACCTGCTCCTGCGTGTGCTGGCGGGAATACTGCAGCGGCATGAACAGCGCTGTGCGCAGATCAATCTTTTCCGGCGCCAGGGCCAGCGCCCGGTAATAGCAGGCGATGCCTTCGTCGATCAATCCTTGCCGCACGCGCACCCAACCCAGCTGCCCGTGCGCCGCATAAAAGTCCGGGTCCTGCGCCAATGCGGCTTGCAGGTAGTTGGCGGCCTCGGCGCAGCGGTCCTGCTCCAGCAGGGCGGTACCGAGCGAGCACAGGATGATGGTGTCGTCGGGCCGCATCGCCAGTGCGCGGCGGTAGCAGGCTTCGGCCTCGTGATAGCGCACCCGTTGTAGCAGCAGGTCGCCGAGATTGGTTTCGGCATTGACCAGCGTGGCTTGCAGGGCCAGCGCACGGCGATAGACAATTTCCGCCTCCTCCAGCCGGCCTTGCCGATGCAGCAGCACGCCAAGATTATTCCAGCTGTCCGCGTTGTCCGGTTGTAGCGCGAGCCCGGTGCGGTAGCAGCCGGTCGCTTCGGCAAAATGGCCCTGCTCCTGCAAGACCAGGCCGAGGTTGAAATGCGCCTGAGCCAGTTGCGGCTGCAAGGCTGCAGCCTGCCGGTAACAGGCAGTGGCGGCGTCCAGTTGCCCCTGTTGGCGGCACAAATGCCCGAGATTGAAATGCGCCTCCACCAGCGCCGGTTGCAGGAGCAGGGCCTGCCGGTAACTGGCCATGGCGTCTTCGATTTGCGATTGGTCCTGCTGCACGAGACCCAGGCTGAACCAGGTCAGCGCCAGCCCCGGCTGCAGGGCCAGGGCCTGCCGGTAGCTGCCGGCGGCTTCGTCCAGCCGCCCCAGGCTGCGCAGGGCCCGCCCGCGATTATTGAAGGCATCAGCCAGATCGGGTTGCAGGGTCAATGCCTGCTCATAACTGGCCAAAGCCTCCACCAGTTTGCCGGTGCCCTGCAGCGCCACGCCCAGCCGCAGATGGAGCAGGGCAGAGGGTTGGGGCGCCCCCGCCACAGCCCGTGCCAGCCAGGGCACGGCCAGATCAGCACGCCCCACTTGCAGCGCAATCAGGCCCATGATGTGCAGGGCATCGGGCTGCTCCGGCACCCGCCGCAGCACCTCCAGGCAGCATTGCTCAGCCTGCGCCCACTGGCCTGCATTCAGGGCGGCCAGTGCCTGTTGCAGCAGATTGGGCGGGAGGGCGGCCTCATGGCTCATGCAAGGCTTCTCGTTATTTTTCAGGGTGACGGGCTGCAATGGTTGGACGACAAGGTGGCCGTCGTCAAGGATGCACTTTATCACAAGCCCCCGACGCTGGCCGCCGGAGCGAATCCGGGCAGATAGTGTCGCTGCCGTAATATCGCCGGAAAATTACAAGTCCATGATCGCAGGAGTCCCGGCATGCCGCGCGGGGCCTTTTTCTTGTGCGCCTGCCTGCGACGTGTTAGTTATGCAAGACATGGTTCATCAGGGAGGTTCGTTCATGTTCTGTCAGGCCTGTGGTCACGAAAATGCTGTTGGGACGAATTTCTGCAGTAAATGCGGCGGCCCGCTGAGCCCCTATGTGCCACCGCGGTCGTCACCTGCGCAGTTCGGTGAGAATACGCTGGCTTTTGCCGGCTATGCCGGTTTCTGGAAGCGCTTTGGTGCAGCCATGCTCGATGGCTTTGTCCTGATTCTCGCAGATACGCTGGCTGGTGCTGTCTTTGGGGGTGGCAACTCCGCGATGAGCTTTATTCCTGGCCCGGCAAATATTCTTACCGGCAAGCTCGCCGTCATGACGATTGCCAAGATACTCTACTTTATCCTGATGGAAAGCTCATCGGCACAGGCGACGCTGGGCAAAATGGCACTGGGCATCAAGGTGACAACGCTTGACGGGCAGAGGATAGGCGTTGGTCGCGCCACCGGACGTTATTTCGGCAAAATCGTGTCGACCCTGATCTTGTTCATCGGTTTTATAATGGCCGGATTTACGGAAAAGAAGCAGGCCCTGCATGACATCATGGCGGGTACGCTGGTCGTGAACAAGAAGTAATGCTGTAGCGTGGGCCATTCAAAGGGCGCCCGGCAGAGGCGCTCTTTTTACAGCCGTACTTATCGTGTCAGCCGTTTCAACGCTTCTGCCACCGCCACCAGTGCCACGCTCGCCGTCACCGTACTGATGGACCCATAGCCCTCGCAGTGCAAACCACCTGCCACACAGGCCCCTTCCGGCTGACGCGGATTTTCCGTGGAATACACGCAACTGACGCCGAATTTTTCCTTTTCGTCCTTGCAGATGCCATATTCCTTGCGCAGGCGGCGGCGGATTTTTGAGAGCAGCGGGTCCTGCTGCGTGCGGCTCAAATCGTCCACCCGGATTTTCAGCGGATCAATCTTGCCGCCGGCGGCGCCGGCCACGATCAGCGGAATCTTGTTGAAGCGGCAATGCAGGATAAGGGCAATCTTGGCGCGCACATCGTCGGTGCAGTCCAGCACCACAGCGGGGGCGGGGCTGAGCAGATCGGCGACATTCTCCGGGGTCAGGAAATCATCGACCAACTGCACCTGCACGCGGGGATTGATGCTGCGCGCACGCTCCGCCATCACTTCGGCCTTGCCGCGCCCGAAGGCCTCGCTGAGCGCTGGCAATTGCCGGTTCACGTTGGAGGCCACCAGCACATCCATGTCTACCAACAGCAGCTGGCCCACGCCGCTGCGCGCCAGCGCCTCGACCGCCCACGAGCCGACGCCGCCAATGCCGATCACCGCCACGCGGGCACGGGCAAATGCGCCAAGGCCGGAGTCGCCATAGAGGCGGGCAATGCCGGCAAAACGGCGGTCATACTGGTCTTCGGAGTCGGTCATGAGGGCATTATGCCTGAGCCGCCAGCAGTTCATCCACAAAGGCCGGCACCAGCAGGGTGGCGGGGCCGTAGCGGTGTTCGGCAAAGGCGCTGCGGGTCTGGCTGGGCTCCAGGTTCAGTTCCACGGTGTGGGCGCCGTGGGCCCGTGCCTCGCTGACAAAGCCGGCGGCGGGGTAAACATTGCCCGAGGTGCCTATGCTGATAAAAAGATCGCAACCGGCGAGCGCCGCGTATATGGCGTCCATGTGGTAGGGCATTTCGCCGAACCAGACAATGTCGGGGCGCAGTGTGCCGCTGCGGTCGCAGCAGTCGCAGCAGTCGCAGCACAGGTCGGCGCTGATATCGCCGGTGATGCCGTAGCGCATTTGTGTGCGGGCGCAGAACATGGAGTTCAGCTCGCCGTGCATATGCAACAGCTGGCGGCTGCCGCCGCGCTCATGCAGGTTGTCCACGTTCTGCGTGACCAGCAGCACCCCGCCGCCGTGCTCGCGCTCCAGCCGGGCCAGCGCCTGATGGGCAGCGTTGGGCTGGATGGCGGGGTCATGCAGCTGGCGGCGGCGGTCGTTGTAGAAGCGCTGCACCAGCGCCGGATTGCGCGCAAAGCCCTCGGGTGTGGCCACCTCCTCAATGCGGTGGTTTTCCCAGAGCCCGTCCTGCGCGCGGAAGGTGCGCACGCCCGACTCGGCCGATATACCCGCACCGGTCAGGATTACAATGTGTTCATACTCTCGCATCGCCCGTCCCGCCATAATGCCGCCAGATCAGCGGCTCCCAGGCCAAAAAGTGCGGCAGCGCACCTTTTCGGCAAGCTGCCCTCATGGCTTTTCTTCAGCCATGCTATATAAGAGCCTGTTCATCATATGTTGCAGGTTCTCCCGGCAATTTAGCACAAGCGAACCGTAATGACCGCTGCTCCCGATCCTGCACAACTGCGCCACGCCCTGCTGCGGCTAGACCTCGCGGTATACGCCCCGCTACGCCCGCCACTCAGTGATTATTGCGCCTGGTACGGCATAGACCTGGAGCGCAGACAGCCGGCCCTGCGCCACTACTGCGGCTATTTCGATGCCGCCGACTTCCGGCTGGCCGCCCACGTATTCCTGCCGCCAGAAGCGCGCGGCACCGTGTTTATCCTGCACGGCTACCTTGACCATGCCGGGCTGTACGGGCACCTGATCCAGCAGTGCCTGCAGAGCGGCTTTGCCGTCTTTATCTACGACCTGCCGGGCCATGGCCTCTCCAGCGGGGCCCGCGCCACCATCGGCAGTTTCCAGGAATACCAGACCGTGCTCGACGAGGCGCTGGCGATTTACAGCCGGCAGCTGCCGGCCCCGCTGTATGCCGTCGGCCAAAGCACGGGCGGCGCCATTCTCATGGACCACGTGCTCAGCACCTGTGCTGCCGGCAAGACCCCCGCCTTTCGCAAGATGCTGTTGCTGGCGCCGCTGGTGCGGCCCGCGCAATGGCAGCAGGTGCGCTTTGGCTACTGGCTCATGCGCCTGCTCAAGCCTTCGGTGCCGCGCGTGTTTCGCGCCAACAGCAGCGATGAGGAATTCCTGCGCTTCGTCCGCGAAGACGACCCCCTGCAAGACCGCTGGGTACCCCTGCAATGGGTGGGCGCGCTCAAGCGCTGGGTGGTGCACATGGAAAGCCTGCCGTCATGCGATTTTCCGGTGCTGCTGGTGCAGGGCCATCGCGACGAGACGGTGGAGTGGCGCTACAATATTGTATTCGTGAAAAAGCATTTCCGGATAGAGGAATTCATCGAGCTGGCCGAAGCCTCACACCAGCTCGCCAACGAGCGCGACGACCTGCGTGCACCGGTGCACATGGCACTTGAGCGAATGCTCGGAAGCAATTGAAAACGGCCTGAAGTTTTCAATTTTACAAAGAGAGAGAAGCAATGACGCAGAACACCCTGCCCAACCATGGCTGGCGCTTTTTCCGCTCCGGCGGCTTCGATCAGGTGCGCATCGAGCGCGTCGCCGATCTCCAGTCGCTGCCACAGCTCGACAAGAAACTCTGGGCCACGCTGGCCTGCCCCGTGCAGGGGCTGGAGTTTGACGAACGTACCCTGCGTTATATCGATACCGATAGTGATGGCCGCGTGCGCGTGCCGGAAATCCTCGCGGCGGTGGATTGGGCGCTGGCCCACCTCAAAGACCAGAACCTGCTGTTCAAGGACCAGGACCTGCCACTGACGCAAATCAATGACGCGAACGATTCCGGGCAGCAGCTGCTGAATTCCGCCCGGCGCATTCTCATCAACCTCGGCAAGGCCGATGCCACCACCCTGAGCGTGGACGACACCAGCGATATGGCGCGCATTTTCCCGCCAACGCAGGCCAATGGCGACGGCCTCGTGCCGGCGGCCTTCACCAGCGATGAATCCTTGCAGGCGGCAATTGCCGATATCATCGCCGCGCTGGGCGCCGACACCGACCGCAGCGGTGAGCCGGCCGTCTCCGGCGACAAGATCACCCGGTTTTTTACCGACGCGGCGGCCCTGCTGACCTGGGATGCCCGCCAGCGGGGCGAGGCCGACCTGCGCCCGCTGGGCGAGGATTCTGGTGCCGCCGTTGCGGCTTATCAGGCGGTGGCCGCCAAGATCGACGACTACTTCATGCGTGTACAGTTCGCCGCCTATGACAGTCGCGCGCAAGTGCTGATGAATGGCTCCGATGCCGATCTCAGCGCGCTGGCCGCACAAGAGTTGCATGCTGGCACTGAAGGCGCCCTGCGCCTGCCGCTGGCGCAGGTGGCCTCTGGCGCCAGCCTGCCTTTGAAGGCAGGCCTGAACCCCGCCTGGCAGGGCGCCATGGACATTTTTCGCGAGAGCATAGTGCAGCCCCTGCTGGGTGCCCGCGACGCGCTGACCGACGCTGAATGGCAGACCGTCAAGAGCCGGCTTTCGGCCTATATCAGCTGGCGGGCCGACAAGCCCGCCGTGGCGGTCGAGGTCATCGGCCTGCCTCGTCTGGCCGAGCTGGCCGGCAGCAATGCACAGGCTGACCTGCTGACGCTGGTGGAGCGTGACAAGGCCGTGGCCGCCGAGGCTGACAGCATTCTCGACGTGGACAAGCTCCTGCGCTACCAGCGCTACCTTGTGACCCTGCTCAACAACTTTGTCGCCATGCGCGATTTTTATACCGGCAGCGCCAAGGCCATATTCCAGGCCGGCACCCTCTACATGGACACCCGCAGCTTTGATCTTTGTGTGCGCGTGGGCGACGTAGGCAAGCACGCCGCCATCGCCATGCTGTCGGGCACCTACCTCGCGTACTGCGATTGCACGCGCAAGGGCAGTGCGGAAAAGATGACCATCGTCGCCGCCGTCAGCGCCGGCTCTGCCGGTCACCTCATGGTGGGCCGCAACGGCGTCTTCTATGACCGCAAGGGTCAGGACTGGGATGCCACCATCGTCCGCATCGTCGACAACCCCATCAGCATCCGCGAGGCGTTCTGGAGCCCTTACCGGCGCATGGGCAAGATGATTTCCGAGCAGATGCAGAAAATGGCCACCTCCAAGGATCAGGCGATCACTGCCAAAGCCGCCGCCGATATTTCTGATGTCGGTAGCAAGAGCGGCGTGCCTGCGCTCCCGGTGCCGGCATTTGATATCGGCAAAATGGTGGGTATTTTTGCCGCCATCGGCCTCGCCGTGGGCGCCATCGGCACCGCGCTGGCGGCCATACTCGGCGGCTTCCTTGCCCTGCATGTCTGGCAGATGCCGCTGGCCATCGCCGGCATCCTGCTGCTGATCTCCGGTCCGTCCATGATCCTGGCCTGGTTCAAGCTGCGCGCCCGCAACCTTGGCCCGATCCTCGACGCCAATGCCTGGGCCGTGAACACACAGGCCAAGATCAATATCCCCTTCGGCACCTCACTCACCAGCCTCGCGAAATTGCCGCCGGGGGCCGAGCGTGCGCTGACCGACCCGTATGCGAGCAAGAAGCACACGTTGTTGTGGGTGTTGCTGCTTCTGTTGGTGATTGGCTGCTACGTAGGCTGCAAGTATGCGTTGTTTGATGCACCAAAGCCGGCGGTTGTCACGGCGCCCGCTGCGGGAAAATAGACGTTGTGGAATTGAAAAGGCCGCCCATCCAGGCGGCCTTTTTATTGAGCGACTTTAGCCTACGCACTCCCGTTGCGTGTGGGTTGCAGGGCGCGCTGTGCGCACGCGTAGTACGTGGCCCAAACCTTGCGCCGGCTCTGTATTCAGGCCCTGCAGGCGTGTGCGCAACGCACCCTGCGGAGTGGTGCCGTCGTCGCTACGCCAGAATGGCCGCCACCTGCTCCGACTGGTAAAAGCGTTCCAGATTGCGCCGCACCAGCGGCTCCAGCATGGCCTTGCCGTGCAGCATGTTCAGCACATGCGGGGCAAAGCGCATGGCTTCGCGCAGCAGCATATCCTTGTCCAGGCCCACGTCGGCCAGCAGGTCAGTCAGGCTGCTGTCGCCGTAAGTGTCGAAGAAGGTGTCGATGCCCGAGTTGATCACGGCGCTGTAATAGGCCGACTTGCGCAGTTCGCGCCACAGCTCGTAGCCCACCACGAAAAACTCTTCCACGTCCTCGCTGGTGACATAGCGACGGAAGCTGCCGACCTGCATTTTCTTGATGTCATGCCACACGTCCTGCGCCATGCCGCGCAGCTTGTCATCGTCGAGTGTTTCCAGCAGGAAGTGTTCGCTTTCCTCCAGGGTGCCCTTGATGTTCTTGTGGATGTATTTCTTCAGGCCCTCCTCGATGGACTTGTCGAGGCCGGGGCTGGCCAGGCTCATCATCGACTTGCCCAGCTTCATCATCGACTGCATGCCGGGGATGTTCTTGTTCATCACGTTCGAGGTGAGGTAGCCCTTGATGCCCTGATAAAGAATGTCGGAGGCCAGCGCGCTGTAGAGCGGGTTGGAAATGGCCTCGTGCACCAGCAGCCGGCGCGCGTCTTTCATTTCCAGAATCTTGTTCAGGAACTCATTGAACTGGTGGTCAGAGAGCAGGTCCTTGACGTGGGCCTTGTCCTGGATCTCGTGGCCGTAAATATCGCGGGCGATGCTGGCGATCAGTTCGGGCATGGCACCGTGCAACTCCAGGTCAACGGCATAAACCTTGACCGTGTCCTTGATCATGTCACGGGTCACGGCGTCGTTCAGGGTAATGTTGGCGGCATTGGCCAGCGCCAGGTCGATCTCGGCCTTGAGCAGCGCCTCGAAGCCGGGGCCGGTCAGGTTCTCAAGCATGAAGGCGACGTGTGCATCAAGCAGCTGTGCGGCCTTGCTGGGGGTTTTCTTGCTCATATCCTTGGCATCCTTGGTCTGCAACACGGGGAATGTATGCTAATGCTTTTTGCCTCAATCCGTAATGCTGGCGCTAATATTCAGCGCGGCTTCAGACTGGTGGGCAAGGCTGCCGTGGCTGCACAGCAGGCGTTTTTGCGCAGCGCTGAGGCGTTTGATCTGGCTTTCGGTGCGGCTGGCGGCAGCCCGGTCGGGCTGCGGCACGCTGGCCAGCAGCCGCTGCGGCGGGTGGGCGCGGGTGTAGCGCGCACCCTTGCCGCTGGCATGCGCCTGAAAGCGGGCCTCGACGTCGATGGCGATGCCGGTGTAAATGCTGCCGTCGGTGCATTCCAGCAGGTAGACATACCAGGACATCAGTGGCCCGTCCCCGGTTTAAATGCAAAATCACATGCCAAACAGGCCACGACTCTGTGTCTTGCGGATTTCCTTTTCATCCTGCCAGTCGATCAGGCCGGTCTTCAGGTCCATCAGGCGCAGGGTGAACTTGTAGTAAACGTCTTGCGTGTCGCCATCGTGCTTGTCGATACCGGCGAGGTTGCCGTAGAGCATGTACTGCGCGCCCGTCATCTGGCCAAAGTGGATGGCGGTGCCGGAGTCGGCCAGCGGGTCGTTGTTCTGGAAGTTGAGCTGTGCCCGCACGGTATTGACCTGGGTCGGGTCCACGAAACGGTAGAGGCCGGACTTCAGCAACTCGGTGGAGATGCTGTCGGTGATGGACTCGGTGTCGATATGCTCGTCGGTCTTGTTGCTGACGGTGTTCACGAACACCACGGGACGGTTGCCGTTGGCCGTGGACTGCACGGTAAAGCCCGAGGCCAGCAGGGAGTCGGTCAGCTTGGTCGCGATCATGTGCAGGTCGGTGGAGCCGAAGTCGGCGTTGGTGGTTTCCACTGACTGGGCATCACCGTATTTCACGCTGGTGCAGCCGGTCAGGCCACCCACGGCCAGGGCCAGCAGGGTCAGGGCAAGGGCGGAACGTTTCATTACTTCTCTCCGATGGTTATTGATCACCAAACTCCACATGGAATTTTTTCGCCGCTGCGCTCGGGGCAGTGCCCACGATGGTGTAGTCCTCGTCGCCTTGCAGCACCAGCGGCTGCCAGCCGCTACCGGTACCGTCGGGATTGACGTCAACCCCCGAGCTGTCCAGCCATTGCAGGCGGTAGCGATAACGGTGGCGGATCAGGCTGTCGTTGTGCACGACCACCTGCACCGTCAGCAGGCTGCCTGCCCAGCGTTTTTGCACGGTGTGCACGCTGATCTCGGTATTGAGCCGGGGGTCATCCAGCTTCAACACATCCTTGGGATCGTCGCTCTGGTGCTGGTAATAGCCGGCGCAGGCGCCCAGCAGCAGCGCTGGCAGCAGGACAAAGAGGCGTTTGGTCATGGCGAACTCCCTGTGTTGGCGGTATCGGCTGATTCTGTCGCTTTAATGCTGATGGCGTCCTGACAACGGCGTTACAAGGCATTGGTGTTACAAGGGATAGCTGGCCATATACAGGCGGCCTCCCTCATTGCTCACACGCAGGAGCGTGATCCTGCCACTGCTGACCGGTACTGTCATGGTCGTTTGTGTATACGGTGTTTGCAGGGTCAGCGTCTGCGGCCCCGGCGGCAGCAGCATGCGCGCAATCTGCGCGCTGTGCGGCAGGGTGAGCCAGCTGCGCAGGTCGGCCTGCTCGGAAATGATATTATAGGCCATGCCAAGAAAACCGAGCAGGTCGCCGCCCTGCTGCTGCAACTGCTGTTGCAGTTCATGCTTGGCGACGGCGCGCAAGGTCTGGCGCACCAGCATGGGGTAGAGATCATCTTTTAGCGCGCGTGTGGCCAGCGCCTGCACATCGACGATGGGCGCGCTGGCCAGCGACTGGGCGCCATTCACGATATGCAGCGGCGGCCCGGCGGCCCAGGCATCCTGATAGACCGGAAAGGACACGGTGAACCACACATAAGGAATCGGGAAGGGGATGGTGATTGCGCGCTTGACCGGGGCAAAGCCTTCTTCATACAGTACCACCACGGCGCCACTGCCGGGGGGTGGTGGGGGCAGCAACTGCACGCGGCCAGCCAGCGCTTTTACGTCGTCGTTGCGGTTGAGCGCCTGCGCCAGCCGCAGCACGTCCTGCTGGACATAGGGGTTGTCGGGATAGATCTCCAGCGCCCGCTTGTAGTCGATATAGGCATCGTCCAGCTTGCCCGAGGCCTCGTAGAGCAGGCCTGACGTATAGAAGGTGTAGGCATTCTGGAAAGAGTCCTTGACCCGGTTGGCGGCATCGTCCAGCGGGCCGAAGTACTGCTGGTACCTGGCGGGGTCTACCGTGACGCTCTTGTTGTCGGCGTCGCTCTTTGCGTCATCCATCAGTTTCTGGTGCTCGTTGCGGGCCTGCTCCTGCAAGGCATTGGCGCGGCGCACTTCTACCAGCGCGCCGGGCAGGTCGCCCTTGGCCACGTAATTCAGCGCCTGGAACTGGTGGAGGAAGATGCGCTCGTAGGGTGCGCCTTCGTAGGGAATGGAATTGTCATTGCTGATCATGGCTGCGCCCAGCGCTACCGTGTGGCTGGCCGAGATCGTGGCGCGGTTGTCGCTGGCGCGGTAATCGGCGATGGCATCGGCGTAGTCAGCCAGACTGGCGTCGGTATTGCCGGCCAGTTGCTCCAGGCGGCCGCGCTCCATCATGAAGAGCAGCTTGTCGGCGCTCTTGCGGTGTCCGTCGAGGTCATTCAGCGGGGCCAGGAAGTTGTTCGTGGCAATGGCCTGCTTGTAAGCGGCGGCGCGCTCGGGGTAGGGCGTGAACAGGCTCGTGCTGGCACAGGCGCCAAGGCAGGCTGCCACTATCAGCAGGCTGAGCAGTTTGCAGAGCCGTAGCATCATCATCGTTTGGACTTCCTTGAAGCGACGTGCAGGGGTGGTGAAAGGCCGTGAGCCACGGGCCATGGTGGCGGCACTGGTCAATTTTCGCCTGCTTTCATCGGGGCATTTTGGCAGATTCTGACCTATACTCGGTTATATTTTCGAAAAATTAACTAAATCAATACGTTGCAAGCTATTTGATCGATGGGGCCTGCCTGCCAGCGCGGCTGTATAGTACGCCCCGATTGGCAGTCTTTGGCATAACCAAGTCATTTGTGCATATAGCAGCCATTTGGAAATCGGGTAGAATGCTTGGCTGGTCAGTGGGGATATGGTGGAAACACCAGCCAATCTGCTGAAACTGGCAATCCTTGCCCAGGAGCGTGTGGCCTGAGCGCAGGGTAGCGACTGTTTGTTGACCTGTTCTTGGCGCGGTCGGCAGGCAGGTTCGGGACTGGCTGATATAACAAGCTGGCCCGGATGTAAGGAAACGCAGGTATTTGCTCACGGAGCTTGTCGTTCAGGCAGAGAGCTTGGCGCGGAGCCCAATCACAAAAAGAGTATGCTATGACTACATCGAGTACGCCTGACGAATACAAGGTTCTGAATCGAGGCATAGGCGAGTGGCTGTCCTCGCTGCCATTGTTCATTCTGCTGACCCTCACCTTGATCATCAGCAGCGGCGAAATGCTGCACGGCCAGATGCTGCGTCTGGGCGAGCAGTTCTTCGGAGACCCCGCCGCAGGCGTGCAGTACTTCCTTTTGCGGGCCGACCCCACGGCCCCGGACTGCGACCCCAACGTCGACATCCAGAAGGCAGTCGACAAGCTGGCAGCACCGCCTGCCGCTGACGACAGCGGCATTGGTGACCTCTTTGGCCCGACCACGGTTGACCGTGGCGCGCTGGAAGCTTCCGTCAGGCAGTCAGTGCAGCTCTGCAAAGACAAGATCACCATGTACCACGCCATCCAGTCCCATATCACTCCGGGCCTGAAAGCGTACCGCACCATGGAAACCACTTTCTTCGCGATTTTCCACTACGGCATGGACAACCGCTCCCTGCTGCTGCTGGCCATCGTGTTCTTCGCCGGCATCACGACAACCCTGCAACGCCACCATATTGCCCTGCGTCCCGCGCATACGGTGACGGACTTCCGTGTACAGGCGCTGGCCATGACCGCCGGTAACGGCATGGTATTGGCATCGGTCATCGCCCACCTGCAAATGTCGCAAAACTCCGGCATCGCCATCGACAAGCCGGAGGTGTTCTATCTCTGGATTGCCCTGTTTGCCTCGCTGACGTTTATCTCCCTGATCCAGATTTTCAAGATTCCGAAGACCGCGCAGCCGGGTGGCAATCCCCTGGCCTCGCTGCTGGCCGTGCCGCTGTACTCCTTCATGGCGCTGAACGCCGGGGCCTTCTTCCTGGGTCGCAGCCACTGGTCGGGCCTGTCCATTTATATCAACCAGATGCTCGAATACTCCGGCCTGTTCCTGAACCTGGCGCTCTATATCTGGATTGGCATGCTGCTCAAGCAGACCCGTTTCCTCGACATGTTCCTCGACGTACTGCGCCCCTGGAAGATGTCGCCCGAGGCCCTGACCTACTTCATCCTGCTCGGCACCGCCCTGCCCACTGCCTACACCGGCGCCTCGGCCATTTTCGTTATCGCCGGCGGCTCGCTGATTTACCACGAAGTGAAGCGTGCCGGCGGTAACCCGCAGTTTGCGCTGGCGGCCTCGGCCATGTCGGGCTCCCTCGGCGGCGTGCTCAAGCCCTGTCTGCTGGTGGTGTTCATCGCCGCCCTCAACAAGGAAGTGACCACCTCCGAGCTGTTCCACTGGGGCTTCTATGTGTTCCTGGTGACCTCGACCCTGTTCTTCATCGTGTCGCAGTTCTACCGCACCACCAAGGTCAAGATTGCGCCGGCGGGCGAGGCGATTGCCGGCATGGGCCGCTCGATCGTGCCGCTGACGCCCTATCTGGTGCTGGTGGTGGGCGTGATCGTCACTTATCACTACGTGCTCAATACCAAGCTTGACGAGTTCACTGCTGCCGTCATCGTGCCGGCCATCATGCTGGTGCTGGTGGTGTTCGACCAGTGGAAGCGCAAGCGCGAACTGAGCCGTGGTCGCGAGATGGAGTCCTGGATGTCGGCCACGGTCGTGGTGGCGCTGCTTGGCCTGCTCGTGCTCGACTTCTACCAGCTCTATGCACAATACGGTCAAGCCATCAAGGATGGCGCGCCCATGACCGGTGGCGACATTGCCGGCTCGCTGGCGCCCCAACTGCTCGTGTTCATCATGATCTGGGTCGTGATTGCCGACTATAAGCGCCGCAAGAGCAACAAGGCCGCCCCCAAGCTGGACTACCCGGACGACGAAGCTCCGGTGGGCCTGGAAAAGGCCATGCGCTTCTCCACCAATGAAACCATCGCCCATATCGGCGCGCTGATCATGCTGATGACCCTGTCGCAGGCCATGGGCGGCGTGGTGGAGCGCTCCGGCATCATGGAACATGCACCGCACAGCTTCCCGAACATCTGGGTAGCCATGACCTTCCTGATGGTGTCCAAGGTGCTGCTGGGCATGCTCATGGACCCCATGGGCGCCATGATTCTGGTGTCCGGCACGCTGGCACCCATTGCCTACAATGCCGGCATCAACCCCGTGCATTTCTGGATGATGGTGCTGGTAGCCTTCGAGCTGGGTTACCTGCTGCCGCCGGTGGCCATCAACCAGCTCATGCTGCGTCAGGTGGTGGGCGAGGCGGAAATCGACAGGGTGACTGCCGAGGTCAAGAACATGCCCTTCAAGCGCCGTATGGAGCGTTGGGTGCTGCCCCTGATCGTGATGAGCATCGGCCTGCTGCTGGTAACCTACACTCCGCTGATCTACTCCGTGGTGGTGCAGATCGGGCCGGTACACTCCCTGCTGAATGCCATCGGTATCGACGGCACGCCGTTGTACTTCGTGCCGCAGTAAGGTTCGGATGGTTTGGCAAAAAGCCCCTCTTCGGAGGGGCTTTTTGCTTTATGGCCTCTGGGTAGCCCGGATGGAGCGAAGCGTAATCCGGGGTTGTCAGCGCTCCGAATCCCCGGATTACGCTTCGCTCCATCCATATATGGACTCCCCCCGTATTGCAAGCATTTGAGGTCGTCTGGCGAAGGTGCAACTGCATCCGTATATCCGGCCTCCTGGTGGAGAGTAAAGCTCCCCGGGCCATGATGGATAGTCGCTCC